>JACCDN010619865.1_pt1 | contig 195655 bp, 152 predicted proteins | sample 7441691 | NCBI WGS metagenome assembly JACCDN01 (sample SAMN15323439, study PRJNA562643) | freshwater metagenome | isolation source: river surface water | place: USA:Blue River Watershed | collected 2017-08-16 | reverse complement strand
TTGCAGAGCAAGTTGCAGATCAGTATGTGGCACCGACGACGGATGTGGAAAAGGCATTGTGCTCGATTTGGCAAGAGGTGTTGAAAGTAGAGCGTGTTGGGATTACGGATAATTTCTTCCAGTTGGGGGGGGATTCGTTAAGAGCTGTACTATTTGTTGGTGCCGCAAATAAAATTGGTTTAAGTTATACCATTGCCAATGTCTTAAAATATTTAACGATTGAAAAATTGCTGAAGGCATCCTCTGAGATAAAAGCCGCACCAACTAATCAAGATTTGGTTGTGGGGGAAGTGCCGTTGTCTAGCGCACAACAACTCTTTCTCAATACCACGTTGGATCGACCGAATTGGGGAAACACGCTTCAATATTTTGATTTTTCTTATTTAGATAAAGCAATGCTTGAAGATGCTTTATTGCGCGTATTAACTCATCACGATGGATTACGAGCAAAATTTATTAAAACACCAGAAGGTTGGACTCAGTATATTGAAAGGCCTGAGAATATTAATTTATCGCTTGCTATTGAGTATATTGATTTCTCACAAGTAGAGGGTGAGCATCAAGCCAGCAGAATTGATCATTTTCTACTAGCGAATCAAGGTGAAATGGATTTGCTCCAAGCACCTTTAATTAGGGTGAAAATATTTTATCTTGGTGAGCAAAGAGGTTATGTTGGTCGTGTGAATACACACCATCTTTTGATTGATGGTTATTCATCAAGAATATTTTTTGATGATTGGATTGGTTGCTATGGTGCACTCATTTCAGGAAAATCTTTCAAGTTCCCTAACAAAACTGCATCAACATCAGCATGGATTGGTCGACTGATAGAAGATATCAATTTGCCCAACAACACGGAGAAGGAGATAGATTATTGGTTTAATTTGCCATGGCATATGGCAACCAAACTACCAATTGATTATCCAGAGAGGATGCAAGAAAATACATCAGGTTCCAATGTGGATATTCCGTTGATTTTATCTAAATATCATACGCATAGTTTGATTGGTGTTGCATCTAAGTTAGGCATCCCTTTTGTGAATTTGCTAATCGCTGTTTTGGTCAAAACAATAGCAAAATATGCTCAAGGGCAATGGCTTCCTATTAGGGTGCTAGATGCTGGTAGAGGTTTTGATTTGGGGCTCGATGCATCGCGCACTATTGGATGGTTATCGGTGCAGCGTACATTGATGTTGGAATCAAATAACGATTTGATTCCCATTGATTCTGTTAAATTGATTAATGAACAAATTGAAAATATTCCCAATAAGGGCTTTGGTTTTGAATTAATTCAGTGCTACCACAAGGATGAAATATTGAAGCAGAAATTGGCGCCCCTAGGGCAAACAGAATTGTTTTTAAATTTTCACGGAGTTATAGAAAGCTACGAAAGAAAAGGGCCACTTTTTTTCAGTGATACGCTTGATAAAGATATCCAATCCTATTGGATTGCGCCGTTTAACATCAATAATGAAAAATTCAGCTGTAATGCTCGAGTTCTAGACGGTCAGTTAAATATGGATTGGCGATACAGCCAAAACCTTTACGATAAAGAGAATATGAAAATTTTAGCCAATCAATTATTGGAGAATTTCATCACCCTTGCTGATGGTGTGATGGATAAGGAGGTTGAGAAAAATAAACCGGTAAGAAATGATGAGCCTGCGTTACCTTAATTCAATAAATAATTTTTCTCGAAAATATTTTATTGTATAAATCTAAAAGGCTTTGCATTAATCTGCGCTATTTAAGTGGCGAATAAAACAGTTGCAATTGTGTTAAATAGATTTAAAGATTGTAGAACACGTTAAACGGTTATAAATCAAAATTGGGAAAATGCTAATCGGGGTGCTATTCGTTGGTTTTAAGCAAGGACTTTTATATGCTCCTTGTGCTGTTTTAAGCATAGAGTTTGCGAGCCTTGCGAAAGTTGACTTTGTCGGAAAAAGAAAAAGCCATATCGATGGATATGGCTTTCCAATACGGTGTGAATAGCGCGATTAGTGCTGGCGGCTATTGAATGATTCAGTGTCGTAAAAATTATGGATATTTTCAGACCAAGAAGTATCTGCCATATCGGGCCAGTCATCTTTATCAAACCCTGGCGCATTTTGTAAGCGTTCTTTACTTACATCTAAAATAAAGCGCTTGTTTTCAGTATCAAGTTTTAGTGCTTTCCATGGTACCGCGAATAGTTTTTCTCCCAAACCCATGATTCCGCCAAATGAAAGAACAGCGTACGCGATTTTTCCACTTGCGACATCCAGCATAATTTCTTTGATGTCACCCAGATCTTCATCGGTGGTGTTGTAAACATCATTACCATTAAGTGTGTCAGCACCCATTAGGCGAGGGCCGGGGCCAGAATGATATTTGTGTTTGTACATGCCATAGGTATCTCTAGTTTCGTAGTTCATATTTATCTCCGAATATTAACCCAAGTGATTTTTTTGTTTGCAGTACGTTTACTACATATACATCTAATAATTTTTGAATTTTAAAATCTGTACGGAAACGCACAGGATTTGATTTTCTGGCGTTTAAACAATTTTATAAAAAAATTCATTATGCAGTTCACTTGGGTTTTGAATTTATTTCGATATATCTCGCTAAAGTGCTTGCTTGACTTTTCTGGGACCTGATTTTATATTTATGTATGTTTATACAGTATTGGTTGGGTTATGTGTCCTTATGAAGAGTTCGACGAAACTGATTGGATTGTGGCGCCGACCAAGGCAATAAAAGGTAGAGGTGCTGTTAGTAATTTTGCGGGACGCTTTGAGGTTCGCGTTAGTGAGTCAGTAGGTGATGGTTGGGGGCAAGACGACGAGCCTGAGGTTGTGCTGAATACACAAGTTACCTATGAACATGCTAAAACTATTTTGTCCCGCAACCAGTCGCCTGACTTACCTTTCAGTCTGTCGTTGAATCCTTATCGTGGATGCGAACATGGCTGTATTTACTGCTTCGCGCGGTCAACACATTCTTACTTGGGGCTCTCGCCTGGGCTGGATTTTGAAACTCGAATATTCGCAAAGGTGAACGCCGCAGAGCTTTTGCGTATTGAATTGGCGGCTAACTCTTACGCTCCTAGTGCCATCGCATTGGGGGTCAATACGGATGCCTATCAACCCTGTGAGCGAAAATTGCAGCTAACACGACAGGTGATTGAGGTTTTAAAAGAGTGCCAGCATCCAGTTGGTTTGATTACTAAGTCCTCGCTGATTGAGCGAGACATAGACTTGTTGTCAGATATGGCGAGCCAAAATCTGGCTATGGCTGCAGTGACCATCACCACTCTGGATCACTCGATTGCCCGCACCTTGGAGCCCCGAGCAGCATCACCTACGCGGCGGTTAGAGACTATCCGCAGGCTGGCTGCCGCTGGAATTCCTGTCGCGGTAAGTGTTGCTCCGATCATCCCCTTTATTACGGATCAGGATATGGAAAAAATTCTAACTGCCGCATTTGATGCTGGTGCAACTTCTGCTGGCTATACCATATTGCGGCTGCCTTGGGAGGTAAATCCCCTGTTTCAAGAGTGGCTGCAAGCTCATTTTCCTGAGCGTGCAGAGAGGGTCATGAATAGGGTTAGGGATATGCGTGGCGGCAAAGACTACGATGCAAGTTTTGGTTCGCGTATGCATGGGGAAGGTTTATGGGCGGATATGATTGCTCAGCGCTTTCGTAAGGCCTTAACAGGTTTGGAGCCTAGAAAGAATTCGCGTTTTCAAAAGCTTGATACATCAAAGTTCCGTAAACCCCTCATTATCCCCGCTAGAAAACGTGATAAAGGTCAGTTGGATTTCTTCGAATAGGATGTTATCTCGGCATTGGAGCATAATATGCCGGATAGGTTGTAAATTATTCAGATTGTTTGTTTTATGTATTTGGTTGATTTTGAAGAGAATAACTTTCAAAAAGACATAATATAAAACTAAATAAATACTTGACGATGTTGGCTTAGGTCAATAGAATGCGCGCCTCGACACTGCACTCATAGCTCAGCTGGATAGAGTACTCGGCTACGAACCGAGCGGTCGGAGGTTCGAATCCTCCTGAGTGCACCATATAAGTAAAGGCCTAGCGATATCGCTAGGCCTTTTTTATTTTGCGGTTGTTAATCCGTTGGTTGTAAAACAATCTGGTATTTGGTTTCAGGTTTTTCCACGAGCCTGAACTTTCTGCGTGAAAAAAACCTTTTCTGCCATTCGCGTATTTTGTTGGTTGTAAAAATTCTGCAGTGCCTTCATTGCATTATCTGCGCTGGTGTAGCGCTTTTGGGGGTTGCTGTGGCTCATGCGTAAGATTACTGAGCGCAAGCCTGTTGGAATTCTTCTTAGCATCCAGGTATTTTTCCAATTGAAGATGCTTTTCTCTGGCTTCGATCCGGTCAGTAATTGGAAAAGTATGGCTCCTGATGCATAAATATCCGCGCTCACAGATTCGGATTCTTTTTCGGGTCTATACCAATTATCTAGTTCGGAATAGGTGTGAGCCGGAAAACCGAAGTCGGTAATTTTTATAAAGTTCGTCTCCGCAAAAAGTATGTTACTTGGGCGCAAGTTTCCATGAACTATCCCGTGTGCATGTGCGCAGGCGAGGGCGGAGCACATTTGTTGTGCCATAAGTATCCATTGCCCCAAGGTAAATGCTTGTGACAGCCTTTCCTGCAAACTTCCTGACGAGATAAATTCGCTCACGGTAATAAAAACACGTTGGTTTTTCCCCGTACCAAACACGCGGGCAATATGTGGGTGATCTACGTGGGTGAGAGTCGAGTTACTTTTTTCCGCTTTGCCCAAGTGATCTAGCTTTTGTTTTTTTACAACCAAAAACCGTTTGTGTTTCGGGTCCTTCGCTAAATAGGTTGCGCCGAACGGGTTTTCTTTCAGTACATCTAATAATTGATAATTGGCCGGGATGTCATTCTGTGGTGAATCGTTAGTCCAGCGATTGCTGCGCAAATGTTTTCCTTGGGCGATGAGTAGTAGCTGTTGTCGAATATCATCTGCGCTAACAGGCCTTTTTTCAGGGGGCGGTTCTATACACGAGTTCACCAATGGTTTAAGTGATGCAGAAAACTCGTCGTAATCGCCACTGGGCAAAACGGCTTGCATGGGAAAACAGTGATAAAACAATTGATGCAATACAATTCCTAAGGAGTAAATATCACTCAGGTGAGATACCTTGCCTGCACCCTCAAGTTGCTCGGGTGCCATATAGGCATCGGTTCCCATGATGAAATCATCATCTTTTTTGATAAGGTTAGGTTTTTCGTTCTGAGTGAAATACCCAGCAATACCAAAATCCACCAACCGCACGTGGCCGTCGTAGTCCACCAAGATGTTTCCTGGTTTTATATCTCTGTGGATTATTCCATTGCGATGTGCATACCCCAAGGCTTTGCAAATTTGTATGGCGATATCAATTTTACGAGTAGTGTTGATGTCATTTCTTTTTAAAATGGCGCTGAGCGAAATCGATTTTATATAGGGCATGACAAAATAGGGGTGCCCTTGTTCGCTAACTCCCTGATCAATAACTTGTACAATATTTGGGTGATTGAGGCTTGCTATAAGTCTTGATTCTTGCGCAAACTGGTCTTTGATGAATGTGTCATCAATTAAGGATGCATCAAGCACTTTAATGGCGACCTGACGATTCAGTGACTCCTGAGTCGCAAGGTACACTTTGGCCATTCCGCCCGAGCCGAGTGTTGTTTTCAGGCAGTAGCCCGCAATGGTTTCCACTTTTTTATTCTCATCATCAGTTCTAACTGATTTGAGTATAGCTGTGGTTTTGATTCTGCAAGAACGCGCTTGAATGGGCGCATTCTTGGGGTGAGTACTAGTTGGCGAAGAATCCTAAAGGGCTCTTGCTTCTCGCTATGCTGACAATAAATGCGAATACCGCTAGAGCGAGTATCCAAAGGACTTTTCTCACCTTAGCATTTGGGTGTTTGAAGGTGGCGATTCCTAAACCGATGTAAACAACCAGTGCGACTAGTTTGGCAATTAACCAAGGTTGGGTTGATGGGGTGAGATGCAAAGTCACAGCGAGCCAGATTCCGCTTACAATTAAAATTAAATTCACGGCATGCGGCGCAATTAAAAATAACTTATTTTTCGCCTGTTGTGACTCGCGCATCATAAGTGTGCCGCGCACGAAAAACAGCAAAAAGGAAATCGCCAATGCGGTTAAATGTGTGTGTTTTAATAGTTCGTACATAAAAATCCTAGGCCTGTAGTGCTTTGGTGATAAGAGAAAGCATGTGTTTGGATAAGGGCAGTGTTAACGCGGCCGCGTGGCCACTCTCAGACATTTTATTCCAGGTTTTCTGGATAATATCGATGAGTTTGGGTTCGTCGTGTTTGCTGGCAAAATCTTCCAGATAAAACTCTAAAAATACCAGGCATACGATGTCTTCGAGTGCCTGCACTTCCTCATCCCGTTTCAAACTTCGTTTTAGCAACAAGTCTTTGACGCGTTGCACTTTGTCTTGGTTGTAACCGTTCTGGATCATTACCTCGCCAGCGGTTTCACCGTGAAAAACGGCTAAATCTAATCGCCATTTTTTATAACCTTGGCGATCCATCGGGTAATCGCTACGAGGAATTTTCCAACGGCAAATGTGTTGGCTGCGGGAGGCTAATTGCAATTCTTCAGACGGATGAGTCAGAAACCTATGAAGCTGAGCTGTCATTCGTTGGCTGTAAAGAAGTTCTTTTGGGATTGCTTGATCATTCAGAGTTTCGGTATTTGGATCTTGGGCGTTGAGTTCGTCGAAATCTGCCAATGTTTTTTCAAGCTGATTCATGCCTAATCTATACCCTTTGCAATCGTTTGAAGGTTATCCATATCGACAATAGAGATTTCTTTTTTATCGACAGTGATGATGTTGTTTTTCTGCAGGCGGGTAAAAACGCGACTTACGGTTTCAATGGTAAGGCCTAAGAAATTACCTATATCGGTACGTGACATTGGCAAAATAAAATTAATTGTTGATAAGTTGCGGCGACCGTTTCGCGCAGAAATACTTAGCAGCAAGCTGGCTATTCGCGCTTCGGCGCTGCTCTTGCTGAGCAAGGTAATAACTTGTTGCTCCTGAGTAATCTCGCGGCTCATGAGTTGGAAAAAATGGCGCTGTAAAGTGGGGATTTGCAAGCTTAATTCTTCAAGGCGATTAAACGGAATTTCACATACTGAAGAGGTTTCGAGCGCAATAACCGAGTTTGTATAAGCGTCAGCGGCTAATCCATCCAATCCAACGACTTCCCCGGGCAGGTAAAATCCGGTGACCTGTTCATCGCCGGTTTCACTGATGCTTACCGCTTTAACTGCGCCTGACCGAATTGCATATACCGAGTCAAAAGAATCTTGCGCGCGATAAAGATATTCACCTTTCTGTAGCGGTTTGCCACGTTGAACGATGCTATTTAAGCGATCAATATCATCAATGTGTAAGGTAATGGGTAGACAAATGGCATTCAAACGGCAATTGCCGCAACTAACACGTTTGTCGTGCGCGCAGTGAATGTCTTGAGTTTTTATGAAGGGGGGTTGAAAGTCGTTCATGGGCAAACTCGGTGCAAGCCAATTTAGTTTAAAGATGCGGATTGTTGCAGCTTTAAGGTAGGCGGTAAATAGCCTGTTGTCGCTGTTTCTACTTAAAACGCGGTGTCAGTACTCGGCTTATTGGGTGATATTAAATAGAAGGCCAATAAGGTGCGGCAGCTATGATGTCGTAATTATGGATGTACGGCGGTACCTGGGCCTAATTCCCAACTAATGCAATTAAACCTTTACTTACCGGAATATGGGGCATATAGTTCTTCCGCTGGCCAAATTGCAGCGTGAATTCCGCTTAGGCAGTTTTCACAATTATTTATGGTAAGTCACATCCGTTGTTCTAGCAGTGCATCTCACTGGTTTTCAGTGTTAGGTTAATAGTAACTCGATGCTTCTTCATAAGTAACACCGATCTGTCAGCAATACATTTTTATTTTTAAGATCATCGAGGTTTAAAATGGCTAGAAGCACTGGCACAGTTAAATGGTTCAACGAGTCAAAAGGTTTTGGTTTTATTGCTAGCGAAGCTGGCCAAGACGTTTTTGTACACTACAGCGCAATCAGCGGTTCAGGTTTCAAAACCTTGGCTGAAGGCCAACGTGTAGAGTTCGACGTTAAGCCAGGCCAAAAAGGCCCACAAGCTGAAAACGTAACTGGTTTGTAATCCTTCGGGGTTCAGCTAAAAAAAACCGCACTTGTTGCGGTTTTTTTATGCCCGTAATTTGGAATGGCAAATGGATTGATCAAATTTAATAAATTAGACCTATAAAAAAGCCCGCATACGCGGGCTTTTGTGTTTTTTGCGGTTCGATTAATATTAATAAAGGTAGGCTGCGCCAGCGGCTTGAGCTGAGTTGCTGCTCTTATCTCCATTTATGCCTACAGCATTACTGGCTTCACGGTGGGCTCCAACCACTAAGCTTTCGCCTGAATCATCAAGCTCCAAGGAGCGGGCAAAACGATCTTCAGCGTTGGTGTTTGGTGCTTTTACGTAACTTTTTTGTGACCAACTGCTGCCTACTCGTGTAAAGATAAAAGCAGCGCCTGCATTGGTTGCACCACTATCGAGTTGATCTCCATTAATTCCGGTTGCTTGGCTTGCGTCAATCCAGGTTCCTACGGCAAGTGTATTTCCATTTCCGGATAAGGACACCACGCTACCGAATTGGGCATACGGAACAGCATTAGCGGCTTTTATATATGCTTGCTGTGCCCAAGTGGTATCTGATTTAGCAAAGATATAGACAGCACCGGAGTTGTGTTGGCTGCTTTCTGCAGGGTCGTAGTTGCTGCCATCAGTGTTAATTCCGCCAATTTTAGTTTTATCATTTGGTGTACCAACAGCTAAGGTTTTCCCATCCGCTGAAAGTGCCACGGCGGCGCCAAAGGCCTGATTAAACTGAGCATTGGTAGGTTTGATTTTCGACTTTTGAACCCATTTGCCGTCTTCTCGAGCGAACAGGTAAACGCCGCCGTTATTCAAGGCGACAGTAAAGCCCTGAATCACAATTGTGTCGTCATTGGCGCTAGCGTCTTTGCTATCTTCGCTGGGTGCACCCACAGCCATAGTATTTCCATCCTGAGACAGTGTTATAGACTCACCGAAGAGGTCTTTCTCACCGGCATCAGACGCTTTAACAAATGCCTCCTCGATCCATCCCGTTTCTTTCAATGTATAGACATACACCGCTCCCGAGCCTACACCGCCTGGGACGCTCGAGCTGGTTGAGCTGGTTTTGCTCGAAGAGGATGAAGATGAGGAAACAGAAGATGAACTTGTCGACGATGTACTTGACGAGGTGCTTGTTGAGCTGCTGGATGAAAAATCCAGACACGTGAAAGCAACTGAGCTGCTGCCTTCGCCATTGGCGGGAATAATGCCCGATAGCTCGATTGAGTCTACGGTTGTACCAACAGCTAAGGTTTTTCCATCTCCGGACAATGCTAATGAGCTTCCGTAAGCAAGATTTGAGTAGCCGTCAGCATAAGCAATAAGTGGTTTGATATAGGCCTGTTGTGTCCAAGAAGCGCCGACCCGCTTGAATACATAGACTGCGCCTATGTCAGTATTCCGAGTTTTGGTTACGTAGCCTTGAGAGTTGGTAGCGGAGGACGAGGAAGTCACATTGTGAGGATCACAGTTAACACCAATTGAAACTCCATCTTCATTAATGGCGCTCACCGCGAGGGTGTTGCCATCGGTGCTGAGTGCTACTAGATAGCCGAAGCGCGCATTGGGGTTTGGAATAGGTGCTGAAACACCATCGCCAGGTTGTTCAGTATTCGATGCCTTTAAATAAGCTTCCTGTTGCCAGTTACCGTTCACTTTAGCGAAAACGTAGACGGCGCCAGAGGTTGGGCTGGTATTGCTGGTTTGATCACCGTTAACACCTGTGGCGTTGCTTGCCTCGGTGGGGGCACCAATCGCCATGGTTTTGCCGTCACCTGAAATAGCCACGCTCCACCCAAACCAGTCATTAGCTTCGGTGTTTGATGCTTTTAGGTAAGTGATAGCAGCGTTCATAGCGCTATCGGCGATAATTTGATTTGAATCCTGGCAACCGCTGTCGTTGCACGCTTGAATTTTATAGCGGCTATTAACCCAATCTGTGAGGTGGACGCTGACGGGGTCAACAGTCGAGTTAGTTGTGAAATCAGCACCGACCTGAGTGAAGTTGCTGTTGTTGTCAGCCTTCTTCAGAAGTTTGTAGTAGGTTGCGCCGGACACTGGGGTCCAGTCGAATTTGAGATTTTTAGTCCCGCTGGCAGAAACTTTTACATCTGGCCAAGTACCGCTGCCTGGAGGAGTAACGGAGGTTGAACTAAAAGAGTGGGAGCTGGATGAGCTGCTGACGGAGCTACTACTATTGCTTTTACCACCGCCACCACCGCATGCGGTAAGTATTAGGCCTGAGCCTAAAACGGCCAATAAAAGTGTGCTCTGCTTCAGCAAACGAGGGATTCTAACAATATTCATTCAGCTAATTTCCTGATGTTCAACATAGCCGGCGATTCTGTGTGGCGCGGCGCTCGGTGTCAATCTAAACCCATCAATATATTCAATGCTTGCGCAATTTCGTTTTGGAGGGGTGGTTAAGTCTTAATGCTGGCTTAGGACACTTGGTCGGGATAGAGGTTCCGGCACTCAAATCAATCACTTAGGTGCAACCGGCAAAGGCAGAATGACGTTGGGCTGCTACACTCCATTTATAGTGGATTTCCCCCTTTCAAATTGTATAAAAATTGTCTTTAGGTGAATAAAAGCTGCATGCGTCAAATTGATTTGATAAGGCTCTACAGCCAAATGAAATGCCTAGTTGTCGATGATATGCCCGATGTGCGAGTCGCCGTTTCAGGGATGCTACGAGTATTTGGTGTTCAGCACGTGGATGTTGTTGCCAACGGTGAGCAAGCCATGGATGCCTGTTACAGCAACCACTACCACATGGTTTTGTGCGACTACAATTTGGGCCCCGGCCGCGATGGACAACAAGTGTTGGAAGAGCTGCGTTACCGCAATCGCCTAAATAACACTAGTATCTTTGTCATGGTTACTGCTGAAACGTCTCGTGAGATGGTCTTGGGAGCCCTGGAGTATCAACCCGATGATTACGTCGCCAAGCCAATCACCCAAGCATTATTGCGACAGCGCCTAGATAGGGTTTTGCTTCGCCACCGCGAGCTTTACAGCATTAAGCAAGCTATGGATGAAAAAGACTACGCAGCTGCCGAACAGCGGTGTGCAGATCGGCTAAATGCAAACACCAGCTATCGCGGTGCCTGTTTACAAATTCAAGCAGAAATGAATTTGCGTTTGTTGAACTTAAAACGAGCAGAGGAAATATACACGGGTGTTTTGAATGAGCGCCCAGTGCTCTGGGCTAAATTGGGTTTGGGTAAAACCCAAGTGCTTAAACAGCAGTACGGACTCGCGGAAACCAGCCTGAAAGAAGTGATTCGTGATGATCGCCGCGTAGTGGAAGCACATGATTTGTTGGCAGATGCTTATTTGGGGCAGGGCAATACAGTCCTTGCTCAACAAGCTATGCAAGATGCCGCCGAAGTTTCGCCTAAATCCGTTATGCGTCAGCGTCGGCTTGCCGAACTGTCCAAAATAAATGCAGACATGGAAGCGTGTTTGGAAGCTAGCCGACGAGTGATTAAGACAGCGCGCAATTCTGTTTATGAATCGCCAGATGATTACTTCAATTTGGCGCGAAACCTTGCGGATCTTAGTAAAGACGGCGAGCCCAATGCAGATAAATACGTTAAAGAAACGTTTGAAGTCTTACAAAAGTTGGAAAAACGGCCTTACTTTGATGTTAGCGCCGACGTGCAAAGCAATGCGCTCAAGTCGCGATCATTGCTCAATAATAATAAAGCAGAAGCGGCTGATCCCTTTTTAGAAAAAGCGAAAGCCTTATATAGCGAACGTAAAGAAGAATTAAAGCCAGAGGTTGGGTTAGATATTGCGCAAACTCTTATCGTTAAAGGTGACAAAACAGCAGCAGACGAACTTCTACACGAGCTGGTAGAAAAATTTCCAACGCACGAGGCTGTTGTTGCAAAAGCGGACTCCATGTCGGATACACCGAAGAGTAGAGCTGGCCGTAAAAAAGTTGCGGATATGACAAAAGCGGGCATCGATTATTATGAAAGCAAAGAATATAAAAAAGCAGTTGAAACCTTTAAAAGCGCAATTGGTATTTTCCCAGGGCATATTGGTTTGAATCTAAATCTTGTGCAAGCCGTTATTGCGGAAGTGAAAAATAACGGTGAACAAACAGGTTTTGAAACATTGTGTAAAAATTCGTTGTCACGTATTTCCAATATCGACCCCAAAGACCCACAATACGCACGCTTCGCACATCTAACCAAAGAAGTTGATGAATTGTTTAAAATGGATTTGAGCGAGCTGGATATTGAATGGTAAACCGTGCCCCTGTAAATATGGAATTAATCTATGCTTAGCAAACTTCTAAAGCCGCTGACATCTGTTGTGAGTGCGCTTGCTTTCTCGCTGGGCGCGCAGGCTGTGATGGCTCAAGTTCAAAAAATTACGTTGAATAATGGCACCATTAACGCAGAAATAACGCCCGATATTGGCGGCCGTTTGCTGTCATTTTCTTTAAAGGATCAGCCTAATTTTTTACTGTTGGGTGATCTTGCATCACTTAATACGCAAGCGCAGGCGAGTCCAGCGTCTGCACATATCAGCTATATGGGTCACGAAATTTGGGTGGGGCCGCAGAGTGAATGGTGGACACACCAAAGTCTGAACTCTGATCGCGCTGCAAAAAAAGCGGTGTGGCCGCCTGATCCTTATTTGGCGATTTCAAAAAATATGGTGCTTGAACAAAGTGCAGAAAAAGTGTTGCTGAAAAGCCCTGAAAGTAGCATATCAGGTGTCCAATTGGTAAAAGCTTTTGCGTTCATTCCCGAGCGTAAAAATAGCCTTAAACTTCAGGTGCGCGCCACCAATATTCGCAAGGAGGATCTTGCTTGGGATATTTGGTTTAACACCCGAGTGCCATCCAACACTAATGTTTACATCCCCGTTGCAAATGCTACAGATATTCGTCAACAGATGATGGACAGTGCCACTATTGATCCGCTTACTTTCAGCCTAAACGATGGAATTTTCGCGCTGGATATGTTGCCTCCAGCAGCTGGGAAATTATTGCGTAAAGGTAAATTAATGATCCAACCGTCTAAGGGCTGGATCGCAAGCTTTCACGACAAACAGGTTTTTATCATTCAATTTCCGCTGCAACCACTGTCAGCTATTCATCCCGAGCAAGGTCAAGTTGAGTTGTACAACGAATATAATCCAACGAATCTACCAGCAGGAGTGCTTGAATTGGAAGTTCATGCTCCTTATAAAAAGCTCGCACCCAAAGAATTTATGATTGCGGAAGAGACGTGGACAATATTGGAATACAAAGGCGCTGCAACACGTAATGCTCAACTTGAATTTTTGCGCGCGCGCGCGCTTGAGTTGGGTTTACGGTAAATTGAGCTAAGTATTAAACAAAAAAGCCATCAAAAAATGATGGCTTTTTTGTTTAATAGCAAGTTGGTTGTATCAAATTTCTTTAATCTCTACCCACGCATATTTCGTTTCGCCTGCAGCCAATGTCCATTTCTCTGCGAGAACTGCGCCACGCTCAACACATATGTATCCCTGTTCGTTGCCTGCGCCAATATCTGCAATTTTTGCAGCATTAATCGGCCCCGGATTCCATACGACAACGCTTGGGCAGTTGCCGTGATCAATTTGAATACTCGGCGATCCTGAAACCTTTAGGGTATTTTCAATGGCTGGAAAAACTCTATCGACCTCCGATGGGAAATTAACGTCCCCTTGCTGAGCTTTAGCGTTGTGATTTTCCAAATTGTCTAGATAGGTTCTGCCAGACAATCCTAAAACCTTAACTGACTCCAATGAACTGACCGGATGATAACTATGCAAAACCCAACTGCAATCGAATTCGTGTGAATCTGTATTTGTAATGTTTAATTCAAGTTTAATGGTGTCGCCTAACGTCATTGTTAGTTGTGCGCTGAAATTAAAATTAAACAGTTCGTTAGCTGGGCTAACGAAATCGAACACCAGTTTCACTCGATTCTCAAGGTGCTCGGCACTGTATAGGGACCAGTCTCGGTTGCGTGCAAATCCATGCTTTGGTTTTTTAGGGTCAAGTGGATGAGGTCCAAACCACGGCATGCAGACGGGCACGCCCCCCCGTAAAGCAACGCCAGGCGTAAAGTCGCAATTAGGGCTAAGCCATAAGAGCGGCTTACCTTCAGTAGTTTTGAAGCTTAATAAATGAGCCCCTTGTAATGCGATACAAGCCATAAATTGCTGGGTTTTGACCTGCAATATAGGTAAGCCTTCTCCTTTGCTCTTGGGGAAAACGGCTTGGCTAGTTGTGAGTTCTAAAAAATCGCTGTTTGCAACGAGGTTATTTAATATTTCATTCGAAAGGGTATTGGCGGTGGCGGCGGGCATAGGACTAACCATAACAACTTCAGACCGTGTAATTCTAAACAAATCAATCTTCATAATCACCCAGTAAATGATCATATTTTTTGGTTTTGGCGCGCTAAAAACAGTATGATGCTCGCCCTCTTTTAAAGTGTCAGATATTTGCAAAATATAGGTGTAATGAGTGAGTAAAACGCAGTTGGGTAGTCAAACATTTACAATTGGCCAGCGCTGGATCAGTGAAGCCGAGGCTGAGTTAGGTTTGGGCATAGTATTGGATATTGCTAACCGCCGTTTAACCTTAAGTTTCCCGGCAGCTGGAGAGCGCCGAACTTATGCGTTGGATAACGCGCCTGTGAGCCGTGTTGTATACCAAGTGGGTGAAAAAGTTCGCCACCAAGATGGTACTAGCGTGAAAATTACCAGCGTGCTTGAGCAGCAAGGTTGTTTGCTTTATCACGGGCTCGTCTTTGATAAAGATAAAAATCTGACGAAAGAGCAAATTGCTATTCCAGAATTTGAGTTAGATAGCTTTGTTCAATTCAGCACACCGCGCGATCGATTATTTGCGGGCCAGATTGATAAGCACACTCATTTCACCTTGCGTTACAAAACCCTCGACTATCTTAATAAGCATCGTCAATCCTCGGTTTTTGGTTTGGCGGGGCCGCGCGTGCAATTGTTACCGCACCAGCTGTATATCGCCAATGAGGTTGCGCAGCGTCATGCACCGCGTGTATTGCTGGCCGATGAAGTAGGTTTGGGTAAAACGATTGAAGCAGGTTTAATTTTGCATCAGCAATTAATCAGTGGCCGCGTGAGCCGTGCATTAATCGTGGTGCCAAATAGTTTGCAGCATCAATGGTTGGTGGAAATGCTTCGCCGTTTTAATTTGGCCTTCACTTTGCTAGACGAAAAGCGTTGTCAGGCAATTGAGGGTTTGGATAGTTTTGAAGAATCCATTGATTATGTAGATGACTTTGCTGACGACATTGAGCGTGAAGCGACTAGTGATAACCCATTTGAATCTGCTCAACTCATTTTGTGCTCGCTCGATTTCCTCACTAAAAATCCGCAGCGCTATGCCCAAGCTTTGCAAGCAAGTTGGGATTTGTTATTGGTAGATGAAGCGCATCATCTACAATGGAGCGAACAAAACGTGAGTGTCGCTTACCAATGTATTGAAGGCTTGGCGAAAGTTGCTAAAGGGTTATTGCTCTTAACGGCAACACCTGAACAATTGGGTTTGGAAAGTCATTTTGCCCGCTTACGCTTACTTGATCCTGATCGCTATTACGATTTGGAAAAATTTATTGCCGAACAGCAATCCTACCAGCCCTTAAATGATTTGGTTCAAGCACTTCTGTCTGTACGCGCAGAAAACACGAACACAATTCCGAAAAATTTGCTTGACCAGCTGCAGAACTATCTTCCTACCGAAACAGTGAATGAGCTTAGAGAAGTTGCATTGCAAATCAGTTTGGAAGCCGCTATCGATAAAGCGATTAATTATCTGTTGGATAGACATGGTACCGGTCGTGTGCTTTTTAGAAATACACGCAATTCGGTTGCAGGTTTTCCTGAGCGTAAATTGCACCGGCATCTAGTTGAGCTGCCGCAAGATCAGTTGGTTGAATTCCGCAATCTTTCATTGGAAAAGCAACTGCGAGCGGAAACCTTTTGGGCGGAGCAGGAAAATGAATGGTGGCTGCATGACCCTCGCGTTGGTTGGCTAAGCGATTGGCTAAAACAAAATCGTCGTAAAAAAGTACTTGTTATTTGTGCGAGTGCAGATACTGCTCAAACCTTGGAAGATTACTTCCGCCTCCGCAAAGGCTTACTCACCGCCGTGTTCCATGAAGGGTTGAGTCTTATTGAGCGCGACCGCGCTGCGGCTTACTTTGCAGATATGGAAGAGGGCGCTCAAGTATTAATCTGTTCTGAAATAGGAAGTGAAGGACGCAATTTCCAATTTGCGCAGGATCTCGTGCTATTTGATTTGCCACTAAACCCGGATTTATTGGAGCAACGCATCGGCCGTTTGGATCGAATTGGTCAAACGGCTACCGTTAATATCCATACACCCTTTTACGCGGGTAGTGCACAAGAAAAATTAATTCAGTGGTATCACCATGGATTAAATGCTTTTGAAAAAACCTGTGCCATAGGTCAGAACGTTTATATCAAATATGCTGATCAACTATTGCCTGCGTTGGTCGACAATAATGAAGCTGTTTTTTCCGAATTGTTAAAAGAGACACAAGACTACGCGGCGAATTTAGTTGTGCAATTGCAGCAAGGCCGAGACCGTTTACTGGAATTGAACTCCTGCAAACCCGCGCAAGCGGCTGAATTGGTTAATGCATTAGCAGAAAAAGATGAAGATAAACATTTAATCAATTATGTAGACGCTGTTTTTGACGCCTTTGGTATAGATTCAGAAAAGCACAGCGAACATAGTCAAGTGATTCACCCGAGTGATCATATGCGTGTAGAACAGTTTCCTGGGCTGCCAGAATCAGGTTTGACTATCACCTATCAGCGTCAACAGGCGTTGTCTCGTGAAGATATGCAATTTATTAGCTGGGAACATCCTTTAGTGCGTGGTGTACAGGAATTAATTTCCTTAACGGAATTTGGTAATACTGCTTTCTGCACTTTGAAATTGCCTCCGTTGAAACCCGGTAATTTGATGCTAGAAGCGCTGTATATTTTGCATTGCCCCGCACCAGCTGAATTGCAATTGTTCCGCCATATGCCACAGTCACTGCTACGCGTACTTTTGGATCACAATGGTAAAGATCTAAATGCGGTTTTAGGTATTGATCAGTTGGGTAAACTATTGCAAAAAGTACCACGCAACAATGCTCAGGAGCTGGTGCGTCACGCCCGCCCTGCATTAATTGATATGTTGCAAAAAGCGGAAGATAAAGCCAAACCGCAGCAGGTGGAGTTGATCGCTGCGGCTCAGCACAAAGTCAAAGAGGAAATAAGCGCCGAATTAGATCGTATGAAAGCACTTGCAAAAGTGAACCCCAATGTTCGCCAATCGGAAATAGATTATTTGCAAGAGCGATTAGCTGCAAGTCAGCATTATCTTTCGCAAGCGAAGTTACGTTTGGATTCACTGCGTGTGATAATGACGATCTAGTGAGTGTTACTGCGAGTCTTTGTCTGAAACGGGAAATCGCCATCTCCGTTGTGGGAACGTGGCGATTCCCAGAAAATTAATGCTTCTTGAGATTTCCTATGTATATTTTCTCTGTAAATGCCAAAGCTAAAAAAAATCGCGACGATGGCATTAAAGAAGGGCAAGTGGTTCCCTTTATTGTGTATATTAACTTTGTTGATTTGTTTGGGGCTGAGCAGCTTTGCAAAGTTTATTTAATGCGCGCCGGCTTCACAGAAATTGATATTGAAAAGCGTAAGCTTGTGCCAAGTAGTCTGACCAATGACCCGCGAGTGGTAGCTGCTGATAAAGCCATGGGTGAAGCAATCAAATCCGGCTATATGATTCAAATGTTCGACGAGTAAAATCCTTCCAAAAAATAACTATTTCGGAAGCATTTAAATGCGCAAACAAAGGAAGTGAGTCTTTATGCTAAAACCAACCTATTTTCTTGCGAGTCTTTTAATATGCCTGATAACTGCTTGCGGTGGCGGTTCGTCAGGTTCTAATTCAATAACAAATGTTCCTCAAGTTATATCGTCAAGCGTTAGCTCGCAAAATAGTTCTACCGAGAGCAGTTTTTCATCATCTTCATTTATTTCAAATTCGTCTAGCTCATCATCGGCAATACTGTCTTCGAGCTCAGGAAGCACTCGCTCTTTAGCCAATATCGCCAATGTATTTCAGGTTGGGAGCAGCATTTTGGCAGAGCCAGTTATCCAGATAACGCCTCCACCCGCACGTGTACAGAAAAATGAAAGTTTTAATTTGCAGTCTTTAGCCTTTTCCACCGAAGGTGAGGTCAAAAAAATTAGCTGGAAACAAGTTTCTGGGCCAGCTGTTATTTTTTCTGACAAGCTTAATCAATTAAATGTAACTGCTGGCGATGTGGGAGATGTTGTATTAGAGGGCAGCGTAACGGATAACAATGGAAAAAGTGCATCGAAGAAGGTTTCATTTACCACTGTGCAACCATTTTCCACCAAAGCGAAATTACTACAGGGCAATAGTAACGGACAAGGTGTTGATTTGGTAATCGTGGGAGATGCGTTTTTGGCGGAGGATCAAGCCAAGCTTGAGGCTGCTGCGCGTGATTTGCTGCATTACATATTCAAATACGATGACAACGCGTTAATGCATTACCAATCGCTGGTTAATGTGTGGCTAGTGGAATCCATATCCCCAACGCGCGATGTTCCTCAAAATCTCTCGGGTGGCGACACCTTGTTCGGTGCCTATTTCGGCTGCGCCGGTATTGCTCGCCTGCTTTGTGTGAATGACCAAAAAGTCATTGATTTGGTTGTACAACATGTTCCGCAGTACGATCAAATATTGGTCCTTGTTAATAGCGAAACCTACGGTGGTGCCGGTGGGCAAATTTCGACAGCATCATTGCATAGTGAAGTAAAAAATGTTGTGTTGCACGAGCTTGGCCATTCTCTTGTCTTTTTGGCAGACGAATACATAGATACCAATGTAGCAATCTATTTTTATGAAGAACCTATTGCGGCGAACATTACCATCAATCCCGCAGTGTTGGATGCCAAATGGAACCATTGGTATGAAGATAAAAATTCGATTGCAGGCTATAACAAATTCAATTATACAGAATCTGAGGTTGGTCATTTTTTAGGTGGAGGTTACAGGCCTGCAGGTATTTGGCGAGCAACCAGTGATTCCATTATGCGCTCGTTAAATGCCCCCTATGGAAATGTAAACCGCGAAGCTTGGGCGTTGGCGATTTGGAGCTATTTTTCAGCCGAGGATAAATTTATACCTTCAACAACTACAGCATCGCTTACTTCAAAGCCCCAAGTTTTTTCTGTTCCTTTAACGATTGATCCGGCCTACATGCGGGTGAACTGGTGGGTAAATGATGTGAAAGTTGATGCCGCGACCTCCGCGCCGTTTTTGATTCTAACCGCTGTGGATGAAACTATTCGCAGTGTTAAGGTAACCGTCGAAGACGATACGCAATTGATTCGTAAAGATCTAAAAGGTGTAAGCAAATTTCAACAAACATGGAGCATCCAATAATTATGAACGTAATTAGAGCTATTTCCTTGATGTTGTTGTGTTTGCTGGTAAACAGCGCCTATGCTCAGGAAACCAAAACGCTGATGCTCAAATTAGAGGTGTCTGATAGTACGTATCGCCTTCTTGACGCTTGGTTGTTGCCCCATGCATATCCTGCTACGGCTACTCTGGAAAAGTCACGCGAAGGGGCGCTGAATTGGGATATTTCTTCTTCAGCGGGAACTGTTCTGGCAAGAGGCATCATCGCTGATCCGCAAGTTGTTCGTGCGCACTTTGCGGAAGCTAATAAGTTTTCGCAAAACCAGTCTCGGTTGGAAAAAACAACTGTGATTATTCGCGTTCCTTATAATAAGGAGATGCAAAAGCTAAGTATCGATCGAACTCCCATCATTTATTTGCCATCAATCGAGGCGCAAGCAACCAAAAAATTTCAGAAATTAACTCAAGCCAAGCAGGATTTTTTGATTACCCCAAGGGAAGTTAAATGATTATTCAAGGTTCAATTCCTTGCCTTTAAGCTAGGAATTGAACTTTTCTGACGAAGCAGCGTCTAGAGCCCAGTTAATAATACTAGGCTTGGCACATGGAATATCTCTACTTACAAGGTCGTTATTCGAACTCTCGTTACTCAAGAAGCCGCACTCAATCTCGCTCATTCCTTGTGATGGCGATTGTTTTTGTCAGTCACATGACTATCCTCCTTCTCGCGTTAAATGAAGAAGTTCAACAAAGTGAACTTCTTCCTGAGCGAACTCTTTATATGATTAATTTACTGCCCGAAGAGAAAAATCTTACGCCGACCCCACTGGTGCCAGATGAAAGGCAAGTTCGCCCCATACAGTTAACTATTCCAACTATTCAGTTTTCAGAAGCTATTGAATCTCCTGAGAGCGTTCAATCAGATCAAACTTCTGATCAAACTTCCGGTCAATACGGGAATATATTTAATCCAAAGATGCGGCAGAAACTAATAGATTCGCAAGGAATAAATCGTCCTCGCGCGCACGAGAAATCAAAAACCTGGACGGCGATTGATGGTAGAACGTTTATTGATATGGGTGATGGGAATTGCATGGTTTCTATGTCAAAGGTTGATTCGAGAGACAGAGCCAATAATTGGGGTTACACCACCTGCGGTAAGAATGATAGTGAAAAAGCAATGGATAGAGTTATGGCAGATTTTGAATCGCGTAGGGCACCTGTTAATAAACTCAAAACGCATTAGTAGGTGAAACTCGCCAAATAAAAAGGCCAGCAGTTGCTGGCCTTTTTATTTAGTTCAACGTTTAATCAAACTTTTTGGGGCGAAAGCTTTTGCTCTTTTCGCCTTTAGGTTTATCACCCAAACCTAATTTTCCGCGCGGTGCACCATCGCGTGGTTTGTCGGAGAACGTACGAGGTTTGTCGCTACGTGGTTTATCATCGCGTGAAAAAGAGCGTGGGCCGCGATCTCCGAAATCGCGATCTCGACCGCCGCCGCCTGCACCGCCTTGATCAACGCTGATTTCTAGAGGACGATTGCGAACACGAACTTTTTTCAGTTGACTTAATACATCGCCAGACAAACCTTTTGGTAAATCTACGGTGGAGAATTCATCGTGTAGTTTAATGTGGCCAATGTTTGCACTGGAAATGCCGGCTTCGTTAGCAATGGCGCCAACGATGTCGCCTGGGCGAGCTTCATGGTTGCGACCTACTTCAATGCGGTAGCGAACCATGTTTTCATCGTTGTGTTCACGACGTGGACGATCTTCACGTGAACGCTCACGTCCACCATCACGACCATCACGACCACCGCGATCACGTGGTCCACGCTCTTCACGGCCACCACGATCATTCCGATCACGTGATTCTCTTTCAGGTTTTACGTCAGTAAATTTCACTTGTAGTGGACGCTCACGTTGCAACAAGTAAGCGAGAGCTGATGCAATATCTTCAGGTGAAACTTCATTTTTGTTGCTGAATTCTGCCAGCAAATCATTGAAGAAGCTTAAATCTGGTTGCTCAGCTAAGGTGGTGGTGATTTGCTGCGTAAATTGATCAATGCGGTGTTTGGTTACTGCTGCACCGCTGGGTAGTTCCATAACATTGATTGGCTTTTTAGTTGCTTTTTCAATGGTGTATAACAAACGTTTTTCGCGTGGTGCAACAAACAGAATTGCTTTGCCGCTACGGCCCGCACGACCAGTACGGCCAATACGGTGAACGTAAGCTTCACTATCGTATGGAATATCATAATTCACTACGTGGCTTACACGTTCTACGTCGATACCGCGTGCAGCAACATCCGTTGCAATCACTATATCCAGTGAACCGCTTTTTAAGCGTTCAATCGTGCGCTCACGTAATTGTTGATTCATGTCGCCGTTCAATGCGGCAGCGGCAAAACCGCGAGCTTCCAGCTTTTCAGCAAGTTCTACGGTTGCTGTCTTTGTGCGCACGAAAATAATCATGCCATCAAACGGTTCAACTTCGAGAATACGTGTGAGCGCATCCAGTTTATTGGTGCCGCTTACCATCCAGTAAACTTGTTCAATATTTGCGTCGGTTGATTGGCTGCTTTCGATTTTAATTTCTTTAGCATTGTTCAAATAATTATTGCAAACATGGCGAATTTCACGCGGCATAGTTGCAGAAAATAATGCGGTTTGGCGGGTCTTTGGCGTGTGTTCTAAAATCCATTCAACGTCGTCGATAAAGCCCATGCGCAACATTTCGTCGGCTTCATCAAGTACCAGCGCTTTTAAGTTATTTAAGTTCAGGCTACCACGACGTAAGTGGTCCATAACGCGACCGGGTGTCCCAACAACAACATGTGCGCCGCGCTTTAATTGGCGCAATTGGCTAGTCATGTCTTGGCCGCCATAAATAGGTAACACGTGGAAGCCGGGCATTTCACTTGCGTATTTTTGGAAAGCTTCTGCTACTTGAATAGCGAGTTCGCGCGTAGGTGCGAGAACTAAAATTTGCGGGTCTTGTTGCTTCATGTCGATGCGTGAGAGCAATGGCAGGGCGAAGGCTGCTGTTTTACCGGTACCAGTTTGAGCCATACCCAAAATATCGCCACCTGCCAGCAAAACGGGAATTGCGGCGGCTTGAATTGGGGAGGGAACTTCGTAGCCAACTTTTTGCACAGCTTTCATTACTGGCTCGGAGAGGGCTAAATCGGCAAACAGAATTTGGTCAGTCATTTTTAAACCTATGGTTGATACAGATAGATTGTAAAAACATAAAGCAAAGCCGTCGCTGACAAGCGTATGTCAGTTAAGGATTCGGTTTTTGTTTTTATTGATCGAATAATTTATTGCCGGGCAAAATAATTTGCACAGCGTATGTGGGAGCGATGATCGGGTCGCTATGGGTGTGAAACTCTTTAAAGCAAAGTTAGGCACACAAAAGAAATTCGCAACAACAAAGTTGGTGCAAGATAAGGCGATTAAATCAACGGATTCCCGCGTGTCCTGCCAAAAAACTATTGGCTAACTGGAGCACAGTACAATTTAAAAACATCGTGTTTTTTAAAATTGCGCACTTTATAGCAGGCTGAAAATTTGAACTTCATGTTGTTAATTGGTTCCTGTGAAACCAATATTTGGGCAGCCCTCAGGCATCCTGCCTGCTCAGCATATCCCCACAACATAAACTCAATAAAGGAGGGGCGTTACTGAAAGTGCGCGCAGTATAGGGATTTGCAGCCCATAAAGCCAGCGAAATAGCACCTGCATCACATTTTACGCCTTTGCTTTTGCGAGCAGGGAATCGAGCGCATTGGCGAATGACTGCTTATCCCGGTCGTTATAGGGTGGTGGCCCGTCATGTACTACGCCGCTGGAGCGCATGGTTTCCATGAAGTCGCGCATGTTAAGGCGTGCGCCAATTGAATCTTTGGTGTAACGCTCGCCTCGCGGATTAATGACCTCCGCTCCCTTGGTAATGGCTTCAGCGGCAAGCGGAATGTCTGCGGTTATAACTACATCGCCGGCAACAAGCTGCTGAACAATATAGTTATCGGCCACATCAAACCCGCCAGCAACTTGGGTAGATTTAATCCAGGGTGAAGCCGGTGCCGATAAAAATTGGTTGGCCACCAATATCATGGTGATTTGGCGCTTATGCGCTGCACGGTAGAGAATTTCTTTTACCGGCTTGGGGCAGGCATCTGCATCAACCCAAATTTGCATGGAGGTTGTCTCGTAAACGGTTGGGCGCAGATTATACATTTTGCCAGAGTCATGAGTTAGACTCTTGGGCTGACTGATTTAAGGACGGTTTTTATGACAGAGCGGAAAATTTCTACGACGGTATTGGCGAGAATATTAAACAAAAAGAATAATGACTTGTTTACGCTTTTAGCGCGCGCGGGCTGGATCGTATTCCAGGAAAGCCAATGGACGCTTACCGAAAAAGGGCGATTTGAAGGGGGCGCTTATATTAATCACCCTAAATTTGGGCCCTATATTGCTTGGCCTGAATCGATACAACATCATCCTTTATTGGCGCTCTTGCCCCCAGCGCCTTTAACCGCGACAGATCTGGGGTTAAAGTGGCATATTCCAGCGCGTTTAATCAACCATGTACTCGCAGAGCGTGGTTGGCTCAAAAAGCATATTCGTGGTTGGATGTTAAGCGCTCGAGGCAAAGCGCTTGGTGGCGAGCAGCATTTTAGTGAGCAATCTGGCATTCCGTATGTCACCTGGCCAGAAACTCTTTTGGACAACTCTCTTTTTAATGAATCGATTGCGCAAATAACGGGATCGGTTTTTTCATCTTCTACCGGGCAACCGATTGAGGCGCTAAGCGGGCAGCTGATGAGCTCGGCTGAGGCTTTAATTGTTGAAAACTGGTTGTATTTGGCCGGTGTAAACCACGCGTGTAACTACCGTCTTACTGTAGGTAATGAAAGTGTGTCGGTTGATTTTTTTATTCCTGAATTTCAAGTGTGTGTCGATCTTTGGGGGGCAGATGATAAGGCGGCAGCGTTGGCAAATAAATTAGCGAAGCAGGAGTTTTATCAAAAACACGCTTACGACTTTATTGAAATTCGTGATGAAAACCTAAACCATTTGGACGAGCTTTTGGCGAAGCAATTACTAGGCTTCGGTTTAGCGATTTACTAACTTAGAAGGGATTTTTCATCTTTCTGTGCGAAGATAATGAATCCAGAGAAATTATGTAGGGGAAACTTATGGCAAGTGTGTTTACGTTAATAATGGAAGGAAAAATTCCTGGGCATTTTGTTTATGAGGATGATAAGGCGGTTGCCATTTTGACAATTCAGCCCATTCGCGAAGGCCATGTGCTGGTTATTCCGCGGCAGGAGATCGATCAATGGAGTGATTTGCCCGTTGAGTTGGCGGCTCATTTAATGACTGTTAGCCACACGATTGCCAATGCAATGAAACCACTTTTTCCGTGTACACGTATCGGCATGATGATCGCCGGTTTAGAGGTTCCACATACTCATCTTCATTTAGTGCCAATGGATTCTATGAATGATTTGAATTTCGCGTTTGCTAAAAATGCAGACCAAGCAGTATTGAAAAATACGGCTGAAAAAATTCGTGCAGCCTTAGCGTAGATGTTGAAAAAGGCCCGCATTGCGGGCCTTTAGGTCATTTCTTCAAGCTAAACGTATCGCGGATTTTCCATTCCGGTTTTTTCTGATCGGCCCGCTCAATCCAAAGGGGGCGGTTCTCTTTGTGAACATTGGGAACCCAGCGTTGGGGCACGTGGTCTGTGCCGATCATGTATCCGTGTAATGTGCCTTGGCTATCAATACGAAAGCGCAAAAAGCCTTTGTAGCCTTGATGGGCAATAGGCGAGAAAGCGTTATTCGCAAGCCCGCCGAAACGAGCGACCAGCGCAAAATAAATTCCGAATAAAAACCCGCCAACAACTACGCCACCCAGAAAAATCACAATACCTTTCAAGTAGGGGTTGAGGTGCAAATATCCACCAATCCAGAAGAACGTTGCGGCTGCCAAAATGTGAACAATGCTGTAAAACGCACTGAGTAAAAAGGCTCGGCGTCCATCCTCCATTGCAATTGAACCGCAAAGACCAATCAATACGGCGTGCACAAGAAACGCCAAAGGGCTGAAAAACAGCGCTTTGAACCATAGGCCTATGAATGCCAATAGGCTGATTTCGCCAATGCGGCTGGCATGGATAAAGCCGTCTGCTTCAAAGGAGTTGGTGAAGACGAAGCTGTTGCAGTAAACCGCGAGGAAGTAGAGCAAGCCCAGCATGATGGGGAACATAAAGTTTCCGCCTAACAATCCCTTCTTAAGTTCGCCCATACGTTGAGCGACTCGTTGGAAAACGTTGCCTTTGGCCTCGTCTGCAAACAGGCCAAAAATAGAGGTTGGTTTGAAGAGTGCAACTAGGTTCCACCATGATAAACCCTTGCTGGTTTCTCTGTTTGGGTAGCTTTTTTGATGGCTATAGAGGCGCTGGTTTTGGGTTTCCTTACCGGTTTGGAGCCCTACGCACACGCGCTCCCGAATATCGGGCGTCATGGCGTCATCGTCATCGATACGGTCCAAAACTTTTGTAGCAGTTACGCGTTTGGCATGAGTTGGGTGCAAAAAAGCCCCGCCAGATCCGCAGGTTACAAGCAGGTCTTCATAATCCAGTTGAGCTCCAGTAGTGGCTGATTCGCGTACGTAATGATGCAAATCCCCCGCGAGTCGCATACGGATTTTAATTCCGGCATTGAGTAGAGCGGCCTCCAATCGTTGGTATCGACGCGGGTAGCCTTCACCGGCTCCATCGCCTAACGGGCGCGTCCAGTAGGGCTCTGGGTAGAGAAGGATGAGGTTATCACCGGCATGCATTTTCTTGTCAGATGAATCTCCTGCATCGGCGATGAGATTTAAAAACGCTTCATATTGCGTGCGATCCAAGTCGCCCACCAAGGCAAAATCCAAACCGAGAATCCACCAGTCATGTGGCAGGCGGGTGGCGAAATAGCTGCGATTTTGCGGGGTGTGTGCTTGCATGAAGTGGTTGTCGTAATCGCCGATAAAATGCCGGTTAAAGCTGGAAATATTGTCAAACCAATCGTGGTTTTGGGGAATGGAAACCACGTGCAGCTTTTTGTCAGCATGGGCTTCGCTATTCACGCTTGGCCTAGCTGCCTCCCACATTTCAATAAACCGGTATTGATACTCTTCATTGCTCGCGCCGGGGTAGGCAAGATCTCCACCCAGTACTAGGAGGTCGCTGGTTGGTAACTGAGTCAAAATGTTGGTAACCACCACATCTTTATCAATTCCAACAGAAAGCTCCGGGCTTTGCATGGCGCGGGCAACCGTATAGCTTGCATTGCCACCATCACCGCTGTCGGACATAAAATCCCACCAGAAATCATCACCTTTGTAGCCTTTGCTTTGGTCGATAACCGCAAACTTGTCGGTAAATAATTCCCTGCGATCAAAGTTACGGATGAAGTCACCCGTCGCCACCATTTCGCGCGCGGAGCGAAGTAATACAAAAGGGTGATACCACGCAACGGGCCAGCGCATATGAGGCGGTTCATGCTTACCAAACTTGTAATCTGCCACTGTGGTTCTCCTTGAGTGGTGGTCGTGCCGGTGAAGTGTGTCTTGTGAAAGTGCTTGTGGAAATTCGCGAAGTGTAGCACTGCACGCACGAATTATGGCGCCTTGGCTAATAAGCAAATATTGATGAGGGCAAGTGCCAAGCTTTTGACTGCTTAAATCGTATTTCTTATAACCTATTGAAAATAAAGATAAAAATCTCTTGGCATTGCCTTTGCAAAACCTCTCTTACAAATCCATTTGAGCGTTAATTGTTTGACGCCGATAGAGCGAGGGCTGGCCCATGGCGGGCATGCAAAATATTCATACGATCAATACGCCGTTGACGTTGGTGCCTTTAGAGCTTGCTGAACCCAAGGGTGCTGGGCTTGCAGAAAAAGCACCTTCAAATAAGGGGCAAGAGCTGAAAAACGCATTTGATCTCTTTAATGAGATGTCGCAACAGCTCACAGACTCTTACTTCATGCTGGAAAACCGCGTTGTGGAGCTTAACCAAGAGTTGAGTACAGTTGCCGATCAGCGCATGCAAGAGCTGGCCGAAAAAGAGAAGATCGCCAACCGCTTGGAAAACCTGCTCAATTTTTTACCCGGCGGCGTGGTTGTATTGGATTTCTCTGGGCGTATTTCTGAATGTAACCCCGCCGCCATAGATCTACTTGGCGAGCCGCTTCAAGGGCAATTGTGGCGCGATGTGATCGTACGCTCCTTTGCGCCGCGCCAAGACGATGGTCATGAAGTGTCCTTGCGTGACGGTCGTCGTATCAGTATCTCCACGCGCAACCAAGGAGAGGATGGTCAAATCATTTTGCTGACCGATCAAACCGAAACGCGCCGTTTACAAAGCCAGCTAAGCCGCCATGAGCGTTTGTCAGCGCTTGGCAAAATGATGAGTGCTTTAGCACACCAAATCCGCACACCTTTATCTGCCGCCATGCTTTACGCAGGTCATTTATGCAATAGCAAATTGGATGAAGAAAAGCGTCACCAATTTTCTGAAAAAATTTGCAATCGCTTGAATAACATCGAACGCCAAGTGCAAGACATGTTGATCTTCGCAAAAGGCGAACTGCCGCTTAAAGATGTTGTAAGCGTGAATGAATTACAGCAAGCCTTGGCAGAGGCTATGGAGGTACCGCTCATGACCACTGAATCCAATTGCGTGTGGCAAAACGATTGCGCTGAACAAGTTATTCAGTGCAACCGCGAAGCCTTGATTGGTGCGTTGTTAAACCTTGTGAACAACGCCATTCAAGCGGTAGAACGCAACGCAAAACTGCGCATTACCTTTACATCGACTCAGCCAAAACATGCAGAAGAAGAGCCGCAGTTAATGATTGCCGTGTGCGATGCGGGCCCAGGCATTGCGCCAGAATTATTGCCCAATTTAGGCGATTTATTTGTTACCACTAAAGCGCAGGGTACAGGTCTTGGTCTAGCGGTGGTTAAGGCCGTGGCGCGCGCGCATCACGGTAATTTCAATTTGCAATCGACGGTAGGGCATGGCACTTGCGCCAGTTTGTTTATGCCGTTCGCGACCATTTAATGTTCGCAATTTTAAATTTTTTTTAAACAGTTTCGTTAATCGGTAGGGGAAATACACATGGCACTTTCAGCATTAGCGATGAATTCATCATCCGATTACAACCACAGCGCTATTAAAATTTTAGTGGTGGAAGATGATACCAATCTACGCGAGGCGCTTAGCGATACGTTACAACTGGCCGATTACTCGGTGATTGCCGCCAATAGCGCAGAAGACGCCTTAAAAAAATTAGCGGAACACGATGATCTGCGCATGATTATTTCTGACGTTAACATGGGCGCAATGAGTGGCCATGATTTGTTGCGCGAAGTTAAATCGAGCTACCCACATATTCCTATGATGTTAATCACCGCCTACGCCAGCATTAGCCAATCAGTTGATGCGATTAAAAATGGTGCGGTGGATTATTTGGTGAAACCATTTGCACCGAATATTTTAGTGGAAACCATTGCGCGTCACTTAGGTGTTGCACAACTCCAAGGTGATGAACCTATTGCACAAGCGCCATCCAGCCGCCAACTTTTACAGTTAGCGCAGCGTGTTGCTACATCAGAGTCTACTGTGTTGATTGTGGGTGAGTCCGGCACGGGTAAAGAGGTATTGGCCCGTTATATTCACAATCATTCGCCACGTTCCAACCAGCCTTTTATCGCTATTAACTGTGCGGCAATTCCAGAGAATATGCTGGAGGCCATGTTGTTCGGCCACGAAAAAGGTGCTTACACAGGTGCGCATTCAAGTGCTCCCGGTAAATTTGAACAAGCAAACGGCGGTACTTTGCTGCTCGACGAAATTTCAGAAATGGATATAGGTTTACAAGCCAAATTATTGCGCGTTTTGCAAGAGCGCGAAGTAGAGCGTTTGGGTGGCCGCAAAACAATCAAGCTTGATGTTCGTGTCATCGCAACATCCAACCGAGATATGCGAGAACAAGTCGTCGCCGGCAAATTCCGTGAAGACTTGTATTACCGTTTAAGTGTATTGCCATTGCAGTGGGCACCCTTGCGTGATCGTTTGGAAGACATAGTTCCACTTGCACAAAAAATTCTGCAAAAACATGCTCAAAAACAAAATCGTCACGGTGTGAGTTTAACGCTCGCCGCGCAGCAAGCACTCCTAACTTATTCTTGGCCCGGCAATGTGCGTGAGCTGGATAACATTATGCAGCGCGCACTGATTTTACAAATTGGCAGCGCCATAGATGCCGTGGATTTAGGTTTAGACGCGGGCAATATTTATAGTCAAAAACCCAACTTAATGGAGGCGGCTATGTACTATCAAACCAATCATTCGCAACCCGTACACGCAGCACGCGAATTTGCGCAAGATTTAACAGTTCCCCAATTTAGTGCTGACAATATTGCTCTCATCAGTGCAACGCCTTACACACCGAATCCTGCTTTGGGCACCGATTTGAAACAGCGCGAATACGAAATAATTATGGATACCTTGCGTAAAGAAGGCGGTAGCCGCAAAAACACGGCCGAACGCTTGGGGATAAGTGCGCGTACCTTACGTTACAAAATGGCTCGTTTGCGCGAAGAGGGCTTTGCAATAACTGAGTGAAAAGCAAACAGTAATTGTTAAATTGAACTCAATAGGTCATTGGCGCTTAAATTGGCTGCCTCTCAATGGAAAGGTTGGTGTTAAGTGGAATAATTCTTATTATTGGTCTATACAAAAAGACCCAATAATAAATTACATCAGCTTGCGGGTTTTTTATGGCGTTGCGCGGCTCAATACGGATTAGCTCAATACGGATTAATAGGATAGTGCAGTATGCCGCGATTTTTTGCGCGTTTGTACTGCATTCTATTGGTTCGTTTGCAGAGCCATTGCGCGTGACGATTAGTGGAAACCCGAACATCAACAAATCTGATCCTGCTTATTTCTACGAAAAAATTTTGATCGCCGCCTTGGAAAAAACCCGAGTTACCGACGGCGATTTTGTTATTGCACACAATGTTCACGGCGGTGGTATAGCGCGCGATCGCGCCATGGTTGTTGCTGACGCCGGGGTGGATGTGATGTGGGGTTCGGCAACTTCTGAGCGGCAGCAGCAAATGCGTTTGGTGCCAATTGATTTGCTAAAAAATCTCAATAATTATCGTGTGCTTCTAATTCACAAAGATATGAAGAATGCTTTTGCGAAAGTAATAACCTTGGAGGACTTGAAGAAGTTCACTGTTGGTTCCGGTGAACATTGGACAGATGGAAATATCTTTAAAGATAACGGCTTTCATGTAGCTTTTACATCGAGCTATTATGGTTTATACAAAATGCTGGCGGCGCACAGGTTTAACTTCATCTCACGTGGCCTGCACGAAATAGGCTTTGATATTGTTGCCTTTTCAGATTTAGGCTTAATTCAAGAAGAAACCTTGCTCATAAAATACAGTTCTCCTGTGCGCTATTGTTTTTTTGTTAACAAAAATAATCTTGCACTCGCGAATAGAATTGAGAGGGGTTTAACGCTTGCCCAAGCGGACGGCACCTTTGATAAGTTGTTTTACGAGGTGCCTAGTTTTAAAGAGGGTGAGGAACTCTTAAACAGCGCTCACCGCACCCTCATAGAGATCAAAAATACCAAAGTCGATTAGGCGTCTGCCTAGTTAAAATCAAACTCTGAAATTTCCCGCTGCAAACGTTGTTCTTCCCATTTTATTTCCAGCTTCCTTCTGCATTCCATATTGAACTTTATCCGCGAGTGTTTGCTTTTGGCGTTTAAGGCTTGGCGCAAAAATGCGGCCATGGCTTGTTCAATAATCTCTGATTCGTAGTGTTGCACTGAATTTTTCATCGCGCTTCCTCATTTTGTTATGTCAATGGAACAGTAAAAAAGCTACGAAAGTGGCGTTACATCTTGATGAACAAGGCAAGGCAAGGCAATTTTGTGACCAATGCGATTTCTTTTTAACCAAGGGGAGATGCTTTGCCGTGCGGCAAGTTTTGGCCTGCTTTGTGCAATACCCTCTGTAACAATTCAGCGTGCCAAATTATTGTCGTTGCAGCTGATGAACATCAGGCAAATGTTGAGCAGATTTTCGGAGAACCCCATGACAGATCGCGTCGATATCAACCGTCTTCTTGGTGAAATGCGTAGCCTTAAATCGCAAACGCAAGTATTCCAACGTCCCCAAATCAGTGGCGACATGGGCGTTAATCGTGGGCTTAATAACTTACAGGTGGATACACAAAACAAAGTTCCAAGTTTTGGCGATTTAATGACCAAGGCAATTAATAACGTGAACGATGTACAGCAAAAATCCAGTTCCATGGCTACTGCTTATGAGAAAGGTGTAGCGGGGGTGGACATCACCGATGTAATGATTGCTTCGCAAAAAGCCTCTGTGTCATTTCAAGCGATGGTGCAAGTGCGCAACAAATTGGTAGAAGCCTATAAAGATGTCATGAGCATGCCTATATAAGGCAAATTAATCTGACCATTCATTAATACGTTGTGAAAAAAGGTTTTCGATATGGCCACCGCAGCAGACGCAAATCTCCCCGCAAAAACTAAAGGTCGCGGCGGCGATTTGGCAGAAGGTTTTAGCAGCCTTAATTTATTTCGCCAAATTGGGTTAATGATTGCTTTGGCGGCAAGTGTTGCAATAGGCTTCGCCGTAGTGTTGTGGACGCAGGGTGATGATTATCGCCCGCTGATGGGGCGCATGGATAATTTGGACGCCGCAAGCGTTACGCAAATTCTTGACCAAAACCGCATTAAATATAAGTTAGATAACAACACCGGCGCGATTTTGGTGGCAGCAGATTCAATTCATGTTGCGCGTATGAAAATTGCAGAGGTGGGTTTACCTGGCACTGCAACACCTGGCTTCGAATTAATGGATAAAGAGCAGCCACTAGGAACCAGCCAATTTGTTGAAAGCACTCGCTACCAACGCAGTATTGAAGGTGAATTGGCGCGCACAATTACCAGCATCAGTAGCATTCGTAGCGCGCGTGTACATTTGGCCCTGCCAAAAAAAACTGTATTTGTACGCGATGCGTCTAAGCCTACTGCATCGGTTTTTGTAGAGGTGTTTGCAGGCCGCACGGTAGAACCTGCGCAAGTAAAAGCAATTATGAATTTGGTTGCATCTAGCGTACCTGATTTGAAAATGGCAGATGTAACAGTAGTGGATCAACACGGCGATTTATTGTCTACCGGTGAAGATAGCCAGGATTTAATGCTCGCCACTAAACAACATCAGTATTCAAAAACCGTTGAAGACTCCTTAATCAAACGTATTAGCGGCATTCTTGAGCCCGTAGTTGGCAACGGAAAATTCCGTACACAAGTGAGTGCAGACATAGATTTCACCGCTGTTGAACAAGCTGCAGAAACATTTAATCCTGAACTTCCTGCCGTTCGCAGCGAACAAAAATTAATTGAATCAAAAGCCGGTGGTGCAGATGCGGCGGGTATTCCCGGTGCGTTAACGAATCAACCGCCCGCTAACGGCCAAGCTCCTGAGCAGGCCACGCCACAAGAAGGGCAAGCTGCGGCTCCTAAAACTGCCACCAACAATCGCGAACAATCTACACGCAATTTTGAACTTGACCGAACTGTAAGTTATACCAAGCATCAGCAAGGCACTCTTAAACGTCTAACCGTTGCTGTGGTAGTGGATGATAAAATTATTAAAAATGAAGACGGCACAGAAACACATCAACCTTGGACCGCAAACGAGCTTGAACGCTTAGCTATACTGGTAAGAGATTCCGTAGGTTACTCTGCCGTACGTGGTGATAGCGTCAACGTATTGAACGCACCTTTTACGGCCGGTGTTGAAGTTCCAGAAACAGAATTGCCAGCGGTGCCCTGGTGGGAAAAATGGTTGATGCCGCATATCAAATCTATTGCCAGCGTAATTATTATTTTGGCACTAATATTTGGTTTGCTGCGCCCAGTATTCAAAAGTTTGGCGCGCAACGGCGGCAGCATTGCTGAGCAAGAAGAAGCTCGCCAATTGGCAGCGCTCGAAGCGGCAGGTTTAGGCGGAATGGAAGGCGTTTCAGACGAAACGGTTACGCTTTCTGGCGGTAGTGCGCTTTTGCTCGGCGGGCCAGAGCAGGGTTATGAGCAGCAGTTAAACGCCATTAAAGGTTTGATTGCCGATGACCCTGGCCGTGTGGCGCAAGTGGTTAAAAAATGGGTCAATCAAGGCGAATAGCAGGTCGACAATCCGGTTTGCGTGAGCACAGAATTAAGGTAAACAAGTAATGGCGAATCCTCCCGAAAAAGCCGGTGAAAAGGCCAAAACAAAATTGCGCCCCGTTGATCAGGCGGCAATTTTACTGATGTCTCTGGGCGAACAAGATGCCGCCGAAATTCTTAAGCACATGGGGCCAAAAGAAGTGCAGCGCATAGGCGCAGCAATGACCCAATTAAACAACGTGCAACAAACCGATGTGCAAGCCGTCATGGGGAGCTTTTTGGAAGAAGTTCGCACCTTAACAGGCTTAGGTGTTGGCGCTGATGGTTACATTCGAAAAATGTTGGTTACTGCCTTGGGCGAAGACAAGGCCAACGGTCTCATTGACCGTATATTGTTGGGTGGTAATACCACTGGATTGGATACGCTGAAATGGATGGATGCGCGCTCTGTGGCCGATATCATCCGTAACGAACACCCCCAAATCCAAGCGATTGTTATTGCCTATTTAGATGCAGACCAAGCTGCCGAGATTTTGACGTTCTTCCCTGAAAAAGTTCGCCTCGACATCATGATGCGTGTTGCCTCTTTGGATACGGTTCAGCCAAGTGCGTTGCAAGAGTTGAACGACATTTTGGAAAAACAATTCTCCGGCAATGCTGCATCGCAAACCAAAGCCATGGGCGGTTACAAAGTGGCTGCAGAAATCATGAACAATTTGGATGGCTCAATCGAAGCGGATTTGATGGATTCCATCAAAGAAGTGGACGAAGACATGGGCAACCAGATTCAGGATTTGATGTTCGTATTCGACAACCTGAAAGATGTAGAAGACCGCGGTATTCAGGCGTTGTTGCGAGAAGTTTCCTCCGAAGTGCTTATCGTTGCGCTCAAAGGTGCGGACGACGAGCTCAAAGAAAAGATCTTCAAAAACATGTCCAAGCGCGCGGCCGAGCTTTTGCGCGACGATTTGGAAACCAAACCACCTATGCGCTTGGCCGATGTAGAGGCTGCGCAAAAAGAAATTCTCACGACTGCACGCCGCATGGCCGATTCCGGCGAAATTATGTTGGGTGGCGGTGGCGAGGCCATGATTTAACTTTATGTTAACTGTATGTAAGTTGCGCGTTGAAACTCTGACGCATTCACTGTAGGACGTTTATGACCACCAAATCCATGCCGGGCCGAATTCCATCGGAAGAGTTAGGCGAAGTAACATCTTGGATGCTTCCTCCGGTGGATGATTCTGGAAGGATTTTATCCAGCGCTGAAAAAGAAGCGCGCATGCGTCGCGAGAAATTGCTGCAGCAAGGCAAAGAAAAAATTGAAACCGTTGAAATCGCTCCGCAACAAAAAACCGGTATGACTGCGCAGGAAATGCAGGATATTTTTGATGCGGCAGAAAAAGATGGTTTTGATCAAGGCCACGCAGCCGGTTTCGAAAAAGGTAAAAGCGATGGTTACGAAGCAGGGCGTCAGCAAGGCTTAATGGAAATGCGCGCGCATTTAACGCTTGAGCAACAACGTTTTCAACAACTCGCCAATTCACTCATAAATCCACTGACTGCTCAAGACAATGATATTGAGAACATGTTGTTGGATGTGATTTGTTCGCTCACACAAAGTGTAATTCAGCGTGAATTGGTAACAGACTCCACGCATATTTTAGCGCTGGTTAAAACGGCGGTAGATGCACTTCCAGTAGGCAGTAAAAATATTCGCATCAGTCTCAACCCCGACGATTTGGCGGTTGTTGAAACTTACGCCAGTGAACAACAACTCGACTGGAAATTCGTTGGCGACACACAATTGCAACCTGGCGGGTGCAAAGTGGAAACGCCAGAGAGCCGTGTGGATTTTTCAGTCTCCAAACGTTTGCAAACCGTGCTAGAACAATTTTTAACGGGGCAGTTGGCGCAGTTGGATGGTGAAGAAGATTTGTCGGAAGCTGAATGATTTTTAAAGTGGCTCCGACTGTTGCATGCACAAAAAATTGTTTAGAACAGAATCCTCATCCTCGCCGCGCGAGTATGACGCCCCCAAGAAAATCTTAATTGCTAAGCTCTGAAGTAGAGCGAATAACGGCTCACCTATGTCAGAACGTCAATCCATTAGCTCTCGCTTGCAACACTACGCGCCACGTCGTTTAATTAATAACGAGCCCGTCGCTGAAGGTCGTATTACGCGGTCTGTAGGCCTAACCTTGGAAGCCGTTGGTCTAAAAGTTTCTGTAGGAAAACAGTGTGAAGTCATTAATAGCGATGGTCGTCAAATAGAGGCAGAAGTTGTTGGCTTTGCAGGTGATCGCGTATTCCTAATGCCCATCAAACGTGTGGAAGGCTTGCAGCCTGGCGCGCGCGTTGTACCCCTATCTGCACAGCAAGGTATGCGCATCGGCCTGCAAACGCTCGGTCGCGTGGTAAACGGTATAGGCCAGCCTTTGGATAACAAAGGGCCCCTGATTGGTGACGAGTTTCTAGATTTTAATCCTTCAGAAATTAATCCGTTACAACGGAATCCTATTAACGAAACACTTGATGTTGGCGTGCGTGCTATCAATGCATTAATCACCGTTGGTCGCGGTCAACGCTTGGGGTTAATGGCGGGTTCTGGTGTGGGTAAAAGTGTGCTTATGGGCATGATGACCAAATTCACCACAGCCGATATTGTGGTGGTGGGTTTGATTGGTGAACGTGGCCGCGAGGTGAAAGAGTTTATCGACCACATTTTGGGTGAAGAAGGCTTACGGCGCGCTGTCGTAGTCGCATCGCCAGCGGATGATGCTCCGCTCATGCGTTTGCGCGCCTCACAGTTATCTAGCCGCATCGCAGAATATTATCGCGACAAAGGTATGAACGTTCTCTTGTTGATGGATTCATTAACACGTTATGCCCAAGCTCAACGTGAAATCGCTTTAGCGATTGGCGAACCGCCTGCCACTAAAGGTTATCCACCCTCTGTGTTCGCCAAAATTCCTCAACTTGTGGAGCGGGCCGGTAATGCCGATAAAGGGCAGGGCTCCATCACGGCGTTTTATACCGTGCTGACAGAAGGCGACGATTTACAAGACCCTATTGCCGACTCGGCGCGTGCAATTCTGGATGGACACGTGGTGCTCTCGCGCCGTTTGGCGGAAGAGGGTATTTACCCCGCAATTGACGTTGAGGCCTCAATTAGCCGCGCTATGCAAAATATAGTGCCGGAGGAACACTTAAAGCAAATGCAACGCTTCAAACAGTTGCTGTCGCGCTATCAACAAAACAAAGATCTGATTGCGATTGGCGCTTATTCGCAAGGTGCCGATGCCGAAACGGATGCGGCAATTGAGCGGTTTCCCCATTTGCGAGCGTTTATCCAACAAGGGATTAATCAGCGCGTGCTCATGCCGGAATCTATTGCTAATTTGCAGTCTGTTATACGCACTCAGCAGCCTAAGGGTAATGGCCCTTTGGCGTCTCAACATCGTTAGCGTAAGGTGAAATTTTGTGGCTGAATCCCGTGCCAAACGTATGAAAGTGGTTCTAACGCTTGCTGAGCGAGCGGAGCAGGAGGCAGGCCAGCAGTTGAGTCAATGTCAAGCCCAGGTTAGTGCGGAAGAAGAGCAATTGCGCCAGCTCGATGAGTACGCGGCGCAATATCTAACTGTATATGGAGAGCGCAAAACAGGGGTTAGGCCGCATGAATTGATCGCCTATAGTGGCTTTATTCAACGCTTGGGTGAGGCGAAAAAAGAACAGGAAGCACGCCTCAAACGATTTCAGCTGCAAATGGAGCGGTTGCGTCAAGCTTGGCGTATTACTCACCAAAAGTGCGAATCCATCAAAGAGCTTATTGTTCGATTGCATCATGAGGAAAACGCTCTCATAGACAAGCGCCTTCAGAAAGAGATGGACGAACTGGTTGGACAAGCTTTTATCCGGCGCGAAACCTCAGATTGACGCAAAACTGATCGATTTCTGTTGGATTTCCGCAAGCTACTGTATAGCCCATATTTTTTTAGGAATTTGCCCGCCATGTGCCTATACAAAAAGGTTTTATCGGCTAGGCTTAAATTGAGTTAGACCTAGTGCGTCCGGCCAACCAAAGGCTTTGGTATGGAGGTTGCTCAGTGACTAGGCAGACAAGAAACAAATAATGATTATTTGGACAATGTGATAGAGGTAACTTATGGCGATCACGTCTACCGTCTCTGCAGATGGTTCTCAATTGACTATCTACATTCAAGGGCGTTTTGATTTCAGTTCACACCAGGATTTTCGTAACACCTACGAAAAGCTCACCAAAGCGCCTAGCCGTTTTCGAGTAGACCTACAAGGCACCTCTTATTTGGATAGCTCGGCTCTCGGCATGCTTTTGCTATTGCGCGATTTTGCCGGTGGCGAACGCGCCGATATTGAAATTGTAAATTGCTCTCAGGATGTGAAAAAGATTTTGCTCATCTCCAATTTTGAGCAGTTGTTTACTATTCATTGATGACAAAGCGCTTGAAATTAGTTGGTGTGATAGAGCGAATGGCATACGGAAACAATTGCTATGAATGATCTACGCAATTTAAAAATTCTTGTTGCCGACGATACCGATGCAGATCGATTAATTTTAGAGACTATTGTTCGCAAAGAGGGGCATCAGGTTTTCTCTGCGCGAAATGGATTGGAAGCCGTAGAAATATTTACGCAAGAGCGCCCTGATATAGTGTTGCTCGATGCATTAATGCCGGAGCTGGATGGATTTGATGCCGCTCGGCAAATCAAAGAATTAGCGGGCGATGAACTCGTTCCCATCATTTTTCTCACATCACTGCAAGATACAGATTCCCTGGTAAGTTGCCTTGATGCCGGCGGCGATGACTTTTTATCCAAGCCTTACAATCGCGTTATTCTAAAAGCAAAAATCAAATCCTTTAATCGCATGCGCGGTTTGCACAACACGATGATCAGCCAGCGCGATCAGCTATCACAGCATCACCATCGTTTACTGCAAGAACAAGCCGTTGCCAAACAGGTATTTGATAACGTTGCACACAGCGGTTGTTTAAGCGCAAATAATGTTCGCTATTTTCTATCGTCTCTTGCCGTGTTCAATGGCGATGTTCTGGTGGCGGGAATGCGCCCTAACGGCAACATGATGGTGTTGTTGGGAGATTTCACCGGGCACGGTTTGCCGGCTGCAATTGGCGCTATGCCTTTAGCATCCACTTTTTACGGCATGGTGAGCAAAGGCTTTTCCATGTCCGACGTACTGCGCGAAATCAACAAAAAATTAAAATCTATTTTGCCTGTTGGTTTGTTCTGTTGCGCTACCATGGTTGATTTTAATTTTCGAAAAAAGCGCATAAAAGTTTGGAATGGTGGTTTGCCCTCGGGCATGATTTATCGCAAAGATGGTTCTGTCACACCTATGCGTTCCACTCATTTGCCTTTAGGTGTACTTACCGAAAAAAGTTTTAAAGATGACGCGCAAGTATACGATCTTGATGTGGGTGATCGCATTTTCATGTGGTCAGATGGCATTCATGAAGCGCGCAATGCACAGGGGGAAATGTTTGGCGAAGAGCGGCTGTTGCAATTATTTGCAGAAAACGAATGTAGCCAATCAGCTTTTGACGAAATATTACTCGGTGTGAAAAATTTTATTGGCTCTGGCGAGCAAGATGATGATTTATCTATTATAGAAATCTGCATGGAGGCGCCAGAAAACGTAAACATCCCCAATTACAGCGTCAACAAATCACAACAGCTTGCTCAAGTGGAGTGGGAGTTGCGGTTTGAAGTAAAACCTACCAGTTTTAAATCATTTGACCCATTACCATTCTTACTTAATATTCTGACAGAAGAGTCCGATCTGCGTGGTTTCAGTGGCAGCTTATATACCATATTGGCAGAGCTATATTCGAATGCACTTGAGCATGGTGTGCTCGGTTTGGGTGGTGATATAAAAAAAACGCCGGAAGGATTTACCGAATACTACATGCGTCGTGAAAAATTGCTTAATGAAATCACAACGGGTTTTGTCCACATTTACTTTGCTTATTCATCGAATATTGAAGGCGGCTCGTTGACGCTGCGTGTGGAAGATAGTGGTAAGGGGTTTGATTACAGTTCCCGCCAAGGCAAAGAATTGTCTATCACCGGTTATAGTGGGCGTGGTATTGGCATTGTTGAAAAACTTTGCAAAACTGTGCGCTATTACGGTTCTGGTAATAAAGTGGAAGTGGTGTTTGAATGGGTTAACAACGATTAACCTCTTTCAAAAGAATGACGTGCTTGGGTTTGCATATGAATGATGTACAGCATTTGGATTATGATGCGCTCAACGCGCTTAAAGACGTAATGGAAAACGATTTTGGCCTTTTAATTGATACTTATTTAAAAGACTCCTCTGATCGTTTAATTGCGTTACGTGAATTAATTAGCGGTACCAACGCCGATTCTATTCGTAGAACTGCACATAGTTTTAAAGGTAGTAGTAGTAATTTAGGCGCCGTACATTTGGCGACATTGTGTGCCGTCATTGAGCGTAAAGCGCTTAATCAAAATTTTGATGCCTTGCGTCAAGACTTGTCACTTATTGAAGCCGAGTTTGGTGTGGTCAAACAAAAAATGTTGGATTTTCTCGGCTAGCCAGCAACTAAATCTTTCTCTCCTCTCGCTTTGGCACCACCCTTGCTTTTGTCACAGTAGATTCCAGAATTTAGCGCAAATCTTTTTAAAAGCGGCCATTCATTGCCGCTTTCATGGATTTGCAGTGGCAATATGACGAGGTTGAGGCAATGAATAACAGCTCTGCAAATAATTTCTTACTCAAATCTGTTCAGGCACCTGCGGTGCAAGCCGCTGCGCCAAAACGCAATTATCAGGATGATGCCTCATCCCGTTTTCACCAAAACTTTAAAGATGTGCAAGATTCCGTTCGCGCCGAGCGCCAGCCAGTTGCAAAACCCAGTGCGAAAAAAATTGCCGCTGCGGATAATCAAAAATCCACCCATGAGGTGGAAAAGAAGCCATCTGCATCCAAACAGGTCACCCAAACTCATAAAGACAATCAATCAGTCCAACATGACGGAGATGCAAAACCAGCCGAGGATGCAGTAGCAAAAACTGCAAACGCTGATTCACTTGAACCCAAAGCAGAACACAAAAAGAGTGATAATAACGAAGCTGAGAGTGGCGCTTCGGCAGCGGTTATCGAGCCAGTTGTTTTGCAGCAAATGCAGGCTGGCGCGACGAGTTCGCCAGAGGTTGTGACCACGTGGGGAATTCCAGTAGTTGCTCCTGTCGTCGATGTAGGGGTGTCAGAGGGCGAGCCTACGCAAGACGAAATATCGGTAACTGTATTTACGCCTGAATCAACAAATGCACCCGCATCTTCAGCATCTACAAGCGCGCTCCCATCAACAAATACCAATGTCGCGAAGGACGCCCCAGATACTTCTGAGCAAAATTCGAAGTTGACTGGTGGGGATTTGTCTGCGGTTGCCCAAGAAGATGCAGCATTTGTTTTAAGTGCAGCTGAGACCGCGCCCTCTGCGCAACAGCCTGTCGTTACGCCGGACAAGATTGCCGAGCAAGATCCTGCATTGGTTACCTTAGCGGGCCAAGTGCAGATGGCAAAACCTGTGACAACGTCGACAGCGACCTCGGTTCTATCTCAAACGGATTCGCAAGAGTCGGATGTTGAAGCGAGTACCTTGGTTGAGCTATTGCCGGACGAAAAGCCAGTTGTTAAACCTGCTTCTTCAACATCTACAGCTCCTGTGGTGGCAGATGCAGAGACACCTAAAATGCAGGACTTAGCCCCCAAAACAACCTTTGAAAAAACCTTGCAGAATATGATTCAGCCGAGCGCTCGAGGAAAAGACGACAGCTCGCCACAATCCGCACCAGCTCCAGCTATCACACCATCCCCCAGTGCGTTGGATTCACTCATGCGGTTTGGTGACACCCAAGCTCCTGCCGCACGAGGCTTTGTCGTACAAACCGCCGTTCCTGTTCCCGTTGGTCAACCACAATGGAGCCAAGCGGTGGGCGATAAGGTTTTGTGGCTCGCCGCCCAAAATGTGAGTTCCGCAGAGATTAACCTTAACCCTGAGCACTTGGGGCCAATGCAAGTGAAAGTCAGTGTGAACCAAGAGCAAACCAGCGTTAGCTTCACCAGTCATCATGCGGTGGTGCGTGAAGTGCTTGACCAAAATCTGGGGCGGCTGCGCGACATGTTTAGCGAACAAGGTTTACATTTGGTTAATGTTGATGTGTCGGATAAATCCTTTAGCCGTCAACAAGGCGATGCTCAACATCACAATGGGCAGGGCGCCAATAAGGAATTAGCTACTGAAGAAGAGGCCCCAGTCGCTGTGAGCCTCATTACACAGCAACGTCTTGTTGATCACTATGCGTAAGCCTTTTACGGCGGGCCTTGTTCCCGCCGGTAAGACTTTCTTCTTTTTCTGCATGTGTATTTGAAAGCTTCGTTGATTAAATGAACAGCTTGTCTGCATCGCGATCAGCCCGTTCCATTTCTCTTAAAAAAATACCCTTCACCGCCGTGCTTCGCTAGCAATCAAACAATCCGCTGCTACGCTTTAGTGAGCAATAGCTGGCATAGCTATTGCTCAAACCCTATTAGCCAAAGAAAGTGACGGAGTTTTGACATGGCAGCTGGAAAAAAAGAAGAGAAAGACGACAAGGCGGATCAGCAAGTTGATCCCGCTGCGGCAGAGGCCAAGCAAAAGAAAAAAAAGCTATTTATGTTTATTGGAATAGCCGTTTTATTGGTATTAATTTCGGTGGGTGCAACATTTTTTATAGTGTCAAAAATGATGGGCTCAAAACATGCGAGTGAGGATGAATCTTCAAGTGAATCCAGCGAAGCGGCAGAAGTAGTCGTTGCGCCAGCGATATATTATCCCCTGAAGCCTAACTTCACCGTTAATTACGATGTGAACGGCCGCCAGCGCTTCTTGCAAACAGAAATTACCTTGATGTACCGCGATGCGGAGATTTTAAAAACCCTTGAGCTTCATATGCCCGCTGTGCGCAATGGTTTAGTCATGCTGTTGAGTAGTCAGGTCTTTGATGAGCTGCAAACTGCGGAAGGCAAAGAAAAATTGCGCGCTGCTGCACTAAAAACTGTGCAGGACATTATCGCCAAAGAGGAAGTGGCGAGTGCCGAAAAAACTAAAGAGTCAGATGACAAAGACAAAGAAAAAGATAAAGACGAAGATAAAGACAAGAAAACGCCACCCAATATTGAACAGGTATTATTTACCCAGTTCGTAATGCAATAACGAGTTGTGAAAAAAGGATAGTGAGTCGTGCAAGATCTTTTATCGCAAGACGAAATCGATGCGCTCTTACACGGCGTTGATGATGGTGACATAGAAACCGAAGCGGATATAGAGCCCGGTGCGGTTAAAAACTATGACCTAACCAGTCAGGATCGAATCGTGCGTGGGCGTATGCCCACACTTGAAATGATTAACGAGCGTTTTGCGCGTTACACTCGTATTAGCATGTTTAATATGTTGCGCCGTACTGCTGATGTATCTGTTGGTGGTATTCAAATTCAAAAATTTGGCGAATATGTGCATACCTTGTATGTGCCCACTAGTTTGAACATGGTGAAGTTCAGGCCCCTGCGTGGTACGGCACTAATTATTTTAGATGCCAAACTGGTTTTTAAATTAGTGGATAATTTTTTTGGCGGTGATGGTCGCCACGCAAAGATCGAAGGTCGCGAATTTACGCCAACAGAATTGCGTGTGGTACAAATGGTATTGAACCAAGGTTTTGTTGATTTAGCAGAAGCTTGGAAAGCGGTTATGCCAATTAACTTTGAATATGTTCATTCGGAAGTTAACCCGTCACTCGCTAATATTGTGAGCCCCAGCGAAGTGGTTGTGGTAAGTACATTTCATGTTGAATTGGATGGCGGCGGTGGTGAACTCCACATCACTATGCCGTACTCCATGATTGAACCGATTCGTGAAGTGTTGGATGCAGGTTTGCAATCTGATACAGATGAACAAGACGAGCGATGGGTAAAAGCCCTGCGCGAAGATGTGCTCGCAGCAAAAGTAGAATTAGAATGCGATGTAGTGCGCCGTGAAATCACGTTGCGAGATATTGTCGATTTAAAAGCAGGTGATGTTATCCCTATTGAGTTTCCTGATTTCCATGTGTTAACCGCTAACGGTGTGCCCATGTTTAGAACACAATTAGGACAGCATCGTGGTAACCTGGCCTTAAAAATAAAAGAATTTTTTGACCGTTCCAGCGCGCAAAATGTAACTGGTACCCCAGGAGTTAATCATGGCAAGCGATGATATTAATCAAGATGATATGGCGGACGATTGGGCCGCCGCGATGGCAGAACAAGCTGTTGCTGATGAAGCCTTAGCCAATCCTATTTCCTTTGAAGAACTAGAAAGCGAGCATATCAAGGCGAACCCTAATCCCGAGTTAGAAGTCATTCTGGATATTCCTGTTACCATTTCTATGGAAGTAGGGCGTACGTCAATTACCATTCGTAATTTGTTGCAACTCAATCAAGGCTCTGTGATTGAATTAGATCGTTTAGCGGGTGAGCCGTTAGATGTATTGGTGAATGGAACGCTCATTGCCCACGGTGAAGTAGTGGTAGTAAATGAAAAGTTCGGTATTCGTATGACCGACGTAATAAGCCCTGCTGAGCGCATCAAAAAACTGCGTTAATTTAAGTATTAAGGTGTTGTGTATGAAAAATTTCACCGGCTCTATAAAAAAAACTATCGCCGGTATTTTGAGTGTTGCATGCATTCTCTTTTTTTCGGCCTCATACGCCAGTGATTCTACAGCAGTTACTGAAGGAGCTCTTGCAGATAGAACAGTTTCCGTTGATAACAGTGCGTCTACAATTTCAGTGACTAATGCTCACTCTCTTCAAAATTCATCGCAAACGGCGACTGCTGCCAAACCTTTAACACCTGCTCAAGTTAAACCAAATAGTGCATCGCAACTTGCAAGCTTGGTTGGCGGTTTAGCATTAATTTTGGTGTTGATTTACGGGCTTTCCTGGTTCGTAAAACGCTTTAGTCAAGGCGGCTTTTTACAAAATCCCACCATGAAAATTGTATCTGCTATGCCGCTGGGAACACGTGAACGCTTGATGTTAGTGGAGGTGGGCGGCAAACAATTATTGCTAGGTGTTACTGCCACGCAAATAAATACCCTGCACGTATTTGATGAGCCGGTTGTGCCTAATGGAAAAGATCAGCCTGTGGCTTCTGATTTTAGTCAGAAACTCATGTCTATATTGCAGCAAAAAAATATGTCGGCTTCAGGTATATCGTCTGCTGACGAGAGTCTCGATAAAAAATCCAATTCCTAAGGAATTACTATGTTGATCCACGGTTTGCGAGCGGTATCTCGCATCACCCACTTTTTCGTGCTGACGCTTTTTATTCTCGTCAGTTCTAATACATGGGCTCAAGCAAATTCAGCAAATCAACCTGCTGCTGCCCCTACGTCCGTTGCGAATATTGGTGGTTCCCTGCCAGCAATTCCCGGGTTGCCAGCGCTTACTGTTAAAACGAATAAAGATGGTACTCAGGAATACACAGTAACGCTGCAAATATTAGGCATCATGACGATGCTGACTTTTTTGCCAGCTTTGTTAATGATGGTTACCTCATTCACACGAATTATTATTGTTTTTTCTATCTTGCGTCAGGCGCTGGGTCTTCAGCAGTCGCCCTCAAACCAAATTTTAATTGGCTTGGCGTTGTTCCTGACGTTTTTTATCATGCAACCGGTCTTTAATAAGGCGAACCAAGACGGTTTGCAGCCGTACATTAATCAACAAATTACAGCAAATGTTGCCATTGAACGTGTTGCTGCACCTTTTCATGCTTTTATGTTGGCGCAAACTCGTGAGTCAGATATTAATTTATTTGTAGGCATTGCTAAGCATGCTCCTATTGCAACGCCGCAGGACACACCGTTTAACATTTTAATTCCTGCATTTATTATCAGTGAATTAAAAACGGCATTCCAAATTGGCTTCATCATTTTTATTCCGTTCCTAGTGATTGATATTGTTGTGTCCAGCGTGCTTATGGCAATGGGGATGATGATGTTGTCACCGTTAATTATTTCTCTTCCGTTCAAGATTATGCTGTTTGTGTTAGTTGACGGTTGGGCGATGATTGTAGGCACACTAGCGGCCAGTTACGGGGTTTAGCGGAGGTTTTATGACACCAGAAGTTGTAATGGATTTGTTCTCCGAGGCGTTATACCTCACCGTTTTAATGGTGCTTGTCATTGTCGGGCCGAGCTTAGTCGTAGGTTTGATTGTGAGCATGTTCCAAGCGGCTACACAAATTAATGAACAGACGCTGAGTTTTCTTCCTCGTTTGATAATGACCATTGCCACTATAGGTATGGCAGGTCCGTGGATTATTACCAAATTCATGGATTTGTTTACGCGGCTTTACACAAATATTCCTACGCTTATCGGCTAAAACACCGGCATCAAAAACATGCAAGAACTTGTCGTTAGTGAAGCGCAAATTAATCAATTTATTGGGCAGTATTTATGGCCGTTAATTCGTATTAGCGCATTCTACTTTGCGGTTCCTGTTATTGGTGCGCGTACAGTGCCCGCGCGCGTTCGTATTTTGCTCACACTTTTTACGGCGTTACTCGTTGTTCCGCTGTTGCCAAATGCTCCCATTGTTTCTTTTTTTTCTTTGGCTGGAATGTTAATGGTTGCGAAAGAAATCATTATTGGGCTCGCTTTGGGTTTTGTATTGCAAATTGTGATGCACGTGTTTGTGTTGACCGGCCAATTGGTTGCGTTGAAATTGGGGTTGGGGTTTGCCGCGCAAAATGACCCCTCAAGTGGCGTTAGCGTTACTGTACTTTCCCAGTTTTATTTGCTGATGTCGACTTTGCTGTTTTTGGCGGTCAATGGCCATTTGGCTGTTATAAATATGATCGTCAATAGTTTTAGCACTTTTCCTATCGGCGGATCTGGTTTGTCACCCGATGACTATATGCTCATAGTGCATTTATTTTCCTGGATGTTCGCCGCAGCCCTGCTTATTAGTTTGCCCTTGTTTACATCTATGATGATTGTCAATTTATCGTTTGGTGTAATGGGGCGTTCTGCACCACAACTTAATATTCTGAACGTTGGTTTCCCAATCACATTAATGTTTGGTTTCATTTTAATGTGGTATTCACTGTCTAACTTTCTACCGCTCTTTTATCAAATTCTTGATGAAGGCTTAGCGGCTGCCAATACATTAGTGGGAGCGCCCTAAATGGCAGAAGATGACAGCCAGGAAAAGACGGAAGAGGCCAGTGGCCGAAAGATCGAGAAGGCGCGTGAAGAAGGGCAGGTGCCTCGCTCGCGCGACCTTACTACGTCTGTGGTTTTGTTGTTAGGCGCTATAGCTCTGCTGTATTACGCAGATTTTATGGGCCAAAAATTTGTTGACATGATGCGCGTTAATTTTGTTTTAACGCGAGAAACAATATTTGATCCCAATGCCATGATTGGCCACTTTGTATCTGCTTTGTTTCAAGGGTTGCTCAGCATGGGGCCTTTTATGGCGCTCATGTTGCTGGCTTCAATTATCGGGCCGGTCGCTTTAGGTGGTTGGTTGTTCAGCGCCGATGCCTTAATGCCCAAACTCAGCCGTATGGATCCTATGGCGGGTTTGAAACGCATGTTCTCAATGAAGTCACTCATTGAATTACTCAAATCCACAGCGAAAGTCAGCATCATTTTAGGTGCAACCGTTTTGTTGCTTAAGTACTACGCGCAACCCATGTTTCGTATTAGCGATGAATCAATTGACTCCGCGATTATTCATTCCACACAAATTAGTGGCTATGCGCTTATCGCATTATCGGCATGTACGTTGATCATTGCTGCGTTTGACGTTCCCTTGCAGATTTTTGAGTACAACAAAAAATTAAAAATGTCTAAACAGGAAGTAAAAGATGAATCGAAAGATACCGACGGCAAGCCAGAAGTAAAAGGTCGTATTCGTCAGCTGCAGCGTGAAATGGCGCAGCGCCGTATGATGACCAATGTTCCCAATGCGGATGTCATTATTACTAACCCAACGCACTATGCCGTTGCACTCAAATATAACCCTGAATCTATGGCAACGCCTATTTTGCTTGCGAAAGGCGGCGACAACATAGCACTCAAAATTCGGGAGATTGGTAAATCTAAAGGAATAGAAATTATTGAATCACCCGTTTTGGCACGGGCAATATTTCACACAACAGAGTTGGACCAAGAGATTCCTTCTGGGCTCTATTTAGCCGTTGCCCAAGTGCTTGCGTATGTATTCCAGTTGCGCACATACCGCAAAGGCCGTGGTCAGAAGCCACGTTACCCCAGCAATATAAACGTACCTAAGGATATGTATTTTGATTAAATGTACGTGAAAGGTGTTGGCAGGTGAATTGAGAATGACAAAAACAAAAAAACCGCAATTAAGCGGTTTTTTTGTTTAACCAACATTGGTAGTTGTTGGTTTAATTTGGTACCAGTGGTCGGACTCGAACCGACACGCTTTTAAGGGCGCCGGATTTTGAATCCGGTGCGTCTACCAATTCCGCCACACTGGCAAAGAAAGTGGGCGCATTATATCAACGAGTTTTCCGACGTCAACGATATTTTTCGTTTTTTCCAAGGTATTTTCAGGTAATGCCTGAAAAGGCGTCAGCCCGCTGGTTTATCGGTCAAGTCGTCTATTTTAAGACGTTAAAAATTATTCAATTTGCTCCTCTGTAATAAAAAAGGCGACTCGAAAGTCGCCTTTTAACGCTAAACCAATTGATAGGACTTTATTGGCAAGCCTCACAATCTGGGTTGTCGATTGAGCATGCCAATGGAACGGGTGCCGCTGTTTCAAAACTGGCCTGTTCAATTTCCGAAACCACAGGCGCAGCTACAGCAGGGGCCGCAGCAATTCCACCGGCGCCTGTTGCTGATACAGCATTCAATGCACCTGTATTGATGGTGGATTTTTCTGTGGTGGTTGCTGCCAAGGCGCGCAGGTAGTAAGTGGTTTTAAGGCCGCTGTACCACGCCATGCGGTAGGTGATGTCCAGCTTCTTACCATTTGCGCCAGCAATGTAGAGGTTCAAGCTTTGGGCTTGGTCTATCCACTTTTGGCGACGGCTTGCAGCTTCCACAATCCATTTAGGTTCTACTTCAAATGCGGTGGAATAAATCGCTTTCAAATCTGCAGGAATGCGATCAATTTTTTGCACTGAGCCTTCGTAGTATTTCAAATCGTTAACCATTACCGCATCCCACAAGCCGCGAGCTTTAAGGTCGTGAACTAAGTGTGGGTTTACTACGGTGAATTCACCCGACAGGTTAGATTTCACGTAGAGGTTTTGGTAAGTCGGCTCAATCGATTGAGTTACGCCTGTGATGTTAGAAATGGTTGCGGTTGGAGCAATCGCCATCACGTTAGAGTTGCGCATACCTTGTGATTTAACTTGTGCGCGCAATGAATCCCAATCCAAAGTTTGGCTGCGATCCACTTTAATGTAATTCTCGCCGCGGTTTTGTGCGAGTTTCTCGATAGAGTCGATCGGCAGAATACCTTGGCTCCATAAAGACCCTTCAAACGTAGAATACTTGCCGCGCTCTTTTGCTAATTCGCTTGATGCTTTGATTGCGTAGTAACTTACTGCTTCCATTGAAGTGTCAGCGAAAGCAACTGCTTCATCTGAACTGTAGGCAATGCGTTGCATGTAAAGCGCGTCTTGGAAGCCCATGATGCCCAAACCGATTGGACGGTGACGAGCGTTAGAGGCTTTAGACGTTGCTACGGCGTAGTAGTTAATGTCGATAACGTTATCCAACATGCGGATAGCGGTTTGTACGGTGCGCTCAAGTTTTGCTTGGTCGAGTTTGCCGTTCACAATGTGTTGCGCAAGGTTAATAGAACCGAGGTTACATACCGCGATTTCATCGTTAGCTTTAGTGTTCAAGGTAATTTCAGTACACAGGTTAGACGAGTGCACTACGCCGCAATGTTGTTGTGGGCTGCGGATATTGCATGGGTCTTTAAAGGTGATCCATGGGTGGCCAGTTTCGAACAGCATGCCCAACATTTTGCGCCACAAATCTAACGCGCGAACGGTTTTGAATACTTTGATTTTTCCCGCAGCTGCTTCGGCTTCGTAAAACGCATAACGCTCTTCAAAGGCTTGACCATACAAGTCGTGCAAATCAGGAACATCGTTTGGTGAAAAGAGAGTCCACTCTTTATCATCAAATACGCGCTTCATGAATGCATCGGGCACCCAGTTAGCGGTGTTCATATCGTGAGTACGACGACGGTCATCACCGGTGTTTTTGCGCAATTCCAGGAATTCTTCAACATCCATGTGCCAAGTTTCAAGGTACGCACATACAGCGCCTTTGCGCTTGCCGCCTTGGTTTACTGCAACAGCGGTATCGTTGGCTACTTTCAAGAAAGGCACAACGCCTTGTGATTTACCGTTGGTGCCTTTGATGTAAGCGCCGAGTGCGCGTACTGGCGTCCAGTCGTTACCCAAGCCGCCAGCAAATTTGCTGAGCATGGCGTTGTCTTGCATTGCGCCATAAATGCCGTGCAAATCATCTGGCACTGTGGTCAGGTAGCAAGACGATAATTGTGGGCGCAAAGTACCCGCGTTAAATAATGTTGGGGTAGAGCTCATGTAATCAAAAGATGAGAGCAGGCGGTAGAACTCAATTGCACGTTCTTCTTTTTGCTCTTCTTCAATGGCTAGGCCCATAGCTACGCGCATAAAGAAAATTTGTGGCAATTCAATGCGCACATCATTGCTGTGAATGAAGTAGCGGTCGTAAAGGGTTTGCAAGCCCAAATAAGTAAATTGCAAATCGCGGTCAGCTAATAACGCTTTACCCAATTTTTCGTGATCGAATTTTAATAATTCAGGTGAAAGCAATTCCAACTCAACGCCTTTTTTCAAATAAGCGGGTAGGGCGCGAGCGTAGTAAAGCTCCATATCAGATTGAGTTGCTTCTTTGGCAATGCCCAGAAAGTTCAGTGCTTCTGCACGCAATTTGTCCATCAACAAGCGCGCTGTTACGAATGAATAGTTCGGTTCTTTTTCTACCAGTGTGCGGGCAGTGATAACCAAAGAGGTATTTACGTCAGATTCATTTACGCCGTCGTAAAGGTTACGCATAGCTTCGTCGAGAATGGCTTTTTCTTCTACGCCTTTCAGGTTTGCGCAAGCTTCCGCAACAATGGTACGCATACGAGCAATGTCCAAAGGCGCGCGGGTGCCGTTGGCCAAGGTCACATTGATGCTTGGGTATTCGCTATCAGCGGCTTGTTCTGCTGCGCGTTTTTCAGCGCGCATACGGGAATGCTGTTCGCGGTAGAGCACATAATCACGAGCCACTTTTTGCTCACCAGAACGCATTAGGGTCAATTCAACCTGATCCTGAATTTCTTCAATATGGATAGTGCCGCCAGACGGCATACGGCGTTTAAAGGTTGCGGTGATTTGCTTGGTGAGGCTGTCTACGGTTTCGTGGATACGGGTAGACGCAGCAGCAGTACCACCTTCAACGGCAAGGAAAGCTTTAGTCATGGCAATGGCGATTTTGCTGGCATCAAATGGAACAACAGTGCCGTTGCGTTTGATAATACGCAATTGGCCCGGTGCTGTAGCAGCTAGGTTTGGGGTGCCATGAATGTCGTGTTGAGGTGCTGTGCTGGTGCTGTTTTCAATGTCGGTGTGCATAGACGTCTCCCGCATGAGGTCTGATCCGTAGTTATGGTGTAAAAACGTAAATCGGCTAAATCCTTGATTGAATTGATAATGCTTATGGCTGTGACAACTCAATCGATCGAAAACTAAGGCTGAATGAGGCTTTGCTCGTTCATGAATATCTAATCTGTTTAACTAAAATCACTAACCTAACTCGCTAACTCATCTAACCCTTGTTCAGGACGAGTGCCATTTTTGTGTTATTAAAATCAGGGCTAAACGGTTTGTGAGAGGGTTTAACTAACAACTCCTCCAACAGACTGCCACCGATATAGATTGGGTTTAACGATGAACCCACCCAAATAGGCAGGTCGGTTGATAAACACAACATATAGTAGAGGCGGTTCCCCATACTACTGATTCCAAAACCTTGCACTTACGCTTTGTTTCGGCTGTTTATACGGCTTAAGCACCTTATAAACACTCAATTGGGTTAAAAAGTCTCGCTAAAAGCTTATTGGCAGACGCGCTCTATTCACAGGGCTGAGGCTTAAAATAGTGATTGGAGAAGTCTGTCACAAAACCCTATATATAGGGGTAAATCAAAATCGAGCTACAAGATAATGCGGTTAAAAGATTAATGCAAGCCTGAAAAATACCACTCGATCTGTGGATAAGTTGTGGGTAGTCAGTGAAAAAGATGCGCACAACCCGTTAAATATGGGCTTTTAACGGGGTTTTAGGGGGAAGCCTATTTGAGAGCCAATGTTAGATTTTTTTCTTCTAGGGAAACAAAGTGTTTATTACTACATATTGTGTTCGAAAAGCAGGCGAGTCTGCCTAATGTAAATGTTGCGTTTTATATGTAATATTCACCCGATTCTCAGGGCAAATGCTTGCGATATTATTATCATATAGTAATAATGACTAACTGATCGCGTAGACGAATCAGGTTAAATAATATCCAAACACAAATCGGCAATGAAGGAATTATAAGAATGCATCAATTAATCCGTTATCTCGTCATTTTGTTCTGCTTAACGTCTTTTTCATCCTCCGCCTTTGCAGATCACCCAATCAAGCATCACGTTGGTATCGTATGGGCTAGTCCTAAAAACTTTAAGCTCACGCTGGATATACATGTTCCACAAACGGAAAGCGCTAAACCCAAGCCAGTATTGGTGATTTTCCATGGTGGCGGTTTCTTGTTGAACAGCAAATCCATCATGACGGATCTTGCCACTACTATTGCAAGCCGCTCAGACGTTATTACCGTTAATGTGAATTACCGTTTGTTGTCCGATTTGGATAACACCACCACGATTAACGAAATCATTGAAGACGGTATGGGCGCAGTCTTGTGGGTGAAAGACAACATCCAACAATACGGCGGCGACCCAACCAAGGTGGCAGTCACGGGCGATAGCGCCGGTGGTCATTTGGCGTCGATGGTGATGTTGGCTGGCCGCAATTTAGATAGTGACGGTTTTGCGAAAAAGCCGCTGGGCTTTAAGCCAACCTATTTGCCCCAAGGTATGACAGCCGAGCAGGTTGCCAAAAAAGATGGTCTGAAGTTGCAAGCAGCAATTCTAAGCTACACTGGTTTTAGTTTGGTTGGCATGGCTGAAAACGGCTTTGAAAAAGGCGGCCCTATTTGGGGCTGGGCGCACGCAAAAGCGCGCGGTTTTTTTGGTGACGCAATTAATCTAAAAGATAACCCAGATTATTATTTAGCATTGTCTCCAGACCAATATTTGGTGAGCGCTAAAAAATATAAGCTGCCACCTCAGTTTGTTCATGTGGGCGAGAACGACCAAGCGACCAAGCCAGAGTTTTCTCAAAAATATGTAGAGCAACTTAAAAGTTTGGGGCAAGAGGCCAAGCTCAAAATTTATCCCGGTAAAAAGCATGGCTTCCTAGATTCTGGTTGTAACGATTACAACCAAGGTTGCTTTGACGATATGTCTAAGCCCGCCGTTGATGACATGATCGCGTTCTTAAACGAAGTATTTGGTCTATAAAAATCCAGTTTTGGTTTCCGCATAAACGTAGAAAGTTGTGCGGAAACTAACAAGCGGGCAAACACGGCGCAGTCACCTCAGGCTGCGCCTCTCTCCAATAAAAAGATGGAATTCATTATGGGTAAATTTACGCTTCCCCAGTTAAACCATTTTCCGCGCATGCACCTACTTAGTCTGGAAAAGCTGCGCTTGAAAAAACATCTAGGCACTTCCTGTACGCTTATCTCAGCAATGCTTTTTTCTGCATTTGCCAGCGCGCAGCTCATGCCAGATCAATTTAGGCCCAAAGTGTTGCCCTACAAAGATACGTCGCTCAGCTTTGAAGAGCGCGCCAAAGATTTGGTATCGCGCATGACGTTGGAAGAAAAAACGCCACAGCTGATCAACGACGCACCGGCAATTCCCCGCTTGGGTGTGCGTGAATACAACTGGTGGAACGAAGGTTTACACGGCGTTGCAGCGCTAGGCGATGCAACTGTATTTCCACAAGCTGTCGGTATGGCTGCTGCGTTTAACGAACCACTCATGCACGAAATTGGCGATGTAGTGAGTACTGAGTTCCGCGCAAAACATTTTTCTAAGCTTCATCGCTTCGGTGGTTCAGATTGGTTTGCAGGTTTAACCGTGTGGGCACCGAATATTAATATTTTCCGCGATCCCCGCTGGGGCCGCGGCCAAGAAACTTACGGTGAAGACCCTTACTTAACCTCACGCCTTGGTGTTGCCTATGTGAAAGGTTTGCAAGGCGACGATCCACGTTATTTAAAAACGGTTGCGACTCCTAAACATTATGCCGTTCACAGTGGCCCCGAAGCAGGTCGTCACCGCGATAACGTAAACCCAAGCCCAAAAGATCTTGAAGAAACCTATTTACCTGCATTCCGCGCAACGGTTGTTGAAGGCAAAGCGGAATCTGTTATGTGCGCTTACAACGCAATCAATGGTGTACCAGCCTGTGCAAACACCACGTTGTTGAAAGAGTATTTGCGCGATAAGTGGGGCTTTAAAGGTTTTGTTGTGTCTGACTGTGCCGCCGTATTTGATATTTATTTCAAAGGCAGTCACGGTTTTACCGCAACGCCAGAAGAGGGCATCAAAGCAGCTTTTGAGAGCGGTATGGATTTGATTTGTGGTGATGCAGATGAAGCTAATCACATCAACAGCGCGCTTAAAAAAGGCTTAGTAACCGAGTCACAAATCGATGCTGTGTTAGTGCGTTTGTTTACGGCAAGAATGCGTCTAGGCCAATTTGATCCGCGCACGCAAGTCTTCCCCAAAATTACGGCGAACGACAATGACACTGACGAACATCGCAACTTGGCTCGTAAAATTGCTAGCGAGTCGCTCGTATTGTTGAAAAACAAAGACAGCTTCTTACCATTCAAGTCATCTGTTAAAAAGCTTGCGGTTGTTGGTCCAAACGCCGATAGCGTTGCGGCGCTGGAAGGTAACTACAACGGTAGCCCCTCAAAACCTGTGACTGTTTTGAAAGGTATGCGCGCGCGTTTTGGTGAAAGCAATATTCAATTCGCGCAAGGAACTGGATTGGTTGACCCTGTGCAATCACCGGTGCCTAACGATGTATTGTGCGCTGACGAAAAATGTAAAAAATATGGCTTGAACGCAGAATACTATGCAGACAAAAGCTACAAAGATAAGCCTCTCAGCAAGCGTATAGATGCAAACGCAACCGTAACCTGGCGCAACCAAGTGGCTAGCGGCGCAGTACGTTGGAATGGTTTTGTGAAAGCGCCAGAAACCGGCACTTACTCTATGCGTTACCTCGCCGACGGTGGCTACCGCATTTGGGTGAACGACAAAATCGTTATTGATGCATGGAACGTTGACTGGCGCCCAGTAATTGCAAGCGGCACGGTCGATATGGTTGCGGGTCAAACCTATCGTTTGAAAATTGAAGCTTTCCAACGCGGTGAGAAAGGCGACGAAAAATTACTGTGGAGCCTGCCATCTAACCCCGGTGCCCAAGCTGCGGTCAGTGCTGCAAAAGATGCGGACGCGGTTGTGTTTGTTGGCGGTATTACAGCGCAAGTGGAAGGCGAAGAAATGCCGGTGCCAATGCCCGGTTTCACTGGCGGTGATCGTACTGACTTGAATTTGCCTGCTGCGCAACGCGCGTTGCTTAAGCAGCTTTACGCTACTGGCAAACCTGTTGTGGTTGTGTTGATGAACGGCAGTGCATTATCGGTTAACGAAGAAGATGTATCCGCAACCGCATTGGTTGAAGCTTGGTATCCAGGCGGTCAGGGCGGTGAAGCAGTTGCGTCCATGTTGGCAGGTGATTTCAGCCCAGCAGGTCGCTTGCCCGTGACCTTCTACAAATCACTCGACCAGCTACCTAAGTTCAATGATTACTCTATGGATAATCGTACTTACAGATACCATACCAACGATGTGCTTTATCCATTCGGTTACGGTTTGTCTTACAGCAAGTTTACCTATGGCAAGGTCAGCGCACCTAAGCAATGGGATGCGAATGGCAATGTCACTGTGACAGTTGATGTAACCAACGCGGGTAATATGGATGCTGACGAAGTTGTTCAGTTGTACGCTTCGCACAAAGACGTTAAAGGTTCGCCAATTCGCGCATTGGTAGGTTTCCAACGCGTGCACATTGCTAAAGGAAAAACACAAAAAGTGACATTCCAATTGGATGACCGTCGTTTGAGTACGGTAGATGCCAAAGGGGAACGCGCTGTTGTTCCCGGTACGGTTAACCTTTGGGTTGGTGGTGGACAACCAGCACAACGCGCAGGTCTTGAGCCAGCGGCTGGTAGCGAAGCCAGTTTGATCATTAAGAAAGGTAAAACTGTGTTGTAATCTGTCTAGCGATGCTTATGTTGAGCATTGATATTGATAAGATCGTGAAATGGCTCCGATAAATTCGGAGCCATTTTTTTATGGAGACATAAACATCCAAAACGTATCTTTCCAATAACGTACCCATCCACTCACTCACGAAAAATGTCTATGAAAAAAATAATGATTGCCTTAAGTATTTTAATGAGTATTTTTGCGGTTGCCCCCAGCTTAGCAGCTGAGAATTCCCCAGTATTTGAATTGCGTGTATACACCACTCATCCTGACAAAATGCCAGATTTATTGGCGCGTTTTAAAAATCACACCACCAAGATTTTTAAGCGTCATGGCATGGAAAATGTTGGTTATTGGCTGCCAGTAGAACAGAAGGGTGGTGACAAGCTGTATTACATTTTGAAGCACAAGAGTCGTGCCGCTGCAGAATCGTCGTGGAAAGCTTTTGGTGCGGATCCTGAATGGGTAAAAGTCCGCGCGGCGAGTGAAGCCAATGGGCCGATTGTGGCAGGCGTTGAATCAACGTTCTTAACATCTACCGAGTTTTCTGCAATTAAATAATCCGGGTTTTAGGGGCGCACTTAGTGCGCGCCCACTTGCATATAAAGATTAAATTTTCCGTCATCCGCAAAACCAACGCCGAGATAAGCAGGGCCCAAAGGTGTTTCCCCTCCTAAATAAATCACAGCAGAATTAAGCCAGCCATCGGTTTCGTCATAGGTGTAAGCGCGTTTTAATTTTGCCGCTTCCAAACCCAAACCCAAGCGCAAATCGCCATTAAACCCAAGCGGCATGCGCCCAATAATTCGTTCGCCACGTAAGTGAGTATAGAGAGCGTTGTCTGCAATAATTTGGTTGCTTGCGTAAGCGGAGAGATTTAAAAATCCGCCAAGGTAGGCTGCGTCTACCGCAGGCAATTGCCCAAAGGTAGAGCGAATATAAGTTGTGCGGCCGCCCAACACGAATTTATCGAGAGGGTACGCAAAATTGAATTCGCTGCTGAATTTGCCATAACCTTGATGGGGGGATTCAAAATAACTCAACTGTGTTGACCAGCCGCGTGAAGGGAAATGCAAGCGATTGCGGCGATCAATGTTTACATCTAACAAAGTGCCACCAAATTTATCGTGGGAGTTTCCTAAATCAACCGAGCTTAGGTCAGAGACACTCTTAATGTCGTATTCACGCCACGCGAATTTCGCTTGCCCGAAGTTGCCCAAGTTTTTGCCAAGAGCAAATTCAGACCAAGCGCGAATAACTTCATATTCTGCTATTTTGTCGTCGTTTTGGAATACATTCACCATTTCACTTTTGCGATAAATCGAAGGTTGTACGAAATAGGTTTGGCGATAATTAAGTGGTTGATAAAATTCGGCCTCAAAGCCTGGGTTGCTACCAATATCCACACTGCCAAAGAGTTCGCCGCCGTGGTGATTAATCCAGGTGCTGCGATAGGCTGCACGTAAATCGAAGTTGGTGCCTTGGCGATATTCGTTATTAATATCAAAGCCGAAGGTAAAATAATCTGAGCTCCAAGTGGCTTCGCGGGCATTAATTTTTAAGGTATTTTGCGAGCCCTGAGTGGCAATAGAATAATCCACATTTTCATAAAAACCGTCTCCATACAAACGAATTAAATCCTCCTCAAGCTTTTGTACATCAAGTGGCTCTTGGACTTTTTGGCGAATGTGTTGTTGAATATAATCAGGAGATTGATCCTTTAAGGGGCTAATAGCAATCTCATCAATTCGAACGGGTGCCTGCGAGCTTTTCTTTTCATTGCGCCATGCGGCATAGGCTGTTTCATTAACAGAATATTGTTGCAATTTTTCCAGTTTTTTTTCGGCTGCAGCTTTGCCTATGTCAGCCGCCTTTGCGTAGTGGGAAAAATCCGCCGCCGAAAAGTCTCCTAGTGAAGGCTCAAGGTAAATATCTTGTGGGCGCAAAATAGAAATAGAGTGCGCCACATTTTGTTTGGCTAGAATGCCGATCATTTGAGAGCTAACACTCAAGAGAGAATCGATTTCTGCTGCAGGTTTTAACGGCGTGCCGACATTCACCGCAATAATGACATCGGGATTGCAGAGCTCGCGCGCAACACTCACGGGCAAGTTATCAACCAAACCTCCGTCTACTAATTTGTGGCCCTCATAGTCAACGGGAGTCATAAGCCCCGGAACAGACATGCTTGCGCGCATGGCCAAGGGTAGGCTGCCTTTTTTGAAGACAAATTTTTCGCCTGTGCCTATATCAGTTGCGACCAACGCAAGTGGTATGGGCATTTCTTCGATATTGCGCGCCGCATAATCTGCGCCCACCAATAAATTAAAAAATAATTTAATTTTGGTTCCAGCAATAACGCCCGATTTAATCGTAACGCCGCGTTTGGTTAACCCCAACTCTGTGCCGGATAAAAACCGGTTGGTCACACGTTTTTTGCGAAAACCAAGTTCTGAATAGTCTGCAGAATCGAGGAATAAATCTGTCCAGTCTGCTTTGTCTAATTTCTCACGCATTTCCGCTGAAGATAAGCCCGCTGCATAAGCGCCCGCCGTGAGGCCGCCCATGCTGGTGCCCACTACGCACGCCAACGGAATTCGCTCACGCTCGAGCACTTCTAGTACACCTATATGCGCAGCGCCACGCGCACCTCCGCCGCCTAAGACGAGGGCGATACGCGGAGATGTTTGCATATGTTGCTGCGGCTCGGCAGATGTTTGTGCTTGTGTGAGAAAAGTGTGTGTGCAGACGAGTAGCATCAGGAAAAGACGTGCGGAAAAAGATTTCTGCATAACGACAGTTCGCATCCTTTGATTAAGCTAAGTTGGACAAGGTTATTATTGACGCACGAGTTCGTAAGCACACATGTTGACAGCAGATGCCAAGTTTAACGAATCAATCGCGCCTGAGCCAGGAATGCTAAATGAGTGCATGTAAATATCGGTTAATAAATCGTGAGGTAAACCACGCGCTTCGTTACCAAATAAATAACAATCAAATTCTTTAAATGCTGCATCGCTAGGTTTATCGCCGTGCATATCGAGGCAGGCGATTTTTTTGTAGCGTGTACTAACCTCGGTGATGGAAACATCCAGCTCCATGGGTAAATGAAAAATCGCACCCATGCTAGAACGAACCACTTTCGGGTTGTACGGGTCAACCGAATTGGGGCTTAACAATAAGCGAAAATTTCCAAACCATGCCAGCGTGCGCACAATAGTGCCGAGGTTCCCGGGGTCTTGTACTTCATGAAGGTAAATTGCCCGCTCATGTTTTTGCGTTGCGGTTGTTGACTGTAAGAAGGGCACGACTGCCAAAATTCCCTGAGGGGTTTTGGTGTCGGAAATTTGCGCCATTTGCTTTTCTGAGATGATGTTTTTTTTGAACTCACTCGGCCAGTGTTCGTAAGCTTCGGTAACGTAAAGTTCGCTTTTTTTGAGCGCGGTAATTTTATCAGCAGCTTTTTGCAGCTCAAGCACGAGATGTTCACCTTCAACCAAAAAATGGCCAAGTTCTTCGCGATATTTCTTCTGTTGTAATTTTTTTACGTCGTCGAGTTTCATAGCGTTTTAGTTTCTCGGGGAATCGTCATCCTCGCGCAGCGGGGATCCAGCTCTTGATTTGTATCGTTTTTTAAAAGCGAAAAGCTGGATCCCCGCTGCGCGAGGATGACGATTCCCTATGTAAATTTTATCTGCCCAAATCTTCCAAGATCGCCTTAGCAACTGCTTCTGCAACCTTAATCCCGTCCACACCTGCAGACAAAATTCCTCCCGCATAACCCGCGCCTTCACCGGCGGGGTACAAGCCGCGTGTATTCAAGCTTTGCAAATTGTCGTTATCACGCGTGATGCGAATAGGTGATGAGGTTCGTGTTTCAATACCGGTAAGGATTGCATCGTCGCGATCAAAGCCGCGAATTTGTTTTCCAAATTCCGGTAGGGCTTCGCGAATCGCTTCAATCACATAGCTGGGTAGCGATGGCGTTAAATCGCCAAGTAACACGCCGGGTTTATACGAAGGTTCTACTTCACCAAACTCGCTCGACGCTTTATTGCGAATAAAATCCCCAACAAGTTGCCCCGGTGCGCAGTAATCGCTGCCGCCTAATTCGTAGGCGAGTGATTCTAGTTTTTCTTGTAGCTCTACGCCCGCGAGTGGGCCACCCGGAAAATCTTCTTCCGGTGTAATTCCCACCACAATACCCGCGTTGGCATTGCGTTCGTTACGCGAATATTGGCTCATGCCATTGGTTACCACACGGTTAGGTTCTGATGTTGCTGCAACCACTGTTCCGCCGGGGCACATGCAAAAGCTGTACACCGCGCGGCCATTTTTAGCGTGGTAAACGAGCTTGTAATCTGCCGCGCCCAATTCGGGGTGGCCTGCATATTTACCGAGGCGTGCTTTATCAATCAGCGATTGCGGATGCTCAATACGGAAGCCAACGGCAAAAGGTTTTGCTTCAATAAAAACGCCGCGTTTATGGATTTTTCTAAAGGTATCGCGCGAGCTATGGCCCAGCGCAAGCACCACGTAGCGGCTGCGAAGTTCTTCGCCATTCGCCAAGGTCACACCTTGAATGCGACCATCTTCAATTAAAAAATCAGTCACTTTGCTTTCAAAGCGAACTTCACCGCCCAATGCGCGAATTTCCTCACGCATGGTGGATACCACTCCCGTTAAACGGAAAGTACCTATGTGCGGCTTGCTCACGTACATGATTTCTTCCGGCGCACCTGCACGAACAAATTCATGCATCACTTTGCGGCCGTAAAATTTTGGGTCTTTGATTTGACTATAAAGCTTTCCGTCAGAAAACAAGCCCGCACCGCCTTCACCAAACTGCACGTTGGATTCAGGTGTTAACACTTTGTTGCGCCAAAGTGCCCAAGTGTCTTTGGTACGGCGACGGACGTCTTTGCCGCGCTCCAGCACAATCGGTTTAAAACCCATCTGCGCGAGCGTTAACGCGGCGAATAAACCGCAGGGGCCAAAGCCAATGACTATGGGGCGTTCTGTTAAACCGTCCGGTGCTTGTGCCACGGGATAGTAGTGAGTGTCCGGCGCGGGGCGAATATGAGTATCGTCCTTAAAGCGCGCGAGTAGGCGTTCTTCGTTGTTGGCGCTTAGGTCGATAATGTAAACAAATTTGATTTCGCTGTTTTTTTTGCGGGCATCGTAGCTGCGTTTGAAGACGGTAAAGTCGAGCAGGTCGGTGTCTTTAATCTTCAAACGTTCAACAATGGCTTTGCGCAAGGCATCGGCGGGGTGATCAAGCGGTAACGCGAGTTCGGTAATACGAATCATGGGCTGGGTTCCTGGCCGGGTGATCCGGCAGAGGTGATTTAAAGGCGCGATTCTACGCTGGTTGGTTTATGGCGTCACCGCTTGTTTAGCCGTTTGCACCTAGTGTTTGCGGGTGGTAACACATACAATTGCGGCCTTTCTGTGAATTATTCCCTTCGCTCGCACAATCTCCAATCAAGAATCATTATGGCCCGATCAAAAAGCAGTAACCGTTGGCTCGAAGAGCACGTCAATGATCCCTACGTAAAACGCGCGCAAGTGGACGGCTACCGTGCGCGCGCCGCTTACAAACTGCTTGAGCTAAACGACAAAGACAAGCTGATTCGCCCCGGTGATTTGGTGGTGGATTTGGGTTCGGCACCCGGTAGCTGGTCGCAAATTGCAGGGCGTTTGGTGGGTGTGAAGGGACGGGTGGTCGCCTCGGATATTTTGCCCATGGACTCGCTCGAAAACGTGGATTTTATTCAGGGCGATTTTACCGAAGAAGCAGTTTTTAACCAGATTATGGATCTACTCGGCGGCAGCAAGGCAGACGTGGTGATTTCGGACATGGCTCCCAACATCAGCGGTATCGATGTGGCTGATCAGGCGTCATCCATGTATCTGGTTGAATTGGCATTGGATATGGCGCGCTCGGTGTTGAAACTCAAGGGTGATTTTGTTGCCAAGGTGTTTCAGGGCGAAGGCTTTGACGATTACGTTAAGGAAGTTCGTACCAGCTTTGACAAGGTGGTGATTCGCAAACCCGATGCATCGCGCCCACGCTCGCGTGAGGTTTATGTGGTGGGTAAAGGCTTTAAGAGCTGATCTAATGGCTATTTGTTAATCGTTTCAAGGCTTGTTTGCTGGTTGTGGCCAAGCCTTCCTGCAATATGCGTTTTCTTTGCGCATTTCTTTACAGTTCCACACATTAAAATCTCCCAAGGTGCATCTAAACTGCACGCAGCTATCGTCTAAAGACTGTCTCAACCCATTTATTTACTCAGTATCTACTACACAGATCGACTTTTAAGGAATTGTTATGCCGAATAAAACGCTAATTGCTTTGGGCTTGGCGGCGCTCTTGTCTGCCTGCGGTGCGTCCAAAGAGGCGCCTTCCAAAGACACCAAGCCAGCCATGCTTATCGTAAAGGAAGATTTGGTTGCTATATCGGCTGGCCGCGTTGCGTCAGGCCCCATTATTTCAGGCTCTTTGGAGGCGAAGAAACAAGCAGATTTACGCGCGGAAGTGTCCGCCATAGTCGTGCAGGTGCTTAAAGATAACGGTGACAAGGTTCAGGCGGGCGATCTTTTAGTGCGCCTTGACGATACGATTTATCGCCAGGCCTTGCTTTCGTCGCAAGAGGCAGAGCGCGCCGCGCAACAAAGCTTTGACCAAGCAGAGCGCCAATTTAATCGCTTGAAAGCCTTGTCTACCAGCGGTGCCGTTTCTACCCAAGCGCGTGAAGATGCCGAGCTGCGCCGCAACGCTGCACAAAGTGAACTTGCGGCCACACGTTCACGTTTAGCGCAAGATACCTTGCAATTGGCTCGTACCCAAATACGCGCGCCTTTCGCCGGTGTTGTGGGCAATCGCTTGGCATCCAACGGTGATACTGCGCAGGTCGGCAAAGCACTGCTTAAAGTTATCGACCCTAGCAGTATTCGTTTTGAAGGTTTCGTTCCCTCTGAGCAAATCCAGCAGGTCAAAGTAGGCCAAGCCGTTAGCTTTTATGTGAACGGTTCGCGCGATCAAATGTACGAAGGCAAAGTTGAGCGTATTAACCCAGTTGCCGATGTCAGCACGCGTCAAGTTGGTGTTCAGGTCAGTTTAAAAGACACCAAAAATTTAACCGTAGGTTTGTTTGCGGAAGGGCGTGTGCAAAGCCTTTCGCAACAAAGTCTAACCATTCCCGAAACCAGTTTGATTCAGCAGGGTGATCACGCGTACATCTGGCGCGTGCAGCAAGGCAAATTAAATAAAGTTGAAATTCAGTTGGGCGCGCGCGACATTCAATCGGGTGATTACGCGGTAGTGGCTGGTTTGGCTGAAGGCGACACTATTTTGCGCCACCCACGCGGCATTTTGGTTGAAGGTGCAACCGTAAGTTTGGAAAAAACACCTGCTAAAGCAACTAACGCGGCGAGTACAGCTCCAGTTGAAAATAAAACGCCAGCAGCTAAGCCATCTGATAAGAAGGAAGGATAAGACTTATGTTTTTATCTGACTTTAGTATTAAACGCCCGCTGGTGACCGTGGTATTAGTCATTGGTTTGATGGCGATAGGTTGGCTTGCCTTAGGGAAGTTGCGCGTTAATGAGCGCCCAGACGTTGCTCCGCCAGTCTTGCGCATCACCATCCCGTACCCCGGTGCTTCACCAGAAACGGTTGAGCGTGAAATTGTTGATCGTCTTGAAAAAGCCATGCAGGGAATTCCCGGCGTTCATCAAATGCGCGCGTGGGCTAACGAAGGCAACGCGACGTTCAGTATTGAATTTGAATTTAACAAAAATTTAATTGAAGCGGCGGATGAAGTGCGCAACTCCATTGCGAGTGTGCGTTACAAGTTGCCGATTGAAATGCGCGAACCGATTATCAGCCGGGTTGACCCAGATTCCTGGCCGATTATGTCGCTGTCTTTATCCTCATCAAGCCAAAGCCATATTGAATTATCCATTCTGGCGGAAAAAGAAATTGGCGATAGATTGCGCGCAATTCCCGGTGTCGCCATCGTTAATATTTCCGGCGATTTAAAGCGTGAACTTTCGGTGTTGTTGCGCAGTGAAAAATTGCGCATGCACAATATTTCTGTGGTGGAAGTTCAGCGCAGTTTGCAAAGCCAAAACCTCACAGCACCCGGTGGAAAAATTCAGGGCGAGCTGGAAGATCGCAGCATTCGCTTGTTAGGACGCCTCGCAACACCAGACGATTTTCGTCGTATTGTTTTGAAACGCAATGGCGATGAAGTTTTGCGCTTGGGCGATGTGGCCGATGTGGTGGACGGCAATGCCGAACAAAACAGCATTAGCCTTTATAACGGCCATGTGTCTGTGGGTATTAATATTATTCGTACGCGTGATGCGAGCACGGTTTCTGTTTCAAAAGCCGTACGTAAAGAACTCACAGAAATTCGCAAAAATCTAAAGCCCGGTACTGTGATTGAAATTGCTAACGATGGTGGCGAATGGGCCGAGTCAAGTTTGAATAACGTCATTGAAGCGCTGATTCTCGGTGCGGGTTTAACCATATTTGTGGTTTACGCATTTTTGAATTCATGGCGTTCAACACTGATTACTGCGCTCTCGCTTCCAACTTCCGTACTTGCTGCGTTTATTGCGGTGTGGCTGTTTGGTTTCTCGCTGAATTTTATGACGCTGCTGGGCTTGTCACTTGCCATTGGTGTGTTAATCGACGATGCGATTGTGGTGCGTGAAAATATTGTGCGGCATATGGAGCGCGGTTCAGATCGCGTGACAGCATCACGCGAAGGTACAAAAGAAATTGGTTTGGCGGTAATGGCGACAACCTTTTCGATTGTTGCTGTGTTTATTCCTGTTGCCTTTATGAGCGGTGGCCCCGGCCAATGGTTTAAACCATTTGCTTTAACGGTTGTGGCATCGGTTTTGGTTTCGCTGTTAATTTCATTTTCGCTTGACCCTATGTTGTCATCGCGTTGGGGTGATCCCGTCGGTTATCAAGATCAACCAAAGCGCGGTTTCAGTGCTTTGCTAAAACGTTTTAATGAATGGTTTGATCATCAGGCTGACCGTTACACCAATGTGATTCGTTGGGCGTTAGGGCACAGACGTTCCATGGCAGCCATTGCTATTGCCACTTTTGTAGGAGCATTGGTGCTTCAGTCTGTGAAAGGCGGCACCAGCTTTTTGCCTGCGGCAGACAACGGACAACTCGTTGTAAACATTCGTTTGCCTTCTGGCGCGAGCTTAGAATATGCACGCATCAAAACGGAACAAGCTGCGGAAATTGCACGCAAACTGCCAGAAGTGAAATCGGTGTTTAGCGATATTCGCCGCAATAACAGCCGCTTGGATATTGATATTGATAAACCGAGCACACGCAAACGAACCGCTGCAGAAATTGCAAAAGAATTGCGTGCAAATACCAATCGTTTAGTGGGTGCGGAGTACACCGTTCAAGACGATACGAGTAACGGCGGCAACAAACCAGTGAGCATTAATTTCTACGGGCAAGATTCACGCAAGCTCATGGAAATTACCGACGCCTACATGGAAAGTTTGCGCAAAGTAAAAGGTGCGGTTGATGTTGGCCTTGCTGACCAAGATGCAATGCCCGAATTGCAAATTGAATTGGATCGTGGCTTGGCAAATAGTTTGGGCATTGTCGTAAGCGATGCAGCACAAGCTTTGCGTCTTGCGTTTGCGGGCACGGAAGTTGGCGATTGGGTAGATCCTAACGGTGAGACTCGTGACGTGGCGATTAGATTGCACCCAGATGATCGTGCTGACGCAACAGCTCTTGCACGTCTGCCTCTCGTTCCCGGTGGAAGTAATTCGGTTGTGCCGCTCGAACAAATTGCGAATATCCGTATGGATAAAGCGCCATCGCGTATCGCGCACTCAGACGGTAAACGCACTGTAACAGTACAGGCAAACGTAGAAGGCGCTAACCAAGGCCAGGTAATTGATCAGGCCATGAAGCTCACCAAAGCTATCGATTTCCCACCCGGCTACGGCATTCAGTTGCGTGGCGCAGGGCAAGATCAGCAAATTCTGTTTAGTGCAATGTTTACCGCGCTTATTTCGGGTATCGCCTTAATGTATTTTATTTTGGTGATTCAATTTGGTTCGTTTCTGGCACCTGTGCCGGTAATGATGAGCTTGCCGTTGAGTTTGATCGGTGTGGTTATCGCGCTGGTTTCAACAGGTCACACGCTTAACCTGATGAGTTTTATCGGCATCATTATGTTAATGGGATTGGTGGCAAAAAATGCAATCTTGTTGTTGGATTGCGCACGCGCAAAAGAACGCGAAGGTTTCTCGCGCGAAGAAGCGCTTATGCACGCGGGGCGCTCGCGTTTGCGCCCCATTTTGATGACAACCTTTGCATTGATTGCCGGCATGTTGCCGGTTGCAATTGGCATGGGTGAGGGTGGTGAATTTTATCAACCCTTGGCCGTGGCGATTATCGGCGGAACTATTACATCCACCATTTTAACGCTGTTAATGATTCCAACGTTTTATGACAGTATTGAAATTGCGCGGGATCGTTTGATTGTGAAATTCCATCGCCGAGCTGGTGAGCGAGGCACGTTTGTTAGCGCTATTTTGATTGGGTTGGAAACACTTGCAACATTGACGTTTATGCGATTGATCTATCGCCTCATCAAACGAGTGCTTGGCAAGGGTTCACGCTCTGCAGTGCCAGCGTAACCTACCGTTTTTGGTAAGCATTGGAATAAAGCCGCGCGAGCGGCTTTATTTTTTTAGGCGGATTATTTTGTTTCGAACTCGCTAATTTCTCTATCCCAATAAGCGGGTTCACCAAATTCACTTCGCAAGTGGGTAATAAATAATTGCGCTTTCGCCGCGTGCGAACGCCCCGGCATTCTCACCGCGTGAATAGCGGGTGCAATTTTTGCGGGCAGGTCTTCATCGGTAAACAGCGGAACCAATTCACCGGACACAATTTTGTCTTTCACCAACCAACTGGCTAGATGGACTATGCCAATACCTTCCACGGCAGCGTTTAACAGCGAGTAAGTATCGTTGCTGATCAAAGAACCTTTCACCGGCAGTGCTGTGCCTTTATTTAGACTGGCGAAACACCACAGGCCATAAACTGGTTTGACATTGCTGGCTAAAAGGCAATTGTGGTTTAGCAAATCTTGCGGTGTTTGGGGGCGCCCGTGTTTTGCGATGTACTCTGGGCTTGCGCAAACTAACCGTTTACTGGGCGCAAGTTGTGTAGCCACCAAATCGCTGTTTGGCAATACGCCAATGCGAATCGCAACGTCAATGCGCCTTGCGGCTAAATCAATAATTTCATCGCCAATGTGCAAATCAATTTGCATTTGTGGGTAGCGTTTTAGAAAACGCGCGACGGCGGGTGCAACGTACATCCGCCCAAACGACGAGGGTGCTGTTATCGTGAGTAAGCCTTTTGGGTCTGAACTTAACGCGGAGAGATCGTGTTTGGCTTCTTCAAGTTCCAGAAGTATGTTTCGGGCGCGGGGCAAGAATTGTTCGCCAGCGTCTGTGAGCAATAAACGGCGGGAACTGCGGTTAAACAGTTTGAACCCAAGATCAGCTTCCAGCGTATCGAGCTTGCGGGATACGGACGAAACAGCCAAGTTCTCATGCCGGGCAACTCTAGAAAGGCTGCCGCTTTCGGCGATTGCAAGGTAAATCCGAATGGCATCGATCATGTTAGTGCTCAGGTAGATTTGCGAATAAAGCAAAGATGATTTGCATTTTTAATGATTGTTCTGATCTGCGCAACACCATACACTTTTTTCGTCCGCATTAATCGGCAAACATCCCAGTCCCACAGCCCAAGTCCTAAGAAGACCAAATGGAGAATCTATGTTTAACCAAAAATTTAAGAAATTGTGTGTAACCCTCGCGCTTGCTTCTGGCGGCATGATGAGCACCGCTGCTATGGCGTCTGCGCCTTTTGCTAAAACCTCAGCACCTGGCTATTTCAGAATGATGTTAGGTGCCTATGAAGTAACTGCTTTAAATGACGGTACTGTGGATTTGCCCGTTGATAAGTTGCTGATGGTGCCGGAAGCGCAAACCAAGGCCGCCTTGACGGATTCATTCTTAAAGGCTCCCTTGGAAACCTCGGTGAATGGATACCTTATTAATACGGGTAGCAAGTTAGTCCTGATTGATACAGGCGCGGGCACCTTGTTTGGCCCAACGGTTGGCAAGCTAGTGGCGAATTTGAAGGCCTCGGGTTATGAGCCGTCACAAGTTGACGATATTTTCATTACTCATATGCACGGAGACCATATGGGTGGTTTGGTCGCTGCAGGTGCGGCGGCGTTCCCTAATGCGACCATTCATGCTGATAAGCGCGATGCGGATTATTGGTTGAACCAAACCAACCTCGATAAAGCGCCTGCCGATAAAAAAGGCGGCTTTCAAGGCGCTATAAGTTCATTTGCGCCCTATGTTGCCAGCAAAAAGTTTGTTCCGTTTAAGGGAAGTGCAGAACTTGTCCCCGGCGTTAAATCCTATTCCGGTTACGGCCATACGCCCGGGCACACGCTTTATGTTGTGGAAAGCCAAGGGCAAAAGCTGCTCTTGATTGGCGATTTAATTCACGTGACTGCAGTTCAGCTGGAACATCCTGAAGTGACAATCGCGTTCGATTCCGATGCCAAAGAAGCAGCAGCTGCACGCGATAAGATCTTTACCGAGGCTTCGAAGGAGGGTGCTTTAATTGGTGCTGCCCACATTCAATTCCCAGGCTTGGGTCACCTGAAAAAAACGGGTGCTTCTTACGAGTGGCTACCGGTGAACTACACTCAAATGCGTTAAGGGTTAGTCATCTAAGCCTAATGAGAAGGAATTAAAAAGAGCGCTTTGGCGCTCTTTTTAATTATCTTATTTATCAAATCAATTCACTGCCTGCTAGAATGCGTACATTGTTTCTTGTCTTGAGCGCACCATGCTGAACGAACTCTTTGCCATCTTGGCTCCCATCATGATTTCAACGGGCATGGGTTATTTATGGGGAAAGAGCGGTGCAGAATTTCCCACCGCATTTATCTCCCGCATTGTAATGAACATAGGCACACCCTGTTTAATCATAGGGGTAATGGCCAAAGTTGAAGTAAAACCTGAAGTGATGGGTAGCGTTGCACTGGCAACGGCCATCGTTATGACCGCTATGGGTTTGCTTGGCTGGCTCTGGTTACATCTTCAAAAGCTGTCTGTTCCAACCTATCTTCCACCGCTGATTTTTCCCAATAACGGCAACATGGGTTTGCCGTTATGCTTGTTCGCCTTCGGTCAAACCGGGCTTGCGCTAGCCTTGGGGTCTTTTATGGTGATGATGATCGCCACTTTTACCGTGGGCTTGGTGTTAGTGACGGAAGGTGGATGGCGAGAGCGTTTTACCTCAATTGCAAAACAGCCTGTTATCTACGCCATGGCAATTGCAGTTGGATTGTTAGTGACTCACACGGCGTTACCGCGTTGGATGGCTAACACGGTTGATTTGCTTGGCGGCATTGCAATTCCCTTAATGACCATTGCTTTAGGGGTATCTCTTGCCACTTTAAAGATTCAATTCCTGTCCCGCAGTATTGCCTTTAGCCTCGCCCGTGTTTTGGGCGGTTTAGCACTGGGTTTTTTGGTGTGCGAACTCATGGGGTTAACGGGCGTTTCTCGCTCCGTGGTGTTGCTCCAATCCGCAATGCCCATCGCTGTTTTCAACTACCTGCTTGCGCTGCGCTATAACCGCCAACCTGAAGAGGTTGCTGCAATGGTGTTGGTATCCACTCTAATAGCTTTTGTGGGCTTGCCGTTTTTGTTGGCGGTGATTTTGTAAGAAATGAATGAGTTTTTGTTGTAACAGTTCCATTCTGACGAGTTTTTACAAATCACATAATTCCCCGGCCACCTTTCATAAATGGGTGCTGCCCACATTAAATTGTGCTGCCCCACATTCAATTGAAGTTTTAGCAAAGTAATACCATGTAATGCCAAATAAGCCCGAACCGGTGTGAAAACCGGTTTGGTTTTTTTTATAGCTGTAAAATAGTTAGGAGAATTATTTGGCTTCCCATTAATTAGAAATTCAAACCGCAACTGCAAGAGCGTCTACACTTTTTCATATCTTCTTTCAAATCTTAACTAAACAGGGATTAATATGAAAAATTATTGGCATGCTTTTTGCTCTTAACATGCTGTTTTTGTTCGGCCCCCCTATGGGCAGCCGCAACAACATTGACATTTACCGCTAACGATAATGTTAATTGGTCTGACGGCATTGCCAATGATGGTGAAGGTGGTTCTACCAACATCGGCGGTATCACGATAGAGATCATCAACATCAGCGATACCAGTGGTACTAACTTGGGTCCTCCCATGGAGTGGCGCAGTGATGGTGACTTGTCGAATTCCCAAAGTTTTTCCGGCCTTACCACATTCGATATTTCGATTCAGGGGTCTGGCTGGAAAGGTATGTCCATCCGTGGCGCCAGTGGAGCTGAGTTCCAGTTGGATCAATTCCGTTTTTTTGATTGGGGGGCGTGGGTGGGTGCTACGGTGAATGTGGTTGGCTATCGCGACGGTTCACAGGTCAGTTCGACCAGTTTCACTGGCAATTCCAGCGATGCCATAGTCACCGTCAACCTCAGTAGCTCGTTCGACAATGTTGACGAGGTTCGTATTACCTACAACAGTGGTAATGGTTGGCCCGCCATTAACGACATCATCATCGACACTGCCGTTGTACCTTCCCCTACAATCACCTCTGCCACCTACAACGCCAGCACTGGCGCGCTAGTCGTTACAGGCACCAATTTCACCGCAACCGTTGGCGCAACCAATGATGTGATTGCTAACAAATTTACCTTTACGGGCGAGGGCAGCAGCACCTATACACTGACTGACACCGCCAATGTCGAAATTTCCTCTGCCACCAGCCTTACTCTGACACTCAGCGCCACCGACCGCGCGGCAGTCAATTTAATTATCAACAAAAATGGTACGAGTGCTACCGGTGCTATTACCTACAACATTGCCGGTGCAGCCGGTTTTATTGCAGATTCAGCGGCCACGGCAGATCTAACGGCAAACGGCATTACCGCTTCCAACATTGCTGCCCCCACAGTAACGTCGGCTACTTATGATGCTAGTACGGGTACATTGGCTGTTACTGCCACTAACTTGAAAAAACTCAATGGTGCCGCTAATGAAATCATCGCCAATAAATTTACCTTTACGGGTGAGGGCGGTAGCACTTATGCCCTGACCGATACGGCGAATGTGGAGGTTACTTCGGGCACCAGTTTTACCTTAACCCTGAGTGCAACCGATAAAGCAGGCGTTAATCTGATTCTCAATAAAAATGGCACTTTATCTACGGACATATCCACCTACCGCCTTGCTGCCGCTGAAGATTGGAATGCCGGCGCGGATTCGGCAGTTGTCATTGCCGATCTCACGGGCAATGGCATCACCGTCAGCAATGTGGCCGTTCCCACAATTACGTCTGCCACCTACAACGCTTCAACGGGCGCGCTGGTAGTGACAGCGACAGGATTGTTAACCTCAAATGGCGCTGCTAACGACATAGTGGCCAACAAGTTTACGTTCACAGGGCAAGGTGGAAGCACCTATACCCTCACCAACACCAGCAACATAGATATTACTTCTGGTACTAGTTTTACGATGACACTGAGCGCAACCGATAAAAATGCGGTTAACCTGATCCTTAATAAAAATGGCACCAGCTCAACGAGTGGGACAACCTACAATCTTGCCGCTGCGGAAGACTGGGCGGCAGGTGCGGGCTCAGCCGTGGTAGTCGCAGATCTAACCGGAAATGGCATTACCGCCAGCAATGCCGTTTCTGCACCCGACGCTCCCACAATTGGTGCTGCAACTGCAGGTGATGAACAGGTGTCTGTTGCCTTTACCGCGCCTGTTAGCAATGGTGGTTCAGCGATTACGGGTTACACGGTGACCTCTAACCCGGGTGGATTTACGGGCGGTGGCAACGGCTTTACCGGTTCACCCATTACGGTGACCGGCCTCACGAACGGAACTGCTTATACCTTTACTGTAACGGCAACCAACGCGATGGGTACCAGTACCGCATCAGGCTCTTCAGGCTCAGCCACGCCTAAAGGCGCTCAAACAATTACCTTCACCCAGCCATCTACGCAAAATTTTGGCACTACGCCAACCCTGACGGCCACAGCGCACTCTGCAACGGGAACGGATAATTTAACCGTTGCGTTTAGTTCATCCACCACGGGGGTTTGTACCATCACAGGCAGCGGTGCACTCACATTTGTAACTGCGGGTAGCTGTACGATCGATGCAGATCAAGCGGGCGACTCTGCTACTAACGCGGCATCCACCGTTAGCCGCACCTTTACGGTAAACCCTGTTGTTCCAGGTGCGCCAACGATTGGCGCTGCAACCGCCGGTAATACTCAGGCGACAGTGGCCTTTACGGCACCGGCCAGCACAGGTGGCGCTGCGATTCTTGCTGGCGGCTACACCGTTACCGCCAACCCTGGTGGTGCAACGGGCACTGGGTCAGGTTCGCCAATTACGGTAACTGGGTTAACTAACGGAGTGGCCTATACCTTTACCGTGACTGCCACCAACTCGGCGGGGACGGGTACAGCATCGGCTGCGTCCAACTCGATCATTCCGGCATCACCGCAGACAATTACCTTCGCTAATCCAGGAACGAAGAACTTTGGTACGTCGCCAACGCTGACCGCAAGTTCGTCGGCAGGTGGTGGTTATGTTGTCACTTTCACCTCATCTACCACTAGTGTTTGTACTATCACCAGTGGCGGTGTGTTGACCTTTTTAACCGCAGGAACCTGTACGATAAATGCGGATCAAGCAGGCGATTCGTCTTTCCTGGCAGCACCGCAGGTGAGCCAGTCTTTCAGTGTTAGCCCTGTAGTTCCTGGTGCACCAACCATAGGGACTGCTATTGCCGGTGATACTCAGGCAAGTGTTGCCTTTGTTGCCCCAGCGAACATTGGTGGCTCGGCGATTACTGGTTATACCGTGACCGTAACCCCGGCGGATGTCGTTCCAGTACACGGTGGTTCATCTCCGATTATCGTCACTGGTTTAACGAATGGGCAGGCTTATACTTTTACGGTGACTGCAGATAATTCTGCTGGTACCGGGCCTGCTTCCGGCGCATCTAACGCTATTACACCGGCAGCAATCCAGACCATCACGTTTGCCAATCCTGGTGCTAAAAGCTTTGGTACTGCACCTACTTTAACGGCAACTTCAGATTCTGGGTTAACGCCGGTATTCAGCTCGTCAACGACTGGCGTGTGTACGATCACGAGCGGAGGCGCGCTCACGTTCTTGAGCGCGGGCACCTGTACGATTAATGCGGACCAAGCGGGTAATGGAACCTACTTGCCCGCGCCCCAAGTGACTCGCAGCTTCACCGTCAATGCCGTGGTACCTGGCGCACCAACTATTGGCAGTGCAAGCGCTTCCAATGGGCAGGCGAGTGTTACCTTTACCGCCCCTGTTTCTAATGGTGGCTCTGCTATTACCGGGTACACAGTGACAGCCAGCCCCGGCGGTGCGACTGGTAGCGGTGCGGCTTCTCCTGTGAGCGTCAGCGGTTTGACCAATGGGACTAGTTATACTTTTACCGTGAGGGCAATTAATGGAGTAGGCACGGGAGCACCCTCTGCTGCGTCAAATGCAGTAACGCCAAAGGCCTCTCAATCCGTTAATTTCACCACTGTAACCGATCAAGTTATAGGGGCGACCGTAACCTTAAGTGCTAGCGCATCGTCCGGTAATTCGGTGTCTTTTAGTTCCTCTACGCCGGCAATATGTTCAGTAACTGGTTCGCAAGCGAAAATGCTCGCTGTAGGTACTTGTACCTTGGGTGCAGATGCAGCGGGGAACTCAACTTACGAAGCGGGAAGCGCCTCGCAGACGTTCGCGGTCAAGCCTGAACCTAATAAGGTTCCGGTAATTACCCAGGGTGGAAGTTTCGCGGCAACAACTGCAGAAGACACCAAAGCAGTCTTTAGCCTGAGCGCTACCGATGCTAATAACGAGCCGCTGAGTTGGTCGATTCAAACTCAACCGCAACACGGTACTGCGGAAGTTGGCATAACCGGCGGTACTAGCTATACGCCAGAACCTAATTTTGAAGGCACAGATAGCTTTGTCGTTGCAGTCACCGACGGAAAGGATACTGCTACAAATACGGTCATGGTTACGGTAACGCCAGTGAACGATGCTCCGTCAATATCAGGTGTCCCGGTTGCAAGCGTTAAAGTCGGCGAGTTGTACAGCTTCGCTCCTGTTGGGAAAGATGTAGACAAAGGCGCGGTGCTGACTTTCACAATCAGCAACAAGCCAAGCTGGGCAAATTTTGATCCGGCGACAGGTGTTCTTTCGGGTACCCCCGCTGCGGCTGATCTTGGGTCCGCAAAAGATATCGTCTTGAGTGTGAGTGATGGTACAGAGAAAGCCAGCTTGCCTGCATTTAGCATCAACGTTTTATCTGCCAATCCCGAGCAGCCCGTTCTCACGGTTCCTGCGGATATGAGTCTTAAAGCAAACGCACTCTACACTGCGGTTAATCTGCGTCAGCTGTTGGGCTTATCAGCGAGCGCTTCCCAAGCGGAGTTAGATAAAGCACTCCAAGCACTGGCAGTGGACGGTACAGGTAAACCCTGTTGTACAGTAAAAGTAGAAGGCGCAGAGGGCGATGTAATTCAACTTGCGCCAGGCAATCATGAGCTTAAGTGGATTGCAAAAACCGCGGGTGGTCTAAGCGCTTCGGGTACACAGCGTGTAAGCGTGCAACCCTTGGTATCGCTTACTCAATCGCAAATTGCGGTGCGGGGAACCGATACCGAATTTAAAGTTCTGCTGAATGGTGTTTCACCGGTTTATCCATTAACGATTGCCTACGAAATTGACTCAGCAACAACTGCTACATCAGCGGAGTATTCGCTGAGCAATGGCACTGTTACGTTGACTGACGGGCAAACGGAAGCGGTAGTTCCGGTTGCCTTGAAAAACGCAAATGTCGCAAATGAAACCCAAATTGTCGTTAAGTTGGCAGGTGATATAAACCGAGGCTCGAATGCGAGCCACACGATTCGCTTAAGATCCAGCAACCTTCCTCCCGTTGTAAATTTGTCACTCAAACAGGGTGGGGTATTAACCAGTTTAGTGTCGCCATCTGGCGGGGCTGTAACAGTTACTGCGGAAGTCTCTGATGCAAACCCAAGCGATAAGCATACCTTTAACTGGTCTGCTACCAGCGGCATGGCGGATACCGACGGAAAACCCAATGATGCCAGCAGGACATTTGACGTCACAAGTTTAACGGGCAGTCATCAGGTTTTGGTAAGGGTAACTGACTCCGCAGGCGCTAGCGTAGAGTCATCTGTGTATTTCCGTGTTGTTGCTACATTGCCAGTATTAAGCGAAGTAGTTGATACAGATAAAGACGGTCTGGTCGATAAACTTGAGGGTACGGGAGATACCGATGATAACGGCATTCCTGATTACCTGGACAATATGCCCTCAAGCAATATTTTGCCGCAGCAGGGCGTTACTACAAATGCTTACCTGATTGAGTGTGATCCAGGAGTGCGTTGTGGGCTGGGCTTGTTTGCACGCTCAGGTAACTCTGGAGGCGTGCAGCTTTTGGATTCGGAAATTGGTACTTTGAAAGACTTAGTGACTGATCCAACCTTTGAGCCCGTTGGGGGCGTCTTTGATTTCGCCATCAGTGATTTGCCAACGCCGGGGCAATCTGTGCGTGTCGTTATTCCGCAACGCGTCGCCATACCGGCCAACGCTGTGTATCGTAAGTACCAGCGCGGCCGTTGGGTGAATTTTGCTGTGGACGCCAACAACGCAATACATACGGCAGCGGGAAATCCTGGTTATTGCCCGCCCCCCGGTTCAGCCGAATGGACACCTGGTTTAACCGCAGGCCACTTTTGTGTTCAGTTAACCCTACAAGATGGTGGCGCAAACGATGACGATGGCTCAGTGAACGCAGCCGTTGTCGATCCGGGCGCCGTGAGTACAGTAAAAGTTACCATACCGCCCGAAGAACCGCCCTCAAATGGGGGTGGCAAGAAAAAAGGTGGTGCAGTAGATCTTTTGCTTTGCTTATTGCTGGTGAGTAGCCTATTAGTTCGGAGCAGAAAGTTTCGTTAATCAAAATTAAGATTTAGTACAAATACTACGCCCAAGCTCCAAGTGGACTTGGGCGTTTTTGTTTCTATTTGCACCCCAAAATAACAGCACGTAGAATGCAGCGCTTGCCCAATAATCAAGAACTTACAAAATCTTTGTGGAAGTTAACTTATGCCCGGTGTTCAAGAAATTGTTTTAACCTTTAGTTGCCAAGATTCAAAAGGCATAGTTGCCGCCGTTGCAACGCTATTTGCAACCTTGGGTTTTAACATCAAAGAATCTTCACAATTTGAAGATGTTGAACAACGCCGCTTTTTTATGCGTACCGTGTTCGAATGTCCAAGCGGTTACAGCCTCAGTCAAGTACGTTCGTTGTTTAAGCCTTTGGCCGAGCAATACAGCATGGATTGGCAAATTTCCGATAGCCAAGTAAAGCCGCGTGTTTTAATTGCCGTTTCCCAATGGGGGCACTGCTTAAATGCGCTGCTTAACAGCTGGAAAAATGGTTCGCTGCCGATTGATATAGTGGGGGTAGTTTCCAACCATAATGTAATGCGCGATTTAACGGAGTGGTACCAATTGCCGTTTCATTATTTGCCCATCACTCCAACAACCAAGGCGGAACAAGAAGCTCAACTTTGGCAGCTTATGCAAGATTTGCAGTCGGATTTTTTGGTACTCGCGCGCTACATGCAGATTTTGTCAGATGACCTTTGCAAAAAATTAAACGGTCGTGCGATTAATATCCATCATTCCTTTTTACCCGGTTTTAAAGGTGCAAAGCCTTATCACCAAGCCTTTGATCGCGGCGTAAAACTGATTGGCGCTACGGCTCATTTTGTGACAGCGGATTTGGATGAGGGGCCGATTATCGAACAAGCGGTAGAGCGCGTATCTCACATTAATTCGCCGGAAGATATGGCCGAAATTGGCCGCGATACTGAGGCTGTTGTGTTGAACCGTGCGGTGCGTTGGCATGCAGAGCATCGTGTATTGTTAAACGGCAGCAAAACCGTTGTGTTCTCCAAATAATGACCATTCTCTTATTCAAACTTAAAGATGTCCCTGACGACGAAGCGGAAGATATTCGCGCGTTGCTCGCTGAAAACGACATCTACTTCTATGAAACCCATGCGGGTTTCTGGCGTTTGGGGGTGGATGGTCTTTGGTTGCCGGACGATACCCATCTTGAGCGCGCCCGGGATTTAATTCGCAACTACCAAACCGAGCGCACGGCGAAACACCAAAAAATTTATGCTGAGTTGGTTGAGAGCGGGCAGGCGCCAACACTTTGGCAAAACTTTCTCTTGTCTCCATTGCGTTTTATCGCGCTCATTATCGCGGTGTTTTTCATTCTCACGCTCACACTCGCCCCCTTCGGGTTTATGGGAAAGCATTAATCCCTTGGGGCGTTTGGCCTTAACCGCTATCTCATGTAGAATGCCCGCCTCGAAATTTACCGTCCTAATTCCTGTAAATTGGGCACAAATTAAGGTTTATCAGTCACTTCCATGGAAATTAATCCGCTATTAAATGTCCTCAAAGACCTCACCGAGCGTACCGATGTGCTCCGGGGGTATCTTTGACTATGCCACCAAGAAAGAACGCTTAACGGAAGTTGAGCTAGAACTTGGCGAATCCAACGTTTGGGAAAACCCCGAGCGCGCCCAAACCCTCGGCCGCGAACGCTCAAGCCTCGAAAACGTCGTAAAAACTATTGATGATCTCGACAGCGGCGTGGCTGATTGCCGCGAACTGCTGGACATGGCGGTTGAAGAAAACGACGAGGCTAGCGTTGCAGATGTTCAATCTGAAATTGAACGCCTCGATCAACAACTTGCCGCACTAGAATTCCGCCGCATGTTCTCCAACGAGATGGACCCCAATAACGCCTACCTCGACATTCAATCCGGCTCCGGTGGAACCGAAGCACAAGATTGGGCAGAAATGGTGTTGCGCATGTATTTGCGCTGGGGCGAAGCGAAAGGCTTCAAAGTAACTTTAGAAGAATGTTCTGCTGGCGATGTGGCAGGAATAAAAAGTGCGACCATTCGTTACGAAGGTGAATACGCGTTTGGTTGGCTGCGCACTGAGACTGGCGTGCATCGTTTAGTGCGCAAATCGCCATTTGATTCGGGTAATCGTCGCCATACGTCTTTCTGTTCTGTATTTGTATCGCCAGAAATTGATGACAATATTGAGATTGATATTAACCCGTCTGATTTGCGCATCGATACTTATCGTGCAAGTGGTGCGGGCGGCCAGCACGTAAACAAAACCGATTCGGCAGTTCGTATTACGCATATCCCAACCAACATTGTTGTGCAATGCCAAAACGAACGCTCGCAACATGCTAACCGCGACCAGGCGTACAAAATGCTTCGTGCAAAAATGTACGAACATGAAATGCAAAAACGTAATGCTGAAAAGCAAGCGATGGAAGACAGTAAATCCGACATCGGTTGGGGTAGCCAAATTCGCTCCTACGTTTTGGATGATTCACGCATTAAAGATTTACGCACAAGCGTACAAACCAGCAACTGCCAAGCTGTGTTAGACGGCGCGCTCGACCAATTTATGGTTGAGAGCTTGAAGGCGGGTCTCTAATGAATAACTTACTGATTTTTATCTTGGTCTTTTGTTATTCGTCGATTGGCGCTGCTCAAGATACTGCATCTCAAGCTATTTCGAGTGCGTCGTCATCTTTAGCGTCGCCCAAGACTCTAGATGTCTATGAAGTGGTTATTTACCCAAACAATAAAATCTACACTCCAGAGCTTGCTGCACAAGGTGTTCAAGGAACTGCACTTGTCGCGCTAAATCTGGATGAAAGCTTTTTAATTGTATCATCAGAAATTTCAGAAAAATCTCGTGATGAACTTATCGATTCCATGGCTCTTTCATTGCTCAAGCCCAAGGTAAAAGTAGGTTTCAAGATGGATGATAAATATCGCCATGATTTGATAAAAGTAAAGTTCACCAAAGATGAGTTGTTAAGTCTTCGCAATAAAACCTGTGGTGACGTGATTGTTGATGGGCAATATTTTAAAAAGATTTATCCTGAAAAAGATGAGTCAGATTTGGAGTTTTGGTCGGTAACTGGAGGATTGATGTATATCAATTATCTAGATAAATCAAAAAGGCCGCTAAATACACAAAAAACTCGAGAGCTAGTTATGGAAGAATGCAGGTTGCATCCTGAGAAAAACGTCTTTCAAGCCTACCAGCGTCTCGCACAATTTAATTAGTAAATTTTTAGACAATCAGTGACCATTATGACTAACGAAACAACTTCTTCATCAGCGCACGATGAAAACAAATTGATTGCCGAGCGCCGCAGCAAGCTCGATGCAATTCGCGAAAAGGGCAATGCATTCCCCAATGACTTTAAGCCAGCCAACAAAAGTCAGGAATTGCAAGACGCGTTTGGTGAAAAAACTAAAGAAGAATTGGAAGCTTTGAATCATATTGTCAGCGTTGCTGGTCGTATTATGGCTAAACGCGGCCCATTTTTGGTCTTGCAAGATGGTCATGGCAGCGTTCAGTTGTATTCCGATAAAGCTGCACAAGAAATTATTAAAGATAAGTGGGGCGTGTGGGACATTGGCGATATCGTCGGTGTGAAAGGCGCACTGCATAAGTCAGGCAAAGGGGATTTGTATGTAAACTTGGAAGAGTATCAATTGCTCACCAAAGGTTTGCGTCCGTTGCCGGATAAATATCACGGCCTTAGCGATCAAGAAATTCGTTATCGCCAACGCTATGTGGATTTGATTGTGAACCCCGAGGTGCGTGACACTTTCCGTCTGCGTTCAAAGTGCATTAACTTTATCCGTCAATACATGGTTGGCCGTGACTTCATGGAGGTAGAAACACCCATGCTGCATGTAATTCCTGGTGGCGCTTCTGCAAAGCCATTTATTACGCACCACAATGCGCTGGATATGGAAATGTTTTTGCGTATCGCGCCAGAGCTGTATTTAAAGCGCTTGGTGGTTGGTGGTTTTGAACGCGTGTTTGAAATTAACCGTAACTTCCGTAATGAAGGTGTTTCTACTCGCCATAACCCAGAATTCACCATGATGGAATTCTACCAAGCCTACGCTGACTACAAAGACTTGATGGATTTAACTGAAGATATGCTACGCAAAATGTGTCAGGAAGTAATGGGCACAACCACGCTGAAATATCAAAATAGCGAATACGATTTTGGTAAGCCATTCGTTCGCTTAACCATGTTTGATTCTGTGCTGCACTACAATCCGCAAATCACTGCAGAGCAATTGAGCACCGTAGAAGGCGCAACTGAAGCGGCAGAAGCATTGGGTTTAAAAATTAAACCAGGTACAGCGCTTGGCAAAATTCAAACGGAGATTTTTGAAGAAACCGTTGAGCACAAGCTGGATCAACCAACTTTTATTACTGAATATCCAATCGAAATCTCTCCTCTCGCACGCCGCAGCGATCACAACCCTGCAGTGACAGATCGTTTCGAGTTTTTCATCGGCGGCCGCGAATTAGCAAACGGTTTCTCAGAGTTAAACGACGCAGAAGACCAAGCCGAACGCTTTATGCAACAAGTGCGTGAAAAAGATGCGGGAGATGATGAAGCCATGCATTACGATGCTGACTTTGTTCGCGCGCTCGAATATGGTTTGCCGCCAACGGCAGGTCAGGGTATTGGTATCGACCGTTTGATTATGCTCTTCGCAAATGCACCGTCCATTAGAGATGTGTTGCTGTTCCCGCATATGCGACCAGAGTAAAAATAAAAAGCGCCGAAAGGCGCTTTTTTTTGCAAATCACCATAGCACTACAAAAGACTGTAGAAATTAAAACCGTTTTGGCGCGAGCTTTCAGTGGTGGCTGATCGGCACTTTTGCCAGCAGGTGCCACTTTAGAGCGGGTCATAAGACCCGCATATGTTGCCAAGCCCATCAGCCTCGCTCAAAACTTTCCGAATTGGCGCTCTCTATTTTTTGATCAATGGCTGCCACTTCAAATAAGTGGCTGATCGCCACAACCATTCCACCGGCCCGTAGTTGTAACGCGCAAGCCAGAACTTGCAGAAAGCGACTTGGATAGCAAATACCACAACGCAAATTACAGCGTTTATCGCGGGTGATGTTAAGAAAAATAAGCCCAATCCAAAGTGAAAAAACAAAATCACACCAAACAGTGATTGGCTTAAATAAGAAGTTAGCGCCATTTTTCCAATGTACGAGAGCGGCGCTAGGCGCGTGTGCCATTTTGGTTTAAGCATTAGCAAACAAACGGAGGCGATGTAAAAAATTGTCACGCTGGCGTTAAGCACATCGACAAGTGATCCGCCGAGCCAGCGAAGCCACGGAGCTTTTGACACATCTATTGATAAAGCTTGTAGGCTAATGCCGAAAATAATGCTCACAACAGTTGCGCCAATAATAATGAACCCGGCTTTTTTCCATACCTTTTTGAAAAAATCTTTAGATTTTTCGATGTCTTCGAACCACTTTAAGCGCCCCGCTAGCATACCGAGCATAAAAAATCCAAAGGTGATAAAGAGACGACCGGAACTAAATTGGTAATCAATTTTTTCCTGAATTGCGTAAATGTTATGTTGGACGACTTCGATAAATGAACCTTGCGTTATGGCGGCGTAATATTTTGCGCCGTTCGCAACAAATGCATCTGCAATAAACTCTGGTTTGCCTTGAGCAAATATAGAAATAACTTCGATAATTTTGGTGGGAATATTCAGAATAAAGAGTGCAGCAATAATGGCGGTGGCTTTATTGCTCAGGTGACGCGCAAATAACAGTAAGAAACCGAGCGGAACGTAGATCGTTAAAATATCTGCACGCCAGAATAAATGATGCAAGGCGCCAATGGCTCCCAAAATCAGCAGTCTCCAGGCAAAACGCAAAACAGGATTATCGTGTTTGGCTTCCAAGCCTTTTATTTGAATGTAAAAACTTAAACCAAACAAAAACGAAAATAGTGAAAAGAACTTAGCATTAAAGAATAAAAAATTGAGGGCAATCGCAATGCCGTTGGGGATGTCCATATAAGCGGTGTAAACGTATTGCGGAAGCGGGCCGCCGGAATACCAGAAAATCATGTGCGCGTACAAAATACCAAAGAGCGCAAAGCCTCGCAGAACGTCGATGGTGAGAATTCGCGGTTGTACGTGCGCGGTGAGCGGAGGTGTTTGTTGTGGCGCTTGCGGTGGTGTTGTTTTGAGGATGCTGACATTGCCCATAATGGTTCCTTGAGTTCTTGTTTTATTACAGCGTAAGACGTGGTTTTTATGGCTTTGGATGCAGCGCCCTAACGATTTGCCGTTGGGCGCCCACCGCTTTATTCCAGCGTTATGTTCTTATGCATGGTAAGATGCGCGCCCGCTATTATTTTGCTCGGCGCGCTTAAGCGCAAGCCGGTTAGTTTTAAAGGTTAATCCATGAAAAAGACATTCAAACTCCATGTAGAAGGTAAAAACAGCGATCGTCTGTTAGATACTATTAAGCATGAGGTTCGTAAATACGTTAAGCGTGAAAAACGCAAAATGCTGCCACAAGGCGCAAATTATTGGGCATTTGACTGCAAGTGTGGCGTAACGGCGGATGCTGCCGAGCCACTGCATTTGGGTGAAATCACCAAGCAAATGGATGTCGTCTTTAAAGCGGGTGGCGAAAGTTTCTACGTGGAAATTTTGGCTCGCCCAGCTGTGCGTACCCCGCGTGAGCGCTCAGTTGTTCAAGATGAGCTTGACGATGACGATATGTTTGACGAGTAAATTCATTAAAACGCAAAAACTCCATTCATCAAAACCAAATAACAAAGCCGCCAAATGAAAATCCGGCGGCTTTGTTGTTTGTGGGGTTGGCTTAGGCTTTAGGTCTTTTGGGGGCAGCTGTTTTTGCTGTGGTTTTGGCGGCATAGACTTTTTTTGCCGGCTTATTAACGGTTTTATCTCCGCCACGCCGAACTTTACGCGGTGCATCGGAACGAGCAGCCGGTTTTTTTGGGGCGGGGGCTGCTTTTACTTTTCGTTGGTTGAGCGGTGGAGATTCGGTGACATCGAACCCCTTTACTCGCACACGTTTAATCTTGCTGCCAATAAGATCTTCAATGAGTGTAAGTTTGTATTCTTCCGCTGGTGACACCAGAGAAATGGCAGTGCCTTTTGCACCTGCGCGGCCAGTGCGGCCAATACGGTGAACATAATCTTCGGTAAAGAAGGGCAGGTTTAGGTTCACCACATAATCCAGGCCTTGGATATCTAACCCGCGAGCGGCCACTTCTGTAGCAACCAAGACTTGCAGTTTCCCGTCTTTAAAATCTTGTAATGCGCGGCGACGCGAACCTTGCGTCTTTTCGCTGTGAATGACAGCGGCATCCACGTTGTCTTCTTTGAGTGCAGCAATAAGCTTGTCTGCTTCTTCGCGCGTACTGCTGAAGGCCATCACTTGATACCAGTTTTGGCTGCGCAACAGGTGAACAAACAATTCGTATTTGCGCGCGTCATCCACCGGGTAAACCACGTGGTCAATGGTTTCGGCTACTGCATTGCGTTTTGAAACGGCAATCAGAGTTGGTTTATTCATTGCCTGTTTGGATAGGTTAGTGACCAAGGGCGAACTGGTAGCAGAGAAGAACAAGGTTTGGTGTTTGCGCGGAATACCGGTCAGGATTTTGTGAATATCGTTGACGAAACCCATATCAAGCATGCGGTCGGCTTCATCCAAGATGGCAAACTCAATTTTAGAGAGATTGATATTGCCCAGCTCAACATGTTCGAGTAAGCGGCCTGGTGTCGCTACCAAAATATCTACCCCAGCCCGCAATTTGGCTGCTTGGCTGGTGGGTTTTACGCCGCCGTAAGCGGTAGCCACTTTAAAGGGTAAAAACTGGCAGAGCTGTTGAACGCTCTCAGCAACTTGCTGAACCAGCTCGCGGGTGGGGGCGAGTATAAGTGCGCGCGGGTGCAAGGGTTCTGCAGCTTTGGGTTTGTCCAGCATTTGCTGAAGCACAGGCAAAGCATAAGCAGTTGTTTTGCCTGTACCTGTTTGGGCTGTAGCCAGCATATCAGTGCCGCGGCGGGCAACAGGAATAGCCTGCTGTTGAATAGGAGTCATCTGCTTGTAGCCAAGTACTTTAATGGCATGCAGTAGTTCAGGGGCAAGGCCTAAGGAGGCAAAATTCATAATCGTGTAACTAACTAAATTAGGGGCGAGCAGTATAACAGTATAAGTGCGGACGATTGGCTTTGAGGGAGCGGTTTAGTTTTTAAGCATCGGCGTGTAAAACAATGTAAAAGCGTTCTGATCTTAGGGGCTTAGGTGTGTGGGTCAGATAAAATAACGCTGCCTATAAAACCATAAATCAGGCCATTACGTTTCAGTTGCCGCGTACCAAGCGGTATTTATAACGATAAAAAGCTATACCCACAAAACCGTTTACAAAAACCTATACCTACAAAAACGAGAGAACCTCTATGCAATTGTCCAAACAATTACTTATTTTCTGTGCAACCTCAATTCTCGCTGTTGGCTGCGGTGGTGGAGGCGGCGGTGGAAACACTACGCCAACTACCAGTGTTGCTAGTTCGTCTGCCGTAAGTTCATCTTCATCTTCCTCCAGTTCAAGCAGCTCTGTAGCATCTTCATCCAGCTCCAGCTCCAGCTCCAGCTCCAGCACGGCTTCTGGCTTTGCGTTCTGTGCGCTGCTTACGTCTGACCCCGACGGGGACGGTATTGGATTGGAAAACGATAAGTCTTGCCAAATGCGCACCGGCTTCGATATTACCGCTGAAATGGGCATGGGCTGGAACCTGGGTAACACCATGGACGCCAGCGGCAACAAAGCTAACCCTTTGGATGACGAAACCTATTGGGGTAACCCAAAAACGACTAAAGCCAACATGGCTGCCTTGAAAGCAGCGGGTTTTAAAACATTGCGTTTGCCGGTGAGTTGGGATGACCACACAGGTGCATCGCCCGATTTCACCATTGATTCAGCGTGGATGAGCCGCGTGGAGGAAATTGCCAATTACGCTTTGGATAACGGCATGTACGTCATTGTGAACATCCACCACAACACCGGCTGGGAGAATCCAACCCTCGCCAACGAGGCTAACGCAAAGGCTCGCTTGCAAAAGCTGTGGACGCAAATTGCCACTCGCTTTGAGAAATATGACCATCACCTAATATTCGAAACCATGAACGAGCCACGTGACCAAAAAGTGGAGTCGGATTCAAGTGACGACGATTGGTGGGGTAACGATTCTAATTACTTCACCGTGCTCAACCGCCTCAACGCAGCGGCGTTGGACGTGATCCGCGCAACTGGCGGAAACAACAAAAAGCGCTTGGTGATGATGCCGGGTTATACCGCTGGTGTTGCAGAGCATCAGCTCAGCGCCGTGGTTATTCCTAACGACAAGATGGTTGCTTTGTCGGTTCACTCTTACACGTCTTACAACTTCGCCCTGAATTTAGGTGCGGGTAGTGTGAGTACTTTTGGCGCTGGTGATCAAACAGAAATAGATGCCATTTTTAACCGCATTGATAGCAAGTTCCTGAAGAAAGGTATTCCGGTCATAATGGGTGAATGGGGTTCCACGGATAAGAACAACTTGGCGGAGCGTATCAAGCAAGCCAAATACTACGCGCAAAAAAGTAGCACCTACAAAGTGCCACTTGTAGTCTGGGATAACGGCAACTTGGCTACCTTTGACCCCAACAAAAGTCAAGGTGAAATCATGGGTTTGTTCAATCGCAACAATAACACTTGGGTCTTCCCAACTATATTGGATGCCATTATGGGTGGCGGTAAATAAAGTTTGGTTGTATGGAAAAAAGCCCGGCAAATCGCCGGGCTTTTTTGTTATTGTGCGCGCCTTCCCCAATGCTTAAGCAGCGCCAAACTTTCATAAGGATTCATTGTGAGCCCATTATTCTTATCATCGAATGCAACCTATTGGTTGGACAAGATTGCAGACTCCTACACCCCCTTACTTTTGATTATTGCGGTGGTAGAGATTTGCCTGAGTTGGCGACGCGGCCAGCGCACTCATCTCGCTAACTTAGTTGTTGGGGTAGCAATTGTTTATTCGTTAATGTTTGCGGATAAGCGCTGGAACCTTTGGGCAAATTGGGGGTTGGATTATTCCACCCATTCTGCCGCCGCTTTCTGTTTGGTTGTAGTGATTTGTTTGTACAAAAATGCAAGAGCATGGATTATTGCTCTCGCCACACTCATGGCTTATGGGGTGATCATGTATATCCTGAATTACCATAGCTGGCTGGATATGTTCACCACTGTTTTGGCCTGCGCCGTGTGTTTAGCGCCGGTAGGAATTGGGCGACTTCGGCAGCTTAGGGCAGCTAAACCCAGTAATGCTATCTTGGGTGCCGAATAGGCCGCGGATTGGCTGGCATTACCCGAAGGAGCGCGAGAAACCGGCAATTTTGTGGTATTCTGCGCGCCCTTTTAGTGAAACCCGAGTGTGCATCAGAGAGTCATATGGCAGTAAAACCCGTTTACCGTGTAATTTTCCTCAATCAAAACCAGGTTTACGAAGTCTTCGCATGCGCTATTTACCAAAGCGAAATGTATGGTTTTATTGAAGTAGAAGAATTCGTTTTTGGTGAACGCAGCCAGGTGTTAATTGACCCGGCAGAAGAGAAACTAAAAAACGAATTCGCTGGCGTAAAGCGTTCCTATATTCCCATGCACGCGATTGTGCGTATTGATGAGGTAGAAAAGGAAGGCCCCGCAAAAATTAGTGAAGTAAAAGGCGGTGGCGATAAAATCGCGCAATTCCCTTACGGTGGATTTATTCCTAACCCAAACTTGGGTGAATAGAAATCAAAGCGGCTCAGGCCGCTTTTTTTATGTCTACAATTAAGAAAACTAGATTACAAATTTTTTTATGACATCACCTCTCATCCTCGCCATCGACCAAGGCGGACAAAGCTCCCGTGTTGGTGTTTATTCACTCCAAGGGGAATTGCTGCATTGCTTTTCCGCTCCCTGTGCAACAACGCATAATTTGATCGGCGGTGTTGAGCATATTGAACAAAATCCGTTGGATATTTTGAACGGTGTTAAGGATTGTTTAAGCAAAGTTCAAATGGCTTTGGGTAAACATGTTAATGGCATTATTGCAGCAGGTTTTGCTGGGCAGGGTTCTTCGCTTTTGTGTTGGGATACGAATACCGGCGAAGCCTTGTCGCCCGTTTTAAGTTGGCAAGATATTCGTGGTAAAGATTATTTACATTCAATTTCTCTTAGCCATGAGCAAGCTCAATCCTTAACGGGTTTACGTGTTTCGCCACACTACGGCGCAAGTAAAATACGTTGGTGTCTAGACAATAATTTTCGCGTACAAGCGGCGCTTGACTCTGGTTCTTTAGCAATTGGCCCTATTGTAAGTTACATTTTTTGGCAGCTGTGCGGCGAACTTGCTGTTGACCCAGGTCATGCACAGCGAACTTTGCTATGGAACGTGCAAACAAAAAATTGGGATAAAAATTTATTAAACCTGTTTGAGATTCCGCGCGGCATTTTACCCAACTGTAAATTTCACAATAGTTACTTTGGTAGCTTGCCATTGGGAGATTTTAAAATTCCATTTAACGCAAGCGCGCGTGATCAAGGTGCGTCTTTATTTGCGCGCGGCTTGCCTGATAAAAACGCCTGTTACGTCAATATAGGTACTGGGGCATTTATTCAGCGCGTGAGTAACACCTTAACAGCGCCGCAAGGTTTGCTCGTAAGCCCCTTATGGATTCCTAAAAATTCTGTGGTAGAAAAACCTATCGGCGTTTCTTCACCGGTTTGTTATGCAGATAAATTTGATTCGCCATCGCCTAATGCATTATACGCATGGGAGGCCACTGTAAATGGAGCAGCATCCGCGATAGGGTTTATTGAAAATATAACCGGCTTAGTTGTTTCCCCAGAATTAATGAATCGCGCGCTTGAGCAAGTGCCCAACGGCCACTGTTATTTTTTGAATGCTGTTGGCGGCTTGAGCGCTCCTTATTGGCGAACTGATGTGGAATCGCGTTTTAGCGAAGCACTGTCGGCCGAAGAAAAAGTGCTGGCATGGTTGGAGTCGGTGATTTTTCAAATCGTAGTAAACATTAAGTTGATGGATGAGCTCGGCCCACTGCAAAAAATTTATGTGAGTGGCGGTATTAGCAGGGCAGATGGTATTTGCCAGAATCTGGCCGATTTAACCGGTGTTGCGGTTATCCGCAGTGAAAATACAGATGCAACCTTGCAAGGCATTGCTTACATGGCGGCAGGTTTGCCGCAGCAATGGAGTCAAACTTCACAGGAAAATGCTTTTTTGCCTCAAGCAAATCCCCGCTTATTAAATCGTTATGGCGTGTGGCACAATGCGCTAATTGATTGGCTTAGTGCATAATTTTCAAAATTCGGCAAAAATTAGGCCTCAAAGGCATATAAAACTCAGCTAAACTCCACCTATCTTCGCTTGGATTCTACGTGATGAAATACGATTTGGTCGTGATAGGAGCAGGTATTCAAGGTGCGGGAGTCGCACAAGCTGCAGCAGCAGCAGGTTACACCGTGTTGGTATTGGAGCAATCTTCACCGGCCGCGGGTACGTCTAGCAAGTCTTCAAAGTTAATTCACGGTGGTTTACGTTATTTGGAAAGCGCCCAATTTGGTTTGGTGCGTGAAAGCCTGCGCGAGCGAGCGCTCCTCCTTAAACTAGCCCCTGAGTTGGTTAAACTGCAGCCACTGCATATCCCTGTTTATAAAGATTCAAAACGTAGCCCGCTCACTATTCGCGCGGGTTTAAGTCTTTACGCAACACTCTCCGGATTTGATCCTAACGCTCGCTTCCGCAGTTTATCGCGCTCCCAATGGGGCGAATTGGAAGGGCTAACACAACATAATCTGCACGCCGTTTTCCGTTACCACGAAGCACAAACTGACGATGCAGCCTTAACCAGAGCTGTTCTCCACTCGGCTATGGAATTGGGTGCCGATTGCGAGGTTCCTGGCCATTTTGTAAAAGCTCACGTGAACCCTGCCTCCTGTTTAGTTGAATACGAAAGCGAATACGGCTTTAAAACCGCCAGCTGCCGTGTGCTAATCAACTGCGCAGGGCCTTGGACTAGCGATGTGATTTCCCGCATTGAACCAGACATGTACTTACCAAAAGTAGATTTGGTAAAAGGCAGCCACCTTATTCTCCCCCCATTACTAAAAGACTACTTCTATCTAGAAGCCCCGCAAGACAAACGCGCGGTTTTCGTGCTGCCTTGGCAAGGCAAGTTGATGGTGGGTACTACCGAGAAAATGCACTACGGCGCGCCGGAAGAAGCGCAATGCTCGCTAGAAGAGCGCGATTACTTGCTGCAAGTGCTACTGCATTACTTCCCGCATCTTTCTATTGATATGAACCAAGTGGATAGTTTTGCAGGCTTACGTGTTTTGCCACGCAGCGACCTTAACGCCTTTTCGCGCCCACGCGAGGTTTTATTAGAGGTTGATAACGAAGACTGCCCACGTGTGCTTTCGGTCATGGGCGGCAAACTCACCACCTACCGTTCAACTGCCTTGCAAGCCTTGGCCAAAATCAAAAAATCTTTGCCCGTGAAAGAGCGAGTTGCAGATACCAGCCGAATTCCGCTCTCGCCGGTTAACTGGCATTAGCCAGCGCCGTTCATAAATCGCTACTTTTCATGATAAAAATCATTGGTGGACTGAGCATCTGCCGTTAAAATGCGGGCACTCCATTCCGGCAAGCTTCACCGCTTGCCCTTGTCCACCCTCAGCATTAAGGACTCACCGTGAATTTTACTGGCGCCCACATTCTCTCCATCAAACAATTTGAACGTGCTGATATCAAACGAATCTTCGACGTGGCCGACGCCATGGAGCCTTACGCCTTACGCAAAAAAGTCACGCGGGTTTTGGAAGGAGCCATTCTGGGTAATATGTTTTTTGAGCCGAGCACCCGCACGCGCGTGAGCTTTGGCGCTGCCTTTAATTTACTGGGCGGCAACGTGCGCGAAACTACCGGTTTTGAAAGCTCATCCATCACCAAGGGTGAATCACTGTACGACACGGCACGCGTACTTTCCGGCTACAGCGATGTTATTTGTATGCGCCACCCTGCGGGCGGTTCCGTTGCAGAATTTGCCGAAGGTAGCCGGGTTCCCGTCATTAACGGCGGCGATGGCCCCAACGAACACCCCACGCAAGCGCTGCTGGATTTGTACACCATTCGCAAAGAAATGCGCTCAAAAGGGCGCGGGTTAGATGGTTTGCGCATTGCCATGATTGGCGATTTAAAACACGGCCGCACCGTGCACTCCCTGTGCAAATTGGTGAGTTTATTTAGTGATATTCAACTCACCTTAATTTCGCCCAAAGAATTGGCCATGCCAGAATATATTGTTGAAGAACTGCGCATGGCGGGCAACAAAGTCACCATCACCGACGATTTAACCCACAGCATTTCTGATATCGATATTGCCTACTCAACGCGCATTCAAGAAGAGCGCTTCAGCAACAAACAAGAAGCCGATATGTACCGCGGCCGCTACCGTTTGAATCAACGCATTTACACCGAACATTGCCAACCTAACACCGTCATCATGCATCCGTTACCGCGCGATTCCCGCGAAGAAGCCAACGAGCTGGACAACGACCTCAACCAAAACCCAAACCTCGCTATTTTCCGCCAAGCCGATAACGGCGTGTTGGTGCGCATGGCGTTGTTTGCGCTGGTATTAAACGTAGCGGACCAAGTGGATAAATATTCGCGTGAAGTGAATTGGCATAGCTCCTTGCGGGGATGATTTTATTTCATTGATAGAATGCAAAATATGTCACGGCGCTCGACGTTTGCTGCGTTTTTTTGAATCAGTTGTGGTAGATAATTTTTATTAGTCTGAATATTAATTAGTAGGGAGTCGTCATCCTCGCGTAGCGGGGATCCAACTCTTAAAAAGCTAATTCAAAAGCTGGATCCCCGCTGCGCGAGGATGACGACTCCCCGTTTAATACTGTGTTGCGTGACGATTAAAAAAATAATTAGAAAGACCATCTAAACGCGTGATATTTTTTTTCGCGTATTCAACCTCAGCGGAATCCTCAATGAAAAAAATAATAATTTATGTTCTCGGCACCGGTGGTGATGTTGACCCTATGGTTGGGGTGGGTATTGAATTATTGCGTCGAGGTTTTGCGGTTACATTTTTGTGTAACGACTATTTCAAACCGAGAATTCTGGCAGCCGGTTTAGAGTTTGTATCGGTTGGCACCGTTGAGCAATATCATAAAGGTAATACGCCAGAAGCTTGGGAACGCACAAATCGTGGGGACAATTTTGAGCATTACCATGCACCTGCATTTGAGCCAGCCTTTGAGTATGTAAAAAACTTAGCTAACGAAAAAGTATTGGTTTTGGCTTTAGGCGAAGAAAGCGGGGCGAGGGTAGCTGCAAGAAAATTCAATCTTCCGTTTATCGATTTTGTTTTGTCTCCCAACGCTATTTTTTCTGCATTTAAACCACCTGCACCAACGAGTTGGGTAATCCCTTCCAGTATTCCCGGTTTTGTTATGCGTTTTCTATTGCGGCGTAATCGCTACGCAAGATTCAAACGATTTTGTAACGCGCCGTACACCGCTACGTACCGCGCTGTACGAAAGCGATTAGGCTGTGCTCTACCTTTTCGAAGCAAAGCTACTGCGCTATTGCACATTGCTTTCTTCCCTGAGTGGTTTGGAATGCCAGCAAAAGATTGGCCAAAGAATATAAAGATGGTGGGTTTTCCTTTATTAAACCACGCGAGTAGTAGTAGCCGAAGTGAGTTTGATGCCTTAATTGACAAGCAGGGCGCGCCTATTATTTTTACGTCTGGCACAGCCGTAAAAGATGTAGAGGACATATTTAAAGAAGGGCGAAAGATTTGCGAGCAATGGCAAGTGCCGGGGTTGTTTGTGGGTGGAAACATCGGTGTTGAATTTTTGCAGGGCTCTAGGTTTTGCGCGCATATGGACTATATAGATTTTGAATACGCGCTACCAAAAGCTTTAGCGATTGTTCACCACGGCGGAATAGGTACAACAGCTCAGGCTATTAAAGCAGGTATTCCGCAATTGATTCGCCCGCTTAAATATGACCAGCCGGATAATGCTGACCGCATATATAAACTAGGCTTGGGCACCTATGTAGTGCCAGAAAAATTTAACGCGGAGCAGGTAGCTCCGATAATTGGCAATATGATACAGAAAGGTAAAACATCGAAAGCTTTAGCGCATTACGCGGCGGAGGTTCGTAAGAGTGCGGCGATTGTTGAAGCGTGTGATTTGATTGAGCAAGAATTTAGAAATTTGGAACAGGATAAAAATAAATGATTTTTAAAAGGGAGTCGTCATCCTCGCGCAGCGGGGATCCAGCTTTTGATTGTAGTCTGTAACAACTGGATTACTCGCTTCGCTCGCCCTTCGGGTCAACCTGCGTTGTTCAAAGCGCGTCGCGCTTTAGTCCCGCTACGCGAGGATGACGACTCCCTTTTTAATTAGATTTTCAGATCTGCAGGAAGGGTGCCTAGGATTTGAGGCAAAAGAATTTAGCTAACAGAATTAAACAGAGGTTTTATTGAGCGGGGAATTGTGGTCAGAGTAAAAATAAAGATCTAAAGTAATTCAGCTAGCGAAACTCTCAAATTAATTTTACTCTGCCCCCAATTTTGCTGAAAACAAATAACTTTGCTCTGTTCTAAAACCTCATGTACGAGCGTAAAAATGCAGCAGCGTTTAATGATAGCTAACAGTGACCTCCGGGTCTAAGTAAAAAGCTGCATTGGAGTCGCCGGTTTTATACATTCCCAGTAAATGGAATACCCAAGAGCCTACCCACGAGTCAGTTACTGTAATGGGTTTATCGAAGTCATCACTAAAATCTAGATCCGTTTCTTTTTGAGAAGTTGTAACGTTAAATTGAGTAAGTAAACAGCTATCCATTGTTACATTGGGGTTAGCTTGTTGGTAAGTAAACGTTAGTGTATCACCTACGGCAATTTGCGCTGGCATTTGGTTTTGATCTAGCGGCGGTTCAATAACAGGGTCGCCTGTAACTTGAAAACCAACTTGAGTGACTTTGCTTGAATCAATGCTCTGTGGAAATAAAAGAGTAAATAGATATTTGGTCATGTTGAATCCTTTAGGTGGTGACTGTAAGACTTCATTATCTGAATTAGAATTTGCCACTTGCTCGGCGTAACGCTAATAAGTCAGGCTCTGCTTGAATAAACTTAATTGGGTAACCCAGTTCTACAGCAGCGGTAAGTGCTGCAATTGCCGAGTCACGTTCGCCTAAGAGTTCATAGGCTAAGCCTGCACGAAATTGAACATTAGCATTCTTTGGCGCGATTGCAATTACATGTTCTAACAAAGGCTTTGCTTCCGTGTTATCACCCACTCGAGCTAGATAAAGTGCCATGCGCGAAATCAATGTAACATCGTCTTTTTTGCGCTCCAGTAGTGGAGTTAATAAATCAATCGCTTTTGAATAGGCTTTTTGCGCTTCGGTTTTTCGTCCAGGAATCCACAATAAAGTGTCCGCTAAATTTGCCCAAGCAAGGTGGCTTTTCGGGTTGCCACTGTTGGGTGATACGGCTGCCTCAAATGAAGCTGCTGCCCCGACATAATCTCCTTTGTTGAACAAGATGTTGCCGAGGTTCCCATGTAGCTGTTCGCTGGAGCGTATCTGTAAGCCTTGCTGCAAAATTTGCAGGGCTTCATCAGTTCGGTTTTGGCGAATAAAAATATAACTCAAGCCCGTATATGCGAGCACTGTGTCAGGTTGCACTTGGATACTTAGTCGAAATGCTTCTTCTGCTTTTGCATCATTTTTTTGATCAACGTAAGTCAAACCTAAAGCATCAACAAATAAACTTTCTCTAGGGAATTTCTCTAGGGCACGCTGTGCAACCTGAATTGCTTCGTCCAAACGATGCAAGGATCTTAGTTCATATATTTTATCGCGCCATGCAAAAATATTAGTTGGTTCCAGTGTGAGAGCTTTTTCAAACGCGGCCAATGCTTTATCGCGTTCAGATTTAATGCTAAAAACACGCCCTAATGCAACATGAGTCAGTGCTAATTGGGGATTCAACTTCAGTGCTTGTTGCGCGCTCGCGTCCGCTTTTTGCATCCAAATCGGATCTTGGAAATCACTATGGTATCTTTCGCTATACACCAGTGATAACCCTGCAACTGCTGCCGCGTTTTCCGGCGAATGAGAAAGAATAGTATTAAAACTTTTCTCTGCAGCATCCAAACTCCCGGGGCGATCATAGAATTTGAGTGCTTCTATCCCTTTATTAAATTCTCGAGTTTGGGAATAAGGCTCCCCGGAATTCTGTTCCTCAACAATTACTTCGTTCTCAACCTTGGGCTGCATCTTCCATATCAACCCACCAACTGTACCCGCCAAAATCAAACAAAACACCGCAAAGGTTGCAATGTTATTGCGTAGGTAATTTTTAGCGCGAACAGAAAAGGGTGCAGACTTTTTCAGCAGGTGTGTTTCAAAGGTTGGGTGCTCTTGCGTGCTGTTGCGTTTTGGGTGAACGCGAATGCCGGAATCGCCCGCGCTACTCAGCGCTACCGTATTGTCTTCATCCACCTTGGTATTGGCGAGAAACCATTGATAAAGTTTTTCGCACTGTGCGGCTACCCAGTGAGTGTTGGCTGGGCGGTTGTCCGGGTTTTTGCTGAGTAATTGCCCGAGCAGTTCAACCGCCTCTACGGGTAGATCAGGGTTGTTTTTGGTGGGCGATATGGGCGGGTGAGAAATAATGCGCTGCATAATTTGCAGTTTGTTTTCCGCTTCCCCAAAGGGGTGAGCACCGCACAACAATTGATAAGCGAGAATACCGAAGGAGAACAAGTCGCTGCGGAAATCAATGGTTTCGCCCATGGCCTGTTCGGGGGACATGGAGGCGTAACTGCCGGTCACGTGATCGGTTAGCGTCGCATTAAAGTCTTGGGATTTAGCAATACCCAAGTCGGTAATTTTGGCGAGCTTGTGCTTGTTGATTAGGATGTTTTCGGCTTTTAAGTCGCGGTGAATAATGCCTGTATCGTGCGCGGTGGCCAAACCTTGGGCAATTTGAGTGAGCCATTGCATGCGCAGGGTGATGGGCGCTATGTGCTCACGCAGGTGTTGCTGTAGGTTTAGGCCGTCTACATATTCCATCACCAGCGCGAGCTGGTCTTCTGTCTCAATGTAATCGTAAATTTGAACGATATTGGGGTGGTTCAGTTTGGCAAGGAGCAATGCCTCGCGTTTGAACCGCTCGCGGTATTGGGGTTCGTACAAATCACTGCGCAAGCATTTAATAGCAACTTGGCGATCCAACCGTGGGTCATGCGCAAGGTAGACCAACCCCATACCCCCGCGCCCAAGGGTGCGGAGAATGTCGTAATGCCCGATATGGGTTAGGTCTTTATTCTGTTGTGGCAATGGATTCATTCAATCTCAGTTGTTATTCGTGGCCTTGCATGCACGTTTTCAATTAGCGTTTAAGGCGAGCTCAGCGTTAGGGTTTCGCCTTTGTAGATTTTAAATTTCTCACACCCGAAGCGGATTTTGCCTGCGCGCCTTTCCAGCAAAGTTTGCTGCCCAAGTATAGTCGGCAAACTGTCGGCTATCTGCTTACGGAGGCGGAAAATGTGGATATTCATGTGGGTTGTATCTAAACCCAGCTCGCTCGCGAGTACATCGGTATAAATCCAGCCACGGCTTTTGCTATCCAGCCCTTTTTCCGCATCTGCCGCACGGTGGCGGGCGAGTTGCGCCAAGAGGTAGTGATGATTGCGCACGGCCAAATCGATCTTTTGTTGGCCATTTACCAATTCAAGCTGGGTACTTTCTTCATCCAGGCTGAGGTTGAAAATAAATTCCATATCGCCAAGCTGCTGCGATGCAAAGGAATGTGCTTCCGTTGGCCCCACAACTTGCGCGCGAATCAGCTGCCAATGCTGGCTGCCCAGCTGCACGAGATCGCCATCGTTTATGGCATAGGATTGATGTTCCTGCTCGGAGGTGAGCGTTTCCATTTGCCATTGCTGGGTTTGCTCATCATAAAAAAGCGCAAGCTCTGGCGTAATGCTGTCTGGCAACAGGTGGTAACGCGATAAATACACGGGCTCTGGCTTGGTGCCTTTGGGGATATCCAGCGGCCACAACATATCGGCTGGTGGGTAAAGATCTATCACCACAAAACCGGGGTCATCTAATTTGGCGAAATGAAGCCGGTCATTCACATTCAAGTGGAGAAATTCATTCGCGGCAAGGCTTACGCCATTTACCCAGGTTCCATTCAAGCCTAGGTTTTTAATGCGCCATTCTTTGCCGCTCCATTCAATGGCGGCGTGAAGTTTGGATATATAGGGCTTGTCGATATGCGTATCAACGGAGTTCGCCAAACGCCCAAAGGTGTGGTGCGGTGCGAGTGCAACGTAGGTTTGGGTCGTAGAATTAAAAATATGAGCCATAAATCGTACATACAGGGTTAGCGCTGAATAAGTAAGTCCCTGTTTTATCATCCACTGAAGCCCAGCTTCTCATGTCATGTCATGTGACGTTATGACATGTAATAGCGTGTAATGGGCAACTTATTAATAAGCACATAGAGTGCCACAGACACGGCAAGGTTTCACCCGTTTATAGCGCTTATTGCAGGAATGGATTCTTGCGCCCCCGCTAGCGCCATTAAACGGGTGAAATCTTCGCCTTTCTGGAGCAGCTCTCATGATCTCGTTATTTAAAAATAATAAATCGAACAAGCCGGTTGCCAAGGCTGTGTATGCCTTGGACGAGCAATCTGGTGCTAAGTGGGTTCCGCTCAATAAAAGTTTTATTACATTGATGAGCATGGTGCTGCACACCGCCGCTGATCGCATCGGTATAAGTCATCTAGCTGTCACATTACGTTGCATTCATCACCAAGGCTATCGCCACCTTTTGCTAGCGGGCGATGATCTGGGGCCAACAGGTAGCGCTTTGGGTTTGGTAGAAGAATTTATTATCACCAATGATCATAACATTGCACCTGCAACGGAATATTTAAAAAACGACGACGCTATTTCAGTGCCCATTGATTATCAAGGCCAGCGCCTTGGTTATTTGTTGGCCACCATGAGCAGCGATGATTTCGTTGAAGAAAGAGCTAAGCAATCACCGCGGGTAATCGAATCTGAATTGCATTTAGTGGTAAGCGAAATCAATTCTATTGTCACCCGCTACCAAACGCGCTACCGCGCCATTTTTGTATATGGCGACCAAAACTATTGGATTGGAAACAGCGCTGCATTGCGCCAAGTTGATAAACGGATTGAGCAATTAAAGGAGGCACGCCAGCCTATTTTAATTCGTGCAAATAAAGGATCCGGAAAAGCCATTGCAGCGCGCAGTTTGCATTGTTCTCGTCACCAAGGGGTTTTACCGTTTATTGAATCGTCGTGTAACGAATGGCAAGAAGGCGCTGCAACCAGCGTTTTGCAGTCGCTTTATACTTACGCCAAAGGTGGAACCTTGTATTTGCGAAATGTGGATGCATTGTCGCAAAACAACTTTCGTGTGCTGCAACGTTTTTGGGCAACGCTCAAGCGTGAATATGCATCGAAGGGCGTGAGCGAATCTGTCAGTATTATTTTCTCTGTAAGCAGTAAGCATTACGCGAAGGAATTTGAAATTGCATCTTGGTTGAAAGAAACCACACTTGAACTGCAATTGCCCGATTTGGCCGAGCGTAAGGAAGACCTGCGGGATTTAATTAGCTTTTTTATTAAAGAATACAAACTTTCGGTGGACTTTGATTTTACCGAACACGCTTGGCGCTTGTTGGAATCTTATAGCTGGCGCGAAAACGTAGATCAACTCAAACGAGTTATTCAAAAAGTAGCGCTAGTCGCTGACGAGCCATTAATTAGCGTGAGTTTGTTGGAGCCATTGATAAAGGATTGGTAGGATTTTGTAAAACGCCGCGTCAGGAAGGCGCGGCGTTTTATTAGGGCTCAATTATTCTGCAAGCTTTTTAATGTGCAATTCAGTTTGCGGGAAAGGAATAGTAATGCCATTTTCATCAAACGCGAGTTTTATTTTTTCATTCAAGGCAAACTTCACTGCCCAGTAATCTTCTGCTTTTGCCCAAGGGCGTACCACAAAATTCACACTGCTTGCGGCTAATTCGCCCACAGCAACTTCTGGTGCTGGGTCTTTTAATACGCGTTCATCCTCAGTAACGACTTTCAAAATAATATCTTTGGCTAAGCGAATGTCATCGCTGTAGCTCACGCTGAAAATCATGTCGATGCGACGCGTTTTGCGTGAGGAGTAGTTAATGATATTGCTGCTGTAAATGGCACCATTGGGAATAATAACTTCCTTGTTGTCGCCTGTGTAAAGCTTGGTTGAAAAGATGCCAATGGAATCGATGATTCCTGATGTTCCCGCTGTCTCCACAAAATCGCCCGCCTTAAACGGGCGAAAAATTAGCAACATAAAACCGGCAGCAAAGTTTTGCAGCGAACTTTGCAAGGCTAAACCAATCGCTAAGCCCGCTGCACCCAGCATTGCAATGAGTGAATTGGTGTTTACGCCAAGTTGATCAAGCGCGGCAACGATGATGACAACCAAAAGCAGCGCACGTACAACAGAACTTAGAAAATCGATAAGAATTTTATCGAGCTTGGTGTGTGCTAATAGTTTGGAAATTACACCGCTAACAATTTTGGCGATGACTTGACCTATCACGAAAATAGTCAGCGCGACCCCAATTTTCATCATCCAAGGGACAACATGGGCGTGGAAAAAATTTAAGAGTTGTGCTTGTTCGAACATGGTTTTCTCTTTGATAATGTAATTTATGACAAATTAGATCGGCTGATTAATTTGGGCGTCGTCATCCTCGCGTAGCGGGGATCCATAAGATTCAGTTGTTCTGAGCTAACATTCAAAAAACTAAAAGCTGGTGCGCCAGCTCGGTGGATCCCCTCTGCACGAGGATGATGATTCCCTATTTACGAGTGTGAGTATCGGTAGGCTATGTATCCAACCAATAGTTAAACAATCTGGCCAGTTGTTCGCACACGCTTTCCGCCTTTGACAATTTCTTTGCTCCCAGCTTTTGCAAGTGCACGTTTTTTCATCTGCATATCCATGACATTCTTTGCGGCCATTAAAAAGCCAACCACAATAAACGCACCGGGTGGCAATATGGCAAGAATCATACCTGGGTAATTATTGCCTAGTAAGTGCAACGTCCAATTAGCAGCCATGTCGCCAAACAACAATTGCATGTTGTTAAAAATAGCACCGGTTCCTAAGAACTCGCGAATTGCGCCAACGCACACTAATACTAAGGTGAAGCCTAGCCCCATCATAAATCCATCAATTGCGGATGGGATGACTTTATTTTTGCTCGCGAAAGATTCTGCGCGCCCCAGCACCGCACAGTTGGTAACAATTAAGGGAATAAAAATCCCCAAGATCAGGTACAGCTCGTAAGTGAAGGCTTTCATCAGTAGCTCAATACAACTTACCAAAGATGCAATAATCATAACAAAAGCGGGTAGGCGAATCGTATCGCTAATGTGATTGCGAATTAATGACACAGCGATGTTAGATGCGGTTAATACCAATAGTGTGGCTAAGCCTAAACCCAGCGCGTTCACGACAGATGCACTTACCGCAAGCAGCGGGCACAAACCCAAGACTTGTACCAGGGCCGGGTTATTTTTCCACAAACCTTTTTCGATAATATCCTGATAGTCCGCAGACTCTTTGTTGATATTCTCGCTCATTTTATTTCTCGGTTGGTTTGGTATTTTTGGTAAACAATTCGTCGCGGTGCGAATCTACAAATTCTAAAACTTTGCGAACTTGGTTAACAACAGCGCGTGGTGTGATGGTCGCCCCCGCAAACTGATCAAAATCACCACCGTCTTTTTTCACTTTCCATTTTGAGGATTCAGGCGATTGCAAAGATTTTTCGTTAAAAGATAATATCCACGACGATTTATTTAAATCAATCTTATCACCTAAGCCCGGGGTTTCGTGGTGATCGATGATGCGAATGCCTGCAATGGTGCCATCTGCATTAATGCCGATCAGCATGCGAATATCGCCGCTGTAACCATCGGGTGCAACGGCTGGCACTATGAGCGCGACTGCATTATCGGCTCGCCGCGCAACATGAATATCACCACCGCTTTTTAAACCCAAACTCGCCCAAGCATCTGCCGGAACCTGAATGACTTCGGTGAGAAGATCATTGTCATGGCTGGTGCGCGGCAAAATTTCAAACAGCGCTTTTTGTTGTGCCTCGCGCTCTGCCTGAGCGATACGCTCTTTGGTGAACTCCGCGGTTAATGCGAGTAGTGCAGTGGTTACCATTGCAAATATGCCCAGCATGATGCTGTTTTTGCCAATAGATTTCGCTGTACTGCTATTCACGGGATTCTTATTCACCGCGTTGTGATCTGTCATGATTATTTTTCCGCTTTTTCTTGTTGAATAACAACACGAGCTTTCTTGTGCCCGTAGGTTCGCGGAACTGTGTAGTAATCAATGAATGGCGCAGCAAAGTTGAGAAAGAGCACAGCGAAGGCAACACCATCTGGATAACCTTTGCCCCAAACACGAATCACATAAACCAAAATACCTATAGCCGCACCGTAAATAATTCTGCCTTTTTTACTCACGGCAGATGTAACAGGGTCTGTCACAATAAAAAATGCGCCTAGCATGGTGGCCCCAGACAACAAATGGAAAATGGGTGATCCACCGCTTTGAGAGCTGCCGTTGTCATAAAAAATGGTTGCCATGAGCGCAAGTGCAATCAACATGGAAACGGGAGCATGCCACGTATAAATTTTGCGATAGAGTAAAAATAATCCGCCCACCAAAAACGCAATATTAACCCACTCCCACGCGGCGCTTGCAAAAAAGCCAGCTTTTAATAGATGCTCTTTCTGGTAGATTTCTTCTAACGCGAGCGATGAGTTTTGTTTCATTACATCCAATACAGTTGCGGATGCATAGCCGTCAATTGGTTGCGCTAGAAATACTTTATTGAATGCTGCGCTGATGCTCGGGATATGAGATGCGTCTAAATTTGCTGGGGTGGCCCATTGCGTCATGGGAATAGGAAAGGACACCAACAAAATAACGTAGGCCACCATCGCGGGGTTAAATGGGTTTAAACCCATGCCACCGTAAAGTTGCTTTGCCAATACAATTGCACAAAAACTGCCCGTAACCACCAACCACCAAGGGCAATAGGGTGGCAAAGAAACGGCCAATAAAAATGCAGTGACTAAAGCGCTGTAATCTTGTAAATAAAAACGAATATCTCGATTGCGTAATTTTAGTACGAGCGCTTCAAACGCCAAGCAACTGGTACTTGCTAAGATCACATTAATAAACACGCCCACGCCAAAAAAATATGCCAAGGTAAAAATGCCGGGCACGAGAGCGTAAATCACCAAGCGCATAATCTGCGCGGTAGATAAAGGCCCGTGGGTGTGGGGTGATGTGATGTTTAGTAGTGCCATGTTTGTTCGCTTAGTTTAAAAGTCAAAAGCTGGATTACTTGCTTCGCTCGCCCTTCGGGTCAACCTACGGTTGTTCAAAGCGCGAGCGAAGCAAGTAATCCAGTTTTTGCTCCTAAAGCCCCTCTAGTTTTTCTTCAATATTCAATACGGCTTTCTTAAAGGCCGCCACATTTTGATCATTTTCCGCTTCTGCCCTTGCTAAACGCTCTTTAGCCTTTTGCAGGCGAGCTTCCAAGGTTTTAATTTGGTCTGCACGTTTTTCTTCGTCGTTCATATTAGCTAGTGCAATGGTTCTTGCCTTGGCTCTTTCCATCGCATCTGCAACCGCATTTTGCTCTTCCAGTGTCGGTTGCTTGGGTGGAGACTTTAAGAGTTCGTCTAGCTCGGCTTGGACATCGGCAATTTTTTCCTGCATTTTAGTTACGCCAAGTTGTAATGCGTTTGCAGTAGGGCTTCCTTCGGCATTTGCTTGTTCTACTTTCTCTTGCGCTTTTTGCAGGCGAGATTGCAACATTTCTAAGTTTGCGCGTAATTTTTCTTGTGGCGACTGCTTTATTTTTGCTTGCGCCCGCGCAATTGAGGGTGGCACACGTTCTTCGATAGCTGGTGTTACATCTGGTATTGGTTTGTGTTCAAGAAAATCCGCCAGCTTTTTTTCTGCATCAGCCAATTTCAGTTCAGCCTGTTTGATGCGCGATTGTTGGCGAACCAATTGTTCTTGGGTAATGGGAAATTCGGGGTTTTTGGGAACCAATGGTGCGCGTGCACTTTCCAAACTGTTTTGCGCTGCTGCGAGCATACGCTCTAGTTTGGATTTTTGTTCTTCAAAACCTAATTCAAGATTGCTGGCTTTTACAACGGCGGCTACAACTACATTAGTAACAGGTAAGTTTTCATCCGATGCGCCGCTTTGCGCTGCTACGCTCGCATTCTTTTCCGCTAATTTTTGTTTGGCTTCATCTGCCGCCTTTTTACGTGCAATACGTTTGGCTTCTTTTGCGGCTTCTTCTTTATCGATACGAGATTGCCTAAACTCAAAACGCTGGCGCGCGCGGTCGGCCTTTTCTTTAGCTGCAAGGTGTTTACGAATGCTACCTTTGGCTGCGCGGTAATATTGAACCAAGGGGATTTTACTGGGGCACACGTAAGAGCAGGCACCACACTCAATGCAGTCGAAGAGATTGTGCGCTGTTAATCGATCTACGTCTTCTGCTTGTGCGTACCAGAACAGCTGCTGTGGTAATAAACTTGCGGGGCATACTTCTGCGCACAACCCACAGCGTATGCATGCTTGCGCAGGTGGTGGGGGCGGTAATTCTTTTAGGCTAGGTGCAAGTATGCAATTGGTCGTTTTAATAACAGGTGCGCGTAAGTCTTTTAAGCTAAAGCCCATCATTGAGCCGCCCATGATTACACGCGATGCTTTGGCAGAATCAAAACCCTGTTGCTTTAATAGGAACTCAATAGGTGTTCCTATGAGTACGTCCAAATTGCGTTGCACGTTAAGCGATTCGCCAACCACTGTGGTGATACGTGAAATCAGAGGCTCGCCTGCATAAATGGCACGCCAAGTTGCGGCAGCGGTGCCAACGTTTACGCAGCAAACGCCTACATCTGCCGAATGATGTCCATGTGGAATTTCTCGGCCAGTTATAAGTTGCGTTAATTGTTTTGCGCCACCAGATGGATATTTTGTTGGAATACTAATGATTTCAATGGTGCAAGTTACATTGGCTTGCGCGAGTGCAGTTTGTAAAGCGGTTATTGCGTTAGGTTTGTTGTCTTCAATGGCAATCACAACACGCTGTGGATTGTGAAGTATATGAGCTAGCAGTTGTGCACCATAAATAATATCCATGGCGCGCGCTTGCATGAGCATATCGTCTGCAGTGATGTAGGGTTCGCACTCGGCGCCGTTGATAATGAGCGTATCAATTTTTTGTGTTGATTTAACGTTTAGTTTAACGGCGGTGGGAAAACCTGCACCGCCCAAACCCGCAACACCTGCTGCGCGAATTTTTTCGAGTAACAATAGGCGGTCTTGCTCGTAAATATGACTGCAACTTTCAAAAGCGATGAATTCGTGTTTGCCGTCTGTATCAATGCAAATACATTCACCGCTCATGCCTGATGGGTGCGGCAATGGGTATAAGCCTATCGCGCTAACAACGCCAGAACTTGATGCATGAACATTCGCGCTAAAGGTTCCATCGGCCGCGCCAATTAATTGGCCTGCCAGAACGCTATCGCCCACTTTCACAATAGCTTTCGCTGGTGCACCTATGTGTTGATGCAACGGAATAATTAATTGCGGAGGAATAGGCAAACTACCCAGAGGTAATTGCATAGATTGCGTTTTATTTTCCGGGGGATGAATGCCACCGGGAAATTCAAATAAAGAGATGAGGTTGTTAGGTTTCATCACGCCGCTTTTTCTCCTTGCTTAGGAGATGGCTCTTTATCGCTGGCGATAAGTTGTAGGGGCTTTGGTAATTCCCATGCCCAACTGTTCATTGTAGATTCAACAGCAATCATATCAATACAATCAACAGGGCAGGGTTCTATGCATAGATCGCAACCCGTGCATTCATCGGCAATAACTGTGTGCATTTGTTTCGCTGCACCCAAGATTGCATCAACCGGGCAGGCTTGAATGCATTTGGTGCAACCTATGCATTCGTCTTCGCGAATAAATGCTACTTTTTTTACATCAGACTCTACGCCGTGCTCTTCATTCAACTGCGGAGCGTCCACATCGAGTAAATCTGCAAGTGCGTTTATTGTGCTTTGGCCGCCGGGTGGGCATTTGTTAATTGCATCGCCATCAACAATCGCTTGCGCGTAAGGCCTGCAACCGGGGTAACCGCATTGTCCACATTGTGTTTGTGGGAGAATTTTATCGATTTGCTCAACAATCGGATTGCCATGTACTTTGTAACGAACCGCTGCAAAACCTAATACTGCACCAAACACACTTGCTAAACCAACAAGGGCGATCAATGCAGAAGAAATTGGATTTTGGAGAATTAGTTCGAACATATAAATATATTTTTCATGCCCCTTCATCCTCGCGTAGCGAGGATCCAGCTTTGAGTTAGCTAATTTAATTTCAATTCAGGGTTGGATCCCCGCTCACGCGAGGATGACGATTCCCTATTAAATGAGGTTGAATTTATTTGTCTTCATCGACTTAGTGCGTCACTAGTCCCGCAAAACCCATAAACGCCAAAGACATTAAGCCAGCCGTAATCATGCCTATGGCCGCGCCTTTGAAGGGAAGGGGAACATCTGCTGCGGCTAATCGTTCGCGCATGGCGGAAAATAAAATTAAAACCAGTGAAAACCCTACCGCACCGCCAAATCCGTAAAGTGTTGACTCAAAAAAGTTATGCGCCTTTTGAATGTTCAACAGTGCTACGCCCAAAACCGCGCAGTTAACCGTAATTAGCGGCAAGAATACTCCGAGCACGCGATACAACAAGGGGCTGGTTTTTTCCATGAACATTTTTACGAATTGAACTACAGCGGCGATCACCAATATAAACGCAATGGTGCGCAGATAGCCCAAATCCAATGGCGCTAAAATCCAGTGATCAACCAAATAAGTGCAGACAGACGCGAGCGTCATCACAAAAGTTGTGGCCGCGCCCATGCCAATAGCGGATTCGAGTTTGTTGGAAACGCCCATAAATGGGCAGAGGCCAAGGAACTGCACCAGCACAAAATTATTGACTAGCACTGTGCCTAACAGGATGAGGAAGAAATCGTTGACGGACATGAAACCACCTTGGCGAATTTCACTGCGAAGCAGTGTGGATTAATGCGGAGACGATGAAAAATCATCTCCGCATATTGCACAAGATTACATTACACGCTGGCCGGGTTTTGCACCTGCGTGTGGCTCCAGCAAATAAATTTCTTTATCACCGGGGCCTGCTGCCAATACCATGCCTTCGCTCATACCGAATTTCATTTTGCGCGGCTTTAGGTTGGCGACTACAACGGTTAATTTGCCGATAAGATCTTTTGGATCGTATGCGCTTTTAATGCCTGAAAATACATTGCGTGTTTCGCCACCTAAATCCAAGGTTAAACGCAGTAATTTATCGGAGCCTTCAACATGTTCAGCGTTGGCGATTAATGCGATACGTAAATCCACTTTTGCAAAATCGTTAAATTCAATTTCTGGCGCGAGCGGATCGTCAACCAATGGGCCTGTTGCTTTTGGTGCGGCTGCCGCGGCAAGTGCTGCTTTAGTTGCTTCAAGCATTGCATCCACCTTTTCTTTTTCTACACGTGTTAACAAAGGTTTAAATTCGTTAATAGTTGAATTTCCACGGAAGCTTATCGGCGCAGTCCAACTTAAGGTTTCACCCAAAAATTTTTCTGCGTCAGCAGCAAGCGTAGGAACCACGGGCTTTAAGTAGGTAAGAATGGCGCGGAACATATTGATGCCGAGTGTGCACACGGCTTGTGTTTGCGCTTCTGCACCTGCTTGTTTGGCAAGCTTCCACGGCTCTTGTGTTGCAATATATTCGTTAGCCAAATCTGCCAGCGCCATAACTTCACGCAGTGCTTTGCTGTATTCGCGTGCTTCGTAGTGCGCAGCGATAATTTCGCCTGCATCTACGAATTTATTCCACAAATCTACATCAGCAATGTCGCTTACCAAATTACCGCCAGCGTTGTTAATAAACTTGGCGGTACGGCTGGCGATGTTGACGACCTTGCCAACCAAATCGCTGTTTACGCGTTGAATAAAATCTTCGAGATTCAGGTCGATGTCGTCCACTGCGCTGGTGAGTTTTGCGGCAAAGTAGTAACGCAAATATTCGGGATTCAAATGATCTAAATAGGTTTGCGCATTAATAAAGGTGCCGCGCGACTTGCTCATCTTGGTGCCGTTTACGGTGACAAAACCGTGTACGCAAATTTTGGTTGGTGTACGCAGCTTTGCCGAGTCCAACATGGCGGGCCAGAAGAGCGCATGGAAGTTCACAATATCTTTACCGATAAAGTGATACACCTCGGCGGTGGAATCTTGTTTCCAATAATCCATCCAATCTATGCCGTGTTTGTCGGCGTAGTTTTTCAGGCTCGCGATGTAGCCGATAGGCGCGTCCAACCATACGTAAAAGAACTTGCCGGGTTGACCGGGAATTTCAAAACCAAAGTAGGGCGCATCGCGGGAGATGTCCCATTCTTGCAAACCACTGTCCAGCCATTCGGCCATTTTGTTGGCGACTTCATCCTGCAAGTGGCCGGTACGCGTCCAGCTTTTCAGGAAGTCATTGAAGGCGGGCAGGGTAAAGAAGAAGTGCTCTGAATCTTTGGCGATAGGCGTCGCGCCGGAAATAGTCGATTTTGCGTTCAACAAATCCATTGGCGAATAAGTGGCACCGCACTTTTCGCAGTTGTCTCCATACTGGTCTTCGCTCTTACATTTTGGGCAAGTGCCTTTAATGTAGCGATCTGCCAAAAACAGTTGCTTTTCTGGGTCAAAGGCTTGCGAAATTTTACGGCTGGCGATGTGGCCGTTGGCAAGCAAACGCTCATAAATCATGTACGACAGCTCGCGGTTCTCGTCTGAATGCGTGCTGTGAAAGTTGGTAAAGTTGATGTTAAAACCGGCAGATACGGATTCGTGATCGCGCTTAATGTTGGCGATGTGTTCCTCGGCGGTAATGCCTTTCTCTTCTGCCTTGAGCATGATGGCGGTGCCGTGGGCGTCATCCGCGCAGAAATACAGGCAATCGTTGCCGCGTAAATTCTGGAATCTCACCCAAATATCCGTTTGGATTTGCTCGAGCATGTGGCCGAGGTGCAAATCGCTGTTGGCGTAAGGGAGGGCGCTGGTAACGAGGATTTTACGGGCTTGGGTCATAGTTCTTACAGGGTCCGAGTACTGGTTTGCAAAAGGCGCGCACTATAGCATTTTGCATGAGACTCGTCTGTAGAATCAGGCGTAGCGCCTAGGTTTTGAGCTTTTCTTGCTCGGCCGTAATCTCATCAGCAATTTTGCTAATGGCTATCGCAAAATCCGGGTCTTCTCCGTGCAATAGTTGGGGTAGCGCCCGACGAAAATCTTCGCGTGCACACCATTCGCGCATGAAGTCCTCCCAGCTGAGCCACATGCGCAGTTGTTTGCGATTCATCTTTTCTTCATGGACAAGTACATAAGCCCGTTCGAACAAGCTTACTAAAATTGAGAAAAGTACAATTCGTCGCTCTTCCTGATCTGGCGACAGGGGCGGGGCTACGTCGGTAGAGCGCAAGCGCAGGTCGGCGTTTTGGAGCACAAGTTCCATAAAGCGGGTGTAATCGTCGGAAAGCTGAAGATAGATTTCTTCTTCTTCGTTGGCGCGTTCACGTCGCTGTTCCAGAATAAACACGCCGATACCGAATGGAAGGCCAACGATAGTGACCACAAAACTAGCCATTTCGAATAATTCGTGGAGATTTTCCATAGTGCGATCCTAACAAGCCTGTGCTTGGCATTACGTTGAATTATAGCCTGCCAGATCTGTGCCGTACCCCAGACATTTGTCAGCAACCGTAAGAATTCCGTGGTGAAATCGCAGCTTTTTTGCCGTTTTATGGCTAGGCGCTACTCGTTAGAGTAGCACTTCGAGCAGTTTCCTAAACCCCTATTCAAAGAGGCACTCTTATGGACGATCAAACGTTTTCAACTCCGGTTTCGGTTCCCTCTCAGGATTCCAAAAATATAGGCATGCTTATGTGGATAGGCACTATCTTCTTCGGCTTTATTCCGGCCCTGATCATCTACCTTCTCAAAACAGATGATTCTTACTTGGCCGACCAAAGCAAAGAAGCGCTGAACTGGGCGATTACTGTGGTTATAGGTGTTGCCTTGGCTTGGGTGTTATGTTTGATATTGATTGGTTTTTTAATGCTACCCGCCATAGGCATACTCAATGTGGTGTTCTGCATTATGGGTGTTGTGGCTGTGTCTAGCGGTAAGTTGTATCGTGTTCCTTTCGCGCTTCGTCTGATTAAGTAATCTCTCCGTAACAAAAGAGCACTTTTTGTGCTCTTTTGTTTTTCATGCACCAAATCTTTTGCTTGCCGCTTGCCGCTTTCCCATTCTTTTTAAAATTTGCCTCAAAAAAGCACCGAATTGGCGTTTATTTTTGTTGTTGCCCTTATGTGGTGCATTTGTTGTCATAAAGCCCCGCAAAAATAGTGAATTTATTGGCACGTATTTCGCTCCAGTGAAAGTACCGATAATAAACCTTTAAGGGTGTGTAATGGCTAAACCCGTTTTTTACGATGAAATGTACTCCGCTCCAAATAGCTTACGGCCTCACTACGACGTCTACGGCCAATGGCTGAAGACCTTGCCGGCAGAGCGCTTGGCTCGTAAAAAAGCAGAGGCCGATCTAACTTTTCACCGCTTGGGTATTACCTTCGCCGTGTATGGCGAAGAGGCAGGCACAGAGCGTTTGATACCGTTCGATTTACTTCCCCGAATTATTCCTTCCCATGAATGGAAAATGTTGCAAAAAGGTTTGGAACAACGCGTAAGAACGCTCAACCTCTTTTTGCACGATATTTACCACGATCAGGAAATTTTGAAAGCGGGTTTGATTCCGCCAGAGCAAATTCTGCGTAATGCTCAATACCGACCAGAGATGCAAGGCGTTGACGTGCCCAACCAAATCTATGCGCATATCGCGGGCGTAGACATGGTTCGCGCGGGGGCCGGTGAGTTCTACGTGCTAGAAGACAATTTGCGCGTGCCATCTGGTGTAAGTTATATGTTGGAAAATCGCAAAATGATGATGCGCTTGTTTCCAGAGCTGTTTGCTAAGCACGCTGTCGCACCTGTACAACATTATCCTGACATGTTGCTCGACAACCTGCGTCAATGTGCTCCGCAAGGCGTGGATAACCCAACAGTAGTGGTGCTTACCCCTGGCAGTTTTAACTCTGCCTATTTTGAACACGCATTCCTCGCACAACAAATGGGCGTGGAATTGGTTGAAGGCCGCGATTTATTTGTGCGCGATGATTCGGTTTATATGCGCACCACTCAAGGCCCAAAACGCGTGGATGTTATTTACCGCCGTTTGGATGATGACTTCTTAGACCCGCTCGCATTCCGCCAAGATTCCATGTTGGGTGTTGCAGGTTTGCTTTCCGTTTATCGTGCTGGCCGCGTAACTCTCGCTAATGCGATTGGAACCGGCGTTGCGGATGACAAATCCATTTATCCCTATGTGCCAGACATGATTCGTTTCTATTTAGATGAATCCCCCATTCTCAACAACGTACCTACACATATGTGTAGAAAGCCAGAAGAACTGGCTTATGTTTTGGATAACTTGGCTGATTTGGTTGTAAAAGAAACTCACGGTGCAGGTGGTTACGGAATGCTCGTCGGCCCCGCTGCAACCAAAGCAGAGATTGAAGAATTCCGCGCACATTTAATTGCAAACCCAAACAAATATATTGCGCAACCAACCTTAGCGTTATCCACTTGCCCTATTTTTGTTGATGCGGGAATCGCGCCGCGTCACATTGATTTGCGTCCTTTTGTTCTCTCTTCGGGAAAAGATATTCGCATGGTTCCTGGTGGGTTAACGCGAGTAGCCTTACGTGAAGGTTCGCTCGTGGTGAACTCATCCCAAGGTGGCGGAACCAAAGATACTTGGGTATTGGAAAATTAATTGTTGCATTGATTCGATTTAAACGCGTGGATGGAGAATATTATGTTATCGCGCACAGCAGATCATTTGTTTTGGTTGGCACGCTATATTGAGCGCGCAGAAAATATTGCACGTTTGTTAGATATCACTTGGCAAACCTCGCTTGCCCCCCAATCAACTGAAAGTGCTAGCCGCAACTGGCAAGCGGCACTTTTATGCAATGACCAATTACCAACCTACTTGAAAACCTATCCAGAAGTGACTGCGGAAAATGTGTTGGCTTATATGGTGTTTGACCCACACAATCCGTCATCGATTTATTCGTGTTTAAAAACAGCGCGAGAAAATGCGCACGCCGTACGCGGTACGCTCACATCAGAGATGTGGGAAACCATAAATTCAACGTGGTTGGAAATGCTGGCCCACAGTAAGCGCAAATTGCAGGATGAGGAGTTTTCCAGTTTTTTTGAATGGGTAAAAACACGTTCGTCTTTATCCCGTGGCGTTACCTTTGGCACCATGTTGCACGACGATGCATTCTGCTTTATTCGTTTGGGAACCTACCTTGAACGTGCTGATAACACGGCACGCTTGTTGGACGTCAAATACTATTTGATTGCTGAAGGTGAGCCTATTGGAACGGCTGCTGATTATTATCAGTGGGGAGCATTGTTGCGTTCGGTATCTGCCTTTGAAGTTTATCGCCGAGTGTATCGCGACAGCGTTTTACCCAGCAAAGTGGCTGAGCTGCTAATTATTAATGCTGAATTGCCGCGCTCGCTAAATACTTGCATGACTGAAGTTGCTTCCATGTTGAACAAATTGTCGAATCAAAATTCCTTTGAAACACAGCGCTTGGCAGGCCGTATAAGTTCGCAATTGCGTTATGTCACTATCGATGAAATTTTAGATGAGGGTTTGCACCCGTTTTTAGAGAAATTTCAGAGCCAGATTTACGATTTAGGTATGCGTATCAGCCATGATTTCCTCATGCCTATGCGTGCCGCCTAAAGAAAGCCCTGAAGCATAAAACCAAAGCGAGAGGGAAATTTATATGTTGCTCAATATTCAGCACGAAACAGTTTATCGCTACTCCACACCGGTGGATTACACCATCCAGCATTTGCGCTTAACACCGCGCCACGAGGCGCAACAACAACCGATAGATTGGAAAATAAACGCGCCGGGTAAATACCAGCGTCACTTAGACGCTTATGGAAATGTGGGGCACATTTTGGTTTTGGATAAACCTCACGAAGAAATCCGCATCACTGTTACCGGGCAAGTGGAAATCGCCAAAGAAAATGCGCATTTGCCGTCAGATGGTGGTGAAGTACCTTTGTTGGCTTATTTGCAGCCAACCATCCTGACTACTGCTGATTTGGCAATTCAAGATTTAGCGAAAACGGCCTGTAAATCCAAACGCGGCGCTGTGGATTCTATGTTCAAATTGATCGATTCCATTCAGCAAGCCGTGGCCTATATACCGGGTACGACTCAAGTGACCAGTACCGCAGCAGAGGTTTTAGAGGCGGGAACAGGTGTTTGCCAAGATCACGCCCACGTTTTTATCGCCTGCTGCCGCGCATTAGATTTGCCAGCGCGTTATGTGAGCGGCTATATACATCCTGGTGATACGGATCATGCCGCCAGTCATGCGTGGGCAGATGTATGGTTGGAAGGTTTAGGTTGGGTAAGTTTTGATATTACCAACGCAAACTTCGCTGCTTCAGAGCACTGCCGTTTGGCAGTCGGGCGTGACTACTTGGATGCTTGCCCTGTTCGGGGGGTTCGTCACGGCGGTGGGGCAGAGGCAATGGAGGTTATGGTGCGCATCGCGCATCCCGATTCCGCAGGTGTGCTGCTACAATCTCTGGTGACCTATCCACCGCGCGAAGCGGTAAGCAAGAAAGGTCTTCAACAACAGTAATTTTCGCGCTCTAAGCCAGGCCTTGGAGCGCAACTCCAAGGTTCAGGTTATGACGTATTGTATTGGGCTTCAAGTTGACTCGGGTTTGGTGTTTTTGTCGGATTCCCGCACAAACGCCGGTGTTGATCACATCAACACCTTTCGCAAAATGACTGTGCTCGAACGCCCCGGCGACCGCGTTATGGTGTTGTTAACATCAGGGAATTTGGCGATCAGCCAGGCAGTGATCAACGAACTCAAGCCAATAGAGTCCAGTTTATTGGTTGATGCCAAAAACATGGTGGAAGCCACTCGAGTGGTTGGCGATGCCTTGCGCAAAGTATACAGCCGCGATGCTGAAGCCTTTAAGGAGTTTGGGCTGGATTTTGCAGCCAGCTTTATTTTCGGGGGACAAATAGGCCATGAACCACCAAGACTGTTCCAGATTTATGCAGCGGGTAATTTCATTGAGACGACGCGTGAGACACCTTACTTTCAAGTAGGTGAATCAAAATACGGCAAACCTATTATTGACCGTGTGGTTGAGCCCAACACGAGTTTGAAGGATGCTGCTAAATGCGCGCTAATCTCTATGGATTCAACCATCCGCTCAAATTTGAGTGTGGGTATGCCGCTTGATCTTCTTATCTATGAAGCAAATAGTTTGACTGTTAAAACGCATGTGAGTATCGGCATGGACGATCCTTACTATAAGCAGCTGCGTTCAAGTTGGGGCGATCGTTTGCGTCAAGCATTTAACGATATGCCTGATCCATCTTATTAATTGTCGTTATGACAATATCTCTATCTATTGTCCGCTTGTCGCAGTGCGTTAACAAAATGCACACGCAAGCGGATAAGTCTCTTCAGCTTCTGCATTGAACTTATCCCTATAACATGTAAGGGGATAGTGTTTTGATGGAGTTGTTCTTCTTTATATTTCTCATTTGATTTTTAGCTATTGGCTAATAAAGGTTTGTATCAATTCATTAAGGTGTAATGGCTCGGTGTTAATGGTGCTGCGCGCCGAGGAGATTGGGGTGGCGTTTTTATGCTGGCTTAAAGCCAATCCCCGATGAGTACTTATCTAGTTACAATTAGTGACATTTGTGAATTTTTGTTTAGTGATTGGCTATGACACAATTCATTTTAAAATTTTTATCTATAAATTCGTCATCGAGTGGTCATTTGTAATGAAAAAACATAAGTCGATATTAATTGCCATAGCGGCAGTTGTAGCAATATTCCTGATTTTAGCGCTTACAAAATTCACCCAGATATTTGCAATGGTGCAAGCGGGCAAAGATTTCACGCCACCACCGGAAGCCGTGGGCGCTTACACCGCGCAATATCAAGATTGGCCTAACAGCTTTACCGCCATGGGTACTGTAGAGGCAGATGAAGGCATTAATATTTCTGCTGAAGTTGCCGGTAAAGTAAAACAGATTTCGTTCAAGTCTGGTGAGTACGTTAAATCCGGCACTGTGATTCTTGTGCAGGAATCAGGCAATGAAACAGCGCAATTGAGTGCGGCAACAGCTCGCTATCGTCTTGCTGAGGCCAACTACGAACGTATGGTGCAGTTGCGTAAAAAGAACACCGTATCGCAAAACGAGTTAGATACGGCGTTGCAACAAAAGGAATCCGCACAAGGTGATGTTGATAACTTAAAAACAACCTTGGAGAAGAAAGTTGTACGTGCTCCTTTCGATGGCCGCTTGGGTATTCGTAAAGTGGATTTGGGGCAAGACCTTGCTGTTGGAACCGAAATTGTTTCGTTGCAGGCAACAAATCGTGTGCGTGTTAACTTCCCCGTACCGCAATACTGGTTAGTCAAAATGACTAAGGGCTTACCGGTGAAGGTGCAGTTGGGTGATGGCTCAAATAATGTAGTGAGTGGTGAAGTGACTGCTGTAGGTGCAGATATAGACCCAGGTACACGCAGCGCAACCGTTCAGTCATCGCTCGAAAATAGCAAGAATCAATTTATCCCCGGTATGGCGGTTCAAACGCAAGTGACTTTATCTAATCCGCAAAAAGTATTGGCTGTTCCATCGGCCGCAGTTATCTTTGCGCCCTTCGGCGATACTGTATTTGTGATTGAAAAGGATAAAGAGAAAAATGTACTCAAGGCGCGCCAACAATTCGTTCGTTTGGGTAAATCGCGTGGTGACTTTATTGAAATTGCTGATGGCCTTAAACAAGGTGAGCAAGTGGTTAGCGCAGGTGCATTCAAACTTACCAACGGCCAATCAGTTGTGTTGAGCAAAACTGCTCAGCCAGAATACAAAACTGAACCAAATCCAATTGATCAATAATTTTTAATGATGTTGTGGGTGCGTTTGTCCCCATCCACTTAAAACGAATTATTTCACTTGAGTTATTGATATGAAATTTACCGATATTTTTATTAAACGACCCGTGCTTGCCATGGTCGTCAGCCTGCTGATTTTATTGGCGGGTATTCAAGCAGCATCGTCTTTGTCTGTGCGGCAATATCCGCGCAGTGATATCGCTGTTATTACTATTAACACTGTTTATGTTGGTGCGAACGCGGAATTAATTCGTGGGTTTATCACTACTCCTATTGAGCGCGCAATTGCATCTGCTGATGGTATTGATTATATCGAATCAAGCAGCGCCATGAGCATGTCTACTATCAAAGTTCATTTACGCCTGAATTATGATCCGCTCAAAGCGATGACGGAGATTAGCGCCAAGGTGAATCAGGTGCGTGGTAATTTGCCGCCTGAGTCTGAAGTGCCGTCAATTACCGTTGAATCAGCAGACAGTGAATTTGCTGCTGCCTATTTGACCTTCAACTCAAAAATTCTTGAACAAAACCAAATAACCGATTTTCTAACGCGTTCAGTGCAACCACGATTGACAGCAATCGCCGGTGTGCAAAAGGCCGAAGTTTTGGGTGGCCGTACTTTTGCTATGCGTATTTGGTTGAAGTCTGAAAGATTGGCGGCGTTAAATATTTCTCCATCTGAAGTTCGTCAGGCGCTTGCCAACAATAACGTGCAAGCAGCCATTGGCCAAACTCGTGGTAGTTACACGCAAGTGAATTTGCGTGCAGATACCGATTTAAAATCCGTGGATGATTTTAAACGTTTGGTTGTTCGCCACAATGCAGAAGGTACTATTCGCCTAGACGACATTGCAGATGTTGTTTTAGGTGCAGAAGATTACAACACCGAGGTTAATTATTCTGGCGATACCGCTGTTTTTATGGGTATTTGGGTGGCGCCTAACGCCAACTCCTTGGAGGTTATTCGTAACGTCACCAAAGAGATGGAAAAAATTCAAGCAGATTTGCCATCTGGTTTGAAAGGCGCAGTTGCTTATGATGCGACTAAATATATTGAGTCTGCAATTCACGAGGTCGTAAAAACCCTTACTGAAACGCTCATTATCATCATTATCGTTATCTTCCTGTTTTTGGGTTTCAGCCGCTCGGTTATCATTCCAGTACTTGCAATTCCGCTCTCGCTTGTGGGTGCGCTATTTATTATGCAAGTTTGTGGATTCTCACTGAACTTGCTTACGCTTTTGTCAATCGTACTCTGCGTAGGTTTGGTTGTGGACGACGCAATTGTTATGGTCGAAAACATTGAACGTCATATTCAAGAAGGTAAGTCGCCGTTCAATGCGTCTATTGTTGCTGCACGTGAATTAGCGGGGCCGATTTTAGCCATGACAGTAACCTTGGTTTCTGTGTACGTTCCCATAGGTTTGCAGGGCGGTTTAACAGGAACTCTATTCCGCGAATTTGCAATTACTCTCGCGGGCGCAATTACTATTTCTGCGATAGTAGCGATTACTTTGTCGCCCATGCTTGGCTCGCGCATGTTAAAAGCGCACCGTGAAATTGATGCACCTTTAGCTAAGTCTTTTGATCGCTTCCAAGCTTGGTATAGCAAGAAATTAGAGTACAGCTTACAAAATCGTAAAGCCGTTTATATATTCTGGATTGGCATCGCATTGCTGTGTTTCCCCTTGTATAGTTTTTCTCCAAAAGAGTTAGCCCCTACAGAAGACCAAGGTGTTATTTTCGGTGTGGTGGATGCGCAGTCCAACGCGACAATGGATCAGGCGTCGCATTATGGGAAAGTTGTGAACAAAGCTTTCATGGATATTCCTGAAACAGATTTCACCTTCCAGCTAACATCTCCAACGGCAGGTTTCGCTGGTATGGTACTAAAACCATGGAACGAGCGTGAGCGCACCGTGTTCGACATAATGCCCGAGATCACACAATCGCTTTCTGAAATTTCAGGTGTACGAATTCTACCGATCACTCCTCCGGCTTTGCCTGGCGGCGGTCAGTTCCCTGTAGAGTTTGTTATTGCGTCAACCGAAGATTCAAAAGAAATTTATAACTATGCGCTTAAGTTGCAAGAAAAGATGGCAGCAAGCGGAATGTTTTATTTCAATGTATTGGATATGAAAGTTGATCAGCCTGATTACCAATTGAGTATCGACCGTGAGAAAGTTGCTGACCTCGGTTTAAATATGCAGCAGGTGATTAATGATTTGGGAACTTTGCTGGGTGGCGGCTATGTGAATCGCTTTAACATGGCTGGCCAGAGCTACAAGGTAATTCCTCAGGTGAAACGTAACGAACGTTTAACGCCAGAAGATTTAACCAAGTTGTACATTACGGGTCCACAGGGAAAATTAATTCGAGTTGACCAAATCGCGAGCCTTAACCATACAACTGCGCCGCGTAGTATTAGCCGTATGCAACAATTGAACTCAGTAAAAATTAGCGGTGTTAGCGGTAAACCTTTAAGTGAAACCTTGGACTGGTTGGAAAATGAAGCCAAACAAATTTTGCCAAAAAATTACAGCATTGATTACACCGGTGAGTCGCGTCAGCTTAAGCGTGAAGGCAATACCTTTTTGCCCGCGTTTTTGATGGCAGTGACAATGATCTTTTTGGTGCTTGCGGCGCAGTACAATAGCTTTCGAGATCCCATTGTGATTTTGGCGGGTTCGGTTCCATTGGCAATGTTCGGTGCTTTGGTATTTACCTTTATTAAAATGCCAAATCCTCAAATGCCATCTTTAACGGAATCTTTCTCCAGCACCTTGAATATTTATTCACAAGTAGGCTTGGTAACACTTATGGGCTTGATTGCGCGTAACGGCATCTTGGTTGTTGAATTCGCCAATCGTATGCAGGAAGAGGGTGCCACCAAGTATGAAGCGATTCGTCAGGCGGCAGTGATTCGTTTGCGTCCTGTACTTATGACAAGTATTGCGACTGTTGCTGGTCACTTACCGCTTATTTTTGCGGGTGGTGCGGGTGCAGAAGCACGTAACTCCATCGGTGTGGTGCTGGTGTTTGGTATTGCAATCGGAACCTTCTTCACCCTGTTTGTTTTACCATCTGTTTACGTCCTGCTGGCCAAAGACCATCATTTGGATAGGCATCACTTGGAAGAGCTTGAAACCGGTAAGGTTTAAGGCATCACCAAATAAGAGCTGTTACAATGGCTCTATTCCAAAAAAGGGCACCACAAGGTGCCCTTTTTGTTGTCGGCGCAATCGAGCTTTTTTCGCGACTGACATTTGTTTCGTATATTCGTGAGGTTTCTATGTCTTCAATCACCCCATCTGCTGTAGAGCAGGCGCTGCAGACCGTTATTGACCCAACCACTGGCCGAGATTTAATCAGCCTTAATGCTGTAACGGACATTGCCATAAATGGCGGCAAGGTGGACGTGACCTTGCTTCTTGGGTACCCCGCCAATAGCGTGCACTCTGCGATTGCACTCGCTGTTAATGAGGCGTTAACCAAAATCGGTGTTGAACGTGTAGGGCTCGACATAGGTTGGACTGTGTACGCAAATCCCACGGCCAATTCCCAGCAAGCTCTGCCAGAAGTTAAAAATATTATCGCCGTGGCCTCGGGCAAGGGTGGTGTGGGTAAATCGACAACTACCGCAAATCTCGCGCTTGCGCTTGCGGCAGAAGGTGCGCGCGTGGCGGTGTTGGATGCCGACATTTATGGCCCCAGTCAGCCGCAAATGCTGGGCGCGCCGGAACGTCCCCCGCAAGTCATCAAACACAACGACCAACAATTTATGGTGCCCGTGGAAGCGCACGGTATTCAGGTCAATTCCATGGGTTTCATGGTGACGGAGAATACGCCCATGATGTGGCGCGGCCCCATGGTGAGCGGTGCTTTGCAACAGTTATTGACGCAAACCTATTGGCAGGATGTGGACTATTTATTGATCGATATGCCTCCGGGTACCGGCGACATTCAAATTACCCTCGCCCAAAAAGTCCCTGTTACTGGTGCAGTGATTGTGACTACACCACAAGACATAGCCTTGCTGGATGCCAAGAAAGGGATAGAGATGTTCCGTAAGGTAAATGTGCCGGTGTTAGGTGTTGTCGAAAACATGGCCATTCATATCTGTTCGAATTGTGGTCATCACGAGCATATATTTGGAAGCGGCGGTGGAGAGCGAATCGCCAAAGATTACGATACGCAGTTACTTGGTTCTCTCCCGCTTAATCTCAGTATTCGCGAAGACGCTGATAATGGTAAACCTTCTGTTGCGGCCGATCCCGAGTCGGCAGTCAGTAAGATTTATCGCGATATTGCCCGTACATTGTCGGCCAGCCTCTGGCTTCAAAATCTGGATGCGCACGCAATGCCAGAAATTGAAATAACGGAAGACTAGGCGCATTAAATAGGCGTATCGGCAATTGGAGTTTTTTAGCGGCTGGAAAACCGCTATTATGCCGCCCCTAGTCTTTATACCTCGTCCTTAAGAATCAACCCGGGAGCACTAATGAGCATCAAATCCGATAAGTGGATGCGCCGCATGGCGGAACAACACGGCATGATTGAACCCTTCGAGCCAAACCAAGTTCGTTACGATGCAGCAGGCTCCCGTTTGATTTCTTACGGTACATCTAGCTATGGCTACGATGTGCGCTGCGCCGATGAATTTAAAATTTTTACCAATGTCCACTCAACTGTTGTTGACCCCAAAAACTTCGATGAAAAAAGTTTTGTGGATATTAAAAGCGACGTTTGCATTATTCCGCCCAACTCGTTTGCGCTCGCGAGAACGGTTGAATATTTTCGCATCCCTCGCTCAATTTTGACGGTGTGCTTGGGCAAGTCTACTTACGCGCGTTGCGGTATTATTGTGAACGTAACGCCGTTGGAACCTGAGTGGGAAGGGCATGTGACCTTGGAGTTTTCAAACACGACGCCATTGCCCGCAAAAATTTATGCGAACGAAGGTGTTGCGCAGATGTTGTTTTTTGAAACCGATGAGGTTTGCGAAACGTCCTACAAAGATCGTGGTGGAAAATATCAAGGTCAGCGCGGTGTAACACTTCCTCGTACCTAATCTCCTTTCTGAACACTTACTCTCAGTAATGTGAGTAAGGCGTGATTTCTATGCAGCAGTTTGATGTCGTTATTATCGGTGGTGGTGCAGCGGGTTTAATGTGCGCCGCCAATGCGGCTGCTCGTGGTCGCAGTGTAATTGTTTTGGATCACGCCAATAAAGTTGGCAAAAAAATTCTCATGTCCGGCGGTGGCCGCTGCAATTTCACTAACATGGACGTGTTGCCTAAGCATTACCTTTCTGCAAATCCGCATTTCTGCAAATCCGCGTTGGCGCGTTTTTCCCAATGGGACTTCATCGCGCTTGTGATAAAGCACGGCGTTGCCTATCACGAAAAAAAGTTGGGTCAATTATTTTGTGATAATAAAGCTCAGGATATTTTGAACTTACTTATGGATGAATGCGCTCAAGTGGGAGTAACCATTCAAGTCAATTGCGTGATTGAATCTGTAACTGCATTAGCAAGTGAGAATTCTACGGCGCGCTATAAAATTCTTACAAGCTTGGGTGAGTATTTGTGTGAGTCGCTCGTAATTGCCACGGGTGGTTTGTCAATTCCAACAATGGGTGCAACGGGTTTTGGCTATCAAGTTGCGGAGCAATTTGGTTTGCAGTTGAAACCGCGTAGTGCAGGGCTTGTGCCTTTTACGCTATCGCCAGCTCAGCTTGAACAATTTAAAGATTGTGTGGGTAATGCGGCAGAGGCGAGGGTGAGTTGTTGCGAACAATCTTTCACTGAAAACATACTTTTTACGCATCGTGGTTTGAGCGGCCCAGCTATTTTGCAAATATCGTCCTATTGGCAACCGGGACAAATTGTCCAAATTGATTTGCTACCACACCTAAATCTTTGTGATTACTTAACACTGCAACAGCAGGTGCGCCCCAAAGTTCTGTTAACGACTTTGATGAGCGAACTCTTAACGAAAAGTATTGCTCAATGTTTTTGTAATCTCGTGCCCGATATAAAACCCATCAACCAATACACACCTAAAGAGATTCAGGCCATAGCCGACATTTTTCACCGATGGGAGATTATGCCCGCTGGCACTGAGGGGTACCGTACCGCAGAAGTGACTTTGGGCGGAATTGATGTTGATGGTCTATCCTCTAAAACTATGGAAGCGAAAAATCAGCCCGGCCTATTTTTTATTGGTGAGGTAGTGGATGTTACTGGCCACTTGGGTGGTTTCAATTTTCAGTGGGCTTGGGCTTCCGGTTTTGCTGCAGCGCAGTATGTGTAGTCTTTAAGCCAGTCCTGTTTTTGTCACAAAACCGCGCTAATCTTGGTTCACCGTTCAATTTTTATACTTGTTTCAATTATGTCTAGATTTTCCATCCTTCTGCTTTTTACGTTTTCGTTGCTGATAGCCTCATGTGCCAGTCGCGCTCCGATTCACACTAACAATTGGCCAGCCCACCTTCCACCTCGCGATTATTTTGTAGCTCACTACGAAGCGGATACAGAAAACAAGGCCAGTGAGGATCTTGATGAGTATTTACTGTGGGTTATTCGTTTTTATGAAGGTTGGGAGCTTTACAACAATGGTTGGACAAAGGTAACTCAAGATTCCTTGCGCGGTGTTAAAGACCCAGTTGTTGCTCAAGAAATCAAAACAAAAATGGATTTAATCGGCCGGGGCATTGCGAGTGAGTGGCCAAAAAATAAAAAGGATCGTCGTATTTTTACCCGCCATATAGTTGTGTGGGGAAACGCCCTGGTTGAAGCCATCAAACGTGACCAAGAATTGCATTTAATCAATAAAGTGTTGGCTGACGTAAATGGCTTGGTCGCTTATCAAGTTGCTGTGGACGACATCAAAGCCGAGCGCTATTTCCCTCGCGACGCAGGCGATGATGTTTTTATGTAATAAAACCCTGCCCCAAAAGTGTGCTCTCACAACTCCTACTGCCATTACCCTTAAATTAACCGCTCAAATTGTGCGGTTAATTTGTGTTGTTCGCTGGCGCTTGTCTAAACCGACGCTAGACTTTTCGTAGATGGCCGTCCAGATTCTTTCTAAATCGTCTTCTTGATGGAGATGAGATTGAATCTTTTTTGAGGTTAATTATTACCGGGATGAATTAAGTAAAGGTGTTTGTGAGATGGTAAAACCCTTAGGATTAAAAACGTCGTTTGGTTTGATGTTGGGCGCCTTGGTTGTTGGCTTTATTGTGTTCGGATTGGTTTCGGTCACTTTGCTTGAGCGCCTTAAAGTAAAAGGACCACTTTACGAAAATGTTGTTCGCGGCAAAGATCTTATCGCGGATATTTTGCCTCCCCCTGCATACATACTAGAAGCCAATCTAACCGTATACGAGTTGGCAACACGTCTGAGTGCGAGCGATGAGCCGGTTCTGTTAAAGCGTATGGCACAGCTAGAAAAAGACTTTCAAGCTCGCGCTGACTACTGGCGTCAGCAGCCTTTGCCTAAAGAAATCTCTCAACTGCTGCTCAATGATGCTGTAAATACCGGCGCTCAGTTTTTCAAGATGGCGAATACGGATCTTAAAGCTGCACTTCAATCGAAAGATGAAACTCAAATTCATGATGTATTAGCCAAGATGAAGGTGGTATACGAATCCCACCGTGCCGCTATTGATAAGATCGTAAATCTTGCCAATTCATACAATCAACAGCAGGAAGTTACAGCGGATAAACATATTTCCTCTGGGCGTTTATGGTTACTGATTATATTTGGCGGTTCAGTTGTTAGTGCACTCATGGTCACGGTTTGGGTGGCTCGGGGCCTTACAAGCACTATGGGGGGTGAACCGCACTACGCGCAGGAAGTCGTCGCGCGTATTGCTAGAGGCGATTTAATTTCGCCGATTAGCAGTTCACGTAATTCTGAAAGTCTGTTATCTGGCATTCGCAGTATGTCTGACAAAATTACAGACGTCGTACGTGGTATAGATGATACCAATCGCGAAATTAGCCAATCTATTTTTCGCGTAGCAAAACTTTCCAAAGAAATAGCCGAAGTAAGTTCGGCTCAGCAGCATGAATCAGAAAAAGTCTCTCACGCTACTGATGAGCTGCGACAAATTCTGCTTTCAGTACAAGAGCTAACTCAATCGGCCAATCAAAAAACGCAGGCGGTAGAAAACTTGGCGAAGGCTGGTCTTGCTTCGGTTGCTGAGATTCTGCGCGACATGGATGGTGCGGTTCACAAGGTGGATAGTACGGAGGAATCTGTTCGGAGCCTTGCTGCTGCAAGTGGAGAAATCAATTCAATTGTTTCCAGCATCAAAAATATTGCAGATCAAACCAATTTGCTTGCGCTAAATGCGGCGATTGAGGCTGCTCGCGCCGGAGAGCAAGGCCGAGGTTTTGCGGTAGTTGCTGATGAGGTGCGTACATTGGCAACAAGAACGGCCGAAGCTACCACGATGATTCAAGTAATCGTTGATGGATTAAATACCAAGGTTGACCACACCTTGGGGATTATGACGGACGTTTCCAGCACTGTTAAAACCATGCAAACCCGCGCGAAAGATAACGGGCAAGTTATACAAGAAATGGCTGCAGAAGCGCATGAAAGTAGTCAGTTCAGCATGCGAATATCTGATGTCTCCGAGCAGCAGATCAATCGCCTGTCTGATTTGGATATGCGTTTAAATAAACTGTTTGATACTCTTCGTTCCAGTGGCGGAACCCTAGATTTGATTCACAGTATAAGTGACGTTTTACAAAAATCCGTTAACGGTTTGCAGAAAAAAATTGAATTTTTTAGTTTTACTTCTGACGTCCAAAAAGATCATCATCCAGGTAACCAACGGCGCTATCAGCGCGCTCGTCATAGCCTTCATGTGTCAATAAATTTAGGTGACAAGCTGATTTCTGCACTGGCCAAGGATTTTAGCATGGGTGGGGTTCTACTGGCGGTTGCGGACACAACTCACCTTAACAAAGGCGAAGTTTTACATTTGGAAATAACTCCGCCAGTTGATGAGCTGGACAAGTACCTTAATCAACCATCGTTTAGTGTAAAAGGTCGTATTGTGCGTGTTGATAGAGCAGGGAGAGAGTTTCTGTACGGGATTGAGTTTGAAAAATTGTCTCAGGAGTCTGAGGCTTCTTTACGGCAGGCCGCAGAATTTTACCGGGCAGCTATTGCCTAATTGGGCTCAGCTGTAACGGTTCAATTCTTCCAATTGTTCTTTGGTGAGCGTTTGCAGTTTTTCCCGTAACTCTTGTTCGATATCGGGCATAAATTTTTCAACAAGGCTATCAATAATCGCGTTGCGTAAACCGATGGTTTTATTCACCGGAGCCGCGCCAAAAGTATTGCCGAGTAATCGAGATGGCGTGCTAGTACTGGCGATTTTTTTTGCAGTTTCTTGCGCAAAAAGCGGTGGTGGGTTGTTGCCGTGCAAGCGTGAACGAATATGAGCCGGTAAAAAGGGGTTTTCACCCGTTGCTTTTGCCAGTGCAGGGCGGGCGCTGGTTTTGAGTGGCTCTTGCGCAAATTTATTGGCGGTTACTTCAGCAGTATGTTTTTCCAGTTCCTCAATAGTATTCAACAAGCCACCATCGTCATCGGTTAAACGAGTTGTAGCCATTGATGCTGGAGAAGGTGAATCAAAAAAATCTTGCTGTTCTTCTACAATCACTCTAGCCACCGGCATGTCAATTTCTTTGGCCTGCGTGATTGCGTCATGAGTGGGCTGTTCAAATGATGATTCTATTTCAACTTCGATTTTAGGTTCGCTTGCAAATTGGCTCACGGGGGATGGTTGATACTCAGGTTGTTGTTGAACAGGCTGTTGATATATTGGTTCATTAATGGGCTCAAGATCAAAAGGCTCTACACCGAAAGAATCCACTTCAAAAGACGCCACATCTTCTACTTCTTGCAGTATGGGAATGTCATCCTCCTCCAGCAAAAGGCCTTTAATAGACTCCAATTCAAGTAGCATGGCTGCTTTTGTTTTAGTGGTTGTATCGACCATACGTAGCCTCAAATATCGCAAAAGATCTCAGGGAAAATTAACGCTGATGTTGGTTAATAGGATAGCCCCGCTGCTTATAAAATCTATAGTGCTCTCGAGTGTTTTCTAAAATATTTGGTTCTTGAATCACAATTTCGGCCACCCGTGCGAAGCGACTGAAAAATTCTGGAATGTGGCTGCTCAGATTAATCAACACATCGTGATGCTCGCCTGATTGAATCGCACCCGACGGCTCCGCGTAAGTGATCTCAACTTTCACGTCTTCCTCTCCGCCGATGATTTGATGGGCAATAAAGCTTTCTGGTTTGAAGCTCCAGAGTAAGTCGTCTAGTTCCTGCGCTTGTTCTAAGGTTTCTGTCACTACCAAAATGCTGTGCCCCAAACGCTCAACTTTTTCGATAAAGCGGCACACGTACAACCAGCGCGCTTCCGCACTGGTGTCCTGAAGTATATGGAAGTCAATTTGTGTCATAAGTTAAAGGTTATCTAACAAATATTGTACGAGTAACGGGACTGGACGACCTGTTGCACCTTTAGCTGCACCGGAGTGCCATGCGGTACCGGCAATATCCAAATGCGCCCAAGCGAAACCCTTGGTAAAGCGAGAAAGGAAGCACGCCGCCGTAATGCTGCCTCCTGCTGGGCCGCCGATGTTGGCAATATCAGCAAAATTGCTATCGAGTTGCTTTTGGTAGTCATCCCATAAGGGCATTTGCCAAGCGCGATCGTTTGCTGCTTGACCAGCTTTGAGGAGGGCTTGCGCAAGTTCTTCATTGTTACTGAATAAACCGCTGGCGTGATTGCCGAGGGCGACGACACAGGCGCCAGTGAGGGTAGCTATATCAATAACTGTTTTCGGTTTGAAGCGCTCGGTGTAGGTTAATGCATCGCACAACACCAGTCGGCCTTCGGCGTCTGTGTTGAGGATTTCGATAGTTTGACCAGACATGGAAGTGACTATGTCACCTGGTTTAGTGGCGCTACCGCTAGGCATGTTTTCGCTGGCGGCGATAATGCCAACCACATTGAGGGCGGGTTGAAGCTCAACAAGGGTTTTGAACGTTCCTAACACGCTGGCAGCGCCGCACATATCGAACTTCATTTCGTCCATACCTGCGCCCGGCTTAAGGCTAATGCCGCCGGTGTCGAAGGTAATACCTTTGCCGACAAGGGCGATCGGTGCATCTTTCTTATTGCCGCCTTTGTACTCCATCACAATGAGCTTGGCCGGTTGATCGCTACCAGCCGATACGGAAAGCAAAGAGCCCATGCCTAAGTCTTTCATGGCTTTTTCTTCCAGAACTTTTACGCTCAGCGCTGTCTGACCACGGGCAAGGCGTTTGGCTTCGTTGGCAAGGTAAGTTGGCGTGCAAACATTGCCAGGAAGGTTGCCTAGTTCGCGAGCCAAATCCACACCCTTGGCAATGGCTTGGCCGATTTTTATGCCTTTGGTGGCGTCTGAAAGCTGGCTTTTGGCGAAGCCTAGCGCAACTTTTGCCAGCACGAAGCTGGGTTCGGCTGGTTTACTTTTAAGGCTGTCTGCGCGGTGTTGGCTGGCGAATAGAATTTCAACGGCTTGGCGTGCCTGCCATTCAGCACTTTTGCTATCAACGTTGATATCGCCGATGACCACACTAATTTCTTTGCAAGGAGTGGCTTTAAGCGCATCTGGAATTTTTTGTAGGGCTTTGCGGAAATTATCAGCGCTAATAGTGCCGTTTTTATCCTGCTCGCCAAAGCCGATAACCAACAGGCGCTCGGCAGCAATACCTTGCGGGTTGAGAAGTAAAAGTGATTGGCCATTTTTGCCGCTAAATTTTTCGCGCTTCAGGAGGACTTCAAGTTGCTTGGCATCTGCGACGTTAATCGCGCTGGCAGAAGCCGATAATTTGTTACCATCAAAACTGGCGACAACAAGGCATTGGGTCGGGTGCTTAACCGCATCCAGAACTTTAGCGCTAATTTGCATGAGTAAATCCTCTCGTAATACGAATCATGGTGCGAATAAATGACGCGGGCAGGCGATGCAGGTAGCTTGGGCAAATAAGGAAAAAGTTCCAAGACAAACCAGTGCAGGTACGTGATAATGCCACACTTTTGGCACCTGTGTTTACTGACTTTAAGAGTCCTTAGGGCTTTTTTAATAAAGGCTAAATTTTAAGCAAAAGTACCTCTTTTGCAGCACAAATTTTTTGGGGAATAGTGCGTGATTATTTTTCGCTATCTCAGTAAGGAAATTTTGATTAGCACCTTGGCGGTGTGTTTGGCACTCCTGTTTATTTTTCTTAGTGTGCGGTTTGCAAATTTGTTGGCCGAAGCGACGGCCGGTAAATATGCAGTGAATGTTCTGTTCGAAATGATTTTTTACCGCATGCCTGGTTTTGTGCAGATAATTTTGCCGCTGGGTTTTTATATTGCGGTGCTCTTGGCCTATGGTCGTCTCTATATGGAAAGTGAGATGGTTGTGCTGTTTGCTTGTGGCATAAGCCAGCGGCAGCTGCTTACTATTACACTTGTGCCGGCGTTTTTAGTGGCGTTTCTGGTGGCACTTTTTACAGTGTGGTTTACGCCTTCCGGTACTCGTTTGTACGCAAAAATTTTAGACGAGCAAAAAAATCGCAGCGAGTTCGATATGTTAAATGCGGGTCGCTTTCAATCAATTGGTGGCGGGCAAACAATTACCTATGTTGATGAGATTGTTAATAATCATAAGAATTTGAACGATGTTTTTATCGCGCGAGACAGCGGCGGAAAATCAGCCCCCACTATTTTTTTGGCTCGCCAAGGTGAACAAATGGATCACCCTGAATATGGTCAGCGTTATTTAGTGCTGAAAGATGGTTATCAATATGAAGGCCAACCAGGCACTGCCGAATTTCGGGTAACGCATTTTTCGTCATATGGTCAGTATATGCCCCCAGTGATTTTGTCAGGGGACTATGCATCAGAGGCCGACGCAAAACCTACTGGCGAATTGTTGTCATCCGATGATCGCGTTATGCGAACCACCTTGCAGTGGCGCTTGTCATTGCCTGTGATGGTATTTGTGATTGCATTTCTTGCAGTTCCATTCAGTAAAACCAATCCGCGCCAAGGTCGATATTTGAAAATGTTGCCGGCGATTTTAGTATTCGTTTTCTATTACGTTTTTCTCTCAAGTGTGGGTGGCCTAATGAAGCAAGGTAAATGGCCAATTTATCCTGGTTTCTGGGTGGTTCATGCATTCTTCGCTGGATTAGCTTGGTTGATGTTTAATTGGGATCGAGTAGCGGGTAAGCGTCGCAGATCTGCACCGGAGGTAAGTGCACATGCGTAAATTGACTCGCTACGTTTCTTTAAGTGTTTTTAACGCAATTGCATTAACGCTTTTTGTATTTATATCGCTTTACTTTATTTTTACCTTGATCGATCAAATGCAAGGGCTGCGCAATAATTACACTGCGTTTGAAGCCTTGATAAATGTGGTTTTGCGTATTCCTTACGGCATTAGCGTGCTAATTCCGTTTGCATGTCTTATTGGTTGTCTGGCTGGGCTCGGTGCCTTGGCAACTTCTAGCGAGCTGGTTATTGTGCGCGCGGCGGGGGTTTCAACAGGGCGTATTTTATGGATGGCGTTAAGGCCTGCGCTTCTATTTATGTTTTTGCAGTTTTTAATTGGTGAATATGTTGCTCCTTACTCAGAGCAAATGGCTGCTAGTCGCAAAGCGATAGCACAAGGTTCGAGTATCAAACAATCGCAGCAAAAATTGTGGAATCACGAAACCAACGAGTTTATGCATTTCAACGCTGTTTTACCCAGCGGTGTTATTTATGGGTTAAGCCGTTATCAGTTGAATGATGATCATCAATTGGTAGCTGCAAGTTTTACCAAGCAGGCGATTTATCAAGGGGATTATTGGCAGGAAGAGGATGTTGCAATTACGCATCTTGAACAGGATAAAACCCACGTAGAAAAGCTTCCTTCGCGCCGCTGGGATACTCAACTTACCCCCGATTTATTAAACGTGCTTGTGCTTGATCCTGATAATTTGTCCATTAGTAATTTGTATTTTTACACCAACTATTTACGTGACCAACACATCGAAAACAATGATTACACCTTAGCATTTTGGAAAAAAGTTCTGGAGCCCTTGGCGACAGCTAGCTTGGTATTAATTGCCATTTCATTTATTTTTGGGCCTTTGCGTAGTGTGACTATGGGGCAGCGAGTTTTTACCGGGGTTATGTTTGGCGTTGCCTTTACAATTGCGCAACGATTGTTTGGGCCGGCGAGTTTAGTGTTTGGTTTTTCGCCGTTGGCGGCAGTACTCTTTCCCATTTTGATTTGCATTGGCATTGGCATTTTTATGTTGCGAAAGGCGGGGTAGATCAAAACGAAAAAACCAGCAAATGCTGGTTTTTTTTTACGCTTAACTTTGGGTTTAATTAATAAGGAACTGGATTTTCTGTTGTAGCGCATCCTTATCGATGGGCTTTTCCAGACAACCGCGAATACCGATTGTCATATCAGAAATAGGGCGGCTGCTGCAGCTATCTTCTGAAATAAGAACTATAGGAATGCTGCTGGTTTTCGGGTTGCGCGCTAGCTGTCTACAAAGGCGCTCATCATTATCGTCCGCCATGGCGGTGTCCATAATGATCAATTCCGGATGAATGTCCAAACAAATATCCAGCGCGTCGTCTGCCGTTTCCGTATACAAAATATTGTATTGCGGTGTAAGCAGTTGAATGAGCGTTTTGGTGGCGTCGGTATCTTGTTCAACCACCAAAATTGTTTTGTGAACAGCTATATCATCAACCAGTGATCGGTTGCGGCCCGAATGTTTGGCTTTGTAGAGCGCCCGGTCGGCACGTTTAATCAATTCTTCCAATGTGTAAGAAAGCGTTTGCGCGCAACTTGCGCCACCAATACTCACTGTTACGTGTTCGCGTGTGGGGGATACCTCATGGCGCACCCCGATTTTTTCCATTTGCGCGTTAATGGCATTGGCGACTTTCAACGCGCCGTGGCAATCTGTTTCGGGCAAGAGAACGATAAATTCTTCACCACCGTAGCGGCCTAACAAGTCATAAGGGCGGTTTAAACAATCGCGAATTGCTTGGGTTATTTTCTTCAAACAACTATCGCCAGCTGGGTGTCCGTAGTGGTCGTTGTAGAGTTTAAAATGGTCTACATCGATCATTAGCACGCTAATAGGTGCTTGTTGACGTGCAGCAAGTAACCACTGCTGTTCGGCCATTTCATTGAATGTGCGACGGTTGTAGGTTTGGGTAAGACTGTCCAGTTGGCTCAACGCTTCCAATTCGGCGTTTAATTGGTTGAGCTGGTCACGCATTTCGGTAATGCGTTCCATGGCGCGGATTTTGGCCTTGATGATCATAGCGCTGACAGGCTTGATGAGATAATCGTCGCCACCGGCTTCAATACCTTCTCGGTAGCTTTCATCCTCATTTCGGCCGGTTACAAAGATGATGGGAATCCAGTGACCGCCGAGCCATTCGCGAATCAATCGAGTCGTTTCAAAACCGTTCAAGCCTGGCATTTCAACATCCATGATGATCATGTCTACAGGTGTTGTCTCTAACATCTGCAGGGCTTCTTCGCCACTTTGCGCAATGAGCGGCGTGTGGCCAGCCTCAATAATGTAATTGCGCATGGCATAGCGAAGCGTAGCACTGTCTTCTACAAGGAGGATCTTCATGGGTGGGCGAGCTTAGGTCCAGATTTATTGGTGGGTTTCGCGATTCAGGATTTGAATTCAAGTTTAGTCGATAATCTGATAGGCGGTAGTTTATTCTTCTAGATCGATTTTAAAGCGGGTAAGTCGATGAGTCGATTATAAAGGGCGATGAATGGCGAGTATTTGCCAGCTTCGTAATGTCTGTCACATTTCAGGTCTTAAGCCTTCTGATGATCCACATAACACCAGCCACCGAGTGATCTTTTGAAAACAGATATTTCATGGTGCTCGTGAAGCTTTCCGTTTTGCCTAAAGAGTGCGATAAAACTCACTAAACCTTCAGAATCCTTTGCTTGCCCTTGGTGTGTTTCAACGATCTTGAGTGCTAGCCATTCACAACTTGTGGCCCAGTCTCGGATGTCATCTTTACTTGAGCGAACCCGCTTTTCGGGGCTCCAGGTGTCCCACAAATAATCTATTGCTGCCAATACGTGGGCTGTGTAGCGCGACCGCATAAGCGACTCTGCAGTGGGGGCTTTGAGCGTACCTTCTATAAAAGGCAAGCAGCATTCGGCCAAGGTTTTAGTGCTGCCACAGGGGCAGGGTGATTGTGCTGTTAAGGTGTTTGCAGGTGGCAATTTAGGCCTCTTTTCGGTATGTTGTGCGGCTATTTCGCTGGGGCTGATATTTGTTCCTCAGCCTATTCTTCCGTTTGTAAAGTGAATCAAGCATGAGTCAATTTGACGATATTCGTCCCTATCACGATGCCGAGGTGCGCCCAACCATTGAGCGCATTTTAGCTGATCCGGAACTGGCAGATGCAGTTGCCCGTTTAAGATACCCAAAACTCACCCAGTGGCTCGGATTTTTGATTCGACCATTGGTTAAAAAAAGGCTGACCCAAGAGTTGGCTGAAGTACAGGATGTGCGTGGTTTTCAAGAAGTTGTAGAACGTTACATGTCTGGAATGCTCGCAGAGGCAACCACGGCCCTGACCATTTCTGGGCTGGATGTGTTGGAGCACCATCAATCCTACCTGTTTATTAGTAATCACCGTGATATTGCAATGGACCCCGCTTTTGTAAACTGGAGTTTATTTCACAACGATTGCAATACATTGCGCATCGCAATTGGAGACAATTTGCTCACCAAACCCTATGTGGCAGATTTAATGCGCTTAAACAAAAGCTTTATTGTGAATCGCTCTGCCAAAGCGCCGCGTGAAAAATTAAAGGCAGCAAAACATTTGTCTGCTTACATTCACCATTCAATTGCTAACGAAGCCTCTAGCATATGGATTGCGCAGCGGGAAGGTCGTGCTAAAGATGGTTTCGATAAAACCAATTCTGCTGTGATTGGAATGATTACGCTCAATAGACCTAAAACTCAGGAATTGAGTGATTACGTGAAAGAGCTTCGTATAGTTCCTGTGTCAATTTCTTATGAGCTGGACCCTTGTGACGCCGCGAAAGCGCGCGAGCTTTATCATCAACGTACGCATGGCGCTTATCAAAAAGAAGAACATGAAGATGTGAAAAGCATTGCCATGGGCATTGCCGGGCAGAAAGGGCATGTACATGTGGCTTTTGGGCGTGTGTTGGATCATCACTACGAGGATACGGATCAAATTGTTGCGGATCTCGATCTGCAAATTATTGAAAATTATGTGTTGCATGCCTCCAACTGCATCGCTTACGAAATTCTTCATGGCAAAGTGCCACACGTGAATTACACCGATAAAAATATTCCGTACGACCCTGCGGCTGTCTCTGAACAGCGTGCTGCTTTTGTCGCACGCATGAATGAAATTCCTGCCGAGTATCGCGATATTGCATTAGGGATTTACGCGAATCCGGTCGTAAGTAAGCTAACCAAGCCTGCGGCTGAGTCGGCTGAATGCTAACTGATGCGGTAAAAAAGCAAATCCAAGGTGCGTACAGTAAATTTTTGGAAAGCAAAAGTTTAAAATCGCGCTATGGGCAAAAATTAATGATTGCTGAAATCGCAAAAACGCTTGGCAATATTGATTTGGATGACGAAAATGTTCGCCAGTCGTTTGGCCATATTTGTGTGGTGGAAGCAGGAACAGGTACGGGTAAAACCATCGCCTATTTACTGCCATCCATTGCGATCGCCAAAGCACTTGGTAAAAAACTAGTCGTATCAACTGCTACGGTTGCTTTGCAAGAACAAATCGTCAATAAAGATTTACCGGAACTTCACCGACACAGCGGCCTATCTTTTTCATTTGCTTTAGCGAAAGGACGAGGGCGTTATTTGTGTTTGAGCAAGCTCGATAATTTGCTTGCTGAATATGAAAGCGGTTTGAATCCAACGCGTGCGCTTTACGAAGACGAGTTGCCAAGTGTAACCGCGCAAGGTGTGAAGCTTTATCAATCCATGATGGAAGCACTTGCTTCAAATAAGTGGAACGGGGAGCGCGATACTTGGCCGCAAGCACTTGAACAGGGTCAGTGGCAAATTATTACCACTGATCATCGCCAATGTACCGGCCGCCGTTGCTCAAACGTATCAACGTGTAGTTTTTTCAAAGCGCGTGATTCCTTACACAGTGTAGATTGTATCGTTACAAATCATGATTTGGTTTTGGCCGATTTGGCGTTGGGCGGGGGAGCGATTTTGCCTGATCCTAAAGATACGCTTTATGTATTCGATGAGGGCCACCATCTTCCACAAAAAGCGCTGAGTCATTTTGCGCATCACATTCGCATGACATCTACCAGCAAATGGTTAGATCAATCCAATAAAGGTTTGGGTGCCATACTTGGCCAGATTAGCGGCGCAGGTAATGTGGATCGCTATGCTGAACAATTGCCAGCGGCTTTTATAGATTGCAAACAACGATTGGATCAATTTTATCCAATGTTGCTTGAATTGGTGGAAACTATTGCGCTCGATGACCGTCAATCCAATTATCGTTTTAAAGACGGCGTTATTCCCCAAGAGCTTTTGTTGCCTTCGGTTGAATTGCAGCGCAGTTTTGATCGTTTAAGTGACTTGCTCGGAAAAGTATGTAGTGAGTTAACAGAAGCGATGGAAGACCCGCATTGCCCTGTGCCTAAAATTGATTTAGAAAATAATTTTCCGTTAGTAGGCACATGGCAAGCGCGCGCAGAAGCAAACCGTGAATTGTGGGCAACTTATGCTGTGCCCGATTCAGCAACTTCAGTTCCAAAAGCGCGTTGGCTTACACCTGTTGATGCGTCTGGCAATATGGATATTGAAGTTTGCTCAAGCCCAATTCTCGCATCAAAAACCCTTGAATACAGTTTGTGGGATAAATGTTGTGGCGCGGTTGTTACATCAGCGACATTGACCGCGCTCGGAAATTTTCAGCGCTTTCAAATGCGTGCCGGAACACCCAACGACGCCAACTATCAAGTGGTTCCAAGCCCCTTTAATTTTACACAAGCGACGATTGAGATTCCCACATTCGCGGTAGATGCGAGTAACGCCGATGTGCACACCATTTCATTGATAGACCATTTGCCGGAGTTACTCGACGAAAATGAAGGCAGCCTAGTATTGTTTTCGTCGCGTCGGCAAATGCAAGAAGTTTATGATGAAATGCCAAGCAGCTTGCGCGATTTAATATTGATTCAGGGCGACAATTCCAAACAGGAAATGTTGGTTCAACACAAACAAAAAATCGACCAAGGAGAGGGGAGTATTTTATTTGGTCTGGCAAGTTTTGCCGAGGGTGTGGATTTGCCAGGGAAATACTGTACTCACGTGATTATTGCCAAGTTACCTTTTGCGGTACCTGATGATCCAATCGAAGCGGCCTTGTCTGAGTGGGTAAGTTCGCGCGGCGGAAATCCATTTATGGAAATCGCGGTTCCCGATGCATCGTTAAAATTGATTCAAGCTTGTGGGCGCTTGCTGCGCACGGAAACAGACACGGGTAAAATCAGTTTATTGGATCGTCGAATTATCACCAAACGTTATGGCAAGGCAATTTTAAATTCGTTGCCGCCTTTTACGCAGATTGTGCATAAATAACCAACTCACTATCAACCTTGTCCTTGAACTTCGGCAGGAGCTGATCCCCTCTTTATTTCAGGGTGAATTAATCTGCTGAGCTTATAAGGTCGGAGTCAAATCCCTCTACCTTATCACGGGGGAGGTTGGGTGGGGATTCAAATGCTATTGAAAAGATATGAGCCATAAACACATTGCTGTTGCAGAAATTTTAATCGACATCGAAAAAGAATTGCGCGAATTGCGTCTTTGGGAATTTGAGTCGCCCTCTGAAAGCGCTCTGGCCAGCACGCAACCCTTTGCAATAGATACGTTAAATTTTCCGCAATGGTTGCAGTTTATTTTTATTCCTCGCCTTTACTTGATGGTTGAACAGCGGTTGCCCTTGCCAAATGTGAGTGGTGTAAAACCCATGGCAGAGGAATATTTTGGCGTGCTGAAATTAAACAGTGCCCCGCTAATTTTCCATTTAGAAAAAATTGATAGATTGCTTTCTGAATAAATTAATTGATAGCCCTGAGTACTCGCCTATGACTGCTTACCAATATTCCGTTGATGATCTTTTGTACCTCATGGCGCGTTTGCGTGACCCGCAAACAGGTTGCCCATGGGATATCAAACAAGATTACGCCAGCATTGCTCCCTCAACCTTGGAAGAAGCTTATGAGGTGGTGGACGCGATTGAAAAACAAGATTTTGTTCACCTGAAAGAAGAATTGGGCGATTTGTTGTTTCAGGTAATTTTTTACAGCCAAATCGGTAAAGAAGAAAACCGCTTTGAGTTTGCGGGCGTTGTGAATAACTTGGTAGAAAAATTAGTCCGTCGTCACCCGCATGTATTTCCAGATGGAACCTTGGAGAGCAAAATTGATAATCGCCACACCTTGCCCACGGACGTTAAGGCGCGTTGGGAAGCAATAAAGCAACAGGAGCGTGAAGCAAAAGGCGCGCAAAGCTTGTTAGCGGATGTTCCGTTGAATTTGCCGGCTCTCAGCCGTGCGGCCAAGCTTCAAAAGCGTGCGGCTACTGTGGGCTTTGATTGGGCAGATATAAAGGGCCCCATCGCTAAAGTCCGCGAAGAGTTATTGGAGGTTGAAGAGGCTTTGGATAATAAAAATGCTGCCGCAGTGGAAGAAGAACTGGGCGATTTACTCTTTGCGGTGGTTAATATTGCCCGTTATCTCAAGATCGACCCAGAGCAATCATTACGAAAAGCCAGCTTTAAATTCGAGTCACGGTTCAACTACATCGAAACGCACCTGGGTAAACCGCTTGCGGAGGCTTCTATAAACGAAATGAACCTTCTCTGGGATGAAGCGAAGCGCCAAAAATGACCGTCGGCCAGATTTATTTTGGCTGATTGAGGCGAAAACCGCTAAAATGTAAAAATCATATTATTGGTAGTGCTCAGCTTGTCATGAGGTTTTAGTTTGGAATTCAACGAAGTGCGCCCCGGGTATCTTAAGTCTTCGGAAAAGACGGTAAAGATCCATGTTTCAGAGCTCAAGATTGGCATGTTCGTGTCCAAACTTGATCGCCCGTGGCTGGAAACTCCTTTCCTTATGCAAGGCTTTACCATTGAAAGTTTGGACGACATAGATGCGGTTGCTGAATATTCCCAGCACGTATGGATTGACGCTGTTGCGGATGAATGGGTTCCTCCTGAAGAGCGTGCAACACTCAAGTCTCCTACTAAAAAAGTCTCTTACATCAACAAGATAGATGCTAAAGCTGAGCATGGTCGGGCGCTGGATACCTACAGGGAGGCGCGCCGCATAACACGTTCTTTTCTGGAGGATCTCCGTCTTGGTGGTGTAGTCGACTCGGCACAGGCGAAGTTGACAGTTAAAGATTGTGTTCACAGCATTCTACGCAATGCGGATGCCTTAATTTGGATGTCAAAGATCCGTTCACAAGATGAGTACACCGCCGAGCACTGCTTAAACGTATGTATTCTTGCGATTGCTTTCGGGCGTCATTTGGGGATGAGTGAACCCGATCTTGAACGCTTGGGTTTGTGTGGATTACTGCATGACGTAGGCAAAATGCGTGTTCAGCAAGACGTTTTGAACAAGCCCGCCGCACTCAACGAAAAAGAATACAACATGATTAAGGCTCATACCGTACATGGGCGCAATATGTTGATGGCGTCACCGGGTATTCCTAACAGTACGATTGATGTGGCCTACAGCCATCACGAAAAAATGGATGGCACCGGTTATCCTCGCGGATTAAAGGCATCGGGTATTTCAGAGTTGGCGAAAATCATTGCTATTGTGGATGCCTATGATGCTATGACAGCTGACCGCTGTTATTCCACCAGCATGCCTTCCACAGAAGCATTAAAAATTATTTTCAAAGATCGCGGCACACATTTCGACGACCGCTTGGCATTGGAATTCATTAAGAGCGTTGGCCTCTATCCACCCGGAACCTTGGTGGAACTGGTAAACGGATTGATAGCTATAGTGTTTGAGTCCCACGAAAAATACCGCCACCTTCCAAAAGTCATTGCTGTTAAAAAGCAAAACTTACGCTTGGAAAAAAATGTACTTATTGATTTATCTGGCATAGAAGGGGGGCGCTTAGATAAAAGCTTTTTGATTAAGCGCGCACTCAATGACGGTACTTTTGGTGTGTTTATAAAAGATTACAGTGAACTCGGCTTGGTCTTAAAAAATTAGGTTCGAATCCCCCTCTAGCCGCGCTTCTCATTACTGTTTTATTTCTCGCCGGTCGCCTCGTCAACTTGTTTCATTTTTTCCTTAGCGCTTTTATCTAAAATTTCTTCTGTTTGCTTGGCTTTATCCAGTGTTTGTTGTTGGCTGTCAGTCAATATTCCCTGTGATTTCTTTTCCGGTAGGTTTGTGGGTTGTTGTTCGGGTGCTTTAGGGGAACAAGCGCAAACCATTCCAGAGATAACAATTAAACTGAGTACATGGTTGATATTCATAATAATGCTCCAACACCTGCTGTCGAATGAATTCATAGTAAAGCACATTTCACAGGGTTGTAGCATTGAATTTTGTTGCGGTGACGTTACTTAGTCCAGCAAATCTTCATAAGCGACGGTTTGGTAGGTTTTAAGGTTGTTCCAAGGTAAGGTGCTCGGCGTTGCGGTTAGCTGAAGACTAATTTTATTACTCATCGTGCCGTCGAGTTTTGATGTTTCAATACTCAAGGGAATTTCCTTTTTTTCATCCCATAAAATTCGTGTGAGTTGTTTGCTATCTTTTTTCTCGTACCATTGAGTTCCGTCCTTAGCTCCCTTTTTTGTCGCTGTCATTTTCTTTAGTGCTGAGCGATTTACGAGATAGAAAGCTGTTTCCCACTCCCCATCAAATCCTAAAGTTCCATATTCTGATACGCGTGGCTGAATAATTTTCTTTTCACTTTCACGAACAAAGGCGAAATTGATCTGATTGTTGGCGTTGCGTGAAATCCATTTGCCTGCAGTCGCAAAATTTAGGTCATGATGGTGTTCATGTTCATTGGATTCATCTTCATGTGGGTGATTTACTGCCGAAGGAACTATGCGTTCACTCCAAACTACATTTGTATCCCGAATAAAACGTTCTTGAAAATAGGTTTGCTTTTTAACGCCATCGGCGGTGAGGGCCATACTTTCAAATGTCATAATCGCCGAGAGGGGGGTGGCATTAGCGGCGAAAGGCAGAGTTAGAGCAATAATCAATAAAAGTTGTTTCTTCATAAAGCAATTTCTTTGCGTTAAAAAAATAAACACCTGATCATGAGATCAGGTGTTTGTGAGTGAATCTAGTTAAAATCCAAAAGCGGTATTAATCAGGCTGAATACTTTGGTGTTGTCGATAGTGCCTTTAAATGTTTTAGAGGCTACACCAGCACCGGTTGCAAACAACATAACATCACCACCGCCGTGAGTTTCAGAGCTCAGCTTTATTGCGGTTTCTTGCAAATAGTCGTCGTGCAGTACTTGTGTTTTGTCGGCATTGCCTTCCACTAAGTTGGCGCGAGTGGCAGGGCGGTTAGGACCGTTGCCGAATACCAACGTAGTGTAATTTTTGCCATCAGCATCTACCATTTCTTTACCGTCTTTATAGCTTTTCACGGTACCCAACACGTTACCTCCGCGCTTGCCATAACCGTTAAAGGTCATGGTGTGATCGTGGTCAGCAGTAACAACAATTAACGTGTTTTTCAACTCTGGGTCGCGTTTTTTCATTTCATCCAAAGCCGCTTTGATAGCGTCATCAAAAGCAATGGTATCTTCCATAACGCGTTTGGCGTTGGTGCCGTGCAGTGCGTGGTCAATACGGCCACCCTCAACCATTAAGAAAAAGCCTGAAGAGTTTTTCCCTAGCACATCGATTGCTTTCAACGTCATGGCAGTTAAGCTTGGCTCGTCAATATTTTTCTTTACGCGATCTAATTCATATTCCATATGGCTTGGGTTGAAAAGACCTAATAATTTAGTAGTCGTTTTGCCATCGATTGCAGCTAATTGAGCACCTGTACTCGCATAGGTATAGCCTTTGGCTTGCATTTCTGTTGTTAGATCTCTTCCATCGGTACGGCTACCTTTAGCGGCGCCCGTGCCGGTGGTAGGTAAGAAGAAAGTGCGGCCACCGCCCAGCAAAACATCTAAACCATCACCAAGCTTAGTGTTATAACCAACACCACCTACAGCTGCTTGTGCAGCAATAGTGTTTTCAGCATCGCGATGACAAATGTGCGCATAAGTTGCCGCTGGAGTTGCATGAGTAACCGACGTGGTTGTCACGGCGCCAACAGATTTTCCTTTGGCTTTAGCCATTTCCAAAATGGTATCAACTGCGTTCCCATTGCCAGTAGCTGGGCACGCCGAGTCTTTACCGTTAGGACGAATTGCTTTGGTGTCTGCCGACATGGAAAGAACTTCGTTGTTCATTTTCACGCCGGTCATATAGGCAGCCATTGATGGCGCGGAGTCGGTAGTTTGCGCATCGTTTGAATAGGTTTTAACACGAGCGGTACGAGTTTTACCGTCCAGTTTTTCCATATTCAGCTCGCCTTCCTCTTTATATTTGTAAATGCGTGCTGCAGTTACTGTGGTTGGGCCCATGCCATCACCGAGGAAGAAAATAACATTTTTTGCTTCGCCAGCAGCGAAGGCTGCTTGCGAACATGCTGATGCTAAAACAGCAGCGATTAATAATTTTTTCATGATCTGTTCCTATAAGTCTTTGCGTTACTGAAAGTAGAGTAACGACACAATGTTCAGCAGAAAATTACAGGTCGATTGCGCTGCGAATCAGCGTAAAGACTTTAGTGTTGTCCATGACGCCAGCAAAAGAGTCTGCATTTTTTCCCATTGCGCCAAGGAATACGTTTGTACCACCGTGTGTTTCACTACCCGCAGCAACTGGAATGGCTGCTTCTTGATGATAAGAATCTGCAAATACTTGACTATCGGTAAGCGCAGGGAAGTTTTTGCGATCACCCGCCACACGGTTTTCGCCATTTCCAAAACCAATGATGCTAAAAGGCATACCATCGGAATCTTTCGCAACCGCGCCATCGGTGTAGTTTTTCAATAAGCCCAATACACCAGGATTGTTAACAGTGGTTTTACCCGTTCTAGCAGCGTAACCGTTAAGTACTAAGGTGTGATCGTGGTCTGCGGTGACAACAATGAGTGTGTTTTCTAAATTAGGATCCGTTTTCTTGATCTCAGCAATTGCAGCTTTAATTGCATCGTCAAACGCAATGGTGTCTTGCAATGCTTTGATAGCCGTTGTTTCATGAAGCGCGTGGTCGATGCGTCCACCTTCTACCATCAAGAACATTCCGTTAGGATTTTTCTTTAAGGTTTGAATGGCTTTAACTGTCATTTCAGACAAGCTTGGTTCACCGGTTCCGTTGCGAACTAAGTCGTAGTTCATGTGGCTTGAGTTAAATAAGCCAACCAATTTGTTTGTACCATTTGGCGCGAAGGCATTTAGTTCTGTTTGGTTGCTTGCGTAGCTGTAGCCTTTCGCTTTCATTTCTGCGATCAAATCGCGGCCATCGGTGCGCTTACCACCAACTGAGGTAGGTTGGAAAAACTGGCGGCCACCACCTAAAACAACGTCAACACCGTCCAACAATTTATCGTTGTAACCCTTATCGGTTGTTGCAGGTACGAGTTGTGCGGCAATAGTATTTTCCGCATCGCGGTGACAGATGTGCGAGTAAGTTGCAGCGGGCGTAGCGTGAGTCACGCGCGTGGTGGTTACTACACCAGTTGCTATGCCTTTTGATTTTGCGATTTCAAGTAATGTGGTTACTGGTTTGCCATTTGTACTTGGGCACAAACTATCTGCACCTTTTAAATACCCTGCACCTTTTTCGTCAAAAGCTTTTGTTTCCGGCGTCATGGAAATAACTTCGTTATTCATTTTCACGCCGGTCATGTAGGCCGCCATGGACGGAGCGGAGTCAGTTACTTGTGCGTCGTTTGAATAGGTTTTTATAAAAGCAGTTTCGGGGAATGTATCAATGGTTAAGTTACCGTCTTCACCCGCGCCGTAAATACGTGCTGCCGTTAGAGTGGTAATGCCCATACCATCGCCCAAAAAGAACAATACGTTTTTGGGTTTAGTGGTTGGTGTGGTTATTGGATCGATCGTCACAGATGTGTTTGATGAACCGCCACAAGCTGTTAGTAATATAGAAATGGTTGAGCAGAGTAAGAGTTTTTTCATAATAGCCTCCTTAAGCTGTGGTTAATTTAGAGGCCATGTGTGAAATTTTTAAGGCAGAAAAATGACGTTTTGATAACAGATTTGCTACAGCGGTTGTATGGTTTTTGAACGTTGAAGTTTGCGCAGTCCTTGCGCAGGATCTTCTAAAACCAAGTGCGTAGGCCAATTATCCATTGTGTATCGCTTTTGGTCTCACCGGTTAGTGTTGCCATATCGGCGCTCTTCCCGAATTTTGTATCCCTTGCTACGCCTATGTAAGGCGCAAATTCGCGGCGAATTTCATAACGCAGTTGCAAGCCGACACTCGCGTTGGATAGCCCTGATCCCGTTCCTGTGATTGCGTCGCTTTGTCCGTAAAAATTAAACTCAACCTCGGGCGAAAGAATTAACTTTTGAGTGAACAACACATCGTACTCCGCCGATAGCCGCGCCGCGGTGCGTCCTCCTTCGCCTAAAAAAATGGCTGCATCAACATCGAAGAAATAGGGCGCCAAGCCGTTCACACCTAATACACCCCAAGTTCGCGCGGGAGTTGGTTTGATATCTTGCCGAACACCGATTTGCACATCCCAATAAGGCGCAATAGCGTGACTGAATAGCGCTTGTAATTCTGCGTCTTCCGTTTTTCCCTGTTGATAAGTGACGTTAGTTTTTAACCACAATTTGTTGATATCTTTTCCAATCCATAAATCCGCATTGGCATTTGTGGTGTTATCGCCGGTTTCAAATTTATTGACCATTAATTTGGTTAATACAGGATCATCCTCTTCGTGACTGTAAACATTGCTGCAGGGTAGGGCAGCAACAACCAGTAAATATGCACATGATTTTTTCCAGTTCATCATCTTCTCCTAAACCACGTTGACCGTACGCATCATGCCGAGCATGTGGTAGAGCAAATGACAGTGATAGGCCCAACGGCCTTTAGCATTGGCTGTGACCAAATAACTAATTTTTGAGCCGGGTTGCACGAGGATGGTGTGTTTACGTGGAATAAATTCCGGGTCACCGGTTTCCAATTCGCTCCACATGCCGTGCAAATGAATGGGGTGAGTCATCATGGTGTCGTTAATTAAAATAATACGCACACGTTCACCGTAGGTGAGTTGGATAGGCGCGGCATCCATAAAACTTTCGCCGTTAATCGACCACATGTAGCGATGCATATTTCCGTTGAGATGCAATTCAATTTCGCGCGTGGGCTCACGCTTATCATGCGTGGGATGCAAACTGCGTAAATCGGAATAGCGAAGCACTTTGCGATTATATTTTTCCTCGTGATCGCGCAGGCCTAAACCCGGATCACTCAAGCCGCTGCGAGGCATGTCTACGTGCATGTCCACGTGGGGCCCAAACTCCGTACTTTTATGGCTGACCGTAGCGCCTCCATCAAAATTGCTACCGAAACCCGCTTTGGCTAAAACCGCCGTCGCTGCGGCTGGCGTGATGCTCATATCGTGAGCACTGTGATTCATTGCGCCCATGTCGTGCCCACTGTGATCCATAGCGCTCATGTCGTGCTCGCTGTGATTCATTGCACTCATATCGTGGCTGCTGTGATCCATTTTTTCCATGGAGCCCATATCGCGTCCGCTGTGCTCGGAGCTGCTTAGATTATGTTGACTGTGATCGATAGTTGCTTGCGCGCCATGCCCACTGTGATCCATTCCGGTCATATCCATGCCCAGATCTCCATGACTAAGAATGGGCGCAGGATCAAGCGCAGGAACTTCAGAGCGAATCGAGGCGTTGGTAGTAATTGTTCCGCGCGCAAAGCCGGAGCGATCAATTGTTTGCGCAAAAATCGTGTGAGCTTTGTTTGCATCGAGCGTGACAATCACATCGTAAGTTTCAGCAGTGCCTATTCGGAATTCATCGACTTCTACTGGCTGAATGGCTTGTCCATCTGCGGCGACGACGGTCATTTTTAGTCCGGGAATTCGCACGTCAAAAATAGTCATGGCAGCGCCGTTAATCATTCGCAGGCGAATTTTTTCACCGGCTTTGCATACATCTGTCCAATTTTCTGTAGGGGTTAATCCGTTCATTAAATAGGTGTAGCCGGTAACGTCGGCAATATCGCTGTCGCTCATGCGCATGCGATTCCACATGGCGCGTTCATTCCACGTGGTTGTAATGCCTTTGGTTTTAATATCGCTCCAGGTATCGCTGATGGTGCGCTCGCGATAGTTGTAGTAGTGGCTCATTTTTTTGAGCTGTGAATAAATTTTCGATGGCGCAGTGTCTGTCCAATCGCTTAATAAAATGACGAGGTCGCGATCATAGCTAATAGGGTCTGGTTCTTTTGGGTCGATAATTATTGCGCCGAGTAAACCGGTTTGTTCCTGGAAACCGGAGTGGCTGTGATACCAGTAAGTGCCGCTTTGCTTTACGTCGAATTCATATTCAAAAGTTTCACCGGGTTTAATGCCTGCGAAATCAAAACCGGGTGAGCCATCCATGGTGGATGGCAATACAATTCCGTGCCAGTGAATGGAGGTGTCTTCTTGCAAATTATTAGTAACGCGCAAGTGAACGCGTTCGCCTTCTTTCCACCGCAAAATAGGTGCTGGCAAACTTCCGTTAACGGTAGTGGCGATGGATTTTTTGCCCGTGTAATTCACGCTTTGATAACCAATGCGTAAATCAAATTGGTTGCCGTTTAAGGTTACAGGGCTGCTATTTTTTGCAACGGGATTTTCTGCGAGGAGGGTTTGTGAAAGCGGTAAGCTCGCCAAGGCGACGGCAGACGAAGCGCCTTGGAGAAAATGTCTGCGCGATAATGGTGTTGGGTTTTTCATAGGTTCTCCTGAAAAGCTCAGGTAAATGTACGATAAAACAAATAGGCGCCTGCCATTTTAATTAAGGCTAATTCAACTTAATTGCGGCGCGATTCTTGGCTTCTTAACTGCGTCTTTTTCAGACGTAGCTTTTTTATAGGCGTAGCCTTTTTTCAGGCGTAGCTATCCTAGGTTAACCAAAAATGGGAGGTCGATAGTGGGGAGCTGCGAGTGGCGCGGGAGTGTTGCGTGAATAAAAATCCACGGCTAGAGGAGTTTGTTTTTGCACCGAAAAAAAATTGTCTTTATTCGCAGCCGCTAAAGAGCAACCACCAAATAGACAATGCCCCATGGCTTTGCAGCAATCGAAACTAGTGTGTGATGAGTGAGAAGGTTTTTCGTGTGACTGATGATCCATCGCTGCCATATCGTGCATGGGCATGTTGCTCATATCGTGGTGCGAATGTGTAGCTGTCGCTTTCACCGGTTTTTCAAAACCGCACGTCATTGAAGCGCTCGCAAGCAGTTGGCTGGTAAAAGCCAAAAGCAAGAACGCAATGATGAGAGGTGAGCGACGAGTCATAGGCGTTTGTTCGTGGGGATGTTGTTGAAGCTTAGTCTAATCGGTGTTTGAGGGATAGCGGAAGATGCAAATCAAACATTGATTAGAACTCGGCATATTTTATGTGCGATGTGGAAGGGTGTGGAATTCCACGTTGATACCCGCACGACTCGCAGCAAGTACGTCTGTGTAAGCTCGTCGTCGGCATCCATGCCTCCGGAGGTCGTGCAAATATCAACTTGGAATTTGAGCGATCGAAGTGGCTGATCGCTTTTAACTGCGTGAAAAGCTACCGCATTATTTTGCGAAAACTCCCCGCCAATTCCACCTGATGATGTTGTCCGTCATCCACCAAATCCACGTAATCCTTGTCGAGTAAATTGCCGTCCAGTTTCAGTGTTTTCGTGTCAGCGGTTTGGTTAATCACAATCTGATAAACGCTTGCGCCAAATCGATAAGTCATCTTGTAGCTTGACCAGTCCTGAGGAATGCACGGGTTGATGTGCAGTTGATTGCCCGCGCGGGTAATACCTAGCAGCGATTCAATAATCAGCCGGTAACATAACCCGGCCGAGCCCGTGTACCAGCTCCAGCCACCGCGACCTATGTGTGGGGCAACGCCGTAAACGTCGGCGGTGACTACATAGGGTTCGGCTTTGTAGGTTCGCAAGGCTTCATCCGTATCCGTGTGGTTCACGGGGTTGATGAGCGCCAATAATTCCCACGCGCGTTTACTATCACCTAGCGCTGCAAAGGCCATAATCGCCCACACCGCGGCGTGAGTGTATTGGCCGCCATTTTCACGCACACCTGGAACGTAACCCTTGATATAACCTGGGTTCATGGGCGATTTGTCGAAGGGCGGGTTAAGTAATTGGATTAAGCCGTGATCGCGTCGCACGAGATTTTTATCCAGCGATTCCATGGCGATTTGCGAATGCTCATCACTGCCCGCGCCGGACAGTACCGACCAGCTTTGGGAGATGGAATCTATCGCGCATTCGCTATTGCTGGCGGTACCCAATGCCGCGCCATCGTCAAACCAAGCGCGCTTGTACCAAGCTCCGTCCCATGCGTGCATTTCAATATTGCGCCGCAATTGGAAGGCCTCTTTCTCGCAGAATTCCACGTAGGCGCTGTCTTTATAGAGGGTTGCCAAGTCGGCGAACTTGATTAACACGTCGTACAGGAAAAAGCCCAGCCAAACGCTTTCACCTTTGCCGTGAATGCCGACCAGATTCATACCGTCGTTCCAGTCGCCCGATCCCATGAGGGGAATGCCGTGTTCGCCGTAGCGTAAGCCGTGTTGGATTGCCCGTTGGCAATGCTGATACAGGGTCGCCGCTTCAGCAGAGTGGCCGGGTAAATCGTAATAGGATTCTTCCTCGGGATTGAGTTCGCGCCCATCCAGAAAGTGCAAACGCTCATCCAAAATACTCATATCGCCCGTGGCTTGAATGTAGCGGCAGGTTGCTGCAGGCAACCACAGGTAGTCGTCTGAACAGCGTGTGCGTACGCCTCTGCCAACAGGCGGATGCCACCAGTGCTGTACATCGCCCTTAAGGTATTGCCGCTGCGCGCAACGAATTAAATGTTCGCGCATTAATTCTGGGCGGGTATGGACAAGCGCCATGGTGTCTTGCAACTGATCGCGGTAGCCGTAGGCGCCGCCGGATTGGTAATACCCACTGCGGGCCCAAATGCGGCAAGCCAAGGTTTGGTAAACCAACCAGCCGTTGACGAGCATGTTGATGGATTCGTCCGGTGTTTCCACTTGAACGGCGGCGAGTGTTTCCTGCCAGTAGGACTGTACTTTTTGCAAGGCGGCGCGGGCGGTGCCGGTTACGCGTAAGCGCTGCGCTAGTGACCGGGTTTGGGCAATATCGTTACCAGAGCCCAAACGGAAAATCAGCTCACGGCTTTGCCCGCTGGCTAATTCAAAGGGCACTTGAATTGCCCCACAGGGATCCAAAGCCGCGCCCAAACGACCGGAGAGTTGTACGCGGGTCATGGCATCTGGGTGGGTGAGGGAACCGTTGCGGCCAATAAACTCAGCGCGGTCGCCGCTCAGCGTGCGTGAAATATCATCCACATCGAAGAAGGACACGCGGCTGCCGAACTCAGCGCTGTAGGCGTTGGATGCAAACAAGGCACCGCTGGTGGGATCGATTTCAGTAACGATGTGCATCCCTGTTTTGGTTCGCAAATCCCCCAGCACCCATTCCACATAACCGGTGGCCGATAACTTGCGGTTGCGGCCTGATTGGTTGCGCACTTTAAGCACGGAGTATTTAACCGATTCGACCAAATCCACATACACCCAAAGCTCAGATGCAATGCCATCTTCAATATGTTCAAACACGCTGTAACCAAAGCCGTGGCGGGTAAGGTAAGGCGCTTTGCCACGGCATGGCAGCGGCGCGGGCGACCAGAAATGCCCGGTTTCTTCATCGCGCAGGTAAATGGCTTCACCGCCGCTTGCGCCTACAGCGTCATCGCTCCACGGTGTTAGGCGGTATTCGTGGGCGTTTTCACTCCAGGTGTAGGCAAGGCCGCTTTCAGTTACGACACTCCCAAAGTTAGGGTTAGCTAACACGTTCACCCAAGGCAGCGGCGTAATTTGGTCGGGATGGGTGACAATTAAGTATTCGCGGCCATCGGCGCTGAAGCCGCCAAAGGAGTTGCGCAAGCGTAGCTCGGGAATGGGTAGTGCTTGCAGTGGTTCTTGCTGATAACGGCGGGTGGGTTTCAAGCGCGGAATACGCTTTTCAACCGGCGGGCGACGGTTGATTTGTTCCAGCAAGGTTCCGTGTCCGTCCGCTACTATAACGCGCGCGACTGACTGCAAAAGTACGCGGTCTTCGTGGGAGATTTGCTCAGCCGAGCGCACAAAAATACCGCCTGGTCTATCAATCGTATTGGCTTCTGTGCCGGTGGCAATCAGCCCGATAATTTGATCCTGCAAGCGTTGGCGATAGCCCGCATGGTCTTCGTTCCAAATCACCAAATCCACCACCAGCCCTTTCATGCGCCAGTAAATGTGGCACTGAATCAACTGGCGGGCGAGTTCGATGTGGTCGCTGTTGGCGATCTTCAAAAGCACAATGGGCAGGTCGCCGGAGATGGCATAGCCCCACAAGCCCGATTGGCCACGACGGTTTTGCTGGATAATCGCCGGGTTAGCGCGCAAACCGGAATGGCTGTAAATAACCGAGCGCGCAAGGCGCCGGTATAAAAGCGCATCGGATTCGTTGGCGTTAATTTGGCGCAGGGTTACGCCGCTGTGGGTGGCCGCCAAATCCAGCGCGCGGTCGGCAAAGTGATAGTCCTGGTATTTCTCAATCAGCATCATGCTGGATTCACGGCTGGCGGCTGCGCCCGTTACATAGTTGAGCGTAATCCAATGGTCGGCTTCCAGAACTATATGGCAGCGAATAGCAACAACAGGGTCAAGCACTGAGCCTTGGCTGCCCGATAAATTGCCTTTGTCGACCAATGCTTGCGGCGCGGCCAAGGTACGACCACGGCCAATAAACTTCAGGCGATCTGTTTCGTAGGAAACTTTGGTGACATCACCACCTTGTACGGATAGCAGGTGGAACATCCAAGGCGTAAATTCCTCGGCTGAGCGGGGGCGTTTGGTGCAGAGCAAGGCGCGGTTGTTTGGCAAAATCTCGGTTTGCACAAAGAGTTTGCCAAAGGCGCTTTGGGTGGCATCGGCGGCTTGGGTGGCCAGTACAACTTCCGCGTAGCTGGTGACTTCAATGACGCGGCGCCGACCGGAGCGGTTGGTGATGCGCACGCGGCGTAGCTCTATATCGTCTTCCGGTGAAACCACAACTTCTGAGTAAGTTTCTATATCGGCATCACGGCGGCGGTATTCCGCGCGTCCCTCGCTAAACATGGCGGCATAGCTATCGGCGCGCTTGAGCGTTGGTTGGTGTGCAGCCGACCAGAAATCGCCACTGTCCAAATCGCGCACATACACAAAATTCCCCCAGCTATCGCAGGTGGTGTCTTCGCGCCAACGGGTTACGGCAAACTCACGCCAGCGGCTGTAGCCGCCACCGGCGTTGGTGAGCATCACCTGATAACGGCCATTGGACAACAGCTGAACTTCGGGTACGGGTGTGTCTGCACCAATCGCGGTGTGGACAGATGCTTCGGTTGTATCGAAAAAGGCGCTGCCGTCGGCGTCGTCCGTACTGGGGTTATTGAGTACAGTGTGTTTGGGAATACGTTCTTGCAATAGCAGTAAAGTCGCCTGTAATGCTGGGTCAGACTTAAAGCGCGCTTGCATGGGTTGGTTCAATAGCAGATAAGCGAGTGATAACAGGCTCATGCCTTGGTGGTGAACCATAAACGAACATACTAGGGCATTGGTTTGGCCACGATTCAAGCGTGCCGGCGTGTAGTCCATTGCCTCGTAGAACCCGTAACGCCCCTCTAATCCAATACCTGCCAAGCGGCGCAAGTTGTCGCAGGCCGCTTCGGGGTTGACCATTAGGGCCATGACAGTTGCGTAAGGCGCTATCACTGTATCTTCAGACAAGCCACGTTTTAAACCCAAACCCGGTACGCCAAAGGCGTGGTATTGGTAATTGAGCGCGGCATCAACCGTGTTGTAGCCAGATTCTGAAATGCCCCACGGCAAACCGCGCTGTCTGCCATAAGCAATTTGGCGTGCAACGGCTGCGCGGCAGGTTTGGTCAAGTAAGCTGTTTTCGTAGTTGGGCATGACCAGCAATGGCATCAGGTATTCAAACATGGAGCCGCTCCAGGAAACGAGCGTTGGCTCGCCCTCCGTGCTGGTGCGTAGGCGGCCCAGCGCGAACCAACTTTCTTGCGGCAATTGACCTTGGGCGATGGCGATGAAGTTGCACAGGCGCGCTTCTGAGGCGAGCAAATCGTAAAAGCTGGCATCGCGGCGGAAGTCATCCACGTTGTAACCAATGGCGAGTAAATGACGATTAGGGTCGTACAGGAATTGGTAATCCATGGTGGCAAATTCGGTGCTTTGCGCGGCCAAGGTTGCAATCGTATCTATGCGCTCTCTAGCGCGGTCTTGCGCAAGACTTAAGGCTTCATCTTGTGCATCGCTCAGCGCACAGTTGGCCAGTTGCTCAAGGGTTGGGATTTGCTCAAACCCCCGATTGGCAGTGGCAAGCGGCTCTTTAAGCCAAGGCGCTAAATACATAAGTTCGTCGTAAACAGACGCGGTTTGGCGGGTAAACGCCTGTGCCCAAAAGCCCGCTTCGGTATCCAGTAAAGCATCAAACTGTTCGTCGATAACCTCCGACCCTTTGAAGATGGGGTTCAAGAAATCGAGCACTTCTTTAAGGGTATTCGGTTTGGCATTACAGGCGGCTTTTACCAAGTTGATGAGTTTGGCAATGAGTGGTTGCTGGGGCAGCGGTGAGTTATCGGCCAGTATCAGCAGCGTATCCATAAAGCCGTCAAAAACACGGTGGCTAATAATGGGTTGGCGTTGCAGCTCTACCAACCCAGCGCGCAACGTGAGCAGGTGCCCGGCTAAGTTGCCGCTGTCTACGGTGGAAATATAGCGGGGCGGAAGCGGCTGTAAGTTGCGCGTGTCATACCAGTTATAAAAGTGGCCGAATTGCCTCTCCATTTTGCCCAAGGTTTCAAAGGTCAAACCCGTGCGAGCCAGCATTTGCCCCATGGTGCTGTAGCCAAAATCGTAGGCGGTGAGGTTAGACAGGAGCGCCAATCCGATGTTGGTGGGCGAGGTACGGTGGGCAATAATCGGCCCCGGGTCTTCCTGCATGTTATCGGGCGGGAGCCAGTTATCTTCCACCGTGACAAAGCGTTCAAAAAAGGCCCAGGTTTTACGGGCAATTTTGCGCAAAAAGACCAAGTCGCGGTTGGCAAGCTCAACGACTTTTGCGGCGCTGGGTTGGCTGATTTTCCAAGCAATAAAGGGCGCAGCAAGCCAAAGCAAAACAACCGGTACCGCCGCAGTGAGCCCAAAGGGATTGAGCAAGCCAAGCCCAAGGAGTGCAATAAGGCTAACGGCATAGTTAGACCACATGATCCGTAGGGTAGTGGGCAAGCTGGCGCAACCGCTGGCGTAAGAGTAAACGTTCCATTCCAGTAACAACCGGCGGGTAAATAAAACGCGCCCGGTGCTGCTTAAAATAGCTGCCAGGCTGTAGAGCGCTTCGTGCGGCAGCGTGCCCAAACGAAAACCGGCTTGGGCAATGTTGCGCGCTGCTGACTTGATTACTGCCCTAAGGTGTTCTTTTACACTGACTTCTTCGGGTTTGATGAAAGTATCCACCAGTGCGAAGAGTAAGGTGGGAATAAGAATTACGCTCAGAACCGCCAGCGTCCAAAACCAAACATCGCCCGCAATGCACCAACCGAGCACCAGCAATAGCAAGAGGGATACGGGTGCGAGGCTGCGCACCAGGTTATCCAGAATTTTCCAGCGCGATAAGGCAGATAGCGGATTGCTGGTAGTTTCGCCCTTGGCGCCGGGCACCCAGGGGAAAATCCAGCTCGCAATTTGCCAATCTCCGCGTATCCAGCGTGCGCGTCGGGTTACGTCTGTGGTGTAGTGGGTGGGATGTTCTTCTAAGAGTTGAACATCGCTAATCAAGCCCGAGCGCGCGTAGCAACCTTCCAATAAATCGTGGCTGAGGATGCGGTTATCGGGGAAGCGGTCTTTCAGGGCGTATTCAAAAGCATCTATATCGTAGATACCTTTGCCAATAAAAGATCCCTCGTGGAATAGGTCTTGATACACATCGGAAACCGAGCGCGTATAGGGGTCAATCCCCGGTTCACTGCCGAACAAGCTTGCGTAAACGGAGCGGTTTGCGCCCGCCATGCTGGAGGCAATACGCGGCTGCAAAATGCCGTAACCGCCAATAACGCACCGCTGTTTGCGATCAAACCGAGGGCGATTGAGCGGATGCGCCATGGTGCCTACAAACTCGCGGGCGCTATCGCGGGGTAATTGGGTGTCGGTATCTAAGGTAATGATGTATTTGAGTTTGCCCAATACAGCGATATCGCCAACCACCTTGGAGAATTTTGCAGATACAGCCGCTTCGTCTTCGGTCGTTGCCCGCAAAAAGGCGTTGAGATCAGCGAGCTTGCCGCGCTTGCGTTCGTAGCCCATCCAAACCTTATCGACGGCATTCCACAAGCGTGGGCGGTGGAACAGGAAAAACCGTCCGCCATCAAGTTTTGGGCGGGTATCGCCAATAAATTCATCGTTGCAGGGATATTTTTCATTCAGCCGTTCAATGCCTTTGCTGACATGGGCAAGTAGGGCGGCATCGGTGGGGAGTTCTTCAGCGGAGGCATCTTCAAAATCGGTGAGCAGGGCGAAGTACAAATTGGTATCGCGATTGCCCAGAAAGCGCACTTCCAGTGCCTCCAACAAATCATCGGTATTTTGTATAGAGCTGAGTAGCGTGGGAATAACGACCATAGTGCTGGCATCACCGGGGATACCCGTGTCGTAATCCATGCGTGGCAGTAACTTGGGTTTAACCAGTATGAGTGCTAGCCAATTCACCAATGCAGATGCGAGTTGGCTGGTAGCGATTAACGCTAATAAGCCAATCACCCACAAAGGCCAGCTGGACACTCCGCTGGATTTCACCTGTAACACCAAGCTGGTAGAAAACACTAAGGTGAGAATAATAATACTGCCGACATGCATGGTGAGTGGGACGCAACCCGCCATGCGCTTAAGATAGGTTGTTATGGGCAAACGGGCTTTTACCGCGCGTTCCAAATCCTTTACGCCCTTGTCAACCAAGTAAAAACCGACGTGAGCTTTGTGCGATCCGGGTTCGTGTTTGTTGGCGGCATGGGCGAGTTGAATGGCCGAATTGGCGATTTCAACTTCCGAAAGTTTGCTGTGCTTGGCTAGGTAATCAATAACGCGGCGGTATGAATCGCGGGTGGCGAAATCCATGCTGGTGTAAATGTGCAGAGGGTCTTGATGCAGCGTTTTTTCCACCACACTGACGGATTCTACAAATTGGCGCCAATCCGTCGCCCCTAATACGCGCAAACTGCCAATGCTGTTGCTAATCGATACCTGATCGGCAGCTTGGGTTTGGGTTTCAATCAATACCATTTGTTCAATGGTTAAGCTGGATTCCGCGAGGCGCTGTTCAATCCATGTCAGCGGTAATGCCAGAGCGGGGCCATGACCTTGCAGGCGACGGGTCAGCTCGGCCACAAATGAACTAACCATGGGCGGATTGGAACGCGCCATGTCGGCAATCACCACAATCAAATTTTTAGGATCGCGCTCGGCAACGTCGATCATGGCATTAGCCCATTCTTGGGCGCTGTTGAGATATTCGCGTGAAACAGTGATACGCGCAGCAACCCGCCGCAAATTTTCAATCACTGCCAGCCGCAACATGATCGGCGTTGCCCACAGCTCGCCTAAATTTAAGGGCGTAATGGTTTGGTAGGCAGTTATAAAACGGCTGAGCGTTTCAATATCAATTCGGCCATCGCCGTGGGAAATTACTTCTAGCGCTAAATCATAAACGCGCGGCAAACCTTCAGAGGGGCCGTTGGCTAACCGGGGCAATTCTCGGTTAAAGCCTTTGGGGAGATGTTTACGCGCGGTGCGAATTTGTTCTTCGATTAAATAAAAATTATCCAGCAGCCATTCGCCCGCAGGCGCAATGCGCGATTTGTTTTTGACGGTCTCGCTGAGCAAAGCGCGGCATCGGCGTAAGACATCTTCATTGTCATCCAGCCGTTGGAGTAAGCGTGTATTCTTGCCTAAAGGTGCTAAATGATACGTGCTTGCGAGCGCTCTGCCGTGTTGTTCCATTTGATCGGCGCTGAATAATTCTGCACGCAAGGGCGTATCTTGTTCACCACTCTCAGCGCGCCCAAATGAGAGTCCATTTTGAATATCCCAATTTTTGCTCCAGTTTGTTGTCTTCATAGTGTCAGCCTTGCGTTTATTTTTCCGTTTATTTCGTGTGTGAAATCTGAACTCAAAAATAAAAATTGCTGACTAATTAGTCTGTACGCTAACCGGCTTAGTTTTTGGCGAAATAATCCAAATGGTGTTGCCCACATCGTCTGCAACGAGAAGTCCTCCCTTGCGGTTAATTGCCACACCAACGGGGCGACCAAAGGCTCCGCCGCCTTCACTTAAAAACCCCGTGAGCACGTCGATCGGCATACCTTTGGTTTGGCCGTTAACAAAAGGAACGAAAATAACTTTGTATCCGCTCGGAGGATTGCGATTCCACGAGCCGTGCTGGCCAATAAACATGCCGGAGGCAAAATCAGGTGAAAGTGTTTTTCCATCGGAGACGGCAAGACCAAGCGAAGCTGTGTGGGAGCCAAGCGCGTAATCCGGCGCAATCGCTTTTGTAACTAAATCTGTTCGTGTAGGTTTTACGCGTGTGTCCACGTTCGCGCCAAAATAACTGTAAGGCCAGCCGTAAAATGCGCCATCTTTTACGGAGGTTAAATAATCAGGAACGAGGTTGTTACCCAATTCGTCGCGTTCGTTTACCACCGTCCATAGGGCTCCTGTAGTAGATTCCCATGCCATGCCGTTAGGGTTGCGCAAGCCACTTGCGAAAATTCGCGATGAGCCCGTAGCTAATTCAATTTCCAAAATGGCAGCGCGCCCTGTTTCTACATCCATGCCTCGCTCGGCTACGTTGCTGTTTGATCCAACCGTTGCATAAAGATATTTAGCGTTTCGGCTGGCGATAATATTTTTTGTCCAATGATGATTGATATCACCCGCGGGAAGTTGCGCAAGCCGAACGGCCGGTGAATTAATTCGCGTTTCCCCAGAGTTATAGTGAAATTTCAAAATTGCATCGGAATTAGCAACATAAAAGTCATTGCCAATTAATTCCATTCCAAACGGTGAATTAAGCCCTTCCAGAAAAACCGACTGTAATTCTGCAATGCCATCTCCATTTCCATCGCGCAACAAAGTAATTCTGTTTGCGCTTGGCGTAGCGGAGCCTGCCCGTTTCATTGCTGCTTTCCTGGCTAGGCCTTTGATGCTGCCATCATCAGGTTTTGGGGGCGCGTTGGTTTCAGCAACCAAAACATCGCCATTCGGTAGTACATAAATCCAACGTGGGTGATCTAAATCCCGTCCAAATGCGCCTATCTGTAAACCGTTTGGAGCCTGCGGCGTTATATCCTTTGGCCAGCCGATGGCTTTGGCGATTTTTACGGTTGGTATTAACGAACTCTCGGGTGCGGGTAGCACGGGGGAGGGGCCAACTCCGGCGCTAAACGAAGAATCTAGCGCTGTTACATTTGCCTGCACACTTATAACAAAGGTTAACAACTTGATTGAGATGATCGTGATACAAAACCCCCTGATATCTGCCCAGCGAGTTTTTGTGGAACTATTCATATTGATATGTCGCATAACAAATTCCTGTGGATGAAATTTTGTGATTGGCAAGAAATCGAATTTGCATTGCGTAAAGCAGATTTTAAGAATTAAGGATTGAAATCAATGACGCAGAATACGCATGAAAGCCAGCCAGCTCGGTTCGTCACCACACCCAGTGGGTTGTCGCTAAATTGCATATTTATGAGCGTTACCGCACGGAAGCATAAAGTTGTCCCCCGTAGTGTTAACACCGTTGGTTCTAGCTTGAGCTACCGACTTTTTAGTCTTGTATTTGAGGATTTAGAAGAGGAATTTTTATGAGTATTCACAATGATTTTAGTGACAGTCGCATTAAACGCTTCCTTGCTGCTCACAAACCCCGTGCATGGAAACAAGAAGGCCCACTGGACATGTCTGTTTACTCCAGACCCGAACCAACCTCTAAAACCCGAATTCGTTCTAAAGAGACATATTCCGTCAAGGTGATTGATTCCATGGCTCAGCACCAGCTTTAAGTGGAGCTCTTCTCAAGGATTGAGACACAGTAACGTGCAGGTAGGAAGAGGGAACTTCCCAAAAGGATCTGCTTGGAACTACCGCTATCATTGCTTTACAAGAGGTGACAAGAATGACAACTAATCTAAGTGATATTGGCGCATTGCGTAATCAAGCGAGTGATCACATCGAACAAGGCGCAATTACACCGAGCTACACGGCAGATCGTCTTGAAATTATTCATCTGCTCAATCAGGCTTTAGCAACAGAACTGGTTTGCGTTCTACGTTATCGTTGCCACCACTTTATGGCGCGAGGGATACAGGCCAAAACGGTTGCGGCAGAATTTTTGGTGCACTCTAATGAAGAACAAGTTCATGCAGACCAAATTGCAGCAAGAATTGTACAGCTCGGCGGAGAGCCCGATTTTTCGCCTGACACATTAACGGCGCGCAGCCACGCTGAATATCAGGTCGGCGCTTCTTTAGCGGAGATGATTAGAGAAAACTTGATTGCTGAGCGAATAGCAATTGATAGCTACCGTGGTTTGATTCACTACATTGGCGATAAGGATTCCACCACTAGCCAGATGTTGAAATCAATCCTCGCGGTTGAGGAAGAGCACGCTGATGAGCTAGCTGATTTTCTGGAAGATATTCCAGAAAATGTTCAGTAGGAGGGGCGCTTATGGAAACTCATGAGCACAATATGGTGAACCTATTTCAACAACTTGGTTTGCCATCCAGTGAAGACGACATTCAAGATTTCATTGAGCATCACCCTTTAGATGCACAAACAAATATTTTTGATGCAAGCTTTTGGTCACCAAATCAAGCAAAATTTTTACGTGAGCAAATTAAAGTGGATGCTGATTGGGCTGCGGTCATTGATGCGCTAAATATTGCTTTACGTCCATCCTAAAAATGCGCGCGTAGGCGCATTTACTATTCAGGTTCTTGCGGCACTAACGTCTTGATAGTCACCAATAAGTTCTTTAAACACAGTTTGTGTGGCTGCGGTTTCTTCAATGGAATGTGTTTCCACTACTAATGGAATTTGCCCGGCTTTAATCGCGTCATCTATCAACTCAGAAAGCGATTTAGCTTTGGCGGCTGCTCCAGCAGAGGCGCCAAGAATTCCGCCAATACTTGCCCCCCATCCCATCATCACCAGTGGTGCAATCAACGGGCTTGCGACAAAAAGCGTTACATTGGCCGCAACCAACGCCACTTCCGCCAAACCGCCAATGGTGAGGCCCACGGCTGTACCAACAGCGCCATCCACTAAAACATCCTTTAAAACCTGATTGCTACCATCGGTAGAGCTATGTGTTGGCATCGTGGGTTGAGAATGAAAAATTTGCACTCTATTGGCGGGAATTCCCTGAGCAATAAGTTGATTGTAGGCAATTTCCGCTTGATCGTGATGAGTGAAAAATCCTGAAATGTAATGGCGATAAGTATTCATAATGCGACCCCTGTTACTGAATCAGTTAATCATCTTTTCCAATTTGCTGTCCTGTATAATTTTTAACACTTTACGCACTTCAATCATAATGAACGCATCGGCTAAATCTTCGTCCACATCAGGAGAATTGGTTTCAACCAGTGAGTGATACTTTTCAATGAGGTCTTTAACGTCTTGTTCAATGCGGCTTCGATAATTCCCTAAATTAATGTGAATGGCTTGGGTCATATTTACCTCATCAACATATGATTTTATTGGCGTTAACAATAAGAACATGGCTCGCATATATCTGTTCGTTGCCGAACGGTTTTGCCAATCCTTATGCATCAATCTACGTTTGAAATATGTTTTAGGTTTTGAAATTATTGCAAGCTGTTATGGCTTAGAAGAGGTGTTAAATATGTTGTATACACTGAATGATTTAGAACAATATACGGTTAATGCGGCTGACGGTTACGTGGGAAAAATTAAAGATTTCTATTTCGACGACAGAACTTGGAAGCTACGTTACCTTGTAGTGGAGACGGGAATTTGGTTAAAGAATAGAAAAGTGCTTTTGCCTGCATCAGCAGTAAAGCTGGTGAACAAAGATGACAAGCAACTGAGTCTGGATATGTCCATGTATCATGTTAAAAATGGCCCCAGTATCGAACGAGATTTGTCGTTGAAACCGCAATCTGAAATTGACTACTTGAGCTACTACGGCTATTCCTTCTATCGCGGCGCTACAGAGGCCCATGGTTTCGATAAAGATGCTGAAGCGAAGCTCGCGGAAATATTTGCGTCAGTGGATGCAGTGCGACGCACATACGGTGACCGCCATTTACGTAGCTGCAAAGAAATGATTAATTACGATATTGAGGGAAGCGACAGCCAAGTAGGGTATTTGCAATCCATGCTATTTGACGAGAAAGATTGGTCTGTCCGTTACCTTATGCTCAATACCAGCAATTGGTGGTTGGGGCATCAAGTGTTATTAGAGCCTCAATCCATTCGGGATGTAAGCTGGGGTGATGCTCGTATCTACGTTAATATGTTACGCCAAGAAATTCAGAGTACGCCTATTTTTGATGCGGATACGCTCAATAGCTTGGATGAGGGCGCTGCTCACTTGCATGAGCGAGACGATAATATTTTTGATAAACAACCCCTCTTTAAGCTGGTTTAAATTTGGCTTCGTACTAACAAGATGCAAATGATCTTTGTGTTCTCTCACTCTTTATTAACACGAAAAACTGCCTGATTACTTCGGGCGGTTTCATTTTTATGTTCCTCATTAGTAACTGATATAAAATTTTGGTGTTACAATCTGACTTTGTTTAAGTTTTTTACAGAATTTTGTTTTTAAATAAACCTATAAGATTATGAAAACACCATTAATTACACGAGAGGGCTTGGAAAAGCTCAAAGCTGAGCTAGATCATTTATGGCGAGTAGAGCGCCCCGATACCACTCAAAAAGTATCTTGGGCTGCAAGCCTAGGCGATCGTTCAGAAAATGCTGATTATCAGTACAACAAAAAGCGGCTTCGCGAAATTGATCGTCGCGTGCGTTATTTGCGTAAATGTATCGAAGATTTAAAGGTGGTGGATTATTCTCCCGTTCAGGAAGGCAAGGTTTTCTTCGGTGCTTGGGTTGAAATTGAAAATGATGAGGGTGAGCAAAAGCGCTTTCGAATTGTAGGCTACGACGAAATTTTTGATACCAAGGATTATATCTCCGTTGACTCGCCCATGGCACGCGCGCTCATCAAAAAAGAAGTGGATGACGAGGCGGTTGTTCGTACTGAAGCGGGTGAATTTGTTTGGTATGTTACTAACATTGAATATCAAAAATAAGATTAAAAAAATAGGAGCATAAATGCTCCTATTTTTGCGTTAAGTTAAAAACCTCTTTATAAAATTCAAACTCTGCTTCTATCGCTTTTTGAATACTCTCTGCCTGCCGAAAACCATGGCCTTCTTCGGCAAAGGTCACATACGCATTTTTAATTCCTTTTTTGGTAAGCGCAGCAACCATCGCTTCGGCTTGGTTGGGCGGTACAACCTTGTCTTCCAATCCTTGCAGAAAAATAACAGGGCAGTTTAATTGCTCAACATGGTTAATGGGTGAGCGCGCGTGGTAAATGTTTTGCTGCGCAGGATATTCTCCTACCAATGAGTCCAAATAACGGGCCTCAAACTTATGTGTGTCTTTGGCGAGCGCTTGCAAATCCCCAATGCCGTATAAACTTGCTCCAGCTTTGAAGGTGTTTGCGAAGGTGAGCGCGGCGAGTACGGTGTAGCCGCCCGCGCTGCTGCCGCGAATTGCAATTTTATTTGGATCAACAAGCCCGCGATCAATTAAATGCTGCGCGCCGCTGCATACATCAATTACGTCTGTAACTCCCCAGTTGTTTTTTAAACGATCGCGGTATTGTCGGCCGTAACCGGTACTGCCACGATAATTAACATCCAGTACTGCAAATCCACGGCTAGTCCAAAACTGAATTTTTATGTTTAGCGATGTTTCCGTAGCACCGGTAGGGCCACCGTGGCACATTACAATCAGTGGTGGCAGTTGATTAGAGTTTTTACTGATTAGCCTATTTTTCGGTGCGTAATAAAAGCCGTGTGCTATCTCCCCGTCGCTTGTAGCAAAATGAATAGCGTTTGGCTGGGAAATATCTTCCCCTGTAAGCCCGCTATTTTTTTCAGGGAGTAGGGGTGTTATTTGTGTGTTCTTAAACGTATAAAGTGAACTGCCTTTTGTGGCGCTTGCAGCGAGGAAAAATGCTTGTGAGTTATGGCAGCATATATTCGATATATCTCTGAATTCATTGGGAATGGACGTTAAAGATTTTTTCTCTAGCTCGATAACGCCCAAATTCCACTGACCTTTTTGGCTAAAACAACAAAATATTTCATTTTCAGAGAGAAACCCGTAAGTGCTCATACCAAATACCCACTGCGGTGTTGCGAATTCAGCAGGTATGCCGCATACAATTTCTATGCTGGCGTTTTTGTAGCGGTAAATATTCCACCAGTTGCTGCGGTCTGATACAAAAAACAACTCATCGGAGAGTGACCACTGCGGTTGGAATATAGATTCATTTTTTCCACCCGCAATTAAGGTTGTCTCAAGGATTTCGCCTTTATTATCCAAGGTTGCGCAATAACATTCGCTTCCGTCCCAAGGCATTTGTGGATGATTCCAGCACAAGTAACTTAAATAGTTGCCGTTGAAATTTAAGCGCGGGTTACTGTAAAAGTCTGCGCCGCTTACGAGTACGTTTAGCTGGCCGGTTAAATCAATGGCTACAATTTCGCTGCGCTCGAAAATGTGGTGTGCGTGATTTGCTTGAGTGTGATCCTCGCGAACGCAAATTAATCGATTACGCGCTTTATCCCAGCAAAAATCTGCATATCTGTAATTTCCACTAGCGGTTAGCGGCTTAAGGTCATGCGTCAAGCGGTCGATCCAATAGACGCATTGATCAGCATCCAAAACGCAAAAAATAAAATCCTCAGTGACGATATAGCTAGCGCCGCCATATTCATGTGCACGGGTTCGAACACTGTGCGGGGTACTCAACACATCTTTGCTTTCGCCGTTCTCCAGCAACTGAACCAGAGCGTTACGGCCTTTTTCGTTTGGGCGAGATTCAATCCAAAATACTTGATCGCCACAGGCCTGTGGTTCACTTATTTTGGCGCTCTGCTGAGTTAATGTTTCTGCGGTGATGGGTGATGGCCAGTTTCCATAGGTATTTGTCATAAATTCAATCCCACTATTTTCATGTCCTCATTGTGGCGGCTCCTTAAAAGTTTTTACAGTTATACGGTGGTTTTTATTTAGCGAGATTTCCGCTTTAATGGCGCTCTTCTGATTTTCGCCAAGCTTCAGCAATCTATGACATTTTCCTCCGTTAATTTGCTTCCTCATTTACCTCGCCCTCATTCAGGTGTGTGGTGGGTGGCATTGTCCGGCGGATTGGATTCCTGTGTGTTATTAGGGGCGCTGGTTGAGCTGGGGTTGTCGGTTCAAATTCGCGCTGTGCATGTGAATCACCAAATCTCCCCCAATGCAGATGCATGGCAACAGCATTGTGTTGATCTATGTGAGCGATTGAATATCCCGTTTACCGCCGAGCGTGTTCGCGTTGTAAACAAGGGGCGGGGAATAGAGGATGCAGCCCGTGAAGAGCGATATAAGGTATTTGAACGGCATCTCGGCGCAAACGATGTGCTCCTAACCGCTCACCACGCCGACGATCAGGCCGAAACCATGTTGCTACGCCTTTTGCGAGGAACTGGCCCACGCGGTTTAGCGGCTATGGCGCAGCAAAGACCTTTAGGTGTGGGTAGGTTGCATCGCCCATTATTGACGTTTACTCGTGCCCAGCTTGAGGCTTACGCCAAAGGAAGGGCGCTAACCTGGGTAAATGATGAGAGCAACAGTAACGATGACTACGACCGCAATTACCTCCGCAATCAGGTAATGCCGCTGCTGGGTCAGCGCTGGCCTTCGTTCACCCATAAATGGCAACAAACGGCAGATTTATGTGCTGAATATGAGGGCTTGGTGGGGGAACTCGCCGATGATGATTTGCGCCGCGCAGATTTGAAATCCGAATTGGTTGGCACGAGTTTGAGTCTTAGCTATTTGCGGGAAATCTCCCAAGTGCGACGTAATAATCTTATTCGCACTTGGTTGAGAGGCCAGCATTTGAGCCCGCCAGAACAGCAGCATCTGGATCAGGCCCAACGCCAGCTTGTGGATGGCAGGCAGGACGCAGAGGCACAAGTAACATGGGGAAACCTATCAATACGTGTTTACCGCCAGCGGATGTATGCGTTGCCCTTAGCGGATTTGCCGTCAGTGCCTGATTTTTCGCCCGAGATCGCACCAGTTATCGAACTTCCTTCTGGTTTTCAGCTAAAACTGGGCTTATCTGATGTTGCTGAAAGCCCATTGTTGAGAGCTGATTTGCCGGATCTACACTGCCGGTTTCGTCTAGGCGGCGAGCGTTGCAAGCCGGTTGGGCGTGCTCACTCGCAAACACTCAAACGCCTATTACAAGAATATGATTGCGCCCCGTGGTTTCGCGATGCATTACCTTTGATCTATAGCGGGGCAAATCTTGTTGCTGTGGCAGACCTTTGGGTATGCGAGGGTTACCAAGCTGATTCGGTAGGCTATCGTCTGAAATACGAGCGAATTTTAAAAGCCCCTAATGCCTAATGTTGCTTTTCTCCCATAAAGATAGCTTTTCGTTGAGCCATCACCGGCTTTCGGGTAGACTGGCGCCCCGTCCTGAAAGATAAACCTCACGCCCCGCAACGGGTGCAATTTTGATCGTTTATCTCCATCTGCTTCGCTTACAGTTCTTAATTAATTTACTTGCAATTAGGTTTTCAATGACACGATATATATTCGTTACCGGCGGTGTTGTTTCTTCTTTGGGGAAAGGTATTGCGTCGGCGTCGCTTGCGGCCATCCTTGAAGCGCGCGGTCTCAAAGTGACCATTATGAAGCTCGATCCCTACATCAACGTAGACCCCGGTACCATGAGCCCCTTCCAACACGGTGAAGTTTTCGTTACTGAAGACGGCGCTGAGACAGATTTGGATTTGGGCCATTACGAGCGTTTCATTCGTACCAAAATGACTCGCCGCAATAATTTCACCACTGGCCGCGTATATGAAACCGTGCTGCGCAAAGAGCGCCGCGGTGATTATCTCGGTGGCACTGTACAAGTTATTCCGCACATCACTGACGAAATCAAACGCCGCATTCTTGAAGGCGGCCGTGATATGGATGTTGCCTTGGTAGAAATTGGCGGCACTGTTGGTGATATCGAATCCCAACCATTCCTTGAAGCTGTTCGCCAATTAAAAGTTGAAATGGGTTCGCGTGCATTGTTAATGCATTTAACATTGGTTCCTTACATCGCTACCGCGGGAGAAACCAAAACCAAACCCACTCAGCACTCGGTCAAAGAGTTGCGCTCTATTGGTTTGCAGCCCGACATTTTGCTGTGCCGCTCCGAGCGTTTGGTGGATGAAGATTCCCGCCGCAAAATTTCGTTGTTCACCAATGTTGCCGAGCGCGCTGTTGTACCTCTGCCAGATGCAGACACTATTTATTCAATCCCGCGCTTATTGCAAAGCTACGGCCTCGATCAAATCGTGGTTGAACTGCTAGGTTTGCAGTGTAAAGAAGCTGATTTAACCGAGTGGGATAAGGTTGTAGAAGGCAAATTAAATCCAGTACATACCGTTACCATTTCCATGGTGGGTAAATACATGGAATTGCTCGACGCCTACAAATCATTGATTGAAGCTTTAACTCACGCGGGTATTCACACGCACACCAAAGTAAATATCAATTACATCGACGCCGAGCGCGTAGAAAACGAAGGTATTGAAATTTTAAAAGATGCCGATGCAATTCTAGTTCCCGGTGGTTTTGGTGAGCGTGGGGTTGAAGGTAAGTTGATGGCCGTGCAGTACGCTCGCGAAAACAAAGTGCCGTATCTTGGTATCTGCTTGGGTATGCAATCAGTCGTCATTGAATTTGCTCGTAACGTTTTAGGTTTGAAAGGCGCAAATTCAACTGAGTTTGATAAAAATTCTCCGCATCCAGTAATTGGTTTGATTACTGAATGGATCACTGCTGACGGTGAAATTGAAAAGCGTGATGAGTCATCTGATCTGGGCGGGACTATGCGCTTAGGTGCACAAGAATGCCGTTTGGTTGCGGATGCAAAAGCACGCGACATTTACGGTGCAGATGTCATCGTTGAACGCCATCGTCATCGCTATGAAGTCAACAATAACTATGTTGATCAAATGCAAAAAGCCGGTTTAAAAATTGGCGGCTGGTCTGCCGATGATACTTTGGTTGAAATGGTTGAGTTGCAAGATCACCCATGGTTTGTGGCATGCCAATTCCACCCGGAGTTCACTTCAACTCCGCGTGATGGGCATCCGCTGTTTACCAGTTTTGTAAACGCAGCTTTAGCCAATAAAAAATAAAGTTGTGGGCGCTTAGTGCGCCCATTATACGTGCAAGTCCTGAAAGGAATTAATGTGTCTCAAGAAATTGTAAAAGTAGGCAATCTTAGCGTTGGAAATTCTCTTCCGTTTGTTTTATTCGGCGGCATGAATGTTCTTGAATCGCGTGATATGGCTATGCAAGTCGCAGAGGCCTATGTGCAGGTTACACAGAAGCTTAGCATTCCCTACGTTTTCAAAGCATCCTTCGACAAAGCCAATCGTTCTTCAATCCATTCTTATCGTGGCCCCGGTATGGAAGAAGGTTTAAAAATTTTTCAGGAAATCAAACACACTTTTGGCGTTCCTGTTATTACAGACGTACACGAAATTTATCAGTGCGCTCCTGTCGCAGAAGTTGCTGATGTTATTCAGCTACCAGCTTTTCTAGCGCGCCAAACTGATTTAGTCGTTGCCATGGCGAAAACCGGCGTGGTCATTAATATTAAAAAGCCGCAATTTTTAAGTCCCGGCCAAATGAAAAATATCGTCGAGAAATTTGGCGAATGCGGTAATGAGCAAATCATTTTGTGCGACCGCGGTACAAATTTCGGTTACGACAATTTAGTCGTAGACATGCTTGGCTTCCGCACCATGCGTGAAGTAAGCGGTAATGCGCCGGTGATTTTCGATGTAACCCATTCTTTGCAGTGCCGTGATCCTATGGGTGCAGCCTCAAGCGGTCGCCGCCACCAAGTTGCGGAGCTGGCTCGTGCAGGTATGGCGGTTGGTTTGGCTGGGTTATTCTTAGAGGCCCACCCAGATCCAAACAAAGCTAAATGCGATGGTCCAAGCGCTTTGCCTTTAGATAAGTTAGAGCCATTTTTGGCGCAAATGAAAGCCATTGATGAGTTGGTAAAAAATTTTCCATTACTTGATATTCAATAAAACTGAAGATCATATTCAGTAAACAAACGAATTTTTATAACGCTCGATTTAAAACATTTGGAGTAAACACATGACTAAGATTGTTGATATTAAAGCCTTTGAAATTTTGGATAGCCGCGGTAATCCAACCGTTATGGCAGAAGTGATTCTGGACGACGGTTCAGTGGGTTCTGCGACTGCACCGTCCGGTGCATCAACAGGTTCACGCGAAGCTCTCGAGTTGCGCGATGGCGATAAATCACGTTACTTGGGCAAGGGTGTTTTAAAAGCGGTTAACAATATCAATACCACTATTAAAAATTTGGTAGTTGGAATGGATTCTTTAGATCAACGCGCCGTTGATAATGTAATGATCAAAGCTGATGGCACTGATTTCAAAACCGTATTGGGTGCCAACGCAATCCTCGCCGTATCCTTGGCAAATGCTAAAGCAGCTGCAATCTCCAAAAAAGTTCCTTTGTACGCGCACATCGCTGACATTAACGGCACTCCAGGCAAATACTCTATGCCAGTTCCAATGATGAACATCATCAACGGTGGTGAACACGCAGATAACAACGTAGACATTCAAGAGTTTATGGTTCAGCCAGTGGGCGCAAAAACTTTCGCAGAAGCATTGCGTATGGGCGCTGAAATTTTCCACACCTTGAAGAAAATTCTGCATGACAAAGGTTTGAGCACTTCAGTGGGTGACGAAGGTGGCTTTGCTCCGAACTTGCCATCTAACGAAGATGCATTGAAAGTGATTGCTGAAGCTGTTGAGAAAGCTGGCTACAAGTTGGGCGATAACGTAACTCTGGCGTTGGACTGTGCTTCTACTGAATTCTACAAAGATGATAAATACGATTTGGCTGGCGAAGGCCGTGTATTCACCACCAACGAATTCTCTGATTACTTGGCTGACTTGGCTGCGCGCTACCCAATCATTTCTATTGAAGATGGTAAAGACGAAAGCGATTGGGCTGGTTGGGCAGATTTGACCCAAAAAATCGGTCACAAAATCCAATTGGTTGGTGATGACTTGTTCGTAACCAATACCAAGATTTTGAAAGAAGGTATTGAAAAAGGTATTGCTAACTCAATCCTAATCAAGTTTAACCAAATTGGTTCTTTGTCCGAAACTTTAGATGCAATCAAAATGGCGCAAGATGCAGGTTACACTGCAGTAATCTCTCACCGTTCTGGCGAAACTGAAGACACGACCATTGCTGATTTGGCTGTAGCAACTGCTGCGGGTCAAATCAAAACGGGTTCATTGTGCCGTTCAGATCGCGTATCTAAATACAACCGTTTGTTGCGCATTGAAGCTGAATTGGGGGCTTCTGCTCCTTACAAAGGCCGTGCAGAGTTTAAAGCTTAAGTGTAAAAAGGGCCGATTAATCGGCCCTTTTCTGATTTTGGTAATGTCGTTTTTCTATACGTGATTCAATAATAATATTATGAAATGGCTTTTTGCAGTTCTGCTAGTTCTACTCGGTGCACTCCAATATCGCCTGTGGTATGGGGAAGGTAGCCTTGCGCACGTTGCACAGTTAGAGCGTGACATCAAGCAACAGCAAGCCGAAAATGACCGCATGCGTGAGCGCAACCGCATTTTGGATGTAGAAGTTCAGGATCTAAAATCAGGTGCTGATAGCGTAGAAGAGCGCGCACGTAACGACATAGGAATGATTAAAAAAGATGAAACTTTTTTTATGATTCCTGCCAAGAAAAAAACTGAAAATTAATGTCTTTATCCAATAGTCCTCGTTACTGGTTTGTTATCCCTGCTGCCGGAATCGGCGTGCGAATGAATGCGGACAAACCAAAGCAATATTTAACTCTCGGTAACAAAACAATTCTTGAGCATACGTTGTCGCGTATTTTGAGTTTGCAGAATGTGGCAGGTGTTGTTGTCGCATTGTCTCCTGAAGATAATTATTGGAAATCCTTAAGTGTTTTCCAAAATCCGTTTGTACACACAACAATGGGCGGTGAAAGCCGCGCAGACTCTGTATTAAATGGTTTGAATTATTTGGCTGATAGGGCTGATAACAATGACTGGGTTTTGGTGCACGATGCGGCTCGCCCTTGTGTGGCCATCTCAAGTATCCAGAGGCTTTGTGATCAACTTTCGGGTAGTGATGTAGGCGGAGTTTTGTCAGTTCCTGTAAGCGATACTATTAAGCGGGTATCCAATAAAAACCAAATCCTCGCAACGGTAGATCGCAGCCCATTATGGCAAGCACAAACACCGCAAATGTTTCGTTACGAATTATTGCGTGATTGTTTAGTAAAAGCGCTAGCTAACAAAGAAAATATCACCGATGAATCCTCAGCTGTAGAGTTGAGTGGCTACAAAGCACTGGTGGTTGAGGGTAGGGGCGATAATATAAAAGTTACTCGCCCAGATGATTTATTATTGGCTGAATTTATTTTGCGTCAACAAGAGAAAGAATTATGAGAATTGGCCACGGTTACGATGTCCACGCTTTTGGTGACGGTGACAAAATTGTAATAGGCGGGGCAGTTATTCCGCATTCGCGCGGCTTAATTGCTCATTCCGATGGGGATGTTTTATTGCATGCATTGTGCGATGCGATCTTGGGTGCTGCTGCACTCGGAGATATTGGAAAACATTTTCCTGATACTGATATGCAATATCGCAACGCGGATAGCCGCTCATTATTGCGCATGGTCTATGCGAAGGTTAAAGCAAAAGGCTGGAAACTTGAAAACGCAGATATGACAATCGTTGCACAAAAGCCGCGCATGGCGAATTATATTCCGCACATGGTACAGAATATTGCTGCAGATCTTGAATCGGAGAGTGATCAAGTCAATGTTAAAGCTACCACTACCGAAAAGCTCGGCTTTGCTGGTCGTGAAGAAGGTATAGCGGCTTACGCTGTTGTTCTTTTGACAAAAATCTAATTTCTCAGTCGACAATATCTATGAAGCCTCATTTCTCATTGGATTTTCCATACGCCCATAGGCAGCCCGACGTCAGCGCAGAATTTCGTGTAGAGCCAGAGGATTTTCAAGTTGATGAAAACTTGGGGTTTACGCCCCTAGGAGACGGCGAACATGTTTATTTGCACATTTGGAAACGTGGTGAAAACACCGCTTGGGTGGCAGAAAAAATCGCGGACTTGGCACAAGTTCAAATAATGGATGTTGGCTACTGTGGCCGCAAAGATCGTCATGCCGTTACCACACAATGGTTCAGTGTTTACTTGCCAAAAATGGATGCGGAACCGGATTGGTCGCTACTCAACTCGGACTCCATAAAAACATTATCTGTGACGCGGCACTCGCATAAATTGCGACGAGGAGATCATGAGACGAATAGCTTTGTTATTCGTTTGCGCAACCTCAATGTTGTCGATAAGTTAGCTTTCGAAAATAGAATTTCAACTGTGCTCGCGCAAGGTGTTCCCAATTATTATGGCGAGCAACGATTTGGTCGCGAAGGGAATAATTTGTTAGAAGCGCACGCAATATTGGTTGAGGGAAAACGCATTCGTGATAAACAAAAACGTGGGCTTATGTTATCTGCTGCGCGTTCTTATTTGTTTAACTTAGTTTTGGCAACACGTGTTGAGGCTAATACTTGGCAAGTGTTAATTGAGGGAGAGCCTGAAGCTTATCCTACAGCACCTTTGTGGGGGCGTGGTCGTTCGTCTGCGAGAGAAGAAGCTTTGAAAATTGAAATGCGAACGCTGGAGTCTTGGTCGGAATGGTGTAATGGCCTTGAACATGCCGGGTTATCGCAAGAACGTAGAGCGCTCGTATTAAAGCCCACAACCGCATCTTGGTGTTGGATTGATGAGGATATCCAGTTAATTTTTGCGTTGGGTAGCGGTGAATTTGCTACAACTATTTTACGAGAATTAACCCTTTTACAATCCTCGGTGAAAACAGAATTAGCTTCTGTATGATATAGTTGGCGCTTTATTAATCGTGCAATTTTTATAATATTAAAAGGGGGGAGGGCTAATAATGAGTGACTTAATGTTGCAAGGTGTCGGCATGACCTCCGCCCGAACTCGTGATCGTTTAATCCAGCGTTTGGTAGATCAGGGCGTAACTAATATGCGCGTGTTGGACGTTATGCGTAATACGCCGCGCCACATTTTTCTTGATGAAGCACTGGCTCATCGAGCTTATGAAGACACCGCTTTACCCATTGGTCATGGCCAAACACTTTCCCAGCCTTACACAGTAGCCCGTATGACGGAAATCCTTATTGGTGCCGCCGGTAAATTGAATAAGGTTTTGGAAGTAGGGACAGGTTCAGGCTATCAAACCACAGTTCTCGCTCAGCTTGTTCCGCAGGTTTATAGCGTTGAACGTATTAAACCCTTGCAAGACAAAGCCCGTGATCGTTTGCGTCAGTTAGGTTTGCGCAATGTGAGTTTACGCCATGCTGATGGGGGGTTCGGTTGGCCAGAAATGGGCCCTTACGATGGTATTTTAAGTACGGCGGCTCCACATGCGGTTCCACAGGAGCTATTGAAACAGTTAGCGCCTTCCGGTGTGTTAGTTATTCCTATTGGCGGAAGAGAGCAACACCTTCACCTTATTATGCGCAATGGCGAGACCGATAACTTCGTCACCCGCGTTATCGAACCGGTAAAATTTGTCCCCTTGGTTTCTGGTACATTCCGCTAGGAATTTCCCGTAGGAATCTCCAACTTTTTGAAGATTTGTGCGTCGAATTTATCAACACGCTTGCATTTAATGTGTGCACAAATATTTACAAATTACGTTAAAAACTGTTCCTCAGGCGAGAAATTAATCACTATCAGTGCATATTTATATAAATATTTTAGATAATTTTAAAATAAATTTCGATTATTAAGCACTAAAAGATATAAGAAAGATCAAATTTTAACCCGATTTGTTGTGCTGTATTATGGTCAAAAAGCGATTAAAAAGTTCAGCCCTAACTTTAAGAGTGTTTATTATTCTGATCACTTTTGCAGTCATTTCTTCATGTTCATCCAATCGATCCGCTAAGGTAGATGATCGTTCTACTCAGTCCAATAAGGGGAAAGTACATAGGATCGTCAAAGGCGAAACCTTGTTTTCCATCTCTTGGCGTTACGGTGTAGATCAAAAAAAGCTTGCTGAAATCAATAATATTAAACCTCCCTATACCATATACCCCGGACAAGTTCTTCGTCTGGATATTCGAGGGGGTAATAATCAAATTGCAAACAAGCAGAATTCAGGAATGGCTGTTAAAAATTCAGGTTCCCGTTCAGAAAATAAAGCAGCTAGAGATAATAATTCCGCTAAAGCAGGCAATCAACAAAGCTCAGTTGCGTGGCAGTGGCCTGCTTCAGGTAAGGTATTTGCACTTTTTCAGGGCGAAGCCGGACAAAATAAGGGTATTGATATTGGCGGTAAATTGGGAGAGCCTGTGTTCGCAGCTGCATCCGGGCGGGTGGTTTACGCTGGTAGCGGGCTGAGCGGATACGGCAAATTGCTCATTTTAAAACATAATGAAACTTTCTTAAGCGCCTATGCGCACAATGATGAAATATCAGTAAAAGAAGGCGATTTAGTTAAAGTTGGGCAAAAAGTTGCCGATATGGGTTCAAGCGGTACTGATAGAGTTAAGCTTCACTTTGAGATTCGTAGCGACGGTAGTCCGGTGGATCCACTGAGATACCTACCCAAGCGCCAATAGAGTTCACACATTCGATAAGTAAAGATAAGAGGGGTCTGTGAAGCGACTCGTTACCTGATCCAGATAAAAGAAGTAGGCTGAAGGGGCTGGTATAGCTTGGGTGAGCTAAGGCGTACTTAGCTAAATTTACGATTTAAGGGGCTGAAAATGACTTTGCAAAATAAAGAATCAAGCGTGTTTGATCGTGACGACGTGTTCATGGCGCAGGAAATTGATTTTGATGAAAGCGATATGTTACTGGCGGAAGAAGATGAAGTAATACCGAAAGCAACACGCTCTGCAGGAATTAGTGAACGAATTGTAGATGACAAGTTTAATAAAACCCTCGATGCAACTCAGATTTACCTTAACGAAATTGGATTTTCCCCACTATTAAGCGCTGAAGAAGAAGTTTTCTTTGCCCGTAAAGCCCTTAAAGGCGACGAAGCTGCTCGTAAGCGTATGATCGAAAGTAACCTCCGTTTGGTTGTAAAAATTTCCCGCCGTTATGTAAACCGTGGTTTGGCTCTTCTTGATTTGATTGAAGAAGGCAACTTAGGTTTGATTCGTGCTGTGGAAAAATTTGATCCTGAGCGCGGTTTCCGCTTCTCCACTTACGCAACTTGGTGGATTCGTCAAACCATCGAGCGTGCAATCATGAATCAAACGCGTACGATTCGTTTGCCTATTCATGTTGTTAAAGAGTTGAATATTTATCTGCGCGCTGCGCGTGAACTTTCGCAAAAGCTTGATCACGAACCATCTCCTGAAGAAATTGCTCAGTTATTAGAAAAACCAGTTGCTGATGTTGAGCGTATGCTGAGTTTGAATGAGCGTGTAACATCAATTGATACCCCGATCGGCCCATCGTCTGACCGTACTATCGTTGATACAATCGCTGATACTCATGTGTCCGATCCAGCAGCTATTTTGCAAGATCGCGATTTAACGATGAGCTTGGATTCATGGTTGGATGAGTTGACTGAAAAGCAACGTGAGGTTCTGTCACGCCGTTTTGGTTTGCGTGGTCATGAAGTAAGTACTCTCGAAGAGGTTGGTCATGAAATTGGTTTGACACGCGAACGTGTTCGTCAAATTCAAGTAGAGGCTTTAAAGCGCCTGCGTGACATTATGGAAAAGCAAGGTTTAGATAGCGCAGCGTTGTTCAGCGCATAATTGCTTCGTAGGTCTTATGTGTTAAACAAAAGCAGCCTAGGCTGCTTTTGTTGTTTTTGCGATTAACTAGTCGCCCGTTAAAAACCCACCTTTAAAACGCAATCCTTACCCCAAAGCGAATCTGTAAAAACCAGATTCGCTGTTTTTGAAAAGCAGCGCCCATAAGCGCAAGCTAATACTGAAACAAAAAAATCGCAGCCACCTCAGCAGCATACGGAAGTTGTAACCAATACCCGCCAATAACGCATTGATTTTATCGCCATCAATACCTTTTAAAAAATTTCTCCCTAAGGCATGATCAGATTTCAAATGCCCAATAATCGGTTCAACAACACTTCGACGCTTTAATTCTCGTTTAATCGTGCCTTTCACGCCTCGCTTTTGTCCTGATTTAAAGACTCGATGTTTATGTTCGTAATCGTGTCCTTGATAACCTTTATCGACATAAATTCTTTCGGGGGTAATACCCGTTTGCTGTGTAAAAGATGTCAGCACTGGCGATAGTGTATGCCCATCAAACGGATTTTGATGCAACGCACCAATATGTAAAACAAAATGCCCACCGCGCGCAGGATTGACGTTGGTCGTTACCGATACTTTGCATCCAAATTCATAAGGCTTATGCGCTTTACCTTTGCCAATACATTCCGTTTCTGGCGCATGCCATGAATACACTTTTCCTTTGCTGTGACGTTGTTGCTTTTGCAGGGTGAACGCTTTTAAAAGATCCCCTGTAAAAATATCTTTCAGTGCATTATTACCCTGTATTTTACGACTAATGTCGCGAATAACTCGACCTAAACGGGTGCGAATAACTCGACCTAAACGGGTGCGAATAAATTGCTCTTCTCGTTTGGCGCGTTTCATTTGTTTGGCGTGACGATAGCGCCCACTTTTGATCGCTGCACGCTTTACTACGCGCTCATAGGTTTGGCGTAAATCAATATTGTTTTTCTTGGCAAGATCAACCAGAGATGTGATGGCTTTGCGCATCAAGCCCACATCGGTTGGAAAGGCCACCGCTTTGGGTTGAACCGTAGTATCCACCACAATGCGTTTTAATTGATTAGTTTTTAATGCTTTCGATACGAATGCAATGCGTAAACTTTCTTGTAATAACTTTTCAAAAAATGATTCTCCCACTCGCTTGCGCCAGTGCGTCATTGACGACCGTTGAATAGGAAATTTATGTTGGAAAAACTCTTCGCCGCAAAAATATTGGTAATACGGATTTTCAATCCATCGTTCGCAGACAGTTTCATCGGACAGTTGATACATGCTTTTTAAAATATGCAGGCCAATCATAAAGCGAGAGGGAATAGCTGGACGACCATCGGTGGCGAAAAATGGTTGTACTTGTTGGTCGATATGCACCCAATCAATTCTCTCTGCCAGCTGCGCGAGTTCATGATGGGTATTGATGATTTGAGTTAAACGGGAGCGAAAAAGATCGTCGTTTTTCGTTTCTTTTAGCGGGCGGGGCTTCATGAAAAGTGCACTCCAAATCGCAAGGTTTTGCTTAGTTTACAACGGCTTTCTTGCAATTTGGAGGGCTATTTTTGTTACTATTTTCTTTGTAAATTAAGGTGTTAAGTGGTTTTTAACGGGCGACTAACTAAAAATGAAAGTGAAAAAAACCGCGACTAGCGCGGTTCTTTTTATTGAATTTGACAATTAACGTTCTAAGTATTGCAGTTTGCCCGGAACACCATCCCATTGAGCGGCATCAGCCGGTGCTTCTTTGATCTCAGTGATGTTCGGCCAAACTTCCGCAAGCTCAGCATTGAGCTGAAGAAACCCAGCTTGATCTTCCGGTAGTTCATCTTCAGAGAAGATTGCGCCAACTGGGCATTCGGGTTCGCACAGAGCGCAATCAATACATTCATCCGGGTGAATCACCAAAAAATTGGGGCCTTCGTAGAAACAATCCACCGGGCAGACTTCCACACAATCTGTGTGCTTACATTTAATGCAGTTTTCCCCAACAACAAAAGTCATAGCTGACTCCCCACGACAAATTAGTTACCGATATTAAGAAGCGCGCATTCTAAACAGCCTAGGCTCGTTTGAATAGCATTTTGCGCATCCAGTTTTAGCCTTGGTTGCGCTTCGTCAAATTAACGCCCTTTGCGCAAAATCTCTTTTAGACGATAAAGATGATCCAGGGCTTCGCGTGGCGACAAATTATCGGGATTGATTTTTGCCAAGGCCTCCACTGCAGGATTGGGCAGAGCATCAAACAGCCCTGATTGTTGGGGTGATACTGCATCGTGCTTCACTCCTGCTTCCACTGTTGAGATTACCGATAGGGTAATGGCTGCTGTGGAATGTTGTGGGTGCGCCCCTTGTTCCAGAAGTTGGAGTTGTGCTTGGGCTTGTGCCAATACTTCCGATGGGATTCCTGCCAGCTTAGCGACTTGTAAGCCATAGCTTTTGCTAGCAGGTCCCTCCTGAACTTTGTGTAAAAAAACAATATTGTCGTTATGTTCGGTTGCGTTTAAATGGACATTCGTTATACCCGGAATCGTTTCGGGTAAGCTTGTGATTTCAAAATAGTGAGTTGCAAATAACGTAAAGGCGCTAACTTTTTCTGCAAGGTGTTTGGCGCACGCCCAAGCGAGCGATAAACCGTCGAAAGTACTTGTGCCGCGGCCAATTTCGTCCATTAGCACCAAGCTTCGCGCCGTTGCATTGTGAAGGATGTTGGCAGTTTCGGTCATTTCAACCATGAATGTTGAGCGGCCGCCTGCTAAGTCATCCGACGAACCAATACGCGTAAAGATTCGATCAACAATACCAATCTCCGCGCTTTCAGCCGGTACATAGCTGCCAACGTGAGCGAGCAACACGATAAGCGCTGCTTGGCGCATATAAGTTGACTTACCGCCCATGTTTGGGCCGGTCACAATCAGCATGTGGCGTTCGCTATGGAATAGGAGATCGTTAGGCACGAAAGGCGCTGTTGTCACTTGTTCAACAACTGGGTGGCGCCCTCCGAGAATATTGATACCAGCTTCTAATGATAATTTGGGGCAGCAAAAGCCAAGCACGTCCGCACGTTCGGCTAGGGTGGCCAGAACATCCAGTTCCGAGACAGCATTGGCTGAGTTTTGCAAAGGTATGAGTTGCTCATTCAGTATGTCTAGCAATTCATCGTAAAGCGCTTTTTCACGGGCTAATGCACGGCTTTTGGCCGACAGTGCCTTATCTTCAAACTCCTTAAGTTCAGGGGTAATGTAACGCTCTGCGTTTTTAAGAGTTTGGCGGCGAATGTAGTCGGCTGGCGCCTTTTCAGATTGAGCGCTGGTTAGTTCTATAAAGTAGCCATGCACACGGTTGTAGCCCACTTTTAACGTGGGAATCCCGGTGCGTTCACGTTCACGCAACTCTAAATCCAGCAGGTATTGGCCAGCGTTGGTACTTATGTTACGCAAATCATCCAGTTCGGCGTCGTATCCGTCAGCAATTACGCCGCCTTCGCGGATCACCACCGGTGGGTTTTCAATAACGGCGCGCGACAATAAATCCACAAGGCCTGGAAAAGTGCTGATTTGAGTTGCTAATTGGCTGATGAGAGGTGAATTCAGTTTTGAGAGCTCTGATTGAAGCTCCGGGTAGCACGCAATAGACATCATCAAACGCGATAAATCACGCGGGCGCGATGATCGCAGCGCAAGCCTGCCGAGAATACGCTCCATATCGCCCACTTGTTTCAAGATGCTGTTGATAATTTCGAACGTGTAATTGTGGCGCAGGGTGGTGATGGCATTTTGGCGCGCTTCCAATGCGCCAATGTCGCGCAGCGGGCGATTTAACCAGCGGCGTAAAAGACGGCTGCCCATACTGGTTGCCGAGCGGTTCAACACGGAAAACAAGGTATTTTCTTCACCGCCGTTTAGGTTGATGTCGATTTCCAAGTTGCGACGCGTGGCGGCGTCCATAATCACTGCTTCGTCGCGATTTTCGTGTGCCAAGCTACGCACGTGGGGAAGGGCGGTGCGTTGGGTTTCGCGCGCATAACTGAGTAAGCAACCTGCCGCACAGAGTGCAGTTTTTAAGTGCTCGCAACCGAACCCCGCTAAATCTTTTGTTCCGAACTGTTGGATAAGCAAACGTTCTGCGGTTTCGTAATCAAATTCCCAAGGGCCGCGGCGGCGAAGACCTTTGCGATTTTCAATTAGCGCTGGATGGGTCAAATGATCGCTCAGCAATAATTCTGCCGGAGCGAGACGTTGTAGTTCGCCTAAGGCTGCATCCAAACCTTCAACTTCGAGAACAAGAAAGCGACCGCTAGCCATATCTAATGAGGCGATACCGAAAACGTCTCCCGCCGGATGAAGCGCAACAAGCAAGTTGTCGCGACGTGAATCCAACAAGGCCTCATCGCTCACCGTACCCGGCGTCACTATACGCATGACCTTGCGTTCAACGGGGCCTTTGGTGGTTGCAGGGTCACCAATTTGCTCGCAAATCGCCACGGAGACGCCTTCTTTCACCAGCTTAGCGAGGTAGCCATCGGCTGAGTGAAAAGGAATGCCAGCCATAGGAATAGGCTCGCCGTTTGATTTGCCGCGAGCCGTGAGCGTGATATCTAAAATTTCGGAAGCCTTTTTGGCGTCGTCAAAAAACAACTCGTAAAAATCACCCATGCGATAAAACACCATTTCATGTGGGTGTTGTGCCTTGATACGTAGGTATTGGGTCATCATTGGGGTGTGCATGGATTCGCTAGAAATTTGCAAGTCGTTGTTTTGCATAATTATTTTTTCTATTAAGAAATAGGTGTTACGGAAGGCTGGTTGGGTGCCCATAGGGAAAAGCACGCCAACCGAGCAAGCGTGTGGATCTGTAGATGGGAATGAATTCTAACAAACCTCTTTATTAGGTCACAGCAAAACATCCTTTTTGGCAAAGGTTTTTAGTTGTTTGTCACTAAATAGCAGTTAACTTCGGTTTTTGTTATTTGAGTTTTAGTGGCGGTGAAATAGAGGCTATGCGGCTTATTTCTGCATATTCTTTCTCATAGCAGACACAAATTTTTTATATAAATAAAGTAGCAAAGAACTAAAGCTGAACTATTATCAGGTTATGTATATCCACATAAACGAGGCAACATCGTGAACTTACAAACTCTAATAGATAATGCTCAAAAATTGCCCAATATCCCTAAAGTCGTGCAAGAACTTATAGAAAGTTTTGGTGATGCAAATGTTAGTAACGATGCAATCGCTAAAAAAATTAGCGCTGATCAAGTGCTCACAATTAAAGTGCTTCGCGCCGCTAACTCTGCGCACTATGGTGGAAACCGTAAAGTAGGTTCAGTCAATGACGCAGTTTTTTTGCTAGGTTTTAATGCCGTAAGAACACTGGTATTGGCTTCTGGTTTGACTGGCGCGTTTAAAGCACCAGAAGGTTTTGATTTGAAAAAATTCTGGCGTGACAGTTTTGCTGTTGCCGCTACTTGCAAATGGATTGCACGCTTCTCACACGATGATGCAGAAACTGCATTTACTTGCGGCATGATTCATAACATTGGTGAATTATTGATTCACATTTTGTTACCAGCAGAATGCGCGGAAATGCAAAAAGTAGTTGATAAAGGCGCACGCAATGTGGATATCGAGAAAAACTACTTGGGCTTCGATTTCTCTGAAGCTGGCGCAGAGCTTGCGCATCGCTGGAAATTTCCCGACGCCATCGTTAAAGGCATTCGTTACCAATTAGATCCACACGAAGCTGACGTGTTTCCACGTTTAGCGGGTGTGATTAATATTGCACTCTACATTAACAAAATGAATGCCTCTGGTGCGGATAGCGCTGCAATTCTCGATAGTTTCCCAAGTACTTTGGCAACTGAGCTCGGTATTAATTTGGTTAAATTGATGGAAAAAATTGAAGATACCAAAGAATTGGCAACTGCCATTGACGAGTTATTAGATTAAATTTTTTTTAGAAGAAACAGCCCGCCAAGTGCGGGCTTTTTTTATTGGGTGATTAAGCACTCATCAAGAGCTTTCTTAAAGCAGGCTTCGATATCTTGCGGCGTGCTTTTTCGCTTAACATCATCAAAGAAAATTTGAGCTTGTGGATATTGACGGCTTAAATACATTAACCATTGTTTTACACGATTTCCGCAATTACGTTCATCGTACAATGGCGTGGTTTTTTGATAGTAAGCAAACAGCATTTGGCAAATCTCTAACCAGCTTAAGGGTTGATAGATCTCGCCGGTTAAGTGGGCTTTAATTTGCCTTGCTAAATCGGGGCAAGATAACAGGCCGCGACCTAGCATCACGTCATCGCATTGCGATTGCTCGCGACAGCGAAGGTAATCATCAACTGTCCAAATTTCTCCGTTAGCAATAACTGGGATGCGCAGTTTGGCTTTAATGTCTGCAATGTAGTGCCAGTAAGCGGGAGGTTTGTAACCATCGGCTTTGGAGCGTGCATGAACGGTCAACTCGTTTGCGCCGGCAGATTCTACAGCGCTAGCATTTTCCATGTAGGTAGACCTGTCTTCAAAGCCCAAACGAATTTTTGCAGAGACGGGAATTTCTTTTGGGACTGCATCGCGTACGGCTTTGATAATTTGATAGACGCGTTCAGGTGTGCGAAGCAAACAGGCGCCACCTTCGTGTGAGTTAACCGTTTTAGCAGGGCAACCAAAGTTCAAATCAATCGATTTAGCGCCATAGTGCACGAGTTCAAGTGCGTTTACTGCCATGGGATCTGGCTTGCTGCCGAGTAACTGGACTTTTACCGGTGTTCCATTTGGTGTTGTTGAGTGTGTCTCAAGTTCTTGGGCGTACTTATAGAAGACACGGTAGGGGAGTTTTTGGTCGGTTACACGAATAAATTCCGTTACGCAGCCATCAAGCCCGCCAATACGTGTCAAAATGTCGCGTACGTGATGTTCTACAACGCCTTCCATTGGGGCTAACATAATTCTCATAGCTGGCATTCGTTAGTGTAGGTTGGGGAGGAGCGGCATTTTACGCATCATCCGCGCTCTTTGCAGGCCTTTTGGTATTTTCGGTTGATAGATACGTCCAACCTGCGTAGATTGCGCGCCTTTTCCACATTTATCCGTTTTGAGGTTTTACCATGTCATCGACCCGTTTTCATGAGCTGATTGCCGACTCTCAACTGCTGAAAGCGATAGACGCGCAAGGCTACGAACAACCCACACCTGTACAGCTGCAAGCCATTCCGCGTGTGTTAGCTGGCAAGGATTTATTGGTAAGCTCCAAAACGGGCAGCGGTAAAACTGCAGCGTTCCTCCTGCCTGCACTGCAAAAAATTCTGAATGATCGGACAACCAATCCAGCCAGTTCTCGCATTCTCATATTAACCCCCACCCGTGAGCTTGCTCGCCAAATTGTAAAGAATGCCGAGCAACTCTTGAAATTCACTCACATAAAAGTGGGTATGGTATGCGGTGGTGAAGAGTTTAAGTACCAAAAAGCCATGTTGCGCAAAAACCCCGAAATCATCGTGGGAACACCTGGTCGATTGGCGGAGCATGTCACCCACAAATCAACCGACTTTAGTGGGCTGAATTTTTTAATTTTGGACGAAGCAGATCGCATGTTGGAGATGGGTTTGATCGAGGATGTTGTCGCTATCGCCAAAACCTGCAGTGCTGAGCGTCAAACTTTGTTGTTCTCAGCAACCTTGGAGCCTCAAGGTATTCGTCATTTGATCAAACAAGTTGTATTAGGCGAGTCAGAAGAAATTGTTGTTAACGAGACTGCGAATGCCATCGAACAACAAATGATTTTGGCGGATGATGTAAAGCATAAAGAAAAATTGTTAGTCGCTTTGCTTGAGAAGTCCGCGTTTGAAAAAGTAGTTGTGTTTACCAACACAAAAGCTAAAGCAGCGCAGTTGGATAATCTATTGCGCTACAACAAATACAAAGTCAGTGCTTTACATGGGGATATTACACAAGACCAACGTCGAGTTGCGCTGGATTTTTTCCGTCAGGGGAAAACGCAGGTATTGGTCGCAACTGATGTTGCAGCACGCGGTCTCGATATTCCCGGCGTGGATTTGGTAGTGAATTTTGATATGGCGCATTCTGGCGACGAATATTTGCATCGTATTGGGCGTACCGGTCGTGCAGATGCAGAGGGCAGGGCAGTTTCTTTTGTTGCTGCCAACGATTGGAATCTTACAAAAGGTATTGAGCGTTATTTAGATGCCCGGTTCGCTATTCTTAGCATTCCCGGATTAGTTGGGCACTACAAAGGGCCGGACAAACTGAAATCATCAGGAAAAGCTGCCGGTACTAAAAAGAAAACCGATGAAAAGAAAACATCCAGCGATAAAGAAACAAAAGTAAAGGTCCGCGCCAGAGACAAAAAGAATATTGGCAAGCGCCGATCGCCGGCTGCCAAACCCGAGCCTACCATTGATTTTGGAGATGGTTTTTCAGCGTTCAAAAAGAAGCCGCAGTAGCGGCTTCTTTTTTATGAAATTTTATAGGTTGGCTTAAAAAAATTATTGACCCTAATTTGCTTTGGGCCTAGTATCTAGTTGTGGAAGAAAAAAATTCCACAAGATATGGTGAAAATCCTGTTTTTTTGAGTAGTGAATCTTTGGTGCGTGTCATCATTTGTTCACAGGTTTTTGTTACCTTGTCAAATCGTAAAATCAACAAACTCAAGAGAGGTGATTTAGTAGCGGCTACCATGTTAAGTCTATGAACAACTGTGTATTGAAGGGCAAATGGGTTTTAGACGCACGTAATTTTGAATGACGTGTATATAGAAATAGAAAGCTAAACCTTGTTGTTAACTTTGAACCTAAGGGCGGTGACCATTTATGGCAAGAAGAAATCACGCTAGACGCAGTAACTCATACAACGGAAATTCTCACGGTAGTTTCGCCGATGAAGGCATCCAAAAAGGTTTGCGACATAAATCGTCGCGAAAACAGCCGAGAATCGATGACAACATAGTTGATCTTAAATCCCGCTCTAAACAAGTCGAAACAGCTTACTCTCCCCCTCGCTCTGCCCAACCTCTCCGCGCAAAAAACCAAGCCCAACAAGATTACATTACCGCGATTAATCAACATGCGTTGACCTTTGGTATTGGCCCAGCAGGTACCGGTAAAAGTTATTGTGCGGGTGCTTTGGCCGCGGAGGCTTTGGAGTCAGGGCGAATTGAACGAATCATTCTGACGCGACCAGCCGTAGAATCAGGTGAGAGTTTAGGATTCTTGCCTGGTGATTTAGATGAGAAGTTTTCTGTTTATATAGATGCCTTTCGCGACATTCTTAATGAGCGCTTGGGCGCGGGCACTGTGGATTATTGTTTGCGTCATGGACGTATTGTCGCAGCGCCGCTTGCCTACATGCGAGGTAAAACGTTCAATAGCAAAACATTTGTAATCTTGGATGAGGCACAAAATACCAGCGTCGCCCAAATGAAAATGTTTTTAACGCGCATTGGCGAAGATTGTAAAGTTGTCATTAATGGTGATGTTAACCAGAGCGATATTCGCGGCCCTAACGGTTTGGCAGATGCTGTTTCGCGTTTAGGCGATTTGCCGAATGTTTATGTGCATGAATTTGCGCGGGAAGATATTGTGCGCAGTGGTTTGGTGCGTGATATTATCGACCGCTATGAGCTAAACGAATAAGTTTTCGTAACAGCCAAATATTGAATGATTGAAAGGATGCGTTATTTATAACGCATCCTTTTTTATTTTCGCTTTATTTTGAAATGAAACGATTTTTTGTTTATTTTACGATGCAAAGATCTATGGATAAATTGATTTGCCCATTGTGTTCACTTCCGTTAATGGCAAATGCACAGGGCATAGCTTGCGCGAATGGCCATCAATTTGATCGCGCGAAAGAGGGGTATTTTAATTTGTTACCGGTTCATCATAAGAACTCACGGGAACCGGGTGATGGTAAACACCAGCTAAGTGCGCGCCGGGCTTTCTTATGTGCCGGTTATTTTTTGCCTTTATTGGATAAGTTGAAAAGTATCATCAATCCAGCGAGCCAATCTCTATTGGATATTGGTTGTGGTGAAGGTTATTTCACGCGTGGATTGGGTGCGCACTGCGAGCAAGCTGATATCTATGGGATTGATATTTCGAAAGTTGGCATACGTTTGGCTTCAAAAATAGATAGTCGTACAACCTATGCGGTAGCATCGAGTCACATGCTGCCTTTTGCAGATGCAAGTATGGATGTGGTTCTTAGAATTTATGCTCCCAGTAAGGATCCAGAGCTGGTGCGAATCATAAGCCCTAAGGGGCGATTGATTATAGTGACGCCTGGTGAACAGCATTTGATTGGTTTGCGGCGAAGTATATATAAAGAGGTACGGCCTCATCCGAGGCAGGTGGCTCCGGAGGGGTTTAGAGAAATCTATCAATCGGCTCTAGGCTTTGAGTTGAATTTACCTCCTGGCGATCAGGCCAGCGCTCTTTTGGCGATGACTCCATTTGCATGGAAGATGGGGAGTGAGCAAATCTCTGCTTTGGAGGCGTCGGGTATAAGGGACGAGGCTGACTTTCGAATAAGTGTTTACGGGCTTCTTTGACTGTTGTTTGTCAAAAAGGCGTGCGCGCAGTCTGTTTCTGGGTTTTTATGTGATGCGCATCACAGAATGATGTCGTGTGTTGTGAAATGTGTGCGGCTCAGTTATGATTAGCATCTATTTTAAATGCTATTTAGAATGACTTAGTTAAAAGAAGTGGCAGAAATAGTTATATAAAATGTTCAGTCTGAGGGATTCGCGGCCAAACTATGGATAATCGGTCTAAAGCCTATAAAGGTTCAAATTGATGAAAATTGCTCCAAAGTTTAGTGTTGGTTCGTTAATTTCTCTCTCATTTTTGAGTTGTCTGATTGCCTGCAGTTTCAGCGCTTATGCCGCTCCAGCTGTCACTGTTCGTGATGCTGCAGCGCAGGCAATAGAGTCAAATCCGGACGTTCAAGCAGCTTGGCACTCCTTTAAAGCGGCAACCTACCAAGTAGGTGAGGCCCGCTCTCGTTATATGCCTTCGGTAGATGTGGCTGCCAGCAAAGGTAGAAATTATCGTGATTTTGATGGTCAGGGCCGTTACACAAATAGTCAGGGGCAGGTTTCTCTAACCCAAAGTTTATTCGAAGGTTTCCGCACTTTAGGGCAAGTCGAGCATTTGGATGGCGCTCGTTTGGTGCGTTACTACGAATTGCTGGATAGTGTTGAAACCACAGCTTTTGAGGCTGTTCGTGCCTTTGAAGATGTAAGCCGCGAACGCCAGCTATTGAGTTCTGCACGCGACAATTATGCTAAACACCAAGATGTGCATGCTCAGATTGAAGAGCGCGTGACTTCGGGTGTTGGCCGTAAGGTGGACTTGGAACAAGTTGCTGGGCGTTTAGCATTGGCAGAAACCAACCTTCTTACGGAAGCATCAAATCTGCATGATGTAACCGCCCGTTATTTGCGTATCGTTGGCCAATTGCCGGCAGCAGATTTGACGGCTTCGTCGCTCTCGCAAACCAATTTGCCCGCCAATATTCGTGAAGCCTTACAGTTGGCCTACCAAGGCAATTCTGGCTTTCATGCTGCTGTTAAAAATATCGCCGCTATGCAAGCGAACGTGAAAGTAGAGCGTTCAGGATACTATCCAAAAGCTGAATTGCGTGCACGCCAGGTTGTAAGCCGTAACACAAATGGCTTTGATGAGCGCGTGGATGCGGAACGCTATGGCGACGAAAGCGCAGTAGAGTTGGCTCTTACCTACAATTTATTTTCGGGTGGAGCAACGCGCTCTGCAGTACGCCGTGCACTGGAAGAGGTAAATCAAGCTAAAGATCAACGCGATAAAGCTTGTATGGATTTACGTCAAAATACGCAAATCGCCTATAACGATTCTCAGCGTATAAAAGAGCAACTTAAGTCCTTGGATCAGCATCGTCGGTCTAGTGATAAGGTACGTATTGCGTACGGTGAGCAATTTAAAATCGGTCAACGTTCGTTGCTTGATTTGTTAGATGCCGAAAATGAATACTTTCAGGCCAATCGTGCTTACACCAGCGCACAAGCGGATTTGAATATTGCGCATGCGCGCACCTTGGCTGCGATGGGCAAATTGTTGCCAGCGCTCAATATCACCCGCGAATCTTTAGTTCAAGTCAAAGACGCCAAGGTTAATGTTAAGAATCTTGACGATACAATCGATGGCGCTAACGCCTGCCCAACCGAGGTTGTCGAAGGTTTTTCTCGCAAAGACCTGATTTCAGAAATGATTCGGATCAGTGGCGATGCATTGTTTGACGTGGGTAGCTCAGTTTTAACGCCAGCTGCTTCCCAAAAATTGGATGTGTTGGTTCAACAGATAAAAAGCACACCTAATGTTGTACAGATTAAAATCGATGGCCATACGGATAATTCTGGTACAGATATGATCAACATTCCGCTTTCAAAAGCTCGCGCGGAAAGTGTTAAAAATTTCTTTATCCTGAATGGTTTGGATCAGATTAACTACCAAACAGAAGGTTATGGCGCCACTCGCGCAGTTGGCGATAACACTACTGATCAAGGCAAGGCTGCAAACCGTCGAGTAGAAATTACTGTTTCGCGTCAGCAATAGGTTATTCAATGTTCAAAAAGCACAGTGAACCTCAGGGCACTGTGATTTTTTTCTATCTGAAACAAACAGTTATACTTATTTTAAAAATTGCGGAACGCAAATTTCCGACTATATTTAGGTTAGTTTGTCCGGCTTCGTTTAACGGGTGATGTTGTTGCCTGCACTCAGTCGATATGCGCCGCGGCGTTTAGTTTTAAATTCTGGCCTAGGTTTTAGAGTTAATCTCACGGGAGTTCTGCATGGTGGTGCAACAAAATGGCGCATTAGAAAAAGGTGGGCCCTTGTTGGAGTGCTTGCTAATTCTTACCCGTGCACACGGCATTTTGGCAACGTCTGAAACTCTTTTGGCGGGATTGCCGCTCGTTCACAATCAATTAACACCTTCATCATTTTCTCGTTCAGCCAAACGTGCCGGTTTAACCAGTAAAATTATTGCGCGCGATTTAATGCAGCTTAACGATGCTTTATTTCCCGTTATTCTTCTGCTGAAAAATAATTCTGCTTGTGTGTTGCTTGAGCTGACCAAAGACACCCAAAGTGCCCGCGTTGTTTTTCCCGAGCTCGGCGCTGCACCTATCCAAATGTCGCTTGCGGATCTTTCAGAAAAATACGGCGGACAAGTTATCTATGCACGCCCAGAAGAGCAATTCGATGCACGCACAACGAATATTGCCAAAGTAAAACGCGGTCATTGGTTTTGGAGTGTTATAGGAGAACACCGCGAGCTTTATCGCGATGTACTCTTAACTGCTTTTATTATTAATGTTTTCGCGCTTGCTTCACCACTGTTTGTGATGAACGTGTATGACCGTGTTGTACCAAACCACGCAACGGATACGCTTTGGGTATTGTCGCTCGGTATTATTTTAATGATTAGCGCAGATTTTGGTTTGCGGATGATGCGCGCGTGGTTTGTCGATTTGGCGGCGAGTCGTACAGACATAACCTTATCCGCAACCATTATGGAACGCGTGTTGGGAATGAAATTATCTGAACGTCCTGTGTCGGTGGGTTCATTTGCGTCCAGCTTGCAATCATTCGAATCCATTCGCAGTTTTATAAGTTCGGCCACCGTACTTGCATTTGTTGATTTACCTTTCGTGCTTTTATTTGCCGTAGTCATTGCGCTTATTTCCTGGCCACTTATTTTACCTATTCTTTTGGGTATCGTTGCGGCCATTATTTACGCTGCTGCAGTTCAGCAAAAAATGCACAGCCTATCAGAAAGTTCAATGCAAGCCTCTGCTCAACGCAACGCAATTTTGGTGGAAAGTTTGCAAGGTCTTGAAACACTAAAAACCACTGGTGCGGAAGGCCGCATGCAGGCGATTTGGGAACAAACGACTCTATTGTTGTCACGCACTTCTGTGAAAATGCGCATGCTGTCTGGTTCTGTGGGCGCGGGCACTGCATGGATTCAACAAGTGATTTCCGTCATCATTATTATCGCTGGTGTGTATCTTATTATTAATGGTGATTTAACTCAGGGTGGTTTGATTGCCAGTTACATGTTGTCCGCGCGCGTAATGGGGCCGATCAGTCAAACAGCAGCTTTACTCATGCAATATCACCAAGCTGCAACAGCGCTTACCAATTTGGAACAGATCATGAGTAAGCCAGTGGATCGTCCACTGGGGGCTAATTGGATTAGCCGTGCACGTCTGCAAGGTGGGATTGAATTTAAACAAGTCGGTTTTAAATATCCGAACGATGAGCGCGAAGTTCTGCGCAATATTTCATTCAAAATTAATCCGGGCGAACGCGTTGCAATTTTGGGTCGCAATGGTTCTGGTAAAACTACGTTAGAGAAAATGATTGCCGGTTTATACGAGCCAACAGAAGGCACAGTGTTGGTTGATGGTATAGATGTTCGCCAGCTCGACCCTGCTGAACTTCGTCGCAACATCGGTTTTGTATCGCAAGATGTAAATTTATTTTTTGGCAGCCTGCGCGATAACATTGCCATGGGGGCAGGGCACGTTAGCGACGAAGCTTTGTTGGAAGCTGTTCGCTTGAGTGGGTTAACAGAATTTGTGAATCAGCATCCAGCGGGTTTGGCTATGCCTGTAGGCGAACACGGGCAATTGTTGTCTGGTGGCCAACGTCAAAGTGTTACCATTGCGCGTGCGCTTTTAAATGATCCTTCCATTTTATTATTCGACGAACCCACTGGCGCTATGGATCATTCGAGCGAAGAAGAATTCAAACGCAATATTGCCGCTTATTCCCAAGGTAAAACTTTATTGGTCATTACTCATCGTACCTCTTTGCTTGAGCTTGTGAATCGCATTATCGTCATAGATGCGGGCAAAATTGTGGCAGACGGTGCTAAAGAACAAGTTGTTGAAGCTTTACGTCAAGGTCGTATCGGGAGGGCTTCGTAATGAACGCGCCGCTTCCTGAAAAGCCGTTATCCAAATCAGAAGTTTACTTTAAGAAAGTAGGGCAGTGGCTCGATAAAATTGGTGTACCGGCTAGCGTTTATATCGACAAAATTTACCAGCGTTGGCTAGCACCTATTAACGAACAATCTCACGATTGGTTAAGTGATGCTGATTGGGCTCGGGTACAACAAGAACCGCTGCGCGCTCGGTTGTTGTTAAATGCTACGGCAATTATTTTTGTTATTTTATTATTGTGGGCTGCGGTAGCCAAAGTTGATGAAGTGGCGCGCGGTGAAGGTAAAGTTATTCCATCGCAACAACTGCAAGTGATCCAATCATTTGACGGCGGCGTTGTAAAAGAAATTTTGGTTCGCGAAGGCGCTATTGTGAACAAAGGCGACTTATTGGTTCGTATAGATCCAACGCGTTTTGTGTCCAGCTTTCGTGAAAACAACGCTTCTTTGGTTTCGTTAGAAGCTCGTGCTGCGCGCTTGAGAGCGCTCACATCGAATACGGCACTTGATATGCCTGCCGAAATTATTAAATCATCACCAGATATCGCGGAGCACGAACGCAATTTGTACGAAGCAAATCGACGTGAATTAGATGAACAATTAAGTATTTCTCGTAGCCAATTAGAACAGCGCCAACGTGAGTTGCAAGAGGTGCGTGCAAAACTCGTACAGGTGACCCGCGCATTGGAATTGGCTAATCAAGAATTAACCGTTACAACGCCGCTGTTAAAAAGTGGTGCGGTTTCTGAAGTTGAAATTCTTAAATTACAAGGCGAAGTGTCTAACGCTCAAGGCGCGCGTCAACAAGCCTTGGCGCAAGAGCAACGCTTACTGGCTGCGGTTCAGGAGTCTGAAGGCAAGGTTCGCGAAGTTGAATTAAATGAAGTTAATAAATGGCGCACAGAATTGTCAGAAACGCTTGCAAAACTTTCCAGCTTGAGTGAAACGGGAACGGGCCTCGCGGACAAAATTAAATACTCCGAGATTCGCTCTCCTGTTCACGGTACGGTTCAAAAACTGTATACCAATACCTTGGGCGGCGTTGTGCAGCCCGGGCATGAAGTTATTGAGATTATTCCGCTCGATGATCAGTTATTAATTGAAGCGCGAGTTGCACCAAAAGATATTGCTTTTTTGCACCCAGGTGAAACTGCCATCGTAAAATTTACCGCTTATGATTTTGCGATTTACGGAGGCTTAACCGGCACGCTTGAACATATCAGTGCAGACACCATGAAAGACGATAAAGACAATGTGTTTTATCTGGTGCGTGTGCGTACGGAGCGCTCCGGCTTTGATGCTTCTTTGCCTATTATTCCTGGCATGACAGCACAAGTTGATATTCTAACGGGTAAGAAAACAGTTCTCTCTTATTTACTCAAGCCTGTTTTGCGGGCAAAACAAAATGCCTTAACCGAGCGATAATGCAGTCAATATTTATTTCTCCGCCTCACATTGAATCCCCGCGTTGGCAGCAGGCATTTCCAGCTGCGCAGTTTTTGGTTGATGATAAAAATCTGCCAGTTGATCTGCATGGCTATTTAATTTGGGTGATTTTGGGTGAGTCCTACACGCTTGCAGATATAAGCCGCTGGGTTGCAGCCGGTGCGCGCGTGGTTGGATTGACGCAAGCAGAAGATCCGCATCAGGCAAAACAAATATTGGAAGCTGGCGCGAGTGGCTATTTACACTATTTAGCTGTGGTGCCTGTGTTGCAGCAGGTAAGTCAGGTTGTAGAAGTGGGTGGGTTGTGGCTGGGCGTAGACTTAATGCGGCAGTTGGTGTTTGCAACAGCCAATATTATTGAACCTGTTACTGATAAAAATCAGCTTCACTTACTCAGTGCGCGTGAGCAGGATGTGGCTAAAGCTGTCGCTGCGGGTAAATCTAATAAAGAAGTTGCCCGCGATTTAGAGATTACTGAGCGCACCGTAAAGGCCCACTTGAGTGCGGTGTTTGAAAAATTAAACGTGCGTGATCGTTTGCATTTGGTCTTGGTTCTTTCTGGTCGTCAATAAATCACTTTTCTTATTACTTTATTTCGCATTTATGCGAGATTTTTGTGTTTCTTCTTTTATTGTCCTTCAGTCCAATAGCGGCTACGTGTTTGTCCGCTAGACTTCATTAAAATCCCAAATTCTCATTAATTTGCATCACCTTTTTATCCTCTTGGAGTCCTTTATGGCTAATTCTGTCGCCACCGTTGCATCTCTTGAAGGTCAAGCTTGGGCTAAAAGCCCAGACGGTAAACTTCGCCCTTTAAAAGTGGGTGATACGGTCACAGCTGAAGAGGTTGTTATTACCGCGACCGGTGCGCGAATAGAGCTGGACTTTGGTGATGGTCAACCGGTGTTTATTGCGGGCGGCCAAGAAGTTTTAATGAACCGCGATTTGTGGACTGACCTTGCCTCGGACAACAAAGAAGCGGCTGTTGAAGATGCCTCTGTGCAAGAAGCCTTAACGGTTTTGAACAACGGTGGCGACTTAACTACAACGCTTGAGGAAACTGCTGCAGGCTTGAGTGGTGGTGGTTCAAATGAAGGTCACGGTTTTGTTGCGCTTGCCCGTGTTGTAGAGCAAACGGACCCTAATGCTTTCAATTTCGGTGTGAATAACCCTGATTCCGGCGCTGCACCTACTACGCAATCTTCTCCCGACAATAAAGCTCCATTGGTTGATGCTCAAGGTTTCACTGGGGATGAAGACACGCCTATTAGCGGTCGCGTAGTTGCTACGGATGTGGAAAACGATACCTTGACCTATGCGCTGACGGGGCAGCCTGCTAATGGTGTTATTGTGCTTGACCCAGCTACAGGCAACTTTACGTACACGCCGAACGCGAACTACAACGGCCCCGATAGTTTTATCGTTACCGTGACCGATGATCATGGAAACTCCACCACCGCTACCCTAAGTCTCACCGTTAATGCCGTTAACGATGCTCCTGTTTCCGCCAACCAAAACCTTACCACCTTGGAAGACACACCTGTTTCGGGCCAAGTGGTTGCGACAGACGTGGAGGGCGATACTCTTACTTATAACGTCTTGACTAACGCTGCGCACGGAACCGTGACTCTCAACCCAACAACAGGTGGGTTTGTTTACACGCCCAACGCTGATTACAACGGTTCAGATACCTTTGTTGTGACGGTTAATGATGGCAACGGCGGCTCCACGACCAGCACTATTACAATTGGTGTTACTCCTGTTAATGATGGCCCCGTCAGTGGCGATCAAAACCTGACCACTCCAGAAGATACACCTCTATCAGGTAGTGTTGTCGCAACCGATGTGGATGGTGACCAGCTGACCTATTCCATTAGTTCTAATGCAGCAAATGGCACGGTTACACTCGATGCGACCACCGGCGCCTTCATTTACACCCCAGGTGCTAACTACAACGGTTCCGATAGATTTGTGGTTACCGTTTCTGACGGGCAGGGCGGTGTAACCACCAGCACCATCAATATTGGTGTAACTCCCGTCAATGATGCGCCGACTACCGATGACCAAAACCTCACAACGCTGGAAGATACTCCGCTAAACGGCCAAGTGGTCGGTACTGATATTGAAGGCGATACCTTAAGTTATGCGGTGACTGGTGCAGCGGCGCACGGCACCGTAACCATCAACCCAGCGACAGGTGCATTTGTTTATACGCCCGCGGCTAACTACAACGGCGCTGATCAGTTTGTGGTAACCGTATCGGACGGCAAGGGTGGCGTTACCACCAGCACTATCAATATCGGCGTAACGCCTGTTAATGATGCTCCAGTAGCCAACAACCTTAGCCTCTCAACCCCGGAAGACACGCCCGTTTCTGGCCAAGTATCCGCAACTGATGTAGATGGAGACACACTCAGTTACTCGTTGGGCAGCGGCGCAGCAAACGGAACTGTAAGTCTCAACCCAGCCACGGGCGGATTTACTTACACACCCAACAACAATTTCAGCGGTAGTGACTCTTTCTCCGTCACCGTAAGTGATGGCAAAGGCGGGTTTGCTACGAGCATTGTTAATATCGGCGTTACGGCGGTTAACGAGGCCCCTGTTAGCAGTAACCAAAACTTATCAACATCACAAAACACTGCAATCAACGGTGCTATTAGCGCAACAGATCCCGATGGCGATCCATTGTCGTACTCCATCAATGGTGCGCCACTCAATGGTACCTTGGTGTTAAATTCTGCTACTGGCACATTTGTCTATACACCTAATGCAGGTTACACCGGTAGTGACAGTTTTGTGGTCACCATCAGTGATGGCAAGGGTGGCGTTTCTAGCAGTACGGTGAATATTGGTGTATCCACAGCAAACCATGTTCCCGTCGCCAATAATGATTCCGCCAGCACAACTCAAGACAACGCCGTAACTGTTGCTGTTCGCGGAAATGATACAGATGCCGATGCTGATAGTCTGACAGTGACCGGCGTAACACAAGGTGCGCATGGCTCTGTCGTTATTGACGGGGTCACCGGTAATCCAATCTACACACCCAATGCGGGTTACGTGGGTAACGATACATTTACTTACACCGTTAGTGATGGCAAGGGCGGTACTGCAAGTGCCACGGTTTCTGTCACAGTGAATGCGCTCGCTCCTGTAAACCAAGCCCCTGTCTCTGTGGCGGACAGCTTCACCGTTGCCGAAGGTGGAACCCTTTCTAATAATGTACTGACCAACGATACCGATGCGGATGGCAATACCCTGAGTGCGATTTTGGTCAGTGGCCCCGCACATGGCACCTTAACGCTCAATGCAAACGGTACATTCAATTACATACACGACGGCAGTGAAACGACTGCCGATAGTTTTACCTACAAGGCGAACGACGGCACTGTAGATGGCAACATCGTCACAGTTAATATCGGTGTTTCGCCCGTTAACGATGCCCCCATCAATTCTGTTCCTGCAAGCCAGTCACTTACCGAAAATGGTTCATTGGTGTTCAGTTCTGGTAATGGCAATCAACTCAGTCTTGGTGATGTCGATGCAGGCTCTGGCTCTATTCAGGTCACCCTAACAGCGACTCATGGTCTGATTAATCTGTCGGGCACTAGCGGTTTATCGTTCATCGTAGGTTCTGGAGTGGGTGATGCAACAGTCACTTTTGAAGGCACTCTTAGCGACATCAATAATGCATTGAATGGTTTGGTTTACACCCCAATGGCTGGCTACATAGGTTCCGCAAGCCTGCAAATCACCACCAACGATCTGGGCAATACGGGTTCCGGCGGTGCAAAAACCGATACAGATACCGTTAGTCTTACCGTCAGCTCTGCCGGAAATCACGCCCCGGTTTCGGTTGCAGATTCTATTGCCGTGAGTGAGGGGGGCACAGCAACAGTGTTAGTTGGTGGCTCAACCAACGTATTGGCAAATGATACAGATTCAGATGGGAATTCCCTGAGTGCCGTATTGGTGACAGGCCCGGCACACGGCACTTTAGTTCTGAATGCGAATGGCACTTTCAGCTATACCCACGATGGAAGTGAAACGACAGCAGACAGTTTTACCTACAAGGCGAACGATGGCTCTGTAGACGGAAATATCGTTACGGTTAACATTGGTGTGACTCCGGTGAACGATGCACCCGTAGCCGTAGACGATTTCTTTACCATCAATGAAGACGATGTATGGAGCACACCTATTGCGGCGCCGGATTTGCTGGCGAATGATGTGGATTCAGACGGTGATGCATTACGGGTTGTCAGCTATAGCAATGCCGTTAATGGCACATTGAGCGTTGTTGGAGGAAATCTGGTATTTACGCCAACCGCTGAATTCAGCGGGACAGCCAGCTTTGATTACTTCATCACCGATGACAAAGGTGGGGTTGATAAAGGCACTGTATTTATCAACGTTCTAGCAGTTAATGATCCAACCCAGGCAATTGATGACGTTAAAACCGTTGCTGAAGGCAACAACGCCTCCGGGAATGTGTTGGCGAATGACATAGATCCAGATACTACCCCGCAGGTTGCCAATTTCGTCATCAATGGCACTACTTACGCTGCTAATGACAGTGTGACCCTGCCGGGAGTGGGGCAATTCACTTTACTTGCGAATGGCGACTATACCTTCGAGCCTATCGACAACAACTTCAATGGTGCCGTGCCCACGGTGACCTATACCACCAATACCGGTGCAACTGCAGACTTGGATATCACGCTGACCCCAGTGAATGATGCGCCAGTGGCGGTGGATGACACGTTTACGATTACCATGAATACGAACTTGTCACTGCCTATGCCCTTGTCGATTCTGGTCGCCAATGACACAGATGTGGACAACGATACATTGCGTGTTACCACTGTGACCTCAGAAGCGAACGGTACTCTTCAGGTTATCGGTGGAAATCTGGTGTTTACACCCACTCCCGGTTTTACCGGTGTTGCCAGCTTTAATTACATAGTGACTGACGATAAAGGCGGATTCGATTCAGGCAAGGTGAATATCAATGTGGTGCCCACGCCTAACCAAGCGCCGGAAACCAATGCGCTTAATGTTTCTGGCAATGAAGACACACTAATTACCATCAACCTAGCTGGCAGTGATAGTGATGGTTCAGTTGTAGGTTATGTAATTAAGTCTCTGCCGGTAAATGGGCAGCTTTATAGCGATGCTGCTATGACCACGTTAATTGGCGTGGGTGATCTGGTGAGCGGGCCAGCTTACTTCAAACCCAATGCCAACTGGAATGGCACCACAAGCTTTGATTATGCTACACGTGACAACCAGAGCGCTGAAGATGCTACTCCTGCTACCGTAAACATTACCGTCAATCCCATGGCTGATGCCGCCGTGCTCAGCGCTGGAACCGGAACAGTTAAAGAAGATAGTCCCGCGCAAACCACGGCGTCCGGTACTCTGAGTATTACAGATCCAGACGCAGGCGAGGCCAGTTTTATTACCCAAACTAATACTTCTGGAACTTACGGCAGCTTCTCCATTAACAACGCTGGAGCTTGGCAGTACACGATCGATAATGCCAAGGCTAGTGTGCAGGCACTTAAAGATGGTGAAACAAAAACTGAAACCTTTACGGTAAGCAGCTTAGATGGTACGACTACCACGGTTAACATCACCGTTGTCGGTACCAATGATGGCCCCGTTGTTGTCGGTGACACTGCAAGTGTGAGTCATGATGCAACCTTGACTCTCACACCAGCGCAGTTATTGAGTAATGATTCTGATATCGATGGTGACACATTAGCTATTGATTCGGTTCAGGGTGCGGTAAATGGGACTGTCAATATTGTGGGTGGGAATGTAGTTTTCACGCCCACAGCAGGTTATTCAGGCCCGGCATCATTCACCTATACGGTTAACGATGGTCATGGTGGAACCGCCACCGGAACCGTTCAAGTTGATGTGGTTCCGCCAGCAGGAACCGTAAGTCTTTCGGCAACACCCACTATCAGCGAGGCGGGTGGCAACATTACTTATACTGCCACCTTAACGAATGTTCAAACGTCTAATGTAACTATTCAGCTTGCAAATGGCGAGTCGATCGCCATTGCCGCTGGTCAGCTGACTGGTAGTGTCACAACGTTTGCTGCAAATAGTGATGATGTTTATGTTGATGGCAGCAATATAAACAACTCAATTTCATCTGTAACAGGCGGTATTCCAGGTTTAACGGTGGCAGGCGGCAGCGTTTCCACCGCGGTAATCGATACGATTGACACCACGACAGTCAGCCTATCGGCGACAGGTTCAGTGGTGGAAGGCAATGCAATTACTTACACCGCCACCTTAACCAACCCAGCGCAAGGCGCAGTAACTGTCACATTGAGCAACGGCTCTACTATCACGATTGCCGATGGTGCCACCACGGGAACCGTGTCAGTTACGACCCACGCCAATAACGTGTATGCCGATGCAGGTTCCGTTTCTGCCACCATTAGTTCAGCCACTGGCGGCAACTTTGAATCTTTGGCGATCAATCCAGCCGCTGCGGTGACTACAGTCACCGATACTATCGATACCGTTACCTTAAGCTTGAGCGGTGCGGCGTCAATTACCGAAGGCAATACCGGTTCTTACACCCTGAGTCTGACCAGCCCAGCGCAAACTGCTGTTACTGTGACCCTCAATTACAGCGGTGTTGCGGCTAATGGCACAGACATTAACGGCACGACCACCGTCACCATTCCCGCAAACGCAAGCTCGGCAAACTTTAGTATTGCGGCGTTAACGGATGGATTGGTTGAAGGAACAGAAAGCTTTAGCGTGAGCCTTGCCTCTGCTGCGGGTGGCAACTTCGAGAATCTGGTCATCAGCGGCACGGCAAACAGTGTTACCACCAGTGTGGTTGATGCGAACACGGCGACCGTTAGCTTGAGTGCAACGCCGACTTTAACGGAAGCGGGTGGGACACTGGTTTATACCGCCAGTATTACAACGGCCCCCTTGAGTGATTTGACCGTCACCTTATCCAATGGCGAAACCATCACCATTTTGGCTGGCCAAACTACAGGTACC
>JACCDN010886435.1_pt1 | contig 198209 bp, 173 predicted proteins | sample 7441691 | NCBI WGS metagenome assembly JACCDN01 (sample SAMN15323439, study PRJNA562643) | freshwater metagenome | isolation source: river surface water | place: USA:Blue River Watershed | collected 2017-08-16 | reverse complement strand
TTACCTCCTACACGAGATACCGAAATACCTACGTTAATAGCAGGTCTAACTCCCGAGTTGAATAAATCTCCATCAAGGAAAATTTGACCATCTGTAATCGAAATTACGTTGGTTGGAATATAAGCAGAAACGTCTCCTGCTTGTGTTTCAATGATTGGCAAAGCAGTCAATGAACCTCCTCCTTTTACAATTCCTTTTAAGTTCTCTGGTAAGTCATTCATGTTTTTTGCGATATCGTCATCCGCAATTACTTTACATGCACGCTCTAATAAACGAGAGTGTAAGTAAAATACGTCTCCAGGATATGCCTCACGTCCTGGTGGTCTTCTTAATAAAAGAGACACCTCACGGTAAGCAACAGCTTGTTTTGATAAATCATCATAAATGATCAAAGCTGGACGCCCTGAGTCACGGAAATACTCTCCAATTGCAGCTCCTGCCATTGGTGCATAAACTTGCATTGGAGCAGGATCTGAAGCGTTAGCAGCAACAATAGTTGTGTAAGCCATAGCTCCTTTTTCTTCCAATGTTTTTGCAATTAATGCTACTGTTGAAGCTTTTTGCCCAATAGCAACATAAATACAATATACAGGTTGACCTGCGTCATAAAATTCTTTTTGATTTAAAATGGTGTCAATACAAACGGTCGTTTTACCAGTTTGACGGTCACCAATAACCAACTCACGTTGACCTCTACCTACCGGAATCATGGCATCGATTGATTTAATTCCTGTTTGTAATGGTTCTGTAACGGGTTGACGGAAGATAACTCCAGGAGCTTTTCTTTCCAATGGCATTTCGTATAATTCGCCTGCAATTGGTCCTTTACCGTCAATTGGTTGACCTAAAGTATTTACAACACGACCTACAATTTGCTCACCCACTTTTAATGAAGCGATACGTTGGGTACGTTTTACTGTTGAACCTTCTTTAATTCCTGTAGAAGGTCCTAAAAGTACAACCCCTACGTTGTCTTCTTCTAAGTTCAATACGATCGCTTCCAATCCGTTGTCGAATTGAACCAACTCACCATATTGAGCATTTGATAATCCATACACACGAGCGATACCATCACCAACTTGTAATACTGTACCTACCTCTTCTAACGATGCACCAGATTCAAAACCTGATAATTGTTGTTTTAATATTGCTGAAATTTCAGCTGGTTTAATTTCTGCCATTTTGATATATCTTTAATGGTAATCTTAATTACTAAACTCTCTTTTTAACTCTTGTAACTTGTTGGCAACGGAAGCATTGTATTGCATGTCGCCTATTCTTAGAATAAATCCTCCAATAATGGAAGGATCTACCGTGTTTTCAATTGTGATCTTTTTGCTTGAAAAAGTAGCTATTTTTGCTAATACTTGTTGCTCTAATTCTGGTGTCATTGCAATTGCCGTTGTAACAGTTGCAGATTGAACTCCGTTGTTAGCGTCAAACAAAGTAGAATATTCTGATGAAATAGCACTTAGAATTTCAAATCTTTTGTTTTCCAACAATAAGTCAAACAATTTGTTAGTTTCTGGCTGAACCGAAGAAAAAACTTCTTTCAACGCAGCATTTTTAACCTCTTGCTTGATGATTGGATTGGATAAGAAATCGCTTAATTCTTGGTTACTATTAATAGTTGTTCCAATTGATTTCATGTCCTCATTTACTGCCGCTGCTTTATTCGCATCGGTAGCAAACTCTAATATTGCTTTTGCATATCTAATCGCTGCTCTTGACATATTGATTAGTTTAATTTAGCGTCACCCAACATTTTCTCTACCAATTTGGTTTGAGATTCTTTGTTAGATAATTCGTCTCTTAATACTTTTTCTGCAATTTCTAATGACAAAGAAGAAACTTGATTTTTCAATTCGGCCATGGCTGCATTTTTTTCTGATGCAATGGCTGACTTCGCTTGTTCAATCATTTTCTCACCTTGAGCACTTGCTTCTGCTTTGGCATCGGCAATCATTTTTTCTTTGATTTCACGAGCGTCTTTCAACATTGACTCGCGTTCAGCTCTTGCTTCTGCAATTAATTTTTCATTATCTGCTTGAAGATTTTGCATTTCTTTTTTAGCATTTTCAGCTGATAATAATGCATTTTTGATTCCTTCTTCTCTTTCGTTAACTGCGTCAAGAATTGGTTTCCAAGCGAATTTTTTTAATAATAGAATCAATCCAACAAATATTACTATTTGCCAAATAAACAATCCAAATGAAAAATCATTTATTAACTTTTCCATACTATCTTTAAATTAATTTTTTAATAAATAAAATAAACAATAGTTATAACCAACCGTTATAACTATTGTTCTGTTTGTTATTATTTCGCGAATAAAGCAGCGAAACCAATACCTTCAATAAGAGCGGCTGCAATAATCATAGCCGTTTGGATTTTTCCTGAAGCTTCTGGTTGACGTGCAATTGCGTCCATTGCTGAACCACCAATTTTACCAATACCTAAACCTGCTCCGATTACAATTAATCCTGCTCCAACAATTTCTGGAATTTGCATAATATATATATTAAAAATTAAACATTCATTTTTATAAGACAAAAGGCGTTAGCCAAAAGTCCTTAGTGATGTGCTTCTTCATGGTGGTGCTCTTCGTTTCCAGCTCCAAAATATAAAGAAGTTAACATTGTGAAAATATACGCTTGTAAAAATGCTACTAAGATCTCTAAGATTGAAAGGAAAAATGCCAAAGCAAAAGACAATGGACTTCCAATCCAACTTTTAAAGAAAAACATCAAGGCAATGATACTCATTAATACCACGTGACCCGCCAACATGTTTGCATACAAACGAATCATTAATGAGAACGGTTTGATTATCGTTCCTAGCAATTCGATCAATGCTAAAAATGGTTTTAATAATACCGGCACTCCTGGCATCCACAACATGTGACTCCAATAGTTTTTATTTGCTGTAAAAGTGGTAATTAAATAAGTCAAAATTGCCAAAGAAAATGTAATAGCAATATTTCCTGTGATGTTGAATCCAAAAGGAGTTAATCCTAAAATATTTAAAAAGAAAATAAAGAAAAACACCGTTAATAAGTAACTCATGTATTTTTTATAATTCTTTTCTCCAATATTAGGAATGGCCATTTCATCTCTAATGTAAATAACCAATGGTTCAAAAAATCTTCCAGCACCTTTAGCAATACCGCCATTTTTACCATATGATTTTGCTAAACCTGTGAATAAGAAAAACATCAATAATGCTGTTCCAATGATTCCCAAAACACTTTTTGTAATAGATAAATCTAATGGTCTAACATTGGTAGGGTGTCCATGCTCTTCGTTTAATTCTCCTGAAGCATCGGCTACTTTATAGATTTTTTCATGATGTAACACATAAAAATTTCCATTGTGTTCCGCTACTTTTTCTCCGTTATGGAATTCTGATGATGAAAATACTTGAAAACCATTATCCCATAAAATGATAGGTAATGAAAAACCATAATGTTCTCCTGTTTCTTCGTTTGCATTGAAATTAAAACTATGAGAATCTAATAAGTGATGGTTGATGAACTCCTTAATTTTTTCTTTTTGAGTAGCTGGTTCAGCGTGTTTTTCTTCATGAGAAACTTCTTTAGTTGCAGTCGCGTGGGCTTCAACTTTAGTTGTGTCATTTGTAGTATTTGCACTCGAAATCAATGGCATAAATGCTATGAATAACGCGGCAATAAAATGGAGTGGTTTTTTTGAAATCACCATATCTTTATTTTACTTAAATTTTAAGGTTTCTAAAATTTGGTGCAAAGGTACATTTTTTATTACTATTTCAAATAGATAATTGATTTTTTTTAATCAAATTAATGTATTTTATACCTTATTATTGCTTTTTATTCAATAACCTAATTGTACTAACCGTTTCTATTAGCAAAAATAGAATAAAAAGTCCAAAAATCATGAGTCTTTCCTCCGTATTTTTATTGCTAGAATCAATTGCTGATTTGAACAGAATGTACGTCAATATTAATTTTACCCCTGTAATTAATAAATATACCAATCCCACAATGTCTTTGTTTTTTTGGTTAATAATATGTGTGGTGGTGGTGATAATCACTAAAAAACCGGCAAAAAAAAGATAGGTGGATTCTAAGGTAAAATGATAGACTTGAAGTGTTTTTTGAAAAACAATATTATGGCTCAAATATAAAAATAAGGCAATAGCTAGATTGAAACCGATGGATTTAATAAAATTGATTTTCATTCCTAATTAATCCTGATTATTTAAATCATTTACTTGCCTGTACACATTATATAATGCCAAAAAGACCCCAAACATCGTGACGCCTTTAGTGTAATAATTGTCTGCATTGGGGTATTTTGCATCCAACCATTGACCCAAATAAGAAAATACAAAAATAACGACCCCCATTTGCAACGGTATGTTGATTAGGGCCAGCCACTTATTCTTCTGTTTGTTCGGTTGCATTAAGTGCTGGTGTTGGTTTGCTCGATCTCATGTCGCAACTTGCGTTAAAGGTTGCTCCTGGCTCAATAGATAATTTGCCGCAAATTACTTCTCCTTTTACAAAAGCACCTTCTTTAAGGGTTAAGGTTTCCAACACTTGAATTTTGCCTTCAAATTTTCCTTCTATGTCGCAATTTTCACAAATAATGTTACCCATTACGCTTCCGGTAGGTCCCACGACTAGTTTTCCTTTTGATTGAAAATCACCAAGTAATTGTCCGTCCAATCTAAAATCGGCAGACGATAGTATGTTTCCTTTAATTGCGGTTCCTTCTACAATTCTATTGGTTTTACCTAATAAATCGGTGTAGGGTTTTTTATTTTTTTCAAACATGATTTTATTTTTTTATTCCTGGTTGAATGATTTGTGCTGGTTGCAAGTTGGGTGCAGGTGCATCAAAACCGCCTGGCAAATTATCATTGTTCATTCCGGCTCCAGGATTGTTAGACTGCGGAGTATTATTCTTGTCTGCCGCAGTTTTATCTTTTGCGGCTGGCTGGCTATTATTAAGTGCGTTTTTAACAGCTTCTTTTGTAACACTCGTAGATTTTTCAGGCTCTGAAGTGCTCGTGGTTTTCAATTTATTGGCTTTTATCGCCAACGGTTTTGAAAGCCAATCTTCAGAAACATAGGCTTCAAACAGTTTTTTCATTTGAACAATTTTATAGTTCTCGTTTGAAATGATAAAAGGAATGTCGGCTACTTTATATTCTTTAATTTCTTTCAAAACGATTGAGGCATTGGTAGCACCTTCTTTTGATTTAAAACCATGGACTACAATAAAGTTTTGATCCAATGTATAAAGATCTGTCGACAACGTGATGTTTTCATTGTCTTGATCCTTGATAAACTTGCTTAGTTTTTCAATCAAAGCAATCTTACTTTTATCTTTTAAATCATTTGCTTGGTAAACTATTTTCCAGCTAGCAGGGGTTTCAGAATTGAAGGTAAGCGACTCTAAATATGGTATTCTGGTCTTTAAAAAACTTTCTGCTTCTTTCCCTTCTTTCGAATTTGGGTAGGTTAATGCTATATAATTTAAGTGCTTTTTATATTCATCCAAGCCTTTTATTTTTGCAAGAATATTGGCTTTTAATAATTCAAGTTTTGGTAGAATATCTTCTCCCGTATATTGTTCAATAGCTAGATTTGTTTCCGTATAAACTTCTCTAACCATGCCTTTTTCAAAGTCTTTGTATAATTGCATAAAGGTGGCTTCTGGAGTAGAAGTTACCGACTGGGCTGCATCCGAGTTATTGATGATTTGAGCATATCTAGAATCGGGATACAATTGAGAAATTTTCAATTTCATTTCAGCCGCCTTACTTTTATCAACAATTTCGTACATTTTAAACAGATTGTACATCGACGGAAGAACCAATCGCTCCTCCGGTTTGTTGGATAATAAGGTTTCTAATTTATTGGTTGCTCGAGCATATTCTTTAAACTTTTCTTTATAAATTATCCCTAATTGATAGTAGGCAAAATTTCTGTCTTTTATCAAATTTGCGATCGTGTCTCGGTTGGTTGGTAACTGTTTGGTATAAAAGGCAACCGTATATTTTTCGTTGATTTTTTCTCCTTCTTTTGGGATGCCATTACCGGATAGGCTTTTGTCGGCTGTTAATTCGACTTCTTCATTCGCATTTGCGCCCGATTTAGCCATTCTCCAATTTTCGCCTAAGGTCCTATTTCCCCATTTTTTCTTAAATTCAACCTTACCATAAGCAACAGTTGTAGGGTTATAAAAATAAAAAACAGAAGCTCCCGACTGACTGGTTGGAGCAGGTGCAAGTGATTTTGGAGCGGCTTGGCTGACTTCTGCATTTTTAGCATTTGCTTCTTTTATCGCGTCTAGTTTGGCTTTTTCATCTGCCTTTTTTTGTATTTCTTGGTCGGCCGCTATTAATTTTTCGATGTGTTTTTTATAAAATAATTCTCTGGCCACATCCGACATTGCCACGACATTTAAGATGCTGTCATTTTTGCGAACAAGGGTCTCATATTTTATTACATCTACTAGATTTTCTCTTTTTTTCTTGATGGCCATAGCCTCTCTAGTCTTTGGATTTAAAGCAACCAAAGTGCTGTCATAATATTTACCAGCAACTTCATACAACGACTTGTTGAACTTGATTTCGGCAATGTTTCTGTAATTAGAAGCTTCTAGGTATTTATCCTCTTTTTTCAATTTTAGGGATTGGTTATAGAAGGTAAATGCTCTATCAGGGTTGTCTGCTTTTTCATAAAAAAGTCCTAATTGATGGTTTAACACATCCAAAAAAGGACGGTTTTCTCGATCCTTTAATAATTTATCAAACTTCTTTAAAAAGGCAAGCGTATCGCCTTTTTTAACATCAAATTGAAGGGCTTGTTTGGCATGCGCTTGAATCACATAAATACGAGACGATTTTCGCTTCATGTCGATGATTTCTTGAAATGCAGCGAAAGCACTGTCTTTGTAACCCAATTGCTCATATAATTGTCCCAATATGAATCGATAACGGGCTTTTTCTTCGTTTAATTTAGTGAATTCTATGGCGATTTTCAATTTAGCAACCGCGCTATCTTTTTCTTTGATGTTAATGAAAGCTTGGGCTAACGTGGCGTGGGCATCTGCAAAAATTTGATCTTTATATTCGATCTCTTTCAATAACCTTCTTAAATTATTTATGGCCAATTCGTCATTGTCCATACGCATGTTGGTTTTTTCTCTCCAAATTTTAATTTCATGGATCTTATCGCTGTAGGGATATTTGTATAAAACATAGTTAAAAGCCTCTAAAGCAGGCACAAACCTTTGATCATAATACCTTGTTTTACCTAAAAGTAAATGAGCTTCATCCATTTGAGGGTTTTTTTCACTCCCTTCAATGTTCATCGAGTGTTTTTGAATGGCTTTCGTGGCCTTTTCTTCTGCGCGTTCAAAGTTGGTGTTTTTGGTTTTTTCAGAAGCAAACCCATCCGTAGCTACTTGCATGCGCTCTACGGGAAGTGTTTCCCAAAAATTATCTTTATACTGTGATTTTAAATCTGAAATTCCTTTGTCTAAAGCAATCCCTCCGTTATAAAGAATGTTGTACTCTGTACTAAGCGCATGTGAATTTCTAGATAAAAAGGTGTTTTTCTTCGTAGAACAAGCTACTAAGAAAATGAAAAATCCCAGAAAAAGAAGGTATTTATTAGGTTTGGTTTTCAATGTAAATAACGTTTTTAAAGTAACTAAACAAAGTACTTTTTAGTATAACTAACTGGTAAAATTACATTTCTTTTTGATATGATAAAATAAATTGAGGTTTTTTATGTCACAAATTGTAAGCCGTTGATAAAAATAAGATAGGGATGGAAAATCTAAGTTGTTTATTATTTCATTAATAGCTATTTCTTACCTTTGTAAAAAATATTAATAATGGCATCTTTTTACAAATTAAAAATTGACAACATAACCCGAGAAACCTCCAATGCAATTTCCATTTCATTCTCGGTTCCAGAAGAATTAAAAAACTTGTATCAATTTACTGCGGGTCAGTACGTTACTTTAAAACTTACGCTTGACGGGAATGAAATAAGACGTGCCTATTCTATTTGTTCGTCGCCTACAAGTGGCGAATTGAGAGTTGCCATCAAAGAAGTAGCAAACGGACTTTTTTCGACATTTGCAAACAGAAACTTACAAGTGGGTGATATTTTAGAAGTAGGTCAACCCGAAGGAAATTTCGTTTTTGAACCTGCTAACCAATCAAATAATTATGCTGCTTTTGTTGCCGGAAGCGGAATTACTCCTGTTTTTTCGATCCTTACATCGGTTCTAGAAAGTGAGCCAAACAGTACCTTTGTTTTGGTATACGGAAACAAATCAAAGGAGGACACAATATTTTTTAACGCACTTCAAGGATTACAAGTTAAATACGAAGGCCGATTATTTGTACAGTACGTTTTTAGCCAAAGCGCAATAGAAAACAGTATTTCTGGAAGAATCAATGCGTCCGTAGTAAATCAAGTAATCAATCATACGCACCTCAACAAAGACTTTAAAACCTTTTATTTGTGTGGTCCAGAGGAGATGATTCATACCGCAACTTCTGCCTTAAAAGAAAAAGGTGTTTCTGAAGAAAAAATAAAATTTGAGTTGTTTACCAGCTCAGCAACGGAAAATAAAGAAGCTGGTTCTCATAGTGGCCTTACCAAAATAACCGTAATTGTTGACGGAGAAACGACTCATTTTGAAATGAATCAAAAAGAAACCTTGCTTGATGCTTCACTCAAAAAAGGTATTGATGCCCCTTACTCCTGCCAAGGTGGTGTTTGTAGTAGTTGTTTAGCACGAATCACAAAAGGAAGTGCCGAAATGAAGAAGAACTCAATACTAACTGAACAAGAAATTGCAGAAGGACTTACGTTAACGTGTCAAGCGCATCCAACCTCCGCTGAAATTGAAGTTGACTTTGATGATGTATAATTACTAGCTTTTGAAGAAATAGAAGTACATTCTCGTTTTGAATTAATCAAGATTGGAATGTATTTTTTTTAGGATGGCATCGGGCGTGATGGTTCGCATCGCGTCTTCATATCCTTCTATTTTTTTATTGCCATAAACCGATGTTGGCAACAAAGGATATAATTTTCTGTCTGGAATCAAACTATTTTCTAAGGGTTGTTGAAATGGTAAAAATCCGGCATACGGATGGGTAGCTCCCCATAAAGTGATCACTTTTTTACCCAGCATGGCTGCAATATGTCCGTTCCCACTATCCATCGACAACATAACGTCTAGGTTCGAAATGAGTTGTATTTCTTGAGTAAAATCTAACTTTCCGGCTACAACTAAGCAATTTTTATGAGAAGAAGCCAGCGAGTTCAATAAAGCGATTTCTTTTGCACCCCCTCCAAATAAAAATATTTTGAACGATGGGTTTTGACTGATTTCATCAACCACTTGTTGCATCAAATCAATCGGATATACCTTGCTTTCATATTGTGCAAAAGGAGCAATTCCGATCCATTTTTGATTCGTTTTTTCTCCAAATATTAAACTCGTTTCGGCAGATAATGGAAATGTGTTAAATGTTGGATTTTCTAAGTTGATGTCAAGTCCTAATTTTTGAAATGTCTCGAGATGTCTTTCAAACATTGAGCTAACAGGCTTAAATATTTTGTTTACGGTTCTAGTTAATGCTTTCTTTTGCGATCTTCCTTTGTCAGTGGCCGCTGTTTTTCTTCCTGTCAAAACAAATAATAAACGAACCACTTTAGATCGCAAAACATTGTGCAAATCTGCAAAAGCATCTATGTTTAATTTTTTTAAATCAAAAAACAAACGAAAAAGACCTAAAAACCCTTTGTGTCTTTGGTTTAAATCAATAGCAAAAAAGGTGACGTTAGGGATGTTGTCAAATAAAGGTTTGAAAAATGGCCGAGAAACAACCGTAATTTTGATTGATTTGTGTTGTTCTGAAAGTGCTTTTACTATCGGAGAGGTCATCGCCACATCTCCCATAGCAGACAACCTAAAAATAGCAATATGACGAATTTTATGGGTCAATCTTATTTTTTATTTTGATATAAAACAGGATTTAAATCATCGTCGTTGTACATTTTCATTTGCTTGTAAACCTTCATGAATTTGTCGCCATTTTCAATATCCGATAATAAATCATCAATAGCAGTGGACAAGTCAGAACGTTGTTCTAGTAACACATTTAATTTTTCTTGGCACTTATCTTTGTGCTCTTGCGAGGCATTTTCTCTGTTCACCTCTTCTTGCATATGATAAATTTTTAAGGCCAAAATAGACAATCGATCGATGGTCCAAGCGGGACTTTCCGAATTAATTTTTGCGGAAGCTTTTACGGCAACATGAGCATATTTTTGTAAGAAGTAGCTGTCAATATATTCAACCATATCGGTTCGCTCTTGGTTGGATGCGTCGATTTTTCTTTTCAGAGTAAGGGCAGCAACGGGATCAATATTTGGATCACGAATGATGTCTTCATAATGCCATTGAACGGTATCAATCCAATTTTTAAAATACAATAAATGTTCTATTTGATCTTTTGGATAGGGATTATTGATCGATTGATTTACATCGTCAGCAACGTGATAATCAGCAATACTTTTCTCAAATATGGAATAGGCAAATTTTGAAAACATACTATTTAATTTTATTTACAAATATAGTTTTTATACTTTTAACCTGAAACTATAAATTTTATTAAAAATGATTGTACACCATCTGTCGGAAAACAACAGCATTCTGAACCATTTTTTGTCCCAAATTAGAGATGTGGAAGTGCAAAAAGACGGCCTGCGTTTTCGAAAAAACATGGAGCGAATTGGTGAAATCATGGCATATGAAATAAGTAAAGTTTTACCCTATCAGCGGCATCAAACCAAAACACCGTTGGGTAGAAAAGACACCTTTTTTGTCAAAGATAAAATAGTTGTCTGTTCTATTTTGCGAGCTGGACTTGCGCTTCATGCTGGTTTTACTTCATTTTTTGACGAAGCTGAAAACGGATTTATTTCTGCCTACAGACACCATTATAATAACGACGACGCCTTTGAAATAAAAGTAGAATACAAGGCCGCACCGTCATTTACTGATAAAAACTTATTGCTGGTAGATCCTATGCTAGCAACTGGCGAATCAATTGTTGCTGTTTATTCTAAAATTATCGAAAATGAGCGCCCAAAAGAGGTGCATATTGCTGTGGCTATTGCGGCACCAGAAGGCATTGCCTTTTTAGAAAAAAATCTTCCTGAAAATTGTCACTTATGGATTGCATCCATTGATGAAAAATTAAATTCAAAAAATTACATCGTCCCCGGTCTAGGAGACGCGGGCGATTTGGCTTTTGGGGTTAAATTATAGTTGTAAAAAATAGGCGGTAAGCGCCATGATAAGGCAGCCAAATAATATGATCTCTTTTTGAATTTTAGAATTATTGTATTCGATAAAACTAGCCGCAAGAGTTGCTAATGGAAAAAAAGAAAACAACAATAAATCACTCGATTTATTCGAAGAAAGTAAAAATACCAACACGCTGATCAGCAATGAAAGCAACAATTTTTTGAATGAAGCCTGAATGTTCAAGGGTCTGTTTGCGGTAGCAAATAACATGGGTACCCAAAAAAACACGATGATGACCGTATACATGGATAGAGCTAAATTTTCAAAATTATTCTTAAAAAAATAAAAGTTTAGATCTAATACTGCAGATTGCGCATAATTTTGAAGTAAGTGGGTGTCAAAGAAAAGCGAAAACAAAGTGAATACTACCATAAAAACAAAAAACGAAACAAACGGTATTAGCCAATTTCTATAATCTCTCGAAACGTGAAAAATAATGGAGGCATAGACAACCAAAATAAATAATACAATCCAAAATTGGAAAATACTAGCCATTAATATCCAAAAAGTGGCGTCAAATATTTTTTCTTTCGGAAACTTTAATGTTTGTAATGAAATCAATCTTCTTAAAGCAAGCAGCAAGAAAAAATTAGCAATTAATACCTTGGGGTTGTTAAATATTGAAGGAAAAAACAACAAGAAAATAAAATTAAAAAAGATAGCAAAACTGCTGTCTTTTGTGAGGCTGTTTCTTTTAACAACAAAATTAATTATTAAGAAACAAGTGGCAATCAGTACTAAATAACCCGTTTTATAGAAAAAAAGCAAGAGTGTATTGAGGCCATTTTCTAATTTAAATTGGTATGAAAAATAAAAAAACAGCATCGAAATTATCAATAAAGAATAATTTAATGGTGTAGATTTTTTAAAAAAGCTTGTAATCATGAGTATATTTTATACTTTTGTGAATGTAAATATAACACTTGTTTAAAAATGAAAGCATTTTTCGAAGGAATTCAGACTCTTTTTGTGGATTTTTTATTTGTTCCACTTGACCTTATCAGAAAATTAGAACTTAAAACATGGTTTGGAGCTAATCTTATCAATTGGGTATTTATGGGTATTTGTGCCTATTTTATCGTGTATTGGATCAAGCAATTAAAGCTTCACAAAGCAAACAACGAAGAAACACAAGATACTACGGCTCATTCTTTCTTAAAATAAGTCGAATCCAATATCTTTTCTAAAATACATCTTATCAAAATGTAGCTTGTCTATGTTTTGGTAAGATTTTTTTATGGCGTCTTTAAAATTATCTCCGTAAGATGTTACCGTTAGCACGCGACCTCCGTTTGAAACAATCGAACCATTTGCCGTTTTTGTTCCTGCATGAAAAACAATCGAATCTGTAATCGATTCTATTCCCGTAATTGTTTTTCCTTTTTCGTAATCTTCAGGGTATCCTCCAGAAACAACCATAATAGTCGTGGCGCTTCTTGGATCTACTTCTAAAACAAATTCATCCAGTTTTTCTTCCGCAACAGCGTTAAACATTTCAACCAAATCTGACTTTAATCGAGGAATCACTACTTCGGTTTCTGGGTCACCCATTCGAACATTATATTCGATTACGATAGGCTCGCCTTTCACATTGATCAATCCGATAAAAATAAAACCTTTGTATTCTATGTTGTCTTTTTGAAGCCCTTCAACTGTAGGTTTGACAATTCTGCTTTCTATTTTATCTAACAAAATTTGGTCTGCAAATGGAACCGGAGAAACAGCTCCCATTCCACCTGTATTAAGTCCTGTGTCACCTTCGCCAATTCTTTTATAATCTTTAGCTGTAGGAAGTATTTTATAATTTTTACCGTCAGTCAATACAAAACAACTCAATTCAATTCCGTCCAAAAACTCTTCAATTACCACTTTTGAACTCGCTTGTCCAAACTTGGCATGCACCAACATGTTTCGAAGTTCTGTTTTGGCTTCTTCAAGATCTTGAAGAATTAACACTCCTTTACCTGCCGCAAGTCCGTCTGCTTTTAATACATAAGGAGCTTGTAGAGTTTCCAGAAAAGCACAACCTTGTTCTACCGTTTCAGAAGTAAAACTATCGTATGCTGCGGTTGGAATGTTGTTTTTTACTAAAAATTGTTTGGCAAATTCTTTACTTCCTTCCAATTGCGCACCTGTTTTAGAAGGTCCAATAACTGGAATAGCTTGCAATTGAGCGTCGTTTTTGAAAAAATCAAAGATCCCATGAACCAAAGGGTCTTCAGGTCCTACAACAACCATATTGACGTTATTATTCAACACAAAGGTTTTAATCGATTGAAAGTCGAGAATGTCTACATCTACATTGGTAGCTATTTGTGCAGTTCCAGCATTTCCAGGTGCTACAAATAGTGATTCGCATTTTGAACTTTGAAGCATTTTCCATGCTAATGCGTGTTCTCTTCCTCCAGAACCTAATAATAAAATTGTCATTGTGTAATGTGTGTTGGTTGTTTTTGCAAAAATAAGTAGTTTATTTATGAAATGGCTCGGTTAAAAAATAATTTTTTTAGTAGGCCTTTTTATCTCCTTTTGCTGCATTGTATATGGTGAGCACAATAATTTTGATGTCTAACAAAAGTGACCAATTTTCTAAATAAAAAATATCATATTTTACTCTGTTGATGATGTCGTGTTCGTTTTCAACTTCTCCTCTAAAACCATTTGTTTGTGCTAAACCAGTAATTCCTGGTTTGATAAAATGTCGCACCATGAATTTATCTACACTTTTGGCATACATTTCAGTGTGACTTACCATATGAGGTCTAGGTCCCACAACCGACATGGTACCAATGAATGCGTTGAAAAACTGGGGCAATTCATCGATACTTGTTTTGCGCATGAACTTCCCAATTTTTGTAATTCGCGGATCGTTTTTGGATACTTGTTCTAAATCGGCAATGTCATTCAGTCGCATCGATCTAAATTTAAAACATGAAAACTCTTCGTAATTCAGGCCGTTTCTCTTTTGTTTAAAAAATACCGGTCCTTTGGATTCCAATTTAATTAATATAGCCAATATTGGAATCAACCAAGACATGATCAATAAGATAATGAGACTCGAAAAAACTATGTCAAATACCCGTTTTAATAATTTATTGGCATGTTTATCAAGGGGCGTATTTCGTAAGGAAATGATTGGAATATACCCATAATAATCTAAAATCAAGTTTCTAGACAAAACGTCTTTGTTGTCTGGAAGAAACTTTAATACTTTTAAATTGTTGTCGGTAAAATCTACAAATTTATCGATGTCTGTATTGTTAAAACTTGTTAGTGAACAATAAATTTCGTCGATGTTATTGGCGCTAACAAAGGAAAAACATTGTTCAAATTCAAGTTCTTTTTCTTTTTTGAATTCAAAAACTCGTTCTAGCTTATAGCCATAATCCAGATTTTCATTGAAAAAATCAGCCAGTTGGTTCGCTTTTTTTCCTGTTCCAACGATGATCACTTTTCTAAAATTTCCTCCAAAAAAAGTTCTAAATTTTCGTAAGAAAAAGTAAATGAAAAATTTATCAAATGCGATGAGTGCTATTGAAAGTAAAATGTAATTCATCATCTGAGAAGGTGATGAAAACTTGAAATAATAACCTAAATAAGCAAAATTAACAAGAAAAAAGAGACTTCCTTGTTTGATTATTTTACCCAGAATCTCTATGGATTTGGTAAAACGATACACTTCATAAAACTGAATGTTCCAGGATATAATCAGCCAGGATATCGTTGTAAACAAATGAAATCTATATTCGTTTAACTCTTCTGGGAGTAAAAAAATAATCAATACATTGATTACAGTAATATCAAATAAATAAGAAAAGGGTCTTATATATCCAGAGTATCTTCCTGTTTTGTTCTTCAATTACACTATATATTTTGAAAAGTCTTTGTGCTCTTCTTTTAACAATTCTTCTGTGGATAAAGATTTGAAATAATCATATGTCAATTTCATTCCTTCTTCTCTCGTTACTTTGGCTTCCCATCCTAAAATTTCTTTTGCCTTTGTCGTGTCGGGTTGACGTTGCAACGGGTCATTTATTGGCAAAGGATGGTATACTACTTTTTGTTCGGTACCGGTTAATTTTATGATTTCATCGGCAAAATCTTTAATCGTGATTTCGTCTGGGTTTCCAATATTTACGGGTAAATGGTAATCGGAATGAAGCAGCCTGAAAATTCCCTCTACTTGATCTGTTACATAGCAGAAAGAACGCGTTTGCATTCCGTCGCCAAAAATTGTTAAATCCTCTCCGCGCAACGCCTGCCCGATAAAAGCAGGGATGACTCTACCGTCATTGAGTCGCATTCTTGGTCCGTAGGTATTAAATATTCTAACAATTCTGGTTTCAACACCGTGAAACGTATGGTAAGCCATTGTGATGGATTCTTGAAATCTTTTTGCCTCATCATAAACGCCTCTTGGCCCAATTGTATTTACATTTCCGTAGTATTCCTCTGTTTGTGGATGCACCAACGGATCGCCATAAATTTCAGACGTTGAAGCAATTAAAATGCGTGCTTTTTTGACTCTTGCAAGTCCTAACAAATTATGCGTTCCTAACGAACCCACTTTTAATGTTTGAATTGGAATTTTAAGATAATCTATTGGACTTGCTGGTGAAGCAAAATGAAGAATATAATCTAATTGCCCCGGAATATGAACAAACTTAGTAATGTCGTGGTGGTAAAATTCAAATTGTTCCAATTTAAAAAGGTGCTCAATATTTTTTAAATCACCCGTGATTAAATTGTCCATTCCGATTACATGGTAACCTTCCTTAATAAATCTGTCGCAAAGGTGGGATCCTAAAAAACCCGCTGCACCTGTAATTAATATTCTTTTCAATTTGATATTTTATTTGGATTGTTGTTATGAATAAATAGGCAATACAATACGATGAAAAAAGTAACGCCTCTTTGTCTCCACAAAAATGATTCTGTCAAAAATAAGCTTATCATTAGAATTGAGAAAGAAATTGCCATAAAATCTTTTCTGCGAAATGCCGTCTTTGTCGTATAAAACAACAAAAGCAAGAGTAATAAGAAGCCAATAAATCCTAACTCGGCGAAATTTTGCACATATTGGTTATGAAAATTAAACGTTCCATAGCCCGGATATAAGTTGTACTTTTTTTCTTTTTCTAATAGTTTCGTTTTGGATGCATTGAGTCCAAATCCTTTCCAAAAAATGGGTTCTTCATCTAAAAATTCGGTAAACAATCGAATTTGATAAACTCGTAAGGCCGTTCCCGGAAAATAATCTGAATATTCAAAATGATCTTTGGTCCACGCATCGGCAATGCTAATATAATTAACACCTGGCTGTTGGTCAACAATATTAGTGGTGCCCAAACTTTTGCTGGTATTGGTTTGTAATTCTATTAAAAAACGATCTCTAATTTTTCCGATTGATAAAAAGATACCTGCAATAAAAAGCACAAGTGCAATGTTTCGCAAACGCATTCTGTTGGCAATTTTAGAATAGAAAAAAACGTGTGTTAATAGTAAGATAATAAATATAAAAATGATGTTTTTTGAAGATAATAGGAGCACAAAACAAAAGAGTAAAGCTGCGATTATTCTGTCCAAAACTGATTTTTTTTCTTTGATGAAAAAATGAAAAAATGCCACGGCAACATACACAGAAACATGAATTGCGTTTAAAAGTTTGGGTACCAATCCCGTGTCGGTCTCATTATCTGGACCATGATAAAAAAAGTAACTTGTTTCCTGATGGATGAGAAAACGAATCAATGCCCGAATAAGAAAAACAAGTACAAAAAACACCATGGCATAGCTATAAAAGGCTAGTAGTTTCTTTTGTTGTTCGGAAGAAAATTTGGGTATCAATAAAAAGATAACGGGAACAATAAAAAGCGCTATTTCTTTTGGTATGGCCTGCAGGGTTTGGGGTGCATCAATCGACCAAAAATAGGAAGCACACATCCATAAAAACAAAGCAATAGGTAACAAAAGTGAAGCTGAAAATTGAAATTTAAGTTGCTTCCTGTAGATGAAAAGAGTAATAACAAACAAACCAAGAGCTACATTGTTCAACCCCATAAACATGGGAACGGTAACAAATAGTGCTAAAAAAGGAATGAAAAATCTATTTTCGTTATTTTCTGTTAGGATGTTTTTCCAAACAGAATTTAAAAAATTGTAAGTATTGCTCATTTATTTTCTCCCAATTAAAATCTGATGCGATGGCCTCAAAATTATTTTGTACGAGTTGCAAGTTATCATTTTTTTTAATTGTATTGATTATTTTTTCAACTTCGTTGGGCGAATTAAAATAAAAAGCGTTCTCATTCAATACTCCTTTGTTAAATTCATTGTCATGAGCTGCGATTAAAGCTTGAGAGGCCATGGCCTCTAGTAAAGAGGGATTGGTTCCGCCAACGGTATGCCCGTGGAAATAGATGTTGGAAAAATAGCGGAGGTTGTTCAGGTCGTTTAGGTTATAGACAGCGCCAATAAATCGAATGTGTGGCTGGTTTGCAAACTTGTTCTTGAGGTAGGATCCATACTTTGTGTTGTGGTTACCAATCACCAAAACCGGGGTTTTATTAGCAGACAAAACTGTTCCGTCTAGCACCATTTCAATATTGTTTTCAGGTTCAAAACGAGCCATAATCATGTTGTATTGGTTTTTATCTACTTCATATTTTTGCAAAATGGAAACGTCTGGCGAATCAAAATTGTGGGCTCCGTAAGCAATGTATTGGCTTTCTGCATTGTATTTATCAGAAATGTATTTTTGGATACCTATCGAATCTGAAATTAAATAATCGCTTTTCTGTACGGCTCGCTTTTCGGCATAACTCAAAAATCTTTGGACGCTTTTCGAAAACTTTGAACGTTTCCATTCGAGACCGTCCATATTGGTGACCACAAGAGGCTTTTTTGGATGTAGTCCAAACCAAACAGAACTACTTGTATATCCTAATTGAAGAATGATGTCAAAATTTCGTTTTCGAGCATCTAAAATGCAATTTAGGTCGTAAATGAATTGACCCGGAGTGCCTATGTTCTTTTCGGGATCATAACAATGAATCAAGTTTACTTTGTTAAAGGTGTTTTCTTGATACGTATGATTGTGGGAATTGTAAACGAAGACTTCATGCCCTTTATGAGCTGCGTGAACGGCAAAATATTCAGCAAATTGTTCAAAACCACCATATTGATTGGGGATACCGCGGGTTCCTAAAATTCCTATTCTCATATGGCGTGTTTGGATGAGCAAAAATAATATAAATATAAATTATTTTAATTATTTTGTAGAATATCTTCTATTTTAGACACATAATTTTGAACACTAAAATTTTCTACAGCTCTTTTAAACCCATTTTCTCCAAAATCACTTCTTAGTTCAGGATTATTAATTAATTTTTCTAGCGCTTCTTTTAGATCAACTATATTATTTGGTTCAACTAGAAAACCTGTTTTGCTATCCACAACAATTTCTGTTAATCCTCCATGATTTGAAGCAACCACTGGTTTTTTTGCCAGCATAGCCTCTAATGCAACTAAACCAAATGATTCTTTTTCAGTAGAAGGCATTACTGCAATGTCAGTAATATTCCATATTGCTTTTAAATTGGTTGTAAATGGAATTATTTTGACGGTTTCGGTCAAATTGTTTGAAACTATATATTTTTCGAGATTGTGAAGATAAAATTCTTGACTTTTCACAGGAGAACCAACAATTAAAATTTTTACATTTTTAAATTGTTTAAAATATTCATTAAAAGTTTTTAATAACCAGTTATGTCCTTTTATTTTATTAATTCTACCAACTAATGTAATTACAATATCGTTTTCTAAATATAAAAAATCGCTATTATAAATATTAGATTGTTCTTCGCATCCATAATTATCAATACCATTGTAAATAACGACTGTTTTTTGGGAATTATTTTTTTCTCTTGAAACAATATTTTTTTTTGTAGCTTCAGAATTACAAATAATTACGTTTGAAAAATAATTTAATAATTTAGGATAAATCCAAGCTATTAATTTAGGATGCTCTATAATTTCATGGACGTGCCAAATGTGTTTGATTTTATTTTGTTTTGCAAAAAATGCACCGGATAATACAGCTAAAGTATTAGAGTAAACCAAGTCAAACTTATCCTCATTATGAAGTTTTTTTAGGGATGAAAGGGATGAAAAAAAATCTTTAAAAAAAAGTATAGCATGTTTTAAACGGAAAATGTTTCGATGTAATTTTAAAACGGGCGAAATGATAACTTTAATTCCTATGAGGTCAAGCTCTTCTTTTAATGGACCTTGAGTTGGTAATACAACAGTGCAAAAAAACTTTTGCTTATCAATTGACTTTAATAATAGTAACAATGTCTTGTCAGAGCCGTAAAGTTCTGAAGATTGATGAATAAATAGAACATTCTTCATTATTGATGGTTTAATGGCTAATTAATAGCAATATAGTAATGATATCTTAATAATTCGCTTAATATTATAATATTAATAGAATTTTATATTCATGTAATTATTAAAGAAGAAATTATATAGAAGTTTCCAACAATAGAAATAAAACTACTGATATAAAATATAAGGTTTACATTATTTTCGGTCTGGCACGTTATTTATATTATTTGATTCAAAAAACAAAAAAGCCCCAAGTAAAATAATAATAATATCTCTTGAATTATAGACACCTGTGATAGTTAATGTTGAGAATAAATAAATTATTCCGAAAGCTGAAATAAACGCTGTACTATATGTTGACTTAAGGTAGGCTCTTTTATATAGTTTGAACAAAAAAAACAAATAAATAAACAAACTTATTATACCGGTTTTGTAAAAAATATAAATATAGCCATTGTGCAAATCTGAAATGTATTTCATCCCTTTTTTGTCTCCAGATAGAGGGGCGTAAAACTTAAGGTTAACCAAGGAACCATAGCCTGTACCAAAAACATAACTGGAAGGGTTTTTTTCCATTAATGCAAAGGCTCTTTTTGCTTCATATCCACGCCAATGATCCCATAAATCCTTGTGGTTTTCACGATCAATTTTTGCTGTGAAAATTTCTTCGGGTGCTATTTTTACTTTGTACAAGAACGGTTCGATTCCGGTTCCGTTTCTATCAATTTTAACAGAAAATAAATAACTGTAAAACAAAACAACAGCTATACATAAGGTGACAAATAGTTGAATTGTTTTTTTTGTGATTTTGGTATAATTATAAATTGAAAATAACAATACAAGTGTCACCACCATCATCGTTCGTGATAAATACAACAAACACGAAAGTACCAAAACCACCACCACTATGTTGTGATTTAACTTGTTGAAAAATAATTTTTTGTGTTGGAACTTTTCATAATAAATGAGAAAAAACAAGGCAAACAGTTCTAAAAAATTATCCTTTCCAAATTCTCTAATTTGAGATACCGTATCCAAACCACTAAAAAACAATATCGTGACAAAGTGAATACAAGCAGAAAAAACACCCAAAAAAACAATTCCTCTAATAAAAACTGAAAAGTCATTGATCTTTCGTGCCAAAAGATACCCAACAAAAATTCCGGAAAGGGGTTTTATAAAATGGGAAAGGTCTTTAAATGTATTGTAAAGTTTATTTTGAAACAAAAACAATCCCAGAAAACCAATGAAAAATACAATAACAAGCGGAATTATTTCTTTAATAAATTTCTTTGTGAGAATAAAATTATTGGTTAAAGCAATAAAAATCAAAACAATAAGCTGAATGATTACGTTTAACTTAAACGAAGGCAAATACAATTGTAAAAAAATGACAAGTAACAACAGGTAAACATAAAATTTTGATGTACTTATTTTCATTAACGTATATATTATATTTAATAAATCTAGTATTAAACTTATTTGTTTTTTACTAATTTGACAACTTTATTAATTTTTAACGAAAATAAACATTTTAATTTATCAAAACCTTTTAAATGTTTGCTGATAAATAATTCATATCCTTTTATTAATAGTGGGTTTCTAGCTTTAGAAAAGCCTACAAAGTGAACATAATTGAATTTAGGTATAAAAATTCTTTTTAATCCTTTCTTCTCCATTTTTTTACAGAAATCAACATCCTCCACATACATAAAATAATCTTCATCAAATCCTTCTAATTCCTCATAAATTTTTCGTTTCATTAACATAAACGAACCGCTTATCCAATCTACGGCATAACTTTCTAGTGAAAAATTTCCCGTTTTTAAATCTTGACACATGTTTTGTATTTTCTTCATATAAAACATATTCCACATGTTGGGAAAGTTTCCAAAAGAAGGTAAAAATTGATGTTTGGCGTCAACCATATTTATCCCTATTGCACCAATGGAAGGCTCTTGATCTAACTCAAGAATCAGCTCGTCAATCGAGTCCAATAATATCGTATCATTGTTTAGGAGTAAAATAGTATCGCCCATTGCGTGTTTTACCGCCTCATTATTGCCACGGCCAAATCCATAATTTATTTTGGATTCAATCAACCGAACGTTTGGATGATGGCTTTTTATATAGGAACAACTTTCATCTGTCGAATGATTATCCAATACAATAATTTCATAGGTAAGCGAACTTAATTTATCGTACAGACTTTGGAAGCAGTCGTCTAAAAAACGCAAGCCATTATAATTGACAATAATAACCGAAAGTTGTATGTTCATTTTATATAAAGGTATAAAACCCTAATTTCTTTTTTATAACCAAAACAAAAATACTGTTTACAATAACATTCACAACCAAACTGCTGATTGCGGCACCAAGATAACCAAATCTAGGTATTAATAGTAAATTTCCAACAATATTTATCAAAAAGCCTATAAACATAATGTTTCTAACCAATTTTTGGTGATTGGTCATGTTTAATAATTGATCTACATTCCCAGTCATGGCATTAAACAAAGCGCCTAAAGTAATGAGTTGCAATGAAAGGGCGCCTGCCTCAAACCCGGTTCCAAAATAGCTCAATATATATTGGCTAAACAAAAGAATGACTAACGCAACAGGCAAGGTGAGAACAATGACCATTCGGGTTGCTTTGCGAACGAATGTTTTCATGCGCAAATAATCATTTTGGTGATGGTATTCGGATATTTTAGGCACTACAAAAGAATTCATCATCGTCACAAAAAACAAGGCCAAATAACCTACTTTAAAAGCGGCATTATAAATGCCTATGTTTTCTTCAGTTTCAAGTTTTCCAAGCATTAATATATCTGTCCAATTCAATAAAATCAAGAAAAATCCACTCATCATCATCGGAACCGATTTATTCAAAAACTCTTTGGTAGAAACTGCAATCTTGCTGACTTTACCTTGTGAAAAAACAAAAGCGGAGGAACCTAATAGCACCAATAAATAAGTAACAACATAAGCCACCATACAGTAATTGTGGGGTAAATTCAACTTTTTAAAAAGAAAAAGGATTCCGATAAAAAGGGTGTTGGGCAACAAAAAATAAAATACAGAATATAAATCCTGTCTGTGTATTGATAGAAAATAATTGATGTTTAATTCAAATAATACTTGAATTAATATTCCAAATGCAGCTGTTTTAATATAAAAATCCAAATGGGGTTTAAGAAACAACCCAGCGACATACTCGCTCTGAAAATAAAGAAGCATGAGTGGTAAAATAGCTGTTATCAGTATGATTTTGTAGGACTTGATGAGTAAACCTTTGTTTTCTTCGAGCGATGAGAAGCCTCCAGTGAAGGCGATGAATGCCGAAGGGAGTCCTAATGAAAAAAACATGGTGGCGATTTGAAGAAGGGTTAATGAGAGTGAAAACAATCCGAAATCATCTCCCCCAAATTGATTGGAAATAAAGGTTAATGATAAAAAACTCATCCCCATACCCAACATTCTATACAATAATGTATAACCGCCTTTGTTAAAAAAAAGGTAGTGGACTTGGCTATATAGTTTTTTTATGGCAATCATTTATTTTATTTTTTCCGATTGTTCAAATTTTACAAACAACATCATGGTTTCAGTCTGCATGAACCAAACTTATAAACACAAATTTATTAAGGGTTTTTTATTCAATCCGATAGCCCAAGGAGATCATCCATGAACAGCATTTACTTTGTCGCAAGTTCTAAATATGATGTAAACTTATTATCTTTCATTATCATTTGATAAATCAAAAGGGGTTATATAATTTTAATGTACGTTCTCTTTATGATTACTTTACCATCTCCGCAATTGATTGGGCCCAATGATTCCAATTCAATGTGGACAAATACAAGGCTCTTGCTGACTCACTCATGTTTTGGTAGTGAGAAGGGTTTTCAATCAACTGACGAATCGTATGAAAGTAATCCGATGGCGTTGCATTTACATCCAAACAATATCCGTTTTCTCCATCAACCACCGCATTGGGTATTCCGCCCGTGTTGGTTGTAATGCTGGGAATTCCAAAAGCACTTGCTTCACAAAATACTATACCAAAACATTCTGCTTTGCTTGGTAAAAAAAGCAAATGCGTTTTTTGAAACAAGCTTGTAAAACTTTTCATTTGTGAGACATCATTCTTATTCAAAAATGGAATCACGTTCATTTTTGGATGTGTAACCGGAGGAATGCATCCGCAAACGGTCAAGTTCACATTGTATTGTGCTGATAAAAGCAAAAAGGTTTCAAAAACCTTATCTCCCCCTTTTCGAAACCACTCAACTCCCAAAAACAAAAGGTTGATTTCTGCGTCCTTATGGATTTTCTTGGGCACGTATTTTATTTGATCATCATCAATATTAGCGCCCATCGGAATTACCATTGGTATGGCATTCAATTGATAATTATCTTGCACGTATTTTTTTGCCCATTCGGATGGATAGGCATAATAAGTTGCTTTTAACAGTGCTTTCTGTTCTATGTAATTTGATTCTTTAGCCGAGAAATGAAACAAATTTGAAAACGATTCATAATATTCATTCAACTGTCCAAAAGAGGAATCGGTGTAATAAATAATAGGAATTGAGGTCTTTAAATATGCTATTTCTGTAGATGCTGCAGGAGCAAGGATATAATCATATTTTTTATCTTTTAATCGTTTTTCAAATATCTTTGACAAAATATAACTAACGACTATAGAGTTTTGATGATTATATCCTTTGTTAAAAAAAAAGCGTGTAATTTTATTTATAATCCCGAATGGTTTTACAATCCATTGGTTTATGGGTCCTGCAACCTCAACAACCTCAAATGATTCCGATAGGCTTCGGTACATTTGAAAATGGATCCCAGACCAAGAAACTTTATCAAGCGGATTGGTTTGGGTAACAATTACAATACTTTTATTAATTTTCATAGGAATAAATACCTTTAATTTGATATTTATTTAGACCCTGTAACTTTTAATAATTCTATATCCATTACTTCACGGCTACCAAATTGAGGATCATAATTTTTTTCGCCTTTTTTGAAGGTAGCAACCGCTTTTTTTCTATCCCATTCAACTTGCTCGTTTGGAATAAAATATTGATAGAACATTGTGTCTTTTACTTGAAAAGCTCTTTCTTTATACTTGATTGTAAATTTTTTAACTTCGATTGGGTCTTGTTCTTTGTTCTTTGAAAGATCTATTCTTAGTTTTGTTGGTAACACATCTTCAGGTAAGTCAAACAACACTTCTTGAGGTTCATCACTTCCTTTTACCGGTGCCCAAACAGTCAAAGCTCCATTGTATTCAGTTTCTCCGTGCTGAATGTAAAAAATTTGTAAACTATCATCTTTTTTAATTACTAAATCTAACGCTACTTTAACTGTTGGTTTTTTGGGTGCAGCTGGTTCTTCTTGTTTGTCGCTTTTACAAGAAAATAATAACGTAGAGGCTAATGCAGCAATTAATAATTTTGTCTTCATTTTTTTAATTTTAAGAGATTATGGTTTTAATATTTGTTTTCAATTGTAATTAATAGAGCAAAATTAACATTTTTATACAATTTATGTCTTTTGTTTTTTTATTAAATTACTATTATTGTTTTAGTTAAGCTATTTTAACTTAATTTTTGAGAGATTATTGTATTTCTACTAAACTTTTTTCCCAATCCTTTACCTCAACTCCAAACACTTCTTTTACTTTACTTTTATCCAAAACACTGTAAGCGGGTCGCTTGGCTGCTGTAGGATATTCAGAAGTTGTAATAGGGTGTAATTGGATCTTTATGTTGTTTTTGTCGAAAATTGCTTTTGCAAATTCAAACCAACTGCATTGCCCTTCATTGCTATAGTTGTAAATTCCATAGTTGTTGGTTGCTGGTTGTTGGTTGTTGGTTATACAAATTTGTACCAAACAAGTTGCCAAGTCTACAGCATGGGTAGGTGTGCCTATTTGATCGTTTACAACCGAAAGCGATTCGCGTTCTGCGGCCAAACGAAGCATGGTTTTCATAAAATTGGCGCCAAATTGAGAATACACCCATGAAGTGCGCACAACATAATGCTTCTCCCAAGTTTGCTGAATGGCTTGTTCGCCCTCTCGTTTTGTTTGTCCGTAAACTCCCGTTGGATGAGGTGTGTCTTGCTCTGTATAAGGTGTTGTTTTTTTTCCGTCAAAAACAAAATCAGTAGAGACATGAAGCAATACCGTGTTATGTGTGCTGCAAACTTCTGCCAGGTTTTTTGCGCCAAGGACATTTACTGCAAACGCTTTTTCTTGTTCTGTTTCTGCTCTATCCACAGCTGTATACGCAGCCGTATTTACACAATAATCGGGTGTATACGTTGCAAAAATTTGATTGCATGAATCGATGTTCATTATATCTAAAGTAGCCGAATCACAAAAAACAAAGTCAATCTCTGGATAATTCTTTGCAATGAAATGAATAGCTTGTCCAAGTTGACCATTGGCACCAGTAACTAATACTACCATACTTTTTTTGCTTCTTTTAATACGGGTAAGATGTTGTCTTTTTCTGAAATCAATAATTCACTTTCTGATAATTGCCAATCCATTTGAAGGGATGGGTCATTAAAAATGATCCCTCCTTCACTTTCCTTGTTGTAAAAATTATCACATTTATAAAAAAAAGTGGCTGTTTCACTCAGTACAACAAAACCGTGGGCAAAACCTCTCGGAATAAAAAGTTGTTTTTGATTTTCAGCAGAAAGTAATACCGCAACATGTTGGCCATAAGTGTCCGATTCTGGTCGGATATCAACCGCTACATCCAGCACTTCTCCTTGAAGAACGCGAACCAATTTTGCTTGGGCGTGTTCCCCAGTTTGATAATGCAAACCTCTTAGCACACCTCGGGTTGAATACGATTGGTTGTCTTGCACAAAATGTACGGGTTGACCTATACCTTTTTGAAAAGTATTTTCATTGAAGCTTTCCATAAAATAACCTCTTTCGTCAAGAATTATTTTGGGCTCGAGAAGGAAACATCCTTTAAGTTTGGTTTCAATAAAATTCATAATCAATGGCAATTTCAATGGCAATTTCAGATATCTGTTTTTTTTAGATAACTGACTTTTCCCGATGGTCTTTATTCATTCAATAATCTCATCAAATGGATTCCGTATCCACTTTTAAGTAAGGGTTGTGCAAGTTCTTTAAGTTGTTCTGGGTTGATAAAACCCATTGAATAAGCTGCTTCTTCTATCGCGCCAATTTTTAATCCTTGACGTTCTTCTATCACTTGTACAAATTGGCCTGCTTGCATTAAAGATTGAAACGTGCCGGTGTCTAACCAAGCTGTTCCACGGTCTAAAATACTCACTTTTAAATTGCCTCTTTTTAAATACTCTTTGTTCACGTCGGTAATTTCAAGTTCCCCTCGATGACTTGGTTGTATGTTTGCAGCGATTTCAATTACTGAATTATCGTAAAAATAAATACCCGGAACGGCATAATTGGATTTTGGCTTTTCGGGTTTTTCTTCAATAGAAAGTACCTTTCCTTCTTTATCAAAATCAACTACTCCATATCGCTCAGGATCGTGCACATGATAGGCATAAATAATTCCTCCATCCGGATTGTTATTGGCTTGAAGTAATTCGGCCAAGCCGGTTCCATAAAAAATATTATCTCCAAGAATCAACGCAACTTTGTCGTTTCCAACAAATTCTTTTCCAATGATAAAGGCCTCTGCCAATCCGTTGGGGTTTTCTTGTACTGCATATTCAAATCTACAGCCAAATTTTTTTCCGTCACCCAACAATTGTTGGAATAAAGGCAAATCATGCGGCGTTGAAATGATCAATATTTCGTTGATTCCGGCCCACATCAAAGTTGATAAGGGATAATAAATCATGGGTTTATCATAAATAGGCATCAACTGTTTACTAACCGCTAATGTCAACGGATGTAATCTTGTTCCGGATCCCCCTGCTAGAATAATTCCTTTCATGATTATTGATTCTTATATTTTTCTAATTGACGGTTATAAAAACCTTGAATTTTTTTGAAAAACACAAACAAAAACACAAACAAAAACGGGAGTACCAATTTCTCTTTTCCGTTTAGGGATTTTGTGTTTATTAAATTGACAGATACACTGCTTTCTTTCACGATTTTTTCAAAATTAATTTTATTAATCGCTAAAGTACCTTGTTCTAACACAAGTGTGTTTTTTGTGTTAATAATTTCGTTTAATTGGGTGTTTTCATTGTAATAAACCATCTTATCATTGCTAACACCTTTTTTATTGGCAAAGGTGTTGATTACAAGGTTGATTTGCGAAATAATAGAATCATTTGCCGTAATTTTCTTGTTTAAGTTTTGAACATATTCTGTTTGGATTTTTTTAAAATAATCCGATTGTTCTATAAAATTCAATATGGGAAGTATTACAGATTCCTTGGATATGGTCTTTGAGGTAGCAATAGTAATATTGTGATAAGGATAATTTTTACTCGTAACTGGATCTTCTATGATTTTACTTAACTCCCCATCTTCGGCCATCAATTTTATCAATTCTAGATTGGCTTCCTTACTGCCTACAAAATTAAAAATATCGGTTAACGGCTCAATTTTAATCGAATTAATTAACTCGGGTTGAGCAATTCCCACTTCATTTTTTAAAAAGTTGACATCGCCTTCTTTAATTCTTGAATTCAGCAAACTTATTTTTTGATACAAATAATCTGTCGATCCAAAATTTGGGTTCACCGTAATTGTGCTTGTGTAAGATTTTAATTCTGTATCCAAATAATATCCTAAACCTGCGCCCAAAACGAATAATCCAATTAAGATAACTAGGTTCTTTTTAATGAATAATATTCCTTTAAAAATAGACATCAAAACAGCATCTACATACGATCCTATTTTTTTTGAAATCTGTGATAAATCAATTTCTTGATTGTCTGTGTTTTGTGGTTCTAAACTCATTATTAGTATTATTTGATATTAAAAATTTGTTCCAATATTTTAATGGTTATTAAATAGGTTGGCTTTACTCCTGTAGAACCCAAACCTCCTGATGCCAAGGTACTTCCTGTTTCCAAAGGGTTGTCTGAAGCATAATAAGCATACCTCACTTTTACATTTGGATGAATGCTTTTTCTAATTCTTGACGCCGATTGAATCGCTTTTTGATAATACGCCCCCTCCATTTCCAAGCCGATTGCTGCCCAAGTAGATTCGTGGAAAAACTTCAACAATTCTCTGTTTTGCAACGAAGTTCCTAACACCGTAATCATCGGTCCTGCAAAAACAGGGATGTCGTTTCCTTCAAACATGGCTGCAGTTAACTCGTTTTCAAAGGCATAATTATCTGCAGTCCCTTCATTAATATGTGCATTCGGGATCATTATGTCTCCTTTTCCACCTTCTAAAATTCCGGCCTTACCCATAATTGAAACCGATTCTACATTCAAAAACGTAACTTCAGTTTCTTTTTTATAAGGCTTTAATAATTCATCAATCGTTTCATACGCTTGCTCGCCAAAAGCATAATCCATCACAATTAACACAGGTGCTTCTTTTGATGTTTTTACATTTGGAAACGCCGATTTTGACCAATCTATTTTAGCTGTATCAAAAATTTGAACGTCTATATTTGTTCCGGATGCGTCTGGCAAAAAAATCATCCCTTGCTTTAACGCAACTTCTTCTACTTTATTTCTTAAAGCATTTGCTCCCGATTTACTTAATTCTTCAAATATAAAGAAATCTGACTTGTCTTTGTATTTCGATTTTAAAATAGGGGTAGCAAAAATAGAATTCATCACACTGTGCATGTTTGCACTAATTATGTGAATGGGTCTCGATAATAAATCATGTGATTGTAAGACCTCTTTGATCTCTGTCGCCCAGATCTCTCCATGTATGTGGTGGCCTAGTCTTTCTCTTAATATCGGGCTAAAAGTAATGGTGCGTTTGTTATTGTCTTGCACTTCTTCAATCGCAATTTTACCCAACCAATAAATAAGGTGTAGAAAACGATCTGGTTTTTCTGCAGTGGCAAACGCATCGTAAACATCCATAATCTCAGCAAAAGTTCTTCCTAATACATTGGCTGTATGAGAAATTGCTTTTTCTTTTTCAATAAGAGATAATTTTTTAGTTTGAAGTGCCGCTTGCTCTAATTTATCCCAATCTCTAGAAATAGTGCCTTCCTCGTCAATTAAAACGCGGTCTTTTATTTTGTGTGATTCAATAAAAATAAAGGTCAAGTGGGTCAAAATATCATAGATGTCTGATCGCCCTCTTGTAATTTCAATATTCATTTGTTCCTCGTCAATTCGGTAACAATTTCTTCTTCGCTTTGGAGGAACAATTGCCTGAAAATGGGATTTTGAATACCCTTCTTCTGAAGTTAAATTGATGTAACGGCATTCTTCAATGCCAACCGGTAGTCGCTCAATTACATATAATAATCCGTTGAGTTCTACTTTCTCTTCGGCAATAGATCCATAAATTTCTGGTCGAAGTTCCAACAAGGCTTCACGCAATGTTTCTCCAGAAATTCCCATCGGTTTGTAAAAACCTCTGTTAAATAAATGCCTCATGGTAATGTACAATCGTTCGATAGCTGCCGACGATTCTTGCGCTCTTGAGCGCGAAATGTTCTTAATGTCTTTCATTAATTTTATCTTTATAACCAACAAAGGTACTAAATTTCCTCATTAATTAGTTAAAATCAATTTTATCGCAGGTTCATAAACCATTGTTTGTGATGAATTTGAAGTGCTTTTTTTCACCCATTTTCCGTTGGAAAAAGTCAAAGAATAAGGACGCTCTTCAAGATGATAAAGAACATAAGGAAGGTAAGTTTTCCTGGTAATTTCAACGTTTTGAAGGTCTTTTGCCTTTTTCTCTATCTTATTCTTTTCGATGATTAATTTTTCAAAACCAACATAAATCCCTTTTTTAGGCAGCATCAATCGAGAAGAAGTAACATCAAAAAGATTGTTGTTGATGCCGTTTTTAACTTTAAAAATCAAGTCTTTGTTCGTCATTTCTTCGCCCGGAAGACCTTCTTCATTGGTTTTATAAAAATGAATTTTAATCGAAACATCGTCCATTCTGCTGTCACAATAAAGCGCAACTTTCTTGATGTACTTTGTTTTGCTGTAAGAAGAAAAATAAGGAAAAAATTTTAAGTCGATGCGTGGGCCGTTTTCAAACGCTTGGTAAATTTCATTTTTGGGCGTTCCAATTTCTTTAGTTTTGGTATCCAATCTATTGTCAACCCAAACTTCATTGAGTTCGAATGTGGTGGATTTTAACACCACTTTTTCAACCTGAGTCGCTTTGATGGATTGTTTTTCAAATCCCAATGCTAGAAAAAGTAGGTTGTTGTTTTTGTCTTTGACCTCTATTTCAAAACTTCCATTTTCTTCGGTAGAGGTACCCGTATTTTCATGCTCTACCCAAATACTAACAAAGGGAATGGGTTGGTTTTTTTCGTCTACCACTACACCTTTTATTTGAGCTGAGACATAAAAACTAAATAAAAACAAAACATACAAAAGTCTATTTCCTTTCATCTTTATTCTTTTGTATCAAAAAAAGCAGCAATTTTTCGATCATTACTAAGTCGCGGCAACTTGTTTTGTCCGCCCAGTTTTCCAATAGATTTCATGTATTCTTGAAAACCATTAACGGGAACTTTATGTATCACGAGCGTTCGCAACACATTTCCCGTAATCAAATCGTTGTAATACATGTTTTGTTTGCGCATGGCGTGATCAATTTTTAAAGAAAACGCTTCTAAATCAGCAGGTTCGTTTTCAAATTCAATCAACCATTCGTGGTAAGGTAAGCCTTCTTTAGGGGTAATTTGGGGTGCAACCGTAAACTCGTTGACTCTAATTTCAGTTCCTTCCATGGCTTCTTGTAAGGCAGCCTCAACTTCTTTCCCAATGACGTGTTCGCCAAAAGCCGAAATATAATGTTTCACTCTTCCTGAAACAATAACTCGGTAAGGACTGGTACTAGTAAATTGAACCGTGTCTCCAATGTTGTAGCCCCAAAGACCCGCATTTGTAGAGATGATCAGAACATAATTTACGCCAACTTCTACCTCGCCAATGGTATATCTTTTGGGTCCTGATGGGTCCTGATTTGATAAAAAATCATCTGTTTTAATAAATTCGTAAAAAATACCTGAATTCAATAACAGCAACATGCCTTTTTCTTGTTGTGTGTCTTGGTAAGCAAAAAAACCTTCAGAGGCCGGAAATAATTCAATGGAATCCACTTTCCTTCCAATTAATTTCTCAAATTTTGCTCGGTACGGCTCATAATTGACCCCACCGTAAATAAAGAGATTAAAGTTTTTGAAAATTTCGCCCACAGGCTTGTTGGCTTTTTCCTTTAGTTTTTCAAAATACATTTGTACCCACGAAGGAATACCCGAAATAACCGACATGTTCTCGTTTATGGTTTCGGCAACAATTGCATTTACTTTAGTTTCCCAATCATCAATGCAATTGGTTTCCCAACTAGGCATGCGGTTTTTTTGTAAGTATTTCGGAACAAAATGTGCTACAATTCCCGACAATCGACCGAGTTTGATCCCGTTTTTTTCTTCCAAAATAGGACTGCCTTGTAAAAATATCATTTTCCCGTTTACAAAATGAGCCTTTCCCGTTTCGTGTATGTAACTTAAAATGGCGTTTCGAGCCGCTTCAATATGATATGGCAGGGACTCTTTGGTAAGCGGAATGTATTTTGCTCCTGAAGTAGTGCCCGATGTTTTGGCAAAATAAATAGGTTTTCCTTTCCATAAAATGTTTTCAGCTCCGGCTACAACTTGGTCGATGTAGGGCTTTAAAGCTTCATAATCACGAACAGGTACCTTGTTTACAAAATCTTGATGGTTTTTAATTTCTGAAAAGGAATGGTCTTTACCAAAAAGGGTTTGCGTTGATTCAGAAATCAATGAATCAAATACTTTTTGTTGTGTAGCAACCGGATTTTGAGCCCATTTTTGAGTGGTAGCGTGTATTTTTTTGGCAAATAATTTGGCTGCAATTGCTTTTATTGACATGGCGTATCTTTTTTCTTTAATTCATTTTCGGTGCTATAAAAAATATAAATGACAACACCAATTGACGATAGCACTCCAATCCAAACTTCAGCGACCGCGCTCAAAGTAATAACTGACTTCAAAAAACCGAAGGCAATTATAACCAAGCTTCCTTGAATCATTTTTTGGGTTGAAATGCGTTGAGCTAAATCCCAATTTGATTGGTTTTTCATAGATCTCGTCGTTCTATAACCGTATAAATGATTGATTTTTTTGGGCGGAAAAATATTTGTAATCCATCCGGTTATTAAAAATATAGCCCCTAATAAAAGATTCATTTCCAAACAATACGCAAAGAATACTTCCATTATTTTTTCTTTTTAGGCAATTTGGCTTTTTTTTCTTCTTCTTCCACTTGCTTTCTTATTTCTAATTCCGCTTCGGAGGCTGTTAGTTGCAAATCGGGAAGGGTGTCAACGGATATCGCCAATATCGAATCTTTGTTCACTTTAGCATATTCTAAATCGCCATTGAGTACTTTTTTGATCGATTCCAGATATATTTCATTTTTCTTGATGGCAAAAGCCAACGAATCTGATTTAAGCGCCAGTTCTGTCGCTTCTTTTTTTAGCTTGGTAGAAGTATAACCGGGAATGTATTCTCTCAAAGGGGTAAAAGCGATGATGAAAGTAGTAATGATGATGATGAAAATTGCACCCAAAGAAACTGCCACAAAAACATTCATCAACGTAAGTCGAAATGAAAAGATTTCTTCAAAAGAATCTTCATTCAAAATCACCAGCCTGTTTTTGGTAAATAACTGTTCCTTAGAAAGGTATTTTTTTAATAATTTTCGTATCATACTAAAAGTTATACCACAAATATAGAAAAATTAGTTGTGCCGAATTATAAAAGCTTTTTTTACCTTAAAAAAAGAGTCGAAGACTCGGATTTTCATAAAATTAACTAATTTTTATGTATTTTTTTGATCTATTAAAAAAAAGAAGTTCTTTTTCTTTATACATTTGTACGGATAACGGAATACAAATTTGCGAAAGCAATTAATTTATAACAAAATGGGTAAATTAGGTTTAACAGAAATATTATTTATTTTAGCTATTGTACTATTACTTTTTGGGGGTAAAAAAATTCCTGAATTAATGAAAGGTCTTGGTACTGGAATTAAAGAATTTAAAAACGCTGCCAAAGGTGAAGACCAAGCAGTGTCTAAAAAAGAAGAAGAAACTAAATAAGTTCTTGCTATCTATTTAAAAAACGAAATCCCAAAACAATGTTTTGGGATTTTTTTTATAGTATCATGGTCAATTGAATGCGTTTTCTCGCCTCGTCTACTTCAACCACTTTTACTTGTACGTGTTGGTGTAGTTTTACCACTTCGTTTACATCCGAAACAAATCCGGCTTTGAGTTGAGAAATATGAACCAATCCGCTTTCTTTGATTCCTACATCTACAAAACAGCCAAAAGCCGTAATATTATTTACAATACCGGGTAATATCATTCCTGAACGCAAGTCTTTGATCGATTTTACATTTGGATCAAATTCAAATATTTTTGCCGATTTTCTAGGATCCAAACCTGGTTTTTCTAATTCTTTTAAAATGTCCTTTAAAGTTAGTATTCCTATTTCGGGTGTAATGTATAGTTCTGGTTTTATGTGTGCTATTTTTTCTTTATTGGCGATCAATTCGTGGATTTTGATGTTCAAATCTTTTGCCATTTTCTCCACAATAGCATAAGCTTCTGGGTGCACTGCCGAATTATCCAATGGGTTTTTACCGTCTTTAATTCGGATGAAAGCCGCGGCTTGTTGGTACGCTTTTTCACCTAGGCGCGGTACTTTTTTCAACTGTTTTCTGTCTTCAAACGGGCCGTTTTCTTGTCGATACAACACAATGTTTTCTGCTGTTTTTTCTCCAATTCCCGAAACATAACTCAACAAGGATTTACTTGCTGTATTGATATTGATTCCGACCGAATTTACACATCGCACCACAACGGTATCGAGCTCTTCTTTTAATTTATTTTGGTCTACATCGTGTTGGTATTGACCTACACCGATGGATTTTGCGTCAATTTTTACCAATTCGGCCAATGGGTCACTAAGTCTTCTTCCTATAGAAACCGATCCTCTAACAGTTACATCATAATTTGGAAATTCGTCACGGGCAATTTTAGACGCCGAATAAACAGAAGCACCTGCCTCTGAAACCACAAAAACTTGAACCGGTTTGTCGAATGCTATTTTTTTAATGAAAAATTCGGTTTCTCTACTGGCGGTTCCATTACCTATGGAAATAGCTTCTACGTGATACGCATTTACCATGGAACGGATTTTTTTCATGGCCATTGCTTCTTCGTTTTGAGGCGCATGCGGATAAATGGTTTCGTTGTATAACAAATCGCCTTTTTCGTCCAAACAAACCACTTTGCATCCAGATCTAAATCCGGGATCAATAGCCAATATGCGTTTTTCTCCCAATGGCGGAGCTAGTAATAATTGTGATAAATTAGAAGCAAAAACATCTATCGCTTTGATGTCTGCTTTGGTTTTTGCCTCTTGAAGTGTTTCGTTTGAAAGGGCAGGTTCCAACAAACGTTTGTAGCTGTCTTTTATAGCTAATTCTACGTGAGGTGCTGCATCCGATTTGTTGTTTGTAATTGTATTATCTTCAATAAACTGTAGGGCTTCCTCTTTTTCGATTGCGATGTTTAACTTAATAAACCCTTCGTTTTCTGCTCGCAACATAGCTAATAAACGATGCGAAGGTGTTTTTGAAATAGGCTCAGACCAATCAAAATACTGCGAAAATTTTTGGGCCGCTTCGTCGTCTTTTTTGGTTTTTACTACCTTGGACGTAATTTGGGCGTTTCGCTGAAACATCCGACGTAAATTTTTTCGGATATACAAATTTTCATTGATCCATTCTGCAATAATATCACGAGCGCCTTGAAGCGCTTCGTCTTCGTTTTTGATGTTTGCATTTAAATAATTTGCCGCAAGATATTCCACATCATCATTGCGTTGGCTCATGATTATTTTTGCCAAAGGTTCTAATCCGTTTTCTCGAGCAACATCGGCCTTGGTTTTTTTCTTCTTTTTGTAGGGCAAATAAAAATCTTCGATTTCTTGTAGATCAAAACTTGCTTCGATTTTTGCTTTCAATTCAGGTGAGAGGGCGTTTTGTTCTGCAATAGATTTCAAAACAGCTTCTTTACGTTTTACTATTTCGTCGTACTGCTTATTGAGTTTGGCTATGGTTTCTATTTGCACCTCATCCAAATTACCCGTTTGGTCTTTTCGGTAACGAGATATAAACGGAATGGTACAGTCTTCATCAAGTAACTGAATGGTTTTTTGGATATTGATAGCGGCGGTTGCCACCGATTTTAAAATGAATTGAATGTTGGTCATGTGGAACAAATATATTTTGTCACGAAAATAATATCTTTACATCATATAATTCAAACATGGGTGTTTTATTTTATTATTTATGCGGTGTTTCTTTGGTAAGCTTTCTTATGATGGGATTTGACAAATACTTAGCCCGCAACCATAAAAGAAGAATATCAGAAAACAGCTTATTGTTTTGGGCTGTATTGGGAGGAAGTATTGGGACGGTAATTGGAATCGGGTTGTTTAATCACAAAAGTTCCAAAAGAAGTTTTCAATGGAAGTTGTGGGGTATTTTAATTATTCAGTTTGTGTTAATTTATATCCGATTTCAAATATTTAAAAGCGAGCCCAATGTTTTCAATAACATCTGTTATTAACATACTTTCTTCACTTTGAGACTCCAGAGTAATGTCGGCGGCAAGCCCATGAAGGTAAACACCTAAAGTTGCGGCTTCTAAAGTCGCATAACCTTGAGCGGTCAATGAAGTAATGATTCCTGTTAAGGCATCGCCCGAACCTCCTTTTGCTAAACCAGAATTTCCAGTAGTGTTTTCAAACGAATGCGTTCCGTTAGTGATAAAAGTGCAGTGTCCTTTTAACACAATCACACCTTTTAATTCGAACGCTTTTTGTATCGCTTTTTGTCTTCTTTCACTATCTGATGAGTGACTACCAAATAACCGATCAAATTCTTTTGGATGGGGTGTAAGAATAAAAGGAAATTGGAAACGACTCCAATCCATTTGATGTTCTGAAATTACATTTAAAGCATCGGCATCCAAAACAACCGGACAATGAAGGTTGGTTAATTTATGTAGATGGTCCAAACTGGTTTCGTTTACGCCAATTCCGGGACCTATCCCAATAGCTTGAAACATTGAAAAATCAGATGTGTTGTGTAGATCCAAAACCATTGCTTCTGGAACGGTAGAGAAAAGCACATTTTTGTTTTCGGAGGTGCAAGCAACAGTCAACAAACCCACACCTGTTCTTAAACAAGCTTTTGAGGTAATGATGGCAGCACCCATTTTATCTTGACTTCCCGCAATAAGTAAGGCGTGACCAAAAGTTCCTTTATGGGAATCAGCAGGTCTTTTTTTGAAAATTTCGCGAATACAATTCAAATCTATTTTTACAATTTCCATTTGAATTGTTTTTAATGTTATTGACAGGCTATTTTGTGAACTCTATTGGCGTGTCTTCCGCCTTCAAATTCTGTTTGTAAAAAAGTATCTACAATTTCTATGGCTTGTTGAATAGAAGTGTATCTGGCAGGAATACTAACGACATTTGCGTCGTTGTGTTGGCGTGCAAGTGCCGAAATTTCTTTGGTCCAGCAAAGGGCTGCTCTGACACCTTGGTGTTTGTTAGCAGACATGGCTATTCCGTTCCCGCTTCCGCAAATAATAATACCAAAATCAACGATTTTTTCTTCCACGTCTATAGCAACGGGATGTCCAAAATCAGGGTAATCAACACTGTCAAAAGTGTCGGTTCCGTAATTAGTAACTTGGATGCCTTTTGCTTCTAGAAAAGAAACAATGGCTTTTTTATAATCTGGTCCTGCGTGGTCATTTCCTATGGCTATTTTCATCTTATTTGTTGTGTTGTTTGTGATGCACAAATTTAATTAAAGAAATTGTCTTTCAAGTAAAAAAGTGGTTTATTTTAATGTGTTGATATTCAAATAACAGTTAACGCAACGTTTTAAATTATTTTTAATAAAATAGTGTTTTTATTGAACTTTATTAGGTGAAAATTGTTAACTTTTTTAATTGTTAATACTGATTTGTAAATCCTTGATAATCAGTTAATATTAATTTAACATCGATTGTTAACAACTTCCTACCGATTTTTAGAACTTTTTTAAGGAAGTATTAAAATAATTTGTAATCCAAAATTGAAATGAAACCACCTTAAAAAGTTAGCTTATTTTTTATAAAAGTTATGAATATAAAAAAGCGGGTTTTCAACAAAAATTTTAAAATTAGTTATTTACAAAACAGGTTGGTTTATAACTATCAACAACTGTTTATTAAATTTAAAGAAACACTTAAAATCAAGACATTAAAAATCATTTCTTTTGTTGATAAGTCGGTATAAATAATGACAACTAAAAAATAACTAAAAAAAATAATTATTTATTGTACAAATTAACACACTATAATAACCTCCAAGATTTTTTAAATTAATTAAAATATTTTTTGTTGTATTTAATAGATGTTGAAAACTTCTCTTTTTAATAAATGTTATTTTTAAGATAAATATAACTCTAAAATACGTTTTACAACTTAGTATTCACTAATTTTAAACCTTATTAGAATAAATTATGAGTAAACTACCTAGAAAGTTTGGTAAAAAACAGAAAACATTTTCTGAAAAAATAGTAAAAATATTATCTCAAAATGCCAATAAACCGTTTAATTATAAACAAATATGTGCCATTTTAGAATTGACAGATACTAAAAGTAGAAATGAAATCATTAAGGATTTAAAAATATTAGCCGCGCAAAAAATAATTATTGAATCTACACCTGGAAGTTTTTTAATCAAAGCGATCAGTCAAGATTATTTTGAAGGTAAGATCGATATGACAAGTAGACGTACTGCTTATTTTGTATCTGGAGAATTAGAAGAAGACGTATTTATTCCGACCAATAATTTAAATCACGCCTTAGATAAAGATACGGTAAAAGTATATGTTTATAACCGAAGAAAAGGAAGAAAGCCAGAGGGAGAAGTAATTGAAGTTTTAGAACGTCACAAAGAAGAATTTGTGGGTGTGATTGATATTCAGAAAAATTTTGCTTTTGTTTCTACTGCAAATCCGAAGATGTATACTGATATTTTTATTCCAAAAGATCGTTACAACGGGGCAGAAAATGGAGATGTGGTGGTTGTAAAAATTGAAGATTGGCCTAAAAAAGCCGATTCACCTTTTGGATCTGTTCTTAAAGTGCTTGGAAAACCTGGAGAACACAATACAGAAATTCATGCTATTCTTGCTGAATATGGTTTACCGTATGATTTCCCTGTTGATGTAGAAGTCTTTGCTCAAAAAATTGATACTTCAATTCAAGAATCGGAAATAGCAAAAAGAAGAGATATGCGTAACATCCTCACTTTTACCATTGATCCTAAAGATGCAAAAGATTTTGATGATGCCCTTTCTTTTCAAAAATTAGAAAATGGAAATTTTGAAATAGGCATCCATATTGCAGATGTTTCTCATTATTTACAAGAAGGAACTATATTAGATGATGAAGCTTATCAACGAGCAACTTCTGTTTATTTAGTAGATCGAGTGGTTCCAATGTTACCTGAAGTATTATCTAATTTTGCCTGTTCACTTCGACCAAATGAAGAAAAATATACCTTTTCAGCTATTTTCGAAATCGATCAAAAAGCTACTGTAATCAATCAATGGTTTGGACGAACAGTTATCAATTCAGATCAACGATTTGCTTATGAAGAAGCCCAATATTTGATAGAAAATCCTGATAAAAACACCATTCCAGCTGAAATTTCATTAACTGGAAATGACTATAAAGTACCTGAAAATATTATAGAAGCTACTTTAAAATTAGATGCATTAGCAAAAATTTTACGTAGAAATAGAATGAACAATGGAGCGATCTCTTTTGATAAAGTTGAAGTAAAATTTAATTTAGATAACAAAGGTGAACCCGAAGGTGTTTATTTTAAAGTTTCTAAAGATGCCAATCATTTAATTGAAGAATTCATGCTATTAGCCAATAGAAAAGTAGCAGAGTTTATTGGAAAACAAAAGAAAACTTTTATTTATAGAATTCATGACGAACCTAACGAAGATAAATTATTTGCGATGCAAGCACTGATTTCTAAGTTTGGATACAAAATCGATTTACGTGAGAAAAAAGGGATTTCAAAATCTTTAAATAAATTGATGGAAGATGTAAATGGTAAAAAAGAACAAAATCTTATTGATACTTTAGCTATTCGAACCATGAGTAAAGCTAAATATTCAACGGATAATATTGGTCACTATGGATTAGCATTTGATTATTATAGTCATTTTACATCACCTATTCGACGTTATCCAGATGTGATGGTGCATCGTTTACTTCAATTTTATTTGGATGGAGGAAAATCCGTCAATACAGATGAGTACGAAGAAAAATGCGAACATTCATCTAGTATGGAAAGTTTAGCAACTTCAGCCGAAAGAGATTCTATCAAGTACATGCAGATCAAATACATGCAGGATCATCAAAATGAAGAGTTTTTGGGAGTAATTTCTGGAGTTACCGAATGGGGAATATATGTAGAAATTGTTTCGAATAAGTGCGAAGGTATGTGTCGAATTAGAGAAATTAAAGATGATTATTATACTTTTGATGACAAACAATATGCCTTGGTTGGAGAAATTTCCAAAAACATTTTGCAATTAGGCGATGAAGTTTTCGTTAAAGTAAAAAATGCCGATTTAGTCAAAAAGCAATTGGATTTTAGTTTTATAAGAAAAAACGAATAGTTATAACCTCTTATTTATTTTTTAAAAATGAAGAAAATAATTTATAGTTTATTGTTAATGAGTTCATTAACATATGCACAAATTGAAAAAAATGTGGGTCAATTTACAAAAGTTACTTCTTTTGATCAGATTGATGTTACCTTGGTAGTAGCTACAGAAAATAAAATTATTTTAAATGGTTCGGGCTCAGAAGAAGTGGAAGTTGTAAATAAAAACGGAGAATTAAAACTTCGAATGCCTCTGACTAAATTACTTTCTGGTGATCATGTCTCAGCAACTGTTTATTACTCTAATTTAGAAGCTGTCGAAACCAATGAAGGTTCTAGTATTAAAAGTGAAAACACAATTAAATCTACTTCATTTTCTATTATTGCAAAAGAAGGTTCTTCTGTTAATTTAAAATTAGAAGTAGCAAGATTAGAAGCTAAAATTGCAAACGGATCCAAAGTAATTGTACAAGGAACAGCAAAAAATCAAGATATCGTAATTAATTCAGGTGGAATTTTTGAAGCCGAAAAATTAGAAACTTTTCAAACAAACATCAGTTTAAATGCAGGTGGTAATGCTGCTATATTTGCCACAGAACTTGTGGATGCAAAAGTAAGAGCAGGCGGAGAAATCATCATTTATGGTAAACCCTCTCACATCAATCAAAAAACAATTGCTGGAGGAAGGATCATTGAAGCAAAATAATTTTTACTTTTAACTCATGATAAACGATATTTTAGCCGCACTTCCTTGGGGAGTATTATTAGCTTTTACGATAGGACCTGTATTTTTTGTCTTATTAGAAACAAGTATTACGAAAGGATTTCGTGCTGCTTTAATTTTTGATTTAGGCGTTGTTTTTGCCGATTTTGTCTTTATCTTGATTGCTTATTTTAGTACCAATCAGATCCTTCAAAAATTAAAAGACGATCCTGGTTTGTTTATTTTTGGTGGTGCCATCATGTTAAGTTACGGGGTGGTAGCATATATCAAAGAAAAAAAGAACTACACAAAAAAACTGGAAGAAGATATTGATGAAGATAACATCCAAAAAAACAATTACTTAGGACTTTTTTTTAAAGGCTTTTTATTGAATTTTATCAATATTGGTGTCCTTGCTTTTTGGATGGGAATTATCATTGTTTTTGGTCCAAAACTAAACATGGAGCCCAATCGAATCAGTCTCTTCATCGCTTCAATTATTGTTACTTATTTTATTGTAGACATCATCAAAATGATGGTTGCCAAGCAATTAAAATCAAGAATGACGCCCTATAATATTTATAAAATTAAACGCGTTATTAGTATTATCTTGATGATTTTTGGTGGATTTTTAATGGCACAAGGATTTTTTCCTAAAGAAAAAGAAATGATCAAAGAGAAGTTGGAGCAACTTAAATCGTAAAATTCTATTTTTTAGATAAAAGAATTTTTTCTGATTCATTCCAACAATAAATGTATTTAAATCTTCCTCCCGAAACTTAGGAAGAACTAGAACAGTAGCTTTTCCTGTTTATTATTTAAGAAATAATACAAATTATAGAGAAATAGTTCTACTTCTCTTTCTCGCTCATCCTCTAGATTCGAATATCATTTTAATTAAAATTTTTAAAAATTCAAAATAAATAAAAATAGTTCTGCTTCTCTTACCAAACGCATCGTTCGGATTCGAACATCACTTTAATTAATTTTTTTAAAAATTTACAAAAAAAAGAGAAATAGTTCTACTTCTCTTACTCGCTCATCCTCTAGATTCGAATATCATTTTAATTAAAATTTTATAAATACAAAATAAAGAGAAATAGTTATGCTTCTCTTACCAAGCGCATCGTCCGGATTCGAACTTCACTTTAATTAATTTTTTTTAAAAAATTTACAAAAAAAAAGAGATACATTTCTGTATCTCTTAGAGGCATCGTCCGGATTCGAACCGGAGTAGGAGCTTTTGCAGAGCCCAGCCTAGCCGCTCGGCCACGACGCCAATTATTTATTGGATTGCAAATATATAAAACTATTGATTATTAGCAATTGATTCGCGTTACTTTTTTTACAAAATAAATTTAAGATCTATATTCTTCCATTTCAATTGTAACAGCCTCAACATCACCACCAATAGGTGGATTTAATTTTGATACATTCAATACAATTCGTGATACAGAAGGGATTTCTTTAAAAATTCTCGTAATAATTCGATGGGCTACATGTTCTAATAATTTAGATCTTATATCCATTTCTTCGATTACAATTTTATTCAAATGCACATAATCTACTGTGTCTTTCAACTCATCAGATACAGATGATTTTCTAAGATCTGTTTTTATTTCTAAATCGACTCTATAATCTGACCCTATTTTTGCTTCTTCTTCCAAACATCCGTGAAAAGAAAACGTTCGGATATTTTGTAATTTTATAGTTCCCATATATGTTAAAATTAAGATGCTCGATTTCAGGTTATTTCAATAAACTTGAAACATCAAACCCGAAACTTGAAACCTTTTTATATCTTTGCTAAAATTACATAAAATAATGTCAACAGAAGAAAAGTCACTCAATTTTATTGAACAAATAATCGAAGAAGATTTAAAAAACGGTTTGTCAAAAGATAAATTACGTTTTCGATTTCCGCCTGAACCTAATGGTTATTTACACGTTGGTCATGCCAGCGCTATTTGTCTTAATTTTGGTTTAGGAATTGATTATCAATCTCCAGTAAATCTTCGATTTGATGATACCAATCCTGCTAAAGAAGAACAAGAATTTGTAGATGCTATTAAAAAAGATGTAGAGTGGCTTGGTTTTCAATGGGATACAGAATGTTACGCTTCTGATTATTTTCAGCAATTATACGATTGGGCCGTACAATTTATCAAAGACGGTAAGGCCTATGTTGACAGCCAATCTTCTGAAGAAATGGCTATCCAAAAAGGAACACCTACCACTCCTGGTGTAGATTCCCCTTATAGAAATCGTTCGGTTGAAGAGAATTTAGATCTTTTTGAGCGCATGAAAAACGGAGAATTTCCAGACGGAGCTCACATTCTTCGCGCTAAAATAAGTATGGGAGCCAATAATATGTTGATGCGCGACCCCATCATGTACAGAATTTTACACAAACACCACCACAGAACAGGTAATGATTGGTGCATTTATCCGATGTATGACTGGGCACATGGTGAGAGTGATTATTTAGAGCAAATTTCGCATTCTTTTTGTACGTTAGAATTTTTACCTCACCGCGAATTATATGATTGGTTTTTGAACCAAATTTATGACGCAAACAAAGTAAGACCAAAACAAAGAGAGTTTGCCAGAAGAAATTTATCGCATACGGTTGTTTCCAAAAGAAAATTACTTCAACTGGTTCAAGATGGCCATGTAACTTCATGGGACGATCCTAGAATGAGTACTATTTCTGGAATGAGAAGAAGAGGTTATACGCCAAATTCTATCCGAAATTTCGCCAAAACAATCGGAATTGCCAAACGAACCAATTTGATCGATGTTTCGTTATTAGAGTTTTGTATTCGTGAAGATTTAAATAAAACAGCACCAAGAGTCATGGCTGTATTAAATCCGATTAAATTGGTTATCACGAATTACCCTGAGGGTAAAGAAGAAGTTCTTGATGCTGAAAACAGTCAGGAAGATGCCAGTTTAGGATTTAGAAAAGTACCTTTTTCGAAAGAATTATACATTGAAAGAGAAGATTTTCAAGAAGAAGCAAACAAGAAATTTTTTAGATTAACGCTTGGTACAGAGGTTCGTTTAAAAAATGCATACATCATCAAAGGTGAATCTGTTATCAAAGATGCCGAAGGAAATATTACAGAAATTCACTGTACATATGACGAAGAATCTAGAAGCGGTAGCGGAACAGAGGCCAGCCAAAGAAAAGTTAAAGGAACCATTCATTGGGTGTCTATTCAACATGCTATTCAGGCAGAAGTGCGTTTGTATGATCGATTGTTTACGCATGAAAACCCAGACGGAGACAAAGATGTAGACTTTAAAGAATACATCAATCCGAATTCGTTAGAAATTAGTACGGGATACCTAGAGCCAAGTTTACAAACCGCAAAAGACGGTGATCGTTTTCAATTTCAACGTTTAGGTTATTATTGTGTGGATAGAGATTCTACCTCTGAAAAATTAGTTTTCAATAAAACAGTCGGATTACGAGATACTTGGGCCAAGGTCGAAAACAAAGAATAAGTAAGTTTTTAAGATTAGTTTACATAAAAAAAGAGGCGATTAAGCCTCTTTTTTTTGGTTTGTACGGTAATTATTTTTGATCCCCGTTATTTGAAGTATCAGACGGATCATAATCTAACGAAGTATGATTTCCTGTCTTTTTCACTCTTTTCGGTTGTTTTTTCATTTGTTCACCTATGATATTAGAAGCCGTAAAACTAGTTACCATACTATTCAACATATCGCTTGCCGCTTGAGGTGAATTTGGTAATAAAATCAAATTGGAGTTGGTGTCTGCACCAATCGCTTGTAAAGTATCATAATGCTGTGTAATTACAATTAATGCCGATGCTTCTTGTGAATTGATTCCAACATTATTAAGTACTTCTACACTTTCAACCAAACCTTTTGCAATTTCTCTTCTTTGATCTGCAATACCTTGACCTTGTAATTTTTTACTTTCTGCTTCCGCTTTAGCTTTGGCAACAATTCTAATACGTTGTGCTTCCGATTCAAACATTGCAGCTGTTTTTTCTCTCTCTGCCGCATTGATTCTATTCATGGCATTTTTAACTTGAATATCTGGGTCAATATCTGTTACCAATGTATTGATGATGTCATATCCATAAGCCATCATAGCCTCATTTAACTCGCGTTTAACCGCTACTGCAATGTCGTCTTTTCGAACAAATACATCATCTAGAATTAACTTTGGAACCTCTGCACGAACCACATCAAATACATATGCCGTAATTTGATCGTGCGGGTATTCAAGTTTATAAAAAGCTTCGTACACATGCTCTTGAATTACTTTGAATTGTACTGAAACTTTCATTTTGATAAACACATTGTCTTTTGTTTGTGTTTCAATAATTACATCAAGTTGTTGAATTCTAAGATTCACTCTTCCCGCAATACGATCAATTACAGGTAGTTTCAATTGCAACCCAGAATTACGAATACTTGTAAATTTTCCGAAGCGTTCAATGACAACAGCTGTTTGTTGCTTAACGGTAAAAAAGGAAGAAAACAAAACAATTAGTCCAAGAACTAAAATAAAAACAAAAAATGGTCCCATAATAATTATTAATTAGTTGATAAAGTATTTATACGCGTGTTTTAAAAAAAAGTTACAAATAAAAAAGCCATCAATTTGATGGCTTGTAAGATTTAAAAAGTGGCTGTTGCTTTTTCTATTCGCTTGATGGTTTCTGATTTTCCGATCAATTCTATGATATCAAATAAATGAGGCCCTTTTAATGCCCCAACGATGCTTAGTCGAAGGGGTTGCATTACTTTTCCCATTCCAATTTCGTTTGTTGTCATCCAATCTTTTAAAACTGTTTCAATGTTTGATGAAGTAAAATCAGAAATTTTATGTAGTTCTTCTTTTACTTGCAGTAAGAGACTTGATGTATCTTCTTTCCAATTCTTGCTTGCTTTTTCATCGTATGTTGCTGGCGCTTCAAAGAAATAATCCGCTAATTCCCATAATTCATTTGTAAAATGAGCTCGTTCTTTAATAAGACCCACGATTTTTGTGAGTTCTTCAAAAGAAAAAGTACATTCCCCCAGTCTATTAATAACGTCTTTTTCAAATGCTTCTGTTAACTGTTCGTTGCTTTGTTTTTGTAAGTATTGGTGATTGAACCATTTATTTTTCTCGGGATCAAATTTAGCCCCAGCTTTATGAATACGACTTAAATCAAATTTTTGAACCAATTCTTCTAAAGAGAAAATTTCTTGTTCGGTACCGTCGTTCCAACCCAATAAGGCCAAAAAATTAACTACTGCTTCTGGAAAAAACCCGTTTTCTCTGTAACCAGATGCAACTCCCTCTTCTGTTTTCCACTCCAATGGAAATACCGGAAATCCCATTTTATCACCGTCTCTTTTCGATAATTTTCCGTTTCCGATTGGTTTTAAAATCAAGGGCAAGTGAGCAAATTCGGGAGCATCCCAACCAAAAGCTTTGTATAATAAACTGTGTAAGGGTAACGAAGGCAACCATTCCTCACCGCGAATCACATGCGAGGTTTCCATTAAATGATCATCGACAATATTCGCTAGATGGTACGTAGGCATACCGTCCGATTTAAACAATACTTTATCATCCAATAAATTGGTGTCAAATTTTACTTCGCCTCGAATGATATCATGCAAAACCACGGTTTCATTTACAGGCGTTTTAAAACGCACCACAAATTGATCTCCTTTTGAAATTTTTTCTGCTACTTCCTCTTTTGATAAGACAATAGAAGTATCTAAGAGTTCTCTAACAGAGTGGTTGTAGATGAAATTATTACCTTCAGCCTCTGCTTTTTTTCTTAATTCATCTAATTTTTCAGCTGAATCAAATGCATAATATGCCCAACCTGTTTCAATCAATTGGTCTACATACTGTTTGTATATTTCTTTTCTTTCGCTTTGTCTGTAAGGCCCAAATTTTTCATTTTTGCCTATCGTTTCATCAGGTGATATACCTAGCCATTCCAAAGCTTTAAAAATATAAGCTTCTGCTTCAGGCACAAATCTAGTTTGATCCGTATCTTCAATTCGGAGATAAAAAACACCTTTATTTTGTTTTGCAAATAAGTAATTAAATAGAGCTGTTCTTACTCCTCCAATATGTAAAGGTCCAGTCGGACTTGGTGCAAAACGCACACGAACTTGTTTTGACATCGCTTTGTTTTTTTTGCAAAGATACGTTTTCAAAGATGGAATAAGAAATGATCTAATTGAGATTATCATCATTTTTAATTTAAATCTTTTTTAACCTTTTTATTTTCGTCAAAAATTGTAATTTTATCGGTTATTATTAAATGGCGATCTATTTTGAACAATCCAACGTTAATTTTCACCAAACTAGAAGGTTTTATTAAGAAATATTATACCAATGAATTACTTCGTGGTTGCTTATTTTTTATTGGGTTGGGGTTGTTGTATTTTTTATTCACCATTTTTCTAGAGTATTTTTTGTGGTTAAAACCCATAGCTAGAACGGTATTGTTTTTTGTTTTTATTGTCGTAGAATTGTTTTTACTTCTCCGTTTTATTCTATTCCCAGTTTTTAAACTATGTAAACTTCAAAATGGGATTGATTATGAAGTGGCTTCTTCCATCATTGGGACTCATTTTCCAGAAGTTGCAGATAAACTGACCAACTTTCTCCAACTTTCTAACAACCAAAACCAATCGGAACTACTGCTTGCTTCGATTGATCAAAAAGCGGCTGCATTAGAGCCAATTCCTTTCAGTAAAGCCGTAAATTTTCGATCCAACAAAAAATACATCCCTTTAACTTTGTTTCCGCTTATTATAGTACTGTTTGTTTATTTGTCCGGAAATGGATTTGTGCTTTCAGACGGATTACATCGTGTGGTTCATTATAAGCAACAGTTTTTACCTCCTGCTCCTTTTCAATTTCAGATCGTGAACAAATCTCTGATAACTGAGCAAAACAAGGATTTCACCTTAACCGTTACTACCAAAGGGAAAGTGGTTCCCGAAAAAGCAACTATTTTCTTTAATGACGAGAGTTATTTTATGGAGTCGATGGGATTGGGCGTGTTTAAATTTACGATTCCGAAACCCACAGAAGACGTTTCTTTTCACATGGAAGCGAATGCTGTTTCTTCGATGGATTATACACTTGATGTGGTTTCTGTGCCTTCTATCACGAATTTTCAAATGATTCTGAATTATCCCTCTTATGTCAACAAGAAAAGCGAAACGATTTCAGGGACAGGTAACGCCGTTATTCCGGAAGGGACCGTTGTAACATGGAAGATAGCTACGGTGGCAACGAATCAAGTTACCTATTTTCAATCCAATATTTCTCAGGCGTTTAACAGTAATGAAGCTACTTTTTCATTGTCTAAAAAAATAAATGAAAATACAGATTATCAAATTCATACGTCTAACCGAAAGATCAAGGACTATGAAAAATTGACCTATCAATTGTCGGTAACCAAAGATGCGTTCCCTACTATTCATGTTGGACCCGCTCCCGACAGCCTTAAACTGAATGCTAATTACCTTTTAGGACAAGTATCGGACGATTACGGATTGAGTAAGCTTCAAGTGGTTTATTTCCCCTCAGATCAGCCCAACCAAGTCCTTCGCGGAAATCTTAAGGTAAAAAAAGACCTGTACGATCAATTTGTGTACACCTTTCCTTCTGATTTACCTATCGTTCCCGGTGTTACGTATGATTATTATTTTGAAGTCTTTGACAACGATGCGATCCATCATTACAAAAGTACACGATCTGCACAGTTTTCATACCGTGAAAAAACCGAAACCGAAAAACAAGACCAACTATTTCAACAGCAGAACAGCGCTATTTCTACCCTTGAAAAATCGATAAAAGCACAAGAAAAGCAACTTTCTGAGATGGAAAAGTTACAACAAATGGGCAAGGAAAAAGAGTCGTTAGAATACAAAGAACAACAAAAAGTCAATGATTTTCTTGAACGCCAGATGAAACAAGACAAGATCATGCAGGAATTTGCTGAGAAAATGAAAGACAACTTGGATAAGTTTCAAAAGGACAAAAAGGATGTAGACAAGGAACAATTAGAAAAACGTCTGGAAAACATTGATAAAGAGTTTGAGAAAAACAAAAAATTAGTTGAAGAGCTTCAAAAACTAAACGAAAAAATAGATAAAGAAGAGCTGTTTGAAAAAATGGATCAGCTGAAGCAACAAAGCAAAAACCAAACGAAAAGTTTAGAGCAACTGGTGGAGCTTACAAAAAAATATTATGTAGAAAAAAAGGCAGAACAAATTGCTGAAAAACTCAACACACTCTCAGAAAAGCAAGACCAACTTTCGGAATCTGAAAAAGAGAATAATGCTGCAAAGCAAGAGGCAATCAACAAAGATTTTGATGCCATACAAAAAGAGCTCGATCAGTTACAAAAAGACAACAAAGAGCTTAAATCTCCGATGGAGTTACCTGATACGGCTCCCAAGGAGAAAAGCATCGAAGAAGACCTTAAAAAAGCGTCAGATGAGTTAAAGAAAGACGCAAAGTCGGCCGCAAAACCCAAACAAAAGTCGGCTTCCAAAAAAATGAAGCAGATGAGTTCGGAGATGCAAGAAAGCATGGAAGGTGGTGAACAAGAACAAATGGAAGAAGATATTGCGGTATTGCGTCAAATATTAGATAATCTAGTCGCCTATTCTTTTTCACAGGAAGAAGTGATGAACCAATTCCGTAACATCAAAAGAGGCTCACCTGCATTCAATAAATTTCTAAAAACGCAGCAAGATTTAAAACAACAATTTAAACATATTGACGATAGTTTGTTTTCGATGTCGTTAAGAAATCCGAAAATAGCAGAAAATGTTACAAAAGAGATTGGAAATGTTCAATACAATGTGGACAGAGCCTTAGATAATTTAGTCGAAGTGAATGTTCCTAAAGCGGCTTCTCATCAACAATACGCTGTAAGTTCTTCCAACAAATTAGCTGATTTCTTAGCCGACATTTTAACCAGCATGCAAATGTCGATGTCAATGTCAGGAAAAGGCAAAGGAAAGGGCCAGCCTTCACCCGGAAAAGGCTCAGGATCAGGCGATCAGCTTCCAGACATCATTAAAAAACAAGAAGGTTTGTCTGAAAAACTCAAAGACGGAATGAAGCCAGGCAAGTCGCCAGGCTCTAAACCCGGAGAAGGCAAAGAAGCGCAAGGCAAAGAGGGCAAGAATAAGGAGGGAAAGAACGCATCTGGATCGGGCAACTCGAGCGGAGGTAAAGACGGAAAAGATGGAAAAGACGGCGAGGGTGATGCTCAAATGATTATGGATATTTATAAAGAGCAACAACAATTGCGTGAGTCGTTACAGAAAGAACTTAACAAGCAAGGTCTTGGTGGAACAGGACAATCAACGTTGGATCAAATGAAGCAAATAGAGAAACAACTCCTTAACAAAGGGTTTACGAACGAAGTGCTTCAGCGCATGTTGAATTTAAAATATGAATTACTAAAACTAGACAAAGCAATTCAACAACAAGGGGAAGAAAACAAACGCCAAGCGGATGGAGCTAAAAAACAATTTACCAATACGTCTTCACCCTTGCCGCCTGCTTTACAAGAATATTTAAAAAGCATCGAAATATTAAACAGACAAACCCTACCTTTGCGTTCGAATTACAACCAGAAGGTTCAAGAATATTTTAAAAGAAATGATTAGTTTTAATTACGAAAACGACTTTAATTTGGATAACGAAGCCGAAATTTCGACTTGGATATCCGATGTCATTGTGTCGGAAAACAAGAAAGAAGGAGACATCAATTACATCTTTTGTAATGATGATTTCCTGCTTAATATCAACCAACAATACCTCAATCACGATACGCTGACCGATATTATTTCTTTTGATTATTCTGTAGGAAATGAATTACACGGCGATATTTTCATTTCGACCGAGCGCGTAGTAGAAAACGCATTGGATTTTGGCGTGTCGTTCAGTGATGAGTTACTTAGGGTATTGTCTCATGGGGTGCTACATTATTGTGGGTATAAAGACAAATCAGAAGCAGACGAACTGCTTATGAGAAACAAAGAGGATGAAAAAATTAAGATGTTCCACGTGAAACATAATTAATTTTCTTATTACTAATTAAACCGTTCCACGTGGAACAAATAGAAGGTAAACATGTTTGATGTATATGATGTAATTGTGGTGGGCGCTGGACACGCGGGTTGTGAAGCTGCTGCCGCTGCCGCTAATTTAGGTTCTAAAACATTGTTGATTACAATGAGTCTTCAAAACATTGCGCAAATGTCTTGTAATCCTGCTATGGGAGGAATTGCAAAAGGGCAAATTGTGCGAGAAATTGATGCATTGGGTGGTTATTCGGGGATTGTTTCAGACAATACGGCGATCCAGTTTAAAATGCTCAACAAATCGAAAGGGCCAGCAATGTGGTCGCCAAGGGTGCAATCAGATCGAATGCGCTTTTCAGAAGAGTGGCGTTTGATGTTAGAAAACACACCTAACTTGGATTTTTACCAAGAAATGGTGAAAGGACTGATCATCAATAACCAAAAAATTGAAGGAGTGGTAACCTCGCTTGGAATTGAAATCAAAGCCAAATCAGTTGTATTAACGAACGGTACGTTTCTTAATGGATTGATCCATATTGGCGAAAAACAATACGGTGGAGGTCGCGCTGGAGAAACCGCTGCTTATGGAATTACAGAAGATTTAATCAAAGCCGGATTTGAATCGGGCCGAATGAAAACAGGAACCCCTCCTCGTGTGGATGGTCGTTCTTTAGATTATTCCAAAATGAGGGAAGAACCAGGAGATGCGCATCCAGATAAATTTTCTTATTCCAATCAAACCAAACCTTTAACGCAACAACGATTGTGTCACATGACGTATACTTCGTTAGATGTCCACGATATTTTACGTGAGGGCTTTGATCGTTCGCCTATGTTTAACGGTCGTATCAAAAGTCTCGGACCTAGATATTGCCCTTCTATTGAGGATAAAATCAATCGTTTTGCTGACAAAGAACGCCACCAATTGTTTGTCGAACCCGAAGGATGGAACACCTGTGAGGTGTATGTAAATGGTTTTTCTACCTCGCTTCCCGAAGACATTCAATTCAAAGCTTTACGCTCGGTCGCAGGGTTTGAAAACGTTAAGTTTTTCCGTCCTGGATATGCCATTGAATACGATTACTTCCCTCCTACTCAATTAAAACACTCTCTAGAAACCAAGTTAGTAAACGGATTGTATTTTGCAGGTCAAATCAATGGGACTACTGGATATGAAGAAGCTGCCTCACAAGGACTAATGGCCGGAATCAACGCGCATTTAAAAGTGTACGACAAAGACCCATTGATTCTAAAGCGTGATGAAGCTTATATTGGCGTTTTGATCGATGATTTGATCACGAAAGGAACCGAAGAACCTTACCGAATGTTTACTTCTCGAGCAGAATACCGAACCTTACTTCGTCAAGATAATGCCGATTTTCGATTAACACCTAAGTCGTTTGAGATTGGTTTGGCTTCAAAAGCACGAATGATTCGCATGGAAAAAAAGTTTTCTTCAAGCGATGCAATGGTCGGATTTTTTAAAGAAACAAGTGTTACGGCCGCAGAAGCCAATCCTATTCTGATAGAAAAAGGAAGTGCTCCTATGGATCAATCCGATAAAATGTTTAAAGTTTTTTCACGTCCGCAATTGGATTTAGAGGATTTTCTTAAACTTGAAAAAGTGAAAGCCTATGTGGAAACACACGAATTAGATCGCGAAATATTAGAACAAGCAGAAATTCAAGTAAAATATTCGGGATATATTGAAAAAGAACGTAACAATGCCGATAAATTAACGCGTTTGGAAGACGTTAAAATCCCAGAAGACTTTGATTACAACAAGATAAAATCGATGTCTATTGAGGCCAAACAAAAATTAAGTAAAATACGCCCTGTTACCATTTCACAAGCATCTCGAATCAGCGGGGTGTCGCCTAGCGACATTTCGGTATTGCTGATTTATATGGGAAGATAACAATTGTTCCACGTGAAACGTATCGCGTAAACGCCTATTAAATAAGAAAAAAATGAACATTTCTAATGCAACCCCTTTTTTAAAAGTAAAAGATTATTCTGTTTCTGGAGAAACTTTCGAGTTGATGTATGATTCGGAATACGATATGTTGATTACGCATCCACAACCTAGCCTACAAGATTTACCTCGTTATTATGAAAGCGACGACTATATTTCGCATACCGACGGAAAGCGTTCTTTGTTTGAAAAACTATATCATTTTGTCAAGAAAATAGCTTTAACCAATAAGTTAGCGCTTATCAATTCTTGTTCAGAAAAAGGACATTTGTTAGATATTGGTGCAGGAACCGGTGAGTTTTTATATGTGGCAAAACAGAACGGTTGGCAAATAACCGGCATTGAACCAAGCGACAAAGCAAAAGGCATAGCGCTAAAAAAAGGAGTTGCATTCGTAGATCAAATGGAGACCATTCAAGATCAGTCGATGGATGTGGTTACCATGTGGCATGTATTGGAACACGTACCCGATTTAGATCGTCAGATTTCGGAATTAAAACGAATCCTCAAACCCAACGGATCCATCCTCATAGCAGTGCCAAATTTCAAATCGTATGATGCCAACCATTATGGAGCTCATTGGGCCGCCTTCGATGTGCCGATTCATTTATGGCATTTTTCTAAAACAGCTATTGAAAAATTATTTGCTGAAAAGGATTTGAAACTAACCCAAACACTTCCCATGAAGTTTGATAGTTTTTATGTAAGCCTTTTGTCCGAAAAATATAAAACAGGTAAAATGAATTTCATCCAAGCCTTTTTCATCGGTTTGAGATCCAATTGGGCAGCCCAACGCAATTTTGAATATTCATCGCATATTTACGTCTTTAAAAACAAGTAAAAATTAAATAAAAGACGTTTAATAAATCAAAACGCAGAAGACGACTACAATTCCGTCTTTTTTGTTATTGTGGCTTAAAAGCGATTAAATGAATCCGTTTTTAATAGAGATTTGTTATTATTAGTTGTTTTACTATAATTATTTATAATGCAACCAAAAATCATCCAAAAACTTAATTTATTATTGTTTCCAATATTATTTTTATATTTTTGGCAAAATTTAAACTTAACCCTTTTTTATAATGAAAAAAATTATTGTAGTTCTTGGTCTTGCGCTTGCAAGTATTTCTTGTAACAATACGACGGATGCAAACGGAATTAAATCGGCTTACATAGATACTTCTAAATTAATGGAAGAAAGTACCGAAGCGAAAGACATAGAAGAAAAATACAAAGCGAAAGCTGAAGTGATGGGAGCTCAATTAAAAGTGGAAGCAACCAAATTAGAAGGTGAGAAAAATGCTTTCCAAGCAAACGCTCAAAAAAATGGTCAAGGTTGGGCACAACAAAAATATGGTGAATTGCAACAAAGAGAGCAACAACTTCAATACGCGCAACAAGGAATGCTACAACAATTGCAAGGAGAAAGCGGTGTTGAAATGGATTCTTTGGTAACTAAATACAAAAAAGTATTCAAAGAATACGGAAAAGAAAAAGGATACGATTACATCTACGGAACAGGAGAAGCTGCAACTGTATTGTATGCTAAAGATCAATACGACATCACAAAAGACGTGGTTAAATTGATCAATGATAAATACAAATCAGAAGCTAAAAAAGAAGATAAGCCTGCTGATAAAAAGGAAGATAAAAAATAATCTTACCCAAATCACATGATAAAAAATCGCTCATTTCGAGCGATTTTTTTGTTTGTTATCTACATTGTTTTACATTTGTAAATCACTTCATCTCATTGCCATGGAAACTATTTCTGTCGAAGCCAATTACGTCTTACAATTCATCAATCAAACCAACCAATCTGTTTTTTTAACGGGAAAAGCAGGAACGGGTAAGACGACACTTCTGAAAGAAATAATCAAAACCACCCATAAAAAAACAGTCGTGGTTGCTCCAACCGGAATAGCCGCTCTGAATGCAGGAGGAGTAACCATCCACTCTATGTTTCAATTGCCTTTTGGCGGATTTTTACCCGATGAAAAAGCTTCAGCACAGTTCTCGGGAGGGGTAAAATTTGAATCCAAAGAAACCCTTCGCCGGCATTTTAAGATGAGCGCCATTAAGAGAGCTGTCATTCAAAACATGGAATTACTCATCATAGACGAAGTATCCATGTTGCGATCGGATCTCTTGGATGCGATCGATTTTATGCTGCAAAGTGTACGAAAAAAGAAATCCCTTTTTGGGGGTGTTCAAGTCCTATTTATTGGAGATCTACTTCAGCTGCCACCGGTAATTCGCGACGAAGAATGGCGTGTATTACGCAATTATTATAAAGGAAAATTTTTCTTTCACGCCCATGTTATTCAGCAAAATCCTCCGCTATATATAGAACTCACCAAAATATTCAGACAAACAGAGGAAACTTTCATTGCCATACTTAACCAGTTAAGAAACAATACCATCACCCAAGATACGGTGCAGTACCTCAATCAATTTGTAAATCCGACTTTTGATTTAAAAGAGAACCAAGGTTACATTACCTTGACCACTCACAACACGAAAGCCGATGCCATCAACAAACAATCCATCCAAGATCTGGAAGGGATGTCGTATTATTTTGGTGCCAAAATCATTGATGATTTTCCTGAGAAAATGCATCCATTAGAACAGACATTAGAATTGAAAGTGGGTGCGCAAATCATGTTCATCAAAAATGATTTATCGTTTGATAAAAATTATTTTAACGGTAAAATGGGTATTGTAACCTCGCTATCGGCCCATGATATTTTTGTTCATTTTCCCGAAGAAAACAAGACAATTGAAGTCGAACGCTACGAATGGGAAAACATCAGATACAATGTAAACCCGCTTACCAAAGAAATTGAAGAAGAAGTGCTAGGCACCTTTTCACACTATCCAATCAAATTAGCTTGGGCCATTACCATTCACAAAAGCCAAGGCTTAACGTTTGAAAAAGCAGCGCTCGATGTGTCGCAAGTTTTTTTACCCGGACAGGCCTATGTAGCCCTCTCCCGTTTGCGATCGTTAAACGGCTTGGTTTTGCTCTCCCCTCTTCAGGTAAATGGGATTTCAAACGATGAAGATGTCATGGAATACGCTACCCATAAAGCAAGCGAAGATATCATCCACCAAACCCTTCAACAAGAAACCAAAAATTACATCCATCAGTACCTAAGAAACAGTTTTCATTGGGCCGATTTAACGCAAGAATGGCGCAACCATAAATTTAGCTACTTGGACAGTGATGTTTCGGCAAAATCCAAGCACAAAGAATGGGCAGCCCACCAACTAGCCTTGTGCGAATCCATTTTGGAATCTTCTGCTAAGTTCATGAACCAACTAGATCATTTGTTTTACAACGAAGTTGTTGATTTTGATTTTGTAAACACAAGAATACAAGCTGCATACGATTACTTTTTCGAAAAATTAGATGCTTTGATGTATCAAATTTTGTACAAAATTGAAGAAGTAAAACGAATGAAACAAATGAAGCAATTCTACGACGAATTGCAAACCATTGAAGAGCTTCAAACCCAGGCTATTTTGCGCTTGATGAAAGCCAAAAAAATGATCGAAACCATTGTAGAAAAACGGCCAATTGAAAAAGAGAACCTCCATTCTAATGCCCTAAAATCGTACAAAACAAATAAATTGGCACGAGTTTTTGAAGACTACAAACACAACAACCAAGCGTTGATTTCGGTAGAAGAAGACGATAATTTATACCTCCCTAAAAAGAAAAAAGCCGACAAAAGCGCCAAAAAGGCGACCACTCAAATCACCTATGAATTGTGGGTAGATAACAATTCCATTGAAGAAATTGTTCAATTGCGTAAACTGTCTCACGCAACCATTTTGGGGCATTTCACCAAATTAATCAAAGACAAAGCGGTAGCCATTTCAGACATCATGCCGCAAGACAAAATAGAAATACTGACCCAAGAATTTGAAAAGTATACCGAAGAAAGCGTCACGCCCTTAAAAGAAAAATTAGGTGATGCATTCACCTGGGACGAACTCCGAATGTTTAAAGCCAGTCTTTAGGTTTGTGGCTTGAGGTTGATGGATTCAGCAATCTATTTACTTTTGCCTAATGCCTAATGCCTAGTATCTAACCCAACCAATACACCGCCAAAACTGCCGGAATAAAATAAATAGCAATCGTGCGAGCCCCATCATATTCTTTCGCCAATCGCTGCCCAAGCAATAAAAACAACAAGGTAACAGACGAAAAAACTGCGCCATAAAAACCAAAAGTACGTTCGCCAGAAATAAAAATCTGAAATACCCCTAGTACGCTCAACACTCCGGCAATAAGTTCCAATAACAATATTAATCCCAACGAAGCAGGCACAAAATCTTTGATGATTGTTTTGGCAAAATGACCTTTAAGCCAAGAAACATTATCGTTCCAATGAAACAATTTGTCGTGGGCAGAAGTGATAAACGTTACGGCCAAAAAAACTAAAATTAAAATAGAAGCTGGATAGTTCATGGGTATTATTTTTTATGGATTAATCGGGTTAGTTTTATGGATAAATCAGTCAAAATTAATTTGGCATTTCCGTTGCGCTCAATGTGATAAATAGCGTCCGAAAGTTCTTTAAAAATATCCTCAATATTCGAATTGTTCACAAAGGGTGCAAAGTTTTCTAGCTTGAATTTTTCTACAGACGGTTCAAAATAAACAAGCGGTTCTGCTTGATAATTGAGCAACATCGCCTGACGGAACACATCAATACAAAAGGTTAAAAATTTCTTTTGAGCCTCTCGCCCAATGCCTGCAATGGTTTCGCTCCACACAATCAAATCTTGAATGGCTGCCGCATTTCCTTTGGCTCTAAACGCAGCGCGAACCCAGTCAACAAACCATTGTTCAAACGGAAAATCTTCGGCCACATCATGTAAAATACGCAACGATTTATTGAAATTTCCTTGTGACAAATGCGCAATTTTCTGCGCTTTTTGAGGTTCCAATCCATGGTTGTATTGCAACGATTCGGCAATGACTTTCTCTGGGAGCGCATTAAAATGAAGCACCTGGCAACGCGATCGGATGGTTTGGATGATGTCTTCTTCTTTTTCAGAAATCAAGATAAACACCGTTTTATCGGTGGGCTCTTCCAAAAACTTCAATAATTTATTGGACGCGGCCAAATTCAATTTGTCGGCCATCCAAATAATCAACACTTTGTAACCACCTTCCATGGACTTCAAGGCCAGCGATTTCAAAATTTCTTGTGCATCGTCTACCCTAATTTCGCCCTGTTTGTTTTTCACGCCCAGTTCTTTGTACCAATCAAACAAGCCACCGTAGACATTTTCCGTTAAAAAGGCCCGCCATTCGGTCATAAAATCGGCACTTTTAGGATGCGATTTCACGCCATCGGTTGTCACCGTCGGAAAAACAAAATGCAAATCGGGATGCGAAAAGTTGCCAAATTTTAAGTTGCATGCCCCATTTTCACCTACATTTTCAGCACCCGTATTGTTGCATATCAAGTACTGCGCATAGGCAATCGCCATGGCCAATGTACCCGTGCCTTCGGGACCTACAAACAATTGTGCATGCGGTACCCTGCCCTGCTCGGCGCTTTTTTGCAAATGGCTTTTGATGTGCTCGTGCCCTAAAATTTCTGAAAACTGCATAAGCAAAGATACTACAAACCCATTCAAAAATAAAAATCAAATGCAGATCTTTTGGGCATGCCGGCAAACACCCCAGCGACTCACCCCAGCGGGCAATTGCCGTCGGGCTCTTGGCTCTATCTTTTGCTTCGCTGCGCTCCACAAAAGGATGCCGCCGCCATCCCTCATGCAGTAGCAAAACAAATTCAATTAGAAGGGATAAATTTGCGCGTTTTTTTCTTACTTTTGATTAATGCTATTCGTTAGAAAACAAATCCCGATTTATTTTAAATGATAAAATACAATCTCGGGTACATATAAGTTGTATGCAATTTCCAAGGAAACTAAAATAATAAAAGAGTAATATGAAAGAAAAAATAACCACAATCGCATTTTTGATTTTAATCGGATGTAATCAAAACAATTCGAATAAAAAAGAAAATATTGAATTCCCGGATTCAACCAACACTACAAAAGAGGTAGTTGTTAAAAATGACAATGAAAAAATCAATTACAACATTATTGAGGAATTTATTGGTCAAGATGGTCTCTATAAATTTAAGGCACCTAAAGGGTTATTTAAAAGAAGTTCTGGAGATGAATTTACAAGCGAATTATTACAAGCAAATATTAGATTCACACTTATTCAAACTGACCGATTTGATGAACAAGGTATATTTAGTAAAAAAGATTTAATAAGTAAATTTAAAAGAAAAATTAAAACATCTTATTTTTTTGACAAGAACGATTGGTTTGTTTTATCAGGTAATGATTCAGAAAGCAACATTATTTATTTAAAAGGTTTTTATGAAGAACTTGAAAGTATGCAAGGACAGGATGAGGGAGATCCATCATGGCTCTGGTCTAAATCAGGTGTTCTGGAAATTCAGTATACTGAAAAAAATAAAGAAGAGTTTGATAAACTAATTCCTATCATCATTAAATCATTTAAATGCGATTTCTCACTTATATAAAACCGCATACAACAGCACCTACAGGAAATTTGCGGTCAGTGCTTCGTATGACAGTTTTGTGGTTGAACAAATATTCGTGCTTCGTATGAACATTTGTGGTAAAAACCGCCAACTTCTTGTAGCTGCGGAACGTTGTGTGCCTTATTAGCTGTAGAGAAACAAAGAAAAAAAATAAAACAGAAAAATATAAATGTTCAGTCATAAAGGTAAGAGTCGAGATCTAAAACATAATATTGGAATAGCTTCCTTTCTTTCATTTGTAGCTGGAATAGTAAATGTTGTAGGATTTCTTGCCGTTCAAAAACTTACAACTAACGTAACGGGGCATTTTGCGTTTATGGTTGAAGAAGCTTTTAGATTTAACTTTAATCAATCTTTGTTTTATTTTATTTATATTTTTTTCTTTTTTTTTGGCGCTTTCTTTTCTAATTTCACAATAGAAATAACTCAAAAGATAAACGACAAATACCTATTTATTATCCCAGTTTTTATAGAAGTGATTGTTTTGACAACTATTGCATTTTTAAACTTTAAATTTATTGCTGATAATCCCAATTTAATAGCTTGTTCAATGCTATTCGCAATGGGATTACAAAATTCATTAGTTACAACAATTTCAAATTCTGTCGTAAGAACAACACATTTAACAGGATTATTTACAGATTTAGGAATTGAAATTTCGCAGCTTTTCTTTTTCAAAACTACCGAACAAAGAACAAAGTTGTTTTCTTCAATAAAATTAAGAATGACCATAATTATGTCATTTTTTGTAGGAGGAATTATTGCGGGTGTGTTTTTTTCAAACTATAAAATGAAAACGCTACTTATTGCATCGACTGTTCTTCTAATAGGTCTAATTATAGATTATTTAAACGTAAAAATTAGAATGAATACACGGAAACAGAAATACAGCACTTAACACGCGTTTTGCGCTATTGAACGTTTTGTTTTTCTATCGCATGGCGCTACTTTCATAAAATGATCCCGATTCAAAAACCAAATAACACTTCCTTTTCATGAACATCCAAGCACAAATTGATGCCTACATGGCCAGTCTACCCGAAACCAAACGCCAAGACATGCTAGTCTTGCACCAACTCATTTTGGAAGTCATGCCCACGCACAAACTCTGGTTTTTGGACGGTAAAAACGAAGCGGGTAAAGTCGTTTCCAACCCCAATGTTGGGTATGGCAATTACACCATTTACTACGCAGACGGTACCACCAAAGATTTTTTTCAAATTGGCATCAGCGGCAACACAACCGGAATCTCGGTTTACATCATGGGTCTTGCCGACAAGACTTTTTTGCCAACGACCTTCGGTAGTACTATTGGCAAAGCAAGCGTCACCGGTTATTGCATCAAATTTAAACAACTCAAAGACATCGCGCTCGACGTTTTAGTAGCAGCCATACAGGCTGGATTTCAATCTTCAAAAACAACCAAATAACACAAAAAACCGCCTCATTGCAGGTGGTTTTTTGTTTTGAAAGCGGTGCCCATGAGGAGAAAAATACTTTTCAAAACACCCAAAAAAATAATTTTGTAACTTTGCCCCTTAATAAATTAACAAAAACCGAATAATGAAAACTTTAAACGACTTCAATTTCCAAAACAAGAAAGCCATTGTAAGGGTAGATTTTAATGTGCCTCTAGACGCCAATTTTGCCGTAACAGACGCCAACCGAATCGAAGCTGCCAAACCCACAATTGATAAAATTCTTGCCGATGGGGGTAGCGTAATCTTGATGTCGCACCTAGGAAGACCTAAAGGAAAAGAAGATCAGTTTTCATTACGCCACATTGTCGCTACGGCACAAGAAGTATTGGGCGTACCGGTAATGTTTGCAGCCGATTGCAGAGGTGAAGTAGCCCAACAAGCAGCACAGAACTTGCAACCAGGTCAAGTATTGTTGTTAGAAAACTTGCGTTTTTACGCAGAAGAAGAAGCCGGAGATGTTGCGTTTGCAAAAGAATTGGCCTCTTTGGGAGATATTTATGTAAACGATGCGTTTGGTACAGCTCACAGAGCCCATGCCTCAACCACCATCATTGCGCAGTTTTTTCCAAACAGCAAATGTTTCGGGATGCTATTGGCCAAAGAAATTGACAGTTTGAACCGCGTATTGAACAATTCGGTAAAACCCGTTACAGCAGTTTTGGGAGGATCTAAAGTTTCATCTAAAATTACGGTAATCGAAAACATATTAGACAAAGTAGACCACATGATCATTGGTGGTGGAATGACCTTTACATTTGTGAAAGCCCTTGGCGGAAAAATAGGAAACTCTATTTGCGAAGACGACAAACAAGATTTGGCCTTGGAAATTTTACGCCTTGCCAAAGAAAAAGGAGTTCAAATTCATATTCCGGTTGATGTGGTTGCTGGAGATCAATTCTCAAACGACGCCAACACGCAAGTGGTAGACGTTAGAGCTATTCCAGACGGATGGGAAGGTATGGATGCCGGACCTAAGTCGTTGGAGCAATTCAAAAAAGTGATTTTAGAGTCTAAAACCATTCTTTGGAACGGTCCGTTGGGTGTTTTTGAAATGCCAACTTTTGCTCAAGGAACCATTCAATTGGGTGAGTTCATCGCTGAAGCAACAGCAAACGGCGCTTTCTCTTTAGTAGGTGGAGGTGACTCGGTTGCAGCCGTAAAACAATTCGGATTGGAAGAAAAAATGAGTTATGTTTCTACGGGCGGAGGTGCCATGTTGGAAATGTTAGAAGGTAGAGTATTGCCTGGAATACAAGCGATATTAGACTAGTTCCAGTAGTTTTAACAATAATTAAACATTTTAATGCGTTATAAATCAGTAAGTTTGCTTCTTACTGTATTTTATATACATTAAAAACAAAACAAAACATGATTAAAAAAACCCCATTAACAGCGATTTTTGCACTTGCTTCGTTTGCCCTTTTCGGACAAGAAGAGGTGATAAGCACGCCCGTTCCTACTCAGGAAATACGTGTCAATCAAGATTCAGTTGTTAAAAAAACCATTAAAATTTCTTTTTTAGATTCGATCAAATCTACGTTTGTAAACGACGAAATGGCCACTTGTATTGATAACAGATGGACCCAAGAGTTGGCAGCTTTGGATGTGTATGAGGATTTATTATCGGATATAAAAACCATTGATCCCGACGTAAAAGTAGATTATGAATTACCTACCGAGTTGTTGAAAGAGCGGTTAAAAAGGATGGATGAAAAATCGCCTTTTAACATCGAATACAACATTGGCCTCGAAAACGTCATCAAATCTTTTTTGAAAAACAGAAAAAAAGGATTTGAAAGATTGATGGGAATTTCCCAGTTTTATTTTCCAATTTTTGAAGAAGAACTAGCAAAAAACAACATCCCACTGGAGATAAAATACCTTGCAGTCGTTGAGTCTGCATTGAATCCATTGGCGGTTTCAAGAGTGGGCGCTACGGGTTTGTGGCAGTTTATGTACCAAACCGGAAGACAATATGGATTGAACATTTCTTCTTATGAAGACGAAAGAAGCGATCCGTTAAAAGCCAGTCAGGCGGCCTCTCAGTACATGCTCAACATGTACCGAATTTTTGGCGATTGGGATTTGGTCTTGGCATCGTATAATTCGGGTCCTGGAAATGTTGCCAAAGCCATTCGAAGATCCGGCGGACAACAAAATTATTGGAATATTCGTAAAAATTTACCTAAAGAAACCCAAGGATATTTACCGGCTTTTTTAGCTACGATGTATATTTTTGAATACCATAAAGAACACGGAATTGTGCCTAAAAAGCCCATTGCAAATCATTTTGCTACCGATACCATCATGGTAAAAAAGCACATGACTTTCAAACAAATCTCGGATTTATTAGACATATCTGTAGAGGAGTTGAAGTTTTACAACCCGTCCTACAAACGAAATGAAGTGCCTTTTGTAACGGGGGATCAGAATTTCTTGCGACTTCCTAAAGATAAGATAGCCATTTTTACTTCTAACGAAGACAAAGTGTATGCTTACATAGCTTATGAAGAAAGCAAACGCGAACGTCCTTATCAAGCACCTGTTGCTGTAAAAATCAATCCTGGAGACATCAAATACCACAAGGTTAGAAAAGGCGATAACATTGCTGATATTGCCGCTAAATATGAGGTAACAGAAGACGATATTAAAAAATGGAACGGGTTGAACTCGTCGTATTTAAAATCGGGAAGAAATCTTAAAATTAAAATTTCTGAATCCAGTCTTGCAGTAAAAGATACACTTTCTAAACCGTCAATCAACCAAGATGTTGCGGCTGTACCTGTTGAGGTAAATACAAAACCACAATACACGGTTGAAAAAGTGACGGTACAGAAAGACGTTGTAAAATACCACAAAGTAAAATCGGGGGATAATTTAGCCGAGATTGCGTCCAAATTTGACGTTACTGTTGCCGATCTTAAAAAATGGAACAAAATTAAAGGTTCCAATATTATGGCTGGCGAAAGTTTAAAAATCATCAAAAATGAAAAAGTAACGACTTCTGTTCGTAAAGAAATTAACAGCCCTGCGAACGTGGAGCCAAAAGAAGCAGTTGCTGCAGCGCCTGTTGTAAAGAAAGCAAAACCTGAAACAAAAAAAGCCATCGATTCTGTGAAAGAAATGCCAGCTAGCAAATTGTACACGGTGGTGAAAAATGATGGATTGTTTTCCATCGCGAAAGAACATAATCTGAAAGCAGAAGACATTCGAAAATGGAATAATTTACCAGATGACAATGTAAAAATTGGAATGCAACTTTTATTAGCCGCTCCTGAATCGCAAGTTGTAGCTGTTGAAACAAATGACAAAAAGCATGTGGTCGCCAAAGGAGAATACTTGGGAACCATTGCAAAAAAATATAAAATTTCGATAGAAGAGTTGCGAGCATTGAACCACATCGAAGGAAACAACGTGATGGCAGGAACCACGCTTATTGTGGGCAAAGCAAAAGCGACACTTGAACTAGACAATTCAAGCGAGGTAGCTTCCGCAAACAAAAAAGTAAAAGAAAAAACCTATCAAGTTCAACCAGGAGATTCGCTGTATAAAATTTCTAAAAAATTTCCAGGGGTTTCTATTTCCGACATTAAAAAATTGAACAATTTAAAAGAAGACGATTTAAAACCGGGAATGAAATTAAAAATTAACGGATAATACCAAAAAACTTCTATAAATTTGGGCTTTATTTCTGATTATGAAAAAAGCCCATTTTTTATGCCTTATCGTTCTTGTCCTTCTGGTTTCTTGTCAGAAGAAGACGGTCAAACGAACCACAGATATAACGGGTAAAATCAACAACGTATCCGTGATCATTGACGATCAATTATGGAACGGTGAAGTAGGGGATAGCGTTCGAAATAAATTTGCCTCACCTGTTTTGGGACTACCACAAGAAGAACCCAACTTTACCCTAAATCAATACCCCGTAAAACTGCTAGAAGGTTTTATGAGCAACAGCCGAAACATCATTGTCATTAAAAAATCGGCTACCAGTCAGTTTAAAATTGTTACCAACGAATACGTGAACCCGCAAGTGGTCGTTCATATTTCTGGACGCACCGTGCAAGAATTACTCGACTCGATTCAATCCAACGATTCGTTGATTATTCAAACTTTCAAAAAATCTGAAATAGAGGTTTCTCAAAAACAAATCCTTCAGGATTCGGTTAATTATTCTCAAAAATTAAGCGATAAATTCAACATTAGAATTCCCATCCCCATCCAATACAAAATGGTAATGTATGGCAAAAAGTTTGTTTGGTTTAAGAAAGAAATAACTAGCGGAAATGTAAGTTTGATTTTTTATGAGCTTCCCTTAACGTCTTTAAAAACCCAAAAAAACATCATTCGTCAAATTGTTCGAAAGCGCGATTCGATCGGGAACATTTATATCCACGGAGCGGTTCCTAGAACCCGAATGATTACCGAAAAAGCCTTTTCACCCTATATGTCCGAAACCAAAATTTACGGTAAACAGACCTATGAAACCAAGGGCAATTGGGAGTTATTACATGAGTCTATGGGAGGACCTTTCATCAATTATGCCATCTTAGACGAAAAAAACAACAGGATATTAGTCATCGAAGGTTTTTGTTATGCGCCTTCCAAGAAAAAGCGCGATTTGATGTTTGAATTGGAATCCATCATCAAATCGGTTCAATTTTTAAAAAGAAAGTCATGAGCCAAGAAATAAAATGGAAAATAAAGCCGTTTAACGCACTTTCTCTTGCTGAGCTATACGAAGTGTTAGAGCTTCGTTCGTTGGTCTTTGTTGTGGAGCAAAATTGCGTTTATCAAGACATTGACCATAAAGATCAGAAAGCGGTTCATCTTCTGGGCGAGGTTGAAGGAAAATTAGTGGCCTACGCCCGGTTGTTTGATGCGGGTATTTATTTTGAAAATGCCTCCATTGGAAGAGTCATTGTGCACCCAGAGGCACGAGCCAAAAAATATGGGCACGAATTGATGCGTGTGGCCATCGAACAAATCAAAAATCTTTTCGATAAAGAGAACATCACTATCTCTGCGCAATTATACCTGCAAAAATTTTATGAAAGCCACGGTTTTATGCCTACTAGCGAAGTTTATCTTGAGGATGATATTCCACATATTGAAATGAAAAAGGAGTAGGGGAATTATATTTTTGTAATCACGAGCTCGACTCTTCTATCGTATTCAGGCTCTTTACCAAGTGGAATAGTGTTCCCATATCCTTTAAACGTCATTCTGTTTTTGGCTACACGTCTAAAAGCTAAGTATTTATACACAGATTCGGCACGATTGATCGAAAGTTGTCTTTTTTTAGTGTCTTTGTCAATGGCGTCTTTTTGGTAAGGCGGTGTGCAGCACACATGCCCTTGGATTTCAAAATGCAAGGTGTTGTAGCGAACCAGCAACAGCGCAACTTTGTCTAATTCTGCCTTGGATTTCATCGTTAGTTTGCTACTCCCTTTTTCAAATAAAATAGCATCCAAATAAATGTGGTCGCCTACTACGTGGTTTTTTTTGACCCCATTATAAAAGCCTGGCAATTCAATTTTAGGCAAAGGCTTTAAGTTCAAGACCACATCTACGCGTCGATTTTTCGATCTTTTTTCGGGAAGATTTTCAGCAATATCATCTTCAATCAAGATGCGCCCTTTCCCTTCAATGGTCACGATGATTTTATTTTTGATGCCGTTTTCAAGCAACAAACATTGCACAGTATTGGCTCGGTTGGTAGAAAGCACAAAGTTGTAATCGTCTTTTCCAACATCATCTGTATAGCCATAAATTTGGATTGATTCTATGCGGGTGGAATCGGATGTTTTGATGAAGTTTAACAACGATTCGCCTTGCTTCTCATCAATAGAATATTTGTCAAATTCAAAATAGACCGATTGCACAACTTCTTCTTGCGCTTGAAGCCATCCGAAAGCAAACAGGAACACTATTTTAAAAAAAGTCCGCATTATTTTTTAAGGATTTTGTTGTATTCAGAAGGGTTTTCCAACAGCGCTTTGGCTTTCATAATTTCGAAATTATGTTTGGTGTAATAGGTGTACAATCCTTCTTTGTATTGGTATCTTTTGATGAGCTCTTCTTGAATGATTTTTTTAATTTCTTTTTGGTTTTTATCCAGCAAGGCTTCTTCGCTTTTTTGTAAAGCATTCAGCAATAAATTGTATTCATTGATAATGGCATCGTCTAATTTTTCCTTTTTCGCTTTCTCGAGTGTGTTTTTGAGCGCCAATTCGGTTTCGGTATCAAAGTTTATTTTTTCACGTTTGATAAACGCTTTGAACTCCATAAAATCGGCATCTGTGATTTCGGGAATATTTTCTCCAAGCGAAGGATGTTTGTAATAATACTGCGTGGCATAATTGAATATGGCATCGTTTTTTAGCAGCACCTCTGCAATGGTACTTTTGGCTGTTTCTTCCAATTCAATATCGGGTTGAATTCCACCACCATCATACACCGTTCTTCCGTTTTTTGTCTTGAAGGCATTATAATTTGCAGCTTCTGTTCGGACGGCTTTTCCGTTTTTATCTTTGTGCCAATAATCCAATGCCTGAATACATCTTCCCGATGGGGTGTAATATCTTGAGATGGTTACTTTTACTTGTGTGCCATAGGTCATGTCAAAAGGTCTTTGAACCAATCCTTTTCCAAAACTTCGACTTCCCACTACGACTGCTCTATCTAAATCTTGAAGGGCTCCCGAAACAATTTCAGAGGCGGAAGCGCTTTTTCCGTCTACTAAAATAGCCAACGGAATTTCTAAATCGAACGGTTCTTTGGTCGTTTTGTAGGTTACGTTGTATTTTTCGTTTTTTGATTTAGTCGTTACAATGATTTCATCTTTCGGAACAAATAAATTACACACATTCACCGCTTCATTCAACAGTCCGCCCGGGTTGCCTCTCAAATCTAAAATCAAGCGTTCGGCGCCTTGTTCTTTTAATTTTTCAATAGCTTCTTTGGTTTCTTTGGTTGTTTTTCTATTGAAAGCAGACAGCACGATGTAACCTGTTTTATCGTCAATTTTACTAAAAAAGGGCACGGCGTTGATGTCCACTTCATCCAAGATGATTTGCGTTGTCAATTTTTTCCCTTGTCGGATGTAGGTAAGGTTTACTTTCGTGTTTTTTGCTCCTTTTAGCAACTGAGAAGCGTCTTCTTTGTAGTCTGCTAAAGAAATATCACCGATTTGAATAATGGCGTCGCCCGCTTTCAAACCGGCTTTGTCTGCGGGGTAATTTTTATAGGGTTCTTTGATGATCAATTGGTCGTCTTTTCGAGTGATCATTGCCCCAATTCCGGTGTACTCTCCCGTGTTGTTGATTTTAAATTTTACAACATCTTGTTCGTTAAAATAATTGGTATAAGGGTCCAATTCGGCCAACATGCTTTTGATGGCTTTGTCCATTAATTCAGACGGATTGATTTCGTCAACATAATTTTGATTGACGGTTTTGAATAAAGTGGTGAAAATTTCAATTTGTTTCGCAATTTCAAAAAAATCATCCTTGAAACTTGCGCCTACAAATAATAATCCAGCAGCAATTATGGGCGTAATATATCTTTTTTTAAAGCTAGCAAACATGTTGTTGAGGTTTGAATTTGTATATTAATTGGAACTAATTTCGTCTGTTTCCTGAATTTTTTGAATCCATTTTTCAAACAGTAAAACCGTTTTTTCATGGATTTCTTGATAGGTCAATCGCTCTTTTGATTGGTAAAAAAACAATACGGCATAGGGCTTGTCTAGATGGTCTAGCAAGAGGTGTTTGTTGAGTCGGTAGCATTCCCTTAAAACACGTTTGTAGTAATTTCTATCTACGGCGTTTTTAAAATGTTTTTTAGACACAGAAACCCCAAACAAGAGTTTTTCTTCTTGGTTTTGAGTTGCTGAATAGACCAAACGCAACGGATACTTTGCTACCGATTTCCCTTCCGAAAAAAGCAATTCGATCGTTTTTTTGCTCTTCAGCTTTTCTTTTTTAGGATATGTATTATCCATAATTATTTTTAATTATAGATGTTATATACAAATTTTACTTCCGAATAGTTGATGTAAAATTGCATTCTATTTCCTTCTTTTTTTCGGGTAATTACAAAAATGGTGCAGTTTGAGCCGTTGTTGTCAACGCATTCAAATGGTACGGTTTTATCGGTTTCGGTTTCTATTTTTTCACCATAACTTTTGATGGTAAACACTTGAATTACGGGAGAATTAACCACAATTCGATCTTTTTTAGCATCGATGGTAATCAATAAATCGGCCGCTACAAAATCTGACCATTCGCCCCATTTTCCTTTTTCTGTTTTCTCAACAAAACTCACCGAACTTGTTTTCAGTTTTAGGGTTTGTCCAAAAGAAAAAGAGCTAAAAATCAAGAAGCTAAAAAGGATCAATAGTTGTTTCATCGGTTACATTTTAATAAGTTGTAAATCTACAAATTCTATTTCAAGAAAAAAACAATAAAAAAGCAGGCTTTTTTTCTATATTGGGTTTAAATTATTAGATTTGACCGATTTTCCAACCTTAAATTAGTAAACATGAAAAAAATCTTATTATTGTTATTGTTATTGCCAACGGTTCTTTTTGCGCAGAAAAAAGAGGAGGTAATTAAAAAATTAGCCAATCTTGCCTGCGAATGTACCAAAGAAAAATCCGAAGTAACCGAAACCGCTCTTGGTTTGTGTTTGCTAGAATCTGTTGGAAAATTGTCTGACAAAGAAAAGAAAGTAATTGGTTTTACCTCCGGCAATGAATCAGAGGCTATAGGCAAAATTGCAGAAGAAATAGGTACTCAAATGGCGTTTGTTTGTCCAGAAGTTTTCTCAAAATTACAATCGGAAGGAGAAGCTACCGAAGAAGAAGTTGAAGAGGAGCCAGCGCTTTTTTTTACGGGTTCATTTGAAGTAATGACTTCTAACGAATTCAATACAATTGTTTTGGTAAACGAAGCAAAAGAAAGAAAAGAATTCATCTGGTTGTTTTCTTTTGAAGGAGATTCACTTCTTATCAAAAATAAAATAGCTAAAGGCGATAAAATTGAGGTTGAATATTCTGAATTAGAATTTTTTGATGCTAAATCAAAAACATATAAAGTGTATAATGAAATTTCATATTTGAAATTATTATAATACAAAGCTTCTACAATTAAAAAGCCCCAAAATTTTCTTTCGGGGCTTTTTTGTGCTATTTATTTTCGTAAGTATTGTTGTCTCTTTTCACGTCGGCCATCATTCCGAGCGGATCAATGGTCACTTTTTTTATGGTTTTAGAACCAGGAATTGTGACGGTATAATTTGGATTTCCCCAGGTCCAATCAGACAGTGTTGTTCTATTTACTTCTGGCATTGGGTTCGCTTTTTCAAACGACATCATGCGCAGCGGAATGTAAAATCCTTGTTTGGATCCATCTGTAAATTCCACCAAAAGATCGATCGGCATTGGCGTTCTTCCCATTCGGTTGAGTTTGATTGTTGAGGCACCACCCACATAATTCCCGTCAAAAGCAACGTCTGTAACCGCGTAATCAATCGTGTTGAGTGTTTGTGTCCAATCTACCAAAAACCAATCTAAATGAGCTCCTGAAACACGCTCTGCAGATCTTTTGATGTCGTTTGGAGCCGGGTGTTTAAATTTGAAATCAGCATAGTATCTTTTTAATGTTTTGGATAAATTTTCTTTTCCCAAAAGGTACTCAAGTTGGGTTAAAAATAACTCGCCTTTCACATAAGAAGCGATGCTGTAACTTCTGTTTTCGTCATAGCGATCACCATGTGTAGAAAGTGGTTGCTCTTTCCCTGATTCTACTAATTTTGCATAGGTTTTGTAAGCTCCTTCAAAAGGGTTTTGTGCTTTATTTTCGGCCAATTCGTTCAATCCGATGTCTTCAAGATATGATGTAAATCCTTCGTCCATCCAGGGGTGTTTGCTTTCATTGGATGCCAACACATGTTGAAACCAAGAGTGCGCCATTTCGTGTGCAATAACACCTACAAGTCCTTCAAACGTTCCTTCACCAAGGATGAGTGTACACATTGCATATTCCATACCTCCATCACCCCCTTGAATCACAGAATATTGATCGTACGGATATTTCCCTACGGTTTTGTTATAAAACTCCATTAAGGCAACTGTTTTTGGCTGTGCTTTTTTCCAATTTTCTATTATTTTTGGGTTGTTTTTATATAAAAAATGAAGGGTAGTTCCAAAGTTAGTTGTTACAACATCATGTATATAATTTTTGTCGGCAGCCCATGTAAAATCATGTACGTTTGGCGCGATAAAATGCCAGGTTAAGGTTTTTGTTTTTTTCGGAATGTTGACTTCTACGCCTTTATCTTGGTAGTTGAATCCAATTTGATTTCCGTTTTGTAGGTAGCCACTACCGCCCACGATATAGTTTTTATCTAAGGTAATTTTTACATCAAAGCTACCCCATACCCCATGAAATTCTCTTGCAATGTACGGATCAGCATGCCAGCCTTCAAAATCAAATTCGGCTATTTTTGGATACCATTGCGCCATAGATAGTTCAACCCCCTCTTTGTTGTTTCTTCCCGATCTTCTGATTTGAATAGGAATCTGTCCATTAAAATCCAAAGAAAAAACCGTGCTTTTACCAGGTAACAAAGGTTGGTTTAAAGTAACTTCTAATACTGTTTCAACTTCTTTTGCTACAGCAGAAACACCCTCTTGCTTAAAGTTTTGAATGTGCAAAAAGCCCATTTCGTTTGGTAATAATTTCGAAATTCGACTCTCTTTTACGTCCTTGTCGGCTACACGCACTTTGTTCACCATTCGCGCATCAGGATCCTTTATGTTTTGCAAACGGTGGTCCATTTCGCTTCCGGGTTGGAAGGCGTTGTTGAACAAATGATAGTACACTTTACGTAAAGTGTCTTGCGAATTGTTGGTGTAAGTTAACTCTTGTTTTCCTTTGTATTGATAGGTTTTAACATCCATATCAACCTCCATTTTATAGTTTGCTTCTTGTTGCCAATAGGTTTTGTTTTGGGCTGTAGCCAAATGAAAACCAATAAATAATAAACAAACGGACAGTGTTTTTTTCATTTTATTTAGGTTGTTTGATGTGATAGATATTTGATTAAATGTATTTTTTGATTGGAAATTTAGAAAAACAAAAATGGCAAATTTTCATCACTTTTCAGAAGAAAACTTGCCATTTTTATGATCCATCAAAAAAATTAATTTTTCATTTTTGCTTTGGGTGCTTTTGCCGACATTTTTTCAGCCATTTTCAAAGCGTTGTATGCGTTTACAATACTACCCGATTTTGAAGCTTTTGAAAAAGCTCTTACTTCTTTGTTTTCACCTAGTTCTACTTCAACAGGCATTGCCGTTCCTGAGTCCATCAAGATTTGTTTTACTTGAGACGCTTTTAAGTTTGGATAATAAGAACGAATCAAAGCAGCTACTCCTGCCGCATTAGGAGAGGCCATTGAAGTTCCTTGCTCATACAAATATTTGTTGTTTGGAACCGTAGCATAAATTTGCATTCCAGGAGAAAAAACGTCTACATTTTTAGCCCCGTAGTTAGAGAAAGAAGCTACTAAATCTGATTTTCCAGTACCGTTGTTTAACGCACCAATGGTCAAGAAATTAGACGCAAATTCAACCCCATTTACCTCATCTGTTGGGTAATTTGGTTCAAAATCTACATCTTTTCCGTCGTTTCCAGCGGCATGTACAAATAAAACGTCTTTACTTTCAGCATATTTGATGGCCTCAAAAACCCATTCTTTATGAGGAGAATAGTCTTTACCAAAACTTCCGTTGATTACTTTCGCACCATTGTCAACCGCATATCGAATTGCCAATGCAATGTCTTTGTCATATTCGTCTCCATTTGGCACAGCTCTTACAGCCATGATTTGAACGTTGTTTGCAACCACTCCGTCACCTCCAATGTTGTTTCCTCTTGTTTGCGCAATGATTCCCGCAACGTGTGTTCCGTGAAGCGCATCTTCTACATTGGGTCCTTTTACATTTCCGTTCCCATATTTTCTGTCATTGATGTCATTTGGATTGTCACCCACTACTTTTCTTCCGTCAAAATTCACATTTAAGTTATAATTTAACTGATCTAACACATAGTTTAAATAACCTTTGATTTCCTCTTGAAAACCAGGTCCAGCTTGCGTAGCAATATTGATCATGATTGCTTTGCTTCTCTTTAAAGATTCGTCGGTAGTTGTAATGCCTTTGATGTCTTCTAATGTGTAAACCTCTTTGTTCAAATGAGTTTTAATGGCTTTGTCTGCATTAGAAATCATGTCCACTTGTGGTTTTTGTTGCATTAATTCAGCTAATTTACGATCTAATTCAGCTTTGGCAGCTTTATAGATGTCGCTACCATCATCTCCTTTTTTAACAATACGGGTTAATTCCAGGTTTTCATTGGTAGCTTCACCAAGAAAATTCCATCCATTCACGTCATCAACAAAACCATTTTTATCGTCGTCAATTCCGTTTCCAGCGATTTCTTTTTTGTTTACCCAGATTTTGCCTTTCAAATCTTCGTGGTCAATATCGAGTCCAGAATCAATTACTCCAACAATGATTGGAGTTCCTTTTTTCCCTTTTAACAATTCAGCATATGCCTTGTCAATACTCATTCCTGGAATGGTGTCTTTTTCCAAGTCCAAATGACTCCATCGAATTAAGTCAGCTTCTTTAATAGCACCCTTTTTTTGGGATAATTTTTCAGCGGTGTTTTTGTTTTGCGCTTGAGCAACAGGGCTGCTTAGCAATGAAGCGATGGCAAATGAAGCAAAAACGAATGTTTTAATTGGTTTCATAGATTTATTTATATTGATATTTTTTTTATGATGAGTCAAATATATTTATATTTTGTTACAAAATTAATATTCGTTAACAATAGATTAAGATAGATCACGGAAGGAATGCATCTCTTTCAATCGAACGCCTTTTTCTGTTTTTTCTACCGTAATGATTTCGTTGTGAGCATCGTGCTCGAGAATTAAGTGGTAATTATTCTCGGCAGCCAAATTCATGAATTTTGCTTTTTCATCCATTGTTAAAAGGGGTCTTGTATCATAACCCATTACATACGGGATAGGAATATGTCCTGCCGTGGCTAATAAATCTGCACAAAAAACAAAGGTTTTCCCTTGGTATTGAATGTGCGGCAGCATCTGTTTTTCGGTGTGTCCATCTGCGAAAAAGATGCCAAACCCCAACTCAGATGTTTCTAAAAAATCTCCCGTTGGTCTTTTGATAAAATGGAGTTGCCCACTTTCTTGCATCGGAATAATATTTTCGTGCAAAAAGGAAGCTTTCTCTCTAGAATTGGGTTGTGTTGCCCATTCCCAGTGGTTTTCATTGGTCCAATATTTGGCATTTTTGAATGCAACTTCATAACCCGTTTTGTCTTTGTTCCAATTCACACTTCCGCCACAATGATCAAAATGCAAATGGGTCATGAATACATCGGTAATATCATCTCTATGAAAACCGGCTAAGGCTAACGATTTGTCAAGAGAATGATTTCCCCAAAGTGAATAGTAACTAAAAAATTTCTCTGATTGTTTGTTGCCCATTCCGGTATCAATTAATATCAATCGATTCCCCTCTTCAATTAACAAACAACGAGCGGCAATATCGATTAAATTATGGGCGTCAGCTGGATTGGTTTTGTTCCAAATGGTTTTAGGAACAACGCCAAACATGGCGCCCCCATCAAGTTTAAAGTTTCCAGCTTCAATAGGATGTATTTTCATTTTACAGAATTTATTTGGATGCAAATTACAAAAAAACAATCTTGATTTTTCTAAAATCAATTTTTTCTATGCAAACATTAGTTATAAAAATGTTATTAATTATAAAAAAATAGATAATTGTAGTAACTTTGCCCTTTATTTAGATAAAATAAAAATAACAACATTCAGCACATGATAAAAGTTTCAGATACTGCCAGCAAAAAAATCATCGATATGATGCAAGAAGACGGTTTTGATGCTGCCATAGATTACGTTCGAGTAGGCGTAAAAAGTGGCGGTTGTTCGGGCTTGTCTTATGAATTGAAATTCGACAAAGAACTCACAGAAAACGATAAAGTTTTTGAAGATAATCACGTTAAAATTGCCGTTGAAAAAAAATCATTTTTGTATTTAGCGGGAACAATTTTAGAATTTTCAGGTGGATTGAACGGAAAAGGATTTGTGTTTAACAACCCCAACGCAAGTAGAACTTGTGGATGCGGAGAATCTTTTTCTTTATAAAATTAAATAATTTAATTATTTGAATCTTTAAGAAATCAAGGCGTTTGGTCTTCCTCTCTTAACGGTTTTAAAAAACATACAATGTCAAAATATACAGAAGACGATTTAAAAATTGAACTCGAAAACAAGGAATACGAGTACGGATTTTATACAGAACTTGATTCGGAGACTTTTCCGATTGGTTTAAACGAAGATATCGTACGTGCTATTTCTAAGAAAAAAGAAGAGCCACAATGGATGACCGATTGGCGTATAGAGGCGTTTCGTGCATGGGAACAAATGGCAGAACCAGAATGGGCCAACGTTCATTATGAAAAACCCGATTTTCAAGCCATTTCGTATTACTCAGCTCCCAAAAAAGCAGATCCAAACAAAACATTAGATGATGTAGACCCAGAACTTTTGGCCATGTATAAAAAGTTGGGTATTTCAGTCGATGAACAAAAGAAATTAAACAACGTAGCAATGGATATTGTAGTTGACTCCGTTTCTGTCGCTACAACATTCAAGAAAACATTGGCCGAAAAAGGCATTATTTTCATGAGTATTTCAGAGGCTATTCGCGAATACCCTGAACTGGTTCAAAAACATTTAGGCACTGTGGTTCCGCAAAAAGATAACTTCTATGCCGCATTGAATTCGGCTGTATTTTCAGACGGATCGTTTTGCTATATTCCGAAAGGGGTTAAATGTCCGATGGAATTATCCACTTATTTCCGAATCAATCAAGCCGGAACGGGTCAGTTTGAACGCACACTATTAATTGCCGACGAAGGAAGTTATGTAAGTTATTTGGAAGGTTGTACCGCTCCAAGCCGTGATGAAAACCAGTTGCATGCAGCAGTTGTCGAATTAATTGCGATGGATGATGCAGAAATCAAATATTCTACGGTTCAAAACTGGTATCCTGGAAACAAAGAAGGAAAAGGTGGCGTTTATAATTTTGTAACCAAAAGAGGTTTGTGCGAGAAAAACGCTAAAATTTCATGGACACAAGTTGAAACGGGATCGGCTGTAACTTGGAAATATCCTTCCGTTATTTTGAAGGGAGATAATGCAGTAGGTGAATTTTATTCGATTGCTGTAACCAACAATTATCAGCAAGCTGACACGGGAACCAAGATGATACATTTAGGGAAAAACACCAAGTCGACTATCATTTCGAAAGGAATTTCGGCCGGAAAATCTCAAAACAGTTACCGTGGTTTGGTTCAAATAAGCGCCAGAGCCGACAACGCTCGTAATTTTTCTCAATGTGACTCATTATTGATGGGAAACAGTTGTGGTGCGCATACGTTTCCGTATATCGAAAGTAAAAACCCAACGGCTAAAATTGAACACGAAGCCACAACGAGTAAAATTGGAGAAGACCAAGTGTTTTATTGCAATCAGCGTGGTATTCCAACCGAGAAAGCCATTGCGCTAATCGTAAACGGATTTAGCAAAGATGTCTTGAACAAGTTGCCAATGGAATTTGCTGTTGAAGCACAAAAACTACTAGAAATTTCGCTGGAAGGAAGCGTAGGTTAATCTTAATGAATTGTAACACCTAAAAGGGTTTAAAATAAAGAATAAAATGTTAAAAATCAGCAATTTACACGCCTCAATTGGCGATAAAGAAATATTAAAAGGAATCAACCTTGAAGTAAAAGCAGGGGAAGTACACGCGATTATGGGTCCAAATGGCGCCGGTAAAAGTACACTTTCTTCCATCATTGCTGGAAATGAAAATTACGACGTAACTGAGGGTGATATCTTTTTGGACGGAGAAGAATTAGCTGATTTAGCTCCTGAAGAAAGAGCGCACAAAGGGGTGTTTTTATCATTTCAATATCCTGTTGAAATTCCGGGTGTTTCCGTGACTAATTTCATCAAAACCGCCATCAACGAAAAGCGTAAAGCCAACGGTCAAGACGAAATGCCGGCAAATGAAATGCTAAAATTGATTCGTGAAAAATCAGAATTGTTAGAAATGGACAGAAAGTTCTTGTCTCGTTCGTTAAACGAAGGTTTTTCGGGTGGAGAAAAGAAACGTAACGAGATTTTTCAAATGGCCATGTTGGAACCTAAAATTGCTATTTTGGACGAAACAGATTCTGGTTTGGATATCGATGCGCTTCGAATTGTGGCCAACGGTGTAAATAAATTAAAAAATGAAAACAATGCCGTTCTAGTAATTACCCACTACCAAAGATTGTTAGATTATATTGTTCCCGATTTTGTACACGTATTAATGGATGGAAAAATCGTAAAATCAGGCACCAAAGACCTGGCTTTAGAACTAGAAGAAAAAGGATACGATTGGATTAAAAACGAGTTGGTATAACATGGATTTGAAAGAAAAATTACTATCGTCTTTTATGGCTTTTGAAGAGCGAGTAGATGTGCAAACTGAACTTCATGATTTGCGTACTTTGGCTATAAAAAACTTTGAGAATAAAGGTTTTCCGACCAAAAAAGACGAGGCGTGGAAATACACTTCATTGAATGCAATTCTGAAACGAGATTTCACTGTTTTTCCAAAGAGCGAACCCACCATTGAATTCAAGGATGTAAAGAATTACTTTTTACACGAAATTGATACCTACAAGGTTGTTTTTATTGACGGTGTTTTTGCTTCTAATTTGTCTTCAACTACCCATGACGGTATTGATGTTTGTTTGATGTCATCTGCATTGACCAAGCCAAAATACAAAATGGTCATTGACACCTATTTCAATCAAATCGCAAGCAAAGACGAAACCTTGACTTCTTTGAATACAGCTTTTGCCAACGAAGGAGCTTACATCAACATTCCGAAAAGTAAAGTAGCAGACAAACCTATTGAGATCATGTATTTCTCAACGGGGTCGGAAGCAGCGCTTTTGGTGCAACCTAGAAATTTAGTGATTGTGGGTGAAAATTCACACGTACAAATCATCGAAAGACACCAATGTTTGAACGAAAATGCAGTCTTAACCAATTCGGTTACCGAAATTTTTGCACAAAAAAGAGCGATTGTAGATTACTATAAAATTCAAAATGACAAGTTAGAAGCCAACTTGATCGACAACACCTATGTGTCTCAAAAACAAGAAAGTCATGTTTCGGTACAAACCTTCTCTTTTGGAGGAAATTTGACCAGAAACAACCTGAATTTCTACCATTTTGGCGAACGCTTGACCAGTACCCTCAACGGAATTACCATTATTGGCGATAAGCAACACGTGGATCATTACACATTGGTGCATCACGCCCAACCCAATTGTGAAAGTTTTCAAGATTACAAAGGGATCTTTTCTGATCGATCGACGGGAGTATTCAATGGGAAAGTATATGTCGAAAAAGAAGCGCAAAAAACCAATGCCTTCCAAAAAAGCAATAACATTTTGTTAAGTGATAAAGCTACGATCAATGCAAAACCTCAATTGGAAATTTTTGCTGATGATGTAAAATGTTCGCATGGTTGTACCGTAGGTCAATTAGACGAAAGTGCATTATTCTACATGCAGCAAAGAGGTATTCCAAAGAAAGAAGCCAAAGCTTTATTGATGTACGCCTTCTCTAATGCTGTGATTGAAAGCATTAAAATCCCAGAATTGAAAAACCGAATTACCACAATTATTGCCAATAAACTAGGTGTAAAACTAGGTTTTGATTTGTAGTATTTAGAGGTTAATATAAAGAATAAAGAGCGCAAGTTTGGACTTTGCGCTCTTTTTTTATGTTACTTTTTTATGCTTTTTACCACGCCGCCGAGTAACCCATTAAAATTAAACTCGGGGTCTTCTTTGAGTCCCATTCGAACAATAACCAAGTCATGACTCGGGAAAACGGCAACCATTTGCCCTTGAAAACCACTGGCAAAAAACAAATCTTTTGGTGCATCTGGGAAACGCCCACTGGCATTGAGCCAAAATTGACCTCCATATTGTCCGTTTGACGTAGCGGTTGGCGTGGCTACATATTTTGCCCAACTTGGTTTAAAAAGTTGCTCTCCGTTCCAATTTCCTTGGTGTAAATACAACAATCCAAATTTCGCCCAATCCCGCGGGGTCGCCCATCCGTAGGAAGAACCTACATAATTGCCTGCCATATCGGTTTCAACCAACATGGAGTGCATCCCAATTTTATCAAGTAACGCCGCATACCAAAAATCCAAATAGTTTTGATGGGATTTGAATTTTTTTCTCAAAATACCCGAAAGCAAATTAGTGGTTCCAGACGAATAGTTCCAATGCGTGTTGGGTTGAAAAGCCAATGGTTTTTCAAGTTGTGAACGCGTCATGTCTTCTTCTTGAAACAACATTTTCGTCACATCCGAAATCGCTCCGTAATCTTCTTCCCATTCCAAACCTGAGTTCATGTGCAACAAATCGTTGGTGGTGATTTTTTTGCGTTCATCATTTGCCCATTCAGGAATTGGAGCGGGTTGGTAAATATTGAATTTTCCTTGTTTTTCCAAAATTCCAAATAGGGTAGCCGTGATGCTTTTGGTCATGGACCAACCTAGAATTCTACTGTTTTTATCAAAACCAGTGTCGTATTTTTCGGCTATGATTTTGTCTTTATAGATCACGATGACAGCACGCGTACGTTTGTTTTTTTGTCCTTTTTTATCAAAAGCGTTGGCTACCGTTCGGTTGAGTTGTTCGTAATCAATGTTGGAAAAAACAGTGTCTTTTTGCTCGGCATCGCCATAAGGATATTCCAAATGGGCTTTTGAGTGATCTCTCTTTGGAACCAAATACGGTTTTGAGGTGTCAAAATCATCATTGATGAGTGTGGCGCCCAAACCTTCTCGGTAAATGGCTTTTCGTTCTTTTAATCCTTTGACAGAAGCGGTCGCAAATTGGCCGTTTTCGTCAATAGTATTTTGTGCCAAATCGATGAGGTTGATATCGTTGTCTCCTTTTTCAATGGTTTCCTGTGAGCGATGGTCGATAAAATGTCCTGACGCAATACTTTTAGCCGAAAAACCAGAGATTAAATCGAGCTTTGGATAGGTAGTAAACGCAAAATACAACAGCCCAAGAACCGTTGCGAAACCTATAAATTGAAGAAATTTTTTCATTTGGAATGGTTTGGAATGGATGCAATTTAGTAAATAAAAATACAGATTTCACGAATTGACTCAAATTCAAAATTTCATCAGTGATAATTTGTAGAATTTGTTTGAAGAAAACTTTAATTTTATTAACATCTGTTTGGTAAAAATCCACTTCAATTTTATTACTTTTGTATTTAGAAAAATTCTAAATAAATGTTTGACATTCAAAAAATAAGAGCCGATTTTCCGATCCTTTCAAGACAAGTTAACGGAAAGCCTTTGGTGTATTTTGACAATGGCGCAACGTCACAAAAACCCCAAGTGGTAATTGACGCGATTGCTACGTATTATCAAGAAATCAATGCAAATATCCATCGTGGCGTTCATACGTTGAGTCAGTTAGCTACGGATGCTTATGAAGTGTCGCGCGGAAAAATCCAAAACCACATCAATGCGCAATTTTCTCATGAAGTACTTTTTACTTCGGGAACTACGCACAGTGTGAATTTGGTTGCCAATGGATTTGCCTCTATTTTGAAAGCGGGTGATGAGGTGTTGGTTTCGGCCTTGGAACACCACAGTAACATTGTGCCTTGGCAAATGTTGTGCGAGAAAACAAGTGCTGTTTTGAAAGTCATTCCAATGAATCAAAAAGGGGAATTGGTAATATCTGAATTTGACCGATTGCTTTCGGATAAAACGAAAATTGTCACGGTTAATCATATTTCGAATGCTTTGGGAACGATCAACCCAATTCAATACATCATTGACAAAGCCCATCAATTTGGTGCAGCCGTTTTTATCGATGGTGCTCAAGCTGTGCCCCACTTAAAACCAGATGTGCAAGAATTGGATTGTGATTTTTATGCTTTTTCTGGGCACAAAATATGCGGTCCAACCGGAACCGGAATTTTATACGGAAAAGAAGCTTGGCTCAACAAATTACCGCCTTACCAAGGTGGGGGTGAGATGATAAAAGAAGTTACTTTTGAAAAAACTACGTACGCCGATTTACCTCATAAATTTGAAGCAGGAACGCCAAATATTGCAGGCGGTATTGTTTTAGGAACGGCAATCGATTATTTGAATTCGATTGGATTTGAGAACATTCAAAAGCAAGAATTGGAATTATTGACCTATGCCACAGCACAATTATTAGAAATAGACGGGCTAAAAATTTACGGTACTTCGGAAGCCAAAACTTCGGTAATTTCATTCAATATTGACGGAATCCATCCGTATGATATTGGAACAATTGTCGATAAGTTAGGCATAGCGGTTCGTACCGGACACCATTGCGCACAACCCATTATGAGTTTTTTCGAAATCCCGGGAACCATACGCGCATCGTTTGCTTTTTATAATACCAAGGAAGAAATAGATATCTTTGTTACAGCAGTTAAAAGAGCTGTCAACATGTTGAAATAATCAAGAAACGTATGAAATTTTTATCGCTCCTTTTTTTGACTTTGTTTCTAGGCAAAGGATGTAATCCTTCTGAAGACCTAAAGCACGTTCGTATAGAATACACCGCTATAACACGTGGATATTACCAACAAATCGTTGTCAGTAATCAAGAAATTATCCTGCAAACCGGGCGAAATAATTCGGATAAAAAAACCAGTGCCATATCAGAAAGTGATTGGAACGAATTGATTGCCGATTTTCAATTGATCACACTTGATAAAGTAGCCACCTACAAAGCCCCTTCGCAAAAGCGGTTTTCTGATGGTGCTGCCTTAGCGAATGTAAAAATTACTGTAAAAGAAAAAGAATACCAGTCGGCAGATTTTGACCATGGTTTTCCACCGGTTGAAATGGAGAAATTAATCAACAAAATGGTCGCAATAGCAAATCAAAAATAATGGCTATACAAGAAATACAAAACAACATAATAGACGAATTTTCAATTTTTGACGATTGGATGGAGCGTTATGAATACATCATTGATTTAGGGAAATCATTACCCTTGATTGCCGCGCAATACAAGACAGACGACAATCTGATTCAGGGTTGCCAATCAAAAGTGTGGGTGCATGCCGAATTAAAAGACGATAAAATCGTGTATACTGCAGACAGCGATGCGATCCTCACAAAAGGAATCATTGCGATCTTAATTCGGTCTTTTTCCAATCAGACTCCCGCAGCTATTTTGGAAGCAAATACCGATTTTATCGACGAAATAGGATTGAAAGAGCATTTATCGCCTACCCGTGCAAATGGCTTGGTTTCGATGGTTAAAAAAATCAAAATGTATGCTTTGGCTTTTGATTCGATGAAATAATTTTAAAACAAAAAAGACTAAAACGAGATAAAAAAATGGAAGATTTTAACGATACAATCAATTTAGGCGACGATGTTGTAAAAACATTAAAAACAATTTATGATCCCGAGATTCCAGTTGATATTTATGAATTGGGATTGATTTATGACGTAATGATCAATGAAGATAACGATGTAAAAGTGATCATGACGTTGACTTCTCCGAATTGTCCTGTGGCAGAAACATTGCCGTTGGAAGTAGAGGAAAAAATAAAAAAGATCGACACCGTTCAATCGTGTGAAGTTGAAATTACTTTTGATCCACCTTGGAGTAAAGACCTCATGAGTGAAGAAGCAAAACTAGAATTAGGAATGCTGTAATAAAAAAGGAATGGACGAAATAATTAATAAAGTAGCTAATTCTTCCCTTGAAGTTTTTGATTTGGAGGATTATTATCCGGTAGGAAAGCGAACGTCTGTTGATATTGCGCAATGGCTGGAAGAAGGAATTTTATTGAAAGAAAAAAATTTCAGAGCCGCTTTGACAAATCATGATTGGCAACAATACCAAGGCCAATTGGTGGCGATTGATTGCTCTACAGACGCGATTATTCCTGCATGGGCAACCTTATTAGTTACGGTTCATTTAACTCCTTTTGCTCAAAAAACAATAACGGGTTCTATTGAACAAATAGACGGTGTTCTTTACACCGAATTACTCTCGCAAATAGATTACTCACAGTATCAAGATAAAGCCGTTATTTTAAAAGGGTGTTCCAAAAAACCAGTTCCTGAGATCGCTTATATTTTGACTATTCAAAACTTACAAAAACACGCCAAGAGCATTATGTATGGCGAAGCGTGTTCTGCTGTTCCCCTTTTCAAAAGAAAATAATACACTATTATAGATCATACCCTGAGGAAGGGTGTTGTTTTTTGATCATCAAACTCTCGAAGATAATTTTCGGGAGTTTTTTTGTTTAATAGAAATTTATCTTTATTTTTGATTCAATATACTATAAGCCAAACAAATAAGAATGGAAGAATTTTTCAAAACAATCATGTTTCTTGGGGTTATTATCGGATTGGTATTTATTTTAATTACTAATTTATCTCCAAACAGAAAGGATAAGTCAATCCTCTATTTAAATCTTTTTGTCCTTTTCTTTATCCTGAACAACCTCCAAATTACCCTAGCGGATTATCACTATTTGCCTCTTAATTTTTTTCAAAGAAAATTATTAATCCCTTTTTATGTATTGATAATCCCTTGTTTCTACACCTTTGTGACGTATTATTTGAAGGCAGAAAAGAAAATACAATCTTTTGTGGTTATCTCCAGTGTTTTGTTTTTGATTGAAGTGGTAATTCGGATTGTTTTAGCTTTTCTTTTTTATGATGATAGGTCTAATTTTTTTGTCGCTAAATATGCACAGATTGAAGAAATCATCAACGTATGTTTTACCTTGTTTTTGTATTTTAAAGTGGTTTATATTTTTTTCAACCAATCAAAATTATATGAAAACATCTCTTCGTTTGACAATATGAATTGGATAAAAAAATTCTTATTATTTGGTTTTATCATCTTATTACTATGGGTTTTTGCCATTGTATTTAATATCAAAGAGGTGCTTTCTCCCAATATTCCTGTGTATTATCCGCTCCGATTATCTTCTTCATTCATCATTTTTTGGATCGCTTATTATGGATTTTTCAAATACAAATTATTGACCGAACGAATCGTGCTTCGAAGAGAAATTGAGAAAAGCAAAATCCATCTGAGCCCCAATTCAAAAACAGATGATAATTTTTCAAAAATTGAGCAATACATCATGGAAGAAAAAAAATATTTGAATCCATTGTTAAGTGTAGAAACCGTTTCCATGGAGCTCAACATCAGTGCGCGAGCCCTTTCCAACATTACTAAAACCTACAGTTCGATGAATCTTTTAGATTACATCAACCATTTCCGAGTGGAAGAAGCAAAATTAATTTTAATCCATCCGGAGTATTCGAACTACACCATTTCGTCTATTGGTTTTGAATGCGGATTTAATTCGAAGGCAACTTTTTACCGTGTATTTTCTAAGTTCACCAGTACAACTCCCACCGAATTTAGATCAAAAAACAACTAAAATTACCCGTCTCATTTTTGTAAATGTGTCTCAATTTCTGTAATAATACAAAAATTGAGACACCGGTTTTTTTACCCCATGCTACTTTTGTTTTGAAAAATAATCGATACAGACATGAGACGATCACTCTTTACCCTTGCAATTGGCCTGTTCTTTTTAACAGCCTGCTCGAACGACGAAGCCCAAGGCAGTGCCTGTCAGGCTAATTTGCCTGCCATTACAACCACTGGAGCCAATACGTTTGGCTGTTGCATCAATGGAAACCTACTCATTCCCCGGGACGGGACGGGTACATTTGGAGCGGCGGATTACGGCGCGGTTCTTTTTGGTGGTTATCCCAATTCAACCGACTACTATGAATTAGACATCAGAGATTTTAAAAGTGAGCAAACAGGTAAAATTTTAATCCATTTACATCAAGTGCATGCAAACGGTATTGGAGACTACATAATTGATGAATCGAACGGAGATCATTCTATTGATGGTTTAAATCACACGTATCTACATTGTAGGGTTTTCGATGCCAAAACCAACAGTTACCAGTATTATCGATCTACTGAAAATTCGGGCGTCATCAAAATCACTCGTTATGATTTTCAGCACAGAATTATTTCCGGAACATTTAATTGTGTCGTGACAAATTCATCGAATCCCAACGATCGTATTGAAATAAAGGACGGAAGGTTTGATATTAATTGGCTAACACTACCAAACACTTCTTTTCCATAAAACATAGAAATACATAAAACCTAATTATTCACCAGTATAATTATCATGAAAATAACACTTTTTACCCTTGCAATCAGCTTGTTCTTTTTAACAGGCTGCACGAACGAAGAAGCCAAAGGCAGTGCTTGCCAAGCTAATTTGCCAGCCATTACAACCACCGGAGCCAATACATTTGGCTGTTGCATCAATGGAAACCTACTCATTCCACGGGATGGATCGGGAACATTTGGAGTCAGTGATGATGGATTTATCACTTGGGGTGACCCAACAGGTGCTAATGCCTACTCAGAAATTGACATTCACGATTATAAAAGTACAAGGACTGCTAGCATGTTTATTCATATTCAGGGATTGCATCAAAATGGAGTGGGAGAGTATGTGATTGATCAATCTAATGGAGCAACTTCCATAGATGGGTTTTTTCACACCTATTTGCATTGTAGGGTATTTAACGAAGCAACCCATAGTTATAAATATTATCGTTCTTCTGAAAATTCAGGACAAATAAAAATATTAAGATATGAACTAGTGCCTGGTGTAAGGAGAATCGTTTCTGGCACATTTAATTGTATAGTGAAAAACACATCAAATCCCAACGATAGTATAGAAATAAAGGAAGGAAGGTTTGATTTTAATGGGCATACGCTATCTGTCACTTCTTTTCCATAAACCATAGAAATACGTAAAACCTAATTATTCACCAATTTAATTATTATGAAGACAACCCTTTTTACCCTTGCAATCAGCCTGTTCTTTTTAACAGCCTGCACGAACGACGAAGCCCAAGGCAGTGCTTGCCAAGCCAATTTGCCAGCCATTACAACCACTGGAGCCAATACATTTGGCTGTTGCATCAATGGAAACCTACTCATTCCACGGGATGGATCGGGAACATTTGGATCGGAGGATTACGGCGCGATTCTTTTTGGTGGTTATCCCAATTCAACTGACTACTATGAGTTAGACATCAGAGATTTTAAAAGTGAGCATACAGGTAAAATTTTAATCCATTTGCATCAAGCGCATGCAAACGGGATTGGAGATTATATTATTGATGAATCGAACGGAGATCATTCAATTGATGGTTTAAATCACACGTATCTACATTGTAGGGTTTTCGATGCCAAAACCAACAGTTACCAGTACTACCGATCTACTGAAAATTCGGGCGTCATCAAAATCACTCGTTATGATTTTCAGCATAGAATTATTTCTGGAACATTTAATTGTGTCGTGACAAATTCATCGAATTCCAACGATCGTATTGAAATAAAAGACGGAAGATTTGACATAAAATGGGACACATTATTAGACAAAGAATTTCCATAAAAAAGGTTGCCACGGCAATGGCAACCCTAATCTAGATCAACAAACGCAAATTTATTAACCAAAATCAAACAAAAGTATGAAAAAATTCAACTACTTTATGTGGGTGTTGCTTTTTGCTATCGCTACCCATGCCCAAACGATTCCTACTGACGGAACAATTAGTTTGGATCAACAACTCTCCAACATTCCACAGTCATCTGTTACCAGTGGTATTATTTATGAGAGGGTCATTTCTGCCGCCAATTTGTATAACTTTAATAAGGTTAGCACCTTTAACACCGCCAATTTCCCTTATTTCAAACAAGCTTTTTCAGAAATGCGACGCGCAAGCAACCACACCAAATTCATTTCGATTGAGGCGTTTACAAATTTGGTGGCCGCTAATACAACCCCAAATGAGGTCGATTTAGCTCTATTGAATACCCAATTTAACATATTGAATTACAATGTAGACAACCCTTCGGTGGGCGGAATGACCTATAACACCTCGACCAATAAGTATGCGATGATTCCGAATAAATCACCTTTTTATTTACTTCACAACACCGTTATTGCTCCCACAAAAGAGTATGTCAGCGGCACCCAAGTCGTGTATAAATTGCGAAATGATCTGTATTTTAAAAACGGCACCAAAAACATCAAAACCTTGGTCGCTAATTTTGGAGACGGCATCAACAGAACAATTATTAGTAATGCTGTTTTGGTAAATCAAAACATTACGGTGCATTACAACAGCAGTGGCGAAAAAACAAGTAAGTTTACCCTGACTTATAATGATAATTCTACCTTAATCACCTACGGGAAAATCTATTTTAATTACGTTTCATCCAACACATCTGTAACCCAAACAACACCTGGTTCTTGTGGTGGAATTGACCCACTTAGACAAGATTTTGTTTTACAAGCAGACATTCCATTCACAGGTTATAATATGAGTGACCCAACGATAAAAGCTAAAATAGATTATCGTATTTATTATGCCTTTGAACATACCGATAAAAAAGTGCGAAAACCCATTATTATTGTGGATGGATTTGACCCCGGAGACAAACGGAAAATCGAAGATTGTGATTGCGAGAAGATACCTGATTGTGCAGCTCGAAATACAACAGACGGCGTGTTTGATCCTTCTAAACATCGTGCAATGTTGGATTTAATGCTTTATGTTGATAATGGATTGCCCCAAGATTTATTATTTAAACTTCGCACAGCAGGCTACGACGTCATGATTGTCAACCATCCGAAATACACAACGACCAATTTACAAAACGGCCAAACCATAACCATAGATGGCGGTGCGTATTATATTGAAAGCAATGCCATGGCGTTAATCAAATTAATACAGCAAACAAAGACTTTACTGAACAACAATGGAAGCACCAGCCAGATAGCTATTGTGGCTCCAAGTATGGCAGGTCAAATATCTCGTTACGCTTTGTCCTATATGGAGAAAAAATTTGCCGAAACGAATAACCCAACCTGGCTGCACAATACGTATTTATGGATAAGTGTAGACAGTCCGCATTTGGGGGCTAATATACCATTAGGCGATCAAGCATTGCTCTATTTATTAAAAGATGAGGGGATAGAAGCCGCCGGAAATTTTTATGATAAAGAACTGTCATCACCTGCAGCAATGCAGCAGTTGATTGAGTTTCACAGACCGTATGTAAATTCTCACCAGGTCAACTCCTATATGTTGAATGCTCAAACGATCTCTCAAAACATGCCGGATGATAGAGGAAATCCAATTTTTCAACAGCATTACAACAATCAAAACAGCAACGGAATACCGAATTCGAACGGATGGCCCCAAAATCTCAGAAAGATTGCTATTGTCAACGGTTCGTTAACGGGTTCTAGACAAACCCAATCAGTCAATGGAACTCCCTTTATTCCTTTTGCAGATACCGGCGAAACAGTTTTGAACATGAGGGGCTTTCAAAGGGTTTACCTAGATTTGCCCTGGCCGCTCGGGTCGATTACGTTTAGAATTCACATTGCCTCTTTGGAATCGAATTACATGCCCTCATATAATACGGAGGCAATGGTATCGCGGTTTAAAAAGTTATTTAGCGATCATAACACCGTAGCGTCCAACTTCAATTCTCGGGGGTGCATGGATAATGTTCCTGGTGGTTTTTTTGGTGCTCAATCGGAAATTTTTGACGAAGTAAATTCGCAAGATCCGGTACCTGGAGTATCCTTAACGGCATTAAATAATTGGAATTTAGACACTATATCATGGGACAATATAGGCAAAACAATTAGTGAATTGTTGGGCGGATCGGAATGGTACATTCATGCATATAATCCCATTCATTCTTTTATTCCTTCTTTTTCAGCGTTAGGTCATTTGCAACCCAATCAAAATTGGGCCAATCCATTAAATACAAATCTAACCTGCCCGTCAAACAAACTGACCCCTTTTGACAGTTATTTTGGAGATGAGAAAAACACGCCACACACAAGTTTTACAAAAGAAAGCGTCGATTGGCTGCTAAAAGAACTAGCGGGTTCGCCACAAGCACCTCATTTTCCAATTCAATCAGATGTCTTATCAGGACCGTCTGCTTTTTGCAATGAAGCAACTTATTCCTTTTCTGATATTTGTAGATTACCGAGCGCTGTGACTTGGTCGGTTTCAGATAACATTCAAATGGTAAGTCAATCAGATACTTCTATTACGGTTTCTAAAAATATAGATGGCCCAGGAATCGTAACTGCTACTTTTCAAAATGGCCAAACAGTAACCAAGAACATTTGGGTAGGAAAGCCTTCCATTCAATTGGACTACCAATATTTCGAGCCTCAACCCATAAAATCGTTGGTTTGTGTTGAAAGCAGTTTCCAAAATACATCATTGGAACAACAAGGAATTACGAGTTTAACCTACAAGATTTGTGGCAATAACATCACGAATACCTTGAATCAAAATTGCTTGATGCCCAGAAAAAATTGTTGTATTGAATTTACTGCCACCAATAGTTGCGGAAGCACAACCGTGGTGTTCAATTGCATATTAAATAGACAGAGTGCCGACACTAATTATTATACAGTGTATCCAAATCCTTCTTCGGACGTTGTAAACATTGATGTTCGTGACGAAAATGAACTTCCAGAAAAAGAAGCAATTGTTTCAGGTGAATTATTTGATATGATGGGGCAATCAAAAAGCAAAATAGCTCTTGTTGATCACAAAGCAAGCTTTTCAGTCAGTAATTTGAACAAAGGAATTTATATACTTAAAATATTCATCGATGATCAAATAGAATCACATCTTATTGAGGTTAATTAGTTAGTTGTTGTGAAAGGCCATTAGTGAAAACTAATGGCTTTTTTATTCAACTACAATGTCTTTAAAATCGGGATATAAAAATTTATTATATGGAAAACGGGTGACATGAATTTCACGTACTTTTTCGTAAACACGTTCTCTAAATTCCTCAAAATTTTCTTTATTTATGGCCGAAATAAACAGTGCGTTTTCACTACCAACAGCACTCATCCATGTTTGTTTCCATTCTTCTAAAGTGAAATGCTTTGAAGTTCGTTCCGTAATTAAATCATCGGATTCGATGGTCAAATGTTTGTAGGCATCAATTTTGTTAAACACCATGATAACGGGTTTGTCACTGCATTTTATGTCTTGCAAAATTTGGTTGACCGAAGCAATATGATCTTCAAAATCGGGATGCGAAATATCGACAACATGTAATAGTAAATCCGCTTCACGCACTTCGTCTAGCGTACTTTTAAATGAATCCACCAATTGAGTTGGCAGCTTTCGAATAAAACCTACCGTGTCCGAAAGTAGAAAAGGTAAGTTCCCAATAACTACCTTTCTTACGGTGGTATCAAGTGTAGCAAAAAGTTTGTTTTCTACAAAAACTTCACTTTTGCTGATCACATTCATTAAAGTGGATTTCCCAACATTGGTATATCCAACCAATGCCACACGAACCATGGCACCTCTGTTGCTTCTTTGCACAGACATTTGTCTGTCAATCGTTTTGATTTTATCTTTCAGTAAAGCAATGCGGTCGCGAACAATTCGTCGGTCGGTTTCGATTTCTGTTTCTCCAGGTCCACGCATTCCGATTCCTCCTTTTTGACGTTCCAAATGCGTCCAAAGTCCGGATAATCTAGGCAATAAATAAATACATTGTGCAAGTTCTACTTGCGTTCTAGCATAGGATGTTTCGGCTCTTTGTGCAAAAATATCCAATATCAAGTTGGTACGATCTAGGATTTTACAATCCATGATTTTGGAGATGTTTTTTTGTTGAGACGGTGTAAGTTCATCATCAAAAATAACCGATGAAATATCATTTTCTTTTACATAGAGATGAATTTCTTCAATTTTTCCAGTTCCTAAAAAAGTCTTCGGATTGGGTTTGTCCATTTTTTGCCAAAAACGTTTCACGACCTCACCGCCTGCGGTAAAGGTTAAAAATTCGAGTTCGTCAAGATATTCGGTAAGTTTTTCTTCGCTTTGGTTTTGGGTTACAATCCCTACCACAACGGTTTTTTCAAAACTGGTTTTTTCTTTTTCTAACATAATAAATAATGATGGAACAAAATTAGATATTAGAAAACAAAATAGGCTATTTTTTTGTGTAAATAATCTCTACGCGTTATATTTTTTGAGTTAAAATTGAATATTTTTAACAATCGTTAACTTTTTTTGTTAAATTTGGGTCTTAATCTATTTAAATCAACTAACTAAAATTTCATTTAATGAAAAAAATTACTTTATTATTAATTTTTTCATTTCTTTCATTAATGGGGTATTCGCAAGGATTGCCATTAGAAGGTTTTGAAAATACCGCATCTGGACCAGATTTACCAACCAATCCATCAGAATGGACGCTTGATACTGGAACAATTGGAAACCAATGGATGGTTTTTGATAATGGTGTAGGTACAGGTGTAAGATGGGATATTTATAATACACCCGCTGCCAATGTTTATGCAGGAGTAAATTCTGCCTCTATTAATAGAGAAAACATTGGACAAGGATACACCTCTGAAGATTATTTAGCAACTCCTTTAATTACGGTTCCAACCAATGGTAGATTACGTTTTTGGACTCGAACAGGTTCAAACGGAGTTCAAGGAAACTGTTTTTACCAAATTAAGGTAGCACCTTCAACAGCTGTTCAAAGTAATCCTGCTGCCTATACGGTATTGCAACAATGGGACGAAGCTTCTTTGACGGTAACCTTTAATGGTTATGAAGAAAAAATAGTTGATTTATCTGCTTATGCAGGACAGAGTATTTATGTAGCTTTTGTGATGGTATTAAACCAACCTTCAACAGGGCTTACAGGAGACAGATGGATCATAGATAATGCACAAATCGTACAACAATGTAATGCGCCAACAGCCCTTACAACTTCTGCAATTACTTATAACAGTGCCAACTTTAACTGGACAAGTCCAGGGGTAACTGCTTGGGAAGTTGAGGTAGTTATTGCTGGAAACGCTCCGACAGGTGTTGGAACTCCATACAGTGGAACATTGCCTTTCCCAGCGACTGGATTATCTCCAAATACAACTTATCAATTTTACGTTAGAAATGTATGTGGAACGAATAACACGAGTGCTTGGACTACATCAGCACAATTTACGACTCCTCTGGCACCCGCACAATGTGGTGGAAATTATGCCGATTCAGGTGGCGTTGCTGCAAACTATGCAAACAATGCAAACGTAACTACAACGGTTTGTCCTCCGGCAGGATCTGGAAACGCTGTGACTGTAACGTTTACTTCGTTTGATATAGCAGCCGGAGACGGAATGTATATTTATAATGGTAACTCGGCTACAGCGCCACTTATTTCTAGTGGAGCAGCAGCGGCAGCAGCACCCTTAACAACTGCTGGTTATTTCAGCGGAACAACTTTTCCAGGGCCATTCACATCATCTAGTACAGATGGGTGTTTGACTTTTGTATTTAGAAGTAATTCAACGACTACGGCAACGGGTTGGGTATCTAATATAACATGTGCTCCACTTCCAACATGTCCAAAACCATTTACAATTAGCACCTCTTCAATTACGTCAACATCTGTTTCTGTTGGATGGCAAGAAGCAGGTACAGCTACTGCATGGGAAGTTTTAGCATTGCCTTGTGGATCTCCTGCACCAACAGCTGGAGCTACAGGATTTTTAGCTGCAGCAACGAATCCTTTTCCTTTAACAGGATTGAATTCTGACACTTGTTATGATATATATGTAAGAAGTGTATGTAGTTCATCTTTATCTAGTAGTTGGTCGGGTCCAAAACCTGTTACCACTTTGGTAGCGCCACCAGTTTGTGGGGCTGTTTATACTGATTTAGGTGGTGCAGCTGGTAACTATCCAAACAACGTTACTGCAACAACTCCTGGAGGAACAGTAACAATTACGCCTTCAGTACCGGGTCAACAAGTAATAGTAACTTTTACGGCGTTTAATACCCAAGTAACTTCAGACGTATTAAAAGTATACGACGGAAGTTCAACTGCAGCTACTTTAATAGGAACGTATTCAGGAGATTTAACCGCAACTTTACCAGTTGTAGAATCTACGACAGGAAATGGATTAACTTTCCAATTCATCAGTAATGCTACTACTCAATCTACAGGTTGGATTGCTAACGTAGTTTGTCAGCCTTTCCCTTCTTGTCAAAAACCAACCAACGTAACGGTTTCTAGCATTACCTATTCAACAGTTTCTGTTTCATGGACTAACAATGCTACAACAGCTACCCAATGGGAAGTGATTGCAGTGCCAGCTGGTTCTCCAGCGCCATTGGCATCAGCAACAGGACAATTAACAACAACTAATCCTTACACTTATACGGGTCTTTCTCCGGTTACATCTTATGATGTATATGTACGAGCAATTTGTGCTGGAAACGATGTTGGACCTTGGTCTAATATTAAAGCAACATTTACAACTCCAGAGAGTTGTCCAAAACCAACTGCAGTAGTTGCGACAGTGCAAACTTATTCAACTGTTTCGGTAGCTTGGACAAACAATGCGCCAGGAGCAACTCAGTGGGAAGTGATTGCTTTACCTGTAGGTTCACCAGCACCAACAGCTGCTTCAACAGGTCAGATTGCCAATACAAATCCATATGTATATACTGGATTGAACTCTCAAACTTCCTATGATTTTTACGTACGAACTATTTGTACGCCATCATCAGGAACGGATATCGGATTATGGTCTGTAACCGCTAGTAATACTTCTACACTACCAAATTATTGTGGTGGGGATCATTTTTATGATTTAGGTGGAGTTGCTGGAAACTATCCAAACAATGCAAATAGTACCATAACTATTTGTCCTGATTCTCCAGGTCAAGTAATTACAGTTTATTTTAACTCATTCAACCTAGTAAGTAGTTTGAATGATACCTTAACTATTTATGATGGAAATACTGCTGCAACTGGTGCTGTAATTGGTACTTATTATGGTACAAACATCATTTCGAGTTATACATCTGCTAGTCCATCTGGGTGTTTGACATTCAAATTTGTATCTAATGCTACTTTAAATGCAGCAGGTTGGGATGCAACCATTATTTGCGGACCTCCTTGTCCAACAATCACTGCTGGTCTTGCAAGTGCAACCCCTGCAGTTGGTTCAGATAATGCCATCAGAATTTGCCAAGGTGGAACTGTTGAATTTGTAGGTACGGGTACTTTTGCAGGTTCTGGAACAGGAGCAACTTATGAATGGGATTTCGGTGACGGATCTACACCTGTAGGAACTGCAACAGCAACGCATGCATATGCAAATGAAGGAATTTATTTAGCAAACCTTAAAATAGTAGACGCTAGTGGATGTAGAAACAACAACCGAATCAACCAATTGGTTTATGTTTCAACTACTCCAAACTTTAGCGGTATTACCATCGCGGATGATGAAATTTGTTTAGGGCAAAGTACTACAATAGTAGGTTCGGTTGTTCCTGTACCTTTCTTTAAAGACTGTGCACCACCAGTAAGTGGTACTACGTTCTTACCAGATGGAGCAGGAAACTCATACCAATCTTCTGTACCGGTTGATTGTTTCCCTTTCGGAACTACATTAACAGCAGCCAGTCAAATATCTTCTGTTTGTGTGAACATGGAACACTCTTACCTTGGAGATTTAGAATTGAGATTGATTAGCCCAACAGGACAATCAATTATTTTGAAAGCTTATCCAGGAGGTGGAGGAACTTACTTAGGATGTCCTCTTGACGATCCTGCTGTAGGTCCTGGAACAGGTAGAACCTATTGCTTTACACCAACCGCAACCACATTATTAGTGAATGGAGCAACATCAACATGTGGTACGCCTGCAGGGAATTCTGTAAACGCAGGAAACTACATGCCAGTTCAGCCTTTTACAGGTTTAGTTGGAAGTACACTAAATGGTAACTGGTCATTAATGGTAACAGACAATTTAGGTGTTGATAATGGTTATATTTTTGATTGGACGATTGATTTTGCCACAACTATATTACCTACCAACTATCAGTTTACACCTGCAATATCTAATACAAACTGGACAGCAAACCCAGAAATCACCAACACTTCAGGTCAAACGATTACTGTAACACCTACAACTGTAGGACAACATTGTTACACTTATAACATGACAGATGATTTCGGTTGTAGTTATTCAAGTCAAGTTTGTTTGAATGTAACAGCTGGGGTTTCTTTAACAGATTTAACATCTGTATCTCCAATTTGTAACGGAGAAAACGGTGTGTTTACTTTAACAGGTTCACCTGATACGACCGTAACCTATAATGTGGACGGAGGTACCAACCAAACTGTTGCTCTTGATAATACAGGACAAGCAACCATTACCTTATCAGGATTAACAGCTACAACAACGGTTAATACTACTTATATTACAGCACCTGTCATTCCTACATCAGGAAATGCAATTACTGTAGTAGGAGGAGCAACTCCAAACAATGCAGTTGGACCAATATCAGCTGTTGGAGCAGCAGCTACAGCAACCAATTGTGCTACAATTAACAGCGCTAACCCAACGATGACCTTAACTTTTGCTGATGAATTATTAGCTGGATCAAATGTTATCATCAGTATTGCTCGTTCAAATACTGCAGGTAGTGTAAATATTAGTGATGGAAGTTCTGCGGCTCCTACTGTATTTAATGCAGGACCAAATGCGGTTTTACAACAAATCACTTTTACACCAACCATTAATACAAATACCATTACAATTACAAGAAATAATGGAAACGTATTTGTGGATGGAGCACAGTATAACTTTAATGCGCCAGGGTGTGATGCTCCAGCAATTAAAACAAATACCATTACAGTAACTCCAGTATTAACAGATCCAACAATTACCAATGTTGCAGAAATTTGTGCAGGAAGCAATGCAGTATTTACTATTGCAGGAATTCCAAATGCGGTTATTTCCTACACTATTAATGGTGGAACTGCTCAAACAACAACATTAGACGGAACAGGTTCTGGAACGATTACAGTAACAGCACCTACAAGTACAGTTAACTTGGCATTTAGCAATTTAACACTTAATAGTTGTAACAGAGTATTAACTAATACGGCTTCTATTGCAATAAAACCAATGCCATCAATTGCCACGTTTAGTTCAAATTCACCGATTTGTGCAGGAGCAGACGCTGTGTTTACCGTAACAGGTACAGCCAATTCAACGGTTACGTATGTAATTGGATCGGGGGCTAATCAACAATTGGCATTAGGTGCATCAGGTCAGAATACCATTACTGTTGCAGGCGCTAGTGCAAACGCTTCAGTTTCGTTAAGCAACGTATCATTAAATGGTTGTTCACAAGCATCTACATTAGCTACAACAGTGACTGTTGTTCCAATTACTGTGGCAACATTTTCTATTGTACCTGAATATTGTGTAGGAGAAGCAGTAGCTCCACTTCCAACAACTTCTCAAAATGGAGTAGCTGGAACTTGGTCGCCTGCCACTGTTAACACAGGAGTATCTGGACCTGCAAATTATGTTTTTACTCCAACCACAGCAAACTGTGCGCAAACCACTACGGTTCAGTTGACAGTAAATGGTTGTGCGATTCAAAAAGGAATTTCTCCAAGAGGAATTGGCGCAGGAGATGGATTGAATGATAATTTTGATTTGGCAGGATTTAATGTAAGTAAATTAGAGATTTTTAACCGTCATGGATTAAAAGTTTACAGCAAATCTAATTATCAAGATGAATGGTACGGACAGTCTGATAAAGGACAAGAACTACCTGACGGTACATACTATTATGTGATCTATTTTTCAGATAGTGAAACTAAAACAGGTTGGATTTACATCAATAGAGAACAATAGATTTTAACATTAATGTAATTACTTTAAAAGTAGTTTCTCAAAAAAATTAAAAAATGAAAAAAATATATTTCTTAGCTGCAGTTGCACTTTTTGCAATTATTGATGTAAATGCACAACAAGATCCTCATTATACACAATACATGTATAATATGAGTGTTGTTAACCCGGCGTATGCTGGGTCGAAAGAAAACCTTTCAGGAGGTTTACTTTATAGAAAACAATGGGTTGAAATTGAAGACGCTCCTACTACAGGAACGTTCTTCATGCACAGTCCGGTTGGAAAAAATGTGGGACTTGGTTTGTCTGCAATCACTGATAAAATTGGACCTGTAGAAGAAAAAAATGTGTACGCAGATTTTTCTTATACACTTAATTTAGGTGGTGAAAGTAAATTGGCTTTTGGACTTAAAGGAGGGGCAACGTTTCATAATGTTGGTCTTTATGACGACATTGGAAATGGTAATGTACCTGATCCAAATGACCCTGCTTTCCAAGCAAACACAAGTAATACTTACTTCAATTTAGGTACAGGGGTGTTTTATTATACAAACAAATATTACTTAGCTCTTTCGGTTCCAAACATTATGAACTCTAAACATTTAGATTATAATGGAAGAACTTTTGGATCTGAAACCTCTCATTATTTCTTGACTGGAGGGTATGTATTTGATGTTAATCCAACCTTAAAATTCAAACCATTCTTTATGGTTAAATCTGCTTTTAATGTACCTACTTCATTTGATTTGTCTACCAACTTCTTGTTTAATGACAAATTAGAGCTAGGAGCTACTTATCGTTTGAGCGATTCATTTGGCGCAATGGTTAATTATGCAATCAATCCAAATTTAAAAATTGGATACGCATACGATCACATTGTTTCTGATTTAAAAGTTACAACACCAGCCTCTCACGAGATCATTCTGTTGTTTAATTTGAATTTCCCGAAAAAAGTATCACAATCACCTAGATATTTCTAACATAAAAGATAGTAAAAATGAAAAACCTATATATAGCACTTAGTCTTTTAGCCTTTAGTTCATCTATTGTGGCGCAAAACAAAGACACCAAAGTTGCCGACAAATTATTCAGTCGTTATGAATATGTTGATGCATTGAAGGAGTATCAAAAACTTGTTGATAGCGGAAAAGCAGATGGATATGTATACAAACAAATAGCCGACGCTAATTACAATATGTTTAATACAGATGAAGCCATTGCTAATTATGCAAAAGCTACTGAAAGCAATCAAGATGCAGAAACGTATTTTAGATATGCTCAAATGCTTAAAGCAAATGGTAAATACGAAGAAGCAAACAAGCAAATGGCAAAATTTGCAAACCTTGCTCCAAATGACATGAGAACCAAAGAGTTCAAACAAAACCCGAACTATGTTCCTAAATTAATGAGCAAAATACCTTCGTATACAACTCAAAAATTAGAAATTAACTCAGACAAATCAGAGTTTGGTGCTGTTTTATATGATGAAACTTTGTATTTCACCAGCGCTAGAAAAGATTCTAAAAGTTATGGTTGGAATGAAGAGCCTTATTTAGATGTATACAAAGCAATTCGTGCTGAATCGGGAACATTTTCTGAGGCAATCTCTGTCAAAGAACTAAACTCTAGATTCCACGATGGACCTGTTACTATTTCTGCTGATGGAAACACCCTGTATTTCACAAGCGATAGTTTTAGAGAAAAAGCTTATGAAAAAGACAAATCAAACAACATTCGTTTGGGTAAAAACAATTTATACAAAGCAACAAAGTCTGGCGAAACGTGGGGAAACATTACCCGTTTGCCTTTCAATAGTAATTTGTATTCTACCAGTAATCCATGTTTAAGTAGAGATGGTAAAACACTTTATTTTTCTTCTAACATGCCAGGAAGCATCGGTGGAGTAGATATCTGGAAAGTAGCGGTTGATGCTAATGGAGATTTTGGAACACCAGAAAATCTTGGAGCAAAAGTTAACACAGAAGGAAATGAAAGCTTTCCATTTATTTCAGACGATAACAAAACATTGTTTTTCGCTTCCTCTGGAAAACAAGGTCTAGGTGGATTGGATGTTTTTCAAATCGACTTATCAAACGGAAGCGAAGCTGTCAACATGGGTAAACCAGTGAACAGTGAAAAAGACGATTTTGCTTTTACATTTAACAAAGCAAAAAACATTGGTTACTTATCTACTAATAGAGATGGGAATGATGATATTTTTAGCGCAACTCCTATTTGTGCAGTTGAATTGTTGACTGTTGTAACCAATGCAAAAACGGGTGCAATTTTGGACAATGCTAAAGTGGCTATCTTAGACGATAAAAACAATGTAATTGCTACCGAGTTATCAAATGCGCAAGGTGAAGTAAAATACAAAGTTGAGTGCGACAAGGCTTACACAATTCAAGCGTCTAAAGACGGATTTGAAGGGAATTCTTTTGCTGTTGCTAAGAGTAAAGGACCAGAGGCTAAAGTCGCGGCTCCTTTACAACCAATCGACGTGATCATTACACCTACTGAAATCATCTTGAAACCAATTTACTTTGAATTCAACAAAAGTAACATTACACAGCAAGGTGCTTTTGAGCTTGATAAGTTAGTTCAAGTAATGAAAGAAAATGATAAACTGGTTATTTTTGCAAAATCGCATACAGATAAAAGAGGAGATGACGCTTATAACTTAAGCTTGTCTGACAGAAGAGCGCAAGCTACTGTTCAATATGTGATTTCGAAAGGAATTGCAGCTTCTAGAATTACAGGTAAAGGATTTGGAGAAACCGAACCAAAAGTTGCTTGTGATAAATGTTCAGAAGAAGAGCACGCTCAAAACAGACGTTCTGAATTCTTGATTGTTAAATAACAAACAGTTTTCTAATATAAATCAAACCGAGCTTAGGCTCGGTTTTTTTATTTTAACTGGGTTCCATTTATAATTTATTTGTTGCCGATTATTTTCAAATGATATTCAATAATAATTGTAAATTTGCCCCATCAATTTAATAATTATGGCACTTAAAACTACAAATCCTACTTCAACGGCTGCTTGGTTAGCTTTAGAAAATCATTTTCAAGACATGCAAAACAATTCGATCAAGAATTTGTTTGCAAACGATTCGAACAGAGCCTCAAAATTCCATATTAAATGGAATCAATTTTTGGTAGATTATTCTAAAAATAACATTTCGGAAGAAACCCTTCAATTGTTGTTAGATTTAGCCAATCAAGTTGATTTAAAGCACGCTATTGACCTCTATTTTTCGGGAGGATTAATCAATCAAACTGAACAAAGAGCAGTGTTGCACACTGCCCTGAGAGCACCTGAGAGCGCCACTGTTTTAGTGGATGGGGTAAATGTGATGCCAGAAATTTATGCTGTAAAGAAAAGCATGGAGTCGTTTTCGAATGAAGTAATCAACGGAACACGTAAAGGATATACCGGAAAAGCTTTTACAGATATTGTAAATATTGGTATTGGAGGATCTGATCTGGGACCAGCTATGGTAGTAGAAGCTTTGCAATATTACAAGAATCATTTAAATGTACATTTTGTTTCCAATGTAGACGGGGATCATGTCAACGAAGTAATCAAAAAAATAAACCCCGAAACCACACTTTTTGTCATCGTTTCCAAAACATTTACAACACAAGAAACCTTGTCCAATTCAGAAACCATCCGAAAATGGTTTTTAAAATCGGCTTCTCAATCGGATGTTTCAAAACATTTTGTTGCCGTTTCTACCAACATTCAAAAAGTAACGGAATTCGGAATTGACGCTTCAAATATTTTCCCAATGTGGGATTGGGTAGGTGGCCGTTTTTCACTTTGGTCTGCAGTAGGGCTTTCGATTTGTTTGGCCGTTGGCTTTGACAATTTTGATAGAATGTTGAAAGGAGCTCATAAAATGGACGAACATTTTAAAACAGAACCTTTTGAAAAAAACATCCCTGTAGTATTGGCATTGATTAGTGTGTGGTATAATAATTTCTTTGGCGCAGAAAGTGAAGCGTTGATACCTTATACACAATATTTACAAAAACTTGCTCCTTATTTACAACAAGGGATCATGGAAAGTAATGGTAAAAGTATAGGAAGAGACGGTAACAAGGTCAATTACCAAACAGGAACAATTATTTGGGGAGAGCCAGGAACCAATTCGCAACACGCCTTCTTTCAATTGATACATCAAGGGACTAAATTGATACCTACAGATTTTATCGGATTTGTCCATTCATTATACAACGATGTGGATCACCACAATAAATTAATGTCCAACTTTTTTGCACAAACCGAAGCATTGTTAAACGGTAAATCGGCACAACAAGTGCAAGAGGAGTTCAACAAACAAAATTTGGACGCAACCACTGCAGATTATTTAAAATCTTTCAAGGTATTTGAAGGGAACAAACCAACCAACACGATATTAATTGACTCGTTAACGCCAGAAACATTAGGTTCTTTGGTAGCCATGTACGAGCACAAAATATTTGTACAAGGAATTGTGTGGAATATTTTCAGCTATGATCAATGGGGGGTTGAATTAGGTAAACAATTGGCCAATTCAATATTGACTGATATCGAGAGCAAGCAACCGTCTAACCACGACAGTTCAACTACTTTCTTATTAACTCATTTCTTGCAAAATAAATAAACGCTTTTATTGAAATATGTTAAAAAAATTAAAATTACGGTTGTGCATCTTTTAAAAAAAGCAAACATTGTCAAGTATTATTGACAATTAGCACTTTAAAAGCAAAAATGTTTGACAATTGTTTAATTGACCTTTTTTTCTTAACATTTTCTTAACATAATAAAAAAATAAAAGTTCGAATTTTGCCGTAAAATTTTAACTAAAACAAAACGATGAAAAATTTTAAAAAATGGTCATTCACTGCGGTACTATTTATGATGGTATCAGTTGTGTTTTCTCAAGGAAAAATAACAGGTACTGTTATTGATTCTGAATTGAAAGGGTCTCTTCCAGGAGCTACAGTTTCTGTGAAGGGTACACAAAATGCTGCTGCAACAGATATGAACGGTAAATTTACACTTACTGTGACTGCTGCATCAGGGCAATTAGTGATTTCTTACGTTGGATTTGATGCTAAAACAATCAATTTCAGTGTTTCTGGTGGAAAAACAGTTGACTTAGGTTCAATTGTATTGACTTCAAACGCAAATAGTTTGGATGAAGTTGTTGTAAAAAGTTCAGTAGTTGACGTTGCTAAAGATAGAAAAACGCCAGTGGCTGTTTCTACTATCAAAGCTTCTGAAATTCAAGCAAAACTTGGAAACCAAGAATTTCCAGAAATTTTAGCTAATACACCTTCTGTGTACGCTACTAAATCAGGTGGAGGTTTTGGAGATTCAAGAGTGAACATTCGTGGTTTTGATCAAAAAAATATTGCGGTTATGATCAACGGAGTTCCTGTGAATGACATGGAAAACAGTTCTGTTTATTGGAGTAACTGGGCAGGTTTGTCTGATGTAACTTCTGCTATGCAAGTTCAAAGAGGATTAGGTTCTTCTAAATTAGCTATTTCTTCAGTGGGAGGTACAATCAACGTTGTGACTAGAACTGCTGATATGAGAGAAGGTGGAAATGTTTCGGTTGGTCTTGCTAACGATGATTATTTAAAAACATTGGCTACTTATTCTACAGGTAAAATGAAAAACGGATTGTCTACTTCTATTTTATTAAGCCAAACTAGAGGAGACGGTTATGTTGACGGAACTAAATTTGAAGGAGGAAACTACTTCATTGGTTTAGGATATGAATTCAGCCCAAAAAGCGACATTCAATTTACAATTACAGGAGCGCCACAATGGCACAACCAAAGATCTGCAGCTCCAACTATTGCACAATACCAACAATATAATGGTGGAGAAGTGGACAGAAGATACAACAGTGATTGGGGAACTTTAAACGGGGAAGAGTATAACTTCAGAACGAATTACTACCACAAGCCAATTGCATCTTTGAACTGGGATTATAAATTCAATTCTACTACAAAATTATCTGCTGTTGCCTATGGATCATGGGGCCGTGGAGGTGGAACTAGTGCAACTGGAGGAATTAGAGGGGAATTATATAATTCAAATGTGTTAAGAAGAGCTGATGGTACGATCAATGTTGATTTGATCCAAGGTTGGAATAATGGAACTAATTCTGTTCAAATAGGTAACACTAGTTATACAAGAGCATTAACAGGTGGGGTTTATCAAAATAGTAGTGCTACAGGAAGAACAGGATCATCTCCTAATTATTCTTATAATAATTTTTCTGGTATTTCTAAGATTGCTTCTGTAAACTCACACAACTGGTACGGTGGGGTGATCAACTTAAACAAAAAATTAACGGACAAATTAACGTTGGATTTTGGTCTTGATGCTAGAACGTACAGAGGTATCCACTACCAAGTATTGACTGATTTATTAGGAGCTACCAACTATAAAGACAATTTTAATGTTAATGATCCAAACAGAGTATTATCCTACGTATACGCTGCTGAACCAAACTTAAATCCTTTCTTTAGCTTGGATTACCAACAACAAAAAATCAACTTTAACAATGATGGTTTAGTAAATTGGTACGGTGCATTTACTCAATTGGAGTATGCTTCAGAAAACTTAACAGCATTCATCCAAGGAGCTGTTTCGCAACAAGGATTCAAAAGAGTAGATTATTTCAAATATCCATCTAATAACGCTTTAGCATCTACGGATTATAAAAACGTATTAGGGGGAAATGTAAAAGGAGGAGCTAACTACAACATCAACGAAAACCACAATGTTTTTGTAAATGCAGGTTATTACTCAAAACAACCTTTCTTCAATGCGGTTTATCCAAATAACGCTTCAATTGTTAATCAAAACTTAACGAATGAAAAAGTATTAGGTCTTGAGGCTGGATACGGTTTCCGTTCAGCTAAATTCAACGCTAACGTAAACGTATACCACACAACTTGGAAAGACAGATACCAAAGATCTAACGACAATGCTTCCGATAACCAAGGTGGATATTATGACTTTGCTGGAATTACACAAGTTCACTCTGGAGTTGAATTTGATGCTAACGCAAAAGTTACAAATAAATTGAAAGTAAACGGTATGTTCTCTTTAGGTAAATGGGTGTATGAAAACAACATTACTGGAACAAGATACGATGTAAACAACAACAACATTTCTGGTGGTACAACGACTACTTATTATGTTGATGGAACAAGAGTAGGTGATGTAGCTCAAATGACAGCTTCTTTAGGAGCTTCTTACGAAATTGTAAAAAGATTTAATGTAGATGCTAACTACAGATTCCACGATAAATTATATGCTAGTTTAGACCCAACGAAACAAACTTCTGCAACAAACAAAGGAACGTTAGAGTTACCATCTTACGGTTTAATGGATGCAGGTGTTTCTTACAAATGGTTATTAGGAAAAGACAAATCTAAATCATTAGACTTTAGATTAAACATCAACAACGTTCTTGACGAAGTATACATTGCAGAATCTAGAACAAACATCTTTGCTGATGATATCGCAACAGGTGGACAAACTTACACTCAATTAGGAAGAACTTACGATGGTGTAGCAAACGCTAACCAAGTATTCTTCGGATTTGGTAGAACTTGGAATTTCACAATGAGATACAACTTCTAATAAGTTAACTTATACAATCAAAACGGCATCTTAACTTAAGATGCCGTTTTTTTTATGTTTTTTTATTTATATTTGAAAAAATTTAAAAATTACGATCATGTACAATATCATACAAAAATTTCATTCAGGCTTGGCTTACATTGCTTTATTGGCTTTAGTTATTGCTGTTATCAATGCTTTTATTGGGGCTGCTTCAAAGAAAGAATTCACGGCAAAAGATAGAAAGATCGCTTTGATCGCTTTGATCACCATGCACCTTCAACTAGTCGTTGGATTGGTTCTGTATTTTGTTTCTCCATTAGGTAAAGCAAGCTTAGGCAACATGAAAGATGCAGCGTTAAGATTGACATCGGTAGAGCACCCATTGATCAACATTATTGCCATCGTATTGATTACTATTGGATGGTCGAAGCATAAAAAAGCGATTGAAAGCAACGCTAAATTCAAATCATTTACTATTTTTTATACTATAGGGTTGATTTTAATCTTAGCAAGAATTCCTTGGCATTTGTGGTTTACTAAATAATATTTTATAACCAAAAAAAAGTCATTCATCAAAACAAACGTATGAAAAAGAAGTTATTCTATTTATTTTCATTTATTATACTCCTTGTTGCTGTATCTGGTTTTTCCAGAACATTTCTAGTTAAAGAAAAGAAAGGAACAGCCAAAATGAGCCAACAAGACACAGTCAAAAAAGCAAAGGCAATCAATACTGCTGATGCAGACTCAAGCATTGTATATAAGGGTAAATTCAAACCGTACAAAACCAAAACCCATGCTTCCTATTACAGTAATAAATTCCACGGTAGAAGAACGGCAAGCGGTAAAATTTACGACAAAAACAAATTGACAGCAGCACACAAAAAACTGCCTTTCGGAACCATCGTGCGTGTTACAAACGAGGCAAACGGAAAATCAGTCATAGTGGAAATTACTGATAGAGGCCCTTTTGTCAAAGGACGTGAAATCGATTTGTCGAGAAAAGCGTTTATGTCAATTGTTGGAAATAAAAACAGCGGAAGTATTATCGCAACTCTTGAAGTTTTACAAAAATAATTACCAAAGCGTATAAGGGTTCTGGCTCAAATACGAATTGTAATACCTTGCATCGTTGGTTACCTCTTCGCCCAACCATTCAGGTACTGCATAGGTTTCAGTTTCTGATTTAAGTTCAATTTCTGCCATTATCAAACCCTCATTCTCCCCTTCAAAAACATCCACTTCCACAATGTGTTGTCCAAAAGGGACTTCATAACGTGTTTTATGGATCACCCCTTTTTCACACAAAGCCAATAATTGTGTAGCTTCTGCAACGTCAATTTCTTTTTCCCATTCCAATCGAGACAAGCCACTTTCGTTGCTTTTCCCTTTGATGGTGATAAATCCTTGGTTGTTTTTTATGCGAACCCTTACCGTTCTTTCGGGATCTGAGTTCAAATACCCTTGCGCAATTTGGTTTTGCGTCACACTAATCGATTTAAAAGCGTCAGAAAGGACTAAAAATTTTCGTTCTATCTCAATCATGTCAAATGGGTTTTAGCCCATAAAAATACTATAATTTTACCTCAAATGTGCTTTTTCATTTCTATTTTTGTAGTATGACGCACGAAGTTCGCCAAAGAAAAATCATTCACGTAGATATGGATGCTTTTTATGCCTCTGTAGAGCAAATGGATTTTCCTGAATTAAAAGGGAAACCGCTCGCTGTGGGCGGAAGCGAAATACGAGGGGTGGTTTCGGCAGCAAGTTATGAAGCACGAAAATTTGGAGTTCGAAGCGCCATGAGTGGAGTCCAGGCAGCCAAAAACTGTCCCGATCTTATTTTTGTCAAACCACGTTTTGAACGATACAAAGAAATTTCTCAAAAAATCAGAAAGATCTTTTATGAATACACCGATCTGGTAGAGCCCTTATCGCTCGACGAGGCCTATTTGGATGTAACGAGTAACAAAAAAGGAAACCCAAGCGCATCACTACTCGCAGAAGAAATCAGAACCCGAATTTTCAACGAAGTGGGCCTCACAGCTTCGGCAGGAATATCTATCAATAAATTTGTGGCCAAAGTGGCCAGTGATTACAACAAGCCCAACGGGCAAAAAACGGTTACTCCAGACGAAGTCGAGCCTTTTTTGGAAAACCTCGACATCAAAAAATTCTACGGTATCGGAAAAGTAACCAAAGAAAAAATGTACCAACACGGCATATTTACCGGAAAAGACCTCAAATCAAAACCGTTAGAATTTCTTGAAAAAAACTTCGGTAAAAGCGGCGCCTTTTATTACAACATAGTGCGCGGCATCCATTACAGCGAGGTCAAACCCAACCGAATATCCAAATCGGTGGCCGCAGAACACACATTCAACGAAAACCTCACTTCCGAAATTTACATGCAACAACGCCTGGAGCAAATTGCTTCCGAATTGGAACGACGATTAAAAAAGCACAACATTTCGGGCAAAACCGTCACCTTAAAAATAAAATACAGCAATTTTACGACCCAAACAAGGAGTAAAACCTTGCCTTATTTCATTGCAGACAAAGGCCTACTTGCCGAAACCGCCAAAGATTTGCTGTACCAAGAGCGTCTCAAAGAATCGGTGCGGTTGTTAGGAATTTCCCTCAGCAATCTCAACACCGAAATAAAAAAAACAGTCGTCGTTCAGCTGAAGTTTCAGTTTTAATAAAGAAATCTGAATTTGTACAAAAACTATTTCAGCGCTTGCTCAATATCAGCCAATAAGTCTTCGATGTCTTCTACACCTGTACTCAATCGAACCAAGTCGTCGGTAACACCTACTTCTTTTCGTTTGTCTTCAGGAATGGAAGCATGGGTCATCAAGGCCGGATGATTGGCCAACGATTCTACGCCACCCAACGATTCTGCCAAGGTGAACACGTTCACTTTTTCTAAAAACGAAATGGCATCAGCTTTGGCTCCCGACTTGAAGGTAAAAGAGACCATTCCTCCAAAATCGCTCATTTGCTTTTTGGCAATTTCATGAAACGGATGACTTTCTAATCCCGGATAGAAAACCGTAGCAATTTTTGGGTGATTGGCAAGAAAACGCGCTACTTTCATTCCGTTTTCGCAATGTCTTTGCACGCGTAAGTGAAGTGTTTTGATCCCTCTCAAAACCAAATAGCTATCCATTGGACCTAAGGTAGCACCTGTTGCAAATTGTTTGAAATGCAACTCATCTCCCAATGTTTTGTCTTTGATGATGAGCGCACCTGCAATCACATCTGAGTGACCGCCCAAGTATTTTGTAGCTGAGTGCATCACAATGTCGGCACCCAAGTCAAGCGGTTTTTGTAAATAAGGTGTAGCAAATGTATTGTCTACTGCAAAAAGCAAATTGTGTTTTTTAGTGATGGCCGCAATAGCTTGGATATCGGCTAGCTTCATGAGCGGATTGGTAGGTGTTTCTACCCAAACAAGCTTGGTATTCTCGTTGATGAGCGATTGGAATTTTTCCAAATCATTCATGTCTACAAAATGAAATTTGATGCCGCTGTCTTTGTACAAACGGGTAAACAAACGGTAGGTTCCGCCATACAAATCGTCCATTGCAATGATTTCGTCACCTGCTTTAAACAAACGTAGCAAACAATCGGTAGCGGCAAGTCCCGAAGAAAAAGCCAATCCACGCGCACCGTTTTCGATAGACGCCAACGCATCTTCTAATGCCTGACGTGTAGGGTTGGCAGCACGGCTGTATTCGTAATCGCCAACAGGTTGTCCCGGACTCGTTTGTGCATAAGTTGAGGTTTGAAATACAGGAGTCATTACAGCGCCTGTTTCTTTGTCGTGGTGTTGTCCACCGTGTATTACTTTGGTATTGAATTTCATCGGAATCTATTTAGTCATTTATTCAAGTGTTGTGCAAATATAGGAAGTTTTTTTTGGCATTGCGCAAATAGGCATCCGCCAAAAGCCATCCACCCCTTGTAATTCCCAAAATTTAATTTCCTATTTTTGCAGCTTACATTTAGTATTATAAAAATGAACAAAATATATTACCTCGCTTCTTGCGATACCTGTCGAAAAATCATTAAATCGCTTCCCAATTCGGATACTTTGACCTTTCATGATATTCGTCAAAATCCGATTACTGAAGCAGAATTGGACCAAATGTACCAGTTAGCAGGAAGTTATGAGGCGCTGTTCAGTAAAAAAGCGCAACTTTATAAATCACTTGGGCTAAAAGATAAAAACTTGACCGAACTCGATTTTAAAAAATACCTCTTGGAGCATTATACTTTTTTGAGTCGTCCCGTATTTATCATTCACAACCAAATTTACATCGGTAACGGTCAAAAAAACATCTTGGAAGTAATAAAAGTGTTGGGTTAATGTCTAAAAGAAATTTAGCAATCATTGGCGCGACCCTTGTTTCGCTCATTTATGGTGTGACGTTTTCAGTTGCCAAAGATGTGATGCCTCAATACATTCAACCCTTCGGATTTATTGTATTGCGGGTATTGGGTGCAACGTTTTTGTTTTGGATGGTATCTTTTTTTTCGCCAAAAGAAAAAATTGCACTCCCTGATTTTTTAAGGATTACTGCTGCCGCTTTTTTTGGAGTAGCTTTCAACATGCTTACTTTTTTTAAGGGATTAAGTTATACATCTCCCATCATGAGCGCCGTATTGATGGTAACTTCGCCAATATTAGTGCTCATTTTTTCTGCGATCCTTGTCAAAGAAAAGCTCCAGCTCAAAAAAGCAGTTGGAATTGTACTCGGCTTGTCGGGGGCTACCATTCTTATTTTGTATGGAAAGTCGTTGGCCAGTATGCCACACGCTATGCTGGGAAATTTTTTGGTGTTTATCAACGCTGTCTCTTATGCGTTTTACCTGATCATTGTCAAAAAATTAATGGACAAATACAATGCATTTACCTTTGTAAAATGGATATATACCATCGGATTTATCATGGTACTCCCTTTTGGATGGACCGAAATACAACAAATAGGCTGGCACGCAATCCCAACGGATATTTATTATAAAATTGGTTTTGTAGTCCTGTTTTCAACGTTTTTTACGTACTTACTTAACCTGCTGTCGATGCGCCAATTATCGCCTACTACAGTAGCCGTTTTTATGTACCTACAACCCTTATTTGCCACTGTTTATGCCATAGGAATGGGTAAAGACAACCTCGACATGGTGAAGATTGGGTCTGCTTTTTTAGTCTTTTTTGGGGTTTATTTGGTTGTCATTAAGAAAAACAAATAATGAACTTCAAATCCTAAATTTTCAATACATTTGCATACAATCAAATAACAACATGATACAATCGATGACGGGTTTTGGTAAAGCAACTTTGCAACTGCCAAACAAAAAAATAACAGTCGAAATTAAATCGTTAAACAGCAAAGGACTTGACTTAAATGTGCGCATGCCTTCGGTTTATAGAGAAATGGAATTAGGTCTTCGCAATCAAATTGCACAAAGACTTGAAAGAGGAAAAATAGATTTTTCATTATATATTGAAGCTACAGGTGAAGATACTTCGTCTAAAATAAATGTGGCAATCGTGAACGCATATATGGATCAATTGAAGAAAGTGATTCCAGATGCAGACAGTACCGAATTAATGAAAATGGCAGTAAGAATGCCCGATGTGTTGAAAACCGAACGTGAAGAAATTGACGAAAATGAATGGAAAGAAATTCAGAAGGTGATTGAAGAAGCGCTTCAAAACATTGTAAACTTTAGAGTTTCTGAAGGGAAGTCTTTAGAAAATGAATTTCAACTTCGAATTGCTAACATTCATCAATATATGAACGAAGCGGTTTCACATGATAGCGAACGAATTGGCACGGTAAAATCGAGATTGCGAACTGCAATTGACGAGTTAAAGGTGCATATTGACGAGAATAGGTTTGAACAAGAACTGATTTACTATCTTGAAAAATATGACATTACCGAAGAGAAAGTTCGCTTAGGCAATCATTTGAATTATTTTATAGAAACCCTGAATGGAAGTGAAGCCAACGGAAGAAAACTTGGTTTTATTACACAAGAAATGGGAAGAGAAATCAATACCATGGGATCTAAATCGAACCACACCGAAATGCAAAAATTGGTGGTGATGATGAAAGACGAATTGGAAAAAATTAAAGAACAAGTTTTGAACGTGTTATAAAAATGGATAAAGGAAAATTATTAGTTTTTTCGGCTCCTTCTGGATCAGGTAAAACAACCATCGTAAAACATTTGTTAGCACAACCCGATTTGAATTTGGAATTCTCCATTTCGTGCACCACGCGCGAACTTCGTGGAGAAGAAAAAGACGGAAAAGATTATTATTTTATTTCACTTGAAGAATTTAAAAACCACATCAAGGCAGAAGATTTTATTGAGTGGGAAGAGGTGTATCGAGATAATTTTTACGGGACATTAAAATCGGAAGTAGAACGTATTTGGGCCAAAGGCAAAAACGTCATTTTTGACATTGATGTGGCTGGCGGACTGCGAATAAAATCGAAATACAAGCAAGAAACCTTGGCTGTTTTTGTAAAACCGCCCAGCGTAGATGAATTGAAGCGACGTTTGAAAGAACGAAGCACAGAAAGTGATGAAAAAATCAATATGCGCATCGCAAAAGCACATGTTGAATTGGCAACCGCTCCTCAATTTGATGTAATTATTAAAAATTATGAATTGGATGTAGCCAAAGAAGATGCGTATCAATTGGTTAAGGATTTTGTTGGAAAATAATTGAAACAATACAAATTTTCACTAGGTTTTCTTAAAGAAGCGCAAAAAATAAGTGAAATTTTGTAAAACGTTGTGATACAAAATAAAATGAAAATCGGACTCTATTTCGGAACCTTTAATCCCATTCATATTGGGCATTTAATTATTGCCGACTATATGGCAGAGTTTACCGATTTGGATCAAGTTTGGATGGTGGTTACTCCGCACAATCCACACAAGAAAAAAGCAACCCTTTTAGACGATTACCAAAGATTGCACTTGGTTCATTTAGCAACTGAAGAATATCCTAAAATCAAACCTTCCGATATTGAATTCAAGTTGCCGCAACCCAATTACACCATCAATACCCTCGTGCATTTGCAAGAGAAATATCCCAAAAACCAATTTTCATTAATCATGGGAGAGGATAATCTAAATTCTTTTCATAAATGGAAAAACTATGAAGTGATTCTGCAAAATCATGATATTTATGTCTATCCAAGGGTAGATCAAAACAAGGACAAGTGCCTTGCGTCATTGCAAAATCATCCTAAAATACATGCAATTAAAGCGCCTGTAGTTGAAATCTCATCTACTTTTATTCGCGAAAGCATAAAAAAACAAAAAAACATCGCACCTATGTTGCCCAACAAAGTGGCAGAATACATAGATAAAAGCGGGTTTTATTTGTAGTCAAGGGATAAAAATAAACTTAAATAAAAAACCATGTTAAACTTCGAATTGTACAATCCAGTAAATTACATTTTTGGTAAAAATCAGACCGAAAAATTAGCAGAATTGATTCCGGAAAACGCAAAAGTACTTCTTGCTTATGGCGGAGGAAGTATTTTTAAGAATGGAATTCACGCTCAAGTAATAAAAGCATTGACTGGTTTTACCGTGATTGAATTTGGGGGCATCGAACCCAATCCGCGTTTTGAAACACTTATGAAAGCAGTTGAAATCATTCGCAAAGAGCAAATCAATTTCATAGTAGCTGTTGGAGGAGGAAGCGTTATTGATGGTGTGAAATTTATTTCGGGAGCCGTACACTATGAAGGGGATCCCATCGAAATTTTAAAAAACAAAGTATTATTCAAAGACGTGTCCAAAGTGATTCCTTTTGGGACGGTTTTAACTTTACCAGCAACAGGAAGCGAAATGAATTCGGGGGCGGTGATTACCATAGAGGCCACGCAAGAAAAATTAGTTCTTGGAGGAAGTGCTTTGTTTCCTAAGTTTTCAATTTGCGATCCAACGGTTATTGTTTCATTACCTAAAAGACAACTTCAAAATGGTGTGATCGATGCCTATATGCATACCTTAGAACAATACATTACTTATCCTCACGACGCCATGTTACAAGACAGAATTGCGGAAGGAATATTGCAAACACTGATTGAAATTGGCCCACAAGTCATGGAAACACCAACCGATTATAAATTGGCATCAAATTTTATGTGGTCGTGCACCATGGCACTTAATGGATTGATTCAAAAAGGCGTTCCGTCTGATTGGGCGACGCACATGATAGGTCATGAATTGACGGCCTTGTATGAAGTTGATCATGCAAGAACCTTGGCGATCATTTCACCTAGTTTGTATCGTGTGATGTTTGAAACTAAAAAAGACAAATTGGCGCAATATGGCAAGCGAGTGTGGAACATTCAAACAGGATCGGTTGATGAAATAGCGCAACAAGCGATTGAAAAAACAGTTCAATTTTACCACACGATGGGAATGAAAACGCGTTTGTCTGAAAATGCCGAAAACATAGAAAAAACGGCTGATATTGTGGTGGAACGTTTCAAAGAAAGAGGTTGGACTGCATTAGGCGAAAAACAAAACATTACTTTAGATAAAATTCGCGAGATTGTTGAGATGAGTTATTAATGAACTCAAGAAAAGACAAAAGGCGTTCAAGATAATTTCCTGAACGCCTTTATAACCAAAAATTTAACAAAAACCGAAATTTAATAACTAACCATAGTAAAACGCGTTTTTTCTGTTTTAGTATGTTGAATATCATAAATTTAAGTTAATTTTTATGCTTGTTTTGGTTGGAGTGGGTCACAAAATTAGGTTTGATTTTTTATTAATTAAATCGAAACAAAAGATAGAATTAATTTAGTAAAATCATAAAAAATTAGACGTTTCTGCAATGTTTAATAAATAATAGTGACAAAAAAACAAAAGTAAGTAGAAACACAAAAAAATGAGCGCTATATTTCTATAAGATGTATATTTGCTTCTTATTACGAAAACGTTTTCTTAAATTAGAAAACAAGACAAATGTTAATTACTATTTGACAAAAAAGTTCAAAATGGAAGAGAAAATAAATCAATTTATGGCTTTAGTGGAAGCCAAAAATCCAAACGAGCCAGAATTTATTCAAGCAGTTAGAGAATTCGCAGAAACCGTGATCCCTTTTATCTCAGAAAGGTCAAAATACGATGGAAAAAATTTATTGCTAAGAATAGCTGAACCAGAGCGTTCGATCATTTTTAGAGTTCCATGGGTGGATGATTCCGGCGAAATTAGAGTGAACAGAGGATTCAGAATCCAAATGAATTCTGCAATTGGTCCTTACAAAGGAGGAATTCGTTTTCACCACACAGTAAACTTATCGGTTTTAAAATTTTTAGCTTTCGAGCAAGTATTTAAAAATAGTTTGACCACCTTGCCAATGGGCGGTGGAAAAGGAGGATCTGATTTTGACCCAGAAGGAAAATCAGATGCAGAAATCATGCGTTTTTGTCAATCATTTATGACCGAATTGTGTCGTCATATTGGTCCAGATCTTGACGTTCCAGCCGGAGATATTGGTGTGGGAGCTAGAGAAATTGGGTATTTGTTTGGTCAATACAAACGCATCAAAAATGAATTTACAGGAGTGCTTACTGGAAAAGGAATCGCTTATGGAGGTTCATTAATTCGACCAGAAGCTACAGGTTATGGAGTCGTTTATTTTACTGAGCAAATGTTGAGAACGATTGGACATGAAATCAAAGGGAAAACAGTAGCTATTTCTGGATTCGGGAATGTAGCTTGGGGAGTTGCTTTAAAAGTAAACGAATTAGGAGGAAAAGTAGTAACTATTTCAGGTCCTGATGGATATATTTATGATAAAGAGGGAATTTCTGGTGATAAAATTGAGTTCATGTTAGATTTAAGAGCTAGAGGAGATAACAAAGCAGAAGCCTATTTGGAGAAATACCCAAATGCCGAATTCCATAAAGGGAAAAGCGTTTGGGAAGTAAAAGTAGACATTGCGATTCCGTGTGCTACTCAAAATGAGTTGAATGAAGAAGATGCTAAAAAATTGATTGCTAACGGAGTGATTTGTGTAACGGAAGCGGCAAACATGCCTTGTACGTTGGATGCGATCAAACAATTTGTTGGCAACAAAGTTCTTTTTGCTCCTGGAAAAGCTGCAAATGCTGGAGGAGTTGCTGCATCTGGTTTGGAAATGACACAAAATTCGATTCGTTTAAATTGGACCAGCGAAGAAGTAGACCAACGATTGAAAGATATTATGGTAGGTATTCACAACCAATGTAAAAAATATGGTGTGGAAGAAGACGGATACGTAAATTATGTGAAAGGCGCCAACATTGCAGGTTTCGTAAAAGTTGCCGACGCCATGTTAGCACAAGGTATCGTATAATTAATACCAAAAACCCATTAAAATGGCCTTCTCATTATTGAGAAGGCTTTTTTATTTAATCTACATATGAAAACTATTATGTTTTCGTTTTATTCTATATTTGTAAAATCGATTTTTTAATTATGTTTAAAAAGCAATTTTTATTCTTGTTTCTAATAAGCACCTTGTTTGTAAATGCCCAAAACAATCAATTGTGGCAAGGGTATTTTTCATACAATCAAGTGAAAGATATATCAGAATCGGCTACTGCTTTTTATGCCGCTACGGAAAATGCTATTTTTTCAAAAAACAAAAACACCCATGTTTTATCCACGGTTAATTCTGTAGATGGATTAAAAGCGGAAACTATCTCATCTCTGTACTACAGTGAAACTACTCAAAACACCTTTATTGGTAACAGCAACGGTTTGTTGTTAGTAAAAAATCCTGCAGGAGATTTTTTGTACAAAAATGGAATTGTTGAAGAATTACCGGTATCGCCCTTTATTAAAAAGATCAATCACTTCACAGAATTTCAAAACAATATTTATCTCGCATGTGATTATGGTATTTCTACTTTTAATTTGACCTCTCTTGAATTTGGTGACACGTTTTATATAGGATCGAATGGTGGGACCGTAAAGGTTGTACAAACAACAATTTTGAATAATGAACTGTATGCATTTACAGATAGTCAAGGGATAAAAAAAGCATCGGTTTCCAACCCCAATCTTGTAGACTATAATCAATGGCAGGTTTTTGATGCGGGTTATTGGTCGGGAGGCACTACGTTTAACGGGGTAATTACTGCGGTAAATGCCAACGGAAAATTATACCGTTTTAACGGATCTTCTCCCGTTGAAATAGCTACGTTACAGGACCCATTGAAGGACATCAGAGCCTATGGAAACTATTTAATTGTGACCACAACAAATCATGTGTATGTCTATAATAATTTGTTTCAACAGCTAGTACATATCAACTCCAATCAATTTACCAGTGCGGCGGTGACCTTCACTTGTGCGACGGTGATTGATAATACAATTTACATAGGAACCAATGAAAACGGGGTGCTTTCTTCTACCCTATCCAACCCAGCCAATTGTGAGACCAACCTACCGAATGGCCCTCACATGAATGCCATTTTTAGAGTAAAAAAAGCAACCAATGCTTTATGGGCGGTGTATGGCATGTACAGCAGAACCTACAACCCTTATTTTTTAAACGGCCCCGGAAAATATCCTATTAGTAAATTTACAGAAGCCAATGGATGGAAAACCATTCCCTACAGCAGTTTGTTGGGCGCTAGGTCGCTTTCCAATATTGCTTTTCATCCCACTAAATTGAACGAAATCTACATCAGTTCGTATTTTTCAGGATTGTTGAAAGTAGTAAATGATGTGCCTACGGTACTTTACAATAATACAAACACGGGGAGCAACGGGTTACAATCTTTGGGAACCGATCCCAATTATGTAGACATACGCATCAATGGACCCACCTATGATTCGAATGGAAATTTATGGATGACGAATAATTTTGTTCAAAAAGGACTAAAAGTATTCAAAGCAGATGGCACCTGGGCTTCCTATGATTTGGCTCAAACCATCCCGGCTCCTACGAGTGAAAGTTATGCTATTCCTGTAATTGATAAAAACAATTCGAAATGGCTGCCAACAAGTACCAGCGGTCTTGCAATTTATAATGAAACACTCAACAAGTCTTTGCAGATTACAGACAATACAGCCGGAAATTTGCCCACAACAGATGTAAGATGCGTGGCCATAGACAATCGAAATCAAGTCTGGATAGGAACCGGAAAAGGGTTGCGAATCATTTCAAGTGTGGATCAATTTGTGTCGCAAGATGAAATCACAACCAAACCGATCATCATATTAGAAGATGGCCTGGCTCAAGAGCTTTTTTACGAGCAATTTATTTTAGATATAGCGGTAGATGGTGCCAACAGAAAATGGGTTTCAACTGCAGATACGGGCGTTTTCTTAGTATCGTCCAACGGTCAAGAAACGATCTATCATTTCACCAAATCAAATTCCTCTCTTCCGAGTGATAATGTCAACGATATTGAAATTGATGGCGTGACAGGCGAGGTCTTTTTTGCTACCGACAAAGGATTGGTTTCCTTCAAAGGATCGGCGACAAAACCAAGCGAATCGCTAGAAAATGTATATGCATATCCCAATCCAGTTCGTCCCGATTATTCTGGAACGGTTAAAATTGCAGGATTAACTTCTAAAGCAACCGTAAAAATTACAGACGTTGAAGGAAATTTAGTTCATGAAACAACTTCTGATGGAGGAACAATCGAATGGGACACTACCGCTTTCGGCCAGTATAAAGTAGCTTCTGGAGTGTATTTGATTTTGGTTTCAAGCCAAGACGGACTTGATACAACCGTGAAGAAAATAATGATTATCCGATAATGATTGTCAAAACCAAAGCGATTGTGCTGTCCTCATTGAAATACCAAGAAAAGGGACTCATTACAAAATGCTATACGCAACAGGAAGGCGTAAAAACCTATTTTGTCCCGAATGCTTTTTCGGGTAAAAAATCCAATCAAAAAATTGCCTATTTTCAACCGTTGACACTGATTGAAATTGAAGCGAATCATAAGAACAAAGGCACGTTAGAACATTTTAAAGAAATAAAATTAGCTTTTGCCTACCAAACCATCAACAACGATGTTTACAAAAGTACTATTGTTATTTTTCTTTCGGAAGTCCTCAGCAACTGTATTCAAGAAGAGGAGCGAAACGATGATTTATTTACGTTCTTAGAAGCAGCATTGACTTGGTTGGATACGCACGACGAACCTCAAAATTTCCATTTAATATTATTGCTGGAAATGTCTAAATTTTTAGGATTTTATCCAGACATCACCGACATGGATTTGCCCTATTTTAACACAATGGATGGAAATTTTACCCTCTTTCAAGGGCTCCAATGTGTCTCGGAACATCAAACTTTTTTATTGAAAAAATTGATCCATTTGAAATTTGATAGCGATCAAAAAATGTTTTCCGGAATAGAAAGACAGTTACTTTTACAATTGCTGTTGGATTACTTTGCGATCCATCTGGACGGATTTAGAAAGCCAAAATCACTCGATGTATTGAAAGAAGTATTTGCTTAAACGTTGTTTTGTAAAAAAGACAGATAACTTTTACCTCTTGCCTTTTGCCTATTTGCTAATATTCACTACTTTCGCACATTGATTTAAGATAGCAATACAATGAGTACAAAATTTACTGAATACAAAGGACTTGACTTGCCAAAATCGGCAGAAGAAGTATTGGATTTTTGGAAAAACAACAAGATATTTGATCAATCGATAACTTCTCGAGAAGGGGCTACTCCGTATGTGTTTTTTGAGGGGCCGCCTTCGGCTAATGGATTGCCTGGTATTCACCACGTAATGGCTCGTGCTATTAAAGATATTTTTTGTCGCTATAAAACTCAAAAAGGATTCCAAGTAAAGCGAAAAGCGGGTTGGGATACCCACGGTTTACCGGTTGAACTTGGTACCGAAAAAGAACTAGGAATTACCAAAGAAGACATCGGGAAAACCATCACCGTAGAAGAATACAACGAGGCGTGCAAACGCACCGTGATGCGCTATACAGACGTTTGGAACGACCTTACCGAAAAAATGGGATATTGGGTAGACATGGAAGATCCATACGTTACTTACAAATCCAAATACATGGAATCGGTATGGTGGTTATTGAAACAAATCTATAACAAGGATTTGATGTACAAAGGCTACACCATCCAGCCGTACTCACCAAAAGCAGGAACAGGTTTGTCTTCACACGAAGTGAACCAACCAGGTTCGTACCGTGATGTAACCGATACAACCATTGTTGCTCAGTTTAAAACCAAATCTGAATCGTTGCCAAATTTTTTACAAGGATTTGGAGACATTCATGTCTTAGCTTGGACCACTACACCATGGACATTGCCATCCAATACGGCCTTGACGGTAGGTCCAAAAATTGATTATGTGTTGGTGAAAACCTTCAATCAGTATACTTTTTTACCAGCAAATGTGATCTTGGCTAAAAATTTAGTTGGAAAACAATTTGGTAAAACATTCTTCGAATCGACTGAAGCTGCCGATTTTGAAAACTTCAAAGCAGGAGATAAGAAAATTCCTTTCCAAATTTTGGCAGAAGCCAAAGGAGCCGATTTAGTCGGAATTCGTTACGAGCAATTGATGCCATTGGCATTGCCTTATCAAAATCCGCAAGATGCTTTCCGTGTGATAGCTGGAGATTTTGTAACTACCGAAGACGGAACCGGAATTGTTCATACAGCACCTACTTTTGGAGCAGATGATGCGAAAGTTGCGAAAGAAGCTACTCCCGAAGTGCCACCTATGTTGGTGTTAGATGAAAATGGCACACCCGTTCCATTGGTTGATTTACAAGGTAAATTTGTTAACGGATTAGGTGATTTATCAGGAAAATACGTTAAAAACGAATATTATAACGAAGGCGAAGCACCTGAGCGATCAGCTGATGTGGACATTGCTATTTTGTTAAAAGAAGAAAACAAAGCGTTTAAAGTTGAAAAATACGTGCACAGTTACCCACATTGTTGGAGAACAGACAAGCCTATTTTATACTACCCATTGGATTCTTGGTTCATCAAGATTACCGAGGTACGCGACCGCATGTTTGACCTAAACGATTCGATCAACTGGAAGCCTAAGGCTACGGGTGAAGGCCGTTTCGGAAATTGGTTAAAAAATGCAAACGATTGGAATTTATCACGTTCAAGATATTGGGGAATCCCCTTGCCAATTTGGAGAACCGAAGACAAACAAGAAGAAATCTTGATTGGTTCGGTTGAAGAATTATACAATGAAATTGAAAAATCGATCCAAGCAGGTTTCCAAAAAAGCAATCCATTTGCTGGTTTTGAAATAGGAAACATGTCAGAAGCGAATTACGATTTGATTGATTTGCATAAAAATGTGGTGGACGAAATCACGTTGGTTTCGGCTTCAGGAAAACCAATGCATCGCGAAAGTGATTTGATTGATGTTTGGTTTGATTCGGGCGCCATGCCTTATGCTCAATGGCATTACCCATTTGAAAACAAAGAGTTGATTGACCAAAACAAATCATTCCCAGCTGATTTTATCGCAGAAGGAGTCGATCAAACACGCGGTTGGTTTTATACTTTGCATGCCATTGGGACGTTGGTTTTTGATAAAATAGCCTACAAAAATGTGGTGTCTAATGGATTAGTATTGGACAAAAACGGACAAAAAATGTCGAAACGTTTAGGGAATGCTGTAGATCCATTTGAAACATTGAAAGAATATGGCCCAGATGCTACCCGTTGGTACATGATATCCAATGCGAATCCTTGGGATAACTTGAAGTTTGATATCGAAGGAATTGCTGAGGTACGCCGTAAATTTTTCGGAACGCTGTACAACACCTATTCGTTCTTTAGTTTGTATGCCAATATCGATGGATTTACTTATTCGGAAGCAGAAATTCCACTAGAAGAAAGACCCGAGATTGACCGTTGGATCATCTCTGAATTAAATACCTTGATCAAAGACGTAGATGGATTTTATGCCGACTATGAACCGACAAGAGCTGCCCGTGCAATTTCTGATTTTGTTCAGGAAAACTTGAGTAATTGGTACGTTCGTTTGTGTAGAAGACGCTTCTGGAAAGGAGAATATGCGCAAGATAAGATTGCTGCCTATCAAACGTTGTATACTTGTTTGTTAAGCGTAAGTAAATTAGCTTCTCCAATTGCGCCCTTTTATATGGATAAATTATACAGAGATTTAACACAAGCTACACATTCAGAAGGATTTGAGAGCGTACATTTGGCAAAATTTCCAGAATTCGTTGAAAACTTTGTTGATAAATCATTGGAGAGCAAAATGATGAAAGCACAAACGATTTCTTCGTTGGTTTTATCATTGAGAAAAAAGGAAATGATAAAAGTACGTCAACCGTTGCAAAGGGTTATGATTCCTGTGCTTGACAACAATCAACGAGCAGAAATTGAAGCGATTTCTGACCTGATTAAAGCAGAAGTTAATGTGAAAGAAATCCAACTATTGGACGATGCCTCTGGGGTGTTGGTTAAACAAATCAAACCTAATTTTAAAACATTAGGCCCTCGTTTCGGAAAGGATATGGGATTGATTTCCAAAGAGATACAGTCTTTTTCAGCCGATCAAATCAACGAAATTGACAGCAATGGAAGTATCGTGTTACAGATTGCAGGAAATAGTATAACTTTAACTTCTGAAGAAGTTGAAATTACGTCGCAAGACATTCCGGGTTGGTTGGTTGCCAATGCAAACGGATTAACAGTAGCGTTGGATATTACAATTTCAGATGCATTGCGTCAAGAAGGAATAGCAAGAGAATTGGTGAATCGAATTCAAAACATCCGTAAAGATTCTGGATTTGAGGTTACCGATAAAATAAAAGTCCAATTGCAACGAAACGGCGAATTGGAACAAGCAATAAAAAGCAATGACGAATACATTATGTCAGAAACTTTAACCGAAGTATTAATTTTTGAAGATGAAATCAAAAACGGTACAGAAATTGAGTTCGATGACATAAAAACAATGATATTAATTTCTAAAATATAAAGAAAATGATAAATGAAGCAGTAAGATACTCTGATGCAGATTTAGCAGAGTTCAAAGAAATTATCTTAAATAAGATTCAAAAAGCGCAATCTGATTTGGAGTTGATAAAAAGTGCCTACATGAATGATTTGAATAATGGAACCGACGATACGTCGCCAACATTCAAAGCTTTTGAGGAAGGAAGTGAAACCATGAGCAAAGAAGCAAATTCTCAATTAGCTATTCGTCAAGAAAAGTTCATTCGTGATTTGAAAAATGCCTTATTCCGTGTAGAAAATAAAACCTATGGTGTGTGCAAAGTAACCGGTAAATTAATCGGGAAAGAACGCCTTAAAATTGTTCCTCATGCAACCATGAGTATTGAAGCAAAAAACTTGCAACGATAATCAGCAATAAATAAGAATCAAACGCACTTTTAAAGTGCGTTTTTTTTACTAAATTTTTAATGTATTTTTGCAGTATAATATTATCCAAATGAAGTTAGCCCATTCTATATTCTTAGTCCTTTTCGTTTTATTACTCGACCAAGTATCCAAAATTTATATCAAGACCCATTTTTTATATGGCGAAGAAGTAGAAGTATTTTCTTGGTTTAAATTTAATTTTATTGAGAACAAAGGAATGGCTTGGGGAACTGAAATACCGGGGCAATATGGTAAAATAGCTCTTACAGCTTTCAGAATTATTGTCGTTCCTTGTATTGGTTATTGGCTTTGGGATTCCATTCGAAAAGGGGGCTCTATTTATTTAAAAATTGCCATTTCACTTATTTTCGCCGGAGCAATCGGTAACATTATTGACTCTGTTTTTTATGGGGTTATTTTCGATGAAAGCACCTCAACTCATGTAGCATCAGCTTTTGCACCTGCGCAATACGGCACTTGGTTTCACGGTCGCGTGGTAGACATGTTCTATTTTCCTATTTTTAGCGGAGTATTTCCTACTTGGGTTCCAGTTTGGGGCGGAGAAGAATTTCGTTTTTTCAACGCTATTTTCAACATAGCCGATGTAGCTATTTCTACCGGCGTTGGTATTTTAATCTTCTTTAATAAAAAGTCCTTCGGAACGAACTAAAACTTGTACACTTGATGGGGTGTGACGCAATAGTTTAGTTTCATGTCCATACTCGAGGCGTCCTCAATTTCTATTTCTGGATCAAAGAAAGAAAGGCCTATTTTGATGGTTTCGGGTTTGCATTTTGACAAAAAACGATCATAAAACCCTTTACCATAGCCTACTCTGTTTCCTAATTTGTCGTATGCAAGCAATGGGACAAATACAACTTCAATTTTTGAATCTGGGACTTCGATACCCTCAATGGGTTCCGGAATATTGTATTCGTTTTTCTGGAACTTGGTGTTGTCAGTGAGTAAATAATGAACCATCTCAAAAGTTGTAAAATCGCTTTTTGAAACAATGATTTCCTTGTCTTTTCCGGCTAGTATTTGCAGCACATATTCTGTTGCAACTTCTTGCTGTTCTTCAATAGTCAAAAACAAATGAAAATAGCTTTTCTCCCAAATGGGTAAACGCAGTAAATTATTGGCAATAGCCAAGCTAAAATCTTCAATCGTTTCACTAGAAAGGGCTTGTCTAAGCGACTTGTATTTTTTTCGAATATCTTTTTTATTCATATTGTAAAAGTAATAAAAAACGCACTTGTTTTCTGTTGAATTTAGTCTAAATTTGTGGATAATCAGGTCAAATAAAATACCATCAAATGACAAGTCCGTCTTTACAAATACAAATACAAACCTTGCCAGACAGTCCTGGGGTGTATCAATATTATGATAAAGAAGACAAAATTTTGTACGTAGGAAAAGCCAAAAACTTAAAAAAAAGGGTTTCTTCCTATTTCAATAAAGTACACGATATTGCCAAAACAAACGTATTGGTTAAAAAAATCGTTACCATCAAACATATTGTTGTAGCATCCGAGCAAGACGCACTGTTACTTGAGAATAATTTGATCAAAAAATTGCAACCTAGGTACAATGTGTTGCTTCGAGACGATAAAACCTATCCATGGATTTGCATCAAAAAAGAACCTTTTTCAAGAATTTTTCCTACCCGCAGAATGATCAAAGACGGATCAGAATATTACGGTCCGTACACCAATTTTAAAACAGTCAATACGATTTTAGAAATGATCAATTCGCTGTATCCCTTGCGCACATGTACTTATGATTTGTCTGAAAAAAACATCGAATCTGGCAAATTTAAAGTGTGTTTAGAATTCCATATCGGCAATTGCAAAGGGGGTTGTGAAGGATATGAATTGGCAGAAAACTACCAAAATCAGGTCAATGCGATTCGCGAAATACTAAAAGGAAATTTCAAAGAAAGCTTGAAAGAGTTCAAAGCCAAAATGCAACAACTGGCTTCCGAAATGCACTTTGAAGAAGCGCAAAAAATCAAAGAGAAATTAGAGGTACTCCAAAATTACCAATCAAGATCCACCATTTTAAATCCGAAAATATCCAATATCGATGTTTTTTCCATTGTCTCAGATGAAACGATGGCGTATGTCAATTTTTTGCAAATAGCGCACGGAGCAATCATTCGATCACATACGTTAGAAATCAAGAAAAAATTAGACGAATCGGATCAAGAATTACTAGAATTAGCCATCGTAGAACTTCGAGAACGGTTCCATTTATTGTCAAAAGAAATTATTGTGCCTTTTCCTGTAGAATTGGGAGATCACTTAAAGATCACCATCCCTCAATTAGGCGATAAAAAGCAAATACTTGACTTGTCGGAACGCAATGCAAAATACTACCGTTTGGAACAGTTAAAACAAATCCAAATCATTGATCCCGAAAGACACACCAACCGCATCATGGCCCAAATGCAAAAAGATTTACGCTTATCGGTTGAACCTCGTCACATCGAATGTTTTGATAATTCCAACATACAAGGAACCAACCCCGTTGCTGCTTGTGTGGTTTTTAAAGACGGGAAACCAAGTAAAAAAGACTACCGCCATTTTAACATCAAAACAGTTGAAGGACCCAACGATTTTGCTTCTATGGAAGAGGTGGTTTACCGTCGCTACAAACGGCTTTTGGATGAAAACCAACCCTTGCCCCAACTCATCATCATTGATGGCGGGAAAGGACAATTATCATCGGCGCTTAAAAGCATAGATGACCTGGGGCTGCGAGGTAAAATTGCCATCATCGGAATCGCGAAAAGACTCGAAGAGTTGTTTTATCCAGGCGATTCAGTGCCTTTGTACCTCGATAAAAAATCGGAAACCCTCAAAGTCATTCAAATGTTGCGTAACGAAGCACACCGATTTGGGATCACTTTTCATCGCGATAAACGAAGCAAAGCAGCTCTCAATTCTTCGATCGAGGAAATTCCGGGCATTGGTGAAAAAACCATGCAAACGTTGATCAAACATTTCAAGAGTGTTAAAAGATTGAAATTGGCCTCAGAAAATGAAATATCCGCGGTTGTAGGTGTTTCAAAAGCAAAAAAAATTTCCGACTTTTACCATAAAATTTCTTAGAGCAAATGGCCAGAACTTATTTACAAGCCCTTTTCCCGCTATTCGTTTCACTCTTTTTCTTTCCAAGAAAGAAAGAAAAAGGATTTCCACTGCTATCGGGGCTAGTAACCAAAGGTCTTGTGTGCCTGATTCTAGTTTTCAGCACCGTATTTGTTCAAAAATCCCAGGCGCAAGACACCATCAAACGCCCCAAAATAGGATTGGTGTTGACTGGTGGAGGAGCCAAAGGTTTTGCACACATTGGGGTGTTAAAAGTACTGGAAGAAGCCGGAATCAAAATTGACTATATTGGAGGAACCAGCATGGGTTCTGTTGTGGGCGGACTCTACGCAGCGGGTTATAATGCCCGACAACTGGATTCTATTTTTAGCACCACCAACTTTGACGAGTTGTTAAATGATTACATACCAAGGTCGTATAAAAGTTTTTACGAAAAACGAAACGGCGAAGTCTATGCGTTGTCGCTGCCGTTTAGAAAATTTAATGTGGGTGTTCCCATTGCCCTTTCCAAAGGATTGTACAACTACTGTTTGCTTTCACAACTCACCAACCATGTACAACATGTTCGCGATTTTAGCCAATTACCTATTCCGTTCGTGTGCATTGCAACCGATATTGAATCGGGACAACAAGTCGTTTTAAACAAAGGATTTCTTGCACAAGCCTTGTTGGCTAGCTCTGCATTTCCTACACTATTTTCTCCCGTTGAAATGGATGGGAAAATATTAATTGATGGCGGAATCACTAATAATTATCCCGTAGAAGAAGTTAGAAAAATGGGCGCCGATTACATCATTGGTGTGGATGTACAAGATGGATTAAAAGACCGAAATAATTTAAGAGAGGCCACACGTATTTTGTTACAAATATCTAACCTTCAAGTAATTGAAGGAATGAAAGACAAAATCAAACAGACGGATCTATACATCAAACCCGAAGTGGATCAATATTCTGTCATCTCTTTTGAAAAAGGGAATGAAATTGTTTTAAAAGGCGAAGAAGCTACCTTTTCCTTTTGTGATCAAATAAGCGATTTGGCCCAAAAACAGCAAACCCCGTATGTAAAAACCAGTTTAAAAATTGCGGACAGCATACAAGTAGAACGGATTACCATTACTACATTAAAAAATTACACGAGAGCCTATGTTATCGGTCAGCTGGGGTTTAAAGAAGGGTCAAAAATTAGCTTTGCAGATTTAAAAACAGGAATGAATAAACTGAATGCAACGGAAAATTTCAGCACGATTGGATTCAAAATCAATCCACTCGAAACGGGGCAAGAACTAGAAATTAATTTACAAGAAAACGAAATCAAAACGTATCTCAAACTCGGATTGCATTATGATGGTTTGTATAAAAGTGCCGTTTTAGTCAACTTAACGCAAAAAAAATCACTTTTTAAAAATGATGTGTTGTCTATTGATTTCGGACTTGGAGATAAGTTCCGATACAATTTTGATTATTATGTTGACAATGGGTTTTATTTCAGTTTCGGATTTAGATCTCGTTTCAATCAATTCAATAAGAACATTTCCTCTGATTTTAGTCAGACTTTAGTTAACAACCAGCCGAACATCAACACACTGAACATTGATTATGCAGACTTTACCAACCAAGCGTATGTGCAAACTATTTACTCAAGAAAGTTTTTAATTGGAGCCGGTATCGAATTAAAGCATTTGAAAATATCAACACAAACGTTGGCTTTAGATAGTTCGGTTTTTGACAACAGCGATTATTTTAGTGCCTTTGGGTATTTAAAATACGACACGTTTGACAATAAATATTTTCCAAAAAAAGGCTGGTATTTTATTGCCGATGGTCAGACGTATCTGTTTTCTTCCAACTATTCCAATCGATTCAATCGATTCTCAATCCTCAAGGCTGATGCTGGATGGGCCAAAAAAATCGGCAGAAAGGCTACTTTAAAGATTCAAACAGAAGCAGGGTTATCCATTGGAAATGAAAGTGTCCCTTTTTTAAATTTTGTGTTGGGAGGGTATGGCTATCACCCCATCAATAATTTCAAACATTTTTATGGGTATGATTTTATCGCAATCCAATCGGATAGTTTTATCAAGTCGGGCGCAACTTTTGATTATGAAATATTTAGAAAAAACCACGTCAATTTTTCGGCCAATTTTGCCAATTCAGACAACCGATTGTTTGAAAGCACGGCTTGGATAACCAAACCAAAATATTCGGGATATGCTTTTGGATATGGTCTAGAAACAGCGCTTGGTCCCATAGAAGTAAAATATTCTTGGTCGCCAGAATTAACCAAAGGGTTTACCTGGTTCAGCATTGGTTTTTGGTTCTAGCGGACAGTTTTTTTCGTTTTTTGTAAAAATATTAAACAAAAAAAGTATATTTGAACTTATTATTTAAAAAAAGATACATTATGTCTATTTGGAGAGTTAAACCAGTTTCTGCTTTTGAAGCAGACATGAAAAAAAGTGAATTAAAGAAAGTACTCGGAAAATGGAGTTTAACAGCGATTGGTGTTGGAGCTATCATTGGAGGAGGGATTTTTGTATTGACAGGAACAGGAGCCTACTATCATGCAGGTCCAGCCTTGGCAATTTCTTTCATTATTGCAGGAGTAGCTTGTGTATTTGCTGCACTATGTTATTCAGAATTCGCTTCTATTTTGCCTGTTGAAGGTTCGGCTTACGCCTATGCATATGGTACCATTGGAGAAATTTTCGCCTGGATCATTGGATGGGGATTGATACTAGAATATGCCATGGGATCGATGACCGTCGCCGTTTCATGGTCGGGCTATTTTAATAAATTACTCAAAATGTTTGGTATTAAACTGCCCGAATGGCTGACCGCCGATCCGGCTAGTTATACAGGAGAAGGATTTTCAATGAATTTACCTGCCTTTTTAATTGTATTGTTTGTAATTTCTATTTTAATCAAAGGAACTTCAAGCGCTGCTAAAGCAAATAATATGATTGTGATACTTAAAGTTTCGGCTATTATTTTTGTAATTATTGCTGGGGCTTTCTTTATTAATGTGGAAAACTGGACCCCTTTTATTCCAGAAGCAACTCAAATAGTTGATAAAACTTCTACACACGAAGCATACGGTATCACCGGAATTGTATCGGGAGCTGCTGCCATCTTTTTTGCTTATGTTGGTTTTGATGCCGTTTCTACACAAGCAGGTGAAGCTAAAAACCCTAAGAAAGACGTTCCGTTTGCAATCATTGCTTCGTTATTGATTTGTACGATTTTGTACATTCTTGTTTCATTAGTGTTGACAGGAATGATGAATTATAAAGATTTCAACCCACTAGGACAATATCCAGATGCAATTAAAGCACCGGTTGCTTACGCGTTTGATATTGCAGGACAAGCTTGGGCAGGTTACATCATTACTATTGCAGCAACCATCGGATTGATTTCTGTATTGATGGTAATGATCATGGGACAATCAAGAATCTTTTTAGGAATGTCTAAAGATGGTTTGATTCCTCAAGTGTTTTCAAGAATCAACCCAATTTCAGGAACGCCAAAGACAAACTTGATGATTTTAGGTGGAATTATTGCAACTGTAGCTGCATTCACACCGATCAATAAATTAGCTGATATGACAAGTTTCGGAACTTTGTTTGCCTTTACAATGGTATGTATCGCTGTTTGGGTTCTTAGAGTAAAACAACCCAATATTGAAAGAACATTTAAAGTACCTGCACTTCCTGTAATTGCGATATGCGGAATTTTAATCAATACGTATTTAATGATTAACCTTAGTAAAGATGCGCAATTGCTTTCTTTAGGTTGGTTAGTAATTGGAGTATTTGTTTATTTCTTATACGGAATGCGAAATGCAAAACTTGGAAAAGAAAAAGCAGAATAAATTTAAGCCACTTTTATAGTGGCTTTTTTGTTTTTTTACGATATTTGTATATGACAAAAAATTGGACCGAATTATTACGACACTTAAAATTCCTCATCAAGAGAAATCCTGAATGAATCCAACTTCTTTTTGTTTTTAAAAAAGTTTAAATCCTTATTCAATTAAACTTTTAACCTATCAATTTTTAAACCTAAAGAAATGCCAATATATCATAAATTAGGAGAAATCCCTCGCAAACGTCATACACAGTTCCGTAAACCCAACGGAGATTTGTATTACGAACAGTTATTTGGGACCGTTGGTTTTGACGGAATGTCGACCAACATGTATCACGAGCAACGCCCCACTCAAGTTAAAGAAATTCGAAACCAATACAGTGTGGCGCCAAAAATCGCCAATGCAAACAACATTCAATCGTATAAATTGAGAGGTTTTGAAGTAGCCCCTCAAGATGATTTTTTAGAAAGCAGAAAAATTGTGTTGACCAATTCAGATTGTCACATTGTTCTGGCTGCACCTAGAAAATCAACAACCGATTATTTTTATAAAAATACCGATTCAGATGAGGTTATTTTTATTCATAAAGGGACAGGAAAACTAAGAACCATGCTAGGAAATTTAGATTTTAGCTATGGAGATTATTTAGTCGTGCCTCGAGGAATGATTTATAAAATTGATTTTGATACAGAAGACAATCGATTGTTTATTGTAGAATCACACCGACCGGTATACACCCCTAAGCAATACCGAAATTGGTTTGGGCAACTACTTGAGCATGCTCCTTTTTGCGAGCGCGATATCCGTCGTCCACATGAGTTAGAAACCAATAACGAATCAGGAGAATTCATCATCAAAATAAAAAAGAAAGACGAAATTTTCGAAATGGTATATGCCTCACATCCCTTTGATGTGGTAGGTTATGATGGGTACAATTATCCGTATGCTTTTTCAATCCACGATTTCGAACCTATTACCGGTAGAATTCATTTGCCGCCTCCCGTGCATCAAACCTTTGAAACGGATGCATTTGTCATTTGTTCGTTTGTTCCGAGGTTATACGATTACCATCCACTCGCAATACCGGCGCCCTATAACCACAGTAATATTGATGCAGACGAAGTATTATACTATGTCGATGGGGATTTTATGAGCAGAAACGATGTCAAACCCGGAAACATATCTTTACATCCAGCCGGAATTCCGCACGGACCTCACCCAGGAGCTGCAGAAAGAAGTATCGGAAAAAAAGAGACTTTGGAATTAGCCGTAATGGTAGACACTTTTAAACCCTTGATGGTTACTGAAGAAGCAATGAAAATTGCTGATAACACGTATTATCAATCGTGGTTAGATCAATAATTTTATTAAAAACACTCCTTTAGATTTACGAAAATCTAGAAAAAAATAGTTCATTATGTCACAAGAATTAAAATCAGTCGAATACGGCTTAGAAAAAATATTTGAAGGCGCACAAGATTTTTTGCCTTTGTTAGGAACCGATTATGTTGAGTTTTATGTTGGTAATGCCAAACAAGCCGCTCATTTTTATAAAACAGCATTCGGATTTCAATCACATGCCTACAGAGGTTTGGAAACAGGATCAAGAGACGTAGTAAGTTACGTGCTAAAACAAGATAAAATTCGCATTGTACTTACCACTGCATTAACCAGCAATTCACCGATTGGCGAACATGTAAAAAAACACGGAGATGGTGTAAAAATCGTCGCGCTTTGGGTTGAAGATGCTAGAAAATCTTTTGAAGAAACCACCAAACGAGGGGCCAGAGTTTATATGGAGCCAACCGTAGAAAAAGATGAATTTGGAGAAGTAGTTCGTGCCGGAATTTACACATATGGAGAAACAGTTCATATGTTTGTGGAACGAAAAAATTACACAGGTGCCTTTTTACCAGGGTTTGTGGAACATAAATCGGATTACAACCCAACACCAGTTGGATTGAAATTCATTGATCACATGGTAGGAAATGTAGGTTGGAACGAAATGAATGTTTGGGTAAAATGGTACGAAGATGTGATGGGATTCGTGAACTTCTTATCCTTTGATGACAAACAAATTACGACGGAATATTCTGCATTAATGTCCAAAGTAATGAGTAACGGAAACGGAAGAATCAAGTTTCCAATCAACGAACCAGCAGAAGGAAAGAAAAAGTCACAAATTGAAGAATATTTGGATTTCTATGAAGGTCCAGGAGTGCAACATATTGCAGTAGCTACCGATGACATTCTCACTACAGTTGCGGAAATGCGTGCCCGTGGAATTGAATTTTTGAGCACGCCTCCGCAAGCTTACTACGATGCCATTCCGGAAAGATTGAAAGATCATATGTCTAAATTTAAAGAAGACATCAATGAATTACAAAAGCTAGGGATTATGATTGATGCGGATGAAGAAGGGTATTTGTTACAGATATTTACAAAACCAGTGGAAGACCGTCCAACACTCTTCTTTGAAATCATTCAAAGAATGGGAGCTAGAGGATTTGGAGCAGGAAACTTTAAAGCGCTTTTCGAATCGATCGAAAGAGAGCAAGCACTGAGAGGAACGTTATAAAATTACCTCAAAATTACATTATGTGTAATTTTGACAACCAAAAAGGGTATATAATTGTAAAATTTGTGTTAAAGTAAAAAAAATGTTTGCAATAACGCAACAAAATAAAGTACTTTTGCACTCGGAAAAACAAAGGAGTGGTTTCCTTTATACGTTTTTCATATAAGTTTTTCATAATTTATAGTTTTTTTGGTTGGTTAATAGCATAAAAACTCAGTCATTCTTTGATTGGGTTTTTTTGTTTTTATACTTTTGGAATAAATATTGCTTAGTACAGAAAGTACCCCATTCTATTTTTATGAAAAAACTGATATTACTTACCCTGATCTTTGTATCACTTGGATTTGATTCTTCTCCTAAAGAAAGTGCATTTCAAGCGGGAGAATGGATAAAATTTAGAATTCACTACGGATTAATAAATGCGGGCTATGCAACATTGGAGGTGCAAGAAGCTGTAAAAAATAACAAAAAAGTATTTCATGCGATTGGAAAAGGATATACCGTTGGGATGTCGCGTTTTTTCTTCAAAGTGAACGATAATTACGAAAGCTATTTTGACAAAGAAACCGGTAAACCTTATCAATACGTTCGAAAAATTGATGAAGGCGGATATACAAAGGACCAAGAAGGTTTTTTTAATCAAGCTACAAACAAAATTTTAGTAAAAGATTATAAAAACAAAACCGAAAACACATTCCAAGTAACCGAAAACGTCCAAGATATTATTTCGGCTTTCTTTTACCTTAGGAACCATCCAGAAATCGATAAGTTGAAAGTGAATGAGTCCATTTCAATTGATATGTTTTTTGATGATGAAACCACAAAATTTAAGCTGAAATATTTAGGAAAAGAAGATATAAAAACTAAATTTGGGGTAACTTCTGCTTTGATTTTTCGCCCACTGGTTCAATCAGGAAGGGTATTTAAAGAAGAGGAAAGTTTAACTGTTTGGATCACAGATGATGAAAGCAGAATTCCAGTTCGAATAAAAGCCAGTTTGGCAGTAGGTTCAATAAAAGCCGACATTGAATCTTTTAAAGGATTAAAAAATCCATTCATGGTAAAAGTAAATAAATAATGAGTGATACAACCACTAAAATCTTAGCAGATTTACAACATAAATTTGAAGCAATCAACCAAAAAACAGATACCCATTTAGAAGGATTGCTTTGGGCAAAACCCATCACCTATTGGGATTATATTCAAACGGATGCGTTATTGAATCTTCAAACACAACGCACTACTCTACCTGATGAAATGGTGTTCATCATGTACCATCAAGTAAATGAATTATTATTCAAAATGATACTTTGGGAAATAAACCAAGTAACCCGAACGGAACAGCCAACGACGCAATTTTTTACTGAAAGAGTAACCAGGGTGAGCCGTTATTTTGATATGCTGACCACTTCTTTTGACATCATGGGAGACGGGATGGAAGTAGAGCAGTATATGAAATTTAGAAATACCCTTACGCCAGCCAGTGGTTTTCAAAGTGCACAATACCGAACAATTGAATTTGCTTCAACAGACTTGATCAACTTAATTGATTTCAGATTTAGAGCAACGATTGATAGAAATACTCCTTATACCCACGCCTTCGAACATTTATATTGGCAAGCTGCCGGGAAGGATTATCATACTGGACAAAAAAGCTATTTAATATTAGAGTTTGAACGCAAATACAAAGAAGAATTTTTGCGTCAAATGGAAGCCTATAACACGACGAACTTGTGGCAAAAATTCAAACAATTGCCAGAGGAAGATCAAAAAAATGAAGACCTCATCAATGCGATGCGTCATTATGATAAAACAGTAAACATTACTTGGGTGATGGGTCACTTAAATGCAGCTAGAAAATACATAGAAAGTGGTCATGGAACCGGAGAAGCAACGGGGGGTAGCGACTGGAAAAAATACATGCATCCAAAATACCAAAGAAGAATTTTCTTTCCAGAATTATGGTCAGAAGAAGAATTAAAAAACTGGGGAGAAGACTGCTAATACATCCAACTTTTGAAAAAAATAGCGCTCATAATCATCGTTTTCATCAGCATCCTATCTTGTAAAAATACAGAGGTAGAATATGTTATTGAAGCTAGTGAACCTGCTAAGCCAGTGGTTGACTTTGGTTTTCGATACGATGATTTTAATGTGCATTATGACACGATTTGGGCCCAAGACACCTTCGAAAGAATATTAAAAAAGCAAAACCTAAACGGAAAGAAAGCTGCTCAAATTATTGACATCATCAATGATTCGATCCCTACTTCGGTTCGTTTTATGCGTCCTTATGTTGCTTTGCGATCCAAAGACAAATACCACAAACTACAATACTTAATTTATCAACCCAATAAATTAGATTATTATTTAGTTGATTTAACCGATTCCATCATTGCCTTTAAAAAATCAAGACCGCTAACATTCAAAACAAGAACGATCGCAGGTAAATTGGACGGTTCCTTGTCAACTACCCTAAAAAATTTAAAGGTTGACCCGTCGCTCGCGAATAAATTGCTCAAAGTGTATGCTTGGTCGATTGACTTTTTTAAGTTACAAAAAGGAAACAAATTTGCCATCAGTTTTACCGAAAGGTACATCAATGATACCATTTATGACGGCGTAGACAGTCTTAGAGCTTCTTACATTGAATACAAGGGAGAAAAATTTTATGCTTTCCCTTTTCAACAAGAAAAAAGTTCAAAAATTGATTATTTCAACGACAAAGGAAAAGCCCTCAAAAACTTCTTTTTGAAAGCGCCCTTAAAGTACATACACATTACTTCAAAATTCTCAAAAAACCGATTTCACCCTGTTCAATTACGTTGGAAGGCTCACAAAGTCACCGACTATGCAGCTCCTACAGGAACTCCTATCATGACAACGGCATCGGGTGTTGTGGAACAAGCTGGGTTTACAACGGGTAATGGTAATTTTGTAAAAATAAAACATGACAATACCTATTCAACGCAATACCTTCATATGTCCAAAATATTGGTACGAAGAGGCCAACGCGTGAAGCAAGGAGACATCATTGGTAAAGTAGGCAGCACCGGATTAGCATCTGGACCCCATGTATGCTATCGTTTTTGGAAAAACGGAGTTCAAGTAGATGCCTTACAATTAAAGCTTCCCAACTCACAACCCATGGAAAGTCGCAACTTGCCAAGGTTCAATAAGCAAATGCAACCGCTCAAAAGAGAGTTGGACAGTGTCATGGCGATCCAATTTAAATAAACAATCCTCCATTTTGTTTCTCCCTCGATTTGGAACCATGTGATCCGACCTTGCCTATCCAATAAAAATCAGTATTTTTGAACTTTCAAAAGAAGCAAAAAAATGAATGAAATTCCAAAGTTTGCAGTTATTGGAGGGGGTAGTTGGGCAACCGCTATCGCAAAGATGCTGTGCGTTAATTTACCGGAAATTTCTTGGTACATGCGCAATGAAGCTGCAATTGAACACATAAAAACACACCATCACAACCCAAATTATCTGAGTTCGGTTGAATTTGATGTATCCAAATTACATCTTACAAACGATATTAACGAAGCGGTGTTGTATGCAGACTATATCATTTTTGCCATCCCATCTGCTTTTTTAAGCGCTGAAATGGAAAAACTAACTGCTAGTCTCGAACATAAAATTATCTTTTCTGCCATCAAAGGAATCGTTCCAGAAACCAGTTTGATTGTAGGAGAACACTTTAACCAAACTTACTCCATTCCCTTTGAAGACATTGGTGTTATTACCGGTCCTTGTCATGCAGAAGAAGTAGCACTTGAACGGCTATCCTATCTTACCATTGCTTGTGGCGATGCAAATAAAGCAGAAGTCGTAGCCAAGTACCTAAGTGGAAATTACATTAAAACCAAAATATCGGATGATATTATTGGGACCGAATACGCGGCCATGCTGAAAAACATCTATGCAATTGCGGCGGGAATTGCTCACGGATTAGGATATGGCGATAATTTTCAATCCGTTTTGATGAGCAATGGCATTCGTGAAATGAAAAAATTCATTAGAAAAGTACATAAAATGAAGCGCAACATCAATGACTCGGCTTATTTAGGCGATTTGTTGGTTACAGGATATTCTGTTTTTTCACGCAACAGAATGTTTGGAAACATGATTGGTAAAGGATATACTGTAAAAAGTGCGATGATGGAAATGAGCATGGTTGCAGAAGGTTATTATGCCACCAAAAGTGCTTGGAAATTAAATCAGAATTACAAGGCCAAAACGCCTATAATTGATGCGGTTTACGAAATCTTATACGAAGGTAAAAACGCAAAAAGTGTATTTAAAAAACTAACCGATAAATTGGACTAATTATGAACAATAGATGGACCTATCAATTAGTAACAGGGGGCCTTTGGGCCGTATTTATGATTGTATTTTCAACTTTTTTTGTGGAGGACATTCCTTTACAAGAACAACTAACGACGCAATTGTTTTGGATTAAATTCGTCAGTTATTTTGCCCTCGGAATTTTTGTTCTTGGTTATGTCAGCTGGAAAGGCAAACAACGAAGAGCCTCTCAAAATAATAAATAAAAAAAATCCCATTCATTGAATGGGATTTTTTTTATAAGGTTCGGAATACCTTATGGAATAACTTTTACGTCATCTAATTGCATGGTAGTAGTCAGTACATTGCCCACTCCATTTCCACTGTATTCAAAGATGAAATATCCATTTCCGGTTAAGGTTGCTGGGATGGTATAATCACCACTATTTGTAAAGTTAACTGCATATCCAGATGTTGCTCCAGTGGCAATCGTAAAACTAGAAGTAATATCTACCAAAGTCGCTTGTCCAATGTTTGCACCAGCAGTATAATTTGTAGAGTAATACACTTTTAATACGTTTCCAACATTGTATCCGTCTTTTGATTTAAACGAAAACTTGTATCCAGGTGTGAAGGCAACAGGCATTGCTAAATACGTTTTATTCACTGCATTTGAACCAAAAGAAGTCATTTGAGCATATTTGTTACCACTAAATGTTTTGATGTCCCATAAACGTGAACCTACGTAGGGATCGTTTACATATTTTGGAAGCGTAGCACCAGAAGAAGTTACATTGTATGACTCAAAATTTTCATTAAAGGTTGAGGCAAATGTTATGGCTGTTCCACCTACAGGAGGGAATACATCAAAACGGGGTTGTGTCAAATTAATATCACTTTCGTATCGAACAATAAATTGATAATCAGAATTGTATTTGGTTAGAACCCCTCTGATTTTTCCGCTTAAGGTAGGAACTTGGTTTCCTGTAAAAGCGGCAAAACTACTAAAACGGATGATTCGTTCTGTTCCGCCTGCAGATGATGTAAGCATGTGATTGGTAGCTCCACCACCAGAATCTACATCATAATAGGTTCTATTAATTGACCCATCAGAAAATTGAACCACGCTTAAATCTACCAACGTATTTTGGTTTACATCTGCATAAGCTTGCGCTAAGGTAAGTGTACGAACCATGTCTGATTCGGGTACAATTGTAGCTGAAGGGAACAAATGGTCTTGCCATTCAAATTCAGAGATTCTTCCTAAAGCACCTTGGTACAACGATCCAATTTGCATCGAACCAAATACTTTCGCTACGTACAAACCTTTTAATTTGATGTATACTTTTCTTCCCGGCGTGAATCCTTTTGCGAAAAGAGATGTTTGATTAACGGGTACACTAAAACCGATCGGAGCTGTATTATCTGTCGGGATCGATTGAAATGAAATGGATTTGTAAAAAGTACCGCTTTCATCATTTGAAGTAACATAAGCTTCAATAATATCATCTGCAGTATAAGCTGTAACGGAAGAGTTTGCTGTTGCATTGATTTGCGCAACTGTTTTTGTCGCAGTCAGTTCATAGGTCGTTAAAGTGTTTTGTGGAACACTATAAGCATCGTCATTAATACAACTTGAAACTCCAAGAGTCAAAGCGATTAATAGGGCTGATTTTACTAGTATATTTTTCATGGGTAGCTAACAATTATTTATTAAAAACTCTAATATCATCTATTTGGTACGATCCATCAAGAGCTGTATTGGTTCCAGAACCAGTTACTTTAAATGCAATAGAAATATTTCCTGTGTATTGAGATAAATCTACCTCTCCTGATTTCATAAATTCAAAATAAGGACTAGCAGTAGTTGGTAAAGTAGCCGTTACGGGAGTCCAAGTAGCGGTTGTTACATTGGTTCCATCAAAATTAGTAGAAACTAAAACTTCCAAAGTGTTGGCAGTAGAAGAAACATAACTTTGAGACGATTGAAACACCAACGTTTCCTGATCGTGCTGGTCCATATTTATTTTTGGAGAAATCAACCAAGCTACATTTACTGCATTTCCTGATTGAAAGGAACTGAATTCTGCATACGCGTTTCCACTGTATACTTGCTCTTTCCATAGCGCTGTCCCTGTTTGTGCATAATTGATCCATCCTGTCGAATTCAACACCGTGTTGTCCACTGCTCCAACTGCAAAGTCTTCAGCAAACAACAAAGGGGTAAAATTTGGAATGGTGATATCATCTTCTGGCGAACATCCGCTAAGGGTTGCCATAAATAGAAAGCCTAAAATTGCAAATAATTTATTTGTTTTCATTATTGTGATGAATTAAAAGTTAAGGTAAAAGTTAAGGAAATAAGTTCTTCCATATCCATAAAAATATTTGGGAGCAAATGCAGGAGTGCCACTAGAAATATCTTGGTTTAACTCTCTATAATTAGCATTTCTTGTTTGCTCAAATCCACCTGTTTTGTAGGTAACGTCAAAAACATTGTTGATCGAAGCAAAAAACCCAAAAGTTTGATTGTTTACTTTCCAAGATTTTCCTCCTGTAAGATTAATTAGAGTGAAATCCTTGAATTTTTCTTGACTTAATAATTGTTTTGCTCTTGCTTCTGTAGCTTCTGGGAAAGTAAGTCCATAAGGATCCAGCGGGTTTTTGAAGAAATTATCGGTTCTTAGTAAAGACGAAATATCTAAATAATTGTCAGCTAAGTAGTTTGCATTGGCACCAATCCACCAAAATTTAGGATCTCTGTACTCAATTCCTAATGAAGCAGCTGTTTGAGGTCCGCCAGATAGCCTGTATCCTTTTAATTTAGCAGTCCCAAAATCTGTAACCGGATTGGTATTGGTTGGACTTGCTAAATTGTCATTATTTAAAGTAACATTTGGGTTGTTGTTGTAGGTATATTCACCATAAGTTCCTGCAACCGTTAATTTAATGGTTGAGGTTAATTGGTATTCAGCACCCATTTCTAATCCAATATTTTGTTTTTCGATGTTAGTTACTGTTTCGGCTACAAAAGCATCTCCTCCGTCGCCACCATCATCAGCAAAGATTCCTTCACCATAGAAAAAAGAAGTTTCCGTTGCGTTTTTTGTATTGGCATAAAATGCAGTTAATCGAGCTTTAAATTTTGGAGCTCTAAAGATGTAACTAGCATCGGCACTGGTAATGTTTTCGCTTTTTAGATCTGCAATAGAATTATCATTCAAACGAGCGTTTGGAAACACATTTCTTAACACGGGCGCTTTCGTAATGAAGGCTGCATTGAAATTAACGTATTGTTTACCTGAAATTTTATAAGTCAAACCTCCTTTAGTGCTAAAGTTTGTATATTCATATTTTCTACTTTTTCCATATGAATTCGTAGGATATAAACCGTTTTTATACAATCCTTCTCTTTGGTAATCACTTTTATTTAATCCGCCTGTGATATAAAAATCAACTTTTTTCAAAGAAAATTTAAATTGAGCAAAAGCATCCAAGGTGTTGGCAATTAAATTATAATTGTATGAAAAAGCTTCGCCTACAACTATTCTTCTGTTTGGATTGTTCAAATCAGATTGTTGTTCAGATCCCGCTTGAAAATTATCAATATCATTATAATATTGACCTCCTAATAAATCCAACAAATTAGCGAAATTATGAGATTTTAAACTTTTATAAGTCACCCCTGCATTTAAAATAATACGGTCAGAAAGCTGAGAATTCAAAATACTGTTTGCCGTCCATACTTTATCATCTGTTCGGTCTTCATACAAAATATATGCACTGTGTCCATCATGCGTTTTGTTTGCTTGGTACATTTCCAACCAATTGATTTGTCTGTTGGCTAAAAAATTAGTTTTTGCAGAAGCCGCATTGGCAACATTCAAAGGATCGTCACCAATCCAGTCGGTATAGTCGTTTGGATTGTATTGTGAAGTGTAATAACTAGGTAATTTTCTGTAATAAGTTGGGTCTGGATTATCCACACTTTGATAATCTAAACGGCTGTTCCCAATTTTACCCGTTTGATGGGTAATACCAGAATTTAAGGTCGTTCTATCGGTGATTTTCCAGAAGTGATTCAACATAAAGATAGGCTCTTCAACATCTTTGTCTCGAGAGTTTCTTTTTTTACCTTCTTGCCATCCCCAGTACGAGTTGTATTTTACACCTGCCAATTGAGTTACTTCATCTGAATTTGGAGAACTTTTCCCTCTTTGGTTTTCAGCATAAATAGAAGTAAAGTTCAAAGAGTGTTTGTCGTTTATTTTCTTTTCAACACTTGCAAATAAGGAGTTAGCACCATAATCGGTTCCTTCAAAATATCCTTCTTGTGCCCATCTTCTAGATCCTGAAACCACAAATGCCCATCCGTCTTTATTCATTCCAGAGGCATGGGTTGCCATGGATCTCCAACTGTAATTTGTGTTGGTTCCCGAAAATGAAATTCGGCTTCCTGGTCTGTAAATAGAAGCGCGGGTGTTGATTTCTTGCGTTCCTAATATTCCTCCAAAAGTATAATCAGATGGAGCAGAACCCATTGTAAATTCTTGATTTCGAGTAGCATCATTCAATCCGCCCCAGTTACTCCATTGGGGTCTACCGTCATAAATTTTATTCATAACCACCCCATTAATCATGGTCGTTCCGTTCTCGTTATCTAATCCTCTTATTCTAAAACGAGCTTGACCCCAATTGAAAGCTGCTGCTTGTTGAAAAACATCTCTTGTCGCTTGAAGAAGCCCCGAGGTACTTTCAGAACCACTGTTGTCATCGCTCAAGTCATTTTCTGTAAGCGTTACCAAGCTTAATTGTTGCTCAGAAGTTATGTCTTCCTCTAAAGTAATCACACCTAAATCGGTAATTTTACCTTTTTCCACTTCCAAAGTCAGCAGTTGTTCTTTGTATCCACCACTTTTAATTTGGACCACATGCGATCCTGCCACCACATCTGAAAACACAAATTTACCGTCTGCATCTGTTACTTCGGTAAAACTCGTATTCATGATAGCAGCCACAACATTTTGTAATGGCTTTTGAGTTTTTAAATCGACCACTTTACCACTGAAACCAGTACCAACTTGACCAAAAACAAAAACGGCTTGCATCACAAACAAAATACTCAAGACAAGTTTTTTCATAAATAAAATAAGTTTAATTTTCTTTTATAGTTGTTAATTAAAACTTAACAACATACAAATGTACATTATTTTGATAATTGTTCTACTTTTGATGAATATTTATTATAAATTTGATATATAATTAATCTCACATTGCATGAAATGTAAATATCTTTTACTCGTAGCTTTTGTAATTACGTCTTTGAATCCTTTGTTTGCACAAGCAAAAAAATACAGCATTCATACGGTTGCTTTTTATAATTTCGAAAATTTATTCGACACGATCAATGGTCCAAATTATGATGAAGAATGGTTGCCAAATGGCCCTCAAAATTGGACTTCCAAAAAATATCAAAAAAAATTAAGCAATTTAGCACGTGTGCTTTCAGAAATTGGATCAACAGACAACCCAAACAATGCGCCAACCTTTATTGGAGGAGCAGAAATTGAAAACCGAAGTGTGCTAGAAGACTTAGTAAAACAACCCAAATTAATCAATAAAGACTATGGAATCGTTCATTTTGAATCGCCAGATAAACGTGGAATTGACGTAGCTTTATTGTACCAAAAAAAACATTTTAAGGTGGTGAGCGCCTCCAATATTCCGTTGATGATTTATCAAGGGGAAGAAAAAGCTTCATCCAAAAAAGAAAAAGAAGAAATAACCGACGATCAATTGGAAGCAGACAAAACATCCAGACGTGTATACACAAGAGATCAACTGTTAGTAACGGGTTTTTTAGACGGTGAAGAAATCAACATCATTGTCAATCATTGGCCCTCTCGTTCGGGAGGTGAAAAAAGAAGTTCCCCATACAGAGAAGCTGCAGGAGCACTGAATCGAAAAATTATTGATTCATTGGTTAGCATCAATCCCAATGCAAAAATTATCACCATGGGAGATTTAAACGACGGACCTTACAATCGAAGTGTAAAGGTTGCTTTGGGAGCCAAAATAAAGAAATCAGAACTCCAAAATTCGGGGGATATTTACAATCCATTTGAACAAATGGCAAAAGATGGAAACGCTACCTTGTTTTATAGAGATTCGGGAGATATTTTTGATCAAATCATGATTTCTCAACCTCTAACAAAGGAAGACTATTCGTCTTTTAGATATTGGAAAGCAGGTATTTACAACAAACCTTTTTTAATTCAGACCACCGGGCAATACAAAGGATATCCTTTGCGACATTCGGCAAACGAAGAAGGGTTTAGCGATCATTTCCCAGTCTATATCTATTTGCTCAAACAAGTAAATTAATCTTAAACTATTTAATAAAAAATCATGAAAAACCTATTTTTCCTCTTTGTTCTTTTTTGCACGACTTCCTTGGTAGCTCAAGATACGATTCCGACTTCAAAAGCGACTCAATTTATTGGTAAAGAAGTGTGGGTAAAAGGAACTATCGCATCTCTTAAATTAGCACCTGAAGGGAGAAGCACAAATTACATCAACGTTGACAAACCTTATCCAGATGCCGAATTTACAGTAGTCATTTCAAACAAATACGCCGAAGAGCACCAATTGAATTTATTGGAAGCTACTGGAAAAAAAATCCGAGTAAAAGGAGTTATTTCTGTGTATGATAAAGATCCCAAAAAGACCCCTCAAATATACAATCCCACCCAAATTATTATTGAGTAATGACTGCTTTGCCTCCGTTTAATTTGCCCAAATGGATTGAAGAAAACCGACATTTGCTTCAACCGCCTATTGGGAATAAAAATCTTTATATTGAATCGCAAGATTATATTGTGATGATTGTTGCGGGGCCCAACGCTCGAAATGATTTTCATTACAATGAAACGGAAGAAATTTTTTATCAAATAGAAGGTGAAATTTCTGTTTTTATTCAAGAAAACGGGATCAAAAAAGAAATGAAATTAGGTCCTGGTGACATGTATTTAAATCCGGCAAAAATCCCGCATTCTCCAGCTCGAACAGAAGGATCCATCGGTTTGGTTATCGAAAGAAAACGTGCCGGAAAAGGTTTTACCGACGGACTTATTTGGTATTGCCAACAATGCAATCATACGTTACATGAAGCTTATTTTGAATTGCATAACATCGAAAAAGATTTTTTGCCCCATTTTGAATCGTTTTATGCATCCGAAACCAAACGTACGTGTAAAAATTGCGGATTTGTTATGGAACCGCCTGCAAAATTTAAAAATTCGAAATAATTCAATGTAACATAAGCCACATTTTAATTAAAATATATTTTTTACCTTTGATAAAAAATTAATAACAACCGAAAAATAATATACAATGATATCTGAAGCAGCTGTACAATTTGGTATGCAAGAAGCTTTGCAACAATTAGGAATTAAAGAAATCAACGAAGGAACTTCAACGGGTTCTAAGTGGTTTTCTAACGGAAAAATCATCGAATCTTATTCTCCTGCAACAGGTGATTTGATTGGAAAAGTAAAATCTTCGACCAAAGAAGATTATGAATCTGCTATGAGTGCTGCAGAAGAAGCATTCAAAACTTGGCGTTTGGTTCCGGCTCCAAAGAGAGGTGAAATCGTTCGTCAAATGGGCGATGAATTACGCAAACACAAAGAAGCATTAGGTAAATTAGTGTCTTTTGAAATGGGAAAATCCTACCAAGAAGGCCTAGGAGAAGTGCAAGAAATGATTGACATCTGTGATTTTGCAGTTGGTTTATCACGTCAATTACACGGACTAACCATGCATTCAGAACGTCCTATGCACCGCATGTATGAGCAATGGCATCCGTTTGGAATTGTCGGAATCATCTCTGCTTTCAACTTCCCAGTTGCCGTTTGGTCTTGGAATACGATGTTGGCTTGGATTTGTGGCGATGTGTGTATTTGGAAACCCAGTTCAAAAACACCTTTGTGTGGTGTAGCGTGTCAAAACATTATCCAAACAGTATTAGAAAGAAACAATTTACCAGAAGGAATCAGCTGCTTAGTGGTGGGTAACGAATCGGGTGATTTAATCAATAATGACAAACGCATTCCTTTGGTTTCGTTTACAGGTTCTACCAGAATTGGTCGTCACGTATCAAAAACAGTAGCAGAACGTTTTGGAAATACCATCCTAGAATTAGGTGGAAACAACGCCATCATCGTTTCTAAAGAAGCCGATTTGTCTATGGTATTGGTAGGAGCCGTTTTTGGAGCGGTTGGAACAGCTGGTCAACGTTGTACTTCAACTAGAAGATTAATTGTGCACGAAAGTGTGTACGATAAAACTTTAGACGTTTTGGCAAAAGCATATGCCCAGTTAAAAATTGGAAACCCATTAGACGCAAACAATCACGTGGGTCCACTTATCGATAAAGGCGCTGTGCAAGATTACTTAGACGCAATTGAAAAAGCAAAAGCAGAAGGCGGAAAAGTAATTGTTGAAGGAGGCGTTTTAGAAGGGAAAGGTTACGAAAGTGGTTGTTATGTAAAACCATGTATTATAGAAGCAAAAAACGAATTCGAAATCGTGCAACACGAAACTTTTGCACCCGTTTTATATGTAATGAAATTCAGTACCATTGAAGAAGCGATTGCGATGCAAAATGCAGTTCCTCAAGGTTTGTCGTCTTCGATCTTTACCAACAACATGAGAGAAATGGAATTGTTCCTTTCAGCTGCAGGTTCTGATTGCGGAATTGCTAACGTAAACATTGGAACTTCGGGAGCCGAAATTGGTGGAGCATTTGGAGGTGAAAAAGAAACAGGAGGTGGCCGTGAATCAGGTTCTGATGCATGGAAAGCCTACATGAGAAGACAAACCAATACCATCAACTACGGAACCGCATTGCCGCTAGCACAAGGAATTAAGTTTGATTTTTAATGTAAGAAATGAATATAAAGAAAAACCCTGCAAGATCCTTGCAGGGTTTTTTGTTGTATCAAAGTAGCTGAATAAACTACTTCGTTTTCTTCACGTATTGCGTCAAAATGTAGATGTTTTGGTTTTCTACTCTACCTTCAATCAGGTTGGCATCGTCCCAAACCAATTTAATGTTGTGCACGGCAGCACCTCGTTTTGCCGTAAAAGTAGCTCCTTTTACATCAAGGTCTTTGATCAACACCACAGAATCGCCATCAAGTAAAACATTTCCATTTGAATCTTTGTGTACAATTTTTCCTTCATCGTCATCGGCTTCACCGGTTGCTTTTGCCCATTCTAAAGCATCTTCATCAAGATACATCATTTCTAACATATCCATATTTTTTAACCTTGCATGCATTCTCCAAGAGACAATTTGAACAGGTAGGTTTTCATTCCACATACTGTCACTTAATCCTCTCCAGTCATTTGGATTGGTAGTATCGGGGTTTTCTATTTGATCTTTAAGTGATTTGGTAATCAAGATACAATTTTCAGGAATAGCTTCTGTTTTCGGTTCTACTAAATAAACCACTAAATTTTCATCACTTCCACTAATTTCACAAACAGATCCACTTCTGTCTTTTAATCTTTTTTCGGTAACAACACTCATTCTTTATGATATTAAATTTTATAAATTAAAAGAAGCACCGGCACAAAAAACAAATTGATTGTTATACAATTTGTATCCAGCCACTTCATTATTATATCTAGCGATTGGTAATCCAACCTCTGTAAATACGCCAAATCCATTTGAAAAAAAATACCTGGCACCAAGGTGTCCTCCCAGATTTTTTATTCCTAAACTTAACCCTGGATACAGGTCAAAATTTTTATCGATATTGATTACATTACCAATGTTTGCATTAAAACGGACTTTTAAATCAATTTTATCCTCAATTTTTGGCTTTGTGATTTCCATTTGATCTGCATTCAACATATAGGATCCAACAAACCCAATGGAGATGTTTTCTCCAATACCATAGTCGTTGGTCACATACAAGGAAGCACCTCCATTTTGAAAACTAAACCCTACTTGGGCTTTTACATCTCCTTTGCCTTTAAATACTTGCGCATTTGAAAACATGGAACTAAATACTAAGGCGAAAACGAATACTTTTTTCATGGTAACGATTGGATTATAAGGTGTATGCAAAGATACTAGGTATTGGCTAATTTCTGCCCTTTTCGTTCGGATATATTTCGGGAAGCGGATCACTTTGCCAATATTCTTTTGTTTCCACATCCATAAGGGTCAAGGGCCCCTTAAAAGCAGCACCTGTATCGAGGTTCCAAACACATGCTTTCTTAATCGGAACGGTTTCTCCAATTTTAGTCACAGGGGTGTGCCCGATGAAAATTTCGGGGTACAAAGTGAATCGTTTTGGATAATACAGATGATCCGTTGACATGGCTGCATCAACAGACAAAGCCGTTTCCCAAAGTGTTCGATCCCAATAAAACATCTTCGGAAAATATTCGAAATCTACCCCATTCAAATTTGTAAATCCGGCATGGATGAACAGCCTGTTTTTATCATCTATATGGTAGTCTTTTAAAGTTTTCAAAAACGCAATATGATCCTTCTTTTTTTCTGTCGAAATCGAGGAATAGGCCAATGAGGTAGATTCCCCGCCATGTTTGAACCACAAACTTTCATCAAATTCTGCGGTATTTCCTTCTAGCCAATCCAACAGCAACTGGTCGTGATTTCCTCGAAGCAAAATGGTATTTTGAATTTTTGACGTTGCGATCAAAAAATCGATTACTTCCGGAGATTGACTCCATCCATCTACATAATCACCTAAAAAAATCAAGGTGTCATTTGGGCTTACTTTGGCACGATGCATCACTTGATGCAAAGCAAGTAAACCGCCATGGATATCTCCAATAACGAATGTTTTACTCATTTATGGAATGTTTTTACCAATGCTTTCTGACCAAATGGCAAACCAATCTTCTAGTGTTAATTCTAGACTAGCCGCTTTCATCAATTGTTGAATTCGAGCAATGTTTACTGTTCCTGCAACCGGAAGCACTTTAGCCGGATGGCGAATGACCCATGCTAGCAATAAAGTATCTGATCCTACGCCATATTTAGTTACTAATTGAGCAAACAGTTTTTTCAAACGTCGTGTTTGTTCAGAATCTTCTCTAAAAACAGTCCCAAGCGGGTTCCAAGACATCGGTTGGATGTTGTGTAATTGCATATAATCGAGACTTCCATCCAGCATTGGCTCAAGCTGAGTAGCCGAAAATTGTATTTGATTGTATTGGATTGCTGTGTTTTTACGAATTAATTCGGTTTGTGATGACGTGAAATTAGATAATCCAAAATCGATTATTTTCCCCTCTGATTTTAATTTGGCAATGGCCTCAGAAATTTCATCTGCTTGCATCAACGGACTTGGTCTGTGCAACAATAAAACGTCCAAATAGTCTGTATGTAAATTTTTCAACGAATTTTCGACCGACCAAACGATGTGTTCTTTGGAGTAATTATAGTGTTTAATGGTTGTAGATCTGTTGTCGGCAACCATTTGAATACCACATTTTGAAATCAATTGGATCGCGTTACGATCTATTTTGCTTTCAGAAAATGCTTTTCCAAATTGGGCTTCGGTGGTATATCCTCCATATATATCGGCATGATCAAAAGAAGTAATGTTGTTTTCTGTGCAAAGGTGGATCAAATGATTCATTTCTTTCACAGAAAGATTTTTATCCCATACGCCCCAATTCATGGTTCCGGCAATAATAGGTGATAATTTTGTTTTTGAAGTACTCATAAATTGAAATAGTAGCTACTTAATTAGTTTAAACATTAAAATTACTAAAAGAAAATCATAAATCATCCTTAAATTGTCCCTTTTTTATGAAGTTTTAACGCATTATTAACATTCGAATAGTAATTTAATTTTCAATTTTGGAATGTTAAAATTTTGAAATAAAAAAAAGGGATAAATATACAATTATGGAAGAGCAAATTGCCGCTTTAGACATTAGAGCTATAAATGAGAAAATAGAAAGAGAAAGCGCTTTCATTGATTTACTTTCATTAGAAATGAACAAAGTAATCGTGGGGCAAAAACACATGGTGGAACGATTATTAATTGGTCTATTGGGGCAAGGACATATTTTGCTTGAAGGAGTTCCTGGATTGGCAAAAACCTTGGCCATTAACACCTTATCACAAGCGGTTCAAGGAAGTTTCAGCAGAATTCAATTTACACCTGATTTATTACCTGCAGACGTTGTTGGAACCATGATTTACAACGTAAAGCAAAACGAATTTTCAATAAAAAAGGGGCCTATTTTTGCCAACTTTGTGCTTGCAGATGAGATCAACCGTGCGCCAGCCAAGGTACAATCGGCACTTTTGGAGGCCATGCAAGAAAAGCAAGTTACTATTGGAGATACTACGTTTAAATTAGACAAACCTTTCTTGGTATTGGCTACACAAAACCCAATTGAACAAGAAGGAACCTATCCTTTACCAGAAGCGCAAGTCGATCGTTTTATGTTGAAAACTGTGATTGAATATCCAAAAATGGACGAAGAGCGTTTGGTCATTCGTCAGAATTTGAAAGGCGCTTACGAAAAAGTAAATGCGGTCATCTCGGTGGAACAAATTCTGAGAGCTCAAGAGGCGGTTCGTGAGGTTTATATGGACGAAAAAATTGAAAAATACATACTCGATATTATTTTTGCGACTCGTTTCCCAGAGCAATACAAGCTAGAAAGCTTGAAACCATTAATCAGTTTCGGTTCTTCTCCGCGTGGTAGTATCAATTTGGCAACCGCTGCTAAATGTTACGCATTTATCAAACGAAGAGGGTATGTCATTCCAGAAGATGTGAGAGCTGTAGTTCATGATGTATTACGTCATAGAATTGGGGTTACGTATGAGGCTGAAGCCGAAAATGTAACGTCGGTTGACATCATCAACAAAATTGTGAATGAAATTGAGGTGCCTTAACTAGGTGATCGTAGTTAATAGATCGTTGATGGATTTTTCCAATAACCTTCTATTGATACCAACAACCACAATCCAATGGAAACAAAAGACCTACTAAAAAAAGTACGTAAAATTGAAATCAAGACCCGAAGATTGAGCGATCATATCTTTTCGGGAGAGTATCATACGTCTTTTAAAGGACGCGGAATGACGTTTTCAGAAGTTCGCCAATATCAATTTGGAGACGATGTTCGTGCGATAGATTGGAACGTTACCGCAAGATACAACGAGCCCTATATCAAAGTTTTTGAAGAAGAAAGAGAACTTACCATGATGCTCATGGTTGACATCTCTGGTTCGGAACATTTTGGAACAAAGAACCAACTTAAAAGTGAAATTGTGACAGAAATTGCTGCAACGATGGCTTTTTCGGCAACGCAAAACAACGACAAAATAGGCTTGATTTTATTTTCAAATCAAATCGAATTGTACATTCCGCCAAAAAAAGGCAAATCACATGTATTGCGCATCATTCGTGAATTGATCGAATTTGAACCCAAAAGCAAAGAATCCAATCTTTCAGAAGCCTTAAAATTTTTGTCGGGTACTCAAAAAAAGAAAGCGATTGTGTTTCTGATTTCCGATTTTATTGTCGACGATGACTATGAAAAATCATTAAAAATTGCCAGTAAAAAACACGACATTACAGGTGTTCGTGTATTTGACATTCGGGAAGAAAAAATGCCAAATATTGGAGTGGTAGAAATGGAAGATGCCGAAACAGGTGAAATTTTAGTAGTTGATACCTGTTCAAAAAGCATCCGAATGAATTATGAAAAACAGTACAGAGAAAAAGTAACTTATTTTAAAGAGATTTTTTCAAAATGTGGATCGGGAACGATTAGTACCCGCGTGGATGAAAGTTATGTCACAAAATTATTAGGGTATTTCAAATCAAGATAAGGAACCTACCGCTAGGATTATACAACATGAAAAAAATAATTTGCTTCTTTTTATTGTTATTATCGACCTCTATTTTTGCACAGAAGGTTACTTCCTCTGTCGATACAACGCGCAATAAAATGGGTGCCGAATTTTTATTGACTATAAAAACTACAGTTGGGAAATCGGATAAAGTAAAATTTCCTGAAACCAAAAATTTTGGTGCTTTAGAGATTATTGAATCTTACAAAATAGATACGGTTAAAAAAAATGAATCCATTGAACTCATCAAAAAATACGGACTCACCCAATTTGACTCAGGAAAATATTCGATCCCAAAAATTCGGGTAATAATCAATGGGAAACCTGTATTTACAGACAGTATTGCACTAGAAGTCACAGATGTTAAGGTAGATACGTTGAAACAAAAAATGTATGATATCAAAACAGTTCAATCTGTAGAAACAGCAAGTAATTGGTGGATCTATGTTTTAGTTCTTGTTTTGTTAGCCTTGCTAGCAGTTGGAATTTATTGGTTTTTGAAAAATAAAAAACAACTGCAAAAAGAAGAAGTTATTGTTTTTACCTCTCCGATAGAAAAGGCGACTTCATTGCTGCAATCTTTAGAAAAAAAGGAACTTTGGCAGAAAGGGGAAGTTAAAATATATTATTCGGAACTCACCGATATTGTTAGAAATTACATCGAAGAAGAAATTCAAATTCCGGCCATGGAAAGCACCACTTCCGAACTTATTATGAGTCTGAAAAAAGTGGCTTCGCAAAAAAAATTAAAACTATCGCAAGAAACCTTATCCAATCTTGAAAAAGTATTGAAACAAGCCGATTTGGTAAAATTTGCAAAAGTAAAACCATTGGATTTTGAAATTGAAGAGGATAAAAAACGTGTGACCAACTCCATTGTAACCATCCATAAAGCCATCCCAACAGAAGTGGAAGCAACCGATGATGAATTGGCACTTTGGAACGAACAACAAAAAGAAGCTCAACGTATACTCAACCTTCAAAAAGAGAGAAAGCGTAAAGTAAAAATGGCTCTTGTGGCCTTCGCATTTTTACTTTCTTCATTGGTTGTATACCGATTGACAACAGAGGGATTCGAGAACTTTTTTGGAAATCCAACCAAAGAATTATTGGCTAAAGAATGGCTGTTTAGTAATTATGGAAATCCAAGCGTAAAATTGGAATCACCAGCCATACTGATGCGTCAAGATCCAGAAAAAGTACTGCCTAAAAACGCCATGGCACTCATCAAGGAAATGCAATTTTTTAGTTATGGAAGTTTGGCCGAATCTTTTTACGTGGCCTTGGCGACCAAAAAATTAAAGCAAAAAACAGAAATCAATTTAGAGCAACTTGCAGACGAAACCGTCAAAATATGGGAAACGCAAGGAGCAACTAACATTATTTTTAAACAGGAAGATTTTAAAACCAACCAAGGAGTAGAAGGTAAAAAAACCTTCGGAACTATTACGATGGTAAATAAATTAACCAAAACGAGCCACAAATTGTATTACGAAATGTTGTTCTTTAAACAAGACGGAGGGATTCAACAAATTACCATTTGCTACAAAGAAGGAGATGCTTACGGGTCTGAAATTGCAGGCAGAATATTGAACTCGGTTGAATTAAATATAGCACAAGAATAATGGGAAATGTATCGTTTTTAAATCCGGAATTTTTTTGGCTATTGTTGGTCTTGCCTGTTGCTGGTTTTTGGCTTTTTTATAAAAAGAAGGAACAAACGCCAACCTTACGTATGAGTTCGGTAAAAGGATTCCAAAAAGCAACTTCCTTTCGATCAAAGACCAAACCATTTTTACCTGTCCTCAGAATACTTGCTCTAGCAGCTATTATCGTTGCATTGGCAAGACCTCGAACAGTAGATATTAGCAATCAAACAAAAACCACAAAGGGAGTAGATATTGTGATGGCAATCGATTTGTCGAGCAGTATGCTTGCCAAAGATTTGAAACCAAATCGGATGGAAGCCTTGAAAGAGGTCGCCATAAAATTTGTTGAAAACAGACCCAATGACCGTATCGGAATTGTAGCTTATGCAGGCGAAGCGTATACCAAAACCCCAGTTACTAGTGATAAAGCCATTGTGGCAGAGGCCATAAAGGAAATAAAATTTGACAACGTACTTCAAGATGGAACCGCCATCGGAATGGGACTTTCTACGGCTGTAAACCGATTAAAAGACAGTAAAGCAAAAAGTAAAGTTATTATTTTACTTACTGATGGGGTAAACAATTCTGGATTCATTGAACCCGAAATGGCTTCGCAAATTGCCAAAGAATACAAGATAAAAGTGTACACGATTGGTATTGGAAGTAACGGGATGGCTGATTTCCCATATGCAATTGCACCCAATGGTAGTTTTATTTTCAAAAAAATGAAAGTAGAAATTGACGAACAATTGATGAAAAACATCGCCAATAACTCGGGGGGAAAATACTTTAGAGCGACGAGTAACTCTAGGCTAGAGACAATTTATGAAGAAATCAACAAATTAGAAACAACAGAAATAGAAGAATTAAAGTTTTATGATTACGACGAAAAATTCCGTCCATTTATTTGGATTGCTGCATTTTTACTCGTGCTCGAAATTACTTTACGCAATTCTATTTTTAGAAGTTTTATATAAATAAGATATGTTTGAACTAGAAGAAAAAAGTTATTTCTATTTACTACTGCTCATTCCGGTTTTGGCCTTGTTATTTGCTTATACATTGGTTTGGAAAAAGAAAAAGCAGAAAGAATTTGGAGAGGCACATTTAATACAAAGCTTGAGCCCCGAGAAATCGGTTTTTAAACCAACACTAAAAATTACGGTGGTTTTGGTAGCCTTCTTGTTTTTGATCATCGCATTGGTTAATCCAAAAATGGGAACCAAAATGGATACTGTAAAGCGCCAAGGTATCGACATAGTTTTTGCTGTGGATGTTTCCAAAAGTATGCTAGCGTCAGACATTGCCCCGAACCGCCTTGAAAAAAGCAAGCAATTGGTTTCGCAATTAATCAACCAACTGGGAAGCGATAAAATTGGGATCATTGCATATTCTGGAAGTGCTTTTCCGGTACTACCCATGACTTCAGATTATAGCGTGGCTAAGATGTTTATGCAAGGGATGAACCCAAGCATGATCTCGTCACAAGGCACCATGATTGACGAAGCGATTCAATTGGCGACAGATAAATATTTTGACAAAAAAGACAAAACAAGCAAGCTACTTATCATTCTTTCCGACGGAGAAGACCATTCTGAAGAAGCAGTAGATGCAGCCGAAAACGCGAAAAGCCTAGGCATCCGAATTGTAACGATTGGTGTAGGTACAGAAAAAGGAGGAACCATTCCTTTAAAAAGTTTAGGACAAGGCAGTGCCTTGCAAAAAGACCAAGATGGGAACATTGTGGTTACCAAAAGAAATGAAGAAGTATTGACAAAAATCGCCAAAGCGACCAAAGGAATTTATGTCGACGGAAACAATACAAAAACAGTACTTGAAGAAATTAAAAAAGTGTTGGATTCTACACAAAAATCTGAATTTGAAAGCAAACTTATGGCCAATTATCAATCGCAGTTTCAATGGTTTTTGGGATTCGCTTTTTTATTATTGTTTGTAGATCTTTTCTTTTTGGAGAGAAAAACGAAATGGATACAAGATTTGAACTTGTTTAATGAAAAAGAAAAAAATAGATAACACGTATGAAACAGCTACTCTTACTATTTATATTATCTGTATCGATGCTTTCTTATGCACAAGAAAAGGATTTTCATTTGGAGGATGGAAACAAAAAATTTGATCAAAAAAAATACGCTGAAGCAGAAGTTGATTATAGAGTTTCGCAAGCTAAGGCAAATAAAAAAGCCAAATCAACCTATAATTTAGGTACCGTTATTTACAAGCAAAATCAAATCGCTGAGGCAAAATCCCAGTTTCAAAGAGCCGTAAAAGAAGCCAAAACCAAAACAGAAAAACACCAAGCTTTTCATAATTTTGGTAATACGTTGATGAAAGAGAAAGAGTATTCGGGAGCTGTTGAAGCCTATAAAAATGCACTTCGTAACAATCCGAAAGACGAAGAGACCAGGTATAATTATGCTTTGGCCAAGAAAATGTTGAAAGAAAACCCTCCTAAAGACGACCAAAAGGATAAAAATAAAGACAAGAATAAGGACAAAAAGGACCAAAATAAAGACAAGGACAAAAACAAAGATCAAAAAGATAAAGACAAAAAGGACGACAAAAAGGACAAAGGCGATCAAGGTCAAAATCCACAGCCAAAACCCAATGATGTTTCTAAACAAAAAATTGAGAATTTGTTGAATGCCGTTAACAATGAAGAGAAAAAAGTACAAGACAAAGTAAAAGCCCAAAAAGCGACTGCGCCTGTAAAAAATGAAAAAGATTGGTAAATGAATCAGATGAAGAAGCTTCTTTTTTTAATACTATTTAGCACCTGTTTTTTTGTGTCGGCACAAGTAAAATTCTCTGCCGTTACCGAAAAAAACGCCTATGCATTGAATGAAAACATACAGCTTTCATTTGAAATGAACGTTGACGCAGATAATTTTCAGTTGCCAAGAATTGACGGATTTAAAGTAGAAGGTCCGTTCCTCATGATGCAAAACTACAACATCAACGGGCGAAGAGGTTTTTTGAAGACGTATAAATATTTTTTGACGCCCAAAAAAATGGGTGATTTCACCATCAACGAAGCGCAAATAGAATTTGGAGGGAAAGTATATAAATCGGATCCAATTAAATTAAAAATAACCAAAGCCGTTGCGCAACCTCAAAGAAATCAACAACAAAATCAATATTACGATCCATTTGACGATCCGTTTTTTAACCAAATGCCTAACCAAAGACAGGCACAACCAAATTATGGTGAAGGGGTTTTTATAGTTGCAGATATCGACAATAAGTCGCCCATGGTCAACCAACCCATCAAGGTAGTTTATAAAATATATTTCGATCCACGAATTCAGATTGGGAATATTTCCAACATCAAAAAACCAAAATACAACGGGTATTGGAGCCAGTTTTTTGACGCCAATAGACCCGCTGTAGAAGCCCAGTACAAAGGAAAAATTTATGCAATGGCTGTTTTAGGAAGTGCTATTTTGTACCCACAAGAGGCAGGAAATAAACCCATCGAACCCTTTGCATTCACAGCCGATGTAGAAGCAATTTCAGGACGTGACATGTTTGGAAGACCCGTCTATACTACGTCAGCAAGAAATTTCTCTTCGGGCACACAAAACATCAACGTTCGGGAATTACCCACTACTTCAAAACCAATTGCTTTTTCTGGAGCTGTAGGGAATTTTGATTTTAAAGTTTCGGCATCCAAAACTGAAATCAAAGGCGGAGAATCGTTAGATTTGGTTGTTTCAGTGAGCGGTAAAGGAAATTTAAAACTTTTCAGTTTACCCAAACCAGAAGTGCCGAATGCACTCGAATTATATGATCCGGCACACAAAGAAACCATCGAAACTCCCATGACAGGCATGTCGGGATTTGTGAGCGATACCTATACCATTGTACCTCAATACAAAGGGAGTTATGTGATTAAACCGATGGAATTTGCCTACTTTGATTTGAAATCAAAATCATACAAAACCATAACGTCCAAACCCATTGTTATCAATGTCTTAGAAGGACCAGAGTATATTGCCGACGCTAAAACGAATAAGAAAACCGGAAAAAAAGAAAAAGAAAAATCCTTTGCAGCAAATGCCAAAACGGGGGTTTATGTAACGGTTCAATCGAGTGACTTTTTAGGTTCCAATGCGTTTTATTTAGGTTTGTTTTTACCGGTATTGCTGATTCCAGTTTTTGTATTGTATAAAAACAAACGAGATGCAAATGCTGCCGATTTTGTTGGAAACAGAAGAAAACAATCCAACCGATTGGTTAAAAAATATTTATCAGAAGCCAAAAAACAGCTTAAAAATAAAGAACAGTTTTATGTGGCACTCGAAAAAGCGATGCACAATTTCTTGAAAGCCAAGTTGAGCATTGAAACAACAGAAATGAACAAGGAAACGATTAAAAACATCTTGCTTTCGCAAAATATTGAAGATACACTTGTTTCAGAATTTATTGAGATTACAGAAAATTGTGAATTGGCTCGATACGCTCCGGCAACGCAAGTTTCCATTCAACAAGATTTTGATGCAGCCATCAGAATAGTGTCAGATTTAGACAAAAAACTAAAATCATAATTTCTTTGCACATGAAGCAGCTTTTCTATTTACTGATTTTATTTATTTCAAGTTCACTTTTTGCAACGGATGAAACCTTGTCTTTTGCAACAGCAAACCAATTGTACCAACAAGGAAAATACGAAGAGGCATTAGCCAAATTTGAATCTATTTCTCAAGAAACGAAAGGGCAAGTGTCTGCAGAATTGTATTTTAACCTTGCCAACTGTTATTATAAAACGCATCAAGTTGCACCTGCCATCTATAATTATGAAAAGGCGCTGTTGGTGCATCCAGATTATGAACAAGCTAAAACGAATCTTGAATTTGCAAAAAAACTGCAATTGGATGACATCAAAGAAATACCAAAAGTAGGATTAGGTGTTTTGTTGTATGATGCTACCCAAATACTCCATTATGACTCGTGGGCATGGTTGGCAGTTGCTTTTTCTATCTTAGCGCTCCTCTCTTTCGTGGTGTATTATTTTTCAGAAAAAGCACTTCTTAAACGCATTTTTTTCATCAGTATGTCGGTTGAAATTCTGCTGGTTTTCTTGTTTGTTGTGTTGGGATTTTTTCAAAGAAGCTATAGCAACAAAGAACAACCGGCTATTATTTTTGCCGAGGAAACACCCCTAAAAACGGATCCAAATAGCATGCAAAAAAACAAAATGTTGTTGCATGAAGGCACCAAAGTTTTTGTGTTAACTACAAAAGGTAATTGGAAAAAAGTACAACTTACAGACGAAACCACGGGTTGGATTGCTGCAGACGCCATTAAAATGCTAAAGTAGTCTCTTTATTTTTTTAAGCTATCAAACCATTTCGATACGATAGGTAAGCAAAAATCAGATGTTTTTAGGATGGGATGAAAGAACAAGGATTTATCTTGTGTTTCTTTGGAGACAAGTGCGTTTTTGTAATTCACTTTTTGAAACAAACTCAGTACAATCCCAACAATCAAAACAGTTTTTAGCAGACCAAATACCACACCACCCATTTTATTGAGCCATCCCAAAAAGACGATGCTTGCAATTTTTGAAAGGGCTTTGGCCAAATAATGAATACCTACAACTACCGCAAGGAAGGTGAGTACAAAAGCAATTACTTTACCTGTTTTTGAAGTAGAAAGCGTGTCGTCAATTGCATTTCCTACTACAGAGGAGAATTTCACCGCTACATAAATTCCAATATAGAGTGACAATAAGGAGGCCAATTCTACAATAAGGCCGTTTTTAAATCCTTTAAACACACCATAGGCCAAAAAAGCCCCTAAAACAATATCAATAAATCCCATAAAATGCTATTTCTAAAGGAACAAAGATAAAAGATTATTCGATAGTCAAAAATCAAAATGTATCTTTGCCTTAAATTCAAGAACATGTCTAGAGACGAACAATTAAAAACCCGTTGGGAAAATGTAGTAAAGTTGCTTTCCAATCAATTTGCCCAAGGCGACCAACTCGATTTGGACGCGATTATCTACCTTATTGGGATTCAAGAGTTGGGGCAATTAAAGCGCGAATTTAAGAAAGACGAAAAAGTGAATTTGATGCACATTGCCATTTGTAGATTATTAGCTCCTTATGGTTATTACGAATTTGATTTTGTCGACAAAGACGGTTGGCCTCATTATAAAATAAAAGAAGAGCTTCCGCCATTAAAGGCTGGAGAACAATCCATTTTAATGAAAGACGCCATTGTAACCTATTTTCTTGAAAAGGAGTTGATCGAATAGGATCAATCGATACAATCAATCAGAAAAACCCATTATTTTGTGCGGAATAACTTTTCGCCAGTCAGTAAAAAAAACTAAATTTGTACCTTTATACAAAGTCCGATGATAGACAAGATTAAACAACATATCGAAGAAGCCAAAGCTTTTACAACAACCAACAAGGAAGAGCTTGAAGCGTTTCGTATCAAACTATTAGGAAGTAAAGGAATACTTAAAGATTTCTTCGCCGAATTTAAAAATGTACCCAATGACCAGAAAAAAGATTTTGGACAGGTCATCAATTTATTAAAAACGGTTGCTGAAGAAAAAGTAAAAACCCTACAAGAAGCACTTGAAAGTAAAGAAGAAATAAAAGGCATTTATGGTGACGTAACCCGTCCAGGAGAGCCGCTTCTTGTGGGCTCAAGACATCCCATTTCGATTGTAAAAAACCAAATAGTTGACATTTTTTCTACCGTAGGATTCAATGTATCGGAAGGTCCAGAAATAGAAGACGATTGGCATAATTTTACAGCACTTAACTTGCCAGAATACCATCCGGCTAGAGACATGCAAGACACGTTCTTTATCCAAACCAATCCCGATACTTTATTGCGCACCCACACGTCATCGGTTCAAGTGCGCTACATGGAAAACAACCAACCACCCATTCGTACCATATCACCAGGAAGGGTATTCAGAAATGAAGCCATTTCTTCACGATCGCACTGTATTTTTCACCAAGTAGAAGGCTTGTACATCGACAAAGATGTTTCGTTTGCCGATTTAAAACAGACCTTGCTTTATTTCACTAAAGAGATGTTTGGGAAATCTAAAATCAGACTGAGACCTTCGTACTTTCCGTTCACCGAACCAAGTGCCGAAATCGACATTTATTGGGGATTGAAAACCGAAACCGATTACAGAATCACCAAGGGAACGGGATGGCTAGAAATTGGAGGTTGCGGAATGGTCGATCCAAACGTACTTAAAAATTGCAACATCAACCCCGATGAATTCTCAGGATTTGCTTTCGGAATGGGCGTAGAACGTATTGCGATGTTGTTGTATCAAATTGGCGATATTCGTATGTTTTATGAAAACGATGTACGCTTCTTAGAGCAATTCAAATCGCATATATAAGTCGGCCAAACCACATGAAACAAGACATCATCATTCCCGAAGTTGAAAACGTATTTTTGGCGGCACTCCACCAATGGAACGACGACTTCATGGAAAAAATGTGGACCGTTTACCTAGTAAACGATAGTGATTTTGACCTAGACGGCGTAATGGTTGTATCCAAAGCCTTCGGAACCATCGATAGGGAAATGAAAAAGACATCATTGCTTAGACATGCGTTTCAACACATTCCTGCTGTGTCTACCATCAAAGTGGAGTTAATCGAAAAGAGCGTCTTGGCACTCAACAACGAGTTCATGCTTACTTATTTCATTGGAAACACCCTTTACGATAAAAAATTCTTCTTCAAGAAAAATTTCTTCGAGGAACTTCCAACAGAAGAAGTACCCATCCTTTTTGAAGAAGGAATCATCATCAGATAATCTAGTATTTGGGCATGCCCTTGTTGCAGAAAAGCAACGACAACACAACACATAACTTGGCAACAAGGTCGGGCTCTCAGCTCTATCTTTTGCTCCGCTGCGCTTCAAAAAAGGATGCCGCTTCCATCCCTCATGCAATTCTTGCATCAAAAACCCGCTGTGTGCTTTTGAAAAAAAGAAAGTATATTTACACATAAATTAACTCAATTCAACCCATGCGATTTCAAAAAACAGCCCTTTTTTTCTTAGCATTCCTGGTATCTATTTGTGGATTTTCTCAAACCTATAAAACACAAATTGATCAAGAATTCAATCAATATTTAGATTTGGTGATGCACAAAAAATTCGATAAATCGATGGATTATTTAATTCCAGAATTTTTTGAATTATTTCCAAAAGACAAGATAGTAGCATCCATGGAGCAAGTTTTTAATAATCCAGCGGTGGAATTTGAAATCAAAAACAATACAATTGAAAAGATAGAAGATTTGCAAAAAATAAAGAATAAATTTTATGCATTGATGACCTATTCCAACCAGATGAATATGCGCTTAAAAAGCGACAAAGTTGAAACAGACGACGACAAGAAAATGCGTATCGAAATGATAAAACTCACCTTGAAAAACAAATTTGGCTCAAAAAATGTAAACTACAATGCGACCACCGATTTTTTTGAAGTTCATGTAACCAAGCAAGCTATTGCTATTTCAACGGATGGTATTTCACAATGGAAGTTTCTCGTTTTTGAAGAAAACCAGCGCGCCATTCTGGAACAACTCGTACCGAAAGAATTGATAAAACGTTTAAAATAAAAAAGCCGTCATTAGACGGCTTTTTTATTTTAAACAGATATATTTTTAATCTCTACTAGATATTTTAGAAAGGAGTCTTAAAAACTCAATATACAACCATACAAGGGTGATCATTAATCCCATGGCGCCATACCATTCCATGTATTTTGGCAATCTTTGTTGGGCCCCTTTTTCTATTTGATCAAAATCCAAAAATAAGTTCAAGGCTGCAATCACAATGACGAACACACTTATCCCAATACTGATTAAAGAATTGCCGTAGTGTACAGGCACAAAGCTTGTAAACATAGACAACAACCAAGAAATAAGGTAGTATACACCAATGGCAACAGTAGCTGCAACAACTACCGAACGGAACGTATCATTTACTTTTACGATGCCAAATTTGAACAATCCAAAACAAACTAAAAACGTGATGAAAGTACCTCCCACCGCATTGATTACAATTCCTGGATATGCCATTTCAAAGAAAAAGGAAATTCCACCGATGAACAATCCTTCAAAAGCAGCGTAAGCCGGTGCTAAATAAGTAGATAGTTGCGGTTTGAAGGTAGAAACCAATACCATGATGAAACCAACAATGGCTCCTCCAATGGCTAATACCATAGGGTTGTATCCGCTACTTGCTAAGGTCCAGGTTCCAAAAGCGGCAGCGACCAAAATAAATAACATTGCAAAACTCTTATTGATGGTTCCAGAAACCGTCATGGTTTCAAGACGATCAATGACAACAGCATCGTGTACTTGAGAAGTGTTGTTGAAAGATTTCGTTCTAAAGAAAGGGTTTTTTGATTCCATAGTTTAATTATTTTTTAAATCGAATATCAAAGATAGTTTTTATTTTAATATCAAAAAAGGATTGAAAAATTATACAATATAATTTAACAATCCTTTAAGTATAAAGAAGGTCTTTGCCTATATTTCAGAAATACGTAAGGTATTTACCATTCCTTTGTCTACGATTGGCATCGCTACAAGGTTGATCAACATATCACCTGTTTGTACAAATCCGTTATCTTTAGCAATAGCGTTGATGTCATCTACCGTGTCATCAGTACTTACAAATTTATCATAGTAAAACGCTTTTACTCCCCAAAGCAGGTTGAGTTGCGTCAAGATTCTTTTGTTTGATGTGTACACCAAAATATGTGCTTGTGGTCTCCAAGCCGAAATTTGGAAAGCAGTATAACCACTGTTTGTTAGTGTAGAAATAGCTTTAGCTTTGATGTCATTTGCCATGGTAGCTGCATGATAACAAATCGATTTCGTAATGAAACGTTTGGTTCTTACATGCGGAGCGTTTTGAGGCACTACAATAAGCGGAGAATCTTCAACTGCTTCAATGATTTGCGTCATTTTTTCAATTACTTGCACAGGATAGTTACCAACCGAAGTCTCTCCAGACAACATTACGGCATCTGCTCCATCCATCACCGAGTTGGCCACGTCATTTACCTCTGCACGGGTTGGTGTTAGGCTTGTAATCATGGTTTCCATCATTTGTGTTGCAACAATTACAGGGATACGAGCGGTTTTAGCTCTATGTATCAATTTCTTTTGAATCAATGGAACTTCGTGAGCCGGAATTTCAACTCCAAGGTCACCGCGAGCAACCATCAAACCATCGCAGTAAGCTACGATTTTATCAATATTTTCTACTGCTTCTGGTTTCTCAATTTTGGCTACAATTGGAATTTTATGATCTGAATGCTCTGAGATTAAGTCTTGTAATTCGATCAAATCTTCAGGTGTTCTCACAAAAGAAAGAGCGATCCAATCTACTTTATTTTCAATCGCAAAAATAGCGTCTTTGATGTCTTTTGTTGTCAAAGCAGGTAAAGAAACTTTTGTGTTTGGTAAGTTGACTCCTTTTTTAGATTTTAAAGGACCTCCTTGAATCACTTTACATTTTACTTCAGTCGTTCCGTTTGTTTCTAACGCTTCAAACATTAATTTTCCATCGTCAAGCAAAACGCGTTCTCCCGGATTAACATCTCTAGGAAACTCTTTGTAGTTCATGTACACTCTTTCTGCTGTTCCAGGAACATCTTCTGCGGTTTGAAACGTAATGATGTCGCCTGGGTTTACAACCACATCTTCTTTCATCACTCCGACACGAAGTTTGGGCCCTTGTAAATCGGCAAGAATTGCAGTGGTATAGTGGTACTCATCGTTTAGTTCACGAATAATTCTGATTCTTTCAGAAACATCGCTATAATCAGCATGCGAAAAGTTGATACGAAAAACATTAACTCCAGCGTCAATCATGTCTTTAATCACTTCTTTAGAGCTACATGCAGGTCCAAGTGTTGCTACAATTTTAGTCTTTTTGTTTGTTGACATTGTATTAAAATATTAAATTATTTTTTGTTTTTATTTTTTGATTGTCAATAGCGTAAACCATTGTTATTTTTTCGATTGCATTCATTTTAGAAATATAACTGGATAGTAAATCACAATCTATTTCTTGTTCAATTTTTAATAAAAAATCCACATTTTTAAACTCAGGCAATAAAAAATCATTTGTTGTAAAAGAACTGCTGTTACTTGAAAACAAATCGGTTGTAATTTCACTTCCTGTGTTTGTAATGTTGATTTTATTTTCAATCAAATTCCACGAATTACATAGGTCATCATCTTCATATTCAAATCTAGAAAAATGGGATTCACCCTTTTTTGATTTTACATGTAAATCGTCTTCGCATTTTTTTAATTGGATCGAAAGGGATTGATTTAAAAAATAGGCCAATCGATAATCTTCTAATGAAGTATGAATAGCAATTAATTGGTATTCATCTTCATAAAGTTCTTCCATCGTTAATTTTAAGGTAGAAGCCATTACGCGAAAATTATGTTGTAAATATAAGATTTATAAGAAACAAAACACAACATAAAATTCAGATTTACATTATTTTACAAACGAAATCGTTATAGTTTTTATGAATTTTAATTATTTTTTGTTAATTTTTTCTTGAAATGCAAAATAGGCTCTTTTTGATGCAATTTCTTCAGCCTTCTTTTTGGAGGTCGCTCTCGATTTTGCGACAATTTTTTCATCAATGAATAATTTTACGCCAAAATACCGCTGACCATCGTTTCCATTATCATCAAATACCTCATAATGAAACAGTTTTTTTTCTTTTTGACACCATTCAATGACTATGCTTTTATAACTGATCACTTTACCTTCCAATCGACTGATGTCTACTTTAGGACCAATTACTTTTTGATAGATAAATTGCTCGCACCCGTGGTACCCTTGATCCAAAAAAATGGCACCGACTAGGGCTTCAAAAATATTACCGTGTATGTTCTCTCCAAAATGGGTCGAGGGCACTTTACTGTCTACCAAATCCACCAGTTTTAATTCTTTCCCAAGTTCATTCAAATGTTCCCTGCTTACAATTTTTGAGCGCATTTTGGTAAGATATCCTTCGTCTCCAAGCGGAGCCTCTTTATAAAGATAGGCTGCAATAACAGAGCTCAGCATAGAATCGCCTAAAAATTCCAATCGCTCATAGTTCAAAGGGTTTCCATTGTCATCCACGCGATTAGAAGAACGATGGGTAAATGCTTTTTCGAAGTAGGCAATGTTGTTTGGCTTAAAGCCCAAAATAGCTTGCACGGACACAAAAAAATTCCCGACTTCGGTAGAGCGGGAATTTTTATTGAATATGTTTTTGAAAAATTGCATGATGATTACTCCACTAATTTTTTGAACAACACACAAGCGTTGTGTCCTCCAAATCCAAAGGTATTACTCATCGCAACATTAATTTCTCTTTTTTGAGGGGTGTTTAACGTTAAGTTCAAACTTGGGTCAATGTTTTCATCCACAACGGTATGGTTAATCGTTGGTGGAACCAAGCTGTTTTGCATTGCTAAAATGGAAGCAATTGCTTCAATCGCTCCAGCAGCACCTAGTAAGTGCCCGGTCATTGATTTGGTTGAATTGATGTTAATATTTTTGGCGTGTGCACCAAAAACGTGGCTAATAGCTTTTAATTCAGCAACATCTCCAAGAGGAGTTGAGGTTCCGTGAGTGTTGATGTGATCTACTTGATCTGGAGTCATTCCTGCATCGCGCAAGGTGTTTTCCATCACCGCAATTACACCAATTCCATCTGGATGCGGAGCGGTTAAATGGTAAGCGTCTGACGACATTCCGCCACCACCTACTTCACAATATATTTTAGCTCCACGCGCTTTAGCGTGTTCGTATTCTTCTAGTACCAATGCACCAGCACCTTCCCCAAGAACAAATCCATCACGCGTTGCGTCAAAAGGGCGCGATGCCGTTTCTGGACTTTCATTTCGGGTTGACAAGGCATGCATCGAGTTAAATCCACCCATTCCGGCAATTGTAACGGCCGCTTCCGAACCTCCTGATACAATTACATCACACATTCCCAAACGGATATAATTGAAAGCGTCAATCAATGCATTTGCAGAAGATGCACAAGCCGAAACGGTTGTGTAATTTGGACCCATGTACCCATTTCTCATTGAAATATGAGCTGGGGCAATATCTGCAATCATTTTAGGGATAAAAAACGGATTAAATTTGGGTTGTCCGTCGCATTTAGCATAATACAAAACTTCTTCTTGAAAAGTTTCTAAACCGCCAATTCCGGCTCCCCAAATAACACCTATTCTGTGCTTGTTTGAATTTTCTAGTGTAATTCCAGAGTCTTTGATAGCTTCGTCACTTGCAGCAATGGCATATTGAGCAAATTTATCTAAACGTCTAGCCTCTTTGCGATCCATATAATCTTCAATATTGAAGTTTTTTACTTCACACGCAAATTTTGTTTTATGCTTTTCTGTATCATAATAGGTAATGGGTGCAGCACCACTTTTACCATTGATTAAACCGTCCCAATATTCCTCTATGGAATTTCCAATTGGAGTTAATGCCCCAAGACCAGTTACTACAACACGTTTTAATTGCATATATTTTTATTTTAATTGTATTTTAAACAAATAATACCCAAACTATCTTTATAATGAAAAATTAAAGAGAGAAGGGTATTTCAATATCTTATGACTGAAATTCAATCAAATTTAGTGTTTTTTTTGAGTAAAATAATAAAAACCCGCAAACAGTTGAAGTTTACGGGTTGTTAATTATTATTTTTTTGCTTCTTCTATGTAAGAAATAGCTTGACCTACAGTAGCAATGTTCTCCGCTTGGTCGTCTGGAATTTGAATATCAAATTCTTTTTCGAACTCCATGATAAGCTCAACAGTGTCTAATGAATCAGCTCCTAAATCGTTTGTGAAGCTTGCTTCTGTTACAACTTCGTTTTCGTCAACGCCTAATTTGTCTACGATAATCGCTTTTACTCTTGATGCAATGTCTGACATAATCTTTTATTTTAAAATTTAAATTGTTGGCAAAAATAAAAAACTTTATTTTAATACCACGGTTTAGTTAATAAATAATGAAACACGAAAGTAAAAAAATATTTTAACATGGAATGAAATTATTTTATTTTTTATCAATTATTATTCTTTTTTTTGCATAAGGAAAAACACCACAACTATGAAAAACATTATACTCTTTGCGTCTGGGTCTGGTTCTAATGTTGAAAAAATAATTCAGCATTTTAAGACAAATCCAGAGGTAAATATTGCGGCGATTTTTTCTAACAATTCGAATGCAAAAGTGCTCGAAAGAGCAAAAAAACACGCAATTTACTCAGAAATCATCCCAAAACCAGAGTTAGAATCGGATGAATTTGCTAAAAAAATAGAGGCATTACAACCTGATTTAATTGTTTTGGCCGGTTTCTTGTTGAAATTTCCAGCGGGGATTATTGCTAAATTTCCAAATAAAATCATCAATATTCATCCTGCTTTGTTGCCAAAATATGGCGGAAAAGGAATGTACGGAATGCACGTCCATCAAGCCGTATTAGAAAATAAAGAAGCCGAATCAGGAATTACCATCCATTATGTCAATGAACATTATGATGAAGGAGCCTTTATTTTTCAGAAAGAAGTGTCGCTTGCTTCTTGTAGTACCGCTGAAGAAATTGCAAACAAAGTGCTTGCACTCGAACATCAATTTTTTCCAAAAGTGATCGAAGAACTTTTAGGTTTTTAGCTTTCATTTGCATTTCAACTCAATACTTTAAACCTCTTACAATAACCAACATGTCACACCAAGTTCATATTTATACAGACGGCGCAGCCAAGGGAAACCCTGGCAATGGCGGATATGGTGTGGTCATGGAATTAGTGGGAACTCCCTATAAAAAAGAGTTTTACGAAGGCTTTCGGCTAACAACCAACAACCGAATGGAATTGCTTGCCGTGATAGTAGGTTTGGAAAAGCTCAAAAACGACCACATGAATGTGCTGGTGGTTTCCGATTCAAAATATGTGATAGATGCCGTTGAAAAAAAATGGTTGTTTGGATGGGAAAAGACCCATTTTAAGGGCAAGAAAAATCCAGATTTATGGATTCGTTTTTTAAAAATATTCCGCCAACACAACGTTCAATTCAAGTGGGTAAAAGGACACAACAACCATCCTCAAAACGAACGTTGTGATGCCCTAGCTGTGATGGCGTCGGCTTTGCCTACCTTGTCTATCGATGCTTTTTACGAAAAAGAAGAAGGGAAGTTGTTGTAGAAATTAAAATCCACAACTTTTACACCCATAAACTTTTAAACTTCTAAACTAAAACTTATCTTTGCTCCTTATTTCAAATTTATTCTAATGAACAAATTATTAATTGTAGGAACGGTTGCTTTTGATGCCATAGAAACTCCTTTTGGAAAAACCGATAAAATTTTAGGTGGTGCAGGAACTTATATTGGTCTTTCTGCCGCTCATTTTAATTTACAATCGGCAATTGTTTCTATTGTTGGTGACGATTTTCCTCAAGAATATATAGATTTATTAACTTCCAAAAACATTGATATTTCTGGGCTAGAAGTAGTTCAGGGTGGGAAAACGTTTTTTTGGAGTGGAAAATACCATAACGATTTAAACTCCCGAGATACTTTGGCAACAGAACTGAACGTTTTGGCCGATTTTAACCCAGTGGTACCTCAAAATTTTAAAAATGCTGATGTTGTAATGCTTGGAAATCTTCACCCATTGGTACAAAGCAGTGTTTTGGATCAAATGGAGGTAAAACCAAAATTGGTGGTATTGGATACCATGAATTTTTGGATGGATTGCGCCTTACCTGAATTATTAGAAGTAATCAAACGCATCGATGTAATTACTATTAATGATGAAGAAGCACGTCAATTATCTGGCGAATATTCATTGGTAAAAGCCGCCGCTAAAATCCATGAAATGGGACCAAAATATGTGGTCATCAAAAAAGGAGAACATGGAGCCTTATTGTTTCATAACAAAGATGTTTTCTTTGCTCCCGCGTTACCATTGGAAGAAGTATTTGATCCAACGGGTGCTGGAGATACATTTGCAGGTGGTTTTGCAGGATTCATTACACAAAGTGAAAACATTTCATTTGATAACATGAAAAAAGCAATCATTCATGGCTCTAACTTGGCGTCTTTCTGTGTAGAAAAATTTGGAACAGAGCGCATGGAAAATTTACAAAAAGCAGAAGTGCAACAACGCTTGAAACAGTTCAAAGCACTAACACAATTTGATATCGAAATTGAATAATAAACTATGCCTCGAATTTTCGGGGCATTTTTAATACATAACAACACAACTAAACAACAATTACAATGAGCGACGCAATCAAACACGAATGTGGGATAGCATTTTTAAGATTAAAAAAACCGCTTCAATTTTATAAAGATAAATACGGGTCTGCTTTTTATGGGATACAAAAAATGTATCTTTTGATGGAGAAACAGCACAACAGAGGTCAAGATGGCGCAGGGTTTGCTTCCATTAAATTGGATGTTGCACCTGGTGAAAGATACATCAGCCGTGTTCGATCAAACGACCCGCAACCTATTCAAGATGTATTTGCTCAAATCAATGAACGCATCAATTTTGAAATGGAACAACACCCAGAATATGCAGAGGATGTAGCCCTTCAAAAAGCGAATATTCCTTACATAGGAGAGCTGTTTTTGGGACATGTACGCTACGGAACGTTTGGTAAAAACAGCATCGAAAGTGTGCACCCGTTTTTACGTCAAAACAACTGGATGCATCGTAACTTGATAGTAGCTGGTAATTTCAACATGACCAATGTGACAGCTTTGTTCAACAGTCTTGTTGAACTTGGTCAGCACCCAAAAGAAATGGCTGATACGGTAACCGTAATGGAAAAAATAGGTCATTTTCTAGACGACGAAGTAACCGATTTATATTTTGATTGTAAAAACGAAGGGCTCAATAAAAGAGAAGCTTCTCCTGTAATTGCAGAGCGTTTAAATATCACTAGAATATTAAAAAGAGCTTCCAAAGGTTGGGATGGTGGCTATGCAATGGCCGGTATGATTGGCCATGGTGATGCTTTTGTTTTTAGAGATCCTGCAGGTATTAGACCCGCTTATTTTTATGAAGATGACGAAGTAGTTGTCGTTGCTTCTGAGCGACCTGTAATTCAAACGGTTTTCAATGTTGATTTTGAAAAAGTCCAAGAATTACAACCGGGTCATGCCTTGATCATCAAAAAGAACGGAAAAGTTACTGAAGAAGAAATCATTACACCTACGGTAAAAAAAGCATGTTCGTTTGAACGCATCTATTTTTCTAGAGGAAGTGATGCCGAAATTTACCAGGAACGAAAAGACTTGGGTAAATTAATACTGCCTGCTGTGCTAGAAGCAATCGAATCAGATACTGACAACACGGTTTTTTCATATATTCCAAATACTGCCGAAACCTCTTTTTATGGGATGGTCGAAGCGGCACAGGATTTTTTAAATCAGAGAAAAAACCAGCATATTTTGGACAACAAAGACACGTTGACCAAAGACTCTTTACAAGAGCTGTTACAGGTTAAAATACGAACAGAAAAAATCGCCATCAAGGATGCCAAACTCCGCACCTTCATTACCGATGATAGTAGCCGCGACGATTTGGTAGCTCATGTATACGACGTTACCTACGGAGTGATTCAGCCAACTGATAATTTAGTTATTATTGATGACAGCATCGTGCGCGGAACAACACTTAAAATGAGCATCATAAAAATGATGGATCGTTTGCATCCCAAACGTATTGTAGTGGTTTCTTCTGCTCCACAAATACGTTACCCAGATTGTTATGGTATTGATATGGCCAAATTAGAAGGGCTTGTAGCTTTTCAGGCAGCTATTGCTTTGTTAAAAGAGCGAAACAGTTATCACATTGTAGATGAAGTGTACGCCAAATGTAAAGCACAAGAAAACATGCAAGATGCAGAGGTGGTCAATTTTGTAACCGAAATATACGCCCCTTTTACCGATACCGAAATTTCTGATAAAATTGCTCAATTATTGACGACAGAGGATGTAAATGCAGAGGTAAAAATCATCTTTCAAACGGTAGATAATTTACACATTGCTTGTCCGAAAAATCTTGGAGATTGGTATTTTACCGGAGATTATCCTACGCCAGGCGGAAACCGAGTGGTCAACCGAGCGTTCATTAATTTCTATGAAGGAAAAGACGCAAGAGCGTATTAAGCCAAATACAATAATAACAAAAAAGCACCTTAAACAAGGTGCTTTTTTAATGAATAGGATTATAGATTATTTAGCCAATGCAAATAATCGAGCTACTTCTGTCCAATTAATTACATTGAAAAAAGCTTCAATATAGTCGGGACGGCGGTTTTGATAGTTTAAATAATAAGCATGCTCCCAAACGTCCATTGCTAAAATGGGTGTTCCACCACAAGCTACACCCGGCATTAACGGGTTGTCTTGGTTTGGCGTTCCACATACTTCTAGTTTTCCGTCTTTTACACACAACCAAGCCCAACCTGAACCAAATTGGGTGGCTCCTGCTTTTGCAAAAAGTGCTTTAAATTCAGCAAACGATCCAAAATCTTTATCAATTGCAGCAGCTAATTCACCTGTTGGCAATCCACCTCCATTTGCTGACATGATGGTCCAAAACAAGTTGTGATTAAAAAAACCACCGCCGTTGTTTCTAACAGCTCCATTGGTCAAGTCAAGATTAGATAAAATTTCTTCGATTGTTTTTCCTTCTAATTGCGTTCCGGCAACAGCCGCATTTAAGTTGGTTGTATACGCATTGTGGTGTTTTGAATGATGAATTTCCATCGTTCTAGCATCAATATGAGGTTCTAATGCATCATAAGCATAAGGTAATTGAGGTAATTCAAAGGCCATAATATATTTTTTTAAAAGATTAGTAAAATGTGAATTCAAAGTTATAAATTTAACTTCGAAAAACGAAATACAATTTCTCAATTAACAAATAATTAATAGGACGTCCTTTCGAAAGGCTGGTTGGCTAATTTATTTATTTGTTGTGAGGAAATGAAAAGCAATTCGTTTCTTTTTTAATCGATGATATACACTTTATGATCCAACCCACAGCCTTTTCTATTTATGATGCCTCTGCCGGATCTGGTAAGACCTATACATTGGTTAAAGAATATTTGAAAATTATTCTAACGGCTCCAAAAAATGACGCGTACCGAAATATATTAGCCATCACGTTTACAAACAAGGCGGTGCATGAAATGAAAAGTCGTGTCGTAGATAGTTTGTCTGAGTTTTCCAAAGACCATCCTTCGGAAAAGGCCCAACAATTGATGCAAGACATTTCTGGTGATACCGGTTTAAGCCTTGTTTCGTTAAAAGAAAAAGCGCAAAGTATTATCAAAAACCTCATTCATAATTATGCCGCTTTTGATATTTCTACCATCGATAAATTTACGCACAAAGTGATTCGTGCTTTTGCACATGATTTGGGGTTGCCCATCACTTTTGAAGTTTCTACCGATACAGAAAACCTATTAATCGAAGCCATTGACGCATTGATTGCGCAAGCAGGAGAAGACGAAGTGCTTACAAAACTGTTGGTCGATTTTACGATGGAAAAAACCGACGATGATAAAAGTTGGGATGTATCTCGTGAAATTATGGATACCGGTCGCCTGCTTTTGAATGAAAATAACCGGGAGGAAGTAACCCATTTTCATACAAAATCCATCCCCGAATTTACCGAAATTAAAAATAAATTACTCGGTATTTGTGAGACACTAGTCACAGAAACTGTTGAAATGGCTACTCAAGCTCTTCAATTGATTGATAAAAAGGGGATTGATCCCAAATCTTTTTCGGCGGGGCATTTTCCCAATCATATCAAAAATATTGTGGAGAAAAGATTCAATGCCGCCCATAAAAAATACCATGAACCAGAGGACATAAAAATAATTAAAGCCGCCAAAGATCGAGATGCAATTGAGCAAATTATCCCTGCTTTATTGGATTATTTGGCCCAGGTTTATGCGCGTTTTGAAAAAATAGATTATTACGAAGCTTTTTGTAAAAACATTACCCCACTTTCATTGCTTAATACGGTAAGTAATGAATTGGCCAAAATCCAAAAAGATCAAAATATATTATCCATTGCAGAGTTCAATAAACTGATTTTTGAACAAATACAAAATCAACCGGCCCCTTTTATATACGAGCGTTTAGGAGAAAAATACAGACATTTTTTTATCGATGAATTTCAGGATACTTCCGAAATGCAATGGCTCAATTTGATTCCTTTAATTGATAATGCCACTTCGAGTGAAGATCTCGAGGGTCAAAAAGGGAGTTTACTCATAGTGGGCGATCCAAAACAATCCATTTACAGATGGCGTGGCGGAAAAGCGGAACAATTTATTGCGTTGAGCAAAGACGAAAATCCATTCAACAATCCAGATAAAAAAGCAGTTTCATTAGATACGAATTACAGGAGTTATTCGCAGGTGATTGATTTTAACAACGACTTTTTTCAGTTATTATCAAATGAGTTTACCAATGAAGATTATAAGGATTTATACAAAAACCATAGTTTTCAAAAACGCAATTCCAAACAAGGAGGGCACGTTTCCATTTCGTTTATCCCCGAAGAAGATGAGTTGACAACAGATGAGATGTTTTTAACTGCTACGTTTCAAAAGATAGAAGCTTTGAAGGCTGAAAATTTTAAAAACAACGACATTGTCATCTTGACTAGAAAAACCTTTCAAGGATCATTGATTGCAAATTTTTTGAATGAAAAAGGCATTCCTGTTTTGTCATCGGAAAGCTTATTATTGGCATCCTCATCAGAAGTCAAATGCATTGTTTATGTACTAAAATACCTAAACAATAACTCAGATATAGATGCCAAAGTTCATTTCTTGTATTATATAGCAAAGTTCCATCAGGACAAAATGCCAATACATGACTTTATATTACTCGGAAAAGATTGGCAAACCGAATTAGAATTGGAAGCATGGCTTAAAGAATATGGAATTGATCTTTCTTTTCAAAATATCCGAAAAAAATCTTTGTATGAAGCCACAGAGCTCATCATTTCTAAAATAATTTTGAAAGAAAAGCGCAGCGCGTATACCCAATATTTTCTGGATGTCATTTTGGAGCACGATATAAAAAAACAAGCCGGAATCGCCGATTTTTTAAATTATTGGCGTCTTAACTCCCATAAATTAAGTATTCCTTCTCCTGAAGGAATTGACGCTGTTCGCATCATGACCATTCATAAATCGAAAGGGTTGGAGTTTCCGGTAGTGATTTTCCCTTTTGCCGAAGATGATTATGGGAAAGGGCCCAAAGAGAAAATTTGGCTTAATGCAGATGAGGAAATTATGGGATTACCCAAAGCGTTGGTTGATAAAAGCAGCAAAATTGCAGGTTACGGAGAAGATGCAAAAGTAGTGTACACACAAAAAAAACAAGAAGATCTGTTAGACGATGTGAATGTACTTTATGTGGCATTGACCCGCGCCGAAGAACAGCTGCATATAATTTCAAAAATGAATTTGACCAAAGAGGATTTGTTGCCCAACAACATGTCATCGTTTTTTATCAAATATCTAGAAAACCATGGTTTTGATAAAAACAAAAGTGAGTATTCATTTGGAGAACCCAAACGCGTTTCAGAACGTGTCGAAAAAGTAGAGAATTCAAATCAAATTCCAATTTTGGATAGTGTATTAGAATTTAAAAAAATAAAAATTGCACAACGCGAAAGTGTGATGTGGCAAACCAAACAGCAAGCAGCCATTGAATACGGAAATACGATTCACGAAATATTATCTTTTATTTCATATCCATCCGACATTGAAGAAGCACTAGAAAAAGCACTAGAAAAAGGATTGATTATCCCTTCTCAAAAAGCAGAAATTTCTCAAGTTATTTGCGATATTGTAAGTCATGACGATTTGAGAGATTATTATAATCCGGACCATAAAGTAGTAAATGAACAAACCATCCTACAGAAAAATGCGGGACTTTTAAAGCCAGACCGAATGGTTATTTCTGCGCTAAATGAGGTTTTTTTATTAGATTACAAAACAGGAGTCTACCATGAGAAGCACCAAACTCAGTTAGAGAATTATCAAAGGGCGATAGAAAGTATGGGATATCGAGTTGTAAAAAAAGCGCTGATTTATATTGGCGAGCGTGTCGAAATTGTAAATTTGTAAAAACAAACAAACAGAATATAATATGTACGGTAACATCAAAGATTTTTTGCAAAAGGAATTAAACACCATTGAACAAAATGGAATTTTTAAGAAAGAACGCATAATTACTTCTCCGCAAGGAGCAGAAATCACGGTGAATGGCAACACGGTTCTGAATTTTTGTGCAAACAATTATTTAGGTCTGTCTTCTCATCCCGAGGTGATTCAGGCAGCCAAAAACGCGTTGGACACGCATGGTTTCGGAATGTCGTCTGTTCGATTTATTTGTGGAACCCAAGACATCCATAAAACATTAGAACAAAAAATAGCCGATTTTTACGGAACGGAAGACACCATTTTGTATGCTGCTGCATTTGATGCAAACGGGGGTGTTTTTGAACCTTTATTAGGAGATCAAGATTGTATTATTTCAGATAGTTTAAATCACGCATCAATTATTGACGGTGTCCGATTGTGTAAAGCGGCGCGTTATCGTTATGAAAATTCAGACATGCACGATTTGGAACAACAATTGATAAAAGCCACCGAAGCGGGACATCGATTTAAGCTGATTGTAACAGATGGTGTTTTTTCTATGGACGGAGTCGTTGCTCCATTGGATAAAATATGTGATTTGGCAGACAAATACGATGCGATGGTAATGGTGGATGAATGCCACGCTGCCGGCTTTATTGGAGCTACAGGAAAAGGTACTCTTGAAGCAAAAGGGGTCATGGGAAGAGTAGATATCATTACAGGTACTTTAGGAAAAGCCTTGGGAGGCGCTATGGGAGGATATACAACGGCAAAAAAAGAGATCATCGAAATATTGCGCCAACGTTCTCGCCCTTATTTGTTTTCCAATTCATTAGCTCCTGCTATTGTTGGAGCTTCCATCAAAGTATTTGAATTACTTGAAAAAGACACTACACTCAGAGATCAATTGGAGTGGAATACAAATTATTTCAAAGATGGAATGAAAAAAGCCGGATTTGATATCATTGATGGCGATTCTGCGATTGTACCCGTTATGTTGTATGATGCCAAATTATCTCAAATCATGGCCGATGAATTGCTTAAAAAAGGTATTTATGTTATTGGTTTTTTCTTTCCGGTAGTGCCAAAAGAAAAAGCTAGAATTCGTGTTCAACTCTCTGCTGCTCATACAAAAGAGCATTTAGATCGAGCAATTCATTCATTTACGGAAGTCGGAAAAATGTTAAATGTAATATAAAGTTCAATTTTTGCGTCATTATTTTGTAAATTCAAATATTGGCATTACTTTTGTCTCATTATATTTTTTATAATTTAAAAACAAAAATTTAAGTATGAAACATCTTAACAAATTATTTGCTTTATTGATGCTAGTTAGTTTAAGTACACAAGCACAAGACAGCAACAACAAATGGGCTATTTCGTTTGGAGCAAACGCAGTAGACGGAGCTAGAGTTAGCGCTGCTTCAAATGTGCAAGATCAATTTTCTCAGTATTTTGATTCAAAAAAATATTGGAGCGTTATTCCTTCAGTATCTTACCTTAACGTATCTAAATACGTAGGAGATAATTTTTCTGTTGGAGTTACAGGATCTGTAAATAAAATCAGTCATTTTGCTAACCCAAGAATTGGACAAGGTGAGTATTTATCAACTAACCCCGGAGATTTAAGTTACTACGGACTTGATGCAGTTGTGAAATACAGCTTCAAAGATGTAGTAAAATCAAAAGTATTTGATCCAAATGTACACATTGGTGGAGGTTATACTTTCTTAGGTACTGCATCTGCTGGAACTGTAAATGCTGGTTTAGGATTAACAGTTTGGTTAACCGAAAACATGGGACTTACAATCCAATCAACTTACAAACATTCGTTTGATAACACAAGAAATATGGCAATTGATGTGCCAACACACATGCAACATTTTGCTGGTTTAACATTTAAATTTGGTGCTTCTGATAAAGATGGAGACGGAATTTATGATAACGACGATACTTGTCCAGAAGTTGCAGGATTAAAACAATTCAACGGTTGTCCAGATGCTGATGCAGATGGTATCGAAGACAGTAAAGATTCTTGCCCACAAGATGCTGGATTAGTTGAATTTAATGGATGTCCTGATACAGATAAAGACGGTGTTGCTGATAAAGACGACGCTTGTGTTGATGTAGCTGGTATAAAATCATTAAACGGTTGTCCAGATGCTGACGGTGATGGAATCACTGACAAAAATGACAAATGTCCATCTGTGAAAGGACCAAAAGAAAACGCAGGTTGTCCTTGGCCAGATACTGATGGAGATTCAGTATTAGATAAAGATGACAAATGTCCAGAAGTAAAAGGATCTGTTGCAAACAATGGTTGTCCAGAAGTTACAGAAGATTCAATGAAAAAATTAAACGAGTATGCTAAAACTATCTTGTTTAACACAAACAAATCTTCTTTCCAAAAACAAACTTTCCCAGTTTTAGAAGCAATTACTGCTATCTTAAAAGAGTACCCATCTGCTAAATTCTCAATTGAAGGTCATACAGATGCTGATGGAAGCGATGCTTTCAACCAATCTTTGTCTGAGACTAGAGCTGCTGCAGTAACAGGTTACTTAGTTGAAAAAGGTGTAAATGCATCTAGATTAACTACGGTAGGTTTTGGAGAATCTAAACCAGTAGGTTCAAACAAGTCACAAGCTGGTAAAGCTAAAAACAGAAGAGTAGAAGTGAAATTAGTAAAATAATTTCCTTACCAAAATATTTTTGAAAAAACGCTCCGATTATCGGGGCGTTTTTTTTATTTTTATAAAATGATACACCCTTCATTTTTAAATAAACTTGCTCAAACAATTGTTCAAAATTACGCCAATAATATGGCGCAAATTGTTATTGTATTACCCAATAAAAGAGCCAAGGTTTTTTTAATGGAAGAACTTAAAAAAGAAATCCAATCTACGGTTTTCGCACCCGAGATCATTAGTGTTGAAGATTTCATTCAGAATATTTCTGGAATAAGATCCATTGACTCGATCGAATTGTTGTTTGAGTTTTATGCCGTTTATCTATCCATCACACCAAAAGAAAAGCAAGACCCATTTGAAACATTTGCTAATTGGGCCAAAACCTTACTTCAAGATTTTAATGAGATTGATCGCTACTTATTGGAGCCAGACAAGGTTTTAAAATATCTTGAAAACATCAAAGAAATTGAACATTGGTCGGTAGATGTCGATAAGCGAACCCCATTGATAGAGAATTACCTGGCCTTCTGGAAGTTGCTACCTTTGTATTACCATACTTTATCCAAACATTTATTGCAAAAAGGCGTTGGTTATCAAGGATTAATTTACCGTGAAGCGGTAAACAAGCTTTCTCATTTTACATCCAATCACCAAGAAAAAACCTATATTTTCGGCGGATTTAATGCTTTGAATCATGCCGAAGAAAAAATAGTTCAACATTTATTGGCATTGAATATCGCCAACATATATTGGGACATCGACGAAGTTTTTTTGAACGATCCGCAACATGATGCGGGACTTTTTGTGCGACGTTTTAAAGCCACATGGCCCTATTATAAAACCAATCCTTTTGAATGGATTGCAACCGATTTTGCACAACAAAAGAACATCCAAGTAATTGGAACTTCAAAATCCATTGGCCAAGCAAAAATTATAGGAGATTTGATTCAAAAGCAAACGGATACCCATCCAAGTGAAGGATTAAAAAATGTTGCCGTTGTGCTTGGAGACGAGAATTTATTACTGCCTGTATTGTATTCATTACCCAATTCAGTCGATGCCTTAAATATCACGATGGGTTATTCGAGTAAAAACAACCCAGCGCAAATATTAATTTCCAAGCTTTTTAAAACCCATACCAATGCGTTGCACAGGAATGCCAAAAATTATGTGTTTTATTACAAAGACGTATTAGACGTTTTGACCCATCCTTTGATTGAACCTTATTCTAACACGGCAAAATTGGTTCAAACCATCAATAAGAATAACTTCACGTTCATTACCCACAAAAAACTGGTTGAATTACAACCACATCCAAACGCATTGTTTGACTTATTGTTTCAGAAATGGGATACGAATGTCTTAGATATTTTGGCTTCCATCTCTGAATTGTTATTACAGATTAAGTTCAATTTAGATAAAAAAAATGAAGAAGAAAAAGTCGCCAATGCGTTTGTTTATTCTATTTATAAGGTAATAAACAAGTTGATCACTTATTTTTCAAATAACACGGGCGTAGATTCCATCGATGCATTGTATGCTATTTACAAACAGATCATTGATGTAGCTGAGGTTTCCTTTGAGGGAGAACCCTTGAATGGCTTGCAGATCATGGGTGTTTTGGAAAGTAGGGTATTAGATTTTGAAACGGTGATTATTTCATCCGTAAATGAAGGAAAATTTCCTGCGGGTAAATCAACAAATTCTTTCATTCCGTATGATGTAAAACGCGAATTAGGGCTGCCTACTTTTAAAGAAAAAGATGCCATTTACACGTACCATTTTTATCATTTATTGCAACGTGCACAACAGGTTTATCTCATTTACAATACGCAAAGTGATAGTTTTGATAATGGAGAAAAAAGCCGATTCATCACACAATTAGAAGTTGAAAAACAACCAAACCATCACCTAACATTTTCTCATTTCAATCCCAACATTCCGACAGTAGCTTACGAAAAAATGGCCGTGGCCAAATCAGATTTTGTAATGAATCGATTGCAAGAAATTGCAACTGCTGGATTTTCGCCTTCCTCTTTGACGGCCTATATCAGAAATCCGATGCAGTTTTATTTTCAAAGGATATTGAAAGTAAAAGAAATTGATGAAGTCGAAGAAGACATTGCAGTCAATACCCTAGGGACCATTATTCATGCAGCTTTGGAAGAGTTGTACAAACCCTTTTTAAATAAATTCCTTACGGTTGAAGATGTCAACAGTTGTTTTTCTAAAATTGATCAGGAGGTTACCAATCAATTTAAAGAAGTGTACAAAGAAGGTGAAATAAAAAAAGGGCGTAATTTATTAGCCTTTGAAGTCGCCAAAAGAAATGTGACTAATTTTTTAAAAATGGAATTAGAGGCATTGCAAAACAATGAATCCATCAAAATAATTGCTTTAGAAAAAACTTTTGAACGCCTATTGGAACACCCTAGTTTGCCTTTCCCAGTATTGATAAAAGGGAATGTAGACAGAATCGAAATTCGAAATGGCAAAATCCGAATCATTGATTATAAAACAGGAAAAGTTGAAAAGAAAAATGTGGTGTTAAGTTCTTGGGACGGATTGACAGACGACATTAAAAACGATAAAATCATTCAGGTTTTAGCCTATGCTTATATGTTTGAAAAAGAAGCGCAAGGACTACCTATTGAAGCCGGGATACTCTCTTTTAAAAATTTGAAAGAAGGATTTTTGCCTTTCTCATTTAAAAACGGAAAAGAAGTCAACGAAACCATAGATCCTACTATTTTGCACGATTATGTAGCGCAGATTGTTTTGCTTCTGAATGAAATATATGACCAAGAGATTCCTTTTGAAGAAAAAGAAATCAAGAAGTAATCGATTTAAAAAAGCGTAATAATTCCAGTTGAATTTCCTCCTGATTTTCTAGATGTGACATATGTCCATCTGGAAAATGTAGCAATTGCACTTCGGTTTGATTTATTTGTTCTTTGGTTTCTTCGTATTTCAATACGGGATCTTTTTCTCCCAAAACAATTAATTTTGGATAGGTCGTAGTATGTAATAATCGCTGTCGGTCTTCGCGTATTTTCATTCCTTCCAACGAAGCCACAATCCCTTGAAGAGGTGTTTTAAGAGCTTCTTTTTTTACTTCGTCTACCACTTTTGAAAGACGGGTTCTGTTTTCTTCGCTGAATAAATTAGAGATAGATAACGAAATAAAATTCTGAAACGATTGTTTCACTGCTTTGATGGCTCGCTCTCGGTTCATTTTTCGTTCTTCGCTATCAGCTTTGGAAGTTGAATTCAATAAGACCCATCCTTTCACGCAATTGGGGTATAATTCAGCAAAAGCCAAAGCAACATAACCACCCATCGAATGGCCTACAAAAATTGCTTTTCGAATGCGAAGTTTGCTCAACACTTCATGTACCACATCGGCATTATCTTCCATTGTGTGCACATATCCCATGCAGCCAGTTTCGCCATGACCTAATAAATCGATCGTAATGATGCGAAATTTTTTACTCCACTCCGGAATAAAAGCATTCCACATTTTCTGATTTTCTAAAAAACCGTGCAATAAAACAACGGCAGTTCCTTTGCCTTGATCGGTGAAGTTAACTTGGGTGTTTTTAAAAAAAATCGTTGTACTCATGCTTGTTTAAAGAAAAACAAAGGTAAGGTTTAAAAAGAAGGGAGTCAAGTTCTAGTACTACTTTCCGAAACAGCAAATTAGGGAGTCATTAAAAAAAGGCTCACATTGCTGCAAGCCTTCTTTGCTGTTTTTTCTTTTATTACGCGTTCATTATTGATTCAATTTCCTCAACTTCAATTGGAATATTGCGCATCAAATTGAATGGTGCACCTTTATCTTGGATCACGACATTATCTTCCAATCGGATGCCAAACCCTTCTGCCGGGATGTAAATTCCTGGTTCAACAGTAAAGACCATATTGGCTTGCATTGGCTCGTGAAGCAATCCATAATCATGTGTGTCAAGTCCCATGTGGTGGGAAGTTCCATGCATAAAATATTTTTTGTACGCAGGCCAGTCTGGGTTTTCATTCTGTACATCTGCTTTGTCTATCAAACCTAATGTTAACAGTTCTGAGGTCATCACTTTTCCAACTTCTACATGGTATTGTTTCCATAAAGTACCTGGAGTTAACATTTTGGTAGCTTCATTTTTTACATGTAAAACCGCATTGTACACCGCTTTTTGTCGGTCTGTGAATCGTCCAGAAACCGGCACCATACGTGTCATATCACTCGAGTAGTTTGCGTATTCGGCAGCTACATCCAAAAGGATTAAATCGCCAGCATGGCATTGTTGATTGTTTTCTATATAATGCAACACATTGGCATTGTTTCCAGAGGCAATAATGGGCGTGTAGGCAAAACCTTTGGATCTATTTCTTATAAATTCGTGCGCAAATTCGGCTTCAATTTCATATTCCATTACATTTGGTTTCACAAATTGTAAGATTCTTCTATAACCTTTTTCAGTGATGTCACAGGCTTTCTGAATCAAATCAATTTCTTCACTTTCTTTTACCGAACGCAAACGTTGCAGAATCGGATTTGATTTTTCAACTTTATGTCCAGGATAGGTTTCTTTCCACCATTTTACAAAACGAGCTTCCCGAGTCTCCGTTTCAATAACGGCTCTGTAGTGTTCGTTTGTATTGATATACATTGTGTCGGCATAAGCCATAATTTCTTTCAACGTTTTGTGGAAATCTTGCAGCCAAATCACAGATTTGATTCCAGATACTTCAAAGGCGCGCTCTTTTGTTAGCTTTTCGCCTTCCCAAACAGCGATGTGTTCGTTGGTTTCTTTTAAAAACAAAATCTCTTTTAGATGTGGGTAGGGCGCATCAGGAAATACCAATAAGATGCTTTCTTCTTGATCAATTCCACTTAAATAAAAGATGTCTCGATGTTGTGCAAAAGGCAAAGTGCTGTCTGCAGAAACAGGATAAATGTCATTTGAATTAAAAACAGCCACACTATTTGGCTTCATTTGAGCGGTAAATTTTGCTCTGTTTTTGATAAATAAATTACGATCGATTTGGTGGTATTTCATAAGGCTACAAATTATTATTTTGGTAGTGAATGATTTTGAATCTACTTTTTTTCTGCAGTTGAATCCAAAATTATTTGCTGAATCAAAAATAGAAAGAATTACGTCAAAACATCATAAATCAATTATAAAATTTGAAAAAACAAAAAAAAGACTAATTTTATGAAAAATAAAACCATGAAAAAATACGCCCTATTCGTAAGTATACTGATCAGTTTCGTTACTCAATCACAAGATAAAAAAGCCTATCAATTGTTTGATGCAAATGGAAAAAAGACCACCTACAAAAAATTAATTGCAAAAGCTGCTGAAACAGAGGTTGTGCTTTTTGGGGAATACCATAACAATGCTATTTCGCATTGGCTCGAATTGGAAGTAACCATGGATGTTGCGCAAAAAAAGAACATTGTACTGGGCGCTGAGATGCTTGAGGCAGACAATCAAAAGCAAGTAGACCAATATTTGAAAGGTGAAATCAACCAGAAACAGTTGGATTCTACCGCACGACTTTGGAAAAATTACGCTACAGATTATAAGCCTTTGGTTGATTTTGCCAAAGAAAAAAACGCACCATTTGTTGCCACGAATATTCCGCGTCGCTATGCGTCAATGGTTTCCAAAAAAGGGTTTGATGTTTTGACGACACTTACAGAAGAAGAAAAATCATGGATAGCACCCTTGCCAATGCCTTACGATGCAAGTTTGCCAGGATATACAAACATGCTTAAAATGATGGGGGAACATACCAGTGAAAACATGCCCAAAGCGCAAGCAACTAAAGATGCTACCATGGCACATTTTATTGTAAAAAATCTTCAGTCAAATGCAGTTTTTATTCACTATAACGGAACGTTTCATTCGGATAATTTTGACGGGATTAATTGGTACTTAAAACAATACAAGCCTTCTGTTAATGTTGTAACCATTGCAACGGTAGAGCAGGCAGATGTGTCAAAACTAGAAAAGGAAAATTTAAAAAAGGCCGATTTTATTTTGGTTATTGACGAAAACGTGACTAAAACGTATTGATCTTGTTTATCCTTTTTGAGTAAAATTTAGCGTTTTAATACCTTGATAATCAACAAGTGTTAAACTCACTTTAAATTGATTATAAATTAGAACGAAAAGGTTGTAGTTATTGTCAAATAAGTGTATTTTTGTTTGATTTTTTTAAACAAATTATTTAATCTTATGGCAAAATCTGCATTTTTAAAGTCGTCTATTGCAAAAAAATATTGGATGGCTCTTACAGGTTTATTTTTATGCTTGTTTCTTTCGGGACATTTAGCAGGTAATCTTCAGTTAATTTTTAGCGATGCAAAGCATTTTAATGAGTATGCATTGTTTATGACCAGTAACCCTGCCGTAAAAATTTTATCTTACTTAACGTACATTTCAATCTTATTCCATGCAGTAGATGGAATATTGTTAACCATCCAAAACAAAAAAGCACGACCTGTAGGTTATGCTAAAACGGATGGATCTTCAAGTTCAGTTTCTTCTAGAAACATGGCGGTTTTAGGGACCATCATTTTGGTTTTTATTGTAACTCACATGGTCAATTTTTGGGCAGTGATGCACTTTGATAAAAACATCCCATTAATGACAAAAACGATTGAAGTTCAAGGAAACAAACAAGTTTTTTATGTAGGAACTCAAGCCGGACAATATTTCCCAATTGAGCAAATTGCTAAAGAAGATGAAAAAGTGGAACAAGGAGCAATGCCGAAACAATTTGTCATCAAAAACAGAACAGAACTTTACTACAACCAAGTAGATGTTAAAGTGGCCGATTTGTACAAAGACTTACACAAAATCACAATTGATTTTTTCAAACATCCAAAAACAGGATTACTAGCTACTATTTTATATGTACTTGCTATGTTTACATTAGCATTTCACTTGTTACACGGTTTCCAAAGTGCTTTCCAATCTTTGGGATTGAATAATCCAAAATACACTCCTGGGATTAAAAAATTCGGAGCTGCTTTCGCGATTATTGTGCCACTCTTGTTTGCTATTATTCCCGTTTACATTCACTTTTTCTTAAAATAATCAACATCAGAAGATATTATGAAGTTAGATTCTAAAATACCAGAAGGTCACATTTCACAGAAATGGACTGATTACAAAGACCATTTAAAATTAGTTGCACCTAACAACAGACCAAAAATTGATATTATTGTTGTTGGAACAGGTTTAGCAGGTTCGTCTGCTGCAGCTTCGCTTGCAGAAATGGGTTACAATGTAAAAGCATTTTGTTTCCAAGATTCACCTCGTCGTGCGCACTCTATTGCAGCACAAGGAGGAATCAACGCAGCAAAAAATTATCAAAACGACGGGGATAGTATTTACCGTTTGTTTTACGATACCATTAAAGGAGGAGATTACAGAGCTCGTGAAGCAAACGTACACCGTTTAGCTGAAGTATCTGGAAATATTATTGACCAATGTGTGGCACAAGGAGTTCCTTTTGCAAGAGATTATGGCGGAATGCTTGACAACCGTTCTTTTGGAGGAACACAAGTACAACGTACGTTTTATGCTGCAGGTCAAACCGGACAACAATTGTTATTAGGAGCTTACTCTGCATTATCTCGCCAAACAGGTTTAGGACGTGTTAAAATGTATAGCCGTCACGAAATGTTAGATTTAGTGAAAGTGGATGGCAAAGCACGTGGAATCATCGCTCGTAACTTGGTTACAGGAGAAATTGAAAGACATTCAGCTCACGCAGTTGTTATTGCTTCAGGAGGTTATGGAAACGTATATTTCCTTTCAACAAACGCAATGGGAAGTAACGTAACAGCTGGATGGAAAGTTCACAAGCAAGGAGCTTTGTTTGCAAATCCTTGTTTTGTTCAAATTCACCCAACCTGTATTCCTGTTCACGGAACCAACCAAGCTAAGTTAACTTTGATGTCTGAGTCGTTAAGAAACTCTGGACGTATCTGGGTTCCTAAGAAAAAAGAAGATGCAGAAGCAATTCGTGCAGGTAAATTAAAACCTACTCAATTATCTGAAGAAGAAAGAGATTATTTCTTGGAAAGAAAATATCCTGCATTTGGAAACTTAGTACCTCGTGATGTGGCTTCAAGAGCTGCGAAAGAAGTATGTGATGAAGGAAAAGGAATTGAAGCTAACGATACCAACGAAGGAGTTTATTTGGACTTCTCTTCTGAGATTCAAAGCAAAGGAAAACAAGCGGCTTTCGCCAAAGGAAATCATCATCCTACAGCTGAAGAAATCACAGCTTTAGGGAAAGAATGGTTGAAAGAAAAGTACGGTAACTTGTTTACCATGTACCAAAAAATCACCGATGAAAACCCATATGAAACACCAATGAAAATTTACCCTGCGGTACATTACACAATGGGTGGTGTATGGGTAGACTATAACTTACAATCTACTATTCCAGGTTGTTTCGTTGCTGGAGAAGCAAATTTCTCTGATCACGGAGCCAATCGTCTAGGAGCTTCTGCTTTGATGCAAGGATTAGCAGATGGATATTTTGTATTGCCTTATACTATTTCAAACTATTTGGCAGACGATATTCGTACAGGTAAAATCTCTACAGATTTACCAGAATTTGCGGAAGCAGAAAACAGAGTGAAAGACACCATCAACCAATTCTTAAACAATAAAGGTTCCAAATCGGTGGATCATTTCCACAAACGTTTGGGATTGATCATGTGGAACAAAGTAGGTATGGGTAGAAACGAAGCTGGTTTGAAACAAGCAATTGAAGAAATTGCCGCTTTGAAAGCTGAATTCTACAAAGAAGTAAATGTACCAGGTAGTGCCGATGAATTGAATCCACAATTAGAAAAAGCACTTCGTGTGGCTGATTTTATTGATTTAGGTCAATTGATGGCCATGGACGCTTTACAACGAAATGAATCTTGTGGTGGTCACTTCCGTGAAGAATACCAAGATGCAGAAGGAGAAACATTGCGTGATGATGAAAACTTCTCATTTGTGGGTGCTTGGGAATACAAAGGTGATGACATCACTCAAGCTGAGCTTCATAAAGAAGAATTGAAATACGAGTTTATTAAAATTGCAGCTAGAAATTACAAATAAAATATTATGAGTGCAGCAAAAAACATCAATATAACCCTTAAAATTTGGCGTCAGAAAGACTCTAAAGCAAAAGGACAATTAGAAACTTACAAATTAAACGAAGTTTCTACAGCGAGTTCATTTTTGGAAATGTTAGACCAATTGAACGAGCAATTAATCAATGAAGGAACGGAGCCTATCGCATTTGATCACGACTGTCGTGAAGGAATCTGCGGGATGTGTTCGTTATTCATTAACGGACGTGCTCACGGACCCGATTCTGGAGTAACTACTTGTCAATTACACATGCGTATGTTCAAAGATGGAGACACTATCTTTGTTGAGCCATGGAGAAGTAGAGCGTTCCCGGTAATCAAAGATTTAGTGGTAGACAGAAGCGCTTTCGATAGAATCCAACAAGCAGGAGGATTCGTTTCGGTTAACACTTCAGGAAACACCATCGACGCAAACGCAACTCCTGTCGCAAAAGACGATGCTGACAAAGCATTTGAAGCTGCAGCTTGTATAGGTTGTGGAGCGTGTGTAGCAACTTGTAAAAATGGATCCGCCATGCTATTTGTTGGAGCAAAAGTGTCTCAGTACGCTTTGTTACCTCAAGGAAAAGTAGAAGCAACGAACCGTGTATTGAACATGGTGCGCCAAATGGACGAAGAAGGATTTGGTAACTGTACCAATACAGGAGCTTGCGAAATCGAATGTCCTAAAGGAATTTCATTAGAGAACATCGCTCGTATGAACAGAGAATATCTAGTAGCGAGCGTGAAGTAAATCAAACTCGTTTCATAGCACAAAAACGCATTCCATAATTGGGATGCGTTTTTTTTTTGGGCATGCCCTTGTTGCAGCTGCTCATTTTTCAAGGCTCTTTTTCCGTAAGCAACAAGGTCGGGCTTTTCGTTTCAAGTCCTCGCAATCCAAGATTGCTCTGGGCTTTTTACTGCAATCCCTCATGCAGAAAGTGATACAAGATGAAAAACCACCTATTGCTATGGGACTCACAAGAAAGTACCCTGTTGCTGTAGTGAATCATAAGTTGTTTTATTACATTTGTTCTATTGAATCGAATTTGCAAAAGGCATAAACCTCTTCTAAATTCCTATAAATACATCCATTTCATACGCTATACCCATGAACAAAGTACTATTCATTACGTTATTCACTTCCTTTGCTGCTTTTTCACAAATTACCGAAAAACAAATTGATGAAGTCGCAGAAAACACACTCAAAGCTTTTAATGTGCCAGGAGTTGCCGTTGCCGTTGTAAAAGACGGAAAAATCATACACAGTAAAGGGTATGGTGTAAAATCCATCCTTACAAACAACAAAGTAGATGGAAATACACTTTTTGGCGTTGCCTCCAATAGCAAGGCCTTTACTACAGCAGCCATTGCCATGCTTGTTGATGAAGGAAAAATGAAATGGGATGACAAAGTTGTGAAGTACTTACCTCAATTTAAAATGTACAACGACTATGTTACCAATGAATTTACCATTCGTGATTTGGTGACACACAGAAGCGGATTGGGACTTGGCGCAGGCGATTTAATGATTTGGCCCGATGGGAGCAATTTTAAACCAAAAGATATTGTTGAGAACCTCCAATTTTTAAAACCGGTTTCCGCCTTCAGAACCAAATACGATTACGATAATTTATTGTATATCGTTGCTGGTGAAGTCATTGAAAAAGTAAGTGGTTTGTCTTGGTGTGATTTTATCGAAAACAAAATCATGCAGCCATTAGAGATGAAAAATAGTGCGGCATCTTTCGTACGATTAAAAGATACAACAAACATTATTGATCCGCACGTGCCAACAGACGGAAAACTAAAAGTGATTTCTAGATATAAAAATCAAACATTTGACGCGGCGGCCGGAATCTATTCGAGCGTGAACGACATGAGCAAATGGATGATCACACAATTACAACAAGGAAAATATGGCCCTGAAAAACAATTCAAATTATTTTCAGAAGCACAACACAATGAAATGTGGCAATTGCAAACAATCATTCCAGCCAGAACAAGAGAACCCTATTATACCCATTTTTCGGGATATGGTTTGGGTTGGTTTTTAAGTGATGTAAAAGGATACAAGCAGGTCACACATACCGGCGGATTAGAGGGGATTGTTACCCAAGTAACACTTATCCCCGAATTAAATTTAGGTATTGTGGTGCTAACCAATCAACAATCGGGTGCCGCATTCAATGCCATTACCAACACGATAAAAGATGCTTATTTAAAAATTGAGTACAAAGATTATGTTGCTTTGTACAGCCAAAGAGAAAAAGACAACATCGCACAAGCAGATAAAGTAACTACCGAAGTTTGGGCAAAAATTACAGAGAATCAAAAAAACAAAGTAACAGTAGATGTCAAAAATTACACGGGCACATACAAAGACAATTGGTTCGGAAACATAACCATTACTGAGAAAAAAGGAAAGATGTATTTTCAGTCGGAACGTTCCCCTCAATTGGCAGGCGAAATATTCTTCTATAAAGACGATACTTTTGCAGTGAAATGGTTCAACCGTAGTTTCAATGCCGATGCGTTAATCACTTTTTCAGAAAACAATACCCGAATTAAAATGGGCGCAATTTCTGAACTGACTGATTTTAGTTACGACTTTCAAGATTTGGATTTCTATAAAAAGTAACAATTCAATTCCTCTCGATAGAATTGGGAGCAAATAGTAGATCGTTATCTAAGTTCAGATTATCAATAATACGTAATTCTTTTTCTTTTATGTTCCACAACCATCAAGTAGAAAAACCCAAAAAAAGAAGTCAGCTTCGTCAAATTTTAGGTAAGGAATATTTTATTTTGAAACGAAAATGGAAATGGTTCAAAGACAGAAATAGATACGCTAAAGTTGATACAAACGTCCATTTTGAACATTCCTTGATCAAGCATCATTCTTTATTGTTAAGGCCACTGAAAGACGTTGACATGGTTCTTCAACACAACAAAATTAAAAACTTAGAAATTGCAATTGGACACATCACAAATGTAGTGATACGACCTGGTGAGATTTTTTCTATCTGGCAAATGGTGGGCCGGCCTACAAGTTCAAAAGGGTATTTGGATGGTTTGGTTTTGCATAATGGAAAAATTGACAGCGGAACAGGTGGAGGCTTGTGTCAGTTAGGCAATTTGTTGTATTGGATGGTGTTGCATACGCCGTTGACAATTAAAGAACGCTGGCGCCATGGTTATGATGTGTTTCCCGATGTCAATAGAAAGATTCCCTTTGCTTGCGGCGCTACTTTATCTTATAATTATATTGATTTGCAAATTCAAAACACGACCAACCATACGTTTCAAATAATACTGCATTTAGACCCTAAAAATTTGAATGGGGAGATTTTATCAGATGCATTATTAAACACCAAATATGAGATTTTTGAAACCGACCATAGAATTGTACAGCAATGGTGGGGCGGTTACACTCGGCATAACAAAATCTGGAAGAAAATTACGCATACACAATCAAATGAAGAAGCACAAGAATTAGTTTCTGAAAACAATGCGATCATGATGTACAATCCTTTTTTAAGTGAGACTACTATTTCCTAATTGAATATTGTCAATAAATTTCAATAAATAAAAAAGAACACTATTCGTATTTTAGTACCTTTGTTAAAATTGAAAAAATGATCACTCTCGACCCAAAACAGCTTTCGCCGGTTCAAATTCAAGCCTATTTGCAAGGGGCTGTTGCGCCAAGACCCATTGCTTTTGCGAGTACCTTGGACGTTAATGGAGTTCCAAATTTATCTCCATTTAGTTTTTTTAATATTTTTAGTGCCAATCCACCGGTATTGGTTTTTTCGCCTGCAAGACGTGTACGCGACAATACGATCAAACACACCCTAATCAACTGTGAAGCCACCCGTGAAGTAGTCATCAATTTGGTGAATTACGAAATGGTTCAACAAATGTCATTGGCAAGTACAGAATATCCGCAAGGAGTAAACGAATTTCAAAAATCGGGGTTAACACCTTTGCCCTCGCACAATGTAAAACCTTACCGCGTAGCCGAAAGCCCTGTTCAATTAGAATGTAAAGTAACACAGATCCTAGCTTTGGGCCAGGAAGGAGGCGCTGGCAATCTGATTATTTGTGAAGTGGTAAAATTTCACATCAATGAGGCAGTATTGGATGCAAAAGGGCTCATTGATCCTGAGAAAATTGACCTGGTAGCACGTTTGGGTGGTAATTGGTATTCTCGTGCTAAAGAAGGGCTTTTTGAAGTTGAAAAACCTTTAGCTACATTAGGAATTGGGGTCGATGCTATTCCGCAATTTGTGAAAGACAGTGTTGTTTTTGACGGAAATGACTTAGGTAAATTAGGAAATATAGAAGCATTGCCTACAGAAGAAGAAATTACTATATTTGTAAAGCAAAGTTTTGAAGTCAAAAGTGTTTTAAGTGCCGATGATGAGCTAAAAAAACACCAATTAGCAAAAGAATATTTAAATAAAAATGAAGTACTTACCGCTTGGAAAGTGCTTTTATCCCAAAAATAAAAAGTAAAGTTATGGAAGTTTCAGGAAAGATTAAAGTGATTAATGCAGAACAACAAGTAAGTGCATCCTTCAAAAAAAGAGAATTAGTAGTTACGACTGATGAGCAATATCCTCAACATATTATGATTGAGTTTACGCAAGATAAATGTGATTTACTGAACAGTTATGCGCCAAACGAAAGCGTAAAAGTATCTATTAATTTAAGAGGTAGAGAATGGGTGAATCCACAAGGAGAAACCAAATACTTTAATTCGATTCAAGGATGGAGAATTGAGCGTGTTGCAGCTGAAGGTGCAGCTACTTCACAAGCAGCTCCTGCAATGCCTGCTGCCGAATCGTTTCCACCGGCAACCAACTTTAAAGAAGAAGAACACGACGATTTACCTTTTTAATTAAAAGAAGGTTTTAAGAATACAGAAATAGGCAGTCATTCTAAATGTTAACTTTGGTTATTATTTGGGATGACTTTCCCTTTTTAGCGGTTCACTCTTTTGTCTTGCATCTATCTCAATTTTCTTTACCATGTATTTTCTAACCAAAGAACTCTACTTTCCTCCTGTTGAAACTGCCTCGCGAGACGGTATACTTGCTGTGGGTGGCGATTTGTCGGCAGAACGATTACTCTTAGCCTATAGAAGTGGTATTTTCCCTTGGTTTGATCCAGATGAGCCAATACTTTGGTGGGCACCACCAGAACGAATGGTGGTCGTTCCGGAAACGTATAAAATTCCAAAAAGCATTCGGAACCTACTCAACAAAAATACCTTCAGAGTGAGTAGAAATACCCATTTTAAATCGGTTATTTTACATTGTCAAAATATTCCTAGAAAGGGTCAGCAGGGCACTTGGATTTCTGACGACATTGTGGCTTCATATTCCAAACTACATGAAATGGGGTACGCTCATTCGTTTGAAGTATGGCAAAACAACCAACTTGTTGGCGGGTTGTATGGCATCGATTTAGGACATGTTTTTTGTGGCGAAAGTATGTTTTCGTTAGTTTCAAATGCTAGTAAAGTGGCTTTTGTTGCCTTGATTCTTTATCTAAAAGCACACCATTATAAATTATTAGACTGCCAAGTCCATAACGATCATCTGGAGTTATTGGGAGCATTTGAAATAGACCGTTCCGACTTTATGGATGTCTTACAATCAACATAGGTTGAAGCAAAAAAAATCCCGATTGCTCGAGATTTTTTGATTTATTTGAAACTATTATTTCAGTTTTTTCTTTACCATAACTTCTTGGAACGCTTCGATGATATCAAGTTGTTCGATGTCGTTATAATTTTTGATTTGGATACCACAATCGTACCCTTTAGCTACTTCTTTTACATCGTCTTTGAAACGTTTTAAAGTAGAAAGTTCACCTGTGTAAATAACCACTCCTTCACGAATAAGTCTAATTTTAGAACTTCTGAAGATTTTACCATCGGTAACCATACAACCTGCAATGGTTCCCACTTTAGATATTTTAAAGGTTTCACGAATTTCAGCAGTACCTGTAATCTCTTCTTTCATTTCTGGAGATAACATACCTTCCATTGCATCTTTCAAGTCGTCAATTGCATCATAGATGATTGAGTAATTTCTGATGTCAATTTCTTCTTTGTCTGCAAGTTGACGTGCATTTCCAGCCGGACGTACGTTAAATCCAATGATGATGGCATCAGATGCAGAAGCCAACATAACGTCTGTTTCTGTAATAGCTCCAACTCCTTTATGGATGATGTTGATTTGAATTTCTTCAGTAGAAAGTTTTGCAAATGAACTTGACAATGCTTCTACAGATCCATCCACGTCTCCTTTAAGGATGATGTTTAATTCTTTAAATTGTCCAAGTGCAATACGACGTCCAATTTCAGCAAGTGTGATGTGACGTTGTGTTCTCACGGATTGTTCACGCATTAATTGTGTACGTTTTGCAGCAATTTGTTTTGCTTCTCTTTCGTCTTCAAATACGTTGAATTTATCACCTGCCGTCGATGCTCCATCCAATCCTAAGATCGAAATAGGAGTAGAAGGTCCGGCAACTAATATGTTGTTACCGCGTTCATCATGCATCGCTTTTACTTTACCATGATTTTTTCCAGCCAAAACATAATCTCCAATACGTAAGGTACCTGCTTGAACTAAAATAGTCGAAATATATCCTCTACCTTTATCCAGTTGAGCCTCTACTACGGTTCCAACAGCTGGTTTGTTTGGATTGGCTTTTAAGTCAAGAATTTCCGCTTCAAGCAATACTTTCTCAAGTAATTCTTTTACTCCTGTTCCTGCTTTTGCAGAAATATCATGCGATTGGTATTTTCCACCCCAATCCTCTACTAGTAAATTCATAGAAGCCAAACGCTCTTTGATTTTTTCTGGATTTGCATGAGGTTTATCTACTTTATTGATGGCAAAAATCATCGGAACACCTGCTGCTTGCGCGTGACTGATTGCTTCTTTGGTTTGAGGCATGATGTCGTCGTCGGCAGCAATTACGATAATTGCGATATCGGTTACTTGAGCTCCACGTGCACGCATCGCGGTAAACGCCTCGTGACCTGGTGTATCAAGGAATGTAATTTTTTGACCGCCTTCAAGTGTTACCCCATAGGCACCAATATGTTGTGTAATTCCTCCCGATTCACCGGCAATTACATTTTCTTTACGAATATAATCTAGAAGCGATGTTTTACCATGATCTACGTGACCCATTACGGTTACAATAGGAGCTCTAGTTACTAAATCTTCTTCTCTGTCTTCAACAACTTCTAATGATTCTTCAATATCTGTTGTGATGAATTCTACTTCATATCCAAATTCATCCGCAACAATGGTTAAGGTTTCAGCATCCAAACGTTGGTTCATTGTAACCATGATTCCCAATGACATACATGTTCCAATCACTTTCGTAATAGGCACATCCATCATGGTAGCAACTTCACCTACTGTTACAAATTCTGTAACTTTAATGGTTTTGCTGCCTTCTTCAATGGCACGTTGTTCATCGTCAGTACGTTGTCTGTGCGTATCTCTTTTGTCTCTTCTGTATTTGGCAGCTTTCGATTTAGAACCTTTACCTTGAAGTCTTTCAAGAGTTTCTTTGATTTGGTTTTTCACCTCTTCTTCTGTAGGCTCTACTTTTTGAACAATCGCAGGGCGAGGTCCTTTTTGGAATCCAGGTTTGTTAGGTCCAAATTTATTAGCACCTTGTCCACCTTGACCTCCCGGTCTATTTTGACCTCCCGGAGTACCTGGTTTGATTTCACCTGGTTTGGTCGGGATTCTTTTTCTTTTGTTTTTGTTTGGATCAACTTTGTTTGCACTGTTGATTTTTGGCGGAGTTGTTTTTTTAGGCTTGTTGAATTGAGATAAATCAATAACTTGTCCTGTTAAGGTAGCTCCAGATAGTTTTTGGTATTGAGTAGTAATCGTCTCGTCTGCCGGTTCAGGTGTGCTAACATCCGCAACTTTTGGAGTTACAATTTCAGTTTCGTTTACTACTGGTTTTTCTACAACATTTGGTTTTTCTGAAGAAGGGGCAGCTTTTGCTTTCGCAGGAGCTGTTTTTTCAGTTGCCTTAGCTTCTGTTTTTGGTGCAGCTTTTGGTTCAGCAGCTTTTTGGTTTAGATCGATAGATCCAACTTGTTTAGGCCCTGTTACAACAGCTTTGGCTTTGATTACTTCAAGACGTTGACGTTCTTCGTCAGCTTTCTTTTTTTCTTCAATTTCCTTTTCTCTTTCAAGACGAAGCGCTTCTTTTTCTTTTTTAATCTCTTCACTGACTCCTTTGGAAGCTTCTTTGTTTCCTTTATCACCAGCAAACTGACTTTGTAGAATATCAAATTCTTTATCAGAAATTTTCGCATTCGGATTCGACTCAATGGATATTCCTTTATCCTTGAGGTGATCTACAGCTCTTTCTAATGAGATGTTTAATTCTCTTAAAACTTTGTTTATTCTAATATTTCTTTCTTCAGACATAAAATCTTTTTAAATAACCTTTAATGTTGTATTGTTGTGTGAAAGAAATTTAGTCCTCAAACTCTTCTTTCAAAATATTCATAACCTCTATGATTGTTTCTTCTTCAAGATCGGTTCTTCTTGCAAGATCTGCAACGTCTTGTTTTAGGATGCTTCTAGCTGTATCTAAACCAATTTTTGCAAATTCGTCAATGATCCAACCGTCAATTTCGTCAGAGAATTCAGTTAATTCAACATCATCATCTTCTACAGTGCTTCCTTCTCTAATTACGTCTAATTCATAACCAGTAAGTTGACCTGCCAATTTAATGTTTTGACCTCCACGACCAATCGCTTTTGATACTTCTTCTAATTTCAAGAATACTTCAGCTCTTTTAGTTTCTTCATCAATTTTTACAGAAGATACTTTTGCAGGGCTTAATGCTCTCGTAATCAATAATGATGCATTGGTAGTATAGTTGATCACGTCAATATTTTCGTTACCAAGTTCTCTTACAATTCCGTGAATTCTAGAACCTTTCATTCCTACACAAGCTCCAACAGGGTCAATTCTATCATCGTAAGAATCAACGGCTACTTTTGCTTTTTCTCCAGGAATTCTTACTACTTTTTTGATCATGATTAATCCGTCAAATACTTCAGGAATTTCTTGTTCAAATAGTTTTTCTAAGAAAATCTCAGAAGTTCTAGACATTACAATTTGAGGTTTGTTTCCTTTAAGCTCAACGCTTTCAATAATTCCTTTTACATTGTCTCCTTTACGGAAAAAGTCAGAAGGGATTTGTTTTTCTTTTGGAAGTACAATTTCATTTCCTTCATCGTCAACCAAAATAACAACTCTTGGACGAACATGGTGTACTTCAGCAGTATATATTTCGCCAATAATGTCTTTGAATTGTTTGTATAAATTGGTGTTGTCGTGTTCGTGAATTTTTGAAATTAAATTCTGGCGCAAAGCTAAGATAGCTCTTCTACCTAAATCAATTAATTTTACTTCTTCAGAAACTTCTTCACCTATTTCAAAATCAGGCTCAATTTTTCTTGCATCAGAAAGGGTTATTTCTAGGTGCTCCAAATCTAAATCGTCATCAGCGACAACAATTCTTCTTTGCCAGATTTCCATATCTCCTTTATCTGGATTTATGATAATATCAAAGTTGTCATCAGAGCCATACTTCTTTTTTAAAGCATTTCTAAAAACATCTTCTAAAATCGCCATAAGCGTTACTCGATCAATAAGTTTATCATCTTTAAACTCTGAGAACGAATCGATTAATGCAATATTCTCCATTATTCTATAATTAATTAAAATTTACTGTAACCACTGCTTGTTTAATATTAAGATACGGAACCTCTTTTATTTTAGTTACCGTTTCTTTTCCTTTTCCTACTTTTTTAGGCTCTCTTGCCTGCCAAGTTAGGGTTATCTTTTCTTCATCTGCAGCCTGTAATTCGGCTTCGATGGTTTCTTCTTCTGTTTTTACGATCAATGTTCTGCCCACATTTTTGATGTATTGACGAGTCATTTTTAATGGTGATCCAATCCCAACCGAAGCAACTTCTATCGAAAAATCAACTGCTTCTCTGTCCAAATTTGGCTCAATAGCTCGGGTAATGTCAATACAATCTTGAAGCGCTACTCCATTATCACCGTCCAAAGTTACAATAATTTTGTAACTATCTGAAATTGATAAGTCTATCAAAAAAATACTAGGTCTTTCTTCCAGTGCTTGATTTAATAAATGGGCTACTTGTTCTTTAAATGTCATATTCTTTATAAAAAGAGGCACGCAGTGCGTGCCTCATTATTCAATCATACTAAATAATGCTGCAAATATATAAAAAATTTTGTAATTAAAAAATCTTAATTATTCAGATAATATTTGTAACTTTATATCAATAAAAACAAACCATATTATATACAATAAAGTCTCATACACAATGAAAAAAATTTTAATTCCTACCGACTTTTCAAAAAATGCTGAACACGCTTTAAAAGTTGCTGCACAAATTGCTAAAAAAAACAATGGTGAAATTATTTTACTTCACATGCTTGAACTTCCAAATCAAGGAAGCGATGCTGTTGTAAGTGGAAAATCGATTCCTGAGATTATGTTTTTTAAAAATGCGGCAATGAACAAGTTGGAAGATTTGATGGATGCTGATTATTTGAAAGGAATTCCGGTTTCAGAAATTATTCAATTTGAATTGGCTTTTGATGGGATATTAAACATCAGTAAGAAAAATGATGTTGATTTAATCGTGATGGGTTCTCATGGAGCGAGCGGTTTTAAAGAAATGTTTATTGGATCTAATGCTGAAAAAGTAGTAAGAAACTCAGAAATTCCGGTTTTAATCATCAAAGAAGAAAACAATAATTTTGAAGTAAATGATTTTGTTTTTGCATCTGATTTCTCTGATGAAATTAAAAAACCTTTCGAAAAAGTACTTGCCGTTGCTGAAAAATTTGGGGCTAAACTACACGTTGTAACGATCAATACACCAAGTAATTTTAAACCAACTTCTGTTTCTGAATCCATCATGCATTCTTTCTTAGCAAATTTCAAATCAGATAATATTGTTACACACATCTACAACGACACAAGTATTGAAGGGGGTGTGCTGAATTTTGCGAACAGCATTCAAGCAGATTTAATCGGAATGAGTACGCACGGTCGTAAAGGATTGTCTCACTTTTTAAACGGAAGTATTAGTGAAGACTTAGTGAATCACTCAGTAAAACCAGTGATTACTTTCAAAATATAAGGATACAAAATAGTACAAATAAAAAAAGCCTCTCGATTGAGAGGCTTTTTTGTTGGTCTACAAGGACTCGAACCTTGAAAGACTGCACCAAAAACAGTTGTGTTACCATTACACCATAGACCAGTACCTTTTGCATTTGTTGCGACCACTTTATAAAGAGCGGTTGTAATTCAATGCGGGTGCAAATTTAGTACATATTTTAATTTAAGCAAATAATTATCGATTTTTTTATTTAAAATTCAAAAAATAAAAACGGCAACTTATTTAATTTTCTGTTTAACACTTCATTACCGATCCAAATGCGCTAATTATTTTAGAAAAAAATGTTAAGCCATGCTTGTTTACACAAAAAAATAGTTTCTTTGCAGTAAAATAAAAACGATACCAAATATATGTCAACATTCAACTATAAAAAATGGAACACTATTTTAGGTTGGCTAGCTTTTGCAATTGCGCTTGTCACTTATACCTTAACTGTTGAACCAACAATGAGTTTTTGGGATTGTGGTGAATACATCGCAACCTCGGCAAAGTTGGAAGTGGGTCATCCTCCTGGAGCTCCTTTGTATCCAAAGTTGGGGGCCTTCTTTGCGATGTCCGCAATAGGTAAAGACAACATTGCATAGAGGGTGAACATGATGTCTGTG